>OGEZ01000017.1_pt1 | contig 203919 bp, 153 predicted proteins | sample 1570831 | NCBI WGS metagenome assembly OGEZ01 (sample SAMEA2582059, study PRJEB24529) | metagenome | biome: Human gut stool | place: China | collected 2011 | reverse complement strand
CATTTTATTTACTGCCAGAGCCGCTTAGGCTAGGCTAATTTTTAACGAACTATTGTCAGAATAGAAGGAGGCAATAATTGCTTTTCACTATGAAACAACTGTTCATACTTTTATGTTCACAGAAGATTCAAAACACTTCATAAAAAAAGCCCGTATTAATATACGAGCTTTACATTATCAATCCAAAGAGTATTTCCTGGAGATCCTATATATGCACCACCATGACTTGAAGTGAATTGGAGCAACAGATGCGTAGGAGTTTCATCGGGCTCCCCCCACGCCACTTCCTTAACCGGCACACTTTCACCCTTACTATTCACTGCATAACGTTCGATTACCTGCAAACGCATCATGTGAGGTTTATACGCAGGATCCCCCGTAATATCACCATACATAATGGCATACGTTACATTATTGCGCCATTCATCAGTGGTCTTATAATAGCGAACAACCATTGTACCGATACGCTTGGCATAGATATTACCATCTTTATCTTCCCATCGCTTCTGCAAGAAAAGGTTTACCTCAGGAAAGTCTTTTCCCTCCACATCGGTAATGCGACTGAACCCTGTTGCACGAATACGCTTCTCACGGTCGGACATTTTCACTTTATAATCGAACTGAATAGCCACCGGTTTCTTAGTATAAGGTATACCCGAATCCAACATTTTTTGTGGATTCTTCGTTCCTTTGATAGGCTCGTGTACCTCGCCTAAAAACATGGAGCCTGCAGCCAGCACAGTAATATCCACTAATCCAAAGACTTTTACACTCTCCATACGGGTATCCATACGGGCGCAGAAACCATCTCCCCGTTGTTCAGGAAATACAGAGGTATTTGTCTTTGTAATTCCCGCTACACGTGCCATAACATTTGAAGTAGCCCATGGAGAGCCTCCCATATTCTTATATGCACTGTTGTCTGTAATCGTTTTAGTAGGCCCTATAGCATAAACATGCTTGGTTTCTCCACCAATAATACCCGATTCCTTAATCTGGCGGTCAATCCACTGATCCATATTACCAAAGGGAAGCATTTCTGTTGTATGCTGTTGGGCAGATACCATAGGACAACTCAATGCAAACAACATCCCCCATCCCCATATTTTCTTTTGCAACATAATTCTCCTCCTTTCAATAACAGTTACTTTCTTTAAAGTTCATATCCCCACTGCTTCAACGCAAATCCCCAATTGTCCTGGACAAGCTGCACAGTGCGGTCATCATACTTATATTTATTCTTCTTATAACCCTTCTTTCCGCCTACATACTTTTCAATATCAGCACGCGAAGCAGCAAAACCTGGTATATTCAGTTCTTTATAGATATGTTCTGTCATCCCCATAGCATCAGCCTCAAAATCCTCAAATTTCACTTCAATCAGGTTGCCTGCAGGAATACACGACTTATCAGCCTCGTATTTATGATACAACTTGGCATATATCGACAATATATTCTGTTCGAGTTGTTCATTGCTAATATCCTGTAGCCTCAAAGGCTGAATTGTATTGGTAAAGAAACTACGCGTACTCTCGAAAACAGTATAAGGATTACGCATCAGATAGATAAATTTCGCATTGGGAAACATTTTCACCAATTCCTTTACACGTCCTGTATGAGGCGGATTCTTACTCAAGAACTGGGTGCCATGGGTATTCCACAACGAAATCTTTATCAACTTGACAAAAGTCTCCTCAAAAACTTTCAATTCAGCATCTGTTATGTCGTCAAAAAGAAGATACTTGTCGGCATATTCTTGCTGATATTTTGGAAGAAACCAAAAGTTATAATAGGTATAGGGCATCATATTGGCCAAGGCAAACTCTTCTTCCTGAGGAAGGTCGACAGCCAACTCCATATTATCAGTCGGACGTTTATCAGGCATCAGCCAGCTCATATTCTTCTTGAAAAAAGGCTGCCCCCACATCATCAGATGTGGAAATACTGTCTGATAAGTTGTATTGTAGCCAAAATGCTTATCGCACGAAAAAACGTTGTGAACAAAAGTAGTCCCACTACGCCAATGTCCCAAGATAAATACAGGATCGTGCTCCAACGGTTTGTCGGCCAGCATCTTCTCATAGCGTCGGTCTTGCAAAGCGGACAACGGAGACAGCAAACGGCATACCGCCTTCGTCAAACGATACTTACCTTTATATGCAGCATCTATTTCCCTGCCTTCTGTTATGTCCTTAAAAGTCTTCCAGTCAGCACCTACCAATGTATTTATTGGTAATTTACTGAATTCTAATAATCCCATAAACTTTTCCTTATTTAATGACTTTTACTTCAATGCCTTGACGCTCCAGTTCTTTTACAGCCTTTTCGATGACTTCATATTGATCGGAAGCGATTCCCATCTTGGGCAAATTCAATACAGGTACCGATTCGTCCAGATGCATGTCCTTATCCTCTATCCGATCGATAATCATGCCGACTGCACTCGTATTGTTACTGATCGGGTCAATCAGAATAAAAGAACCTGTAGCCTTGTTTTTCGAGTAAGGGTCGAAAAAGAGTTCTTTAGCCGTAGTCAATACCACACGTGCTATCTGATTCAACTGCATAGGCTCGTCTTTCTTGTCCAACCGCCCGTTTTCTACAGAAAGATGTTCCATCGTATTGACATCTACCTTATACTTGATATTATCAATGCGTGTACGGCTCAAATTGGTAGTTTGTTTAATGAAAAACGATTTATTCATGTCCATCGGTTCTTCATCCATCCACACCATCATGGCTTCGAAATTGCGGTCCATAATAGGCATATTATCAGGATGAACCAGCATTTCACCTCTCGAAACATCAATTTCATCTTCTAAAGTAAGTGTTACCGACTGAGGAGGAAAAGCATACTCTAAATCTCCGTCATAAGTAACAATGCTCTTGATACGCGACTTTTTGCCTGAAGGCAAAGCCATAACTTCATCTCCCCTGCGAACAACTCCCGAAGCAACCTTACCACTGAATCCCCGGAAATCAAAATTCGGACGCAATACATACTGAACAGGGAAGCGGAAATCATTCAAATTATGATCATTGTCAATATGCACCGTTTCCAAGAAGTCGAGCAAAGAGCTACCCTGATACCAAGGAGTACGTTCTGATTTTACAACCACATTATCACCTTCCAAGGCAGAAAGTGGAATGCATGTCACATCAGGAATACCCAATGGAGTAACAAAGTCAAGATAGTCCTTCACAATCTTGTCGAAACACTCTTTCGAAAAGTCTACAAGATCCATCTTGTTCACCGCCAATACTACATGTTTGATACCCAGCAGAGATACCAAAAAAGTATGTCGACGCGTCTGAGTAATAACGCCCGTGCGTGCATCGACCAAAATAATCGCAAGATTGGCAGTAGATCCGCCTGTAATCATATTACGAGTATATTGTTCATGCCCCGGAGTATCGGCAATGATAAACTTTCGATTGTTGGTAGAAAAATAGCGATAGGCCACATCGATGGTAATACCCTGCTCGCGCTCTGCCTTCAATCCATCTAGCAACAAAGCATAATCTATGTGCTCGCCAGCATTTCCCATTCTCTTGCTGTCACGCTCCAAAGCATCAAGTTGGTCTTCGTACAATTTCTTACTGTCGAACAAAAGCCGGCCTATCAAGGTAGACTTCCCGTCGTCTACCGAACCTGCGGTTAAGAAACGAAGCAGATCTTTCTGTTCATCCTTATCCAAGAATGCCTTTATATCTAAATTATTCTCCATTTTCTTTCATCTTAATAGCCAAAATCCTTAAAAATAACCTTCGCGTTTCTTCTGCTCCATGCTGGCTTCCTGATCGAAGTCTATCACACGTGTAGTACGTTCGCTCTTGGTAGTAGTCATCATCTCTTCTACGATTTTCTCTATCGTATCAGCATTACTTTCTACCGCGCCTGTCAACGGCCAACAGCCCAACGTACGGAAACGTACCATACGCATCTTGATTTTATCGCGATATTGTTCGGGTAAGCGGTCGTCGTCGGCCATAATCAGATTACCGTCTATCTCTACACAAGGACGTTCCTTGGCGAAATACAAAGGCACAATAGGAATATTCTCCAAACGGATATATTGCCAGATGTCTAACTCCGTCCAGTTGCTCAATGGGAAGACACGAATACTCTCGCCCTTATGCACACGAGCATTATATATATCCCACAATTCAGGTCGTTGATTCTTCGGATCCCACTGATGGAAGCGGTCACGGAAAGAAAAGATACGCTCTTTGGCACGCGACTTTTCCTCATCACGACGTGCTCCACCAAATGCTGCATCGAATTTATACTTATCGAGCGCATGAAGCAAAGCCTGCGTTTTCATCAAGTCGGTATGCACCTTACTACCGTGCGTAAAGGGGCCTACTCCTGCCCGGAAAGCCTCCATATTGCTCTCAACAATCAGATTCCATCCGTACTTCTTTGCATATTCATCGCGGAACTGAATCATTTCCTTAAACTTCCACTTCGAGTCGATATGCATCAGCGGGAAGGGTACCTTACCCGGATAAAAAGCCTTCTCGGCCAAACGAACCATGACGGACGAATCCTTACCGATGCTATATAACATCACAGGATTCTCGAACTCGGCAGCCACTTCACGTATGATGTGAATCGATTCAGCCTCAAGTTCCTTCAAATGACTTAACTTATAACTTTCTTCCATTTTATACTATTTCTTCTGAATTCTTGGTAAAACAAGCTCCAACAGGCGATTGACCGACTCTTCCAGGCTCAACAACGATGTGTCGAGTGTCAGAGCTGGATGCACCGGTGCTTCAAATGGAGCAGATATTCCTGTAAAGTTTTTAATCTCACCACGGCGTGCTTTGGCATAAAGCCCTTTGACATCCCGCCGTTCACACTCCTCAAGCGGAGTGCTAACATATATCTCCAGAAAGTCTTCCTTTCCTATAATGTTGGCAGCCATTTCGCGAATATCATTGTTAGGGCTGATAAAAGCGGCGATTGTCACAATGCCCGTATCAATAAACAGTTTGGATACCTCAGCTATACGACGGATGTTTTCCACCCGATCTGCCTCCGAAAAACCCAGATTGTTATTAATACCCGAACGGATGTTATCACCATCCAATATGCGACACAGTAACCCTCGCTTGTGCAATTCACGTTCCAACGCTATGGCAATGGTACTTTTACCCGATCCGCTCAGGCCTGTAAACCAAACCATCACCCCGTGTTGTCTTAAAAGCGATTCTTTATCCTGCCTTGTCAGCATTCTGTCAAAGATAGGATATATATGATTTTCATTCTCTGTCATAATCCTTACGAATTAAAATGGCCAAATCAATGGCACAAGAAAAATTGAAATTAAGAATGTAATAATATTCAATGGTAAACCAATACGTACAAAATCTGTAAACTTATAATTTCCTATACCTTGCACAATCAGGTTAGTCTGATATCCAATCGGAGTAGAGAAACTGGCCGACGCTGCCATACAGATCACAACAAAAAATGGCATCGGATCGACTCCCAATTGAGAAGAAATAGACAATGCTAACGGAAATGCCAAAGCCGCCGCCGCATTATTAGTAATCAGTTCTGTAAACAAGTTTGTTATGATGAACACTGCTGCCAGTAATACTTGAGGACCATAATGCTCGGTCATACCTATGATATAGCTTGCCACCGCATCGGCCACTCCCGAATTGACCATTGCCTTGCTGATCGCAAAAGCACAAGCAATCGTTATCAGGATATCCCACGAAATGTACTTCGTATATTTGCGAGCAGGGAAAATCTTCGTCCATGCCATAATAATAGTAGTCACAGAAACAAAGAAGAACATATCCAGTTTTATTTCAGGAAACATTTCTTTCACAATAGGTAATTCGCCTACGGTAGCTCCTACAATCATCAGAATCAACAATGTAAGTGCAAACCACCGTTTTCTTTTGCTAGGGACAGGCTCTGTATCTTTGCCATTGGCCAAGAGCACAAAGACTGAAGATTCGCCCCACGTCTGCACAAACGAGTCATCGGCCATCAACACAAGCGTATCTCCTTCACGAAAATGTTCTCCTTCCAGATTTCGGGCAATGCTCTGGCCATTACGCTTTATTTCCTTGACCTCCGCGCCATAATGCCGTTTGAAGTTGAAGTCCTTTAACTTTTTATTAATACCTGGGAAACGAGCGCCCAACACGACCTCGACAGTATGCAAATCACTGTTATGTTCTTCGGCCTCTTCTTCATCCTTCACAGCATCTTTACGCGTATCTGGCAATAGTTTAGAAGAGAAAAGCAACAGATAAATGATTCCTGCCACTGCAATGAATATACCTACTTTTCCCAACTCAAACATCGTAAATCCTTCGTGCCCCGACTCAAGTATCATACCATGCACTACCAGATTTGTCGACGTACCTATCAACGTACAGATACCTCCTAAAATCGTAACATAAGAAAGCGGTATCAGAAATTTCGTAGCAGGCAATTTCACCGATTCGGCCCAACGCTTAATAATAGGTGCAAAAATAACCACTACCGGTGTGTTATTCAAAAAAGCCGATATAAATGATATGGTAGGCAACATGCGCAATTGTGCCTTGAAAACAGTGGTTTTCCCTTGTGGAAGCAATCGCTTGATAAGCTGTCCCAATGCACCTGACTGACGAATACCTTCGCTTACCAGAAACAGCATCGCTACCGTTATCATCCCCTTGTTGCTGAAACCTTCAAGCATTTCTTTCGGAGTCAGAATACCTGCACAAAGGAATAATACGACAACTGAAAACAAGATCATGCCCGGGCGCATTTTATCCAACACCAAGGCAATCACCATCCCAACCAGAGCCAAAAGCACAAATGCAATTTCAAATGTCATACAATCACTATTTTATTTCATGTTCATGTTTCTTCTCTACCACAAACCAAGGATTAAGCAAATCCTGTTTGTTGTATTGCAAAGGAAGATCGGTTTCCGCCTGACAAACTTCCATTCCTGCAGCGCTTGCAATGGCATGTCCAGCAGCAGTATCCCATTCCATTGTAGGGGCAAAACGCGGATATACATCAGCACGACCTTCGGCAACCAGACATATCTTCAGCGAGCTACCTATCGATACCAGTTCCAAATCGCCATGCGCGGCACGCATTTTATCGATATAATTTTCGGTTTCGGGAGTCAGATGAGAGCGAGATGCCACCATCACAAAATTGGTACGAGAAATGCTTTTATCCGGCAAACGCACGGCTTCGCTTATCAAGTCGTCCAAGCTTTTGTGATCCAAGTCTTCTATTCCTTCTATCTTATAAGCTCCCAATGTATCTTCCGCAAAATAAAGAACTTTCTTCACTGGAACATAAATGACTCCCATCACTGGTTTTCCTTTAGAGACCAACGCTATATTTACCGTAAACTCTCCATTTCGTTTGATAAACTCCTTGGTTCCATCAAGTGGATCCACAATCCACAAAGTCTCCCAGCCGTTTCTCATTTCAAAAGGCAAACTTTTACCTTCTTCGCTCAATATAGGAAAAGGAGTATCTTTCAAGATTTCCACAATTGTCTCGTGAGCTTTTCTGTCGGCTATCGTTAAAGGTGAATTATCTGCTTTCCTCTCGACCTGAAAATCCGATGACGGATCATTATAAATGGAGAGTATCTGTCCTCCTGCCCGCAAGGCAGCTTCAATAGCGTTCAAAATATAGTGCTGTTCCATCGCTTTCATATCTTATTCTATGATAAAGCACAAAAGTAGAAAACTTTCCCCGTAAGGAAAGTTTTCTACTTCATTTTATAACTTCTTTTAATATTATACAAACTCTTGTGCTGCCTTGGCATCATTGAGCCTCAGCCCATTCCTTAGCACCACGCTCCTTCAGCTTGGCAGTAAAGGCACGTGCTTTCTCCATCGCTGCTTTTTCATCTTCAGGAGAAGCATAAGCATGTTTGTAGCCCTTGATTTTATCCCATTCGCCACGGGTGAAATCGGGTATTGCTACCGAAGCACAATTGTTATCCATTGACAACTCGCCCAATTCGGCCAAACAGCACCATTCTGCCAGATCGTATACATCCATATCCAGCGGCAAACCGTTTTGGAGGCAATATACCAAACGGCTATCCATAATAAAGTCCATACCTCCATGTCCACCAACTTCTTTTGCCATTTCACCATATTTCTTCAGGATAGGATGCTGATATTTTTCTACCAATGCATCCATTTCTGCTTTCGGCATAAAACCATGTGAATTCAGATTATCCACCTTCGGAGCAACGCCTGATGCCTTCATCTGGTCAGCATCCAACGCATATCCTTCAACCGGATATTTATTGGCGAAGCCCTTGGTTCCTGTCAGCTGATAGAGACGATTGTAAGGCTGCGGCGTCATCACGTTATGTTGAATTTCGATCACCTTGCCTTTTTCCGTACGAATCAATGTTGTTGTGTGATCACCATTGCGGAAGTCTTCGCACGGCTGTTTTGTTCTTTCCTCTACTAACGCCTTACCTACCACCGACTTCGTATCCATAGCAACCAGCGTTTTCATACGATCGCCACGATGAATATCCAATGCTTGTGCTACTGGGCCCAGACCATGTGTCGGGTATACATCACCACGATGTTTCATATTATACTCCAAGCGCCAGCCCAACTTATCGCTTTCTCCATTCTTCCAATAATAATCCCAGAAAGCGTCCAGATTGTGAATGTATGCTCCCTGCGCACGGATCACTTCACCAAACACGCCCTGCTGAGCCATGTTAAGCGTATTCATTTCGAACCAGTCATAGCAGCAATTCTCCAATATCATACAATGCTTGCGTGTTTTCTCGCTCATATCAATCAGTGTCCAGCAGTCTTTCAGATTCATCGCCGAAGGCACTTCTATCGCTACATTCTTTCCATTCTCCATCGCACACAATGCTACGGGGAAATGATGAAGCCAGTCGGTAGCAATATAAACCAAGTCGATATCATCACGCTTGCACAATTCTTCATAACCTTTCTCGCCATAATAAACAGCGGCTTTCGGCATTGATGCATTCTTCAAGTATTTCTGGCAAGCTTCCGCTCTTTCTTTCTCATAGTCGCACAGGGCTACAATCTCCACACCTGGGATATATGTAAAACGCTCTACTGCACCAGGGCCACGCATACCCAATCCGACGAAGCCTACACGTACAACTTCCATTTTCGGAAGAGCCAGACCAATCACACTCTGTTGTCCTGCCGGACGCTCAGGAGTCTCAACCACAATAGTACCTTTATCCCAGCTCCATTTTGTACCATTTTCTGATACTTGCTGTTCTGCTGTTTTCGTGCTATTGCAAGCAGTCAATGCCAAGCATGCACACAACACCAAAAAACCGATTTTTCTCATACAAATTTATCTTTTAGGGTGAATAATCAAACAACTGCCAAAAATACGTTTTTTTTCTTAAATACAGAATTATTAGAGAATAAAAAAGCGGCAACTTCCCAGTCACCGCCCCGATATGAAAGGTTTTCAACCCTTTCTATAAAATTACCAAAAAGAATTTCTGTTATTAGTTGATGCGATACAGCAACCAAGATCCTTGGAAATCATCACGATTAGGATACTTAGCCTTGAAAGCGTCGCGAGCCTTAGCGGCCGATGCTCTGTCGGCAAATGTGCTTACAACAACACGATACATAGCTTTCTCCGAATTGAATACAATGATAGCGTTATATCCTTCTTTATCCAAGAAGCTCTTAAGATTATCCGCATTGGCTTTTACTCCAAAGCTTCCGCACACTACGCTGTAATCCTTTAAGCCATTTTCATTGCCTGTTACAACTGTAACTTTCTCCTGACGTACATCAGCCGCCGGTGCACTTTCTACCACCTTCGTTTCTACAGGGGCGCTTACCACCGGAGCAACTTCTTCTGCCGGAGTTACATTCTGGCTATCAGCCAATTCCTGCTGTTTAGCTTTCTCGTAGGCCTTTTTATAAGCACTTTCACTCGACTTACAGGAGGAGAATGCCAATAGCACGCACACTCCCATACCTAAAACTGCTAATTTTCTCATCTTCTTATAGTTTTTTATTTAATAACAATCATCCTTAGTGTTCAAAATTGGCGGCAAATTAATAGAAAAATCGCCATCTTTCAAAGGATAATGCACAAAAAGTGCAAAGTTCCTTTCATTTAAGGAGCAAAGGTACGCCAATAACCTCAAATGCAGGTATGGCAATCCCGTTAAATAACATTAAACATAAGCAGAACTTACAAATCTGCCACAAAAAAAACGACCGAAACAGAAGAAACTTCAAAAAAAAACATTAGTTTTGTAGCTATAGAAACCTAATAAAAAGAAAGGAGTATAGTATGAAAGGATTAAATGTTTTAGCAGCTTTTTTAGGCGGTGCAGTAGTAGGTGCAGCCGTTGGTATTCTATTCGCTCCGGAAAAGGGAGAAGACACCCGTCAGAAGATTGCAGATATTCTGCGTAAGAAGGGCATCCGCCTGAATCGAAACGAAATGGAAGATCTGGTCGACGAAATTGCTTCTGAAATAAAAGCAGAGGCAGCTGAATAAGAATCATTCTAATAAAAGACAAAGCCATCATGTTTGCAGACGATAAAAGCATTGAAAACATACAGCAACTGTTTATTGAGTTCAAGAAATATCTGGAGTTGCAAAAGCAATACACCAAGCTGGAGATCACCGAAAAGCTGACCGTATTGCTTTCCACACTCATACTGGTGCTGACGGTTATCATACTGGGCATGGTGGCTTTGTTTTACCTATCCTTCACAATCGCCTACATGCTGACTCCCTACGTGGGAGGCGTAACGACAAGCTTCGGCATCATCGCTTGCTTCCACGTTCTGCTCATCGTGCTGCTTGTCAGCTTCCGAAAAACGATCATCATCAACCCCATGCTGAAGTTTATCGCAGGGCTATTCTTTGACAAAACAACCAATAACGACAAATAACAGGCTATGGATCAAAATAATACCCCCACCCCTCCGCTGACACTCGAAAGCATCGCACAGCAGAAGAAAGAACTGCGCCAGGCCATTCTTCAGCAAAAAGAGGTTATGACTGAGCTAACCCGCAGCCTCGTTGCACCACTTGCCCCTGCCACAAGCAAGACGGGCGCCATCATGCGAGCCTTCAATACGGGCATGGCTGTATTCGACGGAGCCATGATGGGGCTGAAGCTCATGAAAAGGCTCAGAAGATTCTTAAGAAAATACTAAGCCCGATACAGAAAACTACATTAAGGTATATAATACATATATACAAAAGAAGGCACTCATCATTCCTCGAAAAACGACAGTGCCTTCCCGTATAGAAATCTTTATCTATTCTCTACAGACATCACACATACGTTTCGAGCAACTTCACCCTGCCGTCGGGAGTAATCGTTACCTCTTGCGTAGAAGCCGGCAGCAATATTGTTTCGCCCGCACACAACGTCAGTTCATTCTTACTGTCGTCGGTTATCTTACAAGAACCCTCCGTACAGATGAAAATCACAAAAGAATCGAGCTCCGAATAGTCGCAAGTGATTTCTTCTGTCATATCGTAAACCGAAGTCGTGAAATACGGACTTGCTACTACTTCTATCGGCTCGTTTTCGGTCAGTTCATACTCCGTACGGAAGTCATCCTGCACATCGGCAAAGTTGATGGCATCCATCGCCTGGTTGGTATGCAGCTCTCTGGCCTTGCCGTTCTGGTCTTTTCTATTATAGTCGAAAATACGATAAGTCACGTCCGAAGTCTGCTGGATTTCCGCAATGAAAGAACCGGCGCCAATCCCATGCACCCGACCGGCCGGCACATAGAAAACATCGCCCGGCTTGATCTCGCACGTCTGCAAAACTTCAGCAAAGGTGCCATTGTACACCCTCTCCTTGTACTCCTTGGGGGTAATCTGTTCGGCGAATCCTGAAATCAGCTTTGCACCCTTGTCGGCCGCAATCACATACCACATTTCGTTTTTGCCAAAGCTATTGTGTCTTTTTCTTGCCAGCTCGTCGTTGGGGTGCACCTGAATCGACAAATCCAGCTTCGCATCAATAAACTTGATGAGCAAAGGGAATTTATTGCCGAAGCGCATATAATTGGCTTCTCCCACTAACTCTTCTTTATATTTTCTGACCATTTCGGGCAGTGTCAAGCCCTTGTCAGCTCCATTTGCTACGACAGACTCGCTCCCTTCTACAGCAGAGATTTCCCAGCTTTCACCCACATTGGGCAAATTTTCATTCAAATGTTTGAACGGGATGATTTTATCACCTCCCCAAAGCGTCTGCTTCAAGATAGGCTCAAATTTTAGAGGATACATTCGTTGTTTTTCGTTAAATGTTCAATAAAAACATAAGTATTTTTAAATTATGGCGGCAAACATACAAAAAATATTCATTCGATTCAAGGACGCAAAACGCTAAACTTTCCTAAAATGTTTTCCACATTTCATTCCAATTACTTGGGTATACAAAAGAATTTCTTTTTATTTGCAAGAAATTTAATTAATACCACGTTTATGATAAACACTACCCCAACAGAAAGCAATTTGTCCGGATTGGACAGAAAGGACTTTCAAAAGGAAATAGATAGTAAAAAGACAGATCTGTTTATCCTTAAGAATGCATTAGGAATGGAAGTTGCAGTAACCAATTACGGATGCGCCATCCTTTCCATCATGGTTCCCGACAAAAAGGGACAGTATGCCAACGTCGTTTTAGGACACGACAATATTGAAAGCGTCATCCACAGTCCCGAACCCTTCCTGAACACCACCATCGGACGATACGGCAACCGAATTGCCAAAGGAGAGTTCACCCTGTATGGCGAGAAACACCAGCTGGCCATCAACAACGGACCCAACTCCCTGCACGGTGGTCCCACAGGCTTCCACACACGCGTATGGGATGCTGTACAACCCGATCCGACAACCGTCATCTTCAACTACACATCGGCCGACGGCGAAGAAGGCTTCCCCGGCAACCTGAAAGTAGAAATGACCTATCGCCTGGAGAACGAAGCAAACGCTCTGGTAATCGAATACAGAGCCACTACCGACAAGGCTACGGTAGTCAACCTGACCAACCACGGCTTCTTCAACCTGGCCGGCATAGCCAACCCCACTCCTACCGTTCTGAACAACATTGTTACCATCAACGCCGACTTCTACGTCCCCATCGACGAGGTATCCATCCCGACGGGCGAAATCAGCAAGGTAGAAGGCACTCCGATGGACTTCCGCACACCGCATACCATTGGCGAACACATCGACGAGCCATTCCAGCAGCTGATCAACGGCACTGGCTACGACCACTGCTATGTGCTTAACAAGACCGAGGCGGGCGAATTGAGCCTGGCAGCCACCTGCACCGAGCCTGAAAGTGGACGAACCATGGAAGTGTATACGACCGAAAACGGCGTACAGGTGTACACTGGCAACTGGCTGGGCGGATTTGCAGGCGCACACGGCGCTACCTTCCCTGCCCGAAGCGCAGTCTGCTTCGAAGCACAATGCTTCCCCGACACCCCCAACAAGCCGCACTTCCCCTCGTGCGTATTGCTGCCGGGCGATGAATACCAGCAGATTACCGTTTACAAGTTTGGGGTAACAGAATCGTGACCAACCATGTTTTGAAACTAACTTAATATAATTATAAACTCCTAACTTTTTCAAAAAACCATGACACAACAAAAACAGAACGGTAATCTCGTCGCAATTATTACCATGTTCTTTATTTTTGCGATGATCTCTTTCGTAACCAATCTTGCCGCACCCTTCGGTACGATATGGAAAAATCAATATGCCGGTGCCAACACACTGGGTATGATGGGTAACATGATGAACTTCCTGGCCTACCTCTTCATGGGTATCCCGGCTGGTAACATGCTTGTCAAAATCGGCTACAAGAAGACCGCCCTCATCGCGATGGCTGTCGGCTTCATCGGCCTCTTCATCCAGTATCTGTCTAGCCTCGTAGGCGCCAATGTCGACGTCTTCTCGCTGGGCGAATACGCCATCAAGCTCAACTTCATCATCTACCTGCTCGGAGCCTTCGTCTGCGGTTTCTGCGTATGTATGCTCAACACCGTGGTGAACCCCATGCTGAACCTTCTCGGAGGCGGCGGCAACAAGGGTAACCAGCTGATTCAGACAGGTGGTGCGCTGAACTCGCTGTCGGGCACACTGACTCCGCTCTTCGTAGGCGCCCTGATCGGCACAGTAACTTCGAAAACCGCCATGTCCGACGTAGCCCCGCTGCTGTTCATCGCGATGGCCGTATTCGTAGCTGCCTTCATCATCATTTCGTTCGTATCCATCCCTGAGCCCCACCTCAGAAAAGGCGGCGCACAGAAGGAAAAATTCGAATACAGCCCCTGGAGCTTCCGCCACACCGTATTGGGCGTTATCGGTATCTTCATCTATGTAGGTATCGAAATCGGTATCCCCGGCACGCTCAACTTCTACCTGGCCGACGCTTCGAGCAAGGGAGCCGGCATCCTCATCAACGGTGCTGCCATCGGTGGAGCCATCGCTGCCATCTACTGGCTGCTGATGCTTGTCGGACGTTCGGCCAGTAGCGCCATCAGCGGTAAGGTGTCTACCCGCACTCAGCTGATTGTCGTTTCGACCACAGCCATCGTACTCATCGTCATCGCCATGTTCTTGCCCAAGAACATCGGTATCGATGTGCCCAAGATCGTTTACGACCCCGTAGCCAAAACTACCGAAATCCTGACCAACGCCGGTGTTCCTGCCGACCAGATCTCTGCCTTCATCGCCAACCCCGCATCGGTCGACCTCTCGTCGTATGCCGAAGCACTGAAGGAAGAAGCCGCTATGGCTCCCGAAGAAATGGTAGGCTCGCTGGCCACTCCGAAGGTACCCCTGAGCGCCTTCCTGCTGGTATTGTGCGGACTCTGCACATCGGTCATGTGGGGCGGTATCTTCAACCTGGCTGTTGAAGGACTGGGCAAGTACACCGCACAGGCATCGGGCATCTTCATGATGATGGTAGTAGGTGGCGGTATCCTGCCGCTCATCCAGAACGCTATCGCCGACGGCGTAGGCTACATGGCAAGCTACTGGCTCATCATCGCCGGTCTGGCCTATCTGCTGTACTACGGCCTGGTAGGATGCAAGAACGTCAACAAGAACATTCCAGTAGAATAATAGAAGAAGAGAAAAACACATATAGGTAATTTTAATTATTCACCTTATTAAAAATATTAGTATTATGGATATAGAATACGTAAGAAGCCGTTTCATCAAGCATTTTGATGGAACAACAGGAGCAGTTTACGCTTCTCCGGGTCGCATTAATCTTATCGGCGAACATACCGACTACAACGGCGGTTTTGTATTCCCTGGAGCAATCGATAAAGGCATGATAGCCGAAATCAAGCCAAACGGTACCAACATCGTGAAGGCTTACTCCATCGACCTGAAAGATTATGTAGAATTTGGTTTGGAAGAGGCTGACGCTCCTCGTGCAAGCTGGGCAAGATATATCTTCGGCGTTTGCCGCGAAATGATCAAGCGTGGTGTAGAAGTAAAAGGCTTCAACACTGCTTTTGCAGGCGACGTTCCCCTGGGTGCCGGCATGTCTTCATCGGCCGCCCTCGAAAGCACGTATGCTTATGCCCTGAACGACCTCTTCGGCGACAACAAGATCGACAAGTTCGAGCTGGCCAAGGTAGGACAGGCTACCGAGCACAACTACTGCGGCGTGAACTGCGGTATCATGGACCAGTTTGCTTCCGTATTCGGCAAGAAAGGCCATCTGATCCGCCTCGACTGCCGTTCGCTCGAATACCAGTACTTCCCCTTCGACCCGCAAGGCTATCGCCTGGTGTTGGTTGACTCGGTGGTGAAGCACGAACTGGCATCGTCGGCCTACAACAAGCGCCGTCAGAGCTGCGAAGCCGTTGTGGCTGCTGTTCAGAAGAAGCATCCGCACGTTGAGTTCCTGCGCGACTGCACGATGGAAATGCTGAACGAAGTCAAAGCCGAAGTCAGCGAAGAAGACTACATGCGTGCCGAATACGTCATCGAAGAAATCCAACGCGTGCTCGACGTTTGCGACGCTCTGGAAAGAGGCGACTACGAAACCGTTGGCCAGAAGATGTACGAAACTCACCACGGCATGAGCAAGCTGTACGAAGTAAGCTGCGAAGAGCTCGACTTCCTGAACGACTTGGCATTCGACTGCGGTGTAACCGGATCGCGCGTCATGGGTGGCGGATTTGGCGGATGCACCATCAACCTGGTGAAGGAAGAACTGTATTCTACATTCATCAACAAAGCAAAAGAAGACTTCAAGAACAAGTTTGGCCGTAGCCCGAAGATCTACGACGTAGTGATCAGCGACGGCGCAAGACGCTTGGAATAAAAAAAAGCGGGTTGAAAGACTCGTGTTTTTCATAATTAAATAATCAATTGGTTAAAAGTAGGAAGGAAACCGTGAGGCTTTCTTCCTACATCTTTTTTAGCGTCAGCTCACCCTGATCCACACACCTTCGCCACGGTCTTTTGCCTCGACGATGCGCTGCTTCAGCAGGGCGACGTGGCGGCGCGAGTTGAGCACATGCCCCGGCTTGCGGTTTTCGCCCAGCAGGATGCAGCCAGCCGTGTCGGCCGCCGTATTGCCCGCATGGATGCGGATGCCCTCGAACAGGGGCACGTGGAGCAGCAGAGGCAGCCACTGGCCGAACTTGGGGCTGTAGGTGATGACCACCGGATAGCGTCCTTCGGGGATGGCCGTGCGCCCCCTTATCTTGTGTTTCTTCTTCAGGTTGCGCCACGTGGGTTCCAGCGTGTCGCACAGATATTCGCCGTCGGCTTCCAGCCGGCCTATGGTATAGTCGTTTCGCTTAGCGATTCTTGTCAGTGTCAGTTCCATTTCTTCTGAATTTTAGTTTTTTGAATTTTTCTTCTGTCACAACTGTAATGTAACGCCTGTGTTTCCACTGCCGCAACATGTTGGGCGTACCTTCGGCGTCAAGCCCCTGCCGCACACGCACCTGCACGGCCTGCTGATAGGTGAAGTTGTCGGGCAGCAGCTCCAGCAGATTGCGCGGCCCCTTCGCCGTGCGCGTACCGCTAGTCGCCTGCGTTGCTTCGATTTCTGCTCCGAAGAACTCCATCTTGCAAGCCAGGTCGTACTGTAGCGACCAGCGGATGAAGTCGTCGAACGTATCGTCCCACCGGCAGTCGTTGGCCACGTAGAGCACACACGCCTTCAGCCAGGCGATGACGTTGGCGCGGAACGACAGATTCTCGTACACGCGGCTCTGCGACAGGCGGGCAAATTCGGCACACTCCTCCTTCAGCGTCCGTGCCAGCTCATAGGCCTGCGGACAGTCGATCAGGCCCTGTGCCTTCAGCAGATTGTCGATGTAGGGTCGCAAGGCTTCGTCGAAGGCTTCGTCGTAGGTGCCGTAGACGGGCATCTCGGCTCCGATTTCGCGCTCGGGGATGGTGCAGAAGTTGATGCGCGAGATGGGGCCGTCGGTCAGCACCTTCGAAAAGTATCGCTTGCCCTTCTGAATGGTGGTCGAGGCGTTCCAGTTGAAGCGGATGGTGACCTTCTCCGTCACGCTCTGCGCGCCCACACGCGTCTGCCCGTAGCGGTTGCCGGGGTCGAAGGCCAGACACATGATCTGAAACTGCTGCCCTCCCCGTCCGCTGCCCTTCAGGGCGTCGAACTGGTCTATCTCGTTCAGCTTCGTGTAGAGGAAGTGTCCGTCGGCCTCGGCCATGCGCATCACGAAGGCGGGATTGGTCATGTCGGCGTCAATTTCCTGTATGATCAGCCCTTCGGGGCGCAGACGCTTGTCTTTGTTGGCGGCTTTCGAGGTGACTTCGTTCTTCCACTCGCGCTCGCGTTGCAGGTTCTCCGCGTCGCGCCGTCGGATGTCGGCCATGATGCGGTTGATGGGCTCGGAGATGCAGTCCTTGCCCGCTCCGGTGCCCGCCATCAAGACGTTCATCAGGGTGGCCTCGTGCTCCACGTTGTCGATATAACGGAAGCTGACGCGGTGCAGGTGAGCCGCCAGCGGGGGAAAGACGGCGTGCGCCACGGCGGCCTTGTAGAGGTCGGGGGTGCGGCTGACGAGCAACTCCACCAAAGCGGGCAAACACTTTGGAAATGAAGAATGAAGAATGTCGGCTACGCCTCCAAATGAAGAATTTTTTCCGTCCGCAGGCGATTCTTCATTCTTCATTCTTAATTCTTCATTCTTGACCGCTTCCTTCATCACCCTCGGCATCGAAAACCATTCGGCCGAGCAGGCGGAGTGTATCAGTCCCCGCATCTCCTCCTCGGACAGGCCGTAGCGGGGCATCACCTGAAGCATCAGTGCTTCGTCGTTGTCGGTGATGTAGCGCAGGTGCGAGGCCAGGCGATGCAGCTTGTCGTTGCGTTCGCCGGGCACGGGTTCGCCACCCGTCAGGCGGAACCATTGGGCGATGATGGAGGCGTAGGGGATGCCGCGGAAGAGCCTCACCCCAGAAAATGAAGAATGAAGAATGTCGGCTACGCCTCCGAATGAAGAATTGTTTCCGCTCGCAGGCGATTCTTCATTCTTCATCCTTAACTCTTCATTCCTCAAAGATTCTTCATTCTTCATCCTTAACTCTTCATTTCCTAAAGATTCTTCATTCTTAATTCTTCATTTCCAAACAGCCCCTCCTCATCCAAATAGAGCACATACCCCTCGGGCACGACGAACGACGAGCGTGCATAGTCCTTCACGCTGATGTCGTAGTTCGCGTCGCCCAGCTGGGCAGACATCCACTGCTGGGCAGAGGCCAAGTCCATCCCTGCGGGGATGATGAAGAACAGGCGAAGCCCCTCGGTGCTGGGGGTGATGTGGGCCAGCACCACGTAGCGCATCAGCCCTTTCGCCTCCAGCTGGGCGCGCTTCTCCTCCCAGTAGCCGCGCGGGTTGCTGATGTGGTCCACGTCGTACATCGACAGTCCGCTGGGCACGGCGTCGGCGTTCAGCCTCCGCCCGTTGCGGAAGGTGGCGTGCGGCGTAAAGATGGGCAGCCGCTTCTTCAGACTGGCCTTCAGCGTTTCATACTCTTCTTTCGCCAGCTCGCCCCTACGCAGGCGCTCCAGCCCGTCCGCTATCTCGGCGCAGACGTCCGCCACCAGCTTCGAACGCGTCGCGCGGTGGAACAGCTCGGGGGTGCATTCGCGCACCACCCGGCTTCTTACATTGTTGCTTATTCCGAATTTCATGGTTGTGTTAGGATTATACATTTTTTACTCATACAGAGAGGGAGAGGGAGTCGGAGTCCTGACGTCAGAACTCCTGCCCGTCGAACACCTTGTCGACGAAGTCGCTGGCCATCCGGCTCTCGTCCATGATGGCGTCGGCGGGTGCGATGTCTGCCTCGTCCAGGCCGATGCGCAGGGTCAGACGCACGTGGCTGTTGCCCACGCTGGCCCGTCCGTGGGGCAGTTTGATGTACTTGTTGCCGGGCTTCGGCGTGTCGCGCCGGTAGGCGTTGAAGTTTCCCTCGGTGGGGCTCACCATTCCCAGACTGCCTCTGAGGCGTCCGTTTCCACTCATAAGAGCCTTATAGGCTTCGTCGCTGATTTGAATTGTTACGTTCATAGTCGAAAAAAAGTTTTTTGTGTGCGAGCAGGAGCGATGATAGAAGCGAGAAAAGAAGGTGGCCACCCTTTTTTTCCGAGGGAAAAAACGTTTCATGAAAATTCTGCCTCCCGACTGTATACTCTCCGACCCTAAACAGATTAGAAAAAAAGAAGATTATTTATGCATTAATTTTTACCAGTTCCACCGCCAGTATGTCCTGAAACATTTGCCCGTTGTACTCGCGCGTCTGGAAGCGGAGGACGGCGTACACCAGCTCGCCGGTGTAGAACTTGCACGAGGCCAGCTGCCCCAGCATGGCTGCCACGTACGTGTCTTCGTACTTGCCGCCCAACTCCTGCAACACGATGTTGCACTTCATCACCTGACCGCTTTCGGCCTTCTGACTTTGCACGGCGAAGGGTTCGCCCTGCATGATGACTTTCAGTAGTTTTTTCATCTCGATTTCTTTTTTTTTGCGTTGGGAGCCCCCAATACGAAAAGCCCCCGCAAGCACGAGTCGGCTGTTGCCTTTTTCTTCGTGATTGCAGAGGCAAAGTTAGGCGATGCGGAGGAGGAAAAACTGGTACGTAGGTGGTACGGCGGAGGGGTACGGAGAGGGGTGATGTATGGAAAAGATGTTGGTTTACAGGAGTTTGCTATTCTATAAGGCCGAACTTTCTCAAACGTTTAGGAGAAACGTTGCCCGATTGAATCACAGCGTTCACGATCAGTTCCATGTCGTCGTCGGCCATCTTTCCAAAACTTTCGCACTGATAACGGCTGGAAAAGACGTCTGACGAAATTTCCTTCAGATCACCGCAAAACACAAAACGGTTGATGCCCAGAAACGGATATTTGGAGGCAGAAATAGGATAATGAAGTTCTTTGAGCTTCGGAGACAGATGCTCGTTGATGCGGGTGTTAATCACAACAAAACCAATCAGATGGCCGTCGGCAGTCTTGCCCAATACTACAAAATACTTGTTTCGGTCCGTATCGCCCGGATTCTTGGGCGTGATGCCTTCTGCTTCCGTCAGCTTCATACGAATTACGTCGCCCCTGCCAACCGTCTGCATCAGGTTTTCCTTCGATTGCTGCGATAACAAGTCTTTCAGCAAAACCATATCACTTCGCTATCATTTGATCGAATTCAGCATTTTCCTTAATGAACTCCAGCGTCTCCTTCGACGCACCTCCTGCTTCGGCCATCAAAAGGGGGTTCATGGGCGCATTTTTCTTTCTGCCATAGGCTTCTTGCCAAGCCTGGTCGTGCGACCTCTTTGAGAGTTCGCCAAAAGCCTGTTCTTTGTTCTCGGCTATCGAACGGTCCAGACAAGCAACATCCGATGCCGAAAGCTCGTCCATGTCAGCTTCCTCGCGGGCGCTGATATAGTATTCAAACATCGGGTCGGCCTGATAGAGTGAGTCGGAAATGATCTTCAATGGCGAACCTGCCGGCAATTTTTCTTTCCCTGTCACGTCTTTTAATGCATTATACAGATGAGAAGCTACAGGGCCGTTGTCCATCGCACAGAAGGTGTCTTCCGAAAGTCTTGTACCCCACTCGGCATAGTGCGCACGATCAGCAAAGTACAGAATCTTCAGGATATGAAAGATATCGGCGACCCCGCATTTGTTGACGATATAAAGCGTAATGGCTTTTAATTTAAGAATATCGTCGGTGGTCAATGCCTGAATGTGTGCCATGTGATGAAGAGATTGTTAATTAGACTTTTATGCGGCAAAAATACGAAATAATCTTCAGTTCCGATGCTTTGAGCGAACTTTTTTACGCGTTTCCGCCAGGCGCATCCCCCTCCATCACCTCCACCACCCGCCGCATGAACGCCCCGGTGCGGCGCTGCTCCATCCCCTTGTTGCAGGCCGAGCGCAGGGTTTCGGGCTTCACGCCCCACAAGCGGCCGAAGGTTTGCCAGGGAGTGTCGATGTTCAGCCGGCCGGCCAGCAGCGAGGCCAGTACGCCCTTTTCGGCGCCTGTCAGGGAGAGCGGTTGCCAACCCTCGTCCAGCAGTCCGGCACCGACGAGGCGAGCCAGCAACGCTTCGGCAAGGGGTGTACACAGGGCTTCGGGCAGGGGTGCGGACGCTGCTGAAGCCTCCTCCTTCACCGCCTCGGCCTCCTCCCCCTTCTCCCCCTCCTTTTCTTCATCGGGGCGCATGCGCATGTCGCCCTGTACGAGGGTCTGAAAGGTGACGTCCGTCAGTTGGCAGCGGTCGAAGTAGATGCCGCCGTAGAAGTTTTTTACTTCGGTCTGATTCTGTTTGTTGTTTTCCATATCGTTGTCAAAAAAAAGAGGGGTGGGAATTATTCTTGTGGTAAACTACGTCCGGCAGGCATCGGCGCGCCTATGTTGATGCCGCTGAGCTGGCTGTCGCTGATGTGGCTGGAGCCGGCGTTGTAGATGTGCTGCGTCTGGGGCACGGGCGTCCTCAGCTCCTCCATCCGGCGGACGATGCGCTGCGTGTAGGGCTGCGTCAGTGCAGGCTGACCCATGCTTGCCAGCCAAAACGAAAGCTCCTTCAGAGCCTTCTTGTCGCCCAGCTGCAGCGCCTTGTCCACCAGCACGTCCAGCGCGTCCGTACCCGCCGTGCCGGCCCTTTTCCGACGGGCGGCCAAACGGCTGCTCAGCTCCTTCTTTTCTTTCTCGGCCTCGGCCAGCTGGCGGGTTGCCAGTTCGAGCCGCGCGGTCAGTTCGCCTATCCGCAGGTCGCGGGCGTCGGCAAAGGGGGCAACCGGTGGCACGCCGATGAAGTCGTCCAGCGAGACGTCCGTCGTAATCTGCCACGCTTTGTCCCTGATCTGCTGAAGCCGGAATTTCTCGGCCAGATACTGACGGTTGTCATTCTTCAGCTTCGTGCAGAAACGCACGATGTCCGTCCGCTGGGTGCCCGTCTTCTCCAGCAGCATGCAGGCGGCCGACAGCGTCGCGTCGGGGCGGTAGGAATAGGGCGTGGAGGCATAGAGGTCCTTCAGCAGGCGGCTATATTCCGCGATGTGCAGATAGGCGCGCGGCTGGCGGATGACCGCGGCACAGAGGTACCAGATGTTGTTCATGATGTCGAGCAGCGTGTCTTCCCAGTCTTTCGTATCTTCCGGCCGATCGTCGGGCACGAGGACGTATCGCAGCTCTTCCATATCGTCCAGCCACTCCATCACCACGTTTCCGGGTGTTCCCTTCGTGTCTACATCGAACTCGTCCAGCGAGCGGCGCTCTACGTAAATTTCCTTTCTTGATGGTATTTTCATGCGTATTAGATATTGGTTAATGGTTCGTTTCTTAAAATTCGTTTCCTTGCCGGCCCGTAACCCTCCCCCGACACGGAACGGAAATGAGGGGCGACGAAGATAAGAAATCCTATGAATATATGCAAATTTTCTGACGAAATATGTTGCTTGGCGTTACAGTATTACAGTTACAGTTAGATTTTTTTGAGCTATCAATCCCGAAAAGAGCAGCTGCAGAAGAGCAAGAGAAGAGAGAGAAAACAGGGAGAAGAAGAAGTGTTAAATAATTTAATATTATATATTATATATATAAATATATATAATATATAATATTACTCTCTATAGCCATCTCTTGAGAATCGAAATTTACTTAACTGTAACTGTAATACTGTAACGCCAAACGCACTTTTCTTTCGAACGACCCGACTTCATGCCACAAACAGCAGTTTTGCAAAGAAAAATAAACAAACCATTCTACATTCATAAAAATCGCCTTCTATGCGCTGCCTTTCAGCGAGTTAGCTTTATTAACACTAAAACTGCGTTTTATTAACAGATTTTCACAATAAACAGATACCCGTTTTATGGTTCTCCGGCTGCTTGTCCTTATCTTTGTTTCGGCAAAAGGGAAGCAAGGGGACGAGTTAACGAGTGGACGAGTTGACTAGAATTTATTAACCTAAAAACTAAACTACTATGGCATTCTACAAAAAGCAACACAACAAGAAGTTCGGCGTGTGGTATCCCAGCGCCATCACCGTGGGCCAGCCGGTGCCCACGAAGAAAGTAGCGCAACGCCTGTCGGCCATGTGCACCGTGACCTATGCCGACGTGATGGCCGTGCTGGGCGAGCTGCCCGGCGTGATGGCCGAACTGATGGCGCAAGGCAAGTCGGTGCGCCTCGAAGGGCTGGGAACCTTCCGCTACACGCTGTCGGCCAAGGGCGTGAGCAACGAAACCGACTTCGACTTCCAGAAGCAGCTTCGCGCCGTGCGCGTGCAGTTCGTGCCCCAGCGCGAGGGCCTCATGACGAAGGGCGGAACGGCCACACGCGGACTGGTGCCCACGGGCATCGAGTGGCTGGCCTACGACCCGTCGCTGGAGGCTTCGGGCGGCAACGGCTCCGAACCGGGCGGCTCTGAAACGGGCGACGGAGATGGCGACGGAGAAGATCCGCTGGGCTAAGAAGTTGACGAGTTGACAAGTTGTCAACTCGCCGACTAACTAAAAACCTTAAAAACAAAACTACTATGAACAAGAAATCTATTTGGAAAATGGTCATTCAGACCTTGATCAGCATTCTGACGGCTATTGGTACGACGCTGGGGGTAATCAGTTGTACGATGTAAAAAAAACACCCGCTTCCCTCGGCCTAGCTGGGGGAGCGGGTGAATTCAGATACCCAAAGCCATACTTCATACGTATAATCGGTGCCTGCATCAAGATTTCCGATGCCAGATACTGTTACTGTCAGATTTTCTTCTGTGATCTTGATACCGTCGAGCGATTCAATACCATCCTTAATCTTAATATATTTGTTTTGTTTGTTTTGCAATAGCGGCAATAGGAACAATGTAAAACGCGGTTTTTCTCCTTTCTACAAAAAAAGTTGCACGCACGACACGATTCCTGCGGCAAAGGCAAGAAAAAAATATATACTTTTAAACCTTTCTCTAAAATATTTTATATTCACACGAAAGATTATAAGAATGCACAGCAAAAAAAGAATCATTCTTAAAGTCACACTATTACTTCTTCCTGCCAGCCTTGCTGGCACGACGCATAAGCGTAAGCATTTTCCCATTATAAAAATACACACATACCTCCCCCTCTTTCCTCTCCCCGATCCCCGACTTCCGCGTTACAGTATTACAGATTACAGTTAGTTTTTTTTCGATTTTCCGATACCGGTCTTTTTTCGCTTGCCGCTTGTTTCCCACCAGATGCCTTCGGGTGTCATCTGCACACGCTTCAGGGAGCCTTTGTACTGCCACGCGCCGCAGTGATGCTGCGACTCATGGCGTAGCCGATTTTCTCGGGGAGCTCCGAGGCAATGGGATCACACCTTATTTAAAATGTAAAACAGACCGGGAATCAACTCCCAGCACACGCACCATCGCTTACGCCGGTTACGGAGACAATTTTAAAACTTATTGGGGTAAGAAGAATAAATAATCGCTCATTTATATAAGGAGAATTGCCTGGATGTCTTGACTGCTCCAGGCATTTTTTTCACATAATATGTTACATAACATACAGAAGTGTATACCTCACACCAAATAAAAGTGTTACTTTTACACCCGAAATAAGATAAACATCTAATTCACAAATAAAAATAACGCCATGAAGAATTACTTTCTTTCAGCAGGAATAGCTGCATGTATATTAGCATCCTGCACACAGAAACCGGAAACTCAGCTTACCTTATCCGGTTTAAATCCCACAAAGTTTCAAACAGAGGTAAACAACGCCCAAACCAACCTTTATACATTAAAGAATAAAGCTGGAATGGAAGTTTGTATCACGAACTTCGGTGGCCGTATTGTTTCCATAATGGTTCCTGATAAAAACGGGAATATGCAAGATGTGGTTTTAGGATTCGACAGCATCGCCGACTACATTAATGTTCCGAGCGATTTTGGAGCTTCTATCGGACGTTATGCAAACCGAATCAACCAAGGCCGGATTGTATTGGATGGAGACACTATACAACTGCCCCAAAACAATTTCGGACATTGCCTGCATGGCGGTCCTAAAGGATGGCAATATCAAGTATATAATGCCAACCCTATTGACGGCACGACATTGGAATTGACACGTATTTCACCTGATGGAGATGAAAACTTCCCCGGTAATGTTACAGCCAAAGTAACCTACAAACTGACAGAAGACAATGCCATTGACATCAAATACAGTGCAACTACCGACAAGAAAACTGTTATTAATATGACCAACCATTCTTATTTCAACTTGTCGGGAAATCCTGCCAAAGCAGCAACAGACCACATCTTATATGTAAATGCAGACAACTATACTCCTGTTGACAGCACATTCATGACCACTGGAGAAATTCTGCCTGTGAAAGATACTCCTATGGACTTTACAACTCCTAAAGCTGTAGGACAAGATATCAATAATTACGACTTTATCCAATTGAAAAACGGAAACGGATATGACCACAATTGGGTATTAAATACCAATGGCGATATCACCAAGCTGGCGGCAAAACTGACATCACCCGAAACCGGCATCACGCTGGAAGTATATACCAACGAGCCAGGAATCCAAGTATATTCCGGTAATTTCCTTGACGGAACTGTTACAGGAAAGAAAGGTATAGTATATAATCAACGTGCCTCTGTTTGTCTGGAAACACAACACTATCCTGATAGCCCCAATAAGCCCGAGTGGCCTTCTGTAATCCTTGAGCCAGGTCAAACTTACAACAGCGAATGTATCTTTAAATTCGGTGTAGAGAAATAAATCCTAATTTAATACTATAAAACATTGAGCATTATGAATTGGAATACAAATGAATTTATCTGGCTCGATTGGGCTGTTCTTGCCGTTGGCATCATTGCTATCGTATGGGCAATTTGTCATGCCATAAAGAAAGACAAAGAAAAGATGAAAGGAGCCGACAGTCAGGACTACCTCTTTGGAAAAGGTGAACCTTGGTATATTATTGGTGCAGCTATTTTCGCAGCCAATATTGGATCAGAACACCTGGTAGGTCTTGCAGGTACTGGAGCTAAAGACGGTGTAGGAATGGCACACTGGGAAATGCAAGGCTGGATGATACTTATCTTGGGATGGTTGTTCGTACCATTTTATCAATTGTTGAACAACAAAATGGGTAAAATCATCACAATGCCCGACTTCCTGAAGTTCCGCTATACACAACGTACCGGTTCTTGGCTGTCAATCATCACGCTGATCGCATACGTCCTGACAAAAGTTTCTGTAACAGCTTTCACAGGTGGTATTTTCTTTGAATACCTTCTCGGTCTACCGTTCTGGTATGGTGCCATTGGTCTGATTGTTGTTACTGCAGTGTTTACGGTCTTTGGAGGTATGAAAGGCGTAATGACTTTGTCTGCCATTCAGACTCCGATTCTTATCATCGGTTCTTTCCTTGTTTTGTTCTTGGGTCTTAACATGTTAGGAGATGGCAGCATAAGCGAAGGATGGTCACAAATGATGGCTGTATGTAACGCTGCTCACGACGGTTTTGGTACAACCCACATGTTCCATACCGATCCCGCCGATCCTATGTATCAGCAATTCCCCGGATATGTAGTTTTCCTTGGTGCTTCGATCATCGGTTTTTGGTATTGGTGTACCGACCAGCATATCGTGCAACGTGTATTGGGTCAACAAAAAGGAGAGACCAATGATGTAGTAATGAAACGTGCTCGTCGTGGTAGTATTGCTGCCGGATACTTTAAATTGTTACCCGTATTTATGTTCCTGATTCCTGGAATGGTAGCTTACGCACTTGCACAGAAGACAGGTAGTGGTATCGTTATGGATATTACCAATACTCATGACACAGACGGTGCATTTGCCATGATGGTGAAAAACATATTGCCCGCAGGTGTCAAAGGTATTGTTACTATCGGATTTGTCTGCGCCCTTGTTGCATCTTTGGCCGCATTCTTCAATAGCTGCGCTACCTTATTTACAGAAGATTTCTATAAACCTATGAAAAAAGGCATGAGCGAAAGCCATTACGTACTTGTAGGCCGTATCGCAACTGTCGTTGTAGTTCTTCTGGGATTGGCATGGATGCCTATCATGATGAATATGGGTAACCTGTACTCGTATCTGCAAGATATCCAATCATTAATCGCTCCTGCTATGGTAGCCGTATTCACATTGGGTATATTCTCCAAAAGAATTACTCCCAAAGCTGGTGAATGGGGACTTATCGGCGGTTTTCTGATTGGTATGGTACGTTTGCTTACCAATGTTATCACAGATTCCGGTAAAGCCACTATGGACGGCGCCTTCTGGGAATACACTTCATGGTTCTGGCAAACAAACTGGCTGATCTTCGAAGTCTGGTTATTAGTATTCCTGCTTGTATTGATGGCAGTTGTTTCTTGCTTCACTCCGAAACCTACAGCAGAACAGATAGAAGCCATTACATTTACCGGAAGCTACAAAGAAGAAATCGCGAAGAGCTGGAACAAATGGGATGTTATCGCTACTTTGGGCGTAATCATCCTCTGCGCTTTGTTCTATGCCTACTTCTGGTAAATTCATGAAATGTTCACATTTCACAAAATAGAAAATCATATTTATAATTAGGAGTTTTCAGCTCCTAATTATAAATAATGCGAAGGTTGTATTATTCACATAACAGTGCATTATTTATCAATGAGCAATTATTATAGCATCAATCCCAAGTTCTACGTATCAGTAGACTGTATCATTTTTGGATTCTGTGAAGGAGAGCTGAATTTATTACTCCTGAAACGAAATTTTGAACCTGCATTAGGCGAATGGTCACTAATGGGTGGATTCGTTCAAGAGAATGAGAGTGTAGACGATGCAGCGAAACGAGTTTTAGCAGAACTCACCGGATTGGATCAAGTATATATGGAACAGGTCAGCTCTTTTGGAGCTATAGACCGTGACCCAGGCGAACGAGTTGTGTCCATTGCCTATTATGCACTTATCAACATCAACGAATACGACCGCGAACTAGTACAAAGACACAATGCATTTTGGGTTAATATAAATGAACTTCCACCATTGATATTCGATCACCAAGCAATGGTAGAGCAAGCACGTGCCCTCATGCAACAAAAAGCATCGGTTGCTCCTATCGGCTTCAATCTTCTGCCTAAATTATTCACCTTATCACAACTGCAAAGCTTGTACGAAGCCATTTATGGAGAAGCCATAGACAAACGGAACTTCCGCAAACGGATAGCAGAAATGGATTATATAGAGAAAACAGACCTCATAGACAAAACAAGTTCGAAACGAGGTGCTGCCCTCTATCAGTTCAATGAAAAAGTTTATCGCAAAGCTCCGAAATTTAAACTGTAACATTTAAACATAAAAACATATGTTAGAAGAATTAAAAGAAAAAGTATTTCGTGCCAACCTCGATTTAGTAAAGCATGGCCTGGTCATCTTTACTTGGGGCAATGTTTCTGGAATTGACCGCGAAACTGGCTTGGTCGTCATTAAACCAAGTGGCGTAAGTTATGACGAAATGAAAGCTGAAGACATGGTTGTAGTAGACCTCGACGGAAAAGTCGTTGAAGGCAAACTCAAACCATCTTCAGATACTCCTACCCATATAGTATTATACAAGGCTTTCCCTGAAATTGGCGGAGTAGTACATACACACTCTACATATGCCACAGCTTGGGCACAAGCAGGATGCGATATTCCGAATATCGGCACAACCCATGCCGACTATTTCCACGATGCTATCCCCTGCACTGCCGACATGACAGAAGCCGAAGTTAAAGGCGCTTACGAATTGGAAACAGGCAATGTCATCGTTAAACGTTTCGAAGGACTGAATCCTGTACATACACCAGGAGTATTGGTAAAAAATCACGGACCATTCTCATGGGGGAAAGATGCACATGATGCCGTACATAATGCCGTCGTTATGGAGCAAGTAGCTAAAATGGCCTCAATAGCCTATGCTGTCAATCCCAATTTGACAATGAATCCATTGCTCATCGAGAAGCATTTCAACCGTAAACATGGTCCTAATGCTTATTATGGGCAAAAATAAAATCACAATGCCCTGCCCCCTATTTTAAACAAGAAACTTAAGACATACAATAATAACTAACAAGAATAATTAACCAACCACTTAAAAATAATAGTATTATGAACGCATTTGATCAATATGAAGTATGGTTCGTAACAGGAGCACAGCTTCTGTACGGAGGTGACGCTGTAATCGCAGTAGACGCACACAGCAATGAAATGGTAAAAGGACTGAATGAGTCAGGTAAACTGCCTGTAAAAGTTGTATATAAAGGAACAGCCAATTCTTCAAAAGAAGTAGAAGCTGTTTTTAAAGCTGCCAACAATGAAGAAAAGTGTATCGGTGTTATCACTTGGATGCACACCTTCTCGCCCGCCAAAATGTGGATTCATGGTTTGCAGCAATTAAAGAAACCTTTGCTCCACTTGCACACACAGTACAACAAGGAAATTCCTTGGGATACCATGGATATGGACTTCATGAACTTGAACCAAAGTGCACACGGCGACCGTGAATTTGGCCACATTTGCACACGCATGCGTATTCGTCGCAAAGTAGTAGTAGGCTACTGGAAAGAAGAAGAAACACAAAACAAGATCGCAGTTTGGATGCGTGTTTGCGCCGGATGGGCCGATGCACAAGACATGCTCATCATCCGTTTCGGCGACCAGATGAACAACGTAGCTGTAACCGATGGTGATAAAGTTGAAGCAGAACAACGTATGGGTTACCATGTAGACTACTGCCCGGTTAGCGAGCTGATGGAATATCACAAGCAAATTAAAGATGCCGATGTTGACGCTTTGGTACAAACTTACTTCAACGAGTACGATCACGACGCTGCCCTTGAAGACAAGTCTACTGAAGCATATCAAAAGGTATGGAACTCTGCCAAAGCAGAGCTTGCATTGCGCGCTATATTGAAGGACAAAGGCGCCAAAGGTTTCACAACCAACTTCGACGACCTCGGACAAACTGACGGCAGCTATTTCGACCAAATTCCTGGCTTGGCATCACAACGTCTGATGGCCGAAGGTTATGGTTTCGGTGCCGAAGGCGACTGGAAATCAGCAGCACTCTACCGCACTGTTTGGGTAATGAATCAAGGTCTGCCTACAGGTTGCTCATTCCTCGAAGACTACACGTTGAACTTCAATGGAGAGAACAGCTCTATCCTTCAGGCACACATGTTGGAGGTATGTCCGTTAATCGCCGCTAAAAAGCCACGTTTGGAAGTACATTTCCTGGGTATAGGTATCCGCAAGAGCGAAACTGCCCGTCTGGTATTTACTTCAAAGGTAGGCAAAGGATGTACAGCTACAGTTGTTGACCTTGGTAACCGCTTCCGCCTCATCGTAAACGATGTAGAATGCATCGAGCCGAAGCCACTGCCTAAGTTGCCCGTTGCTTCTGCTTTGTGGAAACCGATGCCTAATTTCGAAATTGGCGCAGGTGCATGGATTCTGGCTGGTGGTACTCACCATTCATGCTTCTCTTACGACCTCACTGCCGAATATTGGGAAGACTATGCCGAAATCGCAGGTATCGAAATGGTACATATCAACAAAGACACTACAATCAGCGAATTCAAGAAAGAACTGCGCATGAACGAAGTGTACTATATGCTGAACAAAGCTCTTTGCTAATCATCCAATAGCATAACCATGTATAAAAGTGCTCAACGAGCAATCGTTTGCAGCACTTTTATACTTTTAAGTAAGTTGCAAAAGCTGCAAATTACAGATATTTCTAACTTTACATTAACGTTGTACCTTAAACCATTAGTTCCATTATGAAATTAGATGCAAAATCAACTATCGAAACCGGTAAAGCCATCCTTGGTATAGAATTCGGATCCACAAGAATCAAAGCAGTTTTAATCGACCAGGAAAACAAACCCATTGCGCAAGGCAGCCATACATGGGAAAACCAATTGGTCGATGGCCTTTGGACATATAGTATTGATGCCATTTGGAACGGATTGCAAGACTGCTATTCAGATCTTCGTTCCAATGTAAAAGAGTTATATGGCATCGAAATAGAGACTCTGGCAGCCATCGGCATCAGTGCCATGATGCATGGTTACATGGCGTTCAACAAAGAACAGGAAATCCTTGTTCCTTTCCGCACCTGGAGAAATACCAATACAGGAGAAGCAGCTGCTACCCTGTCCGAGCTGTTTGTCTACAACATCCCTCTGAGATGGAGCATTTCACACTTGTATCAAGCTATCTTAAACAAAGAAGAGCATGTAAAAGACATCGATTTCCTGACCACTCTTGCCGGCTACGTACACTGGCAGATTACAGGCCAGAAGGTATTAGGCATCGGCGACGCATCCGGTATGCTCCCCATCGATCCGAATACGAAAGATTATTCAGCCGAAATGGTTTCCAAATTCAATAATCTTATTGCTCCCCAAGGATTCAAATGGACATTACTCGACATTCTTCCCAAAGTATTATTGGCTGGTGAAAATGCAGGTACCCTTACAGCCGAAGGAGCCAAGAGACTTGATGTATCCGGACACCTGAAAGCCGGTATCCCCGTATGTCCGCCAGAAGGCGACGCTGGTACAGGTATGGTTGCTACCAATGCTGTAAAACAACGCACAGGAAACGTTTCTGCCGGAACTTCCTCATTCTCGATGATTGTACTTGAAAAGGACCTGTCGAAACCTTACGAGATGATCGATATGGTTACTACCCCCGACGGTAGCCTGGTAGCTATGGTACATTGCAACAACTGTACTTCCGACCTCAATGCCTGGGTCAATCTGTTCAAGGAATATCAGGAACTCATGGGCATTCCTGTAGACATGAACGAAATCTATGGTAAGCTCTACAACCACGCACTGACAGGCGACACCGACTGCGGAGGCTTGATCTCATACAACTATATCTCAGGAGAGCCTGTTACTGGCCTTGCTGAAGGAAGACCTTTGTTTGTACGCTCAGCCAACGATAAGTTCAATTTGGCCAACTTCATGCGTGCACACCTCCATGCATCTGTAGGAGTACTTAAAATAGGTAACGACATTCTCTTCAACGAAGAAAAGATTAAAGTAGACCGAATTACCGGCCATGGTGGCTTGTTCAAGACCAAAGGAGTAGGTCAAAGAATATTGGCTGCTGCTATCAACTCTCCTATCTCGGTTATGGAAACTGCCGGTGAAGGTGGTGCCTGGGGTATTGCCCTGTTAGGATCGTATCTGGTAAACAATGACAAGAAACAGTCGTTGGCCGACTTCCTGGACGAAAAAGTATTTGCCGGAGATGCCGGTGTCGAGATTGCTCCGACGGCAGAAGACGTTGCAGGCTTCAACGCATATATCGAAAACTATAAAGCTGGTTTACCTATTGAAGAAGCTGCTGCAAAATTCAAAAAATAACCCAACAGAAAAAAGACTACTTTTATGAAAAGTAAATTAATCATCAGCGGTCTTTTCTTGACAGCTTCCCTGTCACTGTCCGCACAAAAGAATGCAACTATCACTGTACAGACCGAACAAGGTACACAAATTATCCCCAAGGAAATCTATGGCCAGTTTGCCGAACATCTGGGTACCTGTATCTATGGAGGCTTATGGGTAGGCGAGAACTCTGATATTCCCAATATCAAAGGTTACCGCACCGACGTATTCAATGCCCTCAAAGATCTGCAAGTCCCAGTGCTCCGCTGGCCGGGTGGTTGCTTTGCCGACGAATACCACTGGATGGACGGTATCGGTCCCAAAGAAAATCGCCCCAAAATGGTAAACAACAACTGGGGAGGTACCATCGAAGACAACAGCTTCGGAACGCACGAGTTCCTGAACCTTTGCGAGATGTTGGGCTGTGAGCCATACATCAGCGGAAATGTAGGTAGCGGTACTGTAGAAGAACTGGCCAAATGGGTAGAATATATGACTTCGGAAGGCGACTCTCCGATGGCTAATCTGCGCCGGAAAAACGGCCGCGACAAAGCCTGGAAGGTAAAATATCTGGGAGTAGGAAACGAAAGCTGGGGATGCGGTGGCAGCATGCGTCCTGAATATTACGCCGATTTGTACCGCCGTTACTCTACCTACTGCCGCAATTACGATGGAAACAATCTGTACAAGATAGCCAGTGGTGCCAGCGACTACGACTACAACTGGACAAAAGTTCTGATGGATCGTGTAGGAGCGCGCATGAACGGATTGTCTTTGCACTATTACACAGTAACCGGATGGAGCGGAAGCAAAGGTTCGGCTACCCAGTTTAATACGGAAGATTATTACTGGACCATGGGCAAATGCCGCGAGATAGAAGATGTCATCAAGAAGCACTGTGCCATTATGGACCAATATGATCCTCAGAAAAACGTAGCACTGATTCTGGACGAATGGGGCACATGGTGGGACGAAGAACCGGGTACCATCAAAGGGCATCTCTATCAGCAAAACACACTGCGCGATGCTTTTGTAGCTTCTCTGTCACTGGATATTTTCCACAAATATACTGATCGTCTGAAAATGGCAAACATTGCACAAATTGTCAATGTACTCCAGTCTATGATTCTGACCAAAGGTAAAGAGATGGTATTGACCCCTACGTATTACGTATTCAAAATGTATAAAGTACATCAGGACGCTACCTATCTGCCTCTCGAACTGAACTGCGACACGATGAACGTACGCGACAACCGCAAACTGCCTATGATCAGTGCAACAGCTTCGAAAGACAAGAACGGTAAAGTTCACCTTTCAATCTCCAATGTTGATGTAGAAAATGCTCAGGAAGTTATTGTAAACCTGCCCGGCTTTGAAGCAAAGAAAGCTGTAGGCGAAATACTTACTTCTAAGGATGTTACCGACTATAACTCATTCGAAAATCCGGAAAAAGTCAAACCGGCTCCCTTTAAAGAAGTAAAAATCAATAAAGGCGTTATGAAAATCAAACTTCCGGCCAAGTCGATTGTTACTGTCGAGTTACAGTAAATCAGAGCAAAAGACTTATTGTACTTTAAACAAGAAGAAGGCAAAAATATCTGAAAAAAAAGAGTAACTATCCTTGTTGCTAATTGCACATAAAGAGTTATCTTTGTCCCTGTCATTTATGAACAAGCGTTAGTTACTCTGCTCTATCAAGCTAACAAAAACTAATTTATTATCAATATGAACGACAACAAACTTATGAACCTTGCAGCAAACAACATTCGTATCCTTGCTGCTTCTATGGTTGAGAAAGCTAATTCCGGACACCCGGGTGGCGCAATGGGTGGCGCCGACTTTGTCAATGTACTGTTCTCTGAATTTCTGGTATATGATCCTGAAAACCCAACTTGGGAAGGACGCGACCGCTTCTTCCTTGACCCGGGTCATATGTCACCGATGCTTTACTCACAGCTCGCATTAACAGGCAAGTTCACATTGGATGAATTAAAAGAATTCCGTCAATGGGGAAGCCCGACTCCGGGACATCCCGAACGTGACGTTATGCGTGGAATTGAAAACACATCCGGCCCGCTCGGTCAAGGACATACTTTTGCTGTAGGTGCAGCCATCGCAGCCAAATTCCTGAAAGCACGTTTTGGCGAGGTTATGAATCAGACCATTTATGCTTATATATCCGATGGTGGTATACAGGAAGAGATTTCTCAAGGTGCAGGACGTATTGCAGGAACACTGGGATTGGACAACCTGATCATGTTCTACGACTCCAACGATATTCAGCTTTCTACCGAAACCAAAGCTGTAACTATCGAAGATACTGCCAAGAAATATGAGGCATGGGGTTGGAAAGTGATTAAGATCGACGGAAATAATGCCGACGAAATTCGCAATGCCCTGAACGAGGCTAAGGCTGAACAAGAACGTCCTACCCTTATCATTGGTCATACTGTTATGGGTAAGGGCGCACGCAAGGCCGACGGTAGTAGCTACGAAGCCAACTGCGCTACACACGGTGCCCCGCTGGGTGGCGATGCATACATCAATACCATCAAGAATCTGGGTGGCGATCCTACCAATCCGTTTGTCATCTTCCCCGAAGTAGAAGAACTGTATGCCAAACGTGCTGCCGAACTGAAAGAAATCATGAAGCAAAAGTATGCTGAAAAAGCTGCTTGGGCTCAGGCTAACCCGGAAAAGGCTGCCAAACTGGAGCAATTCTTCTCTGGCAAAGCTCCTCAAGTCAACTGGGAAGCTATCGAGCAAAAGGCTGGAGCTGCCACACGTGCCGCATCGGCTACCGTACTGGGTGCTTTGGCAACTCAGGTAGAAAACATGATCGTTGCTTCTGCCGACCTTTCCAACTCTGACAAGACCGACGGTTTCCTGAAGAAGACATATGCCTTCCAGAAAGGTGACTTCACCGGTGCTTTCTTCCAGGCAGGTGTAGCCGAGCTGACTATGGCTTGCTGCTGTATCGGTATGGCTCTGCACGGTGGTGTAATTCCGGCTTGCGGTACATTCTTCGTATTCTCCGACTACATGAAGCCCGCAGTTCGTATGGCTGCCCTCATGGAAGTTCCTGTGAAGTTCATCTGGACACACGATGCCTTCCGCGTAGGCGAAGATGGCCCGACTCACGAACCGGTAGAACAGGAAGCACAAATCCGTCTGATGGAGAAACTGAAGAATCATAAAGGTCACAATTCTACATTGGTACTCCGCCCGGCCGATGCCGAAGAGACTACTGTAGCATGGAGACTGGCCATGGAGAATACGACTACTCCTACAGCCCTGATCTTCTCACGTCAGAACATTGCCAATCTGCCAGCAGGCAACGACTACTCACAAGCAGCCAAGGGTGCTTACATCGTAGCAGGTTCCGATGCCAATCCCGATGTTATCCTGGTAGCTTCTGGTTCTGAAGTGTCTACACTGGTAGCAGGAGCCGAACTGTTGCGTAAAGACGGTGTCAAGGTACGTATCGTATCAGCTCCGTCCGAAGGTCTGTTCCGCAGCCAGGCACCCGGATATCAGGAAAGCATTATTCCAGCCGATGCCAAAGTATTCGGTCTGACTGCTGGTCTGCCTGTCAACCTGCAAGGCTTGGTAGGTGCACATGGTAAAATCTGGGGCTTGGAATCATTCGGTTTCTCTGCTCCTTACAAAGTATTGGATGAAAAATTGGGCTTTACGGCCGACAACGTTTACAAGCAGGTAAAAGCCATGCTCTAAACGGTTGAAGACCTCTCGTCCAAACCATATTGAACGCAGACAGTGCAACTTCTTTTGCCTGCCTGCGTTCTGTCAATCATTGCAATCAGAATAGTAAATCTTAAACCGACATAAGAAATGAAAACAATAGGAATTTGTTCCGACCACGCAGGATACGAACTGAAGCAATACGTCCGTACCTGGTTGGAAGCCAAAGGCTGGGAATATAAGGATTTTGGCACCTACTCTACCGAAAGTTGCGACTATGCCGACTTCGCCCATCCGCTGGCCAACGCTGTAGAAGCAGGCGAGTGCTATCCGGGCATTGCCATCTGCGGAAGCGGTAACGGAATCAACATGACCCTGAACAAACACCAAGGCATTCGTGCCGCACTGTGCTGGATCCCCGAAATATCTCATCTGGCACGCCAGCACAACGATGCCAATGTGCTCGTGATGCCCGGTCGTTTCATCACCACAGACGAAGCAGACAAGATTCTTACCGAATTCTTCAACACAGCATTCGAAGGTGGACGCCACCAACGTCGAATCGATAAGATTCCCGTAAGCAAATAAGAGAAAATACAGCAAAAGCGTTTCTCTACAAAGAAAGCTCCTTGTTTTGCTTTCTCCATTCAGGTATAGAAGGATAGTGACCAGAAGTCACGATTGTTCTATACCTGTTTTTTTTATTATCTTTCTATCCGCTACTTCACAGTCGACTCCCCAATACTCTCCCACCTCCTCTTGACAGCCCCCTTCAAACGGCTTGCGAGCAACACTTGCACGGCTCACAGGCAACACTTGCATACCTCGCGAACACTATCTACACAAACAACAGAACACCATCACCTGTAAAGCAGCATTCTTTAGAATTCTGTTCATACACCTCACTTTTCTGACATTCTGATAGAAAAACACTGTAAGTAAGGCGATTCATTACTATTTTTCACATATAAGATGCTTGATGTCTGCAAATAAAAACTATCTTTGTGGTTGAATAAACCCGATGCTGAATAAAATATGGAATCATTAGTCACCATCAAAGAGCTTATCAACCAAGGAAATGTAGAACAAGCCATCCGGCAACTTGACGAATTTCTGCAAAATGCTTCCTCGTGCCTCGACGAAGCTTACTATCTGCGCGGAAATGCCTATCGGAAACTGGGCAACTGGCAACAGGCACTCAACAATTATCAGTATGCCATCGACATCAACCCACAAAGTCCTGCCAAGGAAGCCCACCGCATGGTGATGGATATTCTAAATTTCTACAACAAAGACATGTATAATCAATAACATATAAAGGAACGTAAATTATGGCAAAAATCAAAGGAGCAATCGTTGTTGACACCGAACGTTGCAAAGGCTGCAACCTGTGTGCCGTGGCTTGTCCACTCCATGTAATAGCCCTCACCAAAGAGGTGAACGTAAAAGGGTATAACTATGCCCACCAGATATTGGAAGATACGTGTAACGGATGCGCATCGTGCGCTACAGTTTGTCCGGACGGATGTATCTCTGTTTATAAAGTAAAAGTTGAATAAATCAGATTGAATATGGCAGAAGAAGTTGTATTAATGAAAGGTAACGAAGCCATCGCCCACGCAGCTATACGTTGCGGAGCCGACGGTTACTTCGGTTACCCCATCACTCCTCAATCGGAGGTTTTGGAAACTCTTGCAGAACTGAAGCCTTGGGAAACCACCGGCATGGTAGTGCTTCAGGCAGAAAGTGAAGTAGCCGCCATCAACATGGTATATGGAGGTGCAGGAAGCGGTAAAATGGTGATGACCTCGTCGTCGAGCCCGGGTGTCAGCCTGAAACAGGAAGGTATCTCCTACTTGGCCGGAGCCGAATTGCCCTGCCTCATTGTAAACGTAATGCGCGGCGGCCCCGGACTGGGAACCATTCAGCCCAGCCAGGCCGATTACTTCCAGACCGTCAAAGGCGGCGGACACGGCGATTACCGTCTGATAGCCCTTGCACCGGCTTCGGTACAGGAAATGGCCGATTTCGTAGGACTGGGATTCGAACTGGCTTTCAAGTACCGCAACCCCGCTATCATCCTGGCCGACGGCGTTATCGGACAGATGATGGAAAAAGTAGTGCTTCCTCCTCAAAAGCCACGCCGCACCGACGAAGAAGTTATCGCTCAATGTCCTTGGGCCACTACCGGAAAGACCAAAGACCGCAAACCCAACATCATCACTTCCCTCGAACTGAAACCCGAAGAAATGGAAAAGAACAACATCCGTTTCCAGGCCAAATACAGGGAAATTGAAAAGAACGAAGTGCGCTTCGAGGAAATCAACTGCGAAGATGCCGACTACCTCATCATAGCCTTTGGCTCAATGGCACGTATCGGACAGAAAAGCATGGAACTGGCACGTAAGGAAGGAATCAAAGTCGGAATCTTGCGTCCTATCACTCTGTGGCCTTTCCCGACACAGGCAATTGCTGCATATGCCGACAAGGTAAAAGGTATCCTCGTAACAGAGCTGAATGCCGGCCAAATGGTAGAAGATGTACGTCTGGCCGTGAACGGAAAAGTCAAGGTAGAACACTTCGGACGCTTGGGTGGTATCGTGCCCGACCCCGACGAAATCGTGGCAGCTCTGAAAGAAAAAGTAATCAACGGATAAAGAACGTAAAGAATGGATTCTGACAAAATAAGAAACGTGCTGAACATCCTCTTCCTGATACTTGCCGTAGCAGCTGTCATTACTTACTTTGTGGCCAAAGACGATTTCATGATGTTCGTCTACGTCTGCAGCGCTGCCATTTTCGTCAAGGTAATGGAGTTTTTCATACGTTTCACCAACAGATAAGGAGAAGTGATTATGACAAAAGAAGATATTATAAAGCCCGAGAATCTGGTTTACAAGAAACCGACTCTGATGAACGACAACCCCATGCACTACTGTCCGGGATGCAGCCACGGTGTAGTCCACAAGCTGATAGCCGAGGTAATCGAAGAGATGGGCATGGAAGACAAAGCTATCGGAATCTCTCCGGTAGGATGTGCCGTATTCATCTACAACTATTTGGATATCGACTGGCAGGAAGCCGCACACGGACGTGCGCCCGCACTGGCCACTGCCATCAAGCGCCTCTGGCCCAACCGACTGGTATTCACCTATCAGGGCGACGGCGACTTGGCCTGCATCGGTACAGCCGAAACCATCCATGCGCTGAACCGTGGTGAAAACATCACCATCATCTTCATCAACAACGCCATCTACGGTATGACCGGCGGACAAATGGCTCCGACCACCCTTGTCGGCATGAAGACTGCTACCTGTCCTTACGGACGCGACGTACACCTGCACGGCTATCCGCTGAAGATGGCCGATATCGCCGCACAGCTGGAAGGTACAGCCTACGTAACGCGCCAGAGCGTACAGTCCGTACCAGCCATCCGAAAGGCCAAGAAAGCCATCCGAAAGGCATTCGAAAACTCCATGGCAGGAAAAGGCAGCAACCTTGTCGAAATTGTATCGACCTGCAACTCGGGCTGGAAAATGTCGCCGGAGAAGGCTAACAAATGGATGGAAGAGAACATGTTCCCCTTCTATCCGCTGGGAGACTTGAAAGATAAATAATTCAAAAGAAGAAAGACAATGAAAACAGAAATCATCATATCTGGCTTCGGCGGACAAGGTGTACTGTCCATGGGTAAAATCCTGGCTTACTCGGGATTGATGGAAGACAAGGAAGTGACATGGATGCCTGCCTACGGACCGGAGCAGCGTGGAGGTACGGCCAACGTAACTGTCATCGTAAGCGATGATAAGATCTCCTCCCCCATCCTCAGTAAGTACGATGCGGCCATCATCCTGAACCAGCCATCGCTCGAAAAGTTCGAAAGCAAGGTTAAACCCGGTGGTGTCCTGATCTACGACGGATACGGCATCATCAACCCGCCCACCCGTAAAGACATTCACGTTTACCGCATCGACGCTATGGATGCAGCCAACGAAATGAACAACGCCAAGGCGTTCAACATGATTGTACTGGGCGGTCTGCTGAAAATCATGCCTATCGTCACACTGGAAAACGTCATCAAAGGCCTGAAGAAAACCCTGCCCGAACGGCATCATCACCTCATCCCCATGAACGAGGAAGCCATCAAACGAGGCATGGAACTGATCAAAGAAGTATAAGCCGCAAGGCACAAATATTCAGTTGAGTAAAAAAGGATGCGATAATCGCATCCTTTTTTTGTATCTGTACATGAACAATTAAGAATGAACGATGTTTGACAAAGTGTCCAGCTAAGCAGAGATAGTTTCCAAAAACTGTCTACTGATATAGTCTATTAAACCCCAAAGCATCTAATTAAAATCAAGAAAAGACATTTCTTCTCTTAGCCCCTCTCCACCGCCCAACCTTCCACTTACAGTGCAATAACTACTGCACTCACTGTGCACTACCTACTGCACCGACAGTGCAATACCTGTTGCACTCATAGTGCAGTAGGTAGTGCACTATTTTTCTCCAGTTATGCGCCTGGGCCAGCACTTACTGACTTCCAATCCTAAAAAAGAAGTAAAAAAGGGAGAATTAAAGATGCGAATAAGAATTTATTGTATCTTTGCGCCTAATTATGAGAAGATTTGTACTGACATATATATTATTAGCCATTATAGGGACTTTGGGACTGAAGGCACAAAATACCCTCACTCCCGTCAATTCGGGTACAACAATGCGCGATCAGTATGGTAATCAGGTCGATCCTAGTACGCAGCCAGACAACCTGACAGACAGCACAAGTACCCAGATCGAAAGCCTTCCTCCTAAACTATACATGTGGCATTTGAGTGAAAAACTGGGCGACCGGACCATTGTACCAGTAGACACCGTAACCCTCAACTTCCAGAACACCAACTTGGTAGAAGGAATGAACGGACACTATAACTATCTGGGTAATTTGGGTTCTCCCCGCATGTCACGCCTCTTCTTCGAACGGGGACAAGAGGAAGCACCGACCATTTTTATAGAACCTTTCTCCAGTTTTTTCTTCCGTCCGGATCAGCTCAACTTTACCAACAGTAACATCCCCTACAGCAACCTGACTTACTACAAAGCCGGAAGCAAAATAAACGGAGAAGAACGGTTTAAATCGTATTTTTCGGTCAATGCCAACAAACGGTTGGCTTTCGGATTCAATATCGACTATCTGTATGGCCGCGGCTACTACGCCAACCAGTCTACAGCCCATTTCAATGCAGGACTTTTCGCCAGTTACATCGGCCAGAAGTATCAGCTGCAGGCTATGTACAATAACTTCTTCATGAAGATGAACGAAAACGGTGGTATTGCCGATGACCAGTACATAACCCGTCCGGAAAACATGTCGGAAGGCAAACAGGAATATGAATCGACCAACATTCCTGTCAAGATGGAGCAGACCTCCAACCGTAATCATAATTTCTACGTCTACCTGACTCACCGCTACCGCCTTGGCTTCGAACGCGAAACAGTCAAAGTAGAAGAGAAGAAAGACAATCAGCAGATGAAAGCTATGGCACAACAGGGCGACAACATTCCGCCTGTGCCACAGGACACGACGGTTACCACGGAATTTGTTCCGGTCACCAGCTTCATCCATACACTGAAAATAGAACGCTCCAGCCATCGCTACCGTGCCGGAAGCGAAACCGATGGCATGTACAACCGTACTTATTACCAGAACGGATTCAGTAACGACTCGACAGTTGCGTTCAGTGTGAAAAATACATTCGGTATAGCTCTGCTCGAAGGATTCAACAAATATGCCAAGGCCGGACTTACAGCCTACATCTCACATAAATTCAGCCGATACGAGATGATGGGTGACACGTTGATTACAGCTCCCCGCCCACTCAGCCAGTACACCGAACAGGAAGTGTATGTAGGAGGCGAACTGGCCAAACGCGAAGGAAAGACCTTGCACTACAGAGTAGACGGCGAGGTAGGTATCGTAGACAAGGCATTGGGACAGTTCCGTGTGCACGGCGATTTGGATCTGAATTTCCGTTTATGGAAAGACACCGTCAACCTTTATGCACGCGGCTACATCACGAATACATTGCCCTCTTTCTATATGCGTCATTATCACTCCAACCACTTCTATTGGGACAATGACAATATGGATAAAGAGTTCCGTACCCGTGTCGAAGGCGAGCTGAACATTGACCGCTGGAGAACCAACCTGCGGGCCGGTGTAGAAAACATAAAGAACTACACCTACTTCAATCAGCATGCATTACCTGCCCAAAACAGTGGCAACATCCAGGTGATTGATGCTACACTGAAACAGGACTTCAAACTTGGTATTTTCCATCTGGACAATGAAGTCACCTGGCAGAAATCGAGTAACGAGACAGTCCTGCCGTTACCGCAACTTTCTCTTTACCACAACTTCTATCTGCTGACCAAGATTGCCAAGAAAGTCTTGACTGTTCAGCTGGGAGCCGACGTACGCTACTTCACCGAATACCATGCACCTGCATACACCCCAGCTATCCAGCAGTTCACCCTTCAGGCAGCCGATGATCAGGTGAAAATTGGTGGTTACCCGATAGTCAACGTCTATGCCAATCTGCAGTTGAAGCGTACACGTATCTTCGTCATGATGTATCACGTCAACGCTGGTATGGGCAACCGCAACTATTTCCTTGTTCCGCACCACCCCATCAACCCCCGTCTGCTGAAACTGGGTGTATCGTGGAACTTCTATGATTAATTTATCAAAGAGAGAGCTAGAACCCCATCCATGAACAAGAAGAAATTACTGAAATATCTTGTACTCGGAATCGTTGCAACGCTGATTGCCACGTTTCTTCTTCCTTCGAAAGAAAAACAAGTCACCCATCCCCGCGACTATCATGAGATAGCAGGCGAAGGTGCCATCCATGTGGCAACCGAATACAATTCCATCAGTTTCTTTGTTAACGGCGATACATTATCCGGATTCCACTACGAACTGATTGAAGCATTCGCACGCGACCACAGCCTGAAAACAGTCATCACTCCTGAAATGAGTTTTGAGAAACGGCTGCAAGGACTGGCCGAAGGGAAGTTTGACGTGATAGCTTACGACGTCCTTGCCACCAGCGAACTGAAGGACTCGCTCTTGCTCACCCATCCGATTGCGCTGAACAAAGAAGTGCTGGTACAACGCAAGCCATATACTTCGCAAGACTCAGCCTTGTTCATCAAAAATCAACTGGAACTGGCCGGAAAGACACTGCACGTAGTCAAAGACGCTCCTTCGATTCTGCGCATCCGCAACCTGAGCCATGAGATAGCCGACACAATCTATATAAAAGAAATAGAGAAATACGGACCTGAGCAACTGATAGCAATGGTAGCACACGGTGACATTGATTATGCCGTATGCAACGAAAGCATAGCCCGCATGGCTATCGACAGCCTGCCTCAAATTGATATCTCTACCGATATCAGTTTTACGCAGTTCTATTCCTGGGCAGTCAGCAAACAGTCGCCAGCCCTGCTGGATAGTCTCAACACCTGGCTCGATACTTTCAAAAAGACCCAGACATACAAGAAGCTATATCAGAAATATTATTTGAAGCCTTAGGAAAATCAACCTAAGGCTTCAATTTCTTTCAGCCATGCACTGGAAGAGGCATCGCTTGGCATCCTCCAATCGCCACGAGGGCTGATGGCAATGCTTCCCACCTTCGGACCATCAGGCAGACAAGAACGCTTGAACTGCTGGTTAAAGAAGCGACGGAAGAAAGTCGACAACCACTTCTTGATGGTTTCGTCATCGTAAACGCCCTTAAAGGTGCGTGTTGCCAACAGATATATCTTGGAAGGACGGAAACCGCAACGCAGGAAATAATAAAGGAAAAAGTCATGCAATTCGTAAGGGCCTACCAAGTCTTCGGTAATCTGCTTGATGTTGCCTGATTCGTCGGCAGGAATCAGCTCCGGACTGATGGGTGTATCTACAATATCGAGCAGAGTTGCACGCGATGTTTCGTCCATACCATTCTCTGCTACCCACTTCACCAGATGTTTTACCAATGTTTTGGGAACACTTCCGTTAACCCCATACATGGACATGTGGTCTCCATTGTAAGTAGCCCATCCCAAAGCCAGCTCTGACAGGTCGCCTGTACCGATCACCAGTCCGGAAGTCTGGTTGGCGATATCCATCAGTATCTGAGTACGTTCACGGGCCTGCGAATTTTCATATACCACATCGTGCACGTTTATGTCATGGTCTATATCCTTGAAATGCTGAATGCAAGCTTCCTTAATGCTTACCTCGCGTACTGTAACTCCCAACGAATTCATCAGTTCTACCGCATTGGTATGTGTACGGTCGGTAGTACCAAATCCAGGCATAGTCACACCTACAATCCCTTTGCGCGACCATCCCAGTTTATCGAAAGTCCTTACGCATACCAATAAGGCCAATGTAGAGTCCAATCCGCCCGAAATGCCCACAACGGCACTTTTAGCATGAGTGTGTTGCAGCCTCTGTGCAAGTCCCGAAGTCTGAATAGCAAAAATCTCCTCGCAACGTTCGTCCAGCGTAGGTCCCTGCGGCACAAACGGATGAGCGTCAAACGTACGGGTCAGGTTCAATTCCTTACTGTTCACATATTCCGTAGAGATACGCGACACGGGAGCATCAAGCGGCGTATACGAACGGCACGTTGCAAACGTTGTATTCACCCTACGCTCGGTTCGAAGATATTCTACATCAATCTCGCTGATAACAATCTGTTCTTCGAACGAGAAACGCTTGCTTGCCGCCAGCAAAGTACCATTCTCATAAATCAACCCATTGCCGGCAAAAACGACATCGGTCGTAGACTCACCAAAACCGCACGAACTAAATACATATCCGGCAATGCAACGGGCCGACTGCTGACTGATGAGCGAACGAAGATAAGCATGTTTGCCTATCGCTTCCGTATCGGCCGACATATTGAACACGATTTCGGCTCCCTGCAAAGCCAACATAGAACTCGGTGGAACGGGGGCCCACAGATCCTCACAGATTTCTATGCCGAAAGTCGTATCAGAAGTTTCGAACAACAGATTCTTTCCTAAGGGAGCCACCTGGCCGCATAAGCGAACAGAGTCTTCCTTTATCTCACAAGCCGATGTAAACCAACGCTTCTCGTAAAACTCTTTATAATTGGGTAAATATGTCTTAGGCACTACGCCTAATACTTTTCCTTTCTGAATAACGACTGCCGCATTCAGTAACGAGCCATTCAAAGCAACAGGCATCCCGACAATCGAAATAATGTCAAGCTGGCGTGTATTGTTTACAATCTGAATCAAACCCATTTCAGCTTCTTCTATCAGAAGTTGCTGGGCAAATAGGTCACCACAAGTATACCCTGTGATACTCAGTTCCGGAAAAGTGATAATCTGAACACCTTTTCCTTCGGCAATGATAATTTGCTTTTCTATCTGTCCTGCATTAAACTTGCAGTCTGCCACCTTGACACAAGGAATGGCAGCCGCCACTTTTACATATCCGTAATTCATATTCTATATAGTTATAATGAATATCTGCTACCCTTCCAGCCCCAAACGGCGAACTGATTGCCCAAAGTCCAATATCCTCACTGAGCATTTACCGAAATTTGCAGATAACCACATTATTATATTATAAAATGCAAAAATAGAGATAAACTTTGTTTTTTCACCAAAATCTTTTGGATATTTCCAGGAAGTGACTATCTTTGCAAAAGAATTAAAAATGTAATCATTACAAGTTTGAAGATTTTAATGGAGAGTATAAATGTCATAGAACGTCTGCAAGTGCATAACATTAAACCATCAGTTCAACGTATTGCTATTATGAAATACCTGATGGAACATTGCACACATCCTACAGTAGACGACATCTATACAGCACTCTCTCCGGAAATTCCGACCTTGTCGAAAACGACTATATACAACACATTGAAGCTGTTGAGCGAACAAGGTGCGGCCTTGACCCTGACGATAGATGAGCGAAATACATGCTATGATGCCGATACGGCTCCTCATGCTCATTTTCTGTGCAAACGGTGTGGGAAGATTTACGATTTGGGTACACAAATAGCCAACCAACCAACAGAAGAAATGAATGTAGAAGGACATAGCGTGCATGAGATGCACTACTATTTCAAAGGTATTTGCAAACATTGTATTGAAGAACAAGAAACAAACAAGAGATAACTAAAGTAATTTCAACTAATTAATTTAAAATCTGAGAAAAATGAAAAAGTTTAGATGCACAGTCTGCGGTTACGTATATGAAGGAGACGCAGCTCCCGAGAAATGCCCTTTGTGTAAAGCACCTGCAAGCAAGTTTGTAGAAGTAGAAGAAGCTGTAGCTGGCGGTCCTTTGACATTCGCTGACGAACATGTTATCGGTGTAGCCAAAGGTTGCGACGACGAAATGATCAAGGACTTGAACAACCACTTCATGGGCGAATGTACAGAAGTTGGTATGTACTTGGCTATGAGCCGTCAGGCTGACCGCGAAGGCTATCCTGAAGTAGCTGAAGCTTTCAAGCGTTATGCTTGGGAAGAAGCTGAACATGCAGCTAAATTCGCTGAACTGCTGGGCGACTGCGTATGGGACACCAAGACTAACCTTGAAAAGAGAATGAACGCTGAGTCTGGCGCTTGCGAAGACAAGAAGCGTATCGCTACTCGTGCTAAAGCACTGAATCTGGATGCTATCCACGATACAGTTCACGAAATGGCTAAGGACGAGGCTCGTCACGGTAAAGGTTTCGAAGGCCTGTACAACCGCTATTTCAAATAAATAGATATTAGTAGCCTAACTATCTGATAAATATCACTCAACGTGATAAACTATACTGGTTCCAACTCATGGGGCACATACCCGGGTTGGAACCAGTTTTATTTTTGCTTCTCAGATAATCTCCCACCAAAAAGATATTTTCATTTTTTATTCCACTTGGTTTAAATTATCTTTGCAACCGGAAAAATGATTGATTACAAACCATAAAAAAACTCTTATTTAAATGATCAAATTCTCGCGCGCCTTTTGGACAGCCAACGCCTCCGAGCTGTTTGAACGTATGGCCTACTATGCCATTTTTATCGTAATTACCCTTTATTTGTCCAACACACTTGGTTTCAACGACCTCGAAGCCAGTCTGATATCAGGTTTATTCTCGGGCGGACTTTATTTTCTGCCCATGTTTACCGGTGCCTTTGCCGACAAAATAGGTTACCGGAAAGCTATTCTGATAGCCTTCACCCTGCTGACTATCGGTTATCTGGGCTTGGGAATGCTCCCTTTGATGCTCGAATCATCGGGACTGGTAGTGTATGGTGAGAAGACCCAGTTTACGGGTATTGAGACCAGCAACCTGCGCATGCTCATCGTACCCATTATGATCATCCTCGTCGTAGGCGGCTCGTTCATCAAGTCCATCATTTCGGCTTCGGTAGCACGCGAAACGACTTCGGAAACCCGGGCACGCGGCTATTCCATCTTCTATATGATGGTCAACATCGGTGCCTTCACGGGAAAGTGTTTCGTCGATCCGCTCCGCTCGATCGTAGGCGATGAGGCTTATATCTATATCAACTTTCTGTCGGCTACCTTATGTTTCGTAGCGTTAGCCACCATCTTCCTGTTTTTCCACTCAACGAACACAAGTGGACAGGGCAAAAGCATGGCCGAAGTTTTCAAAGGATTGGGCAAAGTATTCACCAACGGGCGTCTGCTGCTCCTGATACTGATTGTTACCGGTTTCTGGATGATTCAGCATCAGATGTACGCCACCATGCCCAAGTATGTCATCCGTATGGCTGGCGAGACGGCTCGTCCGGGCTGGATAGCCAATGTCAATCCGTTTGTTGTCGTCTTGCTGGTCAACCTTGTCACCCGACTGATGGCACGCCGCAAGGCTTTGACCTCGATGACTGTAGGCATGTTCCTCATTCCGCTGTCGGCACTGATTATGGCGGCAGGAAATCTCTTTAGCGGTGATATTATGGGTATGCATCCTATCACCGTCATGATGATTGCCGGTATTGCCGTACAGGCCATAGCAGAGTGCTTTATCTCTCCGCGCTATATGGAATTCTTTTCGCTACAGGCTCCTAAAGGAGAAGAAGGACTGTATCTGGGCTTCAGCCATCTGCACTCATTCCTGGCATCTGTGCTGGGCTTCGGTCTGTCGGGTATACTGCTTACAGCCTACTGCCCCGACCCTGCCCTGTTCGGCTCTACCGCAGAATGGGAGGCAGCATCGGCAAACGCACATTACATCTGGTATTGGTTCACCGGCATCGGTGCCATCTCGGCCATCGCTCTTATCATTTATGCCAAGATGACTCAGAAAACGACCAAGTAAGGTCTTATATAAAAACCTGTCAGGTTTTGCGTAAAAACGAGCCGGGTTTTGCACAAAAACAAGTCGGGTTTTACATAAAAACAAGTCAGGTTTTCATTGAAAACAAGCCTGGTTTTGTACGAAAACCTGGTTGGTTTTATACCAAAAAGAATGAGGGTGGAGCCTTAGGCCTCACCCTCTTCTGTTTTGTTGCATATTCCTTAGCTTGCGGATATGCTTTGTTTATGATACACCTTATTGCATTCGGGTATAGTTAAAGAAATCCACGTCGACATAACCACCAAGTTGTTTCGTCGCATAGTTGAAGATACCGAACTTGGTACCCATGAAGAATCTGCGATAATCGAATATCATCTTGAAGTCCGTACCTATCTTCTTCCAGTTCTTATTGTCAAGACTGTAATAGAAAGCAGCGATGTCTTTGTGGACACGGAAGTCAGCATCGATACGCAGATAAATCTTATCCTGCTTCAACTCTACACGTTCTTTTTCTTCAGCATCTACTCCCAAGACAGCTTTATCAGAGTCGCGCAACTTCACTACGGCGGTAGACATGGTCAGATAACGCTTATTTCCTTCTGCAATAATGGACAGCAGACCGGAATCGCCATTAAAGGCCGAGAATCCGGAAACGTCGCCATCCTTCATGTGCGAAATGTCCAATGCAACAACTCCGCTACATTGCGGACCTTCCATACGCTGTGTCAGCGTGTTGGGAGCAAGGAAGATGTTCTCGACCACCCTCGACGTCTTCAAACGTAAGAATCCCGAGCGGTCTGTCAGCGACCAGGCTTCATTCACCGGATTGTGGTTCCATTGCCAATGAATGTCCAGTTTGTCGGCATCGAACGAATCGCTTACCACCAACGGAATGGTAGGACAACCCTGTACAGGCTTCTTCATCGTCAAAGGTACACGTCCGTTTTCATCGCCCAGCATCGGCCAACCGTCAATCCAACGGCAAGGCATCAGGGTAAGTACACGTCCTACTCCGCCTCTGTCTTGGAAGATAACCCCGTACCAGTTGCCCTTACTGTCGTCGACAATCGTTCCCTGGCCTACGTAGGGGAAGCCACCGAAATCGCTCTCCAGGATAACTTTCTTTTCATACGGTCCTGCAATGTTGTCGGCACGGTAGCACACCTGACGGCGTTTCCCGCCCCGGGGCCAGGAAATCATCAGCAGATAGTACTTGCCATCGTGCTTGATGAAACGGCTACCTTCGAGCAAACCGTTTTCGCTTGCATCGCGTTCGAACACCTTGATAGGCTTACTGCCAGGCATTACGTCTGACAAGTCGGGTTTCAACTCGCGCATCTCGCCTGTTCCGTAGAACACGTATACCTTGTCATCGTCATCGAAGAAGAGTGAAGCATCGTGAAAATGCGGTGTGCGCGCAGCCAGTGTCCAACCCTTTTTCGGATCGGTTGTTGTGTATACATACCCTCTGTAAGGCTGGTCGTTGGGCGAGAAATACAGATAGAACTTTCCCTTATGGTAACGGATAGAGGTTGCCCACTGTCCGCGTCCGTAAGCCGTACCTTCTTTCAGGTCGTAGCGCGGAGTGTCCGTCAGCTTGTCGAATACATAACTGGCTATCTCCCAATTGACCAAATCCTTCGAGTGCATGACCGGCGCACCGGGCATCAGGTGCATGGTTGTACTGACCAGATAGAAATCGTCTCCTACACGGATTACATCCGGGTCGGGCACATCGGCCCACATCATGGGATTGACAAACTCCGTGGTGTCCGCAGGTGCTTGCAATGCCTGAAGCTGTGCTCCGTAACTTCCAAGCGAAGACAGGAGCATTAATGAAACTATAATTTTCTTCATCGTATATTGTTTTATTCGGGTTTCACAGTAGTTTAAATCAGGTTATCGTACTAAGCTGTCGGTTTAATGCGACTGACTAAACCGACAGTTTGTTTTCAGGTACAGCAATTGCTTACGGACGAATATCATTGGTCAGTGTAGCATACAGTCCTATCAGGCTGCCGGTAAATCCGCCTGCTACATTTGTCGAAAGTATATCGCCCGAAACGGTTCCGCCCAGATTGGTGTATTCGCCACCTTCGACAGCATAGTTGAAGCGATAATCGTTACCATCGGCCACTACCTGCAAGGAAACAGGAGCCTCCACGTCGATTTTCGTACTTGCTACAATCGTAGTCTGGCCTTTAGCTGTCTTTGCCAATACGAGCAGATAGTCCTTATCCTTCTTGGTCACACCAAATACATAGTTGAAACGTTCGTTCTGATAGCAAGTCAGTCCGGCCAGTTCGTTTTCGGCTTTAGGCTTGAACTTCAGTGTTGTTGAAGCCGAGAAGCTGCTGTGCTGCTGACGATAGAACAAGGTAGAAGTCGGTTTTACCTCTTTAATATTGGTTGCAAACGGAGTAATCTGCAGACCGCCTTTCTTGGCGATAGAAATGAACTTCTCACGAGGACCACGCAGACCTATCCAACGCAAGTCCAGACTGTCTGAAGCAAAACTGTCTTCGAACTTGAAGTTACCGTTCGGGAAGAAACCGTCTTTGCCAGCCTTGTATTCAACACCTTTCGGCAGTTTCAGCTTGCATTCCAAAGGAATCAGACCATTCTCGAATACGGGGAAGTCGCCGCTCCAGTCTACAGGCAGGATGAATGTCTCACGACCGGCGTTCACCATGTCCTTTTCATTAGGACGAATAGCCAGGAACACACCGTAATACTTGCCGTCCGGACCTTCTACCAAGTCGGCATGTCCAGCCCAGTCTACCTTGTTGGCACGATTCTGCGGGAAATAACGTTGGGTCAGGATGGGATTGGAAGGAGCGGGCGTATAAGGACCTTTCGGGTCGTCTGCCACAAAAATCACTTCACTGTGCCAACCACCTGTACCGCCTTCGGCACACATCAGGTAGTAACGTCCGTCCTTTTTATAAATGTGCGGACCTTCAATCCAGATGGGTTTCTTCTTGATGTCTACACCACCGTCGACAATGATTTTATCCGTACCCGGAATCACACGGTCGTTCTCGACATCATAATCCCAGATCTTAATGACACGGTGTCCTTCGTATTGTTCTTTTCCTCTGTCCGGTGCATCATTGTGTACCAGGTAAGCCTTTCCGTTATCGTCGAAAAACAGTGAAGGATCAATACCGCCGAACTGCAACTTGATAGGATCACTCCAGCCTTTCATCGGGTCTTGTGTCTTCACAACCATGTTGCCAAAACCACCCGAGAACTGCGTAGTAATCATGTAGAAAGTATCATTATTCTTATTATAAGATATAGCCGGAGCATATACTCCTGCACTGATGCCGCAGTCTTCCACCTTCAACTGAGACTCACGGTCGAGCACGTGGCCAATCTGCTTCCAGTTCACCAGGTCGGTCGAATGGAAAATAGGCACACCCGGAAACATGGCAAAGGATGAATTGACCAGATAATAATCGCCTCCCTTGCGCGTAATGCTTGGGTCGGGATAGCATCCCTGCAAAATCGGATTATAGAATTCACCCGGCTGCAACGGATTTTCCTTATAGATTTTGTCATCGCCCTGATAGACGAAGTTGGTAAATACCGGCGCGTTTTTCGGCGCTTTCTCTTTGGCCTCAACCGAAACTCCCGAAGCCAAGAACAGGCAGGTAAGCACCGCCATGGTCTTCCGGTTGCACAACCATTCAAAATTAAATTTGGATGTTTTCATGTGATTAAATTGATTAATGAATATATCGCTTTTCTTAAATTTCTCCTTCAAAGATAAACGTTCTGTTCTATACCGGCAGCATAATTTTGTTACAGAAACTTTCGTTTATATATCATCATTAAAAAAAGTTCCGGATGTAACACCAACGAAAGAAAATGTTACGTGAGTGTAAGTAATCAGGCAAAAAAATACCATCTTTGATGTCACGTTTAGCTTTTCTGTTCGTCTTACCAATGAAAAATGGAACTAAAACAATTTAAAATAGCCGTACTTCCGCTTCGCAGCAAGTTGCTGAACTATGCCCGAAGACTGACCGATGACCCGGATGATGCCGAAGATGCCGTGCAGGAAACCATGCTCAGACTATGGAACCGCCGAACAGAACTGGAGCAATACCGCAACATCGAAGCCTTCGCCATGACATTGGTTCACAACCTGTGCATGGACCTCTGGCGAACCCGGCGCAACGAATACGTTTCGCTGGACAATGTGTCCAACAGCACATCCGAAGCAACTCCGGAACAGCTACTGGAGATAAAAGACGAAATAAAGCTGATGCGTACCATCATACAATCGCTGCCACCCCTGCAACGTACCATCATGCAGATGAAAGACATCGAAGAGTATGAAACTGACGAAATAGCAGAAATAACCGGATGCTCGGCCGAAGCCATACGGAGCAATCTGTCGAGAGCCCGCAAAAAAGTGAGAGATACATATCTGCAAACCATACAAGCAAGAAAAAGGAGAAACGAACAATGAAAATTAACGAGTTACTAAACAAATACTTCGACGGCGAAACCTCCTGCGAAGAAGAACGCGAGCTGCGACGCTTCTTTGTCGAGGAAGAAGTGCCGGAAGAACTGCAAGTCTACCGTCCCCTGTTCGCTTGTCTGGACCAGGAAGCACAAAAGTTCCGCCTTGAACAATCAGAGACAGAGAAGAAGAAGACCGCCCCCGTGCAATCTTATTCGCTCAAACGGCGTCGCTGGCTTTACTTCTTGGGTGGTGCCGCCGCCTCAATAGCCTTGTTCATAGGCAGCATGCAACTGTTTCCGGTGCCCAATGCTTCTGAAAACTACGTCATCATCAACGGAAAGCGTTATACGGACGAAGCACTTATAAAGGAAAAAGCCATGGAAGCCTTGCAGAACGTACACTTCACCGACGAAGAAATCAATGATTTGTTGTTTCAATTCTAATCATACAAAGCCATGAAACGATTACTATATAAATATGTATTGCTCCTGTCCCTCGGGTTATGCCTCTCATCCTACAGGCTACAGGCTCAGGAAGGACTTCAGATTTCGACCCTATTCGAAAAATACGGCGACCGACAGAACGTCACCATGGTCGAACTGAACGGCAAGATACTGAAGTCTTACAAAATGTCCAAATACCGGAGTCTTGTCTTCAAAGACGTTACTCCCTATCTGGCAGAAATCCAGAAATGCCTGAAGCATGACAAGGAACAGCCCGGACAAGTCAACAAGACCCAGGAAGTAATGGAAGACGGAATACTGCGCAGTGCCTACTACCAACTGCATCCTTCGGACGGCAAACAACGGTACATCATCTTCAAACTGGGCAAGAAGACCACAGCCACCTTAGTCTACATCGAAGGTAGCCTCAACGAAGAAGAGCTGATGAATATGCTATATAAAGAACAATAAAACCAAAAACATAAGAAAACAATATGAAGACAAAGAATGTAATTTTTGCCTGCCTGCTCTCCATGGCGGCAAGCTATGCCACAGCACAACAAACCGCCCCCTCACAGCGTGCCACCATCACTACCGAGGGCGACTCCATCATCATCCGCAAAGGAAGCGGCAACATGCGTATCCGTGTATATGAAGAACAGCCCACCGACGGAGAATCAAAAGAAGTGGAAATATACGAAGGTGTCTATCTGGAACGTGTAGAATCGGACAAACGCACTTTCCTCGACGCCTTGCCCTTCATCCCCCAAAAGAAGAAAGACAATGCCTATGAACCGCATAATTCCGGTATCTTCATCGGATACAGCAGAATGAGCAACGACTTCCTCTCTTTTGACAACAGTGCGAAAGCCGACCTGAACCTGTCCCGTTCGTGGGAATTCGGATTTAATGTCATCTCCCTGTGCCACAACTTCAAGAAGAATCCTCATTGGGGACTGAACTTTGGCGTCAATTGGGGCTACCGCTCATTCAGTTTCGACGGCAACCGTGCCCTGCTCAAAGCCGACGGACAAACCTATTTTGCTGAAGGCGACGAAGAAAACAGCTACAGCAGCAGCCGGCTCCGCCATTTCTTCTTCCGTATTCCTATCACATTGGAGTGGCAACAAAGGCTAGGGAGAAGCAACAAACTTTTCTTCAACATAGGTCCGGAGTTTGAAATCCGCCACGGCGTAAAATCGTTCACCCACATCAACGGCGGGAAAAAGCAAAGAGTAGGCAAAGACATGTATGTCAATCCTGTAGGTGTCAATCTGCTGACACAAGCCGGATATGGTGATTTCGGTCTGTACTTGCGCTATTCTACTACCAGTCTGTTCCAAAAGGATAAAGGTCCCGAAATGTCTCCCTACTCCTTCGGTATTGCCTGGTACTGGTAAATACGAGTACACCCCATATCACACACAACGGGCACGGAACCCGGAAAGACTGCATACATACTTTATTCGCATGCAACCTTTCCGGGATTTCCGTGCCCGAAGGAATGAAGATTATTTGCAAATGTAATGCTATTTATTTCCTGTCTCTTTAGAAACGTATACCCAGTGTCAGCAATGCCTGGCTGCGGTCGTTGGTAACTTTGGTTGCCTGAAGCGCGCCCAGATCGTCGACAAACGGATAAAACTTCGACTGATACGTATGATATTTGTAAGCCAGGTCTGCATAGACTCTGGAGCCACGATAGCCGATACCTATCGTAAACGTATTCATCGATTCGTTGTTGGCAAAGTCGGTATCGGTATTAATCGAATTGGTCGGCAGTGCCTTGATGGCATCATCCTTGAAAGCCGCACTGCTGTAGTTGTAGCCCAAACGGAGTGCAAATGCAGGTATAGGCTTATACTCGGCTCCCAGACGGAACGTACTTACCCCTTTCAGGCAAAGATCGGCCTCGCCGGTTTCCCATGCCATTTCTTCGGAAGACCCTGGATAGTAGAATTTCATCGAAGAGTAATCCTCGTATTCATATTCGGCTCCCAAGGCCAGCGAAGAGCCTACGGTATATCCCAGGCTGACATTGAACAGCCACGGGGTCTGAAGTTCGAAGTCACGGTCCATATCCCGTCCGCCCAGTTCGCTGTACGTATCTACCGTTGTATGCGTCATCACCTCGCTGCCGTCTTCTGCCGGCAAAAACAGGTCGGAACTCAGCAAAGCACCGGTGGTATAAGTCAGCTTGTAGTATACGGGAGAGTGTATAGCCAGACCGACACGCAGAGGCGAGTCTTCTATCGGGCGGAAAATGGCACCCAGTTTCAGGTCTATTCCTGCTCCGTGAATGCGGTTGAAGCTTTCCAGCGAATAACCTTCTTCGTACTGCTTTCCGTCTTCCCAAGTATACTGGTAGTTCTCGTCATAGAAAGAGTACTTGCTGTAGTCTACGGCATAAGCCCCCAACGTCACACCGAAATAGAAACGGTCGTTGACATTGAACGATACATTGAAGTCGTATTCATCTACACCGCCCCGCTCGCGCGACAGGAACAAAGCGTCGGCTTCGCTGGGTATATAAGGTATATAGGTATTATAAGCTTCCGTTTCAGTGTCTTCAAACAGAAGGCCGCTTTGAAAGCCCATAGATCCCAGCCATCCGGCATAGTCGTTGCGATAGATGTCACTCTTTCCGTAATCCAGATAGGAGGAATAGTCCTGATAGTACGCATAGGCTCCGTCAGTAGCCTGCATAGCCATCGAGGCTACTTGCGAAACGTAGTCACTGCCCACTTTGCCCAGCAGACCGCCCATCGTCATATTCTTGTAAAACGATTTGGACTTGTGGTAGTTAAAGCCGAAGTTGACATAACGCAACGGTGTCAGATTGCCGATTTTGGTGGAAATGACAAATCCGGCATTGTCAAAGCTCCATCGGTTTTTGTTGGCTTCGAAGGTATTGCCTCCGAATTTGCTTTCCGAACCGGTAATGGAGTAGCCCATGGTCACCATCGCATCGTTGCTCCGATAGATACCTATACCTGCCGGGTTGGTGCTTATGGTGGAGATATCACCACCCAAAGCGCCCATGGCTCCTCCCATACCAACAAAACGGGCGGTACCGTTCAGGTCCTTCTGCGCAATGTTTACTGCATCGTATACGGTTTGTGCCTTTGCACCTGCCGAAGCCAATGCGGCAAGTGCTATTATCATCAGTTTCTTTTTCATACTTAACGTTCTTTTTTTTCGATACCAGATTCTTCTATATCATATGGGGTTGCTCCGTGCCCGATGCCAGTCACCGGACACGTTGCCACACCTTGCTGTCGTACGCTTATCTTCTGCGGCCTCCGCTGCTTGAACGGCTGCTACCACCGCCACCTCCCGAGAAGCTGCCCGATGAGCGGGTGCTGCCTCCTGTCGAGAAGCTGGACGAACGGGAACTGCTGGACGAACGTGTAGGAGCAGAATAAGAACGTTCGCTGCTGCGGTTGTAGTCGTTCGAATAGGTTCGCGTATTGCTCGAACTTGATCCACGGCTGTAGGTAGTAGAAGGACGGCTGGATGAAGTTCCGGTCGATATGCCACTACTGCGACGTACGCTTCCTGTGCTGCTGTTCACCGAACTGCTGCGTGTGCTGCTCGGACGTGTATAGGTAGAACGCCGGGTAGACGAACTGGAACGCAATGAAGACGAGCTGGAGCGAACCGAAGACGAGCTGGAACGTTCGGAAGACGAAGTACGGGTTCCTACGACACGGCGTGCCGATGTGCCCGACGTACTGCGGCGTACCTGACTGGAAGTTCCGGCACTGCGGCGTACCGACTGTCCGCTGTTGACTGTCGAACGGCGGGTTCCGTCCAAACTACGACGACTGCCCAAAGAAGCACGACTTGTTCCGTACGAACGGCGTTGCGTCAAAGCATTTCCCCAGTACGAAGAATGTCCCCAAGCCGGGTAATGATAGTGCGGGTATCCCCAGCCGCCATGCCAGCCGGCATACCAGCCACCATACCAACCGCCATACCAGCCTCCCCAACCGAAGCCCCAATGAGGACCGTACCAGCTGTTCCAGCCCCAGCCATAATAAGGATATCCCCACCAGCCATACGAGCTATAACGCCAGTCCCACCACAACGGATTGCTGAAAGTGGGGAAAGCATAAGCATAAAAATCATCGACATATACGTTCCATTCCCACGAATTCAGGCCGTATACAATGTCCCAGTAATAAGGACTGCTGATGCTGACGGCAAAACGCGGATTGCGGAAACGGATGATGCGCGTGGCATACTCGTATTCGTCGGCCGAACCGTCGAATCCGTTTACCCACTCACCGTCCAGTCCATCGTCGGCTTTCTCGTCGATATAGAGTGTGTCGTTCTCCTGCGAGAATTCATAATCGTCGGCTTCGTAACGGCGGTTATACTCGTCCACGTCGCGGACATTGCCCTTACGGTCTCTAACTACTACTGTCGTATTGCCAGGCGAAACGACGGTCGTTGTGGGTGCATTGGTCTTCACCACTACCGTCTTTCGTTCGGGAGCTTTCGCCTCTTCTGCCTGCTCTTTCTTCTCCTCCTGCTTCTTGGAAGGCACATAGTACAGATCGTCATCTATACTTTGCGCTGCCAGCGTCCACGGAAGGCAAAAAGCCAAAAGCGATAAAAAAACAATCTTTTTCATATTCCGTCTATTTTTAGTTTTCATTTCTATCTATTTCTTCGCGTTACAAAGTTAATGCCGAAATCCACTACACACAGCAGTTTTTCCCCAAAGATTGATAGGGATTTCCCTAAACCGTCTGAAAGGTGAGGACAAACAATGAACAAAGACGAGATTTCAACTGCCCGACAACAAAAGGAAGAGCCATTACCCCTCCGTCCGGTTTAATGAAGGTTTCATTTTCTCTAAAAAGTAATCGACGGCGAGAAGCAAATCCTGTAGATTGTTCTTTACGACATCGTAAACAATGTCGCCGTCAATATCAAAATATCCATGCGCTATATGATTGCGAATCCCTATAACATCAATCCAAGGTATTTCCGGACGCTCGACAAGCAACTTTGACCGGGTAATGTCGTCTATACGTTTTATGCCTTCGCCTATGGCTTCAATAAGCATGCAACTTGCCGCAAGATTTTTCATTCCTTCCGCTGAAGAGTAATAGTCTTCTGGAGAATGGACTTCCTCGTTCCATTCCAAAAGTTGCAGAATCGCTTTCCTTATCTGGCAAAACATGCCGTATATGCGGCTATCTGATGACATATATTCCATCTCTTTCTATTTCATCAAGCAAAAAAGGATTGATATGCTTGTGCATTCTTACCACATCAACAGAACATTGCAGAAGATTACTGAGAAAACGCTTCAATGCTACCAGCATATACGCTTTCGGCTCCATATCGACACATACGTCCACATCGCTACCTTCATGGTTCTCGCCACGCGACACCGACCCGAACAACCTTAACGACTTAACCCCGAACTTGGTTCTTAAATCATCGGCATGGGACACTATCAGAGATATATATTCTTCCCTTGTTTTCATTTCCTTGCTTTTACTGAGCTGCACAGTCACAAAGGTAATAAAATGTTTCAAACAGACAAAACCTGCGCAAACTTTTAGCCATGCACATCAAATCGGCAAAAGAAGTTCGGCATTAGAAAAAATGCACTACCTTTGCCTCAAGTTTAACAAAACATCTCATTCCCTATGAAATATTTAGAATTTATCTTCCATACCGAGCCATGCACGGAGGTAGTCAACGATGTCCTCTCCGCCGTATTGGGCGAAGTCGGCTTCGAAAGTTTTGTAGAACAGGAGGGCGGCATAGCTGCCTACATACAGACCTCCCTGTACGACGAAGAAACCCTGAAGTCGGCACTGGACAGTTTTCCGCTGGCCGACACTACCCTTACCTATACTTATAAGGAAGCAGAAGACAAGGACTGGAACGAAGAATGGGAAAAGAACTTCTTCCAACCCATCGTCATCGGTAACCGTTGCGTCATCCACAGCACCTTCCACCACGATGTACCTCAGGCAGAATACGACATTGTCATCAATCCGCAAATGGCCTTCGGAACAGGACACCACGAAACCACCAGCCTCATCATAGGCGAACTGCTGGAAGCCGACCTTCAAGGCAAAGCGCTACTCGACATGGGATGCGGCACGTCGATACTTGCCATTCTGGCGCGGATGCGTGGCGCCGCTCCCTGTACGGCCATCGACATTGACGAATGGTGTGTGCGCAATTCGCTCGAAAACATCGAGCTGAACCACGTTGATAGTATCAGCGTATTCCAGGGCGACGCATCCATCCTGCCCGACAAGGGTCCGTTCGATGTGGTGATAGCCAACATCAACCGTAACATCCTGCTGAACGACATGAAGCACTATGTAGCGCGCATGAATCCAGGCGCCCACCTCTTTATGAGCGGTTTCTATACAGACGACATTCCTGCCATCCGCGAAGAGGCCGAACGCAACGGACTCCGCTTCGTTCATCACAAAGAGAAAAACCGCTGGGCAGCCGTACAGTTTGAGAAGTGACGGAACGGGACATTGAACCTGCCCTGCCCCAAAGCAAGAGTTCCCCTCCGTTTCCACTAATGGTTACGCCCGTTCCCTAAAGAGGTTACAGCCGTAACCTAAAGAGGGAACTACAGTTCCCCAAAGAGGAAACGGTAGTTTCCTAACGTGGGAACAGAAGGAAACTGCAACACTTTATATTCCAACCACTTATATTATTATTCCCAACAAGCAGTAAGAACAGAGCAATGACAAAAGCACTGATTTGTATTTTTCTTGGCGGAGGCACGGGAAGCGTACTCCGCTACTGCGTGCAACTGGCCTTGCACGAACGCATTGTACCCTACAACTTTCCCTGGGCCACCTTCACCGTCAACATCGTAGGCAGTTTCCTGATAGGCATGTTTTATGCTCTTTCCGCCCGTTTCAACCTGGCTACCGACATACGGCTTCTGCTCACCACCGGACTTTGCGGTGGCTTCACCACCTTTTCGACCTTCAGCAACGACAGTCTGATCTTGCTGAAACAAGGATTGCACGGCCTGTTTCTGCTGTACGTCGTACTGAGCGTAGCACTGGGAGTAGCCGCAGCCATGCTGGGAGGTGCGCTTATCAGCAACTATACCCGCTGACAGCATCCCCTTCCAGAAGCCTCTGGGAAGGCCTGAGGAGGGGTATCGAAAAAATATTTCGAAAAAAATCGCTCCAGCTATTGCAGATTTAAAATAAATGCGTACCTTTGCAACCGCAAAACAGAAAAAACGGGTAAGTCCTATACGGCCAGCTCCCTTCGAATCCTCCAGGGCTTGATCGCAGCAAAGGTAGTTGGTTGTAGCGGCGCGATATAGCAAGCTTGCCCACCCGCCTCTTTAGCTCAGTTGGCCAGAGCACGTGATTTGTAATCTCGGGGTCGTTGGTTCGAATCCGACAAGAGGCTCAGAAAAAGCGGAAGATGTCACCGAACATTCTCCGCTTTTTTCGTATATCCCCGTCCCATCCCCTAATTTATTAAAAATCTACAGCCTGCATGCCACTGTATCCAACTATATTTGTAACTTTGCAAAGTTATTTTTCCATAACGGAGGCTGGCGGCAACGGCGACCTCTTCTTTACATTTTAATGACATCAATGGCAGAAAACAAAGGTTACATGCAACGATATGCAATGCTATTCGGCACCTACATGGGTGTATTCTGGATACTGAAGTTCATACTCTTTCCCCTGGGGCTGAAATACAACCTGCCCTTTCTATCTTTCCTCTTCATGGGCCTTACGCTGTGCGTACCCTTCATGGGCTATTACTACCTGAGAATATACCGCAACCAGGTATGCGGAGGAGCCATCAACTTCTTGCCGGCATGGCTGTTCACGGTCTCCATGTATATATTCTCGGCCCTACTGACTGCCGTAGCACACTACATATACTTCCGCTACATCGACCACGGCTTCATACTCGACACCTACGAAAACCTGCTGAGCAGCCTGTCCGCCAGCAACGTGCCCGGTATAGAGGCTTACCTGAAACAGCTGAACGAAGCCCTCGACGCCATACGTGCCTTGAGTCCGATAGACATCACCTTCCAGCTGATGTCGCAAAACGTTTTCTACTGCTCGCTGCTGGCATTACCCACAGCCCTGTTTGCCATGAGAAGACGGAAAGACGAAGTGGCCGGATAGCCCGGAGCGGAAAAAAGAAAAAAGCATGTTTACAACATTCATCATATAATAAAACTAAATCGTACACAAATGGATATTTCTGTTGTAGTCCCCTTATATAACGAAGAAGAATCCCTGCCCGAACTCTTCGCTTGGATCAAACGGGTAATGGAAGCCAACGGATTCACTTACGAAGTAATCTTCGTGAACGACGGAAGCACCGACCGCTCCTGGCAAGTCATCGAACAGCTGAAAACACAATCGGACGCAGTGCGGGGCATAAAGTTCCGCCGGAACTACGGTAAATCGCCGGCTTTGTACTGTGGCTTTGCACAGGCACAGGGTGACGTCGTCATCACCATGGATGCCGACCTGCAAGACAGTCCCGACGAAATACCCGAACTGTACCGCATGATTACGCAGGAAGGCTACGACCTTGTATCGGGCTGGAAAAAGAAACGCTATGACCCGCTGTCGAAAACCATTCCTACCAAGCTGTTCAATGCCACCGCACGCAAAGTGTCGGGCATCAAGAACCTGCACGACTTCAACTGCGGACTGAAGGCCTATCGCAAGGACGTCATCAAGAACATCGAAGTCTACGGCGAAATGCACCGCTACATCCCCTACCTGGCCAAGAATGCCGGCTTTGCCAAAATCGGCGAGAAGGTTGTACACCACCAGGCACGCAAGTACGGCAAGACCAAATTCGGCCTGAACCGCTTTGTCAACGGCTATCTGGACCTCATCTCCCTCTGGTTCCTCTCCACCTTCGGAGTAAAGCCCATGCACTTCTTCGGCCTGCTGGGCTCGCTGATGTTTGTACTCGGCTTTATAGCCGTCATCATCGTAGGAGCCAGCAAGTTGTATAATATGCACAACGGCATGCCCTACCGTCTGGTAACCGATTCGCCTTACTTCTTCCTGGCGCTGACCTCCATGATTATCGGTACCCAGCTGTTTGTAGCAGGCTTCCTGGGCGAACTGATTTCGCGCAATGCACCCGAACGTAACAAATACCAAATAGAGAAAACCATCTGACAATGAAAAAACTCGTCCAATTAATCATACTTTGCGCCATCCTGCTTCCTGCAGCCGGCAGCATCCTCTCCTGCTCGGAAGAGGCCGACTGCTCGCAAGCTGCACGCGGCATGCTGAACTGCAACCTCTACACCATCCTGGCAGAAACCAACATAGTAGAGAAAGATACACTCGACTCGCTGACCATCACTGCATACGGAACCGATTCCGTCATCGTAAACAACCAAAAGGAAGTGAAGGATCTGACTTTGCCCCTGCGCTATACCGAAGACTCAACGGTACTGATCTTCCGCTACAACGAAAAGCAGACCGATACCGTTGTCTTCAGACACACCAACACCCCTTATTTCCTCTCGATGGATTGCGGCTACCAGATGCAACAATCTGTCACAGGTTGCACATACAGCCGGCACGTGCTCGACTCTATTTATATCTCAAACCCCGAAGCCAGCATCTATGGTACAGAAAATATTAAATTATTCTATTAGTCTGCTGCTTTGCCTGCTATGCTCGCTGCCTGTCGGTGCGCAAAACAGTAATCCGCCTGCCGCTGCTGCTCAGAAACTGCCAAAGAAAGAGCAGAAGGACGCCAAGGAGGGACCGCAATATCCGTTGTACAACGGCGTTTCGGTAGGTGTCGACTTGTGGGGACTGGGCAGTAAAGCGCTGGGAGGAAATACCCTCAGCACAGAAGTCGTAGTAGACGTAGACCTGAAGCACCGCTTCTTCCCCACCGTAGAACTTGGCTATGCAAGCAACAACGAAGAAGGCGACCTGGGCATCCGCTACAAGACGCAAGCCCCCTATGTCCGTATCGGTATAGACTATAACGCACTCTACAAGAAACAGCACGGACATCTGTTTACGGTAGGAGTGCGCTACGGAATGACCAACTTCAAATACGACATCGAAGCACTGGGACTGGAAGACCCCATTTACGGCGGAGGAGTAGGCAATCCTAATCTGACCGACGACATCTGGGGTGGAAGTCTCCCGTACAACCATACCGGCATGAAAGGAAGCATGCAATGGCTCGAAATATGCCTGGGCATCAGAGCCAACATCTGGAAAAATGTGTCGATGGGATGGTCGGTACGTATGAAGTACAAGTTGTCGGCCACCACCGGACAATACGGCGATCCGTCGTACGTCCCCGGCTTCGGCAAATACGGGTCGAACACCATGGGAGTGATATACACAATCACCTACAAACTGCCTTTCTAAGCAAAGGCTGAGCCCATGTGCTGCACCAGCGGCAACCTCTTCTATCTGATAATTATAATGAAACGATAAACAATGACTAACTTAGAAATCTGGCTGCTGGCGGCCGGTCTGGCAATGGATTGCTTTGCCGTGTCTATAGCCAGCGGCATCATTCTGAAGCGTACCCTGTGGCGCCCCATGTTGGTAATGGCATTCTTTTTCGGCTTCTTTCAGGCTATGATGCCTTTTCTGGGATGGATCGGTGCAAGTATGTTCAGCCACCTCATCGAAAGTATAGACCACTGGATTGCCTTTGCCATTCTGGCATTCCTGGGAGGCCGTATGGTACGCGAATCGTTTAAAGACGAAGAATGTAAAAACGAATACGACCCTACCAGCCTGAAAGTAGTATTGGCACTGGCCGTAGCAACCAGTATCGACGCACTGGCCGTCGGGGTGTCCTTCGCATTCCTGGGCATCAGAGGAATTACCGGAATACTCTACCCCATCGGCATTATCGGCTTCGTCTCGTTTGCCCTTTCGCTGATAGGACTGATATTTGGAATCCGCTTCGGATGCGGCCTTGCACGCAAGCTAAGAGCTGAAATGTGGGGAGGAATCATCCTTATTGCCATCGGAAGCAAAATACTGATAGAACACCTGTTTTTAGGATAGACTTCGGAAGAACATCAAACGGAAAAGACAAATTATGGAAAAAAGAACGCAAAGAAACTTTTTATGGATTGCCCTACTGGTATTGGGAACCATCTGGATTCTGGCACGCCACAACCGTGTTGCCCCCTACCAGAAAGACAGCGGACAGATTTTCGGAACCATATACAACATCACCTACCAGTACGACCAGAACCTGCACGCTGAGATAGATGCCGAGCTGAAGCGTTTCGACGGATCACTGTCTCCCTTCAACGATACAGCTACCATCACACGCATCAACCGGAATGAAGACATCGTGCCGGACACCTTCTTCACCAACGTGTTCCATAGAAGTATGGAAATATCCCGGGAAACCAACGGTGCTTTCGACATCACTGTTGCCCCGCTGGTCAATGCCTGGGGATTCGGCTTCAAAAAAGGACACTTCCCCGACTCACTGATGGTAGACAGTCTGCTCGACATCACGGGATATACGAAAGTCAGCCTGTCGGCCGAAGGAAAAATCGTCAAGCAAGACCCACGCATCATGCTGACGTGCAGTGCCGTAGCTAAAGGATATGCCGTAGACATCGTAGCACAACTGCTCGAAAAGAAAGGAATACAGAACTATATGGTAGACATCGGCGGTGAAGTGGTAGTACATGGCAACAACCCGCAGAATACTCCGTGGAGAATCGGTATCAACAAACCGATAGACGACTCACTGGCGATCAACCAGGAATTGCAGACAGTTCTGCAAATCAGCAATGCCGGTATAGCCACCTCGGGCAACTACCGCAACTTCTATTACAAAGACGGAAAGAAGTATGCACATACCATCGACCCGCGCACCGGTTATCCCGTACAGCACAGCATACTGTCGGCCACGGTCATAGCCCGCGACTGTATGAGTGCCGACGCCTACGCCACTGCCTTTATGGTAATGGGACTGGAAGAGGCCGAACGTTTTGCCAACGCCAACCCCGAAATTGACGCTTACTTCATCTACAGCGACAATGACGGGAAATTCAAGACGTTCTGCACCGAAGGTATGAAAAAGTATATCAAAGAATAATACTCCTCGTAAAAAGACACATTAATCTAGTATAATACAATGAAAAAGCTACTTTACTGCATGATAGCACTGCTCTGCGCCGCCTGCATGCCACAGAAGCCAGCCAAGGCGGAATCTGCTGAAATCGCCATGTTGGTAGGAACCTACACGGACGGAGGAAGCAAAGGTATTTACACTTTCCGCTTCAATCAGGAAACCGGTGTTTCTACGGCCCTCAACTCGTTCGAACTGCCCAATCCTTCCTACATGGCCGTATCGGAAGACGGACAGTTTGTCTATGCCGTCAGCGAAATGGACGGCAAACAAGCAGCTGTCAATGCATTGTCTTTCGACAAAACAACCGGAGAACTGCGCCTGCTGAACAGCGAACCTACCTTAAGCGCAGGTCCTTGCTATATATCTACCAACGGAAAGGAAGTGCTGACCGCCAACTATTCCGGTGGCACAATGGCTGTATTTCCCCTGCGTAGCAACGGAAGCGTAGAACCGGTCGACACCCTGTTCGAAGGAATGGCCAACAATGCCGATCCGGAAAGGCAGAACAGTCCGCACATGCACTGTGCCGTCTTCTCGCCTGACGGAAAATATATATTTGCCACCGATTTCAGTTCCGACCGCATCCTGCGTTTCGTCCTTCATCCGAAAGATATCGTTCCGCATCCCTCGGCCGAAGCTACAGAAGTGGCTCCCGGTTCCGGTCCGCGTCATCTGACGTTCAGCCCGAACGGACAATATGCATACCTTATTAATGAACTGTCGGGCAAAGTCATTGCCTACAGCTACAACGACGGTTGCCTGAAACAGATACAGACCATCACAGCCGACACACTGGCCGCCCGCGGAAGTGCAGACATCCACCTCAGTCCCGATGGCAAATATCTATATGCCTCCAACCGGCTGAAAGGTGACGGAATAGCCATCTATGCCGTCAACGAAGAAAACGGCATGCTGGCCAAAGTCGGATATCAGCTTACCGGCATTCATCCCCGTAACTTTAATATCACTCCCAACGGTAAGTACCTGTTGGTAGCTTGCCGCGACAGCCACGTGATACAGGTATACCGGCGAGATGAGACAACAGGATTATTGGAAAACATCAACAAAGATATAGCCATCAGCAAACCCGTATGCATTCAGTTCGTACGTTAATCTTTCGTAAATAAGTGTCGTACAACAGCGGAGTTCATTATCTTTGTTATTTAAGATAGAAGTAGAACAAAGCCAGGTCGAGCTGTAAATGCACCGCCATACCGGCTTTGCTTTTCTATCTAAAGCAAATGAATAACTTATTATTAATATCCTTTTATGAAAAAAAGAATCATACAACTGGCAGGTCTTCTGCTACTCACAACTGGTACGTACGCCCAGACGGAAGTTACAGCTGGTGTGATGCGTGGTAAGGACTATGGAGTGACCTATCTGCTGCCGAAAACTGAAATTCAGCTTACCATTGTGGCAACCAAACATACATACACTCCGGGAGAATTTTGCAAATATGCCGAACAGTTTCTGAAACTGACTGGCATTTCTCCACTGTCAAGAGAGTATTGGACACTGGACAAAATACAAACTTCCACTATCGGAGTACCGGACAAGGATAACGTTTATTTCGTAAAGCTGAAAGACAAAACGGTTGCTCCCCTTATGGAACTGACTGAAGACGGCATTGTACGCTCCATCAATATGCCTTATAGCGGAAAGAAAGAAAAGAAACAAGCCTCTGCCCCACTCAATGCGGCATCCGAAACACTTGACCCGCGTACTTTCCTCACGCAGGAAATTCTTATGGCCAGCTCAAGTGCTAAAATGGCCGAACTGGTTGCACAGGAAATCTACAACATACGCGAAAGCAAAAACGCTCTGCTAAGAGGCGAGGCAGACAACATGCCCAAAGACGGAGAACAGCTTAAACTGATGCTCGACAACCTGAATCGTCAGGAAAAAGCCATGACAGAAATGTTTACCGGAAATACGGTCGAGCAATCCCAAACATTCACCGTACGCATTACTCCCAAAGAAATGCAAAATGCAGTAATTTCGCGCTTCTCTACACGCCTGGGAGTCGTAGACAGCAATAATCTGGCCGGCGAGCCTATATACATCAGCATCACCGACCTTAAAACAATCAACATTCCGCCAGTCGACGAGAAAGATCAAAAGAAGAAAATAGAAGGAGTGGCCTACAATGCACCCGGTAAAGCCAAAATAGAGATAAAATACAAACACCAGAAATTGTTTGAAGACGAACTCCCGGTGAGCCAATTTGGCACCACGGAATACCTTGCTCCTGTACTATTCAATAAGAACAGTGTTACCCAAGTGCTTTTCGACACTACAACGGGTGGCTTGCTGAAGGTAGACAGAGGCGAATAAAACCATCTTTATGCAACTGCATGATGTAAGTTGCAACACGCGAAGCATAATCCGCTTCGTTCGAGAAATGAACGGCCAGCAGTTCCACTATTTCATTAACGGTACGCTGGCCGTTTATTAATTGCCAAACGGCTGTCCCATGCTCTTCCAACGTTACATGTATATCCTGCGACAGCCCTTTAAACAACCAGAAACGACGCATCCATTCCTTCTTAAACCGAGGAAAGGCGAGCACAACGTACTCACCTTTCCATTCAGTTTTTACCTGTTCACTACGAACCGGAATGGCATTCAACAAACTAATTTTGTCTACTGTATCCGGCATATTACTTATTCCTTAATGTTAGGTTCTTCCAAGCCAAGGCCCTTCTTACGGTCGACTACTTTCAATACAAAACCAAGAATCAATGCGGCAACACCCAGACAGGCAAGCATTACAAGCGGCGCTGTATAATCATAAGAGACAGCTGCTTCTTCCGGTGTAATGACTCCATTCTGCAAATCGGCCACAAGCTGCGGATTGGTACGGTCGAGCACCTTTCCTATCAGAAGCGGGAAAAGCCACAAACCGATATTCTGAATCCAGAAGATAAGCGCATAGGCACTACCAATGATTTTAGCATCGACCAACTTAGGCACACTAGGCCACAAAGAAGCAGGAACCAACGAGAAACTTGCTCCGAGTACAAGAATGGTAAGATAAGCAATAATCACACCACCAATCGCATTATCCTTGAATTGCGGTAATACAAAAGCGAAAGTCAAATGACAGAAGATCAGCAGAATGGAACCAACCACAAGCATGGTTGCTGCTTTTCCTTTATGATCGACATAATTGCCCAATATAGGTGTAATACCTACTGCCAGCAACGGGAATACAGCAAAAACAGTCTCGGCGCTTTGACGCATATAACCCATATAACAGAAAGCAACCAATGCCACTGCTGCAACAACCAGTAATCCGTATTTCATACTGACACGCTTGGAGAAATTGCTGGCAAAAGCGGCAGCAGCCACAACCAGCATGATACAGTATTGAATTATGGTCACCGTATTAGTTGCCCAGAATGAATCGGCTGGCACATCAGTAAATATCAGGTTACATTGCAACATATTTACAGCATACTTCTGGAACGGGAAAATGGCAGAGTAATAAAGCACGCACAGCAATGCAACCAACCAGAATCCACCGCTTGTAAGAATCTTCTTCAAATCGGAAATCTTAAAGGGATCATCTTTTTCTTCTGCCTCGCCAGTCTGTGCGTCAAGCTTCTTATCCATAAAGAAATAAACGATAAACATGATCAAGGCTATCATCAGCAGTACTACACCGAATGCTACAGAACGGGAAACGTCAATTACACCTCCCAACTTGGCAAATACCGGAGAGAAGATCATACAGGTTGCCACACCTAAACGTGCAAGTGCCATTTCCGAACCCATAGCCAATGCCAGCTCGCGGCCTTTAAACCATTTAATCAATCCTCTGGAAACTGTAATACCCGCCATCTCAACACCACAGCCGAAGATCATAAAACCAATGGCTGCAAACTTGGCTGAGGCAGGCATACCTCTATAAAAAGGAGAAATACCCAATTCATCAAAAACCGGGATATAATTCAGATTATTATTAAACCAGTTCTCAAGTCCGCTGCCTTGAAAACTTTCGGTAACGGCATACCAATTGATAATAGCACCTACAAGCATCACTGTTCCTGAAAGAAGGGCTGTAAAACGTACTCCCATCTTATCCAGAATGATACCGGCAAAAATCAGAAAGAATACAAAAACATTCAAAAACGTTTCAGAACCCTGCATCGTACCAAAAGCTGTAGAATCCCAGCCTCGTGTAGATTGCATCAAATCTTTAATAGGTGAAAGAATGTCCATAAAGATGTATGAACAGAACATGGCAAAAGCCAAGAAAAGCAGTACCATCCAGCGCATAGCCGCTGAATCGCGCAACGTCTGGAGATTTTTTTCAGATGTCATCATTTCAATTAGTATGTTATTAGTTAATTTATTAAGCAACAAAAATAATGAAAATATGCTAGTCTTTCCAGCTATTATGCTAAAAAAGAATACCGATAATCAGACTTTATTAAACATACAGATATAAAAAACACGGATTACATGAAAATAGGGAATAAATTACCCCTTCAAATTCATGTAATCCGTGCCTAAATTATCTCAAATCACGCATAACGGCCACGCCGTTCTGTCCTTAATTGGCTGCTGAATCAGAAGCAGCAGGAGCAGGTGTAGCAGCAGCAGGAGCTTCAGTCTGCGGTGCTGTTGTACCTACGGGCATATTATACGGATTTGTCTTCTCTTCTTGCTGTGCTTGTTCCAATATCACATCACCACTCTTGCTGGAAGCAGAAGGAACTGTATAAGCAGCAACAACACTGAATATAACCATAGCCGCAGCTAATGTCCATGTTGCTTTTTCCAGGAAATCGGTAGTTTTGCGTACACCCATAATCACATTGGATGAAGAAAAGCCTGATGCCAGACCTCCACCCTTTGAATTCTGGATTAAAACAATGAAACACATCAATACTGATGCAATCAGCATTAAGATAATTAATAATGAATACATTTTGTTATTTTGATTTAGCGTTAATAATCAATTTCTCCAAAAATCTGATTTGGTCTGCAAAGTAAGCATTTTTTTTTGGATAATTCAAACTTAATTTTTTAATAATTTCAAGAGCTTTATCATATCGGTGCTGTTTGATGTATATTTTTGCCAAAGTTTCGGTAAAACAGCTGTCATCCAACTCTTCTTTGCCGTAAATATCATCCAAATTCTCCTCATCCGGCTCTTCATTATCCAAATCATCACCGGCTGCCTGATCAGCTGTCTCGGAAGACTCATCTACACCGATTATTTGACAAGTGCCTTCTATAGGTTGCTCTGCTGTAGCCTCCAGCATCGGTGATTGAGACGAGCTACATTCCTCAACACTTTCAGCTGCATCATCCGGCTGTTCAGGCATTGCATCCAACTTTGTATCTGTAGCAGACGGAACCGTTTCTTCCACAGTTTCCTTCTCGTCTCTCTTCAAGAAATCATCAATAAGATTCTGCCCCCTCAGCTTGGGCACTTCCTCTTGCGGGCTTTCTTCATTCAATCCATTGTCTTCACTCAGCAGATAGGCTGTATAATCCATCGAATAGTCCAATTCCATCGGTTGAGTCTGCTCCTCCGGCATAGTTGCCAAAAAAGTATCAATCAGGAAAAGAGTACGATCGACGCTAGGCTCTTCTTTCAATTCAGTATCTATCCTATTGGACAGTTTCTGAGCCTGCAACTTATAACGATCACCTTCTATCAGGTAGAACAAGACACGACGATCGGCAACATAAAGTACTGCCTTCCGCAACTCTGAACCAAAAGCTGTATCGTGCAACAAATACAAATTCTTCAGGTACAACAAACGAAGTGACTGGAAATAAGGATAACGGGCTACCATCGTACGAAGCTCGTACAAAGTATCCCTGTTCAGCATCTCCGGATGCTCAATCCACTGTTGCAAATGTACAGATGTCATTTCCCTATATTACCAGTTAGCTACTGTTGAATTAAATATTTGCTCTGCAATGTCTTTAACCATCACGGTAATCAGTCCGTCCTGTACCGAGGTCAGCAATTGCGATGAGTCGTACGTCTGGAAAGCAGAGAATTGCTGGTCGGTAAAGTCTTCTTCGTGATTGGTATTATTGACATACGACACTTTCACCGTCAAAGTCAGCTTTACTTTCGAAGAATAACCACTGGCATCTACAGCTTCATTATACTGATTATATCCTATAATTTCACCGCTAATCTCCAAATCTCCACCCGAATCAACCAAACGAAGACTTGTCTGCTGAATGAACATGTCTTTCAGCTTCTGATTGAATTCGATCGCCAAAGGTGCATAAACATAATCGGCATGATTCTCAAAATCAGCAATCGAAATTGTCTTAACTTTCGTATAATCTATTGAACTAATCGGAGCAAGACCTATCTTTATGCTACAAGAATACAGCACAATGCCCGATATTGCCAATAAAAGTATTAATGATATCTTTCTAATCCAACCCATATTCTTTAATCTTTCTGTATAAAGTCCGTTCGGAAATGTTCAGATCATGTGCCGCCGCTTTGCGTTTGCCATGATGCTTTTCAAGTGCTTTCCGTATCATTTCTTTTTCTACATCATCCAGTGACAACGATTCTTCCACATACTCTTCCGTATCCTGAATATCATCATCGACAGGCGTAACTGCCTTAATCGGAGAATGAATAATAGCAGGTACTGAGGGTTGTGCCGGAGTCACAATAGAAGCCTCGGAGGATAAATAAGGTGAAGGAGATGCAGACGAAATTCCCGCAGCACGTTCAGTCATAATCTCATGCACCAGTTTCTTTAACTCCGTAACATCCTGACGCATATCAAAAAGGACCTGATAAAGTATCTCACGTTCACTCTCAAAACTCTTGTGTTCCTTTGCTCCGAACAAAGCAGGAAGTTTCTGCACATTACTTTGCAACGGCAGATATCCCTTCAAAATAGAAGCATCTATTTCACGGTTAGTTTCAATAATTGAGATCTGCTCTGTAATATTCTTCAACTGACGGACATTACCTGGCCACGAATAAGACATTAATTCACGTTTGGCATCTTCCGTCAACTGAATGGCAGGCATCCTGTATTTATCCGCAAAATCGGTCGCAAACTTTCGGAACAGCAGAACCACATCTTCACCTCTCTCTCGCAAAGGAGGAATCTGTATAGGAACTGTATTCAAACGATAATACAGATCCTCACGAAAACGGCCGTCCGCAATAGCCTGAGTCAAATTTACGTTTGTAGCAGCAACAATACGCACATCCGTCTTTTCTACTTTCGACGAACCTACCTTGATAAATTCTCCCGTTTCAAGTACTCGAAGCAAACGGGCCTGAGTAGGCAAAGGCAACTCTCCTACTTCATCCAGAAAGATAGTACCACCATTTGCTTCTCCAAAATATCCTTTTCGCTCGCTGATAGCTCCTGTAAAGGCTCCTTTTTCATGGCCGAAAAGCTCCGAATCGATAGTACCTTCCGGAATAGCTCCACAGTTCACTGCAATGTATTGCCCGTGTTTACGTCGGCTATACTGATGGATGATTTGGGGAAAACTTTCCTTACCTACACCGCTTTCCCCAGTTATCAAGACAGACAAGTCAGTAGGTGCCACCTGAATCGCTATATCAATGGCGCGCGTCAATCCATCATTGTTACCAATGATGCCAAAACGCAACTTCACTTGCTGTATTTCTGCTTTCGTCATATTTATAATTCCTCTTCTATACTGTCAAGCTTCAACTTGTCACTATCATCACGTTTCTCGTAATATTGCTTTCGCAGTGGATTTGCACGCATATTCTTTTCATGCAAACGGTTACGGAACACATCAATCGCTACATAAACAGCCTGGCGGAACGAATCTTCCGAAGCTACACCCTTTCCTGCAATATCATAAGCAGTGCCATGCGCCGGCGAAGTACGAACGACAGGCAAACCAGCCGTATAGTTCACTCCTTCATCCATTGCCAGTGCTTTAAATGGTGCCAAACCCTGATCGTGATACATGGCCAATACTCCATCGAAATGGGAAAGATTGCCCGAACCCATAAATCCGTCAGCAGGATAAGGTCCGAAACAAAGTACCCCCTTGGCAGCCATCTCCTGAATAGCAGGGATTATAATTTCCTGTTCCTCCATTCCCAATAATCCACCATCACCGGCATGAGGATTCAAAGCTAATACTGCGATACGTGGTGCTCCTATACCAAAATCCTGTTTTAAAGAACGATTGAAAATCTCCAATTTCTCTTCTATCAATTCCTTGGTAATGGTCGAAGCAACCTGGGCAATGGGAATATGTCCGGTAACCAATGCTACACGAAAATCACCTTTCATCAGAATCATAAGAGCCTTTTCACCATCGCCCAACCGTTCCTCAATGTATTCGGTATGGCCGGGAAAAGAGAACTCCTCAGACTGAATGGTGTGCTTGTTTATAGGTGCAGTCACAATAGCATCGATCAAACCTTCCCGATACTCTTCTATAGCTTTCTCCAAAGCACTTAAAGCAGCTTTCCCTGCTTCGGGATCAGCCTTCGAGAACTCTACCTTTACTTCATCATCAGTACAATTAACCACACTCAGCTTATCTGGCATAGCTTCTGAAGCCGAATTCACAATACTAAAATTAGTAGAGAGGTCTAAAGACTTCCGATGATAGGCTGCAACCTTAGGAGAACCATATATAATCGGTGTACACAATTCCAACATCATGGGATCTTCAAAAGTCTTCAGAATCACTTCATATCCCACTCCATTAATGTCACCTTGTGTTATGCCAATTCTTATTTTGTTATCTTCCATTCTTATTTTTTATTAGTAGTTGAATCATTACTTATCACAATAGCCGGTATTGTTACTTCTACCTGTCGGCTATTTGGTAACTTCAAAGTATAAAGAGAAGCTTCCATCTGACGTACAAGATTACGTTTCATCTTATCAGGAGAGTAAACAAATATCTCTGAAACAACAATTTGTTGGTTAGCTCTGTCCAAACGAACGTGAGACACAAACGGGCCACCCATAAAATCGCCCTTAATACGCCACAGCCCACGAACTTCCAGCGCATACTCGCCTTGCACACTAATAGGACGTACATCAGTCATCAACGAATCAGTCATCATATACATTCCTTCGCGTGCTCCTGGAATATTGATTTTCATCACAGAATCACGTTTGTGAACAAAATATTCTTTTGTGAAAGTATTCTTATCGGTATATGGATAAGTATAAATAACAAAATTCTGATCGCCAGTTGCAGCATTAGTTCCTGCCCAGAAAAAGTTCTCGCCTTGTTTCGTTGCTGTCAACTCGCCAGGTACCCATACATCACAATCAAACATACTCTTTACTTTCGTTGTGACATAATCACTATGATTGGTTTCCAAAGCAAAAATTTGCCGGTTCATCTCTGCATGAGTAAAATAGTCTATAATGACTTGTTTGTTTTTTGTAACAAACTCACCAAATGTCTTTTCATCAGGAGCCTGAATTGTCAAGATAGACTGCGGTGCAGCATAGACATTCTGAGCAGACTTTAACTTAGGCTGTGTATAGAGGTCTTTGTTCACCTCTACTACGATAATGTTACGGATAATTTTTAAGGTAGCGTCATAATTCGACGGATCAGTATACATAATGCGGAAAGAGCGTTCTGATTGAGGCAATCCCGGTACATCAGAGTCGAGTACGTCAAACAAAGCTCTACCAGCCGGCCGCTCCCACATATCCAAATCTATTACAACAAGAACTTCATATGCACGCCCACTTGAGGTCGGGGTAAACATACTCTTCTTTTTACCATTACCACATGCCACAAACAAAACAGACATAAGGAACATGCTCAAATAAACCAAGTGCCTTTTCATAATCACATTATTTTAGTTTCTACAAAACTACGAAAAATCAGTAAATCCTTTCGGGCAAAGTTAATAATTTATATTAATTCTTGTTTATTCTCCTCTTGCTTCGCCGTAGAGAGCATTCCACAGGCTGCAAATATATCCTCACCTCGTGAAGCACGTATTGTAGTAAACAATCCATGTGAAGTCAGATAATCCCGGAAAGTAACCATAGTATCCATATCAGCTCCCTGCAAATCAACACCTGGAATTGCATGGAAACGAATCAAATTAATTCTGCAATCTACGCCACGCAATAGTTTCAAAAGTTCTTTGGCATAAGGCAGAGAGTCGTTGACTCCCTTAAACATGATATATTCAAAAGAAAGTCTCCGCTGTTTGCTGAAATCATAGTTGCGCAACAGATCAACTATTTCAGTTATTGAGAAAGCCTTTTCAGCAGGCATCAAGTCACGGCGTTGCAGCGGTAACGGAGAATGAAGACTAACAGCCAAATGACAATCGGATTCCTCAATAAAACGTTGTAACCCCTTGCGGAGGCCTACAGTAGAGAGAGTCACTCTTTTCGGGCTCCAACCATATCCGTAATCAGAGGTCATTATTTCCAAAGCCTTCAATACCTCATTAAGATTATCCAAAGGCTCTCCCATCCCCATCATTACTACATTGGTCAGATTATCACGTTCCGGCAAAGAGTTTATCTGATTTATTATCTGATTAGCCGTAAGGTTAGCAGTAAATCCTTGTTTTCCAGTCATACAAAACTTACAATTCATTTTGCAACCTACTTGTGAAGACACACACAACGTAGCACGGTCATCATCAGGGATATAAACAGATTCAACAAAATGGTTTTCACCGACACGGAACAGATACTTTACAGTACCATCAACCGAACGCATCGCATCTATCGGTCCCTCAGCTCCAACCTCATACTGTTCTTTCAGCAGTTCTCTATGTTTTAACGACAAATTGGTCATTTCATCTATTGAAAAAACTTTTTTATCATACAGCCAAGAAGCTATTTGTTTGGCTGAAAAGCTTGGCATGCCAAGATTCTTTACAACAGACTGCAATTCAGAAAGAGTCAATCCCAAAAGGGGAAGTTTTTGTGCCATATTCTTATATTCTTTTATCTTGCAAAGGTACAAATAAAGTAATATAAAGACAACGGTGGCAATAGAAACTTGCCCCACGTATCGAAAAACAACAGGACTATCAGAATATATACAAAAAATCCGGGCTTCAGATTTCAGACCCGATATTCTGAAACCTAAAGCCCGGATGTATTTTTTAGAGTAAAACCTCTATTCTAACTTATTAGAAGAAGAGATAACGAGTATCTTTCACATTGGCTTTCAGATACAAGTCACTCATAAACTGACCTGCCATACGTGCATGCATGTTTTCCAATGTAGTCTCTTCAGTTTCCTTATTAAAGGTTTCGTTCAGTTTTTCTTTTGCATAAGGTTGAAGAACAAAGACACCACCCTGACCTTTAATCGGAGCACTCAGCTTATTAACTTCTGCAACCGATGCATAAGCACTTACTGCAGGCTCACTGCTGTGCAATGCTGATACATAAGCGGGAGCCGAGAAAGTAACATGTTTCACTGAATCGCTCACTGCATTAGCCATATTCTTATACTGATCAAATGAAGTCGCACCAGCAGCCTTCATATCAGCCATAATCTTCTCAGCTTTCTTGTCACGGATAACTTCAGCTCTCAACTGATCTTTCACCAGAGCCAAAGGACGATATCCTTCTTTAACGATGCCAGCCAAACCTACAACCAGCATATGATCGCTCTCGCCACACTCATACAAACCAGAAACTTCACCAACCTTAGCTTCGAAAGCCCATTTCAGTGCATCCTTTGTTCCACGGATACCACCAATTCCATGTTCTGAGCTATACAAGTCATCTTTAGGGAAGAGTCTGTAACCAGCGTCTTCAGCATTGGCCATCATCTTTTCAAGCGTATTATTAGCAGCTATAAACTGGCTGAAATCATTGTATGCCTTATTATAGGTTTCCTTGCTAAACTCAACAGGACGTTTAATCACTGCTACTTTATATTTATCCTTCACAGCTTTCTTATTAGTTACCTGCAAAATAACATTAGCTTGACCTAAAGCCAGATTCTGCAGTTCATTCTGTCCCATAGTAGTAACAGCAGTTACATACTTCAGATTATCACCATCCAGCTGGGCACCTTCGTAATTGGCAGAAGTAATCCATACAGCTTCGCCAGTCTGTCCATACTTCTTAGCTACTTCAGCAAAATCAGCACCACCCTTAATGGCATTATAGATACTGTCAGCCAAAGTCTTAGTCTTATCAGCATCTTCGGCTACTACCTGAATCTGACGATATTCGATAGAGTCAGGCATTGAAGTTTCAGCCAATTTCTTGAATGTATTCAGAGTATTGTCTGCTACATTATAATAGGGACCAAACACCTCTCCTACATTTACTGAATCCAAACGTGCAGTAACGTCAGAAGGCAAAGTTCTTGTTGTGTAGAACAAATCTACATACGGAGTTTCAGAACCAGTAGAACGGATAAACGATGTATAATCAGAAGAAGTAGAAGCCAATTGAGCTGTATATTCTTCCATTTCCTTTTGCAAAGCAGCACGGTCTTCAGCACTTGCTGTTACCTGAACATCAATATAACGGATGTTACGAGTTTCAACATATTGCTTGAATTGCTCTTTCTTTTTATCGTATGCAGCCTGCAAATCAGCATCGCTTACTGTAATCGTAGAATCTGTAACAGAAGAGTAAGGAATGGCTGCTAAAAGCAGATCGGTCTGATTTATACGTGCATCAAACGCATCCTGTGCCTCAACAGAGTTAGCGAACAGAGATTTGGCGATCAACGATGTGTATTTTTCCTGCAAGCGAGCTTCAATCAGAGATTGTTCGATAAATGCCCACAGCTTGTACATTGCATCGTATTGTTCTACATATTGAGCAGGCATCTGTGCTCTGTTCATCTTTGAATAATCAACCAGGAACTTCTTCAACATATCCTTATCGAAAGCACCTGTCTGGGCATTCACAAAAGGAGTTCTTTGCAACATGTAGTGCGTTCCTTCATCTATAATGGACTGTATTTCTGCTTTCGAAACTGTCAGGCCTAACTTCTCAGCTTCATTCTCAATCAGCTTATTGTTGACATATCTTTGCCAAACTTCATCTTTAATCTGATTGGTTTCTTCATCACTCAATGTTGATCTACCGGTAGAGAACTTAACGACTTCCGTATATTCTTCCACCATTGTCTGATAATCTTGAGCGGAAATAGTTTCTCCGTTCACTTCTCCTACGTCTTGTGACTGATGCGGCTGAAGAACCTTCCATGCATCACCCGCGATGAAAGCAAACAACGCCACACCAATTACAATCACCAATAAAGGTCCTTTCGACCGAATGTTTTGTAATGTTGCCATTTTTGTTAATTAGATTTATTTGTTTATTTATTACTTTCTTATTTTTACCGATTTTAGCGCACGAAGATACAAAAAATGCTAATACGCATCTATTTATTCGCCGAAATTTTGCATCTAAATAGCATTATTCGGTTACTTTGAGCCGCACCAGTTCAATTTTAGTAGCTGTAACCTTAATAATCTTAAACTGATAACGGTCTACTGTTACCACTTCGTGCAGCTTGGGAAAGTTTTGGTAACTGTTCAGAATAAGCCCGCCTACCGTCAAATAATCATCCGATTCCGGAAGATCCAGACCAAACGTTTCGTTTACCTTCTCAATTTCCAGACGCGCAGACAAAACATATTCATTCTCTCCAATTTGTTTACATACATACGACGTATTGTCATGTTCGTCTTCTATGTCTCCAAAGATTTCTTCTACCAAATCCTCCAAAGAAACAATACCAGAGGTCCCGCCAAACTCATCTACCACAACTGCAATCGTTTTCTTCTGTTGCATAAACAGTTTCATCAGTTTGTGAGCCGCCATCGTTTCGGGAACAATGGGAACATCCTTCACATTATTTCGCCAATCGGCCGGATTACGGAACATCTCCGACGAATGAATATAACCTATCACATTATCTATACTACCGTCGTACACTATTATTTTCGAAATACCCGACTCCACAAAAAGACTTTTCAGCTCGTCCAGTGAAGCACTGACATCAACTGCTACAACTTCGGTACGCGGCACAATACAATCACGTATCTTGATATTCGAGAAGTCGAGCGCATTCTGAAATATTTTCACCTCGGCATCCAGATTCTCCTCACTTTCGGCATTTTCGATACTCGACTGGACGAAATAATCCAAATCGACCTTTCCAAATGCTCTGGCACGCGCCTCTTTATTAATACGTACGCCGAAAATATACAAAAAGACAGACGAAAGCCCTGAAGCTAATTTAGAGACCGGAAACAAGACTACATAGCATACAAACAACGGCATGGCACATACACGTAAGGCCAGATTGGGATTGATCTTAAACAATGTTTTAGGTAGGAACTCACCCGTCACCAAGATAACCAGTGTTGAAATAATCGTTTGTATCAGTACTACCGCAAAATGATTCGAAATAACTCCGGCCAATAGATTCCCTTCGATAATCTGCGCCATAAAAATACCGTAAATAACCAGCGCAATATTATTGCCCACCAGCATTGTCGAAATGAAATCGTTAGGATTGCGGAAGAAATAAGAAAGAATGGCAGACGTTACACCAGCATTCTTGTCCATTTCAAAACGTAGCTTGTCGACCGAAACAAAGGCAATCTCCATTCCCGAGAAAAAGGCAGAGAAAGCCATGGTTATCAGCAAATAAATAATAGTGTCTAACATACTTATCCGATACTGTCCGTCTTCAGGCTGTCGGAAGGAGCGGCTCCCTCTTCCTCGTCGATATAGAATATACCGTCAGTCTTGAAGAAACGATATTTTGTCATTTGTTCATTCGATTCAAAGCCCCATGCATAAATAATCTGATCGGGCTGCTCGATACGCACACGCTTGTCCGAATAAACCTTCTTTTTCGTCTGATCCCAATAAAGCAACTCTGTGTCAAACTTCTCTCCCTTCAGGTTCTGTATATGTACATTGCCTATCAGTTTCCAAAGCTTCTGCTTGTCGTAAAAATAAGCAGTATCAGACTTGATACTTGCTTCGACCTGAAACAAGGTATCGAACTTCTCCAGATAGACTCCCTTTTCGAAAGACCAATAAGAAGGAGACTTACGATCGAACACCTTCCACTCCTCGGTAAGAATGCGGTAACGCGTAACACCGGAGTCTGAAATAAGCGTCGTGACTCCCCGCGTATCCATCACCGGCATCGAATCACGTTCGGTAATGGCTGCGCCCAGTTCTTGCTTCTTTCCAGAGCAGGCCGAAAATAAAAGGAGCATAACCATTCCCCCTAAGACAATGGTTATGCTCAGATTTCTAAAATATATTACGCCCTTCGATTGTGATGACATCATATTATCGAATGGTTGTAGACTCACCTATCCAGCCACCGATAGTTACACGGTCGCCAGCCTTATAACCCAACATAAACAAGTCTTTTGCCTGCGGGGTATAAGCTGAATAGGTAGAAATAAGCTTATTGGCTTCCTCAGCCACGCTCGGATCGATCGATTTAGCTTTCTGAAGCTTGTCGATTACGAGGAAGTAAGTACATTTGTTCAAAGCAGGCTCATCACTCCACTTCGGATTGGAAGCATAGATGTGTGCCAACATGATATATGCCTGTCCGTAGTCTTCTTTGAAAGAAAGGGCCTTCTGACAGTAAGATCTTGCCTGAGAAAGCTTCTTGGCACTAAACAGAGCAGCAGCTGTTGCATAAGACATTTCAGCTTTCTTTGCATTGTCAGTTTCCATACCCAAAGCCTCGTCGAAATACTTCACGGCATTATCGTAGTCGCCTTTCTTATAATACATATAGGCTACACCTACAGCAGCATCTGCACTCGGGTCGATACGATACAGGTAATCAGAAGCCTTGAAGTAAACTTCGCTTTCATTACATTTCATCATCTTCAGGATAGCGATAGTCTTCTTCAGGAAAGTGGAGTCGCTTTGGTTAGCTTCTACTTTCGGACCATAGATATTCTGCAGAGATTCGCAGTCGGCTACACCACTGTTAACGAACATGGCAACCAAGTTCTCTTTAATAGCTTCCAGATTTTTCTTCTTATTAGGCTTTGTTTCATTGGCAATAGCCTCTTCTATATATTTAGAAGCATCCAGATAATCCTGGAAGAACTGATCGGTATGATTACTGTCAGCTTTCACTTTCTGCATGGACACATCCAGGAAGTAGTGCAACACTGCACCGTCAACTTCCCCCTTACCAGTAGTTACTGATTCCTTCAGCCAATTATAAGCCTGATCAAGATTCAAAGACGGAGCATACATCAGATAGTCAATAGCCTTTGTACCCAGAGCAGTTGCTTCGCTGGGAATACCGCTCTTATATTTTGTAGCAAACTCGGGAAGATACTTGATCTTCAGATCATGCACTTCCATCAGTTCGTCAAAATACTTTTTGTAGTCAGCCGAGTTACGGTCTTTATTAGTTTGCAAGAAATTCTGCAGAATTTCGATAGCATCCTTAAAAGTATAATATCTCAGCGTAGGACACTCTTTCAGCACGGCCATACAGGGTGCATATGCGTCCTTATAGTTCTTGGCATTAACTGCCTCATGCGAAATACTACTGTTCGCATTACAATCGTTTTGTGCAAAAACGCTGGTTGCTCCACCCGAAAGGAGCAATACAGCAGCCACAAGCGTCTTAATTTTCATTGTATCAAAATTTTAGTTGTGATATTTTTGTCTATTCTTTAATTCACTTTACGCTTGAAGAACCAACGTTCGTTGAAGGTTACTCCGATGCAAACCCGGAATGTGTTTTCATCCAGCAAGCCGGCATGTTTGCCAGATACTCTGACGTACTGACCGGAAATGCTCAATATCGAACGTGTTCTCGGAATGGGCAATCCGAAACCGGCAGTTACGCCGTACTCATCAGCCGCCCGCTTTCCTTCCATTTTATAATAAGGCTGGGAGTAATAGGCTCCCACACGATATTTCACAACCGACAGATAACTTCTGCCCATTGGATTCGGCATGTACTCTGCACCGAGGCTTATGCGGCGACGGTTGCTGAAAGCGTCAGAGTTGTTCATAAACGATGTCTTGCTCCAATTCTGCAACATCACATCGGCTCCCACCGTCAGACGACCGTCGTACACGTACGTGAATCCGGCACCTAACGTTGTAGGTATGCCACACGTAGCAACCGTATCACGTTGCGATACGGTGTATCCCATCGAACTGTTGCCAGTAGTAGTCTGCGTATAAGCATCGTTGTTCAAGTCGTGACCGGGTGAGAAAACAACACCCAACGTCACCTGATGCTTCTTGCCGAACTGGTGCGTATATTGCGCACCCAAATCGAGCTTATAGCTGGTCACCGACACATTTTGTTCGCGTTCGAAGGCGAAAGCCGACGACGTATTGGGATAAGTCACGTTTACAGTATGTGTGATGTCTCCCCAAAGATACGAAATATTCGCACCAATAGAAAAGTTTTTAAATATTTTAAGTCCAGTACCCAGATAAATTTGGTGCAAACCACCGTCACCGGTATAAGAGACCTGTTCCACTTCACGGGTTTCGCCGATGTTGTATCCGACATTGGAGTAAGGAAGCAAACCTAAACTGATGCCCGCCCACTTGGCTGCACGGAACTGCATGGTGATATAGTCGAAACTCGAATTCTTGGCATTTTGCTTCAGCACACCGTTGCTGAAATTGGTATTCTGCAACGAAATACCACCGTCGAATATAAAGGTCAGCGAATCTACGGCGCTATAGGATGCCGGATTGGCGAAGTTGACCTGGGAGTTATCGCGCAAACCGTAGGCAATGCCTCCCATTGCCTTACTGCTTCCCGGACCCTGGTCGGCTAATTGTCCGTATCCATATCTTGTATAGGGAGAATTCGTATTATTCTGAGCGAATGCCACTCCGGATAACAACGTGAGCACGAGCGTCACAAGCGTTTGTCTATATCCTGTCATTATAGTTCAATATTCGGTTTAATCCTTTCAACACTAAAAATTTGTCTGCAAAGATGATATTTTTTAAGTTTGTATCAAAAGAAAATTCATTCCCGCCCGTTAAAAAAACCAAAAGTTCAGGATATTTATGCTTCATCGTTTGAATATAGCCTGAAATCTCATACTCCATTCCTTGCAGAACACCGGAACGGATGGCGGTATCGGTATCCTTGCCCAAAGGCAGCAGACGCCCCTCGGCTTGCACCTGGGGCAGGCGGCCGGTAAACTGGTGCAGGGCCTTGAAACGCATCTGCAATCCCGGCGAAATGTTGCCTCCATGATAGCGACCCGAAGCATCGATAAACTCGTATGTAATGCAGGTACCCGCATCTATCACCAGCAGGTCGCGGCCGGGGCAAAGGGCGTTGGCACCTACCACGGCTGCCATACGGTCGTACCCCAGCGTACGGGGCGTCTCGTAAAGGTTCTCGACCGGCAACGGAGTATCGGCCCCCAGATAGAGCAAAGGAACGGGAAGCTCCTTCAAGCGATCCTGCACATCGGCCGTCAGATCGATAACCGTGGCGAGAATGGCCTTTCGGAAAGGATATTTCCGGCAGAAAGCGGGCAAGTGTTCCAGCGTCTCGTTCGAGTCGTGCACCACTTCGAGCAATTCATCTCCGTCGAAAGCCGCCAGTTTGGCGACGGTATTACCGATGTCGATAATCAGATTCATTGAAAACTCTTTTTGTTAAGCGGGCGCAAAGATACGACTGAATTTTGAATTTTCGACACAATATGCGCAAGAAGATGAGTTGACGGGCAGTATTCCCCCTGTTCTGCCCCATAAACAACCCTCCGACAGCACATTTAAAGCCTCTCGGAAGCGACAAGTACAGTTGCCACATCGATACTAGTCAAGCCGGTTCTTACTCAAAAAGTCAGAGAAAAGCTCCTTTTGCTAACCACAACCTTTATCGGCAACCTGCAAATAGAAGCCGAAACGCATAAAAAGCGGCCTCATAACGTATAAATATGCAGAAAAATACGACAAAAACGCTTCTTTTCGCACCAAACAATGCTTGCGGCGGACAGTAAGATTGCTTGTGTTGTACTTCCAGATTGCTTGTGCGGCTCGTCCGGACTGCTTGTGGCGCTCACCGAAACAGCTTTTCACCCCTGCGAACACTGCTTTTGGTAGCCATTTGAATACTTTTTTCTTCTATTTCAGATGTAAACATTTCGATACCCCACTATAAATGAAAGAAATACAGAAAACCGCTCGCAAATTTCCGGGCAAACACCCCAACGTACGGAAATAACGGATTCTCGACGGCTTCCATCGGCAAAATGTCAAAATGTCAAAGCCACAGCCCCGGCCCGACTTACAACCGTCCGCCGTCCGTAAACGAACAACGGAAGTGTCCGATTCCGAACACCACCGCCCCCACAGACACTCCTGAGCGCTTGGCACGCTCTTTGCTTTACTTTGGCAAGCCACGGTAACTTCGGTTGCCACGGAAACAGAAAAATTAATAGCCAAACTAAAATGAAGAAGATTTTACTTGCAGCCTGCCTGTGGATGCCCCTGATGCTCCACGCACAGAACGATACACTGACGCACGAACGGGACATCACCCTGAACGAAGCCATCGCCCTGGCACGTATACAGTCGGTAGACGCCGCCGTCGCCCTGAACGAACTGAAGACCGCCTATTGGGAATACCGCACGTTCCGGGCCAACCTGTTGCCCGAAGTCAACTTCACAGGCACGCTGCCCAACTACCGGAAGATATACAACTCGTACCAGAACGCCGACGGTACCTACTCGTACGTACGCGACAACGTGCTGGGGCTTTCGGGCGAAGTGTCCATCGACCAGAACATCTGGCTGACGGGAGGTAAACTCTCGCTCACCTCCTCGCTCGACTATCTGAAGGAGCTGGGCTCGAACGGCAGCAAACAGTTCATGTCCGTCCCCGTCAGTCTGGAACTGACGCAACCCATCTTCGGAGTCAACACCCTGAAGTGGGACCGCCGCATCGAGCCCGTGCGCTACTCCGAAGCCAAAGCCGCCTTTATAAGCGCCACCGAGGAAGTGACGATGAAAGCCATTACCTACTACTTCGAACTGCTGCTGGCTAAAGAGTCGCTCGCCACCGAGCGGCAGAACAAGACCAACGCCGACCGCCTGTACGAAGTAGCCATCGCCAAGCGCAAAATGGGACAGATATCCGAAAACGACCTGCTGCAACTGAAGCTCAACGCCCTGCAAAGCAAGGCCGACGTCACTGCCGCCGAAAGCAATCTGAACGCCAAAATGTTCCAGCTGCGTTCCTTCCTCGGCGTGTCCGAACAGGAAACCCTGAACCCGACGCTGCCTACCTCCGTCCCCATGCTCAACATGGAATATAAACGCGTGCTCGAAAAAGCATTGGAACGCAACTCCTTCGCCCAGAACATCCGACGCCGCCAGCTGGAAGCCGATTACGAAGTGGCTACCGCCCGCGGCAACTTGCGCAGCATCGACCTCTTTGCCAGTGTGGGCTACACAGGTCAGTCGAACGCACTGTCGACAGCCTACCGCGGACTGGTAGATAACCAGGTGGTGCAAGTCGGCGTCAAGATCCCCATCCTCGACTGGGGAAAACGGCGCGGACAAGTACGGGTGGCCAAAAGCAATCGTGAAGTGGTGCTCTCCAAAATACGCCAGGAACAGATGGACTTCAACCAGAACATCTTCCTGCTGGTCGAGAACTTCAACAACCAGGCACAGCAGCTCAACATCGCCCAGGAAGCCGACCTCATCGCCGAGAAGCGCTATCAGACCAGCGTAGAAACCTTTATGATAGGAAAAATCAGTACCCTCGACCTGAACGATGCCCAGAACTCGAAAGACGAAGCCCGCCAGAAACACATCTCCGAACTCTATTATTACTGGTACTATTTCTACCAGATACGCAGCCTCACCCTGTGGGACTTCGAACGCAACACCGAGCTCGAAGCCGACTTCGAGGACATTGTGAAAAGATAAAGCCGTCCGCCCACGTACGTTCCACGCACGAAAGACGGGCCGACCGCTTGCAACGTGCAAAGAGAATTGCTAACTTTGCACATACATTTAACTATACCTTATTATATATATAAACATGATTCTTGTAATTGACGACGATAGCGCAGTACGTTCTTCGCTCAGCTTCATGCTGAAACGCGCCGGCTACGAAGTAAAGGCCGTGCCAGGCCCACGCGAAGCCATCGACACCGTCCGCGCCGAAGCTCCGGCACTGATACTGATGGATATGAACTTCACCCTTTCTACAACCGGCGAAGAAGGACTTACCCTGCTGAAACAAGTAAAAATATTCCGCCCCGAAACACCAGTCATACTGATGACCGCCTGGGGCAGCATCCAGCTGGCCGTACAAGGCATGCAGGCCGGCGCCTTCGACTTCATCACCAAACCGTGGAACAACGCCGCCCTGCTGCAACGCATCGAGACAGCTCTCGAACTGAATGCGCCGCAGACAGAAAGCACCACCGAGAAGGCCGACACACTGGACCGCAGCCACATCATCGGAAAATCGCGCGGACTGACGGAAGTACTGAATACCGTAGCACGCATCGCACGCACCAATGCTTCGGTTCTCATCACTGGCGAAAGCGGCACCGGCAAAGAACTGATAGCCGAAGCCATCCACATCAATAGCCAGCGTGCCAAGCAGCCCTTCGTGAAAGTCAATTTGGGCGGTATCTCGCAAAGCCTTTTCGAAAGCGAAATGTTCGGCCACAAGAAAGGCGCCTTCACCGATGCCAGCGCCGACCGCATCGGTCGTTTCGAACTGGCCAACAAAGGAACCATCTTCCTTGACGAAATCGGCGACCTCGACCTTTCCTGTCAGGTGAAACTGCTCCGCGTATTGCAGGACCAGACCTTCGAAGTGCTCGGCGACAGCCGTCCCCGCAAAGTAGACGTGCGCATCGTATCGGCCACCAATGCCGACCTGCGTAAAATGGTATCCGAACGTACTTTCCGCGAGGACCTCTTCTACCGCATCAACCTCATCACCATCAAGCTTCCCGCCCTGCGCGAACGCCGCGAAGACATCCCCTTACTGGCACGCTACTTCGCCGACCGCCAGGCCGAAGCCAACGGACTGCCCCACACCGAGTTTGCATCCGATGCCCTGAGCTTCCTGTCGAAACTCCCCTACCCGGGAAACATCCGCGAGCTGAAGAACCTCGTCGAGCGCACCATCCTTGTCAGCGGCAAATCCGTCATCACCGCTGCCGACTTTGATACCCAATACCTGCGCACCAACGAACAACCTCAAGCCACCGAGAACGTATCGTATGCCAACATGACGCTGGACGAAATCGAACGCCACACCATACTTCAGGCGCTCGAACGTCACAAAGGAAACCTCAGCCAGGTAGCCCTGGCGTTAGGCATCAGCCGGGCTGCCCTCTACCGCCGGTTGGAGAAATACAACATTGCGGTCAACAATCTTTCGTAAAACTCATAAACCATAACCAACGTGCGCATCAAGTCCTTCTTCATCATACTGGCTCTGATACTGCTGGCATTGTCAGGCGCTCTGGCATATTGGGCAACCCATCTGCCTGACAGCCGCCTACCTTATTATATAATGGAAGGAACGATCGCATTCATCCTGATCTACCTCATCGTCTTTTATAATAAGATTGTGAAGCCCATGCACACCATCGGAAACGGTATGGAGCTTCTGCGCGAACAAGACTTCAGCAGCCGCCTCAGCCCCGTGGGACAACACGAAGCCGACCGCATTGTGAACATCTTCAACCGCATGATGGACCAGCTGAAGAACGAACGCTTGCGCCTGCGCGAACAGAATCATTTCCTCGACCTTCTGATACAGGCCTCGCCTATGGGCGTCATCATCACCGATTTGGACGGAAACATATCACAGGCCAACCCCATGGCCATCAAGATGCTGGGCATCCATCTTGAAAGCCTCTTGAACAAACCGATAGAGAAAATAGACTCCCCGCTGGCCACCGAGCTGGCAGCCCTCAGCAAAGAAGAGACGCGAGTGGTCCGTCTGAACGATGCCAACATCTACCGCTGCACTTTCACCTTCTTCATCGACCGCGGCTTCCAGCATCCTTTCTACTTGATAGAGCGCATGACCGACGAAGTGATACGCGCCGAAAAGAAAGCCTACGAAAAGGTGATACGCATGATAGCCCACGAAGTAAATAACACGACCGCAGGTATCACCTCTACGCTGGACACAGTAGAGCAAGCACTGGCCACCGAAAAAGATATGGAAGAAATCTGCGACGTCATGCACGTATGTACCGAACGCTGTTTTTCGATGAGCAAGTTCATCACCCGCTTTGCCGATGTGGTAAAAATACCAGAACCACTCCTCTCGCGGAACAGTCTGAACGAAACGGCCACCACCTGCGTACGCTTTATGGAAGGACTATGCAACGACCATCACATCCAGCTCACACTGCAATGCGCTCCCGATGTAGGAGACGTCAATCTGGACACCTCGCTTTTCGAACAGGTATTAGTCAACATCATCAAAAATGCTGTCGAAAGCATCGGCCAGGACGGAGAAATCAGAATCACCACCACCGCTCCTGCATCGCTCGAAGTAGCCGACAACGGTCCGGGCATCAGCAAGGAAACGGAAGAAAAACTATTCAGTCCCTTCTTTTCAACTAAGCCCCACGGGCAAGGCATCGGACTTATCTTTATCCGCGAAGTGCTGAATCGCCATGGATGTACATTCTCACTGCATACTTACAACGATGGCTGGACCCGTTTCCGAATTTCATTTCCATAAGAAATGGTTCTATCGTCGGTTACGTTGGGCATCAAATACCAATATAACACACCATCAATTCTAGGAAACATATATCATCATCCATATACAGCAGAAAAGAGAAGCATAATAAAACAGAACAATTTTCTGTTCTATTCTTTTCAACACTCCAATAAGACGGTGTCATAATCAGATAAAAGCTTATAAAAGCTAGTAGTTTTGTAACAGATATTGTTAAAGTGTTGCAAGAATGTTAAACTTAAAATGAATTTTGAAAAAAATGCTGTAATTTTGCACGATAAAAAAAAATGTATGGGAAAAGAATTATCAAATAGAATTCAAACTTCTATTCTTAACGCGGCAGAAAAAAAGGTTCTTATCTGGCTGGCAGAAAGACAGCCTAAATGGGTAACTTCCGATATGCTGACGTACATTGGCCTTGGAGGAGCTTTTGTATGTGCGTTAGGCTATATCTTAGCAAATCAGAACCTCCAGTATTTGTGGATTTCATCACTAGGTTTCGTAATCAATTGGTATGGTGACAGCTTAGACGGGACATTAGCTCGTGTCCGACAGGCTCAACGACCCATTTACGGTTTCTTCATCGACCACACATTAGACGCCATTACTATATGTATTATATGTATAGGAGCAGGCTTGTCTCCAATCTTCCGTCTCGACATAGCATTGCTGGTACTTGCCGGATATTTGGTCTTATCCATTTATACGTATATCGGAACCATATTAAAAGGAGAATTTCTTCTGACTTATGGCTGTTTCGGTCCTACCGAGTTCCGACTGGTGATTATCCTTTTGAATACACTCATCATGTATACGCCATGGGTGGAAGTCTCTTATAATTTCCATGGATACGAGTTTGGCTTATTCGATGTTGCAGGCATGGTCATTGTAGTTATCCTATTCTCCATGTTCTTCATGCAGTTTGTCAAAGACCGCAATCTGCTGGCCAAGCAAGATCCTCTTAAGCCCTATAACCCTAAAAAATAAGAACTAAAACAAACGAGATCGTCCGTGCGTACATATATAGAATTTGTTGTTAGCCGTTTATTCGGTACAGGAGTCGACACCTTTGTACTGTGGATATGTTCCAAATTCATATTCCATGATTACTGGGGGATTTATGTCGTTTCTCCTGTCATCTCATTCGAGTTTGCCGTATTCAGCAATTTCGTATGTTCCTATTATTGGATATGGAAAGAACGTATTACCAACAAGAATATCAAGGATTTCACTTACCGATTCCTCATATTCAATTTTTCCTCGGTACTAGGTTTCTTGGTCAAGATGTTATTCTTGCTGCTGTTTCAGAAGATTTTCGGCTGGAATGTGGTATATTGCAACCTTGCAGCTCTCCTCATTTCCGGACTATTCAATTATTTTCTGGCAGAAACCATTGTATTCGGGAAACGTTCGATTGTATCCAAAGTTTCAAGCCGATAAATTATATAAATGCCTGAGACATAAAAGCAATCTGCCACAATAGCATATTACATATAACAATGAAATTGACTTTTTTATCATTAACATTGTTTTTCTGCACCCTGGGAAGTATATTTCCCCAGGCAATACAGGCACAGACTATGGTACAAAAGCAAGCTGTTCCTCCTACAACGGAAGACAGCATACGCTTCAGCCTTCTGACTTGTGGCGCTGGTGAAGAGATTTACTCTCTTTTTGGGCATACGGCTATCCGATACGAGAACTTTACTAGGGGCATTGACGCTGTATTCAATTATGGGATATTCAGCTTCAATACCCCCAACTTCATTCTCCGTTTCACACTTGGAGAAACAGATTACCAACTGGGGGTTACTTCCTATAAACAATTTGCATACGAATACACTTGGACGGGACGGGATGTATGGCAGCAGACTCTGAACCTGAATGCAGAAGAAAAGAAAAAGCTGCTTGCCCTATTAGAAGAAAACTATCTTCCTCAAAACCGCATATACCGCTACAACTTTTTTTACGACAACTGCGCCACACGACCACGCGACCAGATAGAACGCACCGTACAAGGTACGCTGGAATATGCCGATGACATGACCTCATTCCAAACCGGAATTAGTTTCCGTGATATTGTCCATCAATACACGATAGGGCATTCTTGGGCACGTTTTGGCATTGATCTTTGCTTAGGTAGCCAAGCGGATAAAGACATCACCCGCCGGCAAATGATGTTTGCTCCTTTTTACCTGAAAGACTTTCTTGCAAAAGCTCAGCTAAAGAATGCACAAGGTATGGAGCGACCGCTTGTCTCTTCCGAAGACCATATCATACAAAGCCCTCAACAGACAAGTACAGAAGAAACCCCAAGCCCACTCCAAACAGCCTTCCTGTTGTTTACTATAGTAACTATTGCTACAGCTTATGGCATTTATCGGAGAAAAAGTCTATGGCTGCTTGATCTTCTGTTGTTTCTGGCTGCCGGTGTAGCAGGTTGCATACTGGCATTCCTTGCAAGCTTCTCCCAGCATCCTGCCGTCAGCCCCAATTATCTCCTTTTCTTATTTCATCCCTTGCATCTTTTGTGCCTACCATGGATGATAAAAAGAGTAAGAAAGAAAGAAAAAAGCATCTATATGTGGGCAAATATTATAGTTTTAACTTTTTTTATACTGCTTTGGGGAATAATACCGCAAGAATTTAACTTAGCTGTATTACCTTTGGCACTCAGTTTGTGGATACGTTCTGCAAGCAACCTTTATCTCACATATATAAGAAAGTAATGAAAAAAGGACTGATCACTTCCATACTTGCGCTTACATTCAGCGGATTACAGGCTCAGCCGATGCCTGCTACTCCCAAGCTGGTGGTAACACTGACTATCGACCAGTTACGCACGGATTACATGGAAGCATTTTCCTCTTTGTATGGAGAAAAAGGATTCAAACGCCTGTTGCGTGAAGGCAAAATATTTAGCCAGGCACAGTTTCCATTCGATGAAACAGATCGGGCCTCTGCCATTGCCACCCTTTATACAGGCACCACCCCATCGATGCACGGTATCATAGCCAGTACATGGATGGATACACAAACGCTTCGTCCCCGAAACTGTGTGGACGATCCCGACTTTATGGGCAATTACACCGATGAGAACAGTTCGGCTTCCCAATTGCTCACCTCTACTTTATCTGACGAACTTAAAATAGCTACACGCAATCGTGCCTTAGTTTATTCTATCTCTCCCTTTCGGGATGCAGCCATTTTGGCAGCCGGACATGCAGGAAACGGTGCCTTTTGGCTGAATAAGATGACAGGAAAATGGTGTAGCACCACTTATTATAACGATTTTCCGTGGTGGATAAGCCAATATAATGACCGCAACTCTCCGGATTTCCGTATCAAAGATATGGTATGGGATCCGCTGTTCCCGGTTACCAGCTATACGTCTCTCCCCGAATGGAGAACCGATGCCTTCAAATATCATTTAAATAACGACCGTACAAATAGTTTCCGCAGATTAATTCTCAGTCCGTTTGCAAACGACGAAGTAAATCTGCTGACCGAAGAATTACTATCCAAAAGTACCTTAGGTAAAGACGAAATACCCGACCTATTAGCCCTTACCTATTACGCAGGCAACTATAACCATAAAAGCACACAAGAGTGTGCTATGGAAATACAAGATACCTATGCGCGCTTGGACCGTAGTATTGCCAACTTGCTTGACATGCTCGACCGCCACATAGGATTGCAGAATATCCTTTTATGCATCACTTCCACCGGCTATGCAGATCCTGAAGCAGCCGATGTTGGCATCTACCGTGTTCCAGGCGGTGAATTCTACCTGAACCGTTGTGCAACCTTACTGAACATGTACCTTATGGCTACATACGGAGAAGGCCAATACGTAGAAGGTTACCATAATCTGCAAATATATCTGAACCACAAGCTGATAGAAAGCAAACAGCTGGACTTAAACGATATACAGGAAAAATCTGCCCAGTTCTTAGTCCAGTTCAGTGGCGTAAATGAAGTCTATTCAGCCAATCGCCTTTTATTAGGTCCTTGGTCACCACAAATTGAACGTATCCGAAACAGTTTTCACCGCAAACGTTCTGGTGACTTACTCATAAAAGTATTGCCAGGATGGAGTGTAATGCAAGAAAACAATACCGATAATCGCGTAGTACGTTCTGCTGAGATACCAGCTCCACTTATATTATTAGGCCCAGGCATCAAACCCGAAACAGTACGCATTCCTGTCTGCACAGACCGAGTTGCCCCCACTTTGGCAAAGGCCCTGCGTATCCGTGCACCTAATGCTTGTCAATCAACCCCGCTCGATTTCTGATTTTTATTTCTACAGAAATTCATTGGCATTATTGTATTCTTTCCAAACTGCGGTTCTCATTACGAATTAATCGGGTTTCATAGGAAAAAACTATGCTGAAAGACTACGTCCTCTATGCCGAATTTATTACCTTTGCATCGCAAAGTATATCAATCATATAGCTAATAATAATAAAAACAAATATATAAAATGGGATTTAATGAATTTTTAAGCTCGATCTTTGGCAATAAGTCCACACGCGACATGAAAGAAATACAGCCGTGGGTGAACAAAATCAAAGCTGCCTATCCGGAAGTAGCCAAGCTCGACAATGATGGCCTGCGCGCCAAAACAGAAGAACTGAAGGCCTACATCCGCAATTCTGCAGCCGAGCAGCGGGCCAAAGTAGATGAACTGAAAGCCAGTGTTGAGTCTACTGAACTGGAGGACCGCGAAGCACTCTTTACACAAATTGACAAAATCGAGAAAGAGATACTGGATATCTACGAAAAAGCCCTCGATGATGTATTGCCGGTAGCTTTTGCCATCGTGAAAGATACTGCCAGAAGATTTGCCGAAAACGAAGAAATTGTGGTTACTGCTACTGATTTCGACCGGCATCTGGCTGCTACCAAAGATTTCGTACGCATCGAAGGAGACAAAGCCATTTACCAGAACCACTGGATGGCCGGCGGAAACGAAGTTACCTGGAACATGGTACACTATGACGTACAGCTGTTTGGTGGTGTTGTTCTTCATAAAGGCAAAATTGCCGAAATGGCAACCGGCGAAGGTAAAACATTGGTAGCAACTTTACCCGTATTCCTCAATGCACTGACAGGAAACGGAGTACATGTCGTTACCGTAAACGACTACCTGTCTAAACGTGACTCCGAATGGATGGGACCGTTGTACATGTTCCACGGACTGAGCGTAGACTGTATCGACAAACATCGCCCCAACTCAGACGCACGCCGTCAGGCTTATATGGCAGATATTACTTTCGGTACCAACAACGAATTTGGTTTCGACTACTTGCGTGACAACATGGCCATCAGCCCAAAAGATCTCGTTCAGCGCCAACACAACTACGCCATCGTCGATGAGGTAGACTCCGTATTGATTGATGATGCACGAACTCCGTTGATCATTTCTGGTCCTGTACCCAAAGGCGACGATCAGCTGTTCGAACAACTCCGTCCGTTGGTTGAACGCCTGGTAGAAGCACAGAAAGTATTGGCAACCAAATATCTTGCCGAGGCCAAGCGTCTGATTGCTTCCGATGATAAGAAAGATCAGGAAGAAGGCTTCCTTGCTCTGTACCGCAGCCACAAGTGTCTGCCCAAGAACAAAGCTTTGATCAAGTTCCTTAGCGAACAGGGTATCAAGGCCGGAATGCTCAAGACAGAAGAGATCTACATGGAGCAGAACAACAAACGTATGCACGAAGTTACCGATCCGTTGTATTTCGTTATCGATGAAAAGCTGAACAGTGTAGACCTGACAGATAAAGGTGTCGACCTGATTACCGGTAACTCCGAAGATCCGACCCTCTTTGTTTTGCCTGATATCGCAGCCCAACTCTCTGCCTTGGAGAATGAAAAAGACCTTACCGACGAACAGCGTCTGGCCAAGAAGGATGCTTTGATGACCAACTATGCCATCAAGTCGGAACGTGTACATACCATCAACCAATTGCTGAAAGCATATACTATGTTCGAGAAAGATGATGAATATGTAGTCATCGACGGACAAGTGAAGATTGTGGACGAGCAAACGGGTCGTATCATGGAAGGCCGTCGTTACTCTGATGGTTTGCACCAGGCTATCGAGGCAAAGGAAAGAGTAAAAGTAGAAGCCGCTACCCAGACTTTTGCTACCATTACATTACAGAATTATTTCCGTATGTATCACAAGCTATCGGGTATGACCGGTACGGCCGAAACAGAAGCCGGCGAATTCTGGGATATCTACAAACTGGATGTAGTGGTTATTCCGACCAACCGCCCCATTGCCCGTAAAGACATGAACGACCGCGTTTACAAAACCAAACGCGAAAAATATAAAGCCGTCATCGAAGAAATCGAAGCTATGGTTCAGGCCGGACGTCCGGTACTGGTAGGTACTACCTCGGTCGAGATCTCGGAAATGCTGAGCAAGATGCTGACCATGCGCAAGATTCCTCACAATGTATTGAACGCCAAGTTACACCAGAAAGAAGCTGATATCGTAGCCCAAGCCGGACAAAGCAGTACGGTAACCATCGCTACCAACATGGCCGGTCGTGGTACCGATATCAAGTTAAGTCCCGAAGTAAAAGCTGCCGGCGGTTTGGCTATCATTGGTACGGAACGTCACGAATCACGTCGTGTAGACCGTCAGTTGCGTGGTCGTGCCGGTCGTCAGGGTGACCCGGGTTCTTCTGTATTCTTCGTTTCATTGGAAGACGACCTGATGCGTCTGTTCTCTTCCGACCGTATTGCCGGTGTGATGGACAAATTAGGCTTCAAAGAAGGTGAAATGATCGAGCACAGCATGATTTCCAAATCAATCGAGCGTGCCCAGAAGAAGGTGGAAGAAAACAACTTCGGTATTCGTAAACGTTTGCTGGAATACGATGACGTGATGAACAAGCAACGTACGGTTGTCTACACCAAACGCCGTCACGCCTTGATGGGCGAGCGTATCGGCATGGATATCGTTAACATGATATGGGACCGTGCTGCCAGCGCCGTCGAAGCAGCCGATTATGAAAGCTGCAAGATGGACGTACTTCAGGTACTTGCCATGGAAGTTCCATTCACCGAAGAAGAATTCAAGAATGAGAAGAAAGAGAAACTGGCCGAACGTGTATTCGATGCCGCAATGGAACTGTTCAAACGCCGTACCGAACGTATGGCACAGATTGCCAATCCGGTCATCAAGCAGGTATACGAACAGCAGGGATTCATGTACGAAAACATTCTGATACCTATCACAGACGGAAAACGTATCTACAACATCTCATGCAACCTGAAAGCTGCTTACGAAAGCGAATGTAAGGAAGTAGTAAAATCGTTCGAGAAATCAATCCTGCTGCATGTCATTGACGAAGCATGGAAAGAAAACCTGCGCGAACTGGACGAACTGAAACACTCAGTACAGAATGCAAGCTACGAACAGAAAGACCCGCTGCTTATCTACAAGCTGGAGTCAGTTAATCTGTTCGACAATATGGTCAACAAGATCAATAACGAAACTGTTTCCATCCTGATGCGTGGACAGATCCCTGTACAGGAAGCTCCTGCACAGTCGCAACAGCCTCAACAGCCGCAGGATGCACAGCCTGCACAGCAACAACCTGCACAGCAACAGGCTCCTCAGCAACACGTAGAAGTACGCCAGGCTGCCCCCGAACAACGTCAGGACATGAGTAAATACCGGGAGCAGAAAGAAGATCTGAACGATCCGAACCAGCAGGCAGCAGCCGCACAGGATACTCGCGAACAACAGAAACGCGAACCGATCCGTGCTGAAAAGACTGTAGGTCGTAACGATCCCTGCCCTTGCGGAAGCGGCAAGAAATATAAGAACTGCCACGGAAGAAACCAATAAGTTCCGTTAGCAATCTTTTCAAACTAGCAACACAAAGAGGGTGTGTCGTAATACGCGATTCACCCTCTTTTCTTTATCAGCGATAAGAGCGTAGTTAACTTTTTCAGGCAGCGATATTCTGAAGATAATCTCGATTATTTTGTTCCCAATAGCTTAAATGATCGGTAATAAGGCCTTTTTATTTATAGCGAGAAAAGTGTATTTTTGTTCATGCGAATAAACAGATAAAGACCATGACAAAGTATATTTATTCTTTCATTTTTTTCTGCCTGTTGTTAAGCAGTTGCCAAAGTCTGGAACAGCTTTCGATAGACTACATGATTCCTGCTGAAATAAGTTTTCCTCCCATGCTGAAACGGGTAGCCATCGTCAACAATATGCCCGATACACCCAACAACCAGCTGATAAACCAAAAGCAGGATGCACCCAAAACAGAAAGAGAAGTAACCCGACTTGTCCAGTACTATAACGGAAACCCCGTACTGGCAACCGAATCGCTGGCACAGGCCATTGCCGATGAAAACTACTTCGACGAAGTCATCATCTGCGACTCAGCCCTGCGCAGCAACGACATCACTCCTCGCGAAACCACCTTAAGCATGGAAGAAGTAGATGCACTGACCCGGCAATTAAAGGTTGATTTCCTTATTGCGATAGAAAACATACAAATGAAAGCTATCCGCAAGATAGAGTCTATTTCTCCTTACAACACTTACCTCGGCACTACCGACCTGGCCGTATACCCCACTGTCAGAATATACGTGCCCAACCGCAGCAAGCCCATTGCCAACCTGACTCCTTCGGACAGCATTTATTGGGAAAACGTTGGGATCGGAATAGAACAGGTAAGAGCCCGTCTCATCAAGGATGAGGACCTGATAAAGGAGGCTTCTATTTTTGCCGGAACGATTCCCGTAAAACACCTGCTCCCTTACTGGACTACGGAACGGAGATACTTCTTCACCGGTGGCTCGGTGAACATGCGCGACGCAGCCATCTATGTAAAAGAGAAAAACTGGCTGGGCGCAGTTGCCCTTTGGGAAAAAGAATACAACAAGAAGAAAGGTAAGCAGAAAATGTATGCCGCCTACAACCTGGCATTGGGTTACGAAATGCAGGACAGCATACAGAGCGCATTGTCCTGGGCACAAAAGGCACAGGCTGTAGCAGCCGAAATAGATCAGGTAGAACAGAAGAAAACTACCCGAGGAGTCGATGCCAGCAGTGTCCCCAACTATTTGCTGACCAGCATGTATGTGGTAGAACTGGAGAAACGGCAAGCCAGCATACACATGCTCGACATGCAAATGGGCCGCTTCAGGGAAACTGAAAAATAACAGTGTACCGAAGTTTCCCGGCTTTTTTTAACCGATTATTAATTATTTTCCCTACCTTTGACGCACGCATAAAGAAAGAAGCATATGAAACTCAGCCAATCTACATTATCGCTCATAGAAGAAACCATCAAGAAAGCAATCGCCAAATTTGCCTGCGGTTGCGAACAAACCATCGTCACCGACATTCATCTGCAACCCGTCCAGAGTTCCGGAGACTTGCTGATTTTCGATGACGACGACAACGAACTGGCACATGCCACTGTCGAAGAGTGGATGACCTACGAGGGTGACGACTTTTACGAGAACGTAGAACGCATATTTGCCAACATGCTTGGCAACATGAAGAAAGAAGGTGCATTCGACAAGCTGACCATCATGAAACCCTATTCTTTCGTTCTGGTGGACGAGGAAAAGGAAACCATTGCCGAACTGCTCCTGATGGACGACGATACATTGCTGGTAAACGACGAGTTGCTGAAAGGATTGGACGAAGAGCTGGATGACTTCCTGAAGAAACTACTGGAATAAGTTACCCGGATTTTGCTTCCTCTCCCCCTCTCCCCTTTTATTTTTTCCAGGAACATTCTGACTAAGAGAGATATCTATTAAAACAAAAAATTCACGCTGATTGCAGTTTTACCTTTCTGGTTGCTGCATCAGCGTGAATCTTTTTTATGGTCTTATGTCAGCTTAGGCTTTCTTCAAAGCTGCAATGCTTTCTTTCAAAGACTTGATGATGCTTTCGGCATCGGCCTGTTTCTTACGTTCCAGTTCGATGACAGCAGCCGGAGCATTGTTCACAAACTTCTCGTTGCTCAGCTTCTTCATAACTCCCTGCAAGAAACCTTCCTTGTGCTTCAGCTCGGCTTCCATACGGGCTATTTCGGCTTCCACATCAATCAGGTTACCCAGCGGAACTGCATATTCCGTTGTGCCGACCATGAACGAAGCAGCACCTTCGGTCTTTGAGGCTACCGACTGAATGGCAGAAAGGTTGCACATCTTAGTGATGACTGCCGTATAAGCGGCTACCGGATTTTCACCTACCACCTGCAACTCCAGCTCTTCTTTCTGGGCGATATTCTTCTGCAGACGGATGGCACGGATATTACTGATTACTTCCTTCACAGCCTCGAACTGCTTAAGCAGCTCTTCGTCGTAGGCAGCAGGAGCAGCCATCGGGCTTACCATCAGGCTTTCGCCATCCTTGCGGTCGGCAATGTGCTGCCACAGCTCTTCGGTGATGAAAGGCATGAACGGATGCAGCAGGTGCAGCAAGTTGTCGAAGAAAGCAATGGTCGTATCGTACACCTTGCGGCTGACGGGCTGTCCGTAAGCAGGCTTGATCATCTCCAGATACCAGGCCGAGAACTCGTCCCAGAACAGTTTGTAAACTGCCATCAGCGCTTCGCTCAGACGATACTTGCCAAACAAGTCAGCTACTTCGGCTGCTACGGCATTCTGCTTGGCGTCGAACCAGCGCATAGCCAGCTCGGCAGCTTCGGGCACAGCGGCATCGTCGCTTACTTCCCAACCTTTAACGAGGCGGAAAGCATTCCATATCTTGTTGTTGAAGTTACGTCCCTGTTCGCACAATGCATCGTCGAAGAGGATGTCGTTTCCGGCAGGAGCCGAAAGCATCATTCCCATACGTACACCGTCGGCACCATACTTCTCGATCAGATCCAGCGGGTCGGGCGAGTTACCGAGCGATTTGGACATCTTACGGCCGAGCTTGTCGCGCACGATACCGGTGAAGTATACGTTCTTGAAAGGCATATCGCCCATGTATTCGTAACCGGCCATAATCATACGGGCCACCCAGAAGAAGATAATATCCGGTCCTGTCACCAGGTCGCTGGTAGGATAATAGTATTTGATTTCTTCGTTGCCGGGATTGTTGATGCCGTCGAACAGCGAGATGGGCCACAACCACGAAGAGAACCACGTATCCAGACAGTCCTCGTCCTGACGCAGGTCGGCCAGTGTCATGTCTGCATTGCCGGTCTTGGCTTTGGCCAGTTCCAGTGCCTGTTCGGCAGTCTCGGCTACAACGTATCCGCCTTCGGGCAGGTAGTAAGCCGGAATGCGGTGTCCCCACCACAGCTGACGGCTGATACACCAGTCCTTGATGTTCTCCAACCAGTTCTTGTAGGTGTTCTTATATTTAGCCGGATAGAACTTCAGTTCGTCGTTCATTACCGGCGGCAAAGCCATGTCGGCAAAGTGCTGCATCTTGAGGAACCACTGCATGGAGAGCTTCGGTTCGATGGGCACATTGGTACGTTCGGAGAAACCTACCTTGTTGGTATACGCTTCTACTTTCTCCAGCAATCCGGCTTCGTCCAGGTCTTTCTCAATCTGCTTGCGCACGTCGAAGCGGTCCATACCTACATACAGGCCAGCGGCTTCGCTCAGGGTGCCGTTGTCGTTGAAGATGTCGATGCTCGGCAGGTTGTACTTCTCGCCCAGCATGTAGTCGTTCACGTCGTGAGCCGGAGTCACTTTCAGACAGCCGGTACCGAACTCGATGTCTACATAATCGTCCTCGATCACCGGAATGACACGGCCTACCAGCGGCACAATCACTTTCTTGCCTTTCAACCATTCGTTCTTCGGGTCGTTCGGGTTGATACACATGGCTGTATCGCCCATGATGGTCTCAGGACGGGTAGTAGCCACGATAGCATAACGGCCTTCGGCATCGCCTTCTACCTTGTAACGCAGGTAGTAGAGCTTGCTGTGCTCTTCCTTATAGATTACTTCCTCGTCGCTCAGGGCAGTAAGTGCCTTGGGGTCCCAGTTCACCATACGTACGCCACGGTAAATCAGGCCTTTGTTGTACAGGTCGACAAATACCTTGATGACGCTCTCGCTGCGCTTCTCATCCATGGTGAATGCGGTGCGGTCCCAGTCGCACGATGCGCCCAGCTTGCGGAGCTGTTTCAGGATGATGCCTCCGTGTTCGTGTGTCCAGTCCCAGGCGTGTTTCAGAAATTCCTCACGCGTCAGGTCGGTCTTCTTGATGCCCTGTGCAGCCAGTTTGTTCACCACTTTGGCTTCGGTGGCTATCGAGGCATGGTCGGTACCCGGCACCCAGCAGGCATTCTTGCCTTCCATACGGGCACGACGCACCAGAATATCTTGAATGGTATTATTCAACATGTGTCCCATGTGCAATACTCCGGTGACGTTGGGGGGCGGGATGACGACGGTGTAAGGCTCACGACCATCGGGTTTCGAACTGAACAGTTTGTGGTCCAACCAATACTGGTACCACTTCCCTTCCACATCAGCGGGATTGTACTTACTTGCTAATTCCATTGTCTTCAAATCATTGATTATAGTTTATTTGGCGGCAAATTTACAAATTTATTGGCATCCGGCGATACTGACGGACAGGATTTTCAAAATTAGTATTACTTTTGCCGGAGCATTCTTCTAAAAAAACATCCGCTTTATATGAATCGCACGTTCACACGCATACGTTCGCATGTCAGCCCCCGTCACGGCCTGTTGCTGCTTCTGTTGCTGTACGTCGTCCTGACCCAGCAGATTCCGTCGTGGGGACAGTGGTATGCCCAGCACCTCTACCCCGGCATTGCTTATGTACTTTCGGCCTTCTCGGCCCTCTTCCCCTTTGCCATTGGCGATGTGTTCATCGCCCTCAGCATCGCATGGGTGGTGCTCTATCCGGTCTATGCCGTCGTCCGCCGCAAACAGCGACTGCTACGTGCGCTTCGCAAGGTGGGCGAATATCTGCTTTGGGTATATGCCTGGTTCTACCTGGCGTGGGGACTGAATTACTCGCAACCGGGATTTTACGCGCGCACCGGCATCGAGCCGGCCGAATACTCCAAAGAAGTCTTTCTGGATTTCGCCGACCGCTACATCGACAGCCTGAATGCCAGCTTCACGCCTCACCCCCTCACCGATAAACGACTGATACGCGACGCCGCCGTCGAAGGCTACAACCGCATAGCTCCCGAACTGGCCGTACACCGGCCTTTCCATCCGCAACCACGTGTGAAGACCATGGTTTTCACACCGCTCATTTCTGCCGTGGGCGTGACGGGCAGCATGGGGCCGTTCTTCTGCGAATTCACCGTCAACGGCGATCTGTTGCCCAACCAGTACCCTGCCACCTACACCCACGAACTGGCCCATCTGCTGGGCATCACCAGCGAGGCCGAGGCCAACTTCTACGCCTATCAGGTGTGCAGCCGTTCCCGCTGGCAAGCCATGCGCTTCAGCGGCTACCTGTCTCTGCTGCCTCACGTGCTGTCCAACGCTCGCCCACTGCTCACGCAGGAAGAATTCGAAGCCCTTGCCGGCCGCATCCGTCCCGAAGTGGTCGAAGTCTACGAGCAGAACCGACTGTACTGGACTGAAAAGTACAGCCCCCTCATCGGCTCGATACAAGACTGGATGTACGACCTCTACCTGAAAGGCAACAAGATTGAAAGCGGACGACAGAACTATTCGCAAGTGGTAGGACTGCTGATTTCGTACGAAATGAGGCAGAAGGACAAACACTAAACTCAGTTTCCCACATCCACCTCTGTTATCCCCTCCGTTTCCACAAGAGGTTACGCCCGTTCCCTAAGGAGGAAACGCTCGTATCCTAAGGAGGGAACGGCCGTATCCTAAGCAGGAAACGGGAGTTTCCTAAGCTGGAAACGGAAGGAAACTACTAATGTTTCGTTCTCAGCACTTTATCTGAAAAAAACTTTGTACCTTTGCCCAAAATTTTTAAAACCAACAACGATGATGCAACATACACGTAAAGAACAGATGGAAGCTTTCGGACGCTTCCTCGACATACTGGACGAACTGCGCGAAAAATGTCCGTGGGACCGCAAACAGACCAACGAGAGTCTGCGCCCCAACACCATTGAAGAAACGTACGAACTGTGCGACGCCCTGATGCGCGACGACAAGCAGGACATCTGCAAGGAGCTGGGCGACGTTCTGCTGCACGTGGCCTTCTACGCCAAGATAGGCAGCGAGACAGGCGACTTCGACATCAAGGACGTCTGCGACCGCCTCTGCGAAAAGCTCATCTATCGCCATCCACACGTATTCGGCGATGCCAAAGCCGAAAGCGCTGCTCAGGTAGTGGAAAACTGGGAACAGCTGAAGCTGAAAGAAAAAGGTGGAAACAAAACCGTGTTGAGTGGTGTGCCTGCTGCCTTGCCTACACTCATCAAAGCCTATCGCATTCAGGACAAGGCACGCAACGTAGGTTTCGACTGGGAAGAACGCGAACAGGTATGGGACAAGGTGAAGGAAGAGATTCAGGAGTTTCAGGCCGAAGTAGCCAATATGGACAAACAGAAAGCCGAAGAAGAGTTTGGCGACGTTCTGTTCAGCCTCATCAATGCTGCCCGCCTCTACAAGATCAATCCGGACAACGCGCTGGAACACACCAACCAGAAATTCATCCGCCGCTTCAACTATCTGGAAGCCCACACCATCAAGGAAGGCCGCAACCTGCACGACATGAGTCTGGCCGAGATGGACAAACTGTGGAACGAAGCGAAGGAGCTGGAAAAGCAGGCAGAAAAGACTGAAGAATCATAATCTTCGTATGCATCTGCATACGGCGGTTCTTCCTCGTTCCCGCAAAACCGAGCATACTAAAAAAGGGTACATGCCTCACACATGTACCCTTCAAAAAAATCATTTCACTATATATTTATACCTATTGCCGGGCTCAGTCTTATTTTCTTTGAGGTTTGCCAGGCTTTTTGTCATTGCGCTGCATTCCTTTTAGAAGCTCCCGCTGAAAACGCATCTCGGCCCGTTGAACCAGATAAATCTTCTTGTAAGAAAGAATCTTCTTAAACTTTGCAAGATAGGTCTTATCCAAACGGTCGGCAGACATGCGGGCGTCATAGACACCTTCCAGAATCTCGCCGTATTGGGCTTCTGTAGTCTTTTCGTCTTTACCTTTGCGAAGCAAGTCCCATGCTTCATCGTTCAGCTGCTTCTTACGATCCTGCAATTCGAAATAAACAGGAAAAAACTTATCAGCTTCTTCTTTGGTCAAACCGGCATGTTGCGTGATAAAAGCTTGCTGCTTAGCACGAAATTCTTCCCTGCTCAGTCGGTGTTGATCGCACCCGTCTGCTCCCCAAGCTACAGAAACCAGACTGCACAACACCACAATCAGTACACTCAGTTTTTTCATCATTCTATTCTAAGTATTAAAATCCTTGTCTCATTCTGCTTCCATATCAGAGAGGTAGACATACAAGGAATAGTCGTCCAACATAGAGTTATCTACCACCTCGTTGATATATTGCATTTCTTTATCGGTCTCTTCAGCCGCTACATAATCGGCATTCGAAGCCGGCTGGCGATCGGCAGAAGCTACCCGGATTATCAAAGCTGCTCCCGCAAACATGGCAGCCATATACAGCCACGGCTTCACCTTGTCCCACATTGTTGGCTCTTTCTGCACAAAAGCAGGCTTTTCTTTTTCAGGAAGCTTATTCATTATATCCGAAGTTAGTCCTTCAAAATATCCTTCAGGCACACGGAAAGAATTCTCCGTTCCCACCTTTCTCAAAATGTAATCTTCTTCTTTCATAAAAAGTCTCCTTTCTGTATGTTTAGATAGTATTTCTGATAGAAGGTTTAATATTCATCCTCTAAAAATTTTTCAATCTTCTTCACGGCATAATGATATGACGACTTCAAAGCCCCTACAGAAGTTCCAAATATCTCAGACATTTCCTCGTACTTCATTTCCTGATAATACTTCAGATTGAACACCATACGCTGCTTTTCCGGCAAAGTCAGCAAAGCCTTCTGCAAAGCCAGCTGTATCTTGTCGCCCGAGAAGTACGGATCACTCTCCAGCCGCCCGATAGCGTTTGCATCCGGATCGTCCAGCGAGACGGTAGACATGGCGCGCTGCTTGTTCAGGAAAGTAAGGCATTCATTCAAAGCTATACGATAGAGCCAAGTGGATATTTTCGCCTCGGCCCGAAAATAATCTATATTAGTCCATGCTTTGATAAAAGTATTCTGAAGCAAATCATTGGCATCTTCGTGTGAAAGCACCATACGACGGATCTGCCAATACAACTGTTCGCTGTATTTGGCAACAATCATCTCAAATCCTCGCTTTTGTGTGCTCTCGTCTTGCAAAAGTGCCAACACCTCGCGTTCGTTATAAGGTGAATTCATATTTATCTATGCATATTTATCGTTTAGACATCTGTTCCGAATAAAAGTTTAATTCAGGCCTGAAAGAAAGTCTCTCCTACCTGTACGCACAACGTCTCTTGCGCAAGCCGTGTATGTGGGAAAACACTCCTTGCTTCCTCCAACAGGCAGCTTTCATCCTCATAACGGGCAGAAAAATGCCCGATCAGCAAAGACTTTACTTCCGCATCCCGTGCCAATTGTGCCGCCTGTCCGGCAGTGGTATGAAAAGTCTCTTTAGCCCGGGGAGCATCCGCGTTGACAAAAGTGGCTTCATGAAATAACAGGTCTACTCCTTTCAATTGTGAAACCAAGTGCGGAAGGTAACAGGTGTCAGAACAATAAGCATAACGCCGTGGCAAATCCGAAGGACGAGTCAGGCGGGAGTTAGGAATGACTTCACCGTCGGGCGTCACATAATCGGCTCCGTTTTTAATCCTGTTCAGTTCGTAAAGCGGTACCTGATAAAAGTCTATCATCTCACGCACGATATGACTGGGGCGAGGCTTCTCTGCAAATATAAAGCCACAACATGGCATCCGATGGCGTAAAGGAATAGTAGTTACTGTAATCGAACGGTCTTCGTATATCAAAAGTGAATCTTTCGTTTCAAACTCATGAAATATCACCTTATAGGTCATCTGATGGTTAAAGAAGTCGAGCATTGGCTGCAACAACTGCTCTAAACCGACAGGTGAATAAATATGAAGCTCGGCCGTTCGTCCCAAAAGATTGAGCGTAGAAATCAGGCCCAGCAATCCAAAACAATGATCACCGTGCAAATGGGATATAAAAATGTGATTCAGCCTCGAAAACTTCAAGCGTGATTTACGAAACTGCAACTGTGCACCCTCTCCACAGTCAATCATGTACAATTTATCACGTACATTCAACACTTGCGAAGTCGGGAAATGCCGTGTAGTAGGCAGTGCTGATCCACATCCCAAAATATGTAGCTCAAACTTTTCCATCCTGTTACAATAAAAGAAAGGGCACTTGTTTTTTCGACAAGCGCCCTTCTTATCCTAGTTTAAAAATTTACGCAATAAAACCGATTATTTCTTTTCAGCTTCCATTTGCTCCTTCAAGGCAGCCAGAGCGTCGATGTCACCCAATGTAGTAGATGCAGCTTGGTTCTGGATCAGCGGAGTTTCTTCTTTCTTGCTGTTGGCTTTCTTAGCAGCCTTCTTCTCGGCTCTTTCTTCAGCCTTTGCAGCATCTTCGAAAATACGGCTGTGAGACAAGATGATGCGTTTTGCATCTTTGTTGAACTCGATAACCTTGAACGGCAGTTTCTCATCCAACTGAGCCTGTGTACCGTCTTCCTTAACGAGGTGTTTCGGAGTAGCGAAACCTTCAACACCATAAGGCAGAGCTACAACAGCGCCCTTATCCAACATTTCGATGATAGTACCTTCGTGTACGGAACCTACAGTAAATACGGTTTCGAATACATCCCAAGGATTTTCTTCAAGCTGCTTGTGACCCAAGCTGAGACGTCGGTTCTCCTTGTCGATTTCCAATACCTGAACTTCGATATCAGCACCGATTTGAGTAAACTCAGACGGATGCTTAACCTTCTTTGTCCAAGACAAGTCAGAGATGTGAATCAAACCATCAACACCTTCTTCGATTTCAACGAATACACCGAAGTTAGTGAAGTTACGAACCTTAGCAGTGTGCTTGCTACCTACAGGATACTTCTCTTCGATAGTTTCCCATGGATCCGGTTTCAGCTGTTTGATACCCAAAGACATCTTACGTTCTTCACGATCGAGTGTCAGGACTACAGCTTCTACTTCATCACCTACCTTCATGAAGTCTTGTGCAGAACGCAGGTGCTGGCTCCAAGACATTTCAGATACGTGGATCAGGCCTTCAACACCCGGAGCGATTTCAATGAATGCACCGTAATCAGCCATTACGACAACTTTACCCTTCACATGATCACCAACCTTCAAGTTAGGATCGAGAGCATCCCAAGGATGCGGAGTGAGTTGCTTCAAGCCCAAAGCAATACGTTTCTTTTCATCGTCGAAGTCCAGAATAACAACGTTCAGTTTCTGGTCGAGTTCTACAACTTCGTGCGGATCGCTTACACGGCCCCAAGACAGGTCTGTGATGTGGATCAAACCATCTACGCCACCCAAGTCGATGAATACGCCATAAGATGTAATATTCTTAACAGTTCCTTCGAGAACTTGTCCTTTCTCGAGTTTGCTGATAATTTCCTTCTTCTGTTGTTCCAGTTCAGCCTCGATCAGAGCCTTGTGAGAAACAACTACGTTCTTGAATTCCTGATTGATCTTAACAACCTTGAATTCCATTGTCTTTCCTACGAATACGTCATAGTCACGGATAGGTTTCACATCGATCTGAGAACCCGGCAAGAAAGCTTCGATGCCGAATACATCTACAATCATACCACCCTTTGTGCGGCACTTGATGTAACCCTTGATAACTTCTTCGTTTTCCAATGCTGCGTTAACACGATCCCAAGAACGGGTAGCGCGTGCTTTGCGGTGAGACAGAACCAGCTGTCCTTTTTTGTCTTCCTGATTTTCAATGAATACTTCTACTGTATCACCTACTTTCAGATCCGGATTGTAACGGAATTCACTCATCGGAATGATACCGTCTGATTTGTAACCGATGTTCACAACTACTTCACGCTTGTTCATTGCGATCACGGTACCGTCAACAACCTCACGGTCGTTAATTTTGTTCAGCGTATTGTCATACGCTTTCTCCAAGTCTTCATGACTTACATTTGATACGGCTTCACCGTTTTCGTACGCATCCCAGTTGAAGTCTTCAATGGGAGCAACATTTTTTAAATTTTCCATTAATAAAATTGTTTGTTTAACTCGTTAATTAAGTGAGACTTTATATTGACTCAATAAATCGGGCGCAAAGTTAATAGTATTTTCTTGAACAACAAAAACTTCAATCTAAAAACATTGAGAAAAAGTCTAAAGACTTCCATAAAAATAGAGCTTCGTAAAAAAGGAGACTTCGACCATTAATGATATCACACCTTTTTATAATTAACGGTTAAACAGCTCGAACGTAAACTTCACACCTATTTCCTGATACTTCCAATTGGCAAAACTTGTAAATACGCCAAAATCAAAGACATGAGTGCCAATGCCATATCCAAACTCCAAATAAGGATTCAAGTGAGGAACAAACAGCATATTAAAATACAAACGTTCGTTCAACACATATTGCGTATATTTATTCAGGTGCCTGATAAGAAGGAAAGGAGCCTCATAAACCGCATGAGCACGCGCATATTTTCGAGACGAGTTGTACCAACGACCATCCAACAGTTGAAACACCCCACCAATATCATCATTCCAACCGGTAGGCAGATTGGAACGACGCAGATTGGCAAAATCGACAAAATAAAGTTCTTCCTGCCGTGTAAATGCTCCCCATCCCAAACGGAAATATAAATCACGCATCAAACCCAACGGTACATTGTGCTGAAAGTCGACTTCAACCCGTTCATAACTTCCTGAACTCTGAAGCACTCCTTTTATTCCACGCTCCCAATCAACCGACACAGTAGGATATTTGGAATGCAGATTCACTTTACGGTCTCCATTCATATAATAATACTGTCCCGGTTTCCAGGTTAAGCGCACTCTTGGCGCAAAACTGTTATAGGTATGGCGAAACTTGTTCAGTATTTCCGGATCAAACCCCGGAAGATACGACTGACCATCACTGACCAAACGTGTAGGAGGCGTATCGGGAAACACAATATCAAAATTAGAACGTTCGACCTCTGTACGACGGTGGATTGACAAACCTACGTCCAATGTCAGTCCATTAACTATCTCCCAACTATGCTCCACATTCAGATACAAGTCATTAAAATAATCCAGATGAATTTGATTGAAATCAAACAGACTGTCAGGAATAGCCTTCAAATCATCCAATACATCACTACTGTAAATGCGGTTACCGTTACCAACCTCTATATGCAAAGCAGCCCGTTTACGAGGCCAATAATCAAAGTCACTCCTTACCCTCCAATAAAACTCCTTTTGCTTAAAGTTATAACCGATCCGGGGCACTATTCTCAGAAGACGGTCACCAGGAAACAAACGGTTGTATTTGAATTCCTGACGATACGAAATTCCGTTCGATCCACTATAACTCAGCAAAAAAGGATTGATTAAAGGAGAACATCTGACACTACCCAGTTTATCCAGATTGACCGTATACCGACTGATCAATGCATCACCAATCTGCCCCCAAAACTCCAGGTTCTTATTCAACTTTTTTTTCGTTACCCCCACCGTGTCGCGCCGCAAAAAATAGTCCTGATACAACGACTGCTCATGCTGAGTCAACGGTATAGGACGCAACGAGTTGAAATAAGCCGTATCACGCTGATAAGCATTCGTATCATTACTCAACGTATAAGATTCTGTCAGATCATACTTTTCCTTTTTCTGCTCTTCGACCTCCCGACCGGTATCCTTTTGAGATATCTCACTATATTTAAGCGAAGCTGTATAGCTGCCATCTATTACATTCCCCAAGAAACGGAAAGAACCTTCTACCATGTAGCGAACCGGTAGAAACTCATCTGGTGCTCCCACTTCCCCCAACTGCAACAGATTATCGAAGCGAAACATCTCGGAACGACCGGCAAAACGGATCTCACGAACACTCCACACGTTATCGCTAACCACCATATAGCCACCAACCAGCTGGAAACTCTTGCTTTTAGGAATAAAACGAATCTTATATTGCCGGTTAAACTCCGGTCCCATTATCGAATCAATATAATAGGTATAGTATTTTTTCGCATTGCTAGCCAAAGGGGAAAGCAATTTATCATAAAGCAACGTAGACGAATAGATATTAATATGAAAGTACTCCAACAACCGGCCGTCAGCTTCCCAAAATTCCGAAGCAGTACCCACACCAGCCTTTACCTTTTGGTCATAAATATCCGGAGCCGTAAAATGCAGATCACTGTAAGTCTCCATCATATATTCGTTCACCCCCTTCCGTATCCGGAACATTGTAGGTAAAAAACGAATTATATGATTCTTTTTCCGGATATTGACTCTTCCTTTTATATACAGTTCTGCACGATATTCGTTTACTATACTCTCATAAAATGGGGCAAAGAAGATAACTTTTTCCATAATCGAATCGGCTGAAACGCCACGTTTACCGTATATATTAGAGATGTCTTTTGCTGCCGCTTCCGCAACAATCAAAAGCAGCACCATAAATTCAATCCATATATATATTAAACGTTTCACCCGTAATATCTTATTATAGACAGGGGCAAATATAGAAAAAAAGGTGTATTTTTGCAGCCAAACAACCAACAAAAAGAGAAGGCAACTATGTCAAAAATGAGATTTTTTGCTTTACAGGAGCTGGCCAATCGCCGTCCTCTGGAAGTCACAATCCCCTCAAACAAGCTGTCCGATTATTACGGCAGCCACGTTTTCGACCGAAAAAAAATGCAGGAATATCTGCCTAAAGAAGCTTACAAAGCGGTTACAGATGCCATAGAAAAAGGCACTCCCATCAGCCGCGAAATGGCAGATTTAATTGCCAACGGAATGAAAAGCTGGGCAAAATCGCTGAATGTAACCCACTACACCCACTGGTTTCAGCCATTGACCGACGGAACAGCCGAGAAGCACGATGGATTCATCGAGTTCGGCGAAGACGCTGAAGTGATCGAACGCTTTTCAGGCAAACTGCTTATCCAGCAAGAGCCCGATGCTTCATCTTTCCCCAACGGGGGCATCCGTAACACATTCGAAGCACGCGGATATACCGCATGGGACGTATCGTCACCGGCTTTTGTGGTAGATACCACCCTCTGTATTCCTACTATCTTTATATCCTATACAGGAGAAGCCCTGGACTACAAGACACCTTTGCTGAAAGCTCTTGCTGCCGTAGATAAAGCCGCAACCGAAGTATGTCAGCTATTTGACAAAAACGTCACCAGAGTATTTGCCAATCTAGGATGGGAACAGGAATACTTTTTGGTCGATCTGGCCCTCTACAATGCCCGCCCCGACCTTTGCCTGACCGGGCGTACACTCATGGGCCACTCGTCGGCCAAAGACCAGCAGCTCGAAGACCATTACTTCGGCTCTATTCCCCCAAGAGTGACAGCCTTCATGAAGGAACTGGAGATAGAGTGCCACAAATTAGGCATTCCCGTAAAAACCCGCCACAACGAAGTAGCTCCCAACCAGTTCGAGTTAGCGCCCATTTTCGAGAACGTCAACTTGGCCAACGACCATAACCAGCTGGTAATGGACCTGATGAAGCGAATTGCCCGCAAGCACAACTTCGCCGTGTTACTGCACGAGAAACCCTACAACGGGGTCAACGGTTCCGGCAAACATAACAACTGGTCGTTGTGTACAGATACGGGTATTAACCTGTTTGCTCCCGGCAAAAACCCCAAAAGCAACATGCTGTTTCTCACATTCCTGGTCAATGTCCTGATGATGGTCTACAAAAACCAGGATCTGTTGCGTGCCTCTATCAGCAGCGCAGGGAACAGCTATCGTTTAGGAGCCAACGAAGCACCTCCCGCTATTCTGTCCATCTTCTTAGGCAAACAATTAAGCAGCATTCTTGACGAATTCACACGTCAGATAAGCAATAGCAAGATGACAGCCGAAGAGAAAACAACGCTGAAACTGGGCATCGGCCGTATCCCCGAAATATTACTGGATACTACCGACCGCAACCGCACCTCTCCATTTGCTTTCACAGGAAACCGTTTCGAGTTCAGAGCTGCAGGTTCGTCAGCCAACTGTGCTGCAGCCATGATCGCCATCAATGCAGCCATGGCCAACCAGCTGAACGAATTCAAGGCCTCGATAGACAAAGCCATGGAAGAAGGAAGCAGCAAAGAAGAAGCCATCTTCCGCATTCTCAAGGAAACCATCATTGCTTCCGAACCCATCCGATTCGAAGGTGACGGATATTCGGAAGAATGGAAGCAGGAAGCTGCCCGACGTGGTCTGACCAACATCTGCCATGTGCCCGAAGCTCTGATGCGCTATATGGACAACCAGGCCAAAGCAGTTCTGATTGGTGAACACATATTCAACGAAACAGAGTTAGCCAGCCGTCTGGAAGTAGAACTGGAGAAATTTACGATGAAAGTTCAGATTGAAAGCCGTGTGTTGGGCGACCTGGCCATCAATCACATTGTGCCCACAGCTGTCAGCTACCAGAACCGGTTATTGGAAAATCTGCGTGGACTACGCGAAACATTCTCCCCCGAAGAATACGAAGAACTCAGTGCCGACCGCAAGGAACTGATACGCGAAATCTCACGAAGAGTTACAGCCATCAAGATGCAAGTACGCGAAATGACCGAGGCACGCAAAGTAGCCAACCACATGGATAACTACAAAGATAGAGCTTTCGCTTATGAAGAGAATGTACGTCCGTATCTGGAAAGCATTCGCGACCACATCGACCGTCTGGAAATGGAGATAGACGACGAGATATGGCCATTGCCCAAATATAGGGAACTTTTATTCACAAAATAAGAAACCGGATATTCTATTTTTTTACAATACAGGCTGGATATCCTGCCCTACAAAAGCAGGAATGTCCAGCCTGTTTTTCTATAGCAATTCTACTTTTCAATAGAATCTTTACAAAAAACCTTGCACATTTTTCCAACAAATGCGTAATATTTAATTTTTTCTTCCTACATTTGTGCTGTAGAACACAGCTTTGCAGCAGTATGGTGAAAATAAACTTATCAGATATAAATATTCCGGAACTAATAGCCGATATGTGGTCGCCTCTGAATGAGGAGCAACGGGAGTTCCTTTCAAACCACTTTACACTCCAGAACTACAAAAAGAACGAAGTGATTTATTGTGAGGGAGAAAGCCCCGCCTACCTAATGTGTCTGTTGACCGGAAAAGTCAAAATATATAAAGATGGCGTAGGAGGACGAAGCCAGATCATCCGCATGATCAAGCCTGTTGAATATTTCGGTTATCGCGCCTACTTTGCCAAAGAAGACTACGTTACTGCTGCTACTGCTTTCGAACCGTCCATCATCTGCCTGATACCCATGAGTGCCATCATGACATTGGTGACACAAAACAACAATCTGGCTATGTTTTTCATCAAACAGCTGTCTATCGATTTGGGTATTGCCGATGAACGCACAGTAAACCTGACTCAGAAACACATTCGTGGACGACTGGCAGAATCGCTGCTCTTCCTGAAAGAAAGTTATGGACTGGAAGAAGATGGTTCCACCTTAAGTATCTATCTCTCGCGTGAGGATTTAGCCAACTTATCCAACATGACTACCTCAAACGCCATCCGTACGTTGTCGCAATTCGCAACCGAACGCCTTATCACCATTGACGGACGGAAAATAAAAATCATCGATGAAGAGAAGCTGAAAAAGATCAGCAAAATCGGATAATATTTTTTCCCAGTTGGAGAAAAATCTTTTTCCAGTTAGAGAAATATTTTTTCCTAACTATAGAAAAAACACTAGTATCTTCTATGAAACATATCAGCAGACCGGTCTATCCGCATGAAGTAAACTCTGGCAGATAAACCGGTCTGTATTTTATTCTCCCAACTGGAGGAAGCGTTCAGCCTCAATGGCTGCCTTACATCCACTGGCAGCAGCGGTAATAGCCTGACGATAATAAGGATCGGCCACATCGCCGGCAGCAAACACGCCCGGCAACTTGGTACGCGGTGTACCCGGCTCGGTCAGGATATAGCCTACTTCGTCAGTATCCAAATAGGGCTTGAAAATCTTCGAATTGGGTTCATGGCCGATAGCTAGGAAGAATCCGTCAATGGCACGGTCGTAACGTTCTTCGTCAGGTTGTCCCATACGTTTTACCAGGTGCACACCTTCTACGCCATTTTCGCCGTACAGACCTACCGCATTGTGCTCGAAGAGTACTTCTATTTTTTCATTATTCATCACACGTTCCTGCATGATTCTAGAGGCACGAAGGAAAGGCTTGCGGACAATCAGATAGACCTTCGATGCGAGACTGGCCAGATAAGAAGCCTCCTCACAAGCCGTATCGCCACCGCCTACTACGGCAACCGTCTTTTTGCGGTAGAAGAAACCGTCGCACGTTGCACAGGCACTTACACCCATGCCCGCATATTTCTTCTCGTCTTCCAGGCCCAGATATTTGGCAGCTGCACCCGTAGCGATAATCAGGGTTTCGGCTTCGATCACTTTTTCTTCGTCGATTGTTATTTTATAAGGCCGTTGGCTTAAATCGGCCGAAGTAGCTACACCGTAGCGCAAGTCTGCCCCGAAGCGGCCGGCTTGCTTGCGCAGGTCTTCCATCAGCTGCGGACCGCTGATTCCTTCCGGATAACCGGGAAAGTTCTCCACATCGGTAGTGGTGGTCAATTGTCCACCCGGCTGCAAGCCTTCGTACAACACCGGCGACAGGTTAGCACGACCGGCATAAATAGCAGCTGTATATCCGGCAGGACCGGAGCCTATAATCAGGCATCTTACTTTTTCTGTTTCCATATTGTATTTTTATTTACGATAAAAACGTTTCATAATCTCACTCTGTTACATACATCAGCGCAGGTCAATCTCCTCGGCCGACGGATATGCTTTCTTGTCGAAGGTAAAGAACCGGTCCGGATAGGACTGTCCTGTCTGAAAGTCATTCACAACAATCAGTGTCGCGTTTTTCCCTCCGCGCTGCGCCATGCTTATCTTCAAAGGGCGGTAGGTGTCTTTCGCCACATACAGGATGATGCACTGCAAGTCCTGATGCGGATCGGCAGCATTCATCACCACTTCATAGGCCGATTTTCCTGCTGCGTTGTTCTTGCCCATCTTCAGTTTGTATCCCTGTTTGTACATGTACAGCCAGGCATAAGGATTCAACGACTGAAGCTCTTCCGCAGTAGGTTCCGTGATGTTCACCTCGTCGTTCGAAGCCACATAGCTCCACTGCGTACGACCGTCGAACCAGGTTTTCACTCCTTCGCTTTCGAGAACAAACTTCTCTCCCTTCAGGTAAATGGTACCTTCTGATACTCCCTCGCGGGCACGCACCGTAAACGTTGCTTTGATCCCCCCTGCCTGGCGGAAAGCCTCGGCTGTTCGGTTCATGACTGTCTCTGCCTCTGTCGGCGTCTGCTGGGAGTATGCTGGCAGGAACGTCAGCAACAGCATGTGGACGACAAGCAGGAAGATATTGATTCGCATTCTGTTCAAATTCATATCCAATATAAGAACTAAAGAAAAGAAAACAAGCGATTATTGCAGATTGTTCAGCCGCATTTCCAGATCGGTTTCGTCCATGCAGCATACCTCACGGGGCTTGCTGCCTTGGGCCGGGCCCACAATACCCGCTTTCTCCAGCTGGTCCATAATGCGTCCTGCACGGTTGTAACCAATGGAGAACTTACGCTGAATCAGCGAGGTAGAGCCCTGCTGGTGAACAACTATCAGACGGGCTGCATCTTCGAACAGCGGATCCAAGCGTCCCATATCCACATCGCCCAAATCGCCACCGGCATTCTCGTCCACATATTCGGGCAGATAGAAGGCGGTCGGGTAACCCTGCTGACGGGCAATGAACTTAGTAATCTCTGCCACCTCGGGCGTATCGATAAAGGCACACTGCACACGCACCGGATCGGCTCCCTGCAAGAACAGCATATCGCCCCGGCCAATGAGCTGATTGGCTCCCGGACGGTCGAGAATGGTTCGTGAGTCGACCATAGCCGACACCCTGAAAGCGATACGAGCCGGGAAGTTGGCTTTAATGGTACCTGTAATGATGTTGGTTGTAGGACGCTGGGTAGCGATAATCATGTGGATGCCGACCGCACGCGCCAACTGGGCGATGCGGGCTATCGGAAGCTCGACATCCTTGCCCGCCGTCATAATCAGGTCACCGAACTCATCGATCACAACCACGATATAAGGCATATATTTGTGTCCTTTCTCAGGGTTCAGACGACGGTTAATGAACTTCTCATTGTACTCCTTGATGTTGCGCACGTGTGCTGCCTTCAGCAGGTCGTAGCGTGTATCCATCTCGACACAAAGCGAGTTGAGGGTCTGCACCACCTTTGTCACATCGGTGATGATGGCATCTTCTCCGTCGGGCAGTTTGGCAAGGAAATGGTGCTCGATGACGGAATAAATGCTGAACTCTACTTTCTTCGGGTCGACCAACACAAACTTCAATTCGGCCGGATGCTTTTTATAAAGCAGGGAGGTGATGATAGCATTCAGACCTACCGACTTACCTTGACCGGTGGCACCGGCTACCAGTACGTGCGGCATCTTGGCCAAGTCTACCATGAAGACCTCGTTCGTAATGGTCTTACCCAACGCGATAGGCAGTTCGTAGGTCGATTCCTGGAACTTCTTGCTGCCTATGATGCTCTGCCCCGATACGATCTTCGGATTGGAGTTCGGCACCTCGATACCGATTGTTCCCTTACCGGGGATGGGGGCAATAATACGGATACCCAAGGCCGAAAGGCTTAAGGCAATATCATCTTCCAGACCACGGATTTTGGAGATACGCACCCCTTGTTCGGGCGTAATCTCGTATAGGGTTACGGTAGGTCCGACGGTCGCCTTTATGGTACTGATTTCGATGCCAAAGCTGCGCAGCGTGTTCACAATCTTGTCCTTATTGGCATTCTGCTCGTCCATGTCGATGGTAGGCCCATTGTCGTCGTAGTGCTTCATCAGGTCGATTGTCGGGAAATGATAATTCTCCAGGTCAAGGCGCGGATTGTAAGGCTCCAGCTCCGGACCGTGGTATTCCTCTTCGTCCTCTCCAGCCTCTACTTCGAAGCCCGGTTCCTTGGCAGTTTCGGCCTTGTGCTGGGGTTCGGCCGGTTCGGGTTCGGGCGTTTCGATAGTCATTGTCACTTCATCGTCGCCCCGCTTCTGACGTCTTTCCTCCGGATGACTACCGCCTAAGTCCAATGTTATCTGATTGTCTTCAGATTCCTCGGTAGCATGTTCTTCCTCGTGGCGCGGAGCATCTTCTGCCGCTTCTGCCACGTGGTTGTCTGCCGCTTCAGCTTCCTCGGGCACGGATGCAGGGGCCTCCTTCACGGCCTTACGCTTGCCCTTGACGGTCCACGAGTCGGTAAACTCTTCGGGCACCTCGCCTTCGGCACTTGCCTTTGCCTGCTTTTTCTTCAGGAAATTCAGCGAGAACAGCCCACGCAACCAGATAATGGTACGCGTGCTAAGATAGATAAGGAAACAGATGGCTGTGAACAGCAGAATCATCCACACGCCCGGCACTCCCACCTGGGACACGAGCCAGTTACTGACATTATAGCCGTGCATACCGCCCAGATAGAGGAAGGAGTCCTTGTACTGGTCCATAAATACAAACCCGAAAAAGACGGAGAACCACACCAGCAGCAGCGCACAGCCTATGAACCACTTCCACAGCCGCACCACGCGCACCTTCATCAGCTTCAGTCCGGCCACGGCCAGAAATACCAAAATAAAGAAGGACGACACTCCGAAGCAGTCGTTTATCAAGTAGCTGGCCAGCTGCGCCCCGCGCGATCCGGCATAATTCTTCACTCCATTGTTCACCGAAGCCAACTCCTGCGCATTGCCGCTGTCGATGATGCTCTGGTCGGCTGCCCCTGTAAAGAAGAACGAAGAAAAAGCCAGCAACAAGTAGACGGAAAAAATCACCAGTACCAGTCCTATAACAAAGCGGATAGTCTCACTTCGGAATGCAGAAACGATTTTCTGATACAGTGTCGGTTTCTGCTCCGTATCTTTAGTTGTACCTTTTTTTGCCATGAATTAAATCTCCCTATTATAATAATGTATAGAAAGCCTGCCCGGGTTTGCCGCAAACCGCCCGTTGCTCCCCCTTGCAAAAGGAGCAGCCGATACCGGCACTTCCCTAGCTCCGTACGGAGAAGATCTGTACCCAAACAGCCCTTTAAGTTCGGTGCAAAAGTAATAAATAAACTATAAATTCGGGAACTAAAGAATAGTTTTTCTCGCTGCCCGGTATCGGCGGCGGGCTGAACTCTGCATGTAAAGCGGCCAGCAGTTTGGCAGGCACACCACTCAAGCCCAGACAGCCCGTAGATTCCCGAACAAGGCCGACAGGCAATTTTCCTTTACATCGTACCCCCGTCAATACTGGAAGGCTATCACAGTCGTATACTTAGGCCCCCTCAGTCGTATACTTAGATACCCTCGGTCGTATACTTAGGGTGTCTAAGTCGTATAGGTTGATTACGACCCTAAAATACACTCTAAATCAATTGGTTAAACGAGCTCATAGAGCAGTCTATCGCCCTAAGAATATTCTTAACGGAACAGACACACACTCCGTCCATCCGACAGATGCCGAAACCGGCAGTCGGCCCATCGAAAAATATCAGTAAAAGCCTTAATAAAACGGAAAAAGAAGTTCTAAAAAAGAACCATATTTGTAATGATTACAATTCATATTATCTTTGTCACCCAAACCATTATTCATTTCATTTAAACCAACCGACCATGAAAAAACGTATCTATTTATTTGCAACCGCCGTGCTCGTCAGCATCCTGACAGCCTTCGGCCAGACAAAAGAGTATCAGCTATCGAGCCACATCCTCGACATCAACCAGGGACAGCCTGCTCCCGGAGTCAGAATCACCCTGTCGAAGCAAGACAAAGATGCCCAATGGACCGTAGTAGACGAAAAACTGACCGACAAAGACGGCCGGGTGAAAGACTTCCTGGAAAGAGACGGAAACGACCACGCAGGCATCTACAAGCTGACCTATCACGTGGCCCCCTACTTCGAGGCACAGAAGCAATCTACGTTCTACCCCTTCATCGAAGTGGTATTCGAAATCAGGGACAACAACCACTATCACGTCCCCATCACCCTTTCGCCCTACGGATATTCCACTTACCGGGGCAGCTGACCTGCCCCGCCATCCTACCGGCAGCCACGCACACCGTCACATGATCCGTACATCCTTTGCAAAGGAGTATATCACACACTTTTTCTAGGAAGAAACAAACCTTTTTCCTATCTTTGCAAACCAAACATAAGCAGACCAATGCTTCGAATCTAAAAAGATATGAAAAAAGAAAGTCAAGTGATATTCGACCGCAATGTAGTGGAATTTGTAACCGTGGCTGCCGAATTTTGTAAATTTCTGGAGCAGGCCGAGGGCATGAAACGCGCCACATTCGTCGATACATCCTTAAAAATACTGCCATTGCTCTACCTCAAAGCTTCCATGATGCCCAAATGCGAAATGATGGGCGAAGACATGCCGGAGAACTTTGTCACGGAAGAGACATACGAAATAGTACGCATGAACCTGGCCGGCATACTGGGCGAAAAGGACGACTACCTGGACGTATTCGTGTCGGACATGAAGTACAGCGACCAACCCATCACCAAATATATCTCCGAAGACCTGGCCGACATCTATCAGGACATCAAGGACTTCATCTTCGTCTTCCAGCTGGGACTGAACGAAACCATGAACGACGCCCTGGCCATCTGTCAGGAGAACTTTGCCCTCTACTGGGGACAAAAGCTGGTGAACACCCTGCGCGCACTGCACGACGTGAAGTATGCGCAAGCAGACAGTGAAGACGAAAATCCGTCGGACGAGACTGACGACCTCGACTACAACACCGAACACACCCTTTAACTGCAAGCTGTAATTATGGTAATCAAAAGAACGATCAATAAAGAGGAGCTACAGGACATGCCCAAAGCCCTCTTCCCCGGCCAGATACACGTTGTACAAACTCCACAAGAAGCCGAACGAGCCGTAGCCTACCTGAAGACCTGCCCGCTGCTGGGCATCGACAGCGAAACACGCCCCTCGTTCACCAAAGGCCACGTCTACAAAGTGGCACTGCTGCAAATCGCCTCGGACGAGCACTGCTTCCTTTTCCGGCTGAACCTGACAGGCCTCACACTGCCCGTCATTCTGCTGCTGGAAAATCCCAACATCATTAAAGTAGGCCTCTCACTGAAAGACGACTTCATGATGCTGCACAAGCGTGCCCCCTTCGAACAGCATTCCTGCATCGAGCTGCAAGAGTTTGTACGCCCCTTCGGCATTCAGGAGAAAAGCCTGCAGAAGATTTACGGCATCCTGTTCGGAGAGAAAATATCCAAAAGCCAACGCCTGTCCAACTGGGAAGCCGACGTACTGACGCTTCCCCAGCAACAATACGCGGCAACCGACGCCTGGGCATGCCTCAACATCTACAACAAGCTGCAGGAACTGAAACGGACGGGCGACTTCGAAATAGCCCCCGACACCCCGCCAGCCGACAGCACAGAACCCGAAAACCGAACTAATTAAAATAAATCCATGTATAAAGTATATCTGAAACCCGGCAAGGAAGAATCCCTGAAACGTTTTCACCCTTGGGTATTCTCCGGCGCCATCGCCCGTATTGACGGAGAGCCGATAGAAGGCGAAGTAGTAGAGATCTACACTTCGAAGAACGAATTCATAGCCAAAGGCCATTGGCAAATAGGCAGCATCGCCGTACGGGTACTGACATTCAATCAGGACGAAACGATCGACACCGATTTCTGGAAACGGAAATTGCAGATAGCCTACAACATGCGCCGCAGTATCGGCATTGCCGAAGCACCCGACAACAACACCTACCGCCTGGTACATGGCGAAGGCGACAACCTGCCCGGACTAGTGATAGACATTTATGCACGGACCGCCGTCATGCAGGCCCACTCTGCAGGAATGCACCTGGAACGCATGACCATAGCCGAAGCACTGGCCGAAATGATGGGCAACCAGATCGACAACATCTATTACAAATCGGAAACGACACTGCCCTTCAAAGCCGACCTCTTCCCTGAAAATGGATTTCTGCGCGGAGGCAGCACGGACAACATCGCTACCGAATACGGCCTGAAGTTCCATATCGACTGGCTGAAAGGACAAAAGACTGGTTTCTTCGTCGACCAACGCGAAAACCGTGCCCTGCTGGAACGCTATGCAAAGGGCCGCAATGTACTGAACATGTTCTGCTACACCGGCGGATTCTCGGTCTACGCCATGCGTGGAGGAGCCAAGCTGGTACACTCGGTAGACAGTTCGGCCAAAGCCATCGACCTGACCAACAAGAACATGGAGCTGAACTTCCCTGGCGACACCCGTCACGCTGCCTATGCCGAAGACGCCTTTAAGTACCTCGACCGCATGGGCGACCAGTACGACCTCATTATCCTCGATCCACCCGCTTTCGCCAAGCACCGCGACGCCTTGCGCAACGCACTTCAAGGCTACCGGAAGCTGAACGTGAAAGCATTCGAGAAAATCAAGCCAGGCGGCATCCTGTTCACTTTCTCGTGCTCGCAGGCAGTCAGCAAGGAGAACTTCCGTACGGCCGTATTCACCGCAGCCGCCATGTCGGGACGCAGCGTACGCATCTTGCATCAGCTCACCCAGCCTGCCGACCACCCGGTCAACATCTATCATCCCGAAGGCGAATACCTGAAAGGACTGGTACTCTACGTAGAATAAAAAAACATCCGATTATTTAAAAAGATAACAGAAAAGGGGCTATACGGCCCCTTTATTCTTAAATAGAGTTAAGAAAAGGCATTTTTTGGCCGTTTTATTATGTTGTATAGCATAAAACCTCTACATTTGCACTGTGTTTTTCATGGTATTAGATTTAAGGTTAACAAAGATTGGGTGTCTGGGATAGATACCCTTCTTTTTTTATATACCCCTTCAGATTCCATTCCTGCCTTTCCAGGCATACGAAACAAGCTGCTTCTGCACGCTTTTCCAACCTTCGGACATATCAAAAAATCCCCTTTCTGGACAGACTAAAAAAAGTGATAGGTTATTTGCATTTCTCCGACCGGTATCGTACCTTTGCAAGACGCTGTACAAAATAGCATTTGTTTATCTTTAAGAATCCAAAACAAGAAAAACTATGAACATCAAAGTCCGCTTAGTCATTATGAACTTCCTACAGTTCGCCGTGTGGGGAGCTTACCTGACATCCATGGGCAGTTATCTGGTCAACGTCGGTCAAGCAGCACATATCGGAACGTTCTACGCCATGCAAGGTATCGTTTCCCTATTTATGCCAGCCATTCTGGGCATCATAGCCGACCGCTGGATACCAGCTCAGAAGCTGTTAAGCTTCAGTCACTTTACAGCGGCTTTATTCATAGCATTGGCAGGTTATTATGGCATGACCAGCGGAAGCGACGTCGAGTTCGGCATACTTTTTACTTTATACTCGCTGAGTGTGGCGTTCTATATGCCCACCCTTGCACTTTCCAACTCGGTAGCCTATACGGCACTGGACAAAGCCGGGCTTGATACCATCAAGAACTTCCCCCCTATCCGTATATTCGGTACCATCGGATTCATCTGCTCCATGTGGATGGTGGATATATTGGGACTTCAGAACAATTACGGCCAGTTCTTCGCTTGTGCCCTTATCGGATTGGTATACGGCGTTTATGCACTGACCCTCCCTGCCTGTCCTGTCAATAAAGGAGGCGAAAGCAAATCATTTACAGAAGCAATGGGACTGCGTGCCTTCACATTGTTCAAACAGAAAAAGATGGCTATCTTCTTTATATTCTCCATGCTGTTGGGCGTATCGCTGCAAATCACAAACGGATTTGCCAACCCCTACATCAGCAGCTTCGGAAGCATCCCCGAATATGCCGAGACCTTCGGTGTACAGCATGCCAATATCCTGATTTCATTGTCACAAATATCCGAAACACTCTGCATACTGCTGATTCCATTCTTCCTGAAAAGATTTGGTATCAAGTATGTGATGCTGATTGCCATGTTTGCCTGGGTTCTCCGATTTGGTTTGTTCGGTGCTGGTAATCCTGGCAGCGGCGTATGGATGTTTATCCTTTCGATGATCGTCTATGGAGTGGCATTCGATTTCTTTAATATATCCGGTTCTCTGTTTGTTGACCGTGAGACAGACAAAGGCATACGGTCGAGCGCCCAGGGTCTGTTTGTCATCATGACCAACGGATTCGGTGCAACCATCGGTACATTGGGAGCACAAGCTGTAGTCAATCATTTTGTCGACTTCAACAGCGAAGCCCCGCAAATCGAACAATGGCAATATGCATGGTATACCTTTGCCGCTTATGCACTGGTAGTAGCCGTTGTATTCGCATTTGCCTTCAAATATAAACACCGGCCGGAACAACTATAACCGTAACGGAATGAACAGAAAGAAAATAGAACTGCAAGTTCTGAACATATCCAACAGCCAGGAGCAGGCTGGAGCTTTCGCCTTGGTATTGGGCGAAATAAACGGTGATCGCCAGTTGCCCATTATCATCGGCACCAGCGAAGCTCAATACATGCTCATTGAGCTGAAAGGCATCACATCTCCACGCCCCCTGACGCATCATCTTTTTGCTTCCGTACTCGAAACATTAAAAGTCAAGTTGGCGCGAGTCCTCATCTATCATGTAAACAATGGGGTATTCTACTCGTATGTCTACTTCAAATCGGACAACACCTTCATGCGAATGGATGCGCGTACAAGCGATGCCGTAGCTTTGGCTTTGCGAATGCATGCACCGATCTATGTGTATGAAGATATTTTGGAAGATGAGGGAATACGCTCGGATTTCTTCTCCGAGGCTCCACTACAGGACGAGCAACCCAAAGAAGAAAACATAGAGTCACTGAAAGCAGCCCTGGCCGAAGCCATAGCAAACGAGAATTACGAACGTGCCGCCCAACTGCGCGACCAAATCAATCAACGCAAAAAGATGTAGGCACCTCAGCGCTATCACATACAATATAACATTTCGAACATGCACGTATTCTACACACCAGACATACAAAACAGTAACGAACTGCCTGAAGAAGAAGCAGCTCATGCGATACGGGTATTGCGTCTTCAGACAGGCGACGAAGTAATGCTTACCGACGGACAAGGCAACTTCTATCGTGCCGAAATCAGTACCGCTACCAACAAACGCTGTTTGGTACGAGTACTGGAAACCATAGCTCAAGAACCGCTTTGGAGTGGCTATCTGCACATTGCCATGGCACCTACCAAGAATATGGACCGCACAGAGTGGTTTGCCGAGAAAGCCACCGAGATAGGATTCGACGAAGTTACCTTCCTGAATTGCCGTTTTTCGGAGAGGCGGGTTATCAAGACCGAACGTATCTCGAAGATTCTTATCTCCGCCATCAAGCAGTCGCTTAAAGCCCGCCTGCCCAAGCTAAACGAGATGACCGACTTCGACCGCTTCATTGCCCAGCCTTTCGACGGACAGAAATTCATTGCACATTGCTATGAAGGAGAAAAGCCCCTGTTAAAAGACATCATCCGAAAAGGCGAGAATGCACTGGTGATGATAGGTCCGGAAGGTGACTTCAGCGAGGAAGAAGTAGAAAAAGCTATCGGACAAGGATTTCAGCCTATCAGCCTGGGACGCTCAAGGTTAAGGACAGAAACAGCAGCACTGGTAGCCTGCCATATATTGAATCTGGAAAACCAATGATATTCACTTTTAACACTTTAACGATATGAAAAAAGGTTTATTTCTCCATTTATCGGTTTTAGCGATACTGATAGCATTTATCAGTTCATGTTCCAAAACAACGGAATACACCAACGCTATTCCTGCCGATGCCACATCGGTAGTAGCACTCAACCTCAAATCATTGGGTGAAAAAGCCGGCATAGGCGATAAAGAAAACAAGGAAGCTCTGCAGAAGCTGACCGACGTATTGAAAAACGAAATGAATGCAGCCACTTTCCAACAGCTGGAAACGGTGCTGAAAGATCCGAATAAAGCAGGTATCGACCTGAAATCGCCAGTCTACCTGTTCAATACTCCCAATATGAAAGCTGCCCTGGTAGCTAAAGTCAGCAATGAAGATGACTTGGAGAATCTGCTTCAAGTGACAGAAAAAGAACAAATCAGTTCCGCTGTTGCAGAAGGCGACGGATACCGCTACGCCACACTCAGCAATCAGGCCATACTGGCATTCACCCCTTCCGCACTTGTCATGGTAAGTTATAGCGGAGAGGCACAGCTGGAAAACGCAAAAGGCCAAGTCAGCAACCTGTTGAAGCAGACTGCCGAACAAAGCATTGCCAACAGCGAAGGTTTCAAGAAGGCCATGAAGAAGAATGGCGAAATCAACGTATTCATTGCCCTGAACGAACTGTCAAACAGCTATGCCCAGATGATGAAGCAAAGACTGCCGAACAGCGAAAACTGGGAAGAAATGTTCCTGCTGGGTAGCCTGAGCTTTGAAAAGGGAGAAATAAACTTTGAAGCCGAATGGTATACCAATAATGATGAACTGAGGAAAAAGCTGGAACAACAGGCCAAAGCTACAACACGCCCTATCCAGAACAATCTGCTGAAATATTTCCCGCAATCCTCACTGGCATTGTTCAGCATGGGCATCAACGGAGAAGAAGTATTCAAATACCTGCAAGAAAACGAAGATTTCCAGAAGAGCATATCCATGAAGCAGTTCAACGACCTGAAGGTATTTTTCGATGCTTTCCAGAACGATATAACCATAGGACTGATCAACGTCACCATGCAAAATGCTCCGGCCTTCCTGGCTTATGCCGAGGCCAAGAACAACGATGTGCTGAAAGCTCTTTATGAAAAAAAGAACGAACTGGGTCTGCAACGAGGTACTGACATCATCCGGTTGAACGAGAACGAATATGTGTACAAATCGCGTAAGCTGAACGTATTCTTCGGCATAAAGGACAAGACGTTCTATGCAACCAATGATGAACTGCTTTACAAAAGCATCGGTAAAGCATCAGATCCTTCTGCCGCCAAAGCCGAATACGCATCCGAAATCAAAGGAAAGAACATGGCCTTTATCATCAATATTGAGTCTATCTGCTCTTTACCGGTAGTCAAGATGCTGGCACAATTCGGCGGACAACAAGCTGCCTCTGCCCTCTCGCTGTGCGACAACCTCACTTATCTGGAAGTGACAGGAAACATACAGAAAGCAAACTTCAGCTTGAAAATGAAGAATAAAGAAGTCAATTCACTTAAACAAATCGTCAACTTCGCAAGACAGTTTGCCGGCATGTAAGCCGACACTAACGCTATAGAGCGTCAACTGTCAACGAACAGTCTAATTAAACAATGAACAATATTCACCTGCGGCAAACACTTCCACAAGTGTTTGCCGACCGTGATGCCATCACCTCTGACATATGGCATCACGACATCACATTCTGCAAAGGGAAGCGTTACCTGATTGAAGCCGCTTCGGGCACAGGCAAGTCTTCGCTTTGCAGTTACATCTACGGATACCGGCACGACTATCAGGGCATCATCAACTTCGATGAACGCAACATACGTTCGCTCTCCGTAAGCGAATGGGGAAACATCCGGCGACACTCACTCAGCATTCTGTTTCAAGAACTGCGCATCTTCCCCGAACTGACGGCACTCGAAAATGTTCTGCTGAAGAACCAGCTGACCCACCATAAAAAGAGAAAGGACATCGTGGCCCTTTTTGAAACACTGGGGATTGCCGACAAAATCGACGTACAAGCCGGCAAACTGTCTTTCGGACAGCAGCAACGGGTAGCTTTTATCCGCAGTCTTTGCCAACCTTTCGACTTCATCTTTCTGGACGAACCCGTCAGCCACCTTGACGACGAAAACGGCATCATCATGAGCCGGCTGTTGACAGAGGAAGCCGAACAGCAACAAGCCGGTATCATCGTGACATCAATAGGCAAGCACCTGCCACTGGATTACAACGAAGTATTCAAACTTTAACTCTGAAAGAAACAATGAACAAACTCGTCTGGCGACTTCTTCGTCAACACATCAGCGTGGGACAACTGGCCGGCTTCTTCCTGGCCAATCTGTTTGGCATGACAATCGTCCTGCTAAGCATACAGTTCTATCGCGATGTATTGCCGCTGTTCACCCAAGGGGACAGCTTTATGAAGAAAGAGTATATCATCGCCACCAAAAAAATCAGTACCCTCGGTAGCTTTGCCGGGCGCAGCAATACCTTTACCAAAGAAGAAATCAAGGAACTGCAACAGCAGCCGTTCACCCGTAGCATCGGGGCTTTTACCCCTTCGCTCTTTAAAGTATCAGCCGGGCTGGGTATGCAGGAAGCAGGCATCCACCTGTCTACCGAAATGTTCTTCGAGTCGGTACCCGACGAATATGTAGACGTCAACCTGGACAAATGGCACTTCGATGAAAACAGCCGTACCATCCCCATCATCATCCCGCGCAACTACCTCAACCTCTACAACTTCGGTTTTGCCCAAAGTCGCAGCCTGCCCAAGCTGTCGGAAGGTGTGATGAGCCTGATTCGGATGGACATCATTCTGCGCGGCAACGGACGCGTAGAACAGTATAAAGGCAATATCGTAGGCTTCTCCAATCGTCTGAATACGATACTGGTTCCGCAATCGTTCATGAACTGGGCCAACCAGACTTTTGCACCCGACCAGGAAGCACAGCCGTCACGGCTGATTGTCGAAGTGAACAACCCAACCGACACAGCCATCGCCGACTACTTCCAGCAAAAGAATTACGAGACCGAAGGCAATAACCTGGATGCCGGAAAGACAACCTACTTCTTACGGCTTATCACTGGCATTGTTATCAGTATAGGACTGTTTATCAGTCTTCTGTCGTTCTACATCCTGATGCTGAGCATATTCCTGCTATTACAGAAGAATACCGTAAAACTGGAGAACCTGCTGCTCATTGGCTACAGTCCCACGAAAGTAGCCCTGCCGTACGACTTGCTGACCATCGGTCTGAATCTGATCGTACTTCTGCTGTCAGCAGGCGGAGTGATGTGGATTCGCAGTTATTACACAGATACCCTTCAGAATCTGTTCCCGCAACTGGAAACAGGCTCTTTATGGCCTTGCATACTGACGGGAAGCCTGCTGTTTGTCTTTGTTTCGCTGGTCAACATCCTAAGCATACGGAAAAAGGTGAACGACATCTGGAAGAACGGTGCATCCAAATAATTTCAAACTTTTCGGGCACGGACCACAGGACATTTTGCAATGGAATTATCCCTTTCGCAACATCATTCCCCTGTAGTCCGTGCCTTCTTCTATCCGATAAAAAGCCCTGCTCTGAACGACATCTGTACGGCTCGTGAACAACACTTGCACGGCTCGCGAGCAACACTTGCACGGCTCACGAGCAACACTTGCACGGCTCACGAGCAACACTTGCACGGCTCACGAGCTATATTTGCACCGTTCGGCACATTGCTTCTTACGCTCTCTAACATTGATTGTTACATCCTCTGACATTGCTTGTTAAGCACTGCCACATTACACCCTATCAGCCACGACATATACTGCCGCCTCAGGCAGCATCGGCATCTGGTGAGAAAAGAATGGATGGAAGGCGAAAATACATTAAAAGATAAAAGGTTCACGAAGCCTTCACCGCTGTGTATGGTTCCGTAAACCTTTCATCTCAATCTTTTTGATGTTTAATGATGTAGTCTTTAGGAGACAAGCCATACCGTTCTTTGAACGAGTTGGAGAAATGAGACAAACTGGTATAACCCGTAGCATAAGCTATCTCGGAAATAGTCAGCTTTTTATTCTCGGCCAGTAGCTTGGCTGCCTGTTGCAGACGAATATTCTTAATGAAGTCGCGAGCTGAAAGATTTGTCAGTTCCTTCAGCTTCCGATGAATGTGCACTCTGCTCAGTCCGACTTCTGTAGCCAGCAATTCTGCATTCAGGTCGGGATCGGCCAGATGTTCGTTCACCACTTTCATGATTTTCTCCATCAGCTTCTCATCGCCCGACTGCATTTCCAGTTTGTCTATCTTGTCTTCCTGTTGCTGCGTACCGCTAAACTTATTCTTCAGCATCCGACGATTGTGCAGCAAGTTGGCAATCGTTCCTTTCAGTAATTCCGTATTAAACGGCTTCACGACATAGGCATCGGCTCCAATGTCCATGCCTTCCAGACAATCTTCGGGCTTCGACTTTGCCGTCAGCAACACTACCGGAATGTGATTGATATTGGTATTTTGCTTGATTTTGCGACACAACGTAAGTCCGTCCATTTCAGGCATCATTACATCACTGATTACCAGATCGGGCATATCGGTCAGCATCAGTTCGTAGGCTTCCTTGCCATTCACGCAAGTCTGTATCCGGTATTCATCGGCCAACTCATTCTTCAGATAAGTGCGTATCTCCTCTTCGTCTTCTACAATCAGCACTTTCTGGTTGGTCTTGGCTTTAACGTTCTTTTCCTCTTCCGCCTGCAGATCTTCCGGAACTTCGCTCAGTACTTCCGGATGTACACGAGGCTTCAGCGGAACCGGCTCTATCTTCATACTGCTTTCGCCAGCTTCCAGTTCATCGCTACGCAGGTGCGCCGCTCCCATCGGAATACGGATAACAAAACGACTACCCGAAGTGTCTTCCCGATTTTCGGCAAAAATCTCGCCATGATGCAGCAATACCAACGAACGGGACAGGTGCAGACCGATTCCCGTACCAAAGTTAGACTTGGTTACATCGTTGTCTATCTGGTAGAAGCGTTCGAATATACGTTCAATCTTATTCTTGTCGATGCCGATGCCACTATCCGAAACGGTAATCTCGAAATACTCCCTCAAAGCATCCTTACGGGTAACGTCCTTGCCGGTAGACAGCCGAACCAGGACCTCCCCTTCTTCCGGCGTATACTTAAAGGCATTGGAAAGGATGTTCATCAGAATCTTATCAAAGTTATTCAAGTCAATCCAGACTTTCAGTTCAGGCATATCATGCTCGAACGTGAAGTGTATCTTCTTCTTTCGCGCCAGATAATCGAATGTCATCATTACATCGTCGATAAAGCCCACCATATCCGTCTCGCGGAACTTCAGGAACATCTGTCCCTTATCCAGCTTACGAATATCCATCAACTGATTGATCAGGCGCAAAATGCGCTGGGCATTACGATAAATCATCAGGTAAGTCTTATGCAGTTCCGCATCTTTCTTATCGGCAAGCAACTTCTCCAGCGGATTGATGATCAGCGTCATCGGTGTACGTATTTCGTGAGAGATGTTGATAAAGAACTGCAGTTTGGCTTCGTTCAGCTGTTCGGCATGTTCACGCTTCATAAGCTCACGGCGATGCCGCATCCGCGAACGGAGGTGATTTACTATGCCATATACCAGCAGTCCCAACAGAATGCAATAAATGAAATAAGCCCACCAAGTCGCATACCAAGGAGGAGTAATCAGAATTTCGATATTACGTATTTCCGAAAGACTTCCATGATTCAAAGCACGCACCGAGAAAGTATATTTGCCGGGAGGCAAGTTGTTATAAGTCACCAGATTTACCCCCGGTTCGGTCGACAGCCACTTCGATCCCAGTTCCTCAATCTTATACTGGTAAGTTATCTGTTCCGGACTATTATATTGCAGAGTGGAAAAGACAATACTAAACGTATTGTCATCATAAGCCAACTGAAAGCGTTTCGCATCCTGAACACTCCCCTGAATAACCGGTCGACCACCCGATTCGGTATTTTTGCGTACAGGCTGATTGAATATAAAGAAGTCAGTGATGCAGACCTCTGCTGTCTTGGACTCACTACTGATGGCGTCCGGCAAGAAAGCTGTAATACCATTCACACCACCAAAGAAAATCTTTCCCGACGGAGCACGATAAAAAGCTCCGTGCGTGAATTCATTGCCTTGTATTCCATCGCCCGCGTAATAGTTTATGAAACGTTTCTCTACAACATCAAACTTACTGATGCCATTGTACGTACTAATCCAGATATTGTGTTGTCCGTCTTCGCACAATCCGCAAATAACATCATTAGACAAACCATCCTTGACGGTAAATTTCTCGATCTCCTCTGTTTTCTTATTAAAACGGAACAGACCACCAGTCGTTCCTGCCCAGATATAACCATTGCTATCTTCCAGCAAGGCATAACCTACGCAGTCGGTTATCAGTGTATTGGATTGCCTATAGTTCAGGAAACTGCCAGTCTGGGGATTAAAGCAACTGATTCCTTTATAATGCGCCAGCCATACAATCCCATCTTTATCACAAAATAAATAGTTTACCCAATCGTTAACCAACTCATTCCGATTCAAATCGCCCGCTTCGTCCTTGGACGATTCGTAATGCTTCAACTCTTTCGTCTGCAGATTATATCGGTAAAAACCCGAACCTAAAGTTGCGATATACAGGTTTTTCCGTCCATCTTCCGCTATCGACAACACCTTTTTATTACCGATCTGTGGCAGATAGTCACACTTCCCTGTTTTCCTGTCCATTCTGGCCAAGCCACGTGTATACGATCCAACCCAAAAATCTCCGTTCGAATCTTCGTACATACACATCACCGTACTGGCAACAGAACTCGAAGAACCATCCGGCTGATAATGCCGTATACGTTTCCCGTCTATCCCCAGTTCAAACAAGCCTTCATTGTCCGCTCCTACCCATAAATGATAATCACTGTCCTGAAAAACAGACATCACACATCCTTCGCCTATAGGGTTATAATAAGTAGATTTGCTGCCATAATATTCAAAAGGATTTTCCTGCTTCGGTATCAGCATAATTCCTTTTTGAAATAATCCCAACCATAAATTCTTGTCCTTATCTCCCATCATGGCATGAACCTTGCCTTTGGAGAAGTCCATCGGAGCAGAATTTATACTATAATCTTCCAAAGCCTCAAGAGCCGGATTATACGTCTTTATTCCCTGCCCATCGGTACCTACCAGCAACTTGCCGGATACCATCAGCAGACAATATACTGATATAGACTGAGAGCCTTCACAAGGGACAGACACAAACCGGTTGGATTCCTTATCATAGCGCGAAAGGCCCTTTTTAGGCGTTCCGACAAACAAGTTGCCTTGGCTGTCCTCTATGATAGCCGAAATATTATTATCATTTATTTCCGGATATTTAAAAATACGTATTTCTTTTGTTGCCGGTAAATAGCAAATCAAACCATTTCCTTCAGTACCAATCCATATATTACTGTTGGAATCCTCGTAAAAGTTCTGCTGATAGTTGTAATTGGCCTGATGCAATATATTATCCAAAGACAGAGCCTTATCTCCCTGAATGTCTAAACGGAACATACCTTGACCGGTTGTAGTAATCCAGATTTCGCCATTGCGCAATTCACGCATTTGAGTCACGTGCGGATATACTCTGCGACCACCACGCATCATGGGTATTTCGATGAATGTATCAGTGTCACGATCATACTTCATCAACCCATCAATACAGCCTACAAACAGATTTTTCCGACTGTCTTCAAACAACGTATGCACATAGTTATTTTTAATAGAAGTAGAATCACCGGGAATGTGCTTGTAATTGGTAAAGCGTATACCATCAAAACGGTTTAAACCGTATTCTGTTGCAATCCATACAAAACCACGGCTGTCTTGCAGAAGCTTATTCACCAGGCTGCTGGACAATCCGCTTTCCATAGAATAAAAACGACCGGTTTGTGCCATTCCAGGCACAAAAGGAGTGCAAAAGAATATTACAAAGAGAATAATACGAATATATTGGTTCATGGTATAAGGTTTGTGATATCTATAAAAATCGTTCAAAGATAATGCATTTCACCAATATTGAAACATTAAAAAACACAAATGTTACATGGAAGAAAGATTATGTAACGTAGACTAAAGTTTATCCACCAAAATTATAACTTTTCCACAAAAGACAAGCACAAAATGGATCTGAAATCAACGCAAACGACAAACACATATACTCAAAAATAGCATATCATTAGCCTAATAAGATACCCAGATAGTAGCCTAAAATTAGATAATCCTGCCATATTTCACTTACTAAAAAGGTAATAAATTCATCCATAATAAAAAACAGGCCAGGATAAAAGCCCCTAAAAAGAAAAATAGCTACATCAGCCCACTATTTTACCTGCTTCAACAAGCATATTTTTCTAATATTGATATACACTTCGAATACAATAACTATAGCAATGGTAACATCCTATATAAAACACGACTTTTAAGCCGAATGTACTCTATATACAAGAAAATGTAACGTAGAATAAAGTGTATGTTACCTATAGGAATGTTTATGATACATTATTTGAAATGAAATACAAAGCTGATTCGTATCTTTGTAAACAGAGATAACATTAAAATTGATACCTGTATCACCATGAAAAAGACAACCCTACTCCTCCTTTTCATTCTGTTGTCGGCAACCTTATCCGCGCAGAAAAGTTCTTTACACAGGGAAGATACATTCACTCAACTCCTTGTCGAGGGAAAACCTTTCCTTATATTAGGAGGTGAACTGGGTAATTCTTCAGCAGCCTGTACACAAGACATTGAGCGTATCTTTCCGAAACTCCAACGGATGGGATTAAATACTGTACTTGTTCCTGCCTACTGGGATTTAATAGAACCCGTAGAAGGACAATATGATTTTACCCTGACCGATAAGGCCATCGAACAGGCTCGGGCAAACAATCTGAAAATAATATTCCTGTGGTTTGGAGCATGGAAAAACTCCATGAGCTGCTACACACCACTATGGTTCAAGACAAACTATAATAAATATCCGCGAGCCATTACTCAAAACGGTAAGCCGTTAGAAATAGCAAGTGCCTTTTCCGACAATGTCCGTCAGGCAGACAACCGGGCTTTCACTGAATGGATGAAACACATAGCCGATGTGGATAAAACACATGGAACAGTCATCATGATTCAAATTGAAAATGAAATAGGTATGCTTGAGAGCGCACGCGACTATTCCCAAGCTGCTAATCAAGCTTTCCAGGCACCGGTTCCAGAGAAATTAATGAATTACCTGCAAAAGAACAAGAAAAAGCTTCATCCGCAGATGCTGAAAAAATGGGAAGCACAAGGCTGTCCCCGACAAGGTAATTGGCAAGCAGTTTTTGGTTCAGATATCTATACGGACGAAATCTTTATGGCATGGCACTATGCCAACTATGTAGAAGAACTGGCCCAAACAGCACGTTCCATATACAACGTACCTTTATATGTCAATGCAGCGATGAACAGTCGTGGCCGCCAACCGGGAGAATATCCTTCAGCCGGTCCGCTGGCACACCTTATTGATATATGGCACTGCGGTGCACCATCTATTGACATTCTTGCCCCTGACCTTTACGATAATGGATTCAAGGATTGGGTTGCCCAATACCATCTGCACAACAATCCACTTTTCATTCCAGAAATCCGACTGGCAGACGATGATGGTGTAAGAGCATTCTATGTATTTGGCGAACACGATGCCATAGGCTTCAGCCCCTTCTCCATCGAGGATGGAAGTGACTCACAGCAGGCTCCTTTAGTACAAAGCTATGGCAAATTAAAGGAAATGATGCCCTTACTCACCCAATACCAAGGAAAAGGAGTCATGAAAGGACTGCTGTTTGACCAGGAAAATAAAGAACGTATTCTGCACAATGACGATCTGGTCATTACATGTCGTCACTATTTCACCCTGCCGTGGGATCCGAGAGCTACCGATGGAAGCAAATGGCCCGAAGGTGGAGGCATCATACTCAAATTAAGTAGCAAAGAATATATTGTAGCCGGCAGTGGAATCGTTGTAGAATTTGCTAAAAGTACAGAAAAGGCATCCGGAAACGCCAAAGAACTGTTAGGCGAAGATGGCTTCAAACTAAAAGGTGAAAACGAGCAACACAGCTACACTGAATCAAAGAAGTTCCAAGGAAAACGCTGTGGACTCGGTTCCGTTGATGAAATCCAAATCAATCCTGACGGTAGTTTCGGGTATATTCGCCGCTTAAACGGCGATCAGACCCACCAAGGTCGTCATGTCCGTATTAGTGTTGGGGACTTCAAAATATTACATGTAAAATTATACGAATACGAATAACAAACAAGTAAAATATATAAGAAACATGCATAAAAATAAAGTTTATATTAAGTTTAGGTTAGGAGTTGCAGTGTTACTTTGCCTTTGCTCTGCCTCAATGGCAGAAGCAAAGGTGAAGTTGCCTGCTCTTATTTCCGACGGTATGGTGTTGCAACGCGAACAAACCGTCAAAGTATGGGGAACTGCCGATGCGGGCGAAACCGTCACAGTCAGATTTTTAAAAGGAAAATCGGCTGATAACGTAAAAATAGCCCTTCCTTCTATAACAAAAGGTGGTAAACTAAAAGATACATTTACTGCAACAGCCGACAATTCCGGAAAATGGAGCATTACACTTCCTCCCATGAAAGCAGGAGGCCCTTATCTCATGTCAGTAAACGACATCGAAATCAAAGACATTCTGATAGGTGATGTATGGCTTTGCTCCGGGCAATCCAATATGGAATTGCCTGTCAGTCGGGTTACCGATATGTTTGCCGAAGAAATTGCATCTTACAACAACGATAAGATTCGCCACATCATCATTCCCAAAGTATACAATTTCCATGCACCGCAGGAAGACACACCTCAAACAAGCTGGAAAGCACTGAATCAACAGAATGTGATGCAATTCTCTGCCTTGGCCTACTTCTTTGCCAAAGCATCCTACGAGAAGAATGGCATTCCGGTAGGACTTGTCAATTCAAGCTGGGGCGGCACTCCTGTTGAAGCATGGATCAGTGAAGAAGGTCTGAAAGAATTTCCACTGTACATTAACGACAAACGCCAATACGAAGACGACGCTTTCTGTGCACATATAAAAAAGGTAGAAAGTGAAAACTTCAGCCGTTGGAATCGGTCGCTTTATTTGGGTGATGCCGGTTTGCACGAATCTACTCCATGGTATGCCACCGATTACGACGACAGCCATTGGAAAAACGTCGACATGTTTTCTGCCGACTGGGGCAACAACGGACTAAATCCCATAGGCGGCTCACATTGGTTACGCAAAGACGTTGATATACCACAAAATTATAGCGGCAAGGAAGCTATCCTGCGTTTAGGCTGTATTGTTGATGCCGATTCGGTCTATGTCAATGGACAGTTTGTCGGAACAACAGGTTATCAATATCCGCCACGTATATACAAAATACCTGCCGGATTACTGAAAGCCGGCAAGAACAATGTTACCGTCCGCCTCATCAGCAATGGCGGCCAACCGAGCTTTGTTCCGGAAAAGCCATACAAGATCATTATTCCCTCAGAAGGACAAAACGAAGAAATCAGCCTGGAAGGTACATGGAAATACCGTCTTGGTGCTCCCATGCCCAACGCACCAAGCATGATGTTCTTCTGCTACAAGCCAGTTTGTCTGTACAACGCCATGATAGCCCCCTTAAAAAACTACACTTTCAGCGGAGTAATATGGTATCAGGGAGAATCGAATGTATCACGGCGTAACGAATATGCATCTTTGCTGACAGCCATGATAGCAGACTGGCGACGCACTTTCGACCGTCAGGACTTGCCGTTCTATATTGTCGAATTGGCAGACTTCCTTTCCAAAGACGATATTGACGGGCGCAAAGCCTGGGCTGAAATGAGGCAGGAACAAGCCAAGGCTGCAGAACAGAACACCCATGCTACTCTCATCAAAAACAGTGACTTGGGTGAATGGAATGATATCCATCCATTAAACAAGAAAACATTGGGTGAGCGTGTAGCAGATGCAGCCTTAAAACAAACCGACGACAAAAAATAAACAGTGCAAATACTAAAAAATAAATATCTATGGAATCTATTGCAAAAACAAACGAAGAATCAAAAGGATTCTACAAACTTTCCTGGCTTCAACGCATAGGATTCGGCTCGGGAGACCTAGCCCAAAACCTTATCTATCAGACAGTCTGCATGTACTTGCTGATATTTTATACCAACGTATACGGTCTGAAACCCGAAGTGGCAGCTTTCATGTTCCTGATAGTTCGCGTAGTCGATGTTTTATGGGACCCGCTGGTAGGTGCTTTTGTCGACAAGCACAATCCCCCGCTGGGTAAATACCGTTCTTATCTGGTATTGGCAGGTATTCCCCTTACAGGCTTTGCCATTCTTTGCTTTTGGAACGGTTTCTCCGGCTCTTTGGTTTATGCTTACATTACCTATGTAGGACTGTCCATGCTTTATACATTAATTAATGTACCTTATGGTGCCCTCAACGCATCGCTGACTCGCGACACCGACGAAATCACGACATTGACCAGTGTGCGTATGTTCTTGGCCAACACTGGCGGACTGGCGGTAGCTTATGGTATTCCCAAAATTGTAGCAGCCATTTCACCAGACGGAATGACCAATACTACAACCAGTGCCCATGCCTGGTTCATCACAATGACCATTTATGGCATAGTCGGACTGGCTCTGCTCATATTCTGCTTCACACAATGCCGCGAGCGTGTCGTTATGGATGCCAAAGAAACCGAAAACGTAAAGGTATCCGACCTCTGGGTCGAGTTCAAACGCAACAAGCCTCTGCGTGTACTGGCATTCTTCTTCATCACAGCATTTGCCATGATGGCGGTAGGCAACTCAGCAGGATCCTATTACATGATTTATAATGTAAAAGGTACCAGTGACCAAATGGCCAATTTCATGGCATTAGGTTCTATTCCGGCTTTCATTTTCATGCCACTGGTTCCCTGGATTAAACGGAAAATCGGAAAGCGTGCCATGTTCAATGTATTCTTATCCGTCGCCATTATCGGTATGGCCATGCTTTATGTGATATCGATGACTCCATCGCTGAAAACTCAAATCTGGCTGGTTTATGTAGCACAGTTCATCAAGTCAACAGGTGTTATCGTAGCTACCGGATACATGTGGGCGCTTGTACCCGAAGTAATCTCATATGGAGAATATACTACCGGCAAACGTATATCAGGCATTGTCAACGCCCTGACCGGAATCTTCTACAAGGCCGGTATGGCATTGGGAGGTGTAGTGCCCGGACTGGTATTGGCATATGTAGGTTTCGATCAGGAAAATGCTGTCAGCCAATCTCCTTTTGCAGAACAAGGCATCCTTTGGCTGGTAGCCGTTATTCCTGCTATTCTGTTGGCTCTGGCTATGTTCATCATTTCCAAGTACGAGCTGAGCGACGAGAAGATCGATGAAATAAATAAAGAAATCGAATTGCGTCATAAATAAAACAGCCTAGTAAACAAGAGAAAGGTACTCACCAATTTAACTAATTATAATTTTATCGTATCATGAAAATTACGCATGTTATTTTAACATTGTTCGCATCTATGCTAGTAGTTTCCTGCGGCAATGGGAAACAGGCAACTATTACGGAAGAGCCTGCTTTGAAAGATGTTTTTGGCGATAAATTTCTGGTAGGCGTAGCTGTCAACGTCCGCCAGTCGTCAGAAGTAGATACAGCCTCAGTGAAAATCATCAAAAAACACTTCAATTCGATTGTGGCAGAAGACTGCATGAAGAGTGCCAATATCCATCCCGAAGAAGACCGTTACAACTTTGAGCAAGCTGACCAGTTTGTGAAATTCGGACAAGAGAATAACATGGCCATCATCGGACACTGCCTCATCTGGCATTCGCAGCTTGCACCCTGGTTCTGTGTCGATCAGAAAGGAAACAACGTATCGGCCGAGGTGTTGAAGCAACGGATGAAAGACCACATCACCACCATTGTTACCCGATACAAAGGAAAAATCAAAGGATGGGATGTGGTCAACGAAGCCATTGAAGATGACGGTTCTTATCGAAAAACAAAATTCTACGAGATATTGGGAGAAGAATACGTTCCTTTAGCCTTCCAATATGCCCATGAGGCAGATCCAGACGCTGAACTCTACTACAATGACTATGGTATGCATTGGCCCGGTCGACGAGATGGTATCGTCAAACTAATTAAATCTCTAAAAGAAAAAGGGTTACGTGTCGATGCTGTTGGAATGCAAGGACATATGGGAATGGACTATCCCACTGTAGAGGAATTCGAAAAAAGTATGCTAGCTTTTGCTGAAACCGGAGTCAAAGTAATGATTACAGAATGGGAAATGAGTGCTCTTCCTACCGTGCATGAAACAGCTAACATCAGCGATACGGTAGCATTCAGCAAAGCGATGAACCCTTATCCTGAAGCTCTGCCCGACTCGGTATCCGCCGTATGGAACGCACGCATGAAAGCATTCTTCAACCTCTTCTTGAAACATGCCGACATTGTAGAGCGTGTAACTGCCTGGGGAGTAAGCGATGGTGATTCCTGGAAAAACAATTTCCCGGTACGCGGACGCAAGGAATATCCCCTGCTGTTCGACCGCAACTACGAGATGAAACCATTCCTGAAAGAACTGATAAACGAAAACAAGACAACTGAAAACCAACCAAAATAACCTTTAAAAACAACGCATTATGGAAAAAGAAAAAAGATACTTATTCCCGGCCGACTACATGGCCGACCCATCGGTACATGTATTCAACGACCGTATCTACATTTACCCTTCGCACGATTGGGAATGCGCCAATGTTGAAAACGACAACGGCGACCAGTATGTAATGAAGGACAGCCACGTACTTTCGACCGACGATCCCATGCACGGCGAAGTCATCGACCATGGCAAGGCACTCGACATTGCCGACATTCCTTGGGCTGGCCGCCAGCTGTGGGACAGCGATGTGGCCGAAAAAGACGGCAAATATTACCTGTACTTCCCGCTGAAGGACAAGACCGATATCTTCCGTATCGGTGTAGCCATCGGCGACCGTCCCGAAGGTCCGTTCATTCCCCAGCCCGACCCCATCCGCGGCAGCTACAGTATCGACATTGCCGTACTGAAAGAAGGCGAAGACTATTACATGTATTTCGGTGGCATCTGGGGCGGACAACTCCAACGCTACAAGGACAACAAAGCCTTGGAAATTCCCGAACTGCCCGAAGGCGACCAACCAGCTTTGCCAAGCCGCGTAGTTAAGCTGAGCAAAGACATGCTTCAATTTGCCGAAGAACCACGTCCGGTACTGGTAGTAGACGAAAACGGCGAGCCGCTGAAAGCCAACGACCCGCACCGCTTCTTCGAAGCCAGCTGGATGCACAAGTACAATGGCAAATACTACTTCTCTTACTCTACAGGCGATACTCACATGCTGTGCTATGCCATTGGTGACAATCCTTACGGTCCCTTTACCTACCAGGGAGTTATCCTGACGCCCGTTGTTGGTTGGACAACCCACCACTCCATCGTAGAATACAAAGGTAAGTGGTATCTGTTCCATCACGACAGTGTGCCCTCAGGCGGAAAGTCATGGCTCCGCAGCCTGAAAGTGTGCGAACTGGAATATGACGAAAATGGCCGCATCCTGACTATCGACGGAGGAGGCGAATAAAACATAGTCCTATGTAGTAAGAAGTGCATAACTTCAACCGGTCATCCGGAAACCATGACCGCGAGAGGCTATGCACTCTCTGTTTAATAATCTAAATCACCTTACGAGACCATGAAACAAAAAATCTATCTTCTCATCTGTCTGACACTGTTCATCTGCTCTGCCAACAGCCTAATGGCTGAAGACGGAAGCCGTCTGTGGCTCCGGCAGCCCCGGAATGCCCATGCACAGGTGACGGCCGGCAAGCAATCGGCTACCATCGACCTTGCTATCCGGGAACTGCAACAGGCATGGCAAGGAGCCCCTGTAACCCTTGAGCTGAAAAAGGACAAGCAACTGGACAAAGACGGATTCCGCATCCGGCACACTTCGGACGGACTGAGCATTACCTCGCCCGACGAAACCGGTCTTCTGTATGGTGCCTACCACCTGCTCCGATTACAGGCCCTTCAAAGCAACGACCTGAAAACAGACAACGAAATTATCGAAAACCCGGCCTACCAGCTCCGCATCCTCAACCATTGGGACAATATGGACCGCACCATCGAACGCGGATATGCCGGCAAATCACTTTGGAACTGGGACGAACTGCCCAACACTCTTTCCGACCGCTATGAAGCCTATGCACGCGCCAATGCCTCTATCGGCATCAACGGCACAGTGCTGAACAACGTAAACGCATCTCCACAAATATTATCTGCCGAATACCTGCAAAAAGTAAAAGCTCTGGCCGACGTCTTCCGCCCGTATGGCATACGGGTATACCTGTCCGTCAACTTTGCTTCTCCTATGGTACTCGACAGCCTGTCCACCGCCGATCCTTTGGACAAAGAAGTCATCCGCTGGTGGAAAAACAAAACCAAAGAAATCTACAAACTGATCCCCGATTTCGGCGGATTCTTAGTGAAAGCTAACTCCGAAGGCCAGCCCGGCCCTTGCGACTTCGGGCGCACTCATGCCGAAGGTGCCAACATGCTGGCCGATGCCTTGAAGCCTTATAAAGGTATTGTCATGTGGCGCGCTTTCGTCTACAGTCCCTCGGATGCCGACCGCGCCAAACAGGCCTATCTCGAATTCCAACCACTGGACGGACAGTTCCGTCCGAACGTCATCGTACAGGTCAAGAACGGCCCGGTCGATTTCCAGCCACGCGAACCGTACAGCCCGCTGTTCGGCAGTATGGAGCATACGTCCCTGATGGCCGAATTCCAGATTACACAGGAGTATCTGGGACACTCCAACCACATTGCCTACCTGGCTCCCATGTGGGAAGAGTTCTTCCAATTTGTACCAGCCACTTCGCTGAAAGCCATTGCCGGAGTCAGCAACATCGGTACGGACGCCAACTGGTGCGGACATCCCTTTGCGCAAGCCAACTGGTACGCCTTCGGCCGTCTGGCATGGAATCCGCAACTCGGTTCCGACGAGATTGCAGACGAATGGCTGAAGCAAACTATTTATAAGGAAGGAGTAACGGATATCAGCCCGATTCATACCGACCTGAAGAAGATGATGCTCGAAAGCCGCGAAGCCGTTGTCGACTATATGATGCCGCTCGGCCTGCATCACCTCTTTGCCTGGGGACACCACTATGGTCCCGAGCCCTGGTGTAAAGTGCCCGGCGCACGCCCCGACTGGTTGCCGAGCTATTATCACAAGGCCGACGCACAAGGTATCGGTTTCGACCGCAGTTCGACAGGCAGCAACGCCGTAGCACAATATCCCGACTCGCTGGCCCGTCTCTACAACAACCTCGCCACCTGTCCCGAAGAATACCTGCTGTGGTTCCACCACGTACCCTGGAGGCACACAATGAAGAGCGGCCGTACCCTTTGGGACGAATTGTGCCGCCACTACGACGCCGGTGTGCAGCAGGTCAAAGAGTTCCAGAAGACATGGGACAAAGCCGAGGCATTCGTCGATGCAGACTGCTTCAAGGATGTACAGTCGCGCCTGAAAATCCAGGCACGCGATGCCGTCTGGTGGAAAGACGCTTGTCTGCTCTACTTCCAACAATTCTCGCAAATGCCCATACCCTACGACATCGAACGCCCCATACACGAGTTGGACGACTTAGAGAAAGTACAACTCGGTATCAGCAACTACGAATGTCCTTCGGGCGAACTGCTGAACCGCAACAGATAAAGATAGCCACCGTAAGATGACTGACTTTAGAAAACTGTGATTATATTTGCAGCGTTAAACCCACAAAACAATAAATATAATATAGTATGGAAAAGACTTGGAGATGGTTTGGTAAGAAAGACAAAATCACGCTCGATATGCTGCGCCAGATTGGCGTAGAAGGTATTGTCACCGCTCTGCACGATGTGCCCAACGGTGAAATCTGGACCCTGGAGGCCATCAACGACCTGAAAAGTTACATCGAAGCGCACGGCCTGCGCTGGTCGGTGGTAGAAAGCCTGCCCGTATGCGAGGCTATCAAATACGCCGGTCCCGAACGGGAACAACTGATTGAAAACTACAAAGTCAGTCTGGCCAATCTGGGCAAGGCCGGCATCAAGACCGTATGCTACAACTTCATGCCGGTCATCGACTGGATACGCACCGACCTGCAACACCCCTGGGCCGACGGGACTTCTTCCCTTTACTTCGACCGCATCCGCTTTGCCTACTTCGACGTCAAGATTCTGCAACGCGAAGGAGCCGAGGCCGACTATACCGCCGAAGAGTTGCAGAAGGTGGCCGAACTGGACAAAACCATTACCGAGGCCGAAAAGGACGAACTGATTGATACCATCATCGTCAAGACACAAGGCTTCGTCAACGGCAATATCAAGGAAGGCGACAAGAACCCCGTGAACATTTTCCGCAACCTGCTGGCTTTGTACAAAGGCATCGACCGCGATGCCCTGCGCGAGAACATGCGCTACTTCCTGGCGGCCGTTATGCCGGTGTGCGATGAATACGGTGTCAACATGTGCGTTCACCCCGACGATCCTCCCTTCCAGGTGCTGGGTCTGCCACGCATCGTAACGGACGAGGCCGACATCGAATGGTTCCTGCAAGCTGTGGACAATCCGCACAACGGACTGACCTTCTGCGCCGGCTCGCTCAGTGCAGGCGAACAGAACGACACCCGCGAACTGGCTCGCAAGTTTGCCAAGCGTACCCACTTTGTCCACCTGCGTAGCACAAAAGCCATGCCGGGCGGCAACTTCATCGAAAGTTCGCACCTCGAAGGACGCGGACATCTGATCGACCTGATCCGCATCTTCGAGCAGGAGAACCCCGCACTGCCCATGCGCGTGGATCACGGACGCACCATGCTGGGCGACGAAGACAAAGGTTACAATCCGGGATACTCCTTCCACGGACGTATGCTGGCCTTGGCCCAAGTCGAAGGAATGATGGCTGTAGTCCGCGACGAACTCAGCCGGAAATAAGGTACAAATACCCCTTTTATAGAACACTTGTACGGCTCGTGAGCGACACTTGCATGGCTCGCGAGCCGTACTTGTGTTGTTCACGAGCCGCACTTGTGTGGCTCACCACCCCCTCCAGAAGTCTCAGAAAGGCATCTTTCAGAATAGTGGTTTCCCCTCTTCCAGTTTCTTCAGCCTCAGTAAAGCCTCGATGTAATAATAGTCTGCATAAATAATGGAAGCATCTATCTCCGACTTCGCAGGCCAGTGCCCTGTTGAGTGCAGCAGAAAGGCTGTATTGGTCTTCCTGCTTTGATACTTCTCCGAGCTAAGGCTGGTCAGCATCCGCACGGCAGAATCCTTGTATGCACTTCCCCGTTCGGCAGGCAAGTAAGTGGACAACTCCAACAAAGCCGAAGCAACCACCGCGGCAGCCGATGCGTCACGCGGAGCCTCGGGAATGGACGGATCATCGAAATCCCAATAAGGTACAGCATCTTCCGGAAGGCGCGACAGGTAAACATCGGCTACTTTCTGTACAAAGTCCAGATAGCGGGCATCTTTCGTCTCGCGATACATCACCGTAAAACCGTAGATGGCCCATGCCTGTCCACGTGCCCACATGGTGTTGTCTCCGTAACCCTGGTGAGTCACTCCGCGCAGGAATTCACCGCTCAGCGTGTCGTATACAGCCACATGATAGGACGTATAGTCCGGACGGAACTGATACTTCATGGTACGGTCGGCATGCGATATGGCTATGTCGGCCAGGTAAGGGTTGCCTCCGTTTTTCGATGCCCAGAACAACAGTTCCAGATTTATCATGTTGTCCATAATCGTGTTATATCCGCCAAACATCTGCACATTGCGCGGCCACGACAGTATGGTGCCAGCTTTGGGACGGAACAAAGTGGCCAACGTATCGGCTGTATCCAGGATCACCTGTTTGTACTCCGGGTTGCGGGTCAGGCGATAGCCGTTGCCATAGCTGCAAAATACCAGAAAACCCAGATCATGATCGTAGGCCGGTTTCTCGGACAGAAACTTCAGCGAAGCCGTAAACTTCTCGGCTTCCTGACGGATGCTTTCGTCCTGCGTATACTCATAATCGTACCACAGCACACCGGGCCAGAAACCACTGCACCATTCTTCGCTGGTTGCCTTACGGCAGTTCCATCGTGTCTCACCTTGCAGGATATTACGGGGCATCATCGTGTAATCCGTCACTCCGTTTTCATCCTTCAGGTCTTTCAGCGTACGTTCTACCTGACGGCTGCAATAGTCCAACTCATTGTCTGCGCTGAATGTACGGTCGGAAACCGAGCAAGCCGCCAGCAGAAACATACCCATGCTCATCCCCAAAACTAAATTCTTCATACCTTTTTCAAACTTTAATCTTTATATATCTTTCATTTACTCACACGAAACCAGTCAACGTCTACCCAGCCACGCTCCTTGCCATAAGGAGTAACGCTGAACAGGCCTACCTTGGCACCGATCCATTTCCCCTGCCGGGCTGTAAACGGTGACCCTGCCTGCATAAACTTCTTGCCGTCGAGGCTGTAATAGAAGCGGCATACAGCTCCCTTGCCTACCTGCACACGCAGAAATATGTCACGCTCGTAGTTGGGATGCAGGCCGGCCTCAAACTTCCGGCTCACCGGTACTTCGGCCAGGGTAACAACCGTCTCTGATGTCCCCTGTTCGGCATCCTTGCAGACGGTTTGCTTCAGCACAAATGCCTCTCCCTGCTTTTCCAGACCGATGCGGCAATAGTCCCAACCCATCACTATCAGGCCCGACTGCTGTCCGTCGTCTTTGGCCGATACCTTCAGTTTTGTGGTGACAGTAAACTCCTCGGCCGGAAACTTCTGCAACAGCAGGTTGGGCACCTCCCAACAGTTCACGAAGTGCTCCGACAGGATGTGCGAGTAAATACGCATATATCCCAGATCGGAAGTAAAGCCAAAACAATCCTGATAATTAGCATGCCACTCCCACTGCAATCCCAGCTTGCGCGAATCGAACTCATCACTTTCCACCGGAGTCTGTACCGGCCAGTTGCGTCCTACATCCGGCTTGCGATGCCGCTTCACCGGCTCGCCACAACCATCGCCATCCTTGTCTGTCCCTATGACAGGCCAATTGTCTTTCCACTCCACCGGGTTCAGATGGATAACACGTCCGTACGCACCTTTATCCTGAAAGTGCACGAACCACGACTCACCGGAGCGGGTTTTCACCCAGCCTCCCTGATGCGGACCGTTAATGTCGGTACTTCCCTGTGCCATGACGATTTTCGATTCGTACGGACCATACACATGTTTCGAGCGCAAGGCTATCTGCCAGCCTTCAACCACTCCGCCTGCCGGAGCCAATATATAGTAATACCCATTGTTTTTATAGAATTTTGCGCCTTCCACCGTATGGTTCACTCCGTCGTTACCGTCGAATACCAGTACCGGTTCGCCAATTACCTGCGTACCTTCCGCATTCATCTCGCAAATGGTAATGATGCTGTTGAATCCAGCCCGACTACCTGCCCAGGCATGAGCCAGATACGCCTTTCCGTCCTCGTCCCACAAAGGCGAAGGATCAATCATTCCCCGACCGGCTTTCACCAGTACCGGTTTCTCCCACTCGCCTTTGGGGTCTTTGGTCTTCACCATAAAGATTCCCCAGTCCGGATCGCCCCAATAGATATAGAATTCGCCGTTATGATAGCGGATGCAGGGCGCCCAGACACCTTTTCCGTGCTGTGGTTTGCGGTAAAAATCCTTCGGTTCCACCTCCTTCAGGGCATAGTTGACCAATTGCCAGTTGACCAGATCCTTGGAGTGCAAAATAGGCAATCCCGGCGTACACTGAAAGCTGGAAGCCGTCATGTAGAAGTCATCGCCTACCGCACACACGTCGGGGTCGGAATAATCGGCATGAAGCACCGGATTGACATACGTTCCATCCGACTGGTCGGACACCCATACGTCCGATACGTATTGTGCTTCCACATTCATTTGCCAACTACCCAACAGGGCCAGTACCATTATCAGTCTTTTCATATTCTGTTATCTCTAAAATTGTTCTGTGTCTGATGTCATCCGGGGATGTGTCAAAATAAAGAATCACTTTCCTTTAGGAACGGATTACATGGGAATTCACGGATTATTCTTCTTCTTTCCCCGTATATTCCGTGTAATCCGTGCCTAAAAGTCAGCCCCTCCTCATATCAGCTCTATTCAGCAGCCTTACACGATATAATACGAATAACAAAGCCCGGACACTCAACGCCGCATACAAATAAAACCAGCATCGGACAAGCTGTCCGGTCCGTTACAGTTTCATGTTCTTCCGATACTTCTTATACTTCCCGGTCTCTTCCCCTGTGGCCGGCACCAGACGGATGGCAGCTCCGCCACGGGGCTGTAAGGTGAAATGCAGACGTTGCGAGGCATCTACCAGCAAATAAGTACACCGCACGTGTGTCCGCGTCTTTACCTCTTCCCCGCCATCGGTATAAATATAGGCCAGATACGGCTTGCCTTTGTCCAGAAACGAAAGGTCTACTGTCTGTTGCGAACCTTCGTTGTTGGTCATGGCGGCTACAAACCATTCTTCTCCCTTACGTCGCGCCATCACGATGCCTTTTCCCGGCTCACCCGAAAGCACTTTAGAGTCGTCGAACACCGTCTGAAGATGTTCGAACCATTCTATCTCGGGTTCGCCCTGATAAAAGGAAGGACGGTCGTACCAGAAAATCGTCTGCAAAGGGCTGTAAAAGATCAGCGACGCAGCCAGCTGATGGGCATGAGTGTTCTTCAGCCGTTTGTCGTAGTAACAGATTGTATAGTCGGCCGCTCCGTTTATCATGCGAGTGAAAGGAAGGATGGTGTTGTGCGTAGCGTCGGGAAACTCCTCGTTGCCACAGATACCTTCCTGTGTCAGCAGATTCGGATACGTACGGCTGAAACCCGAAGGACGGAACTCGTCGTGAATGTTCATCAACAAATGATTCTCGGCAGCCAGACGAACCAAGTCGTGCAACCACGTTGCCCAGCGATGGCTGGCATACTGCACAAAGCCCGACTTAACACCGACAATGCCCCACTCGCGCAACAACGGAAAAAGTTCGCGTGCCTGTTTCATCAGCGCGTGCTGGTTGACGTACAACCAGATGCCTACACCTTTTTCCCTGCCGTAAGCCACCACACGCGGCATGTCGACTTCGGGCACTACCTTTGTCGCATCGCCATCGTGCGAAGTGCAGGGCATGTACCATTTCCAGTCGAACAGCATGTAAGGAATGTGATGCTCCGCACAGAAGTCGATGGTGGCAATGGCTCCTTCGGTCGTAATAGTTGTTTCGCGCATAATTTTGCCTGGCTTTACCCACTGGTCGGCATCGGCTATTGCACACGGAGGATTCAGATTCTGTATGATGTCATTATGCTCCAGCAGGTCGCCCGGACGGTCGGCTGCCATAATCACTTTCCAGGGTGTGGCATAGTAGGTCACGATGTCCACAGGACTGTACATGACAGAAGTAAGCGTATTGCTCTTCTTTTCCGAAGCGACAAACTTGGTCAGACACCAGTCATCCACATCGGCATCGGTCAGGGCAGCCCATATTCCTCCGGGCAGTTCCAATGTCAGTGCTCTTTCTACCGGACGTCGGATATCCCCTACGGCTAAACGTTCGAACCGTGCCTGCGCCCACTCTTCGGCCCATGCCATGCTTCCGGCCGGAAAAGTGTATTCCGTCAGGTCGGCCACCACCTTGTGGAAAATGGCTTTCGGATGCTCCGGAAAATAATAGCGGAAAGCAATTCCCTCGTTGTAAGCCCGTACTTCGATATTCAGCCGGTATTGCGATCCGTCTTTCTTCGAAAGATACATCGTAGCCGAACGGTAACAGTCGCGCACCGTGCTTCGTTCTCCATAAAGCGGATGCCAGGTACGGTCGGCCAAAGGGAAATAACTCACCGAGTCGACTTCCAGATTGTCCATCCAGCAGTCTGGCTGCTTCAGGCTACGTTCGCCAAGTGCCATTTCCCACACACGGTTGTCCATATCGAGTCCGGCACGCGACTCACCGAGCACCGTTTTTCCTTTATAATCCACCCGGTAACACAGTTCGTTGACTCCCGGCGACACTGTCTTCTGCCAGAAAGCGATACGATGTGTTCCGTCAGGTGAAGCAAGTTGCAAGTCTTTCTCTTCACCGGCCCATAATGCAATGGCAGTAGCCAATGCCCACAGAAATAATCCTATTCTTTTCATATCTCAATATATATTTTTCCAAGTATTCAGCTTTTTAAAATTAAAATACAACGAACTTATAAACTCACTTATATTTAATCTGCATAGATAAATACGAATGAAAAAACAAAAATTACCAAACAAGCTTAAAGAAATATCAGAGAATGATATAGAATGAACTTCCATTATAAACAACCAATCTTACTTTTTCAGGAACCTGTATTCCTTCTATTTTATCATCACATTATCCCTGGACGGAACAAATTTTCTTCCATTCTCTTTCCAGTACAGTTCCAGACGGTCAGCCTCGTCCGCCGTCAGATGAATGACAGCTCCATGTTTGGGAGCATTGAAATTGGTCGACTTCATCACACCGTCATTAAACCGTCCCAGATTTTTAAACGTTACAAAATCGGTTGTCTCCGTAAATCCGAAATTATGTGGCGTAACGCTGTATACATCATACATCAATACCCATTTCTCCTCTCCGATCCGTTTCCATACGGTCGGTGCCTCACAAGCCTTGGGCTCAAAATCGTACCATTTAGAATCGTATCTGTATCCTCCGTTGATACGGTCTGATACCGCCTGCTTGATACCCGGTGTCCCATCATGTGCTACATAGAACAGATGATAGCGGTCGCCCACCTGTGTTATATCTCCATCTATGGCCGAAATGTTTTCATCGGGATACTCGTAAAGCAATTGAGGCAAACTCTCTATCTGATTAAAATCATCGTTTACATATACATAATACAACTTATTCCTTTCATTACGGAAACGCATGGTATAATATATCATCAATTTCCCTTTTTGTTCGTCATAACAGATTTCCGGTGCCCAGGCACAACCTATCTCAGACAGTCCGGCGGTCAGTTTGTCAAAACGGATGTTGGCACGGTTCCAGTGTATCAGATCCCACGACTTCATCAGAACCAGTCCCTTGTTATTTCCCCAACCATAAAGTTTTCCATCACGTTCCCATTCTGTATCCCGATAACCGTCTCTTTTCGCAAATACATGCAAGTCGGTCATAGCAAGATAAAACGCCCCGTCCGGACCACGATAGATGTAAGGATCGCGAATGCCCCGCTGGCTGGCAATAGTGTCACCAGCCAATACCGGTTCTCCACCATTCAAAGCCGTAAACGAATATCCGTCGCGACTGATTGCCATATACAACCCATGGGTTTCATCCTTATGGAATACCATCAGATAAGCACTCATGTTTTTTTCCTGCGGCACCGCATTCTTATATCGGAAATGGCTGAATCCGGCTTCGCCTTTTCCCATACTTACCAGACCGATTCGCAATGCATAGAAGCCTTTGTAGACATTGTGATGCATGCCAGACACGTCGATGTCCTCGGCTATGGCAGTCCAGTCTTTCCGATCCTTACTAACCCAAACAGAAACATGATTTCCCTGATTTTTAATCTTGACAGAGAAGTTCCGTCCGACAGTATTAGGGACTTCCACCGGTTTATCTGCATGACGGTAGACGGTAAACACCTTACCGTCGGAAACAAGACCGGCATAAGCCTGCTCATTATAATACAATACCAGCCCGGCTTTGTTTCCCTTGCCTGTCTGTACGTCGACTTGAGTCTCATAATTCTTGTCTTCAGCTGTTACCAGTAAGAGGCGTCCGTCCGCTGGTGTTTTCCCTTTCGCATCCAGCCACAGGGTATTCTTGTCGAACTTCAATGCTTTCGGAGCATACTCCTTCCAGAAGGTCCACTGCATTCCCAATTCCGGACCGGCAAAATCGTCCGACAGCTTTATTCCGTGTTCTATATCAGACCGATTGTCAAGACGGGATTTCGGTTTCTCTGCCGTACGGCACCAGCCGTCCGAAGTCCATTCTATCGGTTCAATCAATGTCTGCCTTCCCAATGTATGGTAGCCGTTGGCATAAGCATGATAGACTACCCACCAGTTGCCGTTTACATCGTCAACCAGCGTACCGTGGCCTTTCGACCACCAATTGTCGTTGGCGCTATACGTATGTACCAGCGGATTGTAGGGAGAATTTTCCCACGGTCCCAGCACACTTTTCGAACGGGCCATTACTATCATGTGGCTTGTAGCGGGACCGGCTGTTCCTCCTTCGGCCGAAACCAGGTAATAATAGCCGTCGTGGAAAAACAGCTTCGGCGATTCCAGATACATGCCTTCTGTAACCCAGTGCTTGGGAATCGGCCAACCGTCATACACTTTCGTCACTTCGCCACTGACCGAAAGTCCGTCCTTCGCCAAAGGAACGACTTTGCCTTCAGACACATAAAGAAATCGATTTCCGTCCTTATCTACGATATGTCCCGGGTCAATGCCTCCCACCTTCAGATCGACAGGTTCACTCCAAGGGCCTTGTATCCGGTCGGCCCAAATCACCCAATTGGTACCTGCCGCCGGATAATAGATATAATAGCGTTCGCCATACTTGACCAAATCGGGAGCCATAGCAGAGCCTTGCCATTCCGTCATGGCACGGCAAACGGGTTCCCAATGTTCCAAATCCTGAGAATGCCAGATTAAAAAGCCCGGCGCATAATAGAATGGAGAATGTGTCATGTAGTAATCCTTGCCATCGCGCAGAATGCTCGGATCGGGATAATCACCCGGCAAGATACATTTAGGATACTCTTGCGATTGCACTTGCCACGACAAGAGCACAAAAAGGAGAAAAAGAAAATTCGCTTTCATAAAAAAGATACCAGTTAAATAGGTTATTTTATTATCATATTTATACCCTGCACTTGGAGAAGCAGGCAGCCACCTACCTTTTTTTAGGCAAAAGCACAACAGGAACGTATATGAATCTCTGCCCTACTTCCGACTGCTTGCTTGGGTTTTACGCAACAGGCTCTTGTCTCAACAGTTTCTCACAGCTATGAGAAAGTTATTCTCACAAGTATGAGAAAACTATTCTCACAGTCATGAGAAAAAGATTCTCATAGGCATGAGAAAGAAATTCTCATTCAGTGAGAATGTAGTTCTCATGCTTAGAGAACGACCCAAAGTCAGTAAGACAAGGAAATAGCAGGTTAAGATAAAATTCGAAACCTGAATTTATATACTATTACGAATAAGCTCCTCCGTACACTCAATGAGATATGTCCGATTAGCGGCGGCCAGCTTGTTATTGAGGAAGATTCAGCAGCCTCCGGTTATCCAGCACAGTCTGCTGAGCCACTTGCTGTATGTATTCCGCCAGTTCGGCATCGAGGTCTGCCGTATAGGTTGTCTGATAATGACGCTGAAAAAGAGTGGAAAAGATTACGTTGGCTGCCAGATAAGTTCCCAAGACAGAGGGGTGACTACCGTCCGGCCAATACAGCGACTGATAGGGACGCTCGGCACGAACACGCTTCCAGGCTATCCCGACCGGTGCACACCAGGCATCATTCTGATAAGCCATTTCCAGATAACTGGTTATCAGCCGGTCCTGCATGCCTTCATACGTATCGATCAACGGATATGCCTCATGCGGCTCCTGACAGCCGTCTTTATGTCCCCACGTCATATAAAAGATGACATGTGCCTGCGGATTGTACACATGAACCAGACTGTCCAGCTGGCGGGCATACGAATAGGTTTCCCGTTGCACAATGGCGGTCGGCTTGGCGGGAGCGGCGCTCTGCTCCTGCAAAATCACATAATCCCAGTTTCCCTTCCGGATAGCTTCCTGTTCCTCCTTCCGTTGCAAGTGCTTTTTAAATGTACACCCGCCGGGGGTATAAGCCTGCCAGGCAATGTTCATCCGATGGTCCACCGCAATGTTCCGGGCAATCTTCTGCACCATGAGCGGCAAGTCGTGATAGTAAGTATAACTGTTCCCTATATAGAGTACACGTACAGAGTCCTTTTCGGTCTGCGCACACAACGAGCCGACGGATTGCACCAACATACAAATGAAAATAAGAATGACTTGTTTCATAATCATATATTTTAATGAGTTCGGACAAAAATAAGAAAAAAGTCTGATTGTCCGCAACCAGGCAGAAGACAATCAGACTTTCTTATCGCAAGATAAACAAGCAGGGATTACCAGCCGGGATTCTGCTTCAACTGGCTATTCAGACGCATTTGTGTTCTTGGTATCGGAGAGAGATAGTCACGTTGGCTGAAAAGCAAGTTACCTGCCAAAGTAGCGATGGAACGTCCATAATCAGGATCGTCCGGTCCACTTCCTTCGTAAATGCCGTAGAGCAACGGATATTTCTCGGGATAATAGCAGGGTTCGCCAAAGTAAGTAGCATCGTTGGCCTTTTCGGTCTCGTAGGCGGTACCCAAAATCTTATGACCCAGTTTCTGTCCGGTCAGGTTGATGTGGGCAATACCCCAGCGCTTCAAGTCATCCAGACGGAAGCCCTCACCAAAGAGCTCGCAAGCACGCTCGCGACGTATCTCGTCCAGCATATTCATCTTCTTACAGATGGTTTTTCCGGTAGCGTGGTCAAACCAACCGGCATCCCATACGTTGGCAATCAATGCATTGGTCAACGGAGCCACACGGGCACGAGCACGATTCTTGTTAATAGACTTATCCAAATCCTCATCCGAAATCGTTCCACCATTCAGTTCGCAAGTAGCTTCGGCGTAAATCAGGTGTACTTCGGCCAAACGGATCAACGGATAATCGGCCGATTCCGTTTCACTGGGTCTGCCTGCACCTTCAATCAGGAACTTGCGGCTACCATAACTGCTGGCGGTAGAGTTGTTGCGAAGAGTCGGCTTAAACACGGCACAAGTGCTGCTGTATGCAGGATCGCTTGAATCATACACGTCATTGTTCTTGGGGAATACCGGATCGGGATAAGGTTTACCAGTCTCCGTCAGCTGTCGGCCATCTTCCGGACGGCTGCTCCAGAATGTCCGGTCGGGGATGGACATACAGCAACCGATGAAACGATAGTCACGGTTGCGGAACTCACCCACAAACGTATCATAACCCTCGAACTGGGGATTGTTCTGTGCATCCTTCATGTCACCCGTATAGCTGATGCGGATAGGCAGACCGTTGCGGCAGAGGAAGGACTCGCCGAAGCTGGAACTGATGTTGGAACCCTGCCAGGTAGCCACGGTGTGTGAGAGGTTGATGCCACCACGTCCCAAATCATAATCGTACTTCTTGAAGAAGATGAACTCCTTGTTGGTACTCTTGCCTGCACCCATGAAGTTAGGAATGTTGCCCGCACCATCGTCGATATTGAACAGATAGAAGTAGCTCAGGCTATCACATTCGTTCCACAATTCGAAGGTACCGCTCTCGGCCTCGTCAATCACTTCACCTGAAAGGCGTTTGGCCTCGCTCAACATTTTCTCGATGCTGTAGTATCCTTCCGGTTTGGCTGTACCGGCACCAGTGTTCACACCGTCTCCGTCCAGGTCGTAACCAATGGTCGGTACATATTTCTCCCATGTTGCCTCGTAAAGCAGTACACGGGCCAGGAAAGACTTGGCGGCTTCCTGGCTGACCTTTCCTTTGGAATCAGCAGGAATATTCTTTTCCTGAGGCAGCATCGGAATAGCCTTTTCCAGGTCGGAAATAATGAATGCAGCGACTTCGTAACGGCTCTTACGTGGACCGTAAAGCACTTCATCGTTGACGTCAAGTACATGATCGACAATGGGCACACCACCAAAGATACGTAACAGATAGAAATGCTGCCATGCACGGAAGAAGTAAGCCGTACCTACCGACTGGGCAATTTCTGCCTGATCGCCTGTATATTCTGCCGCCTTCTGCAACAGAATGTTACAAGTACGGATATGACTGTACGGTTTATCCCACTGATAGTTGCTTTCAGGAGCCGAACCGCCTCCATTACTACCCAATCCGGAAATATCCAGATTGCGGTCCATGCTGTCATAATTTGCCTGATTGTTGTAATTCTTCCACGCTTCTACATTGTAAAGCGCATTGGCAGCCTGCTCAAAATGCTCCGGTGTTTTGAAGACGATAGCTTCCGTACCCTGTGACAAGGGTTCCTTATTCAGGAAATCGCTACATGCCGTCAAAGACAAGGTCATAGCCGAAGCCAGAAATATCTTGTTCAATATTGTTTTCATATTTCAAGTTTTAAGAATTTAGTTAGAAAGTTACGTCCACACCAAAAGTCAACAAACGGCTGAAGGGGAACGTGTTGTTTGAAGCCTCACCATTTTCCGGGTCATAACCATCTTTCACTTTGGTCCATTCCCACAGATCGTCGCCCGAGAAGTAAACCCGCACCTTGTTCAGTCCGGCCTTGGCAATCCATTGTTTGGGAAGCGAATAACCTACTACCAAAGATTTCAGACGGATGTAACGGTTGTTCTGTACGCTGGCATCCACGTTGTTATAGTTGAACTTGTTGAAGTTCTGGTCACGCGAAATAATCGGATATTCAGCATCAGTATAATCAGGCGTCCATGTCTTGTTCAGGAAGGTACTGTTCTGCAGCGTGTAATTTGTTACAAACGGAGCATAGACATTACCCGTTCTTAGAATATTCTGCTTGCCTACGCCCTGGAAGAAGGCTGAAAAGTCAATACCTTTCCACTCAAGACCCAACTTAATACCGAATGTCAGACGCGGAGCGGCATCACCGGCATAATACAGGTCCTCGGTCGTAATGGCACCATCACCATTCAAGTCTACATAGCGGCGGGCACCCGGACGCAAGCGGTTAGTACCTGTTTCGGACGGAGCCGGCAGGATGTTGTTAGCTTTAGGGCCTGTGCGGTCGGCATTCCAGTAATACATTTCATAGTAAGCATCCACTTCTTCCTGAGTCTGGAAGATTCCGTCTGTCTGGTATACATAGATAGCATTCAACGGTCTGCCAACCAAACGGTTCGTGTTCTTACCCGGATCGGGCACGTTTTCATTGTTCGTCAACTCCAGCAATTCAGTAGATGCATCGGCCAACGAAGCACCGATGTTGTATCTTACCTGTCCAATCTGGTCGTTCCAGTTCAAGGCTATTTCCCAACCTTTGGTACGCAACTTACCGTTGTTGGTTTTCGGAGCAGATGCACCCAATACAGAAGGATAAGTTACGTCGATGAACATACCATCGTTGGTCTTCACAAAGTAATCGAACGAACCTCTCAACCGATTGCTCAACACAGCAAAGTCAACACCTGCATTGTGGCTGTAAATGGTTTCCCAAGTACGTTGGTCTGAAGTCATATTGGCCACCCACAACGAAGTATGCTGAGTAGCTGTAGTGCCAAACAACGTTGTACCGGTGCTAATAGTAGAAAAGCGTTCGTAATTGTCGATACCGTTCACATTACCGGTCTTACCGTAATTGTAACGTACTTTCAAGTCATCCAGCCAGTTGATGTCCTTCAGGAAATTCTCCCGTGAGATTCTCCAGAAGCCGGAAACAGAATAGAAGTTCTTCCAACGTTGCTCTTTGGAGAGTTTCGACGAACCGTCACGACGTGCCAACACTTCTACCGAATACTTGTCATCGTAGATATAGTTCAGACGTCCCAAGTAGGAAACAAAACCCCATGAGCTCTGTCCACCACCAGCCGACTTGGTAGCTCCGTCAATCCATACATCCAAATCCGTCAGACCAGATCCCGGATAGAGAGGGCCCATACCACGTGAAGCGGTCACTTTCTTATAACTTTCCTGTTCGGCCGTCATACCCAACATGGCAGACAAACTGTGAACTTCGGCAAATGTGCGCTCATAGTTGGCATAACCTCCCAAAGTCACATTCTCCCAACGTTCCATCTTTTCTTCCAGCGAACCGGGTCCCTGCTTGTTTCCGGTCTCTGTGCCTACCCAGTCGTAATACTGCACCTTATTCTTGGCAGTCTGTGTGGCACGCTGAGCCAGTTTATAATTACCCGTAGCAGAGAAAGAAAGACCCTGTACCCATTTGTTGAGGTCGAGCGTCACCTTGCCGTTGGCACGGAAGTTGGTAAACGAGTTCTTTATCTGTCCACCCTGTGTCAAACCACCAACCGGGTTACGGTTTCCACTAAATGTATCGTAAGCATCGCCGTTCTGGTTATATACAGGCCAGAACCAAGGATCGAACCAACCCGCACCGACATCGGTCGAAGGAGTGGTAATGTCGCGCTTCTCATACGACATGCCGGTCTCGAACTTCAGGAAATCGTAAGCCTGATAATCCATGTTCAGTCGGGCACCGTATTTTTTCTCACCATCTTCGGCTATCTTCAACTGCGAATTGGCATCCGAATAGCTCAACGAAGCATAGTATCCGAATTTGTCGTCCGCACCGGAGATGGTTACTGCGTGACGTTGTGAAGTAGCACTACCATACAATACATCCTGCATATAGACATTCGGATCCCAGCGCTCTACCTTGTCGCCGTTCTGCAAAGTCAGTACCCGGCCTGCACGCAGGGCGTTGAACAGTGTCTCCCCTTTGTACACTACCGGATTGCCAGTTGTCGGATCTACATCCGAAGCATCCAGTGTCGGCCCTCCAAACGAATTGAATATCCACCAGTTGATGTTCTTATGTACTTCCTCCGGCGTACTCAGGCTGGGATTTGCAGCTATCGCATCGTAGTATTGAGCCTGATAGAACATGTCCAGCCATTCACTGTTGGTAGTAAACGAAGGCTGAATACCGGTAATAGAACGGCTGATGGCGCCATTATAAGTCACCTGCGCTTTACCCTTCTTTCCACGTTTCGTAGTAACCAACACAACACCCGAAGCAGAACGGGCACCGTAGATGGCGGCCGAAGCGTCCTTCAACACAGAGATGTTCTCAATATCATTGGCATTCATGGCGTTCAAGTCATCCAACGAACCGGACATACCGTCAATGATCACCAACGGATTACCATCACCGTTGATAGAAACATCACCACGAATCTTCATAGAAGCATTCTCACTACCCGGACGGCTGGACGTACGCGTAATGACCAGTCCCGGAACCTCGCCCTGCAAAGCTACAGTAGCATTGGTGATACCTTTATTGCTGAAAGCCTCTTCACCTTTTACCTGTGTGATGGCACTCGTCAGTGATGCCTTCTTCTGCGTACCGTAACCTACGACTACCACTTCTTCCAGCAATTCGGAATCTTCCTGCAAGGTTACATTATAATCGTTTTGAGCACCGACCTTGATCTCCACTGTCTGGTAACCGATGTAAGAGATAACCAACGTGCCCGAAGCATTGTTCAGCGTAAAGTTACCATCAATGTCGGTTATCACACCAATTGTTGTTCCTTTCACCATCACGTTGGCACCAATAACAGGTTCGCCGTTTTTATCCAGAACTTTACCTTTCACGGTCTTTCCGCTTTGCTGTACTTCCTGTACCACTTCTACCGCCGCACGTACCTGCGATGCGGGATATAGGGAGGCCGCACATAAGGCGGCAACCCATATAAATTTCTTTCTCATGATGTAAAAACGTATTTTTATGTATTCGTATTAGATTTACTCTTCTGCACCATAGACATTCAAGTCTGCCAACATGGCTTGCGAACCCGTACCTTTGTGTTCGGTACCGAAGTACACCTTAATATATCGGGCACGGGGCGTTGTAGGCAAGCCGCAAGACTGAGGCACGTCGGTATTGGGATCGAAAGCAAAATCACCATGATCGGTCCACTGCCAACTGTCCGGATTGCTGGGATCGGTCGCACCGGCTTCCGTACAAGTATAGATATGCTGTCCTTTCTGTCCACGGGCATCTCCCTGACGACGGGTCAGTTCCACGCTGGCAACGGTTACTTCCTTACCCATATCCAGAATGAACCAATGCGGATAGTTGGTAGCCACTTTCCAGGAAGCATGCCAATAAGTATTCAGGCTGCTGTCTATCATCGAAACTACACGTCCATTCTTCAGGCCGTCTTTATCGCCTTCGCCTTGTGCTTCCTGAGAGCTGTAGCCGATGGTTGCGTCATTCGAATTTTCATTGTAACCGGGGAAACTCCACAAAGAACGGTCTATCTTGACTGCCGGTATCGGTGTAATCGTCTTCTCAATCGGTTCGGAAGCATTCTCGTACTCATCTTCTGCACTGACTCTGACCACGCACTCACCCTGCAGGAATTCGTTGTTACTGTCCATCAGCATTACTAACTGTGTGCCTTCACTGTTGGCTGGCACCTCGAACTTGGTGCTTCCTGTCTTGCTGGCATCACTTGCCTGATGGTATTCCAATGCTATCAGTACCGTCGTATTGAACTCATTCTTATAGTTCACCAATGTACCGCCCAATACCGGACTCAGTGTAATGGTCTTCACCACTTCCAGATAAGCCGGAGCACCGGGAGCAAACGATACTTCTACCGCACCGGCATTGTTCCCTTTCACTGAGCAGGCATACAACGAAAACTTGCATTCGTCCGTACTGGCAAATCCTTTCACGGTGGCAGTCGAAGGTTTGTCTTTTGCTACCAGCACATACTTCTCTTCACCTTTGGAGTCGGTGTAAGAAATCTTGGTGTACATAAAGCTGGGGCTGTCGGGATTGGTCCAGCTCAAGGTAACCTCACCCGGACCGGCAACTGCCTGCACATTAGTGACCTGGGCAGGGGCCGAATTGTCAATCGTAATCCGTCCCTCCTCATCATTGCAGGCACAGAAAACGGATGCCACACAAGTGGCAAACAGGAAAAGAAGCAGACTTCTTACCTGTAGCAGATTCAATGATCCATTTTTCATAAACAATAAAATTAAATTAGATTTATGTTATTAACTCAATTCTTGCGACATCATCCGACCGAAGTCTTTTTTCAGATACATTGTCTGATAAATTCACGTACCGTCTTACGTCCCAGACGCAAATGATTTTCCACCGTACGGATGGAAAGTTGCAGTTCGGCAGCAATCTCGGGAACATCTTTGTCCTGGAAGCGTTTCATAGCATACACTTTCCGACGTTGTTCCGAAAGTTTGTTTAAGGTGTATCGTTCCAAGGTCAACAAATCTTTTACCACCACACGGCTTTCTACATCTTCAACCGACTTCGGACAGCAGTCATATATATAAGAGGTATATTCCTGCTTCAGCCCACTACGACGCCAATAGTCCACCAGCAGATTGGAAGCGATGGTAAAGATGAAACTCTTCACCGTCTCGGGACGAAGCATCGGTTTGTAGTCGAGCAGACGCAGGAAGACGTCCTGAGTCAGGTCGCGAGCAGTCTCCCAGTCGTCTATCCTATTAAATAGGTAGGCATGCACAGGCCGTGAATATTGCCGGTAGGAGTTGGCAACAAGTTCGTTGGATGTGGTTTTCATGTCTTCCATGATTCTTAGTTTTTGTAGGTTCAAATTATACAATTCATCGCGCCCTCTTTCTGAGGAGCTCAATGCAAAAATAGAATGAACCCGAGACATGAAAAACAAAAAGAAGGCGGAATACGTATCACGCATAAGCATGATACAATCTTAAGAATACACACTGATTATCAATAGCATACAATGGTATCACAAATGAGTGATACTCGACGGAAAAGAGAAAAGTATCAAAATTCTCCTCCTTCTGGAAGGTTGTTCTCCCCCGATAACGGGGGAGTTAAGAGGGGGTGAGTACCCGAAGGGGGAGGTGGTAGGTGAAAACATAAAGTGTTAATATGCAGAGTGGCGTAAAACCTACCACCCCGCCCGTTGGGCAACCCTCCTTCCAGAAGGAGGGGAGTCAAATACTACAACTAAGTTTCGACACCCTCAGCCAGATACCATTATTAGGTTTTGACACCCTCCTACAGAACAGTACAGACTTCAGCTTCTAACATAAATCTATTGGTGATGAAATGAAAAGAGTACAGATTAAGGAAACCCTTTCCTTTAGACACAAAATTACGCGGAAGTACACGGATTAATATTCATTTTTCTTCCTCCGTGCTTTCCGCGTAATCCGTGCCTAAAATATCAAAATGCGGTCACTTCTGTTTTACCACCCCTTCATCGTAGGGGCAGCCCGAACCTATTCATGTTTTACAAAACTGTAAGTACCGGACTGGAGTTCCAGAATTACCCACCCGTCACGACAGGTCAGCTGCTCCACACCACGGCTGCCGGGGCGCAACTTCCGGCCACCTTCGGTGAGGCTGTCAGCAGAATCTGCACGCAGGTAAAGCGTGGCCGTAGTGTTGGCGGGGATGCTGAACGAGTAGTGCACGCTGCCGTCGTCGGCCAACCGCCACTCGCTACGGATATGGCCGTAAAGGGAATCGTAATATCCCTTGGCATACTTCATCTGTCCCGTCGGGTCGGGAGTGGGACGAAGCACAAAATGATGGAAGCCGGGCGAAGCCTCATCGCACTGAATACCCAATGAATAGCCATACATCCAGGCGCCCACCGCCCCGAAGGAATAGTGGTTGAAGGAGTTCATGCGATTGTTCTCGCCGAAACCGTCGGTGTGGGTGTACGAGTCGAGCCGTTCCCAGATGGTAGTGGCACCTTGCTCCACCGAATAAAGCCACGAAGGATAGGAAGTCTGTTGCAACAGGCGATAAGCAACATCATCGTACCCGCCGTCCGAAAGTGCCTTACAAATCCAGGCGGTTCCGATGAAGCCCGTCATCAGCGAATAGGGCGGACACTGCCGACCGTTGTCCGCCACATTGGCACGGCTGACGGTATGCGCCAGGTTCGCAGCGAAGCGAGTCTTCAGGCTGTCTTCCACCAATCCGAAAGCCAGCGGCAGCACGTACGAGGTCTGTATGTCCACCGCCTGCCCTTTGGCAGGACCGTCAGCACCGGAAGCGATGGTCTTGCCTGTCTCAGGGCAGATGTAGATGCAACGGAAGAAGTCGAGCCGTTCTTTGTAAAGCGAACGGAAACGTTCCGCGTCGACCTCACGCCCCAACAGTGCAGCCACCTTCGACATGATTTCCAAATCGTAGAGGAAGTAGGCCTCCCACATCAGGGTCTTGTCGTTCTTGTTTTCCTCGGGGCCGAGCCAGTCGCCCAGGTTGCCCCACACCTTTTCCTGCACCAGCACGCCAGTTTGCGGATCGATGTTCTTGGCAAGCACATAGTCGATGTAGCGACACATGGCCTCGTAGTGTTCGGCCAGCAGGGCGCGGTCGCCATACTGCCGGTAGACCTCCCAGGGCACGGTGATACCCGCGCTGCCCCACAGCAATCCGCCGAAGCCTACTCCCATCGGCGCCACGTCGGGGAAGCGACCGTCCTCGCGCTGCACATCGCGCATAGCGCGAAGGTAACGGCGTAGAAACTGTCCGGCATCCGTCAGGTAAGTGGACGTGCGCGAAAAGACAGAGATGTCGCCTGCCCAGCCCATACGCTCATTGCGCTGCGGACAGTCGGTAGGGATGGAAAGGAAATTGGCGTAAGTGGACCATACGATATTCTGCCACAGGCGGTTGACCTTCTCATTCGAAGTTTCGTAGTGGGAAGTCAGACGGTCTACCGAACTGAGCACCACGCCGCGGACAGCCTCCACAGGCAGTGCCCGGTCGATACCGGTAATCTCCACATAGCGGTAACCGTGGAAGGTAAAACGGGGCGCGATGGTTTCCCGTCCGCCACGGGTGGTATAAAGGTCTTGCGCCATGGCTGCCCGAATGTTTTCGAGCATCATCAGGCCCGTGTTTCCGGCATAGCGTGGCAAGTCGGGATATTTCACCTCGGCAAAGCGCAGGCAGATTTGTCGTCCGGGCTCCATGCCCTCCAGCGTGATTTCGGGCACGCCGGCCATATTCTGCCCCATGTCGTAGACGAAGACACCCGGCCGCACCTCTTCCACCGAGCGTGCCGTCAGTTTCCGCACTGCTTTCACCGTCTGCCCGTACTGGGCTACGAGCTGGAAGCGGGAATAGTCGTCCACACGCGGCGTGTTGCCCCCGCCCACGGTGCTGACGTTGCCCGCCGTCGCCACTTCGACCGCAGGCTGCCAGGCTGAGTCGTCGTAACCGGCCCGTGCCCAACCTTCGACAGCCTTCTCACGGGTAGCGTCGTAGACTTCACCTTGGAAGAAGCTGCCGTAAATCACCGGTCCGCCGGTGAAGCACTTCCAGGTGTCGGGCGAGGTGACGATGCGTTGCTCGGTACCGTCGTCGTAGGTCAGAACAAGCTCTGCCAGCAGCGACTGACGGTCGCCAAAGAAGTTCCAGTTCTCGCCCGTATAGGTGGCTCCTCCGCTCCACCAGCCCTCGGCCAATATGGCACCTAAGGCATTCCGGCCTTCGGCCAGCAGGGAAGTAACGTCGTAAATCTGATACAGATGGGTCTTGTTGTATTGCGTCATGCCGGGATTGAAGTAATCGTTGCCAACGCGTTGGCCGTTCAGGTAGATTTCGTAGATACCCCGTGCCGTGACGCACAGGCGTGCCTTGCTGACCTTCGCCCGTCGGGTGCTGAACTCCGTACGCAGCATGGGCGCGGCATTGCGGCTGGGATTCACCAGATAATAGCCGTGTGCCGACTGCTCCAACCGCTCCTGCTCCATCTTCACCAAAGTCAGACGGTTCTCGGGACTGCGGAAGTTGCAGATTTCGATGTTTGCTTCCTCCAGGTCTGCCGGACGGCCAACGCTGAACCCGACATCGCCCACCACCGGAAAAGCGATGAAGTCACCACCCCGCCCCAACGGATTGAGATTTTCCTCGCCCAAAAGTGTATCGCCCTTATAGAAACGGGTAAAACCCAAATCGGAATAGAGAGTAAAACACTGGAGGGCGTGCATCCGACTTTTATCCAGCACAGCGAGCGGTATTTCAAAAGAACGGAGAGGAACGTCCGCACGGTCGGCAGCAGCGTACCCCACCCGATAGACATTCAGACGGGCGGCACGGCCGGAGTCTAATGGCGCCAGGTCGAACTCTACCTTTATATAAGAACTGTCACGCCCGTTCTCCAAGTGCTCCAGATTCATGTTGGCATCCATCAGCCGGCGGTCATTGGCACCGTACACGAAAGCCAACTTGCGCGAAGCGACTCCCTCGCGCAGGCGGAAAGTGAGATTAAGCTTGAATACAGGCAGGTAAGGCGAATAAAACATCCGGTCATCGTCTCCCCCACCAATCCAGCGGGCTCCTCCCCAGCCTTCCACGCCGTCCGTGGCGAGCAGGCTGGTCTCAAAGCGAGAAGTCTGTTGCAGGCACCGGCCTTTGTGGTCCCACACCGTCACCCGCCAGTCGTAATGCGTCAGTGGTTTCAACGTTTTTCCCTTATATTCAATGTTCTGCGAACGGCTATCTTTCACCCGACCCGAGTTCCACACCAATACGCCATGCTCGTCGGCCACTTCCAGTTGGTAAGCCACCTGCCGCAGTCCGCGCACGGTGCTGTCACCCACCATACGCCATCCGAAGCGCGGGCAGCTAACGTCGACAGCCAACGGCGTTTCCACATATTCCACACTCATTCCTTCCAGCCGCGGAACGCGTTCATCGGCACAGACACCTGCTGGTAACAGGCAGAACAATACTCCCAGAAACATCGGGAAGAAGAATTTCCAGCTCATAAAGCAAACAATTTATCAGTTTTTGTTTTCCATAGAGGCATCCCTCTGTAGTTCATTTTACAAATATAAGCAATCGGAATTGAAAAATGAAAGAAAAAGCATGGTGAAACGTATCTTTCACAAGCATGAGACTTCATAAGCAATTAGCATTGATTATCAGCCATATACAGAATTCTCACAAACGAGTGAGACTCATGGTGAGAGACGGTGAAGCGTGAAGTTTCACCATAATCCCCCCGTCGTCAGCGATTTACGTGCAAAGTGAAGGCGTGAAGGCAGATTCGGAAAAACTATTCTCAAAACGGGGTGAAAGGATACCCCACCAATGACGCGGATGAAACAAGATGACCACAGCTTTCACCCTACCCATCTGAAAAGTGAAATGGTAAAATGAAAAACAGGCAAACGGATTGCCGAGAAGCAATGCAAGCACGGCTCGCAAGTAATGCAAGCACGGCTCACAAGTAATGCAAGTGCGGCTCGCAAGCAATGCAAGTGCGGCTCACAAGCAATGCAAGCGTGGCTCACAAGCAATGCAAGCGTGGCTCACAAGCAATGCAAGTGCGGCTCACAAGCAATGCAAGTGCGGCTCACAAGCATAGTTAGAGTGCTAAAGAGGGACTTGGGGACGCTAAAGAGGGAGTTAAACGAGCTGAATGCTCACTCTAATATACACAACATTCGCTTTTTTTGCGAATATTCAAAAAAGAATCATATCTTTGCAATATAATAACGTTGTAAAAGGGCATCAGATGGAAATCTACTTCAACGAAAAGTATTTAGAACAATTATACACAGAAGGGGTATCCGACAAAAAACACCGATACCAACCACAGATAATCCGTAAATACATCCGGATTATTGACCTGATGATAGAACTACCGAATGTACAATCTCTTTTAAACTACAATTCGTTAAACTACGAAAAACTGAAAGGGAATAAAGTAGGGCTTTCATCAGTACGAGTCAATGATCAATACAGAATAGAGTTTGAAGAAAAAGTAAAAGATGGTGAAATCCTTGCAACAATATGCAACATAACAGATTTGTCTAACCACTATCAATAAGTAAAAAGATGGATACCGAAAAGAAAACAGAAATGTGTGCCAACCAGTTAAAACCCGCTTACCCTACACATCCTGGAGAAATCCTGAAAGAAGAAATCGAATACAGAGGGATATCTCAACGGAAACTGGCAGAACAAATGGGCATGCAATATTCCGTGCTAAACGAAATACTCAATGCCCACCGCCCGCTAACAGAGAAAACAGCATTACTGTTTGAGGCTGCTTTGGGAATAGAAGCAGAACCCTTAATGCGTTTACAACTGAAATATAATATGCAGACTGCCCGAAAAGACCAGTCATTCATGGAAAAACTGGCACAAGTTCACAAAATCGCCGCTATGCTCTGACAAGCATATTACTCCCCGCCATGCTGCTGGATATACTCACTTGGCGTGCTGCCCGTGAACTTCTTGAAAGCACGGAAGAAGGAGGCCTTCGATTTGAAGCCGCATTTCTCGGCCAAGGTGACCAGTGTATATTTTTTATGAAGTCCTTCGGCTACCGACTGTTTGAAACGCTCTACCCGATAGCTGTTGACAAAGTCGTAGTAGCCCATCTTCAGGTGGTGGGTAAATACTGCGGAAAGCAGATAAGTGGGATACCCCACAGCTACCGCTACGTCCGACTGCTTTAAGTCGACATTGAGATAAGGTTGCTGCTCCTCCATATAGCGCTTCAAGGCTTCGATGACAGCTTGTGCCTCGGCTTCGTTCAGTTTCGAGTAACTTTCCGCAGACGACTGCACAGCCTCAGGTGCCGGTTCCGACGGTTGAACTGGTGGCAGGGCCTGTACCGGACTTTCTACCTGAACATCTGCAACAGGTTTCCTGTTCCGTATTCTGTAAACAACAAATGCAGATATTGCCAACACGCCTCCCAAGACAACCACATAAAGCAACCACGAACGCTGAGTGCCGACAACAAACGAAACAAAATCCTCGGAATCGCGATTCATATACTCGCGAACCCTGAATTTATACTGTCCGGAGGGCAAACCAAAGAAAGATACTTTGTCTTCACCGCTTAAGTCGATCCAAGTGGAATCCTTACCTTCGAGCATATACTGGTATCTGGCCTGTCCCGGTGCACGATAGCCCAACGGGAAGAATTGAAAAGTCACCGTATTCTCATCCGGCTCCAACACAAGTACCGTATCGGAACACAACACATAGTGGTCGGCATACGGCTTACCGTTGACAAACATTTCCGTGATGCGCACTGACAGGTCCGGATATTCCTGTTGCGGAATAATGGTATACACTCCTTTCGTGGCACACACCCATAACTGCCCGTTCTCATCTTTCGCAATCGGAGCTCCGGAACTGACAGACAAACCTGCCTCCATACCGAAAAGCCGATAACCTTCCAGTTTCTCGTCCATCCGCAGCAAACCGGTTGCATCGCCCAACCAATAAAAGCCCAGGCTGTCCTGCATCACCGTATGACACCTCACCGCATCCAACATCCGGAAATGTTTCAGTTCATTGTCGGCCACGAGCAGCCGATTGTCGAGCAGACAGAAAAACAAGGTTCCATCACGCCCTTCGTAAATGGAACGTACTGCAGCAGAACAAACTGAAGGCAATCCGGCTGAAGAACAACGTCCGGTAGAGCGGTCGAACAGCGTCAGTCCCTTGTCCGTCCCGACCCAAAAACGCTGTTTCGAGTCCACATAAATGCCGTAAACAATATTTCCCGGCATCCCACTGCCCGAAGCGTTATAGTCGCGTATATCGCCGGAACGCCGGTCGTAAGAATAAAGTCCGTCGGAAGCCGCCAGCCATACCAGCCCCTCGCCATCGTCCTGAAACATAAAAATGTCGTTAGATACACAGGTCCGGGTCAACGGAGTTTCGCGGAAAGTCCCGTCCTTAGGATTGAACACAGCCAGACCACCGCCACAGGTCCCGACCCAGACTTCATCACCGTTATCGAAAAAAGAGAAAATCAGGTTAGAACGCAGATGCCCCTCCCCTGCTCTCGAAACACTGACCAGACGAATGTTGCCAGTACGTTCGTCTACACAATAAAATCCTTCGCGTGTTCCGACAAACGTATAATGACCGGTTTTAAAGAAACTGCGCACCCCGACATCGTGGCGTGCAAACAGACCACGTGCATAACGCCGGTACGAGGCATCTCTCTTTTTCAACAGGTTCATCCCTTGATAATAATCGGTTCCGCACCAGATTTCGTCCCCGGCAAGCAAGACCGAAGAAAGCATATTGGATAATAGCCCCTGACCTGTTTCACCATCGTAAGTAAAGTGACGCATGGTTGCTCCTTCCGTAGCTGAAAGCAGATAAAGTCCCTGTCCTTTGGTTGCTACACCAAGCAGACCGGCTTCCCAATCCAAAGCTACAACCGGCACCTGTACATCGCTTTTCCAGAAAGAAGAAAAAGTACGCTTCGACAAGTCGAAGGTGATAACCTCACCTTGATGGGTGCCAATATACAGACAGCTTTCCCGTTCCACAAGACAAAACAGACGACCAGCAGAAACCAATGGACAAGGATAAAATTTCAATGCACCCGAACGAGTGTCACACAGCACCAGTCCCTCGGCTGTCAACAGCCAAGCTTCCTGTGACCCAACTACAGCTATGTCCATAATCAGATTACGAGCGGAAATAGCATTTTTCTCATCCATCACAATATGACGCAAACGGCTGCCATCGTAGATATAAAGTCCGTTGGTAGTAGCTATGTAGAGGGTTCCCGATTCGTCTTTACCTAAAGCCTGTACGGGAAAGTTTATTTCGTCGGCAAACATCCGTTCCATCGTATGAGCCACATGATTCATACGCCAGACCCCCTGAATGGTAGCTGCCCATAGTTCATGTTTTTGGGCTTCGATAAGTGCATTTACCAGAAATGGAGCTGGAGCTATGCCTTGCCTTTCTTCAGCAAAATGATAGACCAACGAACGGCGACCGCCGACCCGTTCCACAGTAGCTCCTGTACCTATCCAGACAAAACCGTCCGAATCCTTATAAATGGCGTTAATACGATTGTCTTCGAAACGGCATGTTATTTCATCATTGCCGATAGCCGTTACAGTATACTCGTCAGCGGAAGCACCTCCTGCCGCAACAAACAACAGCACAAATATCAAAAAAAATCTTAGCAAAGGCATTTTCTCGTTCTCCTATATAGCAAATAAGAATATGCAAAAATAGAAAAAAAGCCAAATTCCACCACATTTCTCCCCAAGATAACTACGGTCAAGACTTACGTTCAAGGAACTTTCTGCTCAGCCATCGACGAATCGGTTCATCATACAGCTTCAGACAAAGATAAGCCAGCAGAATACTGCCTAAAAATACAGCTGTCGCCACCGGCCACGCCTGAGAGAAAGAAAGTTCTTTGCGCCATACCCAAGCATAGAACAAATACATAAAGGGATAATGGATGATATAAAGCGGATAGGAAATATCACCCAGAAACTTGCAAACACGTGTGGAAGCACGGTCTGTCGTTTGCCCCGAAGCACCAAGCCATACCAACAACGGAAAAGCAAAAAGGACACAAAGGGAATCGTAAAGCCCATTATGCCACCACGCACCACCAGTCCCCAAATGAGGCACACATAGCAATATGGCTACTCCCAAACTGCACCACCAGAAAGCCCCCCGAATGTGTACAGGCTTGAATAGACGCGACATCAGTAATCCTACCGAAAAGGAAAACATCATACGCAGTAAACCACCGGGCAGATTGTATTCCAACAAGGACCATCCCACGCCCAAATGCCCGAATCCTGATAAATTGAATAAAGCGAACGAAGCCAGTCCAGCCCCTGTCAGCACCACCCATACAGTCAGCCACCTTGTAGACAAACGGCGGAGGAACAAGGCATAAAGCACATTGCCGATGTACTCGAAAAAAAGTGACCAACTGGGACCATTGAGCGGAAACATCTCACCATTTCCACGTACCTCCGGTGCTGAAGCGGGAAGAGCCGGAATCAGAAACAAGCCCAGCAATGTGGCCAACGTCACATCAGAAAAAGTAACCGGTGTCCCGTCCCATTTCACACTACCTTGCACCATAAAAGACAAAGCCCCCAACAGAACACCCATTACCAGCATGGGATGCAAACGGATAAGGCGTCGCTTGAAAAAATCGCCCAACCTCATCCGTTTCCAGCGGTCATCGTAAGCATACCCCACCACAAAGCCAGAAAGAACAAAGAAAAAATCGACAGCCAGATAGCCGTGATTGAATCTCTGATCGACAGGACTGGTTGCAAAACCTTCGAAAACATGATACCAGATGACCAGCAATGCTGCTACGCCCCTCAATCCATCAAGAATCTCATAATGAGGCTTGGAGTCGGCAAACGAAGCGGAAGAAGTGATGTTTCTCATAACAAATATCAGTTTTGTTAGCCGTCAGTTACAGAACTATACGTCCTCACTCCAACAGCCTTCAATGAATAATAATGAGCCGAAAGATAGACAGAAAGTTCGGATTGTGCAACCCAAAAAACATCTCTTTTTCTCTTCCTTCATTCTTCCACCCTTTAATTCACCAAATCAAAAGACTCATAAACTTCAGAACCGATCCATTCTTACTCAAACGTCACTCCCTCGGTATGTTCACCCACAAAGATACGTGCCATGTCGCCTGTCTTGTACCAGGTCGGCTTACCGGGCATGTTATCTGCGATACGCACACCATTGATGACCAGGTTCTCGAAACGGATGTTCTTCACACGACGTTCTTTGTCGTAGCCGATAATCTGTGAGACCTCCGCATTGCTGCCTGTATATACAATATCTTTGAAAAGTACATCTTCGATACCTCGGCCCGGTGCCTGGCAATACTTCTTGTTATAGAAAATACGCAGATTCAACAACTGGCCCTGACGGAAATTCTCAATACGGATATTCTCGAAACGGACATGACGAATCAGGTTATTGTCGCCAGCATTGATAGCAAGGCAACCTTGATAGTCTAGTTGTTTCTCTTTATGATCCAGAATGTCGATGTTTACATAATTCAGATTCTCCAACACCTCTGGATTTTTTACATTACCGTGAATACCAATAAAGATGGGATGAGCCACGTCGGCCCACAGCGTAGAGTTCTGCATCGTAATATTACGGCATCCGCCTACGAATCCCATACGTGTGCCATAAACGGTGGTACAGTCGTCCGAATTGCGGCAAAACACTCCGTCGAAAAGGACATTGTTGCTGGCAAATACGTTCAGTCCGTCACCCCAGCCATAGGAACTGATGACCTTCACGTTGCGTATCGTCACGCTGTCCGAACCGCCCGTAGGGCATTGGGTAGAAATCAAACCATCGACCAGCACATTTTTCGAGTTAACAATGCTCAACCCAGCTCCTCTGCCTTCAGGGTGCACTTTTCCGCGTCCCAGTATCTTGACATCGCGCACATTCACTGCACGGATACATCCCTTGACTACAGCACCACCTGCTACATAGACCGTCTTTCCAGACGGAACATTCAACGTATCGCCCGGCAGACGATGTACACCGGGACCGAAATAAATCAGGTCACGACGCCGCTTCAGTTTCTTCAGCGTCGTTCCTTCCAGCGGATTGTTCACGTCAATCGGATTGGCAAACAAGTGAAGATTGTGAAAAATATCACCGTTGACCTCTACCGAAAGATTGCGTGGACGATCCAACCGGAAAGTCAGTACGCTATCCGTTACAGTCGGTACAATACCGTATGAAAGAGGACGCACACGGGCGGTCTCGATGCTACCATGACAAAAACGGACTTTAACTTCCACCTCGCCCGAAAAGTCGAAATAGCCCAACGAAGCCTTTTCCACATGATGTTTGGTATCTCTTACTTCATCCACTTTGACAGCGTACGTATCTACTTGCTTCCACTCGCCTCCCGGTTCACGCACATCGACAACGAAGTCGTTTTTCATCTCCTCGCCTTCGGGAGCGGGATAAGTAATCAGTCGATTCTGTGCCCAAGCATTGTAAACAATGCCTAACAAGGCACCTGTAACCAACAGGGTTCTTTTCAATCTCATTTCTATATTCATATTTTTTAGTTTGTACTGCTGGTTATACGAAGATTCCTCAACATACGCCTAATCATCTTCAGAAAAATAATAGAAAAAAGATAATCAAAGTAGACTTTCCCATTAATGCAGCAGAGTCTTCACTTCAACCGCACGACTGATGACATACTGTTTTCCATCCAAAGAAATTCGGCAGGGGCCAGATGCTGTATAATACCATTCTCCATCCAGATTTTCCAAAAGAACATTTATATTCTTATCAGCCTTTATTGTCAGACGAGGAGTTTCCGCATAAGTACCATTACCCATAAAAAATATGTGATCTGTTTCACCTTGTTTCCCCCACAAAGCATACGTAGCAGCCGCTTTCATTTGCCCCATGCTACATACATGTGCAGCAGTGTCCGACGAAAGAATATGGTCGGTACGTTCTTTCTTCTGTTTCACACAAATGCCCACATGGCTGCCCTCTGCATTAGAAGTCACCTCAGGGAACGTAACAGATTCTATCAGACTGGGCTCCATGGCAGACGAAGGCTCGTAGATTGCTACAAAGGGACGATTCCAAGCTTCTCCCTCCTGACGTGCTACGAAGGTAAGCGTAGGCTGTTCCTTTATATTATAAGGCATGCCCGGAGTACGGCTCAGTCCTTCGGTCATGGGACTAAGCGCCTTGAAAACAGTACGCTGCGGCTGACCTTTCATCCACATATTCATATAAATATCATCTTTATCCGGCATCTGTATGGTAAAGGTAGCCTTGATATCCTTATCGGTAAGGGTACACGACTTATCATACAAATAGGAATAGGCATATAAATGAGCTCCGGCAAAAGCTAGTTCATCGGTAGGCTGTAAAAGCAGATCGGTACCGTCCGAAGCGGTCAGATTCATTGTCTGCCCCAGATTATGATAGAAATAATCGTGCATCTTGTCTCCTCCCAATTCTTTACGGCTACGGAAGATATCGACATAATATCCTGATTCTGCCCCCGTAGTTACAATGCCGATCAGTCGGGTCTGGTCAGCACGGCTTTCCGGCTCACGGAAATATACTTCGCTATAAGTGACAGGCGGAAATTTGTCTTCACCAGCAAGTGAAGCAAGTGCGGGAGCCGGATAACAGGATTGAAGCTTGAAAGCATGATTACTCTTCATGACCGGATAACTTGATATACCGTCCACACACACCGTATTATGGCTGGGAAACTGGGAATAATATTCCAAATAATCCAAACCACTGTATGAGTACTGTCCGATACCGGCATCAGGTCCCAGCACATATCCTTTACCATATAATTCCATCGAAATACCATTGGCATGCATGTGATTGCCTTCGCTGCCATTTAGAGAAACCATCAAGCTGTGGCGACGGTTCATTCCGTTGCGCTGTACCAACCACGACACGTTTGGAGCATAGAATAAAGGAGATACATAATCTTCAACCTTACCGGCGGCTATCTCTTCATCAAGAGTAAGTGGCTTCTCTCCAAAAAAAGAATGAATGGAAACGGGCACTTTACCGGAAGTCTCCGTCTGGGTAGCCGACTCAGGATCGAAGCACTTCAGCATGGCTGTGAAAAAGTTCTCCTGCTCTTTCTTACCGTTGGCACGAGCGTTCCGTATCATACGGACAATAGGAGTCGTGTTCAGATATCCCGGATGCGTATCACCAAAGCCACATATCATACGATTTGGGAACAGATATTGAGGTAAAGCCGAAACAGCTTTCGGAATAACCGGTAATTCGGAAGTAAGGTCGACATGCAAATTGCGGTCGAAAAGAGTGGTAAAACTGGTATAATCGTTCAGTACCACGTTACTATAACCGGGACATTCGGCCCAAATACCGGTTTGAGGGTCATAGCCATAATCGGCCAGGCGTTTCAAACTCCATTGACGGATACTGGAACGGTTGAGTACATAATCTATATAATATCTGCGCCCCTTACGATCCGCATAAGCGTCATCATCCTCCAGCACAAGGCCGATATCCATCACATAACGAGCCTGCATCAGATTCCAGTTGTTGTGGGGAACCCCGTTGGCAATGATATTGTCCGCCCATTTTTTGAAAGCGCCGGCATAAATTTCCATACTGGCGGCATAATGTTCCTTCAGATAATTATACAGAAAGTCGTACAACGGAACGAGATCGTAAAGAATGTCTTCGTGAATCACCTCAAACGAACTCATACCCACCAATGTTTGCTGATGTCCATGATTCAGATCGACCGGAACATTACGATAATAAATGCCTTGCATATAAGTATCGAATACGCCAGCTGCCAGTCGCGCGTATTTTTCGTCATCGGTCATCCAATAAAGGAAAGCAGCATCGCGCGCAATCCCAACAATCTCACGGTTCAGGCTCTCAATATTACGTCCGGTTTTAGAAGGATGCACTTTCTCTAAAGGGCGTCCGGGCAAGGTATTATTGTGAAAGGTAACATTACCAGCTTCATCATCATCGTACGGTTTCACATCTTCCAACCGGGGGCGTCCATAAGTAGCAACTGTTCCACGGGTTCCCGTATAACGTACAGTAGGGACAGGTGCTTTCGCCCCACCTGCATGGTCAAATACTTCCCCCTTGATATAAACATCGGTTGCATGTGAAGTCCAGTACATAGCCAATCGCGACAGTAACCAATCCGGTTGACTTTCCGTCCGTTCAGTGTATTTATCCGTACGTTGCTTCAGTTTTTCAAATACGTCCTTTGCCCAACTCTCATTTTCTATCAACTTCCATGCTTCATCCTTGCCCTGTGGAGTAGTAAGATAACGTGGATGTTCCTGAGGCAATTGCGACAGATTTACACTGTTTTGCGACCATAACACAACCGCCATGCATAGAAAAAACAATACCGTTTCAAGTCTTTTCATATCTTTATTCTGATTTCTGTTTTATAAAGATACGAATTAAATCGTATTTCTACTCAACACGCTTATGTCATTTCGATTGTTTTACTGCATTTTTACATTATCATGACTACAAGAAAATGGTTCGATTGGAAAGTGAAATATATTCCAATATGAGAATAATAGTTAAGAAAGACTTTAACATTTACAGCTTCCGCCACCTATCCACAGATAAATATCTATATTTCAATATATTATCCAACAATATATCGTATATTACCAAAACCTTTGGGGATAGTAAGCAACATTCAAGTCGAAGGTAGGCAACATTCGATGCGATAGTAGGCAACATCCGATACGAAGATAGGCTGATTTTATATTGAACACAAATTAATTTTGTCAAGCACATATAAAATTCATCGATCCCAAAATTATCCTTCTAAAAACAGGAATACATATCCTCAAATTGTACAAAAAACATTTTCAACCGTCAATTCGCATAAATAGTTTATTTAAGGAAGAAAGCTACTTCACATACAAAGATGAAAGACAATCGGATAAAAATAAAAAATAGCCTGTAGAAACAACACTGAAAACTTGTTTTTCCTTTGTCTCGACACCCACCTTTTTTTATCTTTGCAAAGTTAATATTGGGAAAATGATAAAGAAAGTACATATTCTATTACTCTATTTTTGTATAGCAATCGTTTGCTACGGACAAGAAGGCAAAATATTTACCGCAGACAAAGAATTGTCGAGCAGCATGATAAATAGTGTCTATCAAGACAAAGAAGGAGTTGTATGGATAGCAACTGAAGACGGACTGAACCGCTACGACGCAGCAAAATTCACAGTCTACAAAAATGATCCTCAAAACGAAAACACACTAAAGAATAACTATACCCGCATTATGTTCGAAGACAGCAAAGACAATTTTTATGTGGGTACCTTGACAGGACTTCAGCTGTATGACCGTGCACGCGAATCGTTTACAACAATTCCCATGAAATTCACGACAGGCGACTACTATGGAAATGCCAATATTTCTTCTATCATAGAGCGTAAAAATGGTGATATTGTCATAGGAACTTCAGGACACGGCATATTTATTATTAATCCAGCTCAGGAAAAAAAAGAAGCCTTACAGCAATTGGATTTAGTACCTAGCTACTTAGTAGACTATGTATACGAGGACCATGACGAGGCATTATGGATAGTCACACATGATAAAGGAATATTCCACATAAACAAAAATAAAAAAATATCCAACTATAATAGTTCTGATGGAATTATTTGGCCATCAAGCATTTGTGAAGACAATAAAGGGGACTTATATATAGGCTGCCTGAAAAATGGCCTGTTCAGATACGACCGCAAGCAAAAAAGGCTCATACATATTTCATATAACAAAACTCCACTTCCTATCAAAACCCTTTATCCGATAGAGAATAAAATCTATATCGGTACAGACGGAAATGGACTTAGAATCTACAACACCGAAAAACAAACCATTGAAGAAGGCAATATCAATACAGCCAGCTTCGATTTCAAAAAATCTAAAGTACATTCTATTCTGAAAGATAAACAGGGAAATATCTGGCTGGGATTATTCCAAAAAGGAGTTATGATAGTGCCCACTATTATCAACAATTTCAACTATATTGGTTACAAATCATCGACCCAAAATATCATCGGGTCCAGCTGTGTCATGTCGGTATGCCAGTCGCATGACGGAACGCTATGGGTAGGAACCGATAACGACGGTATTTATGGCATTAGCCCTAATGCTTCGAGCTGCCGGCACTTCACCCCCTCAAACGATTCTCATTCCGTTTCTCCAACCTTAATGAGCATTTATGAAGATTCCCAGCATGACTTATGGCTAGGATCTTATCGCGATGGACTGGCAAAAATGAATCCACACAACGGACATTGCGACTACGTAAAATTGAAACTGCCCAATGGCGAGAAAGTACAAAGTGTATACAGCATCGTTGAAGACAATCACCAACAGTTATGGATAGGAACGATGGGTACCGGCCTTTACCGTATCAGCCTCAAAACAGGTGAAATATACACCTGCCCCAGTCCACAAAACGGATTGGAATATCGCTCAGACGGCAATATGCTGCACAACAGATGGATAAACTGTCTGCTCCATACCCGTAATGATAAACTATACATAGGTACTTATGACGGTTTGGGCTGTCTCGACATACCTACCATGAATTTTGCTACAACGTACAAAGTGAACCGACTTCTGACAGGCGAAGTCATTTACGCACTTTACGAAGATGCAGAAGGACTAATTTGGATAGGAACGGCACAAGGATTGCGCTGTCTGACTCCCGAAACTGGAGAAATCAAAGAATATGGTATGAAGGATGGACTACCAAGTAACTCCATTTCAGCGATAAAAGGAGACTCAGAAGATCATCTATGGATCAGTACAAACTTCGGAATATCCCATTTCGATAAAAAAGCAAACAATTTCGTAAATTTCTACGCTAGCGATGGATTACAAGGTAATGAGTTTACCAAAGGAACCGCCTTTGCCACAGAAAACAAACTGATATTCGGCGGAACAGGAGGAGTAACCATCTTTGACCCTCTAAAAATCATCAATCACAATAAAAAGCCAGAAATCCGCATTGCAGATTTCTATATCCACGACCGCCAAGTAAGATTGGGGATGAAATCAGGCAGATATGATATTGTAAAAGCATCTGTTCCCGATGCAACAACTTTCCATCTGTCTCATAAAGACAATTCTTTCAGTATTGAGTTCTCGGCCATGGAATTCTACAGCCCCGAACGAATCAGTTATGCATATAGCTTCAACAATAGCCATTGGGTCAATCTACAACAAGGAAGTAATCGAGTTTCGTTCAGCGATTTGGCTCCCGGCAAATATAAATTTCAAGTAAAATCGAAAGATTATAATTCATATTCGGATATCAAAGCAATAACTATCATCATTTCCCCACCCTGGTATTCATCCTGGTGGGCACAAATTATTTATGTGATCATAGTCTGTGCAGTTATCGGTACTATTGCATATCAAGTACGACAACGCTACATCGCACGTCAAAAGATGCTTGAACATATCCATAACGAACAGCTACACGAAGCCAAACTGCAATTCTTTATCAACATCTCGCATGAGATACGGACGCCGATGTCACTTATCATCAGTCCGTTACAAAAACTTATAACCAACGATACAGACGAAACACGGCAACAGACATATAAAATGATCTATCGTAATGCCGAACGAATTCTGCATCTGGTAAACCAGCTTATGGACATCCGGAAAATCGATAAAGGACAAATGCAGCTAAAATTCCATGAAACAGATATTGTTTCCTTTATACGCGATCAATACCAGACTTTTGAATATCAGGCTAATGCTAAACATATCGAATTTATATTCCAACCTGATTTCGAAATGCTGAACGCTTGGATAGATCCCAAGAACTTTGATAAAATCATACTGAATGTACTGTCAAATGCATTCAAATTTACTCCTGAAAATGGAAAAATATCTATCTACCTACATACAGGCGAAGATCCAGAAAGCGCCCAACCTGCTTTGCGGCATTATTTTGAAATTATCATAGAAGATACAGGCATTGGCATCAAACAAGAGGATATTGAACGTATATTTGACCGTTTTTACCAAATACGAAACAGTCAGACCAAGTCGACTATAGGCAGTGGAATAGGACTTCACCTGACGCGCTCACTGGTGGAACTACACCACGGTATTATCATGGCAGAAAATAATGTCAAAGGACCTGGCTGCCACTTCATTATCCGCCTTCCCATAGGCAGAAAACACTTGAAAGCTGAAGAAATAGATGATACGCCATCGGAAGACATTATCATATCGGAATCAACTTCCAACACTCTGCCTGCAGGCTTTGAATATGAAGAAGAAAACGATAAGAACAAACCCAGAACTAAAACCAAATATCAGGTTCTTATTGTAGAAGACGACAAGGAGATAAGACAATACATCGCTCAGGAATTAAGTACAGAATTTCATGTAAAAGAGTGCCCCAACGGGAAAGAGGCCATGAATCTGATTTTTGCAAAAACACCTCCAGATCTTGTCATCAGCGACATCATGATGCCGGAAATGAATGGACTTACTTTATGCCGAAAAATAAAACAGAATATCAATATCAACCACATACCAGTGATACTGCTGACAGCCAAAACACGCGAAGAAGACAATTTGGAAGGCTTGGAAATGGGAGCAGATGCCTATATCATGAAACCTTTTAGTATCGAAATTCTCAAAAGAACTGTCACCAACCTCATTAGGAGCCGTGAGATTCTGAAAAATAACTTCACTGGCAATCAAGAGCAGGAAGAACGCCTGCAAAAGATTGATGCAGATTCGCCCGATGAGAGACTACTTGACCGTGTAATGAAAATGATAAATGATAACATCGGTAACCCAGATCTGAATGTTGAAATGATAGCGCAAGAAGTTGGAATCAGCCGTGTGCATCTGCATCGGAAATTAAAGGAACTGACTAACCAAGCTCCACGTGAACTGATAAAAAATTTGCGTCTGAAACAAGCTGCTGCTTTGTTGGCTGATAAACACCGTAACATTACAGAAGTAGCGATAATGACCGGATTTACCAGTACCACTTATTTTTCAACCTCATTCAAAGAGCTTTTCGGCATATCACCGTCAGCATATATGGAACGTTATCAAAAAGAAGAGAATATAGAAGAAAAGGCAGATAGCGACAAAGAGGAAAAAGCTGAAAAATAAAACCATAGTTGTTACGGCATAATACAAAAAGAACCATATTTTACTCACATTGAGCTTAATATGGTTCTTTTTATATTTTATCTTTTTCTAAAATAAAGGATCAGATCTCTCATTCACGTTCTACAATATACTCTTCACCAGGTTGTGTTTCGATATCATATTCATAAATTTGATATAATATTGGTTGTTCTGGCGATTTCAGTTCTTTAGAAACCAAAGGCTTGGTCAAAAGTGTAACAGGAGCATTCAATGGGTTAGGACATGCCCCTTCTGCAACTTTCAGACCTTTTCCTTTCAATGGTACATATGAACGCAGGCGTAACACTCCTCCAATGCGGGAATGAATCTTTGCTTGAAGCAGCTGTCCGCCTTCCCAATCCATATCAACTTCAAAACCTCCACGAGCAACTAAACCTTTTACAGCACCCTCACTCCACTCTTCAGGTACAGCCGGCAACAAATGAACTGCTCCATCGTGACTCTGCAAAAGCATCTCGGCAACTCCCGCCGTATAACCGAAATTACCATCAATCTGGAAAGGTGGATGAGCATCAAAAAGGTTGGGATAAGTACGTCCCTCAGGGTATTCCCTTTGTTTATCATCACCAGGCAACAGGCAAAGCATATTTCGTATGATACGGTACGCATGATTACCATCGAGCATACGTGCCCAGAAATTAATCTTCCAACCAATACTCCAGCCAGTAGCCATATCACCACGCTGAAGCAACGTATTACGTGCAGCCTGAAACAGCAAAGGACTTTGAGAAGGAGTAATCTGATTGCTCGGATAAAGTCCATACAAATGAGAAATATGACGATGCTGGTCTTTCGGATCATCTGCATCGGCAAGCCATTCCTGCAACTGATTGTAACGACCGATCTGCATAGGCGGCAAACGCCGTAATGTCTGTTCCAAAGAATCGGCATAAGCTTTATCTCCACCCAACGTACGGGTAGCCAATAAAGTATTATATAAAGCATCGTATGCTATCTGATTGTCCATAGTACATCCAGCCGTAATGCTACTAGGACCGGCATAACCATGTTCGGGCGACATAGACGGAGCGGTCACTAACCAGCCATATTTCGGATGCTCTACAAGATGGCTCATATAAAAATCTGCAGTACCTTTTAATATCGGATAGTATTGTTTCAGAAAAGCCTGATCACCGGTAAAAAGATAATGCTGCCACAGATGTTGAGCCAGCCAAGCTCCACCATTAGGCCACATACCAAAATAAGCTCCATCTACAGGACCACATGCCCTCCATATATCTGTGTTGTGATGAGCAACCCATCCTTTAGCCCCATAAAGTTCACGTGCGGTTTCTCCTCCTTTCACAGCCAATTCTGTCAGCATCTTAAACAAAGGTTCGTGCGTCTCAGAAAGATTGGTTACCTCAGCAGGCCAATAATTCATTTCTGTATTGATGTTAATAGTATATTTACTATCCCATGGAGCATACATGCTTTGATTCCATAATCCTTGCAGATTGGCCGGTTGTCCTCCTGGCTGTGAAGAAGAAATCAACAAATAACGCCCGTACTGGAAAAGCAACGTTGTCAGATTCTGATCATCAGTCTTATTGAAGTCACGTACACGTATATCGGTTTCTTTTTTTGAAGCATCGGTAGACGGAAGTGTAAACGATACCCGCCCGAACTGTTTCTGATAAGCAGCTGTATGGGAAGCCAAAGCATCTGCATATGATACCTTAAGGGCTTTCTTCATTTTATCGGCAACACGTTTGGACGCATTACCGCTGACATCGTTATAATTTATAAAATTGGTGGCAGCCGATATGTACAATGTTGCTGTAGTAGCATCGGAAACTGATAATTTCTCACCATCCCCTTTCACCTTACCATTAGTTTTCACCTGTATCTGGCATTCGGCATTTAAAGCTGCTGGAATACCTTCTTGCTCGCAGCCTTTGCATTGCATAGTAAGTTTATTACCCTTGGCCGATATAACTGATTCTAACGGACATTTATAAGCTACCGAAAAGTTCAAAGCTTTTTCCTTGTCTGCTTCAATACGGACAATAATCACATCGTCTGTAAAAGAAGAAAAGGCTGTACGTTTATATACCACTCCATCAACCTCGTACCGAACCGTGGCTACCGCTTTCTCTATATCCAGATCGCGATAATAATTCAACGGATTTTCATGCCCCGGAAAGTTGAGGAACAAACTGCCTAACGTCAGATAACGCATACCGTTTTGAGGAGTATTGAAGTTATCATCGATCATCTTTTGGGCTTCGCCAAACTTATTCTGAAAGATCAATTCACGTATTTTGGGTAAAGCTTCGCGCCCTTTCGGATTGTTATTACTATAAGGACCTCCTGCCCAGAACGTTTCTTCATTCAACTGTAGTTCTTCACTGCCAACACCTCCAAAGATCATTGCTCCAAGACGGGAATTACCTAAAGGAAGCGCCTCAGTCCAATTACGTGCCGAATGCGTATACCACAATTTCATCCGTGGGCCCATGGTTTCATCGCGTAAAGCATCATATCCCAATAAAGACAACATGGTAGATGCATAGCGAGTACCCAATATACGATAACCTTCTGCGGTAAAATGTAAATGATCCTTTGCAACCGGACATCCAGCCGAGGGAATAACATGAGCAGTAGGAATCACTCGCGACAATGTATCTATAATTGCATTCATACTGGCGCAAGCTCCCTTCTGATCAGCATGTACCACCTCTCCAGCCAACAAGGGAACATCTTCAGCCTTCAGATTGAGATCACTCAACAGATTTTCATATACTTTCTTCACTTTCCGAGGCCACTCCTTATCGCCCGTATTCGATTCTCCCTGATGTAATAAAATGCCTTTAATGACACCTTGCTTCTGCGCCTGACGAGCCAAATCGACTAAACGGCCATAAGGATTACCTCCATATTCTTTCACCATGTTTTTCATCCAGTCGGGCTGCGAAACAATATATTCATTATAATGATCTTTATCAAACAGCTCAATCTTGCAACCACCTACAGCCACATTGATGACTCCGACCTTGATTCTCGTTGGAAGATTGGCTACCATCGTACGACCGAAATAATCGGCAGGAGTCAACCCTGTATAGCAACGAGCTAAAGGAGGAACAGCCGTATACCATTCACCCTGTTGCCGTCCCAAGTCAGGACAGTCGACTGCAGCCATTACCTTAAACCGCTCGTCAACGCCACAAGTATCTTGTGCCTCAATTTTTGCATTGCCTTCCATATTCGATTGTCCCAGACAAAGATAAACATGGAAGTCCTTATCCTGTGCAACCATTGCCACACTCAACAATGACATGCATAGCAAAGCTTTTAACTTCTTCATAATATCTTATAATTTTATAATTTGCTTTTCACCGTTATAAACTATCTCCTTTACAATCTTTCCATCTTTAGACGTAGGATCCATTTTCACAATCTTCAGATTACGCTGAACGGGCATTCCTGAATAATTTCCCTTACGCGGATGCAAAATCACTTTATTTTGCTTGTCTTTCCATTCGATTGTAAACGTAGCATATTTTCCTTTTTCATACTCATAATTGATACCTTCGTCCTCGTATACTTCAAACTTACCGTCTGCTCCCGGATAAATATTGATTTCCCAAGGCTTATTAGCCACTTCACCCGAATATTGACAAGCTTCGGACAAGGGTAATACAGAACCTGCTTTTACAAAAACTGGAATATGCTCCATCACGACAGGTACACGAACATTTCCAGAGGTCTTTTCCATTTTCTGTCCCGTATAGAAATCATACCAGCCACCTTTGTTTTCAGGCAAATACACCTCCTGTTCCTTTATATTCTCATCCACAACAGGAACTACCAGCAGAGCAGGCCCAAACATATACTGATACTTTTGTTTCAGCGCTTCCGGATCTGTTCGAAAATCCATCACTAACGGACGCATCAGTGTTCCACCCCGTAAAGCAATATTTGCATTTTCCGAATAGATATATGGCAAAAGTCGATAACGCAGATTCAAAGAATAACTTGCCAGGCGAACAACCTCCTCACCGTAATTCCAAAACTCGGTATCAGTCATATATCCATGAACACGCATCAAAGGCAAGAAAGTTGATATTTGCAGCCAACGGATAAAACGCTCATGGAACCGAGGATCGTTATATTGGTTATACGGACGGAAAAAACCACCAGCATCATAAGTCCACCAAGGTATCCCGGAAGTCATAAGGCTAAGTCCGCCAGTGATTTGTCTTCGTAATGTTTCCCAATCATTTCCAACATCCCCTGACCATAAGGCAGCTCCGTAACGCTGTATTCCGGAAAAGCCACTTCTGGTCAATATCATTGTGCGATGTTCAGGAGCATCTTTCCGACTACCTTTATACACCGTCCTGTTGACCATCAACGGATAAATATTACGTACAAACTCGCCCGGCAAGGCATTATCCATCACCTTTCTTCCCTCCAAATCGTCATTTTCCGGCTCGGTAGCATCCTGCCACCAGGCATCTATACCATAAGGTTTCAGTAAGCGGTTACTGAAATTACTCCAATAAGTAGCCGCAGCATTCGGATTAAAAAAGTCAATCCACGACGTCTGATCGATATAATATCCTTTCTGCATCATTTCCTTACCGACCTCACTTTGCGGATCGATTTTAGACCATACAGAAAGCATCAAACGAGTATTCATCGCATGTAATTCGTCTACCAGTTTTTTAGGATCCGGGTAGAAACTTTCATCAAAACGCATGGCATTCCATCCGTAACGTCCCCAATATTGCCAATCCTGAACAATGAGGTCCAGCGGCAGTTTGTTTTCACGGAATTTCTTTGTTGTAGCCAATATTTCATCCTGCGAATGGAAACGTTCCCGACAATGAATATATCCCAATGCCCACTGAGGCATCAGAGGAGCGTTACCTGTCAAGTTCCGATAAGAAGCAATAACATCGTCTGCCTCACCTATAAATATGGTATAGTCGACACATGCTGCTACGGGCGAACGAAGCACAGTTTCGTTATCTACTTTTTTATAATATAAAACAGGTTTGTCATCCTTTTCCAGACGAGCTTGCAACTGATGAGTACCAGCTTCCAATTCGACAATGGTAGAGGCTGTAGGCGGAAGCCAGAGATTCTTCATCTCTAACACTTTCTTTCCATCAATTTCCAGGTGATGGCTTCTGGCCATTTTCTGTCCGACATCCAGCAACAATGCATATTTACCTTTTTCCGACACAGTCAATGTAGAAACAAAGACATTGCTTTCGCGTACTTCTGCTTTTCCACCTTCTGTTGAAGTGACATTTACAGTAACCTTATCCCCCACCGCACCTTTTTTCTGAAACTCGACTTTCTGATCGGCTGGATTAAATTCGGTCATACCATAATTGTTCCACAACAGTCCGAAACCACGACTTGAATAGAAAAAAGGAATAGAAATCTGGGTGTTAACTTGTGTCAATCTTCTTGAAAGTCCACGCACGTCCAAATATCCATCTTGAAATTGCCCTAACCCGAACAAAGCTTCGTCTTCCGGGGAGTCTATATGCAATTCTGCACAATAGGTATTTTCTCCCTGTATAACAGCAGGACTCAGCTTCGTATCAATTTCTGAAACAATCTTCTGACCTTTTTTATTCAGGAAAGTCAGGCGTCCACTCAGCTTTTCGCAAATTACCGACATCTGTTCCAATTGTACTTCAACTGTTTCCTTGTTCTCTTTCACTTTATACTGAGGACATGACGTACCTACATATACCCATTCAGGCAACTTGCGCGATTCGCCCTTCTTATATTGCACCCTGACGGCATTATCGGCTAAAGGAAGCAAACGAAGTGTATCGCCTTGTATAAGTACATCTATACTCTTTGTTTCAGATTGCTTTTCCTTTTCAGCACATTCCCCCTTTACTGGAAAAAGGAATGTGAAGAAAAGGATAGCAATCAATCCATACAAACTTTTATTTTTCATATCTGTCGACTTATCAAATTTGTAACACTTATCTTAAGAACATCCGGCTTACAAACGGCAAGCACTGATACAATGCCGAATGCCAATATTCCCAATCATGACCGCCATCACGTACTCTGAACTGACAAGGTATGCCTGCATTCCGCATCGCCTGATAAAACTCAATATTACGATCGAGCAAGAAATCATCATCACCACAATCTACATACCAAGCTACTGAACGCAAGTTGGCTTTACGACTTTCATCAGCCTTGAGTACATAATCCACGCTGCTGTTTTCGATGACCGAACGTGTCAGAATGCCCAATTTACCATCGGGATTATCATAACGGGCTGCTCCCTGTTCAGGAATGCTCATCAGAGCACTCATGGCATACACAGCGCAAAACATATCTGTATGATGCTGACCATAAACCGTGGCACCACCGCCACCCATCGAAAGACCTGCGATAGCACGATGCTGTTTATCGCCTATCACACGATATTTTTTCTCTATGAAAGGCAGGAATTCCGTATAAAAGAATGTTTCGTACTTCCAGCCTGGCATATCAAAATAGCCATTCTGAAAGACTTCCGGATTGCCACCACCCGCATCAGGAGTTACGATGATCATTTCGCAAGCTTCGCCACTGGCGGTCAATCTGTCCATAACATCTTTTACATGACCGCGATTAGCCCATACGGAGTTGTTTTCCCACATGCCATGCAACAGGTACAGAACAGGGTACTGCTTTTGAGTATCCATATCGAAACTCAACGGCAAAAACACAGTATATGCCCGTTTAGCCTGTAATACTTCACTATAAATTGTATCAGTCACAATGCGACTTTGAGGAAATCCCTGTGCATGAAGCAATGCACATCCTCCTAAACAAACGAATAAAGCTATCAATATCTTTTTCATATTCAAAAAACTATTTTCCATTCAACTAAAGTTTCATCTGTCTGCCATTCTGCCAGCTGATCCGAACTAAATACCTGATTCATAAAAGCATAACGGTTTATTTTGTTTTATCAGTTGTAAACTGTCAGTTTATCAGTAATAAATCGCCAGTTTATTAGTAATAAACTCACAGTTTATTAGTAATAAACTCACAGTTTATCAGTAGTAAACTTTCAGTCTGATTAGGGTAAATCCAAATAAACCAAGTGGCCAGACATAAATCACTTAAAAAACTGCTGCACCGTCTCAGCCAAATACGTACGGGCATTCATCCATGTATGTCCACCTTCGGTAATCAGACTTTTATAACGAATACCTTTATTGTCAAAATAATCCAGATTCTTTATCACGTCCTGATATAAGAAGTCAGACTTTCCTACACCGAACCATAATAATTTCAACTTCGACTCAGATAAAGAAGGAACCATCAGTTCCTTGAAATAATGGTCCATTACTTGCGGAGTAAGATAAGCACTGTATGATGCCAGCCAGGCAAATTTATCCAAATGAGAAAACGCAGTAAACAAAGACTGCCCTCCTCCTCGGGAAAAACCGGCAATGGCACGTCCTTCCCTATCGGTACGTACACGGAAAGAAGACTCAACAAAAGGAATGACACACTTAACCATCTCCTCCGAAAATACAGTATACATTTCTGCAGCCTCCATCGACGATGGCATAGGAGTGCCGTTCATCATATAGCCATAAGGCATGACTACAATCATCGGTTCGGCCTTTCCCTGAGCTATCAGATTATCCAATATCGTATTTACACGTCCTACTTTAAACCAGGTTTCCTCCGTATCGGTCGTTCCGCTGACTAAATATAATACCGGATATTGTTTTTTCCAAGCTTCATAACCCACTGGTGTATAAACCAGCAACGGACGGTTCATGCCCAATACATTAGATGAATAAATGCAATATGACACTTTGCCATGAGGCACATCGTTCACCGTATATAATGCTGACGAATCGGGCATTTCGAGCAAACTGGCCTTGAAACGCTCATTCGGAAACAAAAGCATATTGCTTGGGTCGGCCACTTGCACACCATCCACAATAAATGAATACGGATAAATGTCCGGCTTATCAATCTTTACTGTAACGCTCCAAACATCATTCTCACCTTTTGTCAGCGAACGGAGTCCGTCCATAAACTGACCGCTCAACTCGACTCGCCTGGCATGAGCATCCTGAATAGCAAATGTAACTTCACCATTCGAACCAACTTTAGGAGATACCACAGAATTATTCCAAGGGTTGCCCTGTGCCTGCAAAAGCAGGCACCATAGCAAAGCAACACAACTTGTCAATATACATTTATTCATCATTGCTTTTCTCACTTAGTTATTTGGTTATGACCAATCCTCCATTTTCAGGTATTGTGATTTCGACTTCTTGTTTCTTGTTCAACTTAAAGAATTTCACACTACCCTCCAATTTCTTGTCATCACTGTAGCATTGAAGTTCTTCCCCAGCAGTAAACATGGGTAATTTGATTTTCAACTTCAATGTTTCTTTTTGTGCACTGATACCTGCAATATACCACTTATCGGCATGACGACGAGCCAAAACAACATATTTACCAGGATAACCGTCAATGAAACGGACTTCATCCCAGGTAGAAGGCACTTGTTTCATGAAATCAATAGCCCACGCAGGCGCATCGGTCAGATTATTTGGAGCCAAAGCGAAATGCTGTACGGCACTTTGGAACAGAACAGCTGTTGCTAAAGCAAATACATCTGATGTTACACGACGGCTTCCTCTTGGTTCGTTCTTCGCATTATAATATTTGTTCAAAACACTTCCGCCAAAATCCATGCTACCTACCGTGTTGCGGATAAAAGGATGCAAACAGGCATTAAACGCTTCAGCATCGCAACTTCCTTGAGAAAAATGCAAGTTTTCACTCGCCAGTACAGCCTCGCTTGCTGCATAATTAGGATACATACGCTCCCAACCACGAGGCAAAGTACAACCATGGAAAATGACTAACAGACCATAATCGTTTGCATCAGCCAATATATCTTCATAAAGTTGCATCGTGGCTTGTTTATCACCACCAAAGAAATCGACTTTTATACCTCTGATGCCCACTTCCTTCATCCAAGCCATTTCGCGACGACGGGCAATAGCATTATCCATAATGCCACGTGGACTTTGCGGAGCATCGTTCCAATAACCATTTGAATTATACCACAGGTAAAGAGCAACCCCCTTCTTGGCACCATATTTGGCTAATTCTTCAATTCTATCATATCCTATCTGCTTATCCCACAGAGCATCAATCAAAACTGACTGATAACCCATTGCTGCCGAAAAATCGATGTAACGAAGCTGTTCTTCATAGTTGGTGCTTACATCCATACCAATTATCCAACTCCACGAGCCTTTACCATACTCATATTTTTTAGAAGCTTCGTACTTAGGCTTTACCACATCAAAAGCTACAGTAGTCTCTACAATCGGAGCCAACGTCTCGCCTAACGTAATCGTACGCCAAGGAGTTTCGCCTGGTAATGCCATACCCGGATAGACAGAAGCATTTCCATTCATCTCGCCTTCTTGCGGGAAACCTATCGTATAAAGTCCATTCTCCTGACCCAGCAAACGGCAGCCACAATAGCCACCATCCGTTCCAGTCTCGGAAATCAACACCCAACCGTTTTCATTCAGTCGGAACAGACAAGGGAAGGTATATCCTTCTCCCCAGCCGTTCTTGCCTATCGCATCATCGGGAGTATAGCCTGTTTCATAACTTGGAGAAGTCCGTGCAAAACCTCCCATCGGCTTACTTTGCGGACACATGAATGTAGTCGTTCCCTGCGGCATTGTAAAGCCAGTAGCTTCCTTTAGTACCACACAACACAAAGTCTGCTTTTGCGGATAGAGTTTATACCTGAAAGCAACATCCCGATTGCTTACCTGAAATATGACATCATAAATTTTCTTTCCATCTTTTGAGAATGTAAAGACTTGACGATTGGCCTGATATTCTACATGACTCTGCTTAATATTCGGCAACTGGTATGTTTCATTCAGAGCCTGATTTTCTGATGCTGAAGACAACTCCATCTGAGACGTATAATTCCCCAGATTTGTCTCTATTCCCAAAGGAGACTTCAGCAAAAAAGGTATGCCATTGTATGTTACACTATAGGATGGAGCTCCGCCCTCATCGGACACTGCTACAACTACTTTTCCATCAGGACTGGAAACATTTTTCTCTATGGCAAAGGCCGAGGCCGTCCACAAAAGACAAGAACATAATAAAATTGTACTTTTATTCATTTTTCGTATTTTATATTTAATTGGTTGGTTTAATTACTGCTACAAAACCTCCACGTGCCAAACTGTTCATCTGGTTGGGAAGCTGAGATAAATCTTTTACTTCAGACGATACTTTCCACTGCTGTTCCTTATTACCACTGTCTTGAAACAGAGTAATCTGATACTTACCATTCTTAAGGAATTTCCAATCGAGGTCCAACATTTTTTCCTGATCAGTACCATTCAGCCCTGCAATATACCAAGCATCACCCTTTTGACGAGCCATCACAACATATTCACCGGGATAACCTGAAATCAAATGTGTATCGTCCCACACTGTAGGCAGTTGCCCCATAAAATTCTTCACTGATTCAGGTTGTATCAGATAGCTTTCCGGACGGTCAGCCCAATGTTGTAAGGCCGATTCGAACACAACCATCAATGCCAGCTCGTGTGCATGTGTCGTAATATGCGGATGCTGTGAATCAGAGAAAGTGCAAGGAGTATAATCCATAGGACCTACCACATTGCGCGTAAACGGTAAAGTAGTGTTATGAGAAGCAGCTTTATTGGTAAGTACAGGAGCATTATTATACCATTCTGCACCGTAAACAGCTTCTACCGACATCAGGTTAGGATATGTACGCTGCCACCCACGCGGAATTGTTGCACCGTGAAAATTCACAAGCAAATGATGTTTGGCAGCTGACTCTAACAGATCCAGGCAATAGGCCATTGTTTCTTCCGTATCACCCGCAAAAAAATCGATTTTTACTCCTGCCACCTTATTTTCTTCCAGCCAAGCAAATTCTTTTTCGCGATTTTCCGGAGAATTCAACTTAAACAGTGGACCGGCTGCACCGTTGTTTATCCAAGCCGTAGAAGAATTATACCACAAAAGAGTACGCACACCACGTTGCTCTGCATACTTCAATGCATCTTGAATTGTGCCACCATTTTCCATCACATCCCATTCCCAGTCAATCAATACATAAGGCCATTTCAACTTAGCAGCCATATCAATGTATTTTTTCACTATCTGAAAATCCTTGGATCCGTGATTATAGGCCCAATATATCCATGAGACATTCCCTGGATGAATCCAGTCAGTATCTTCCAAAATGCAGGGAGCACTCACGTCAGTGACCAGAGTAGATTCAACAACATCAGCCAGCGATCCGATGATCATTACACGCCATGGTGAAGTCCAATTTCCAGTAATTGGCTTTGTATTCTCAGCAGGACATACCTTATAATCAGTAACAAGTTGTTCATTTTTCAAAGAAGAGGCGCTATTCTGTCGGTCAATACCTGCTTCTGAAATCAAGGTCCAAACATCATCGGCCGTTTGAATCAGTGCCGGATACCCCCAATGATGATTAGAGTTCTCGCCTATTGTAGTCATTGGAAAAAAATCCTCATACCCAGAGTTATATTTTTGCATCCAACGTTTTGTTCCCTCAGTAATACGATAAGTAGTAAGTTCCTCGGAAAGAACCGTCTGATTAAGTTTGGGTAACTCATACCTGAAAGCAATACCATCATTATAAAGACGGAAGTTCAATCTCAGTTCACGGTGAAGAGAATCAGTAAACAAATATACATATTCAAATCCTTCATTGAAACAGTGCTTGCGCTTTCCTGTTAGCATTGTGTAATCTTCTTTTACAAGACGGGGTTGACTAACACTTTTCAGTATCAACCCACGTCCTCCTCCATCCTGCGTATACATGCCGATAACAGGTATAGACAATATTTCATGTTGCCCCTTCGCATCCATGTAATTCACATCAAAAGAAAAATGGTTTTCTGCACTTGTTGTATACTTTAATTGTATCTTTCCATTAGGAGAAGAGATGGAACGGGTTTGCTCAACATACTTCATTGTACCGTCTTCATTGTAAAAGAGCTCATCCACACAAACTGAACGGCGTCCGATAGCTCCTTTATGACCATCAATAGTAAGCACAGCATTATGATAAAACAAATACCACTTGTCTTTAAACTCAGCAATACCCGGGTGAATAGTAAAACTGTTTTCCGCCATACCTGTAAGTTCACCTTGATACTCCCACGGTCCTTCCATACTTTTCGATGTAGCATAAGATATATTTTCACGCCCTTTCCCCATGGAAGCATAAGTCAGATAATAGATACCATTACGTTCGTGAAGCCAAGGACCTTCTACATACTTGGGCAAATCAATAACTTTAATCTCGCCATCCAGTTCAATCATATTCGGCTTCAGTTTAGCCATAAAACATGTACCATTTCCCCAGCACAACCAAGTCTGTCCGTTCTTTTCAATCAGCACGGTCGGATCGATATCATTCCACCAGCCACGTGCTCCGTTGGACGTCATATCATCACTTACCAATGGCTTTCCTATAGCATCTACAAACGGACCAACAGGCGTATCAGCAACAGCCACGCCAACCGCTTTTCCTGTATATTTTCCTCCTCCCTGAACTGTCGTATAATAATAAAATTTGCCATCTTTTTCAACAACCTGTGAAGCCCAGGCCTCACCCACTGCCCACTTAAAGTCGGTCGGACGCAATACAGAACCATGATCGGTCCACGTCTTCATATCCTCCGTAGAATAACAAAGCCATTCCGTTATATTAAACTCCTTTCCGCCCGATGCCGTATCCTGACCATCATAGTACTCATCATGACCGACATATAAATATAATTTGCCATCATGCACCAACGGAGCTGGATCGGCTGTAAACTTATCTGTTATTAACGGATTTCCTTCATAAACAAATGTGCGTTGGGCATAAGCTGAAAAAACAGCACACATACCAACCAAACACATTAATAATATTTTCTTCGCATTCATAACTTAAATATTAATGTTTTTCTCATATTAACTATAAGATTACTATCATTCTTTGGGAAAAATAATCTGATACTTGCCACTTAAATGCATAAATGCAAACAAACGTAATAACCCATCGTAATAAGCATCAAAGTATCCATCATCATAGGGTACATGTTCTGCATTCCACAGCCGATCAATAAAATCACAGATTTTACTATGAGTACAAACTAATGAAACTGCCGCCGATGTAGCAACCAAACCTAACGAATGACGGAGTTTCTTATATCCTCCTGCACCAAGAATCTCATTTACCTGGGTGCCATCAACATTATACTGGTCAACAAAAGTATCAATCCCTTCGGCATACAAGAAGTTCTGAATTCTATTCCCATAGGATTGTTGCCATTCCTTATCGGCACATGCCCATGAATAGTCCAAAGCAATATTCATAGGAACACGCCATGAATCAAAACGGAAAGCATCACCTATGATTCTGTTACTGCCAAGTAAAGTTCCATCATAATTGCAATAATCCGGATTCAAGCCTGTAATAGGATGGATGCACTTCCGTAAATATGCACGGCTCTTTTCGGCACATTCACGCCAGAAACTGCTCCGTCCATCTTCTGCCCAACGCGCCCAGACCTCATAAAAAGCCGGAACATGATAAGATGGGTCGGTAAAGCTCCCACCCCATGGATCAGGTGTAAAAGTTATCAGCTGATGTTGCAAATTAATCAAGGGCGATACCCGATCCATCCCAGCTTTTTGCATAGAACAGTCTAATATATTCTGAGCCTCGGCCAAGTAATTTATCCCGGTATCATTTCCCCAACGATTGGATGCAAAAATAAGCGAAGTTACATAATATAATTCTCCATCAGAAGCTGGCCCTTGCGCATTGCGTTTCCCGTCAGTCTGACAACTCCAAGCAAAATAGCCTTTCAACGGGCCATCCTGATGTTGCATGTATTTTTTGCTCCAACGCCACAATCGATCAAAGATGTCTTGTCGGTCAAACTGTACGGCAATCATCATACCATACGACATTCCTTCTGTCCGGACATCATGATTCTTCAGGTCAGATATATAAGCTAATGAATCACCTACCTCAAAATAAATTTTATTCGGACCTGAGAATAAATCATTAAAAACAGAAGTTATCTTTGCATTGATATCTGTTTCCTTATATCCTAATTCAGCAAACAAATTCCGATATTTCCGTGTTGCAAAAGCCCCTTTATCCCAAGGCAAAGCATCAAACCCAAGCCAATCAACTTCCACTTGTCCTCCTTTTAAAAGGCTGCATTGCAAATCGCAAATGCCAGTAGGAGCATTCTCGACTGTTGTCGTAACCTCCATCCAATCAGCGCTTTTAGGTATAGAAATTTGTCCTATTCTACTTCCTTCGGATGTACTAAGCAATAAAGTAGCCCCTTTTTCAGATTTAGCACGCACACGTATCGTCGCAACAGGTTCTTTTCCAAAATCTACCCGATTATAACGTATCCAAGCCTTTTTCCGGGTAAAAACACTTTTCCATCCTTCAAACTTATTACTATTATTGATAAATGAAATGGAAACACCCGTAGGACTTATCTGGCTATATCTGTCTATCTGAATTCTCGATCGGGCTTTTGTAATGCCTACACCACGCAAGGTCGGTATTACTTTCTGAATTGTCCCATCAGCATTGAAGGACAAAGAATCAATTCTGACCGAACGATTTTTGTCAAACTCAGGAGAATAATCGTTATGATGATAAAAAAGATACCATTGATCTTTATACTCCACAATAGAATGATGGTTGGTCCAACAGCCTGAAGGAGATTCATCCATAATAATACCTTTGAATTCAAATGGCCCCATAGGACTGTCTCCCATGGCATAAGCCAGCGTCTCTGTCTTATCCTTCACCCATGGAAAAGTAAAATAATACTTTCCATTTCGTTCAAAAGCAAAAGGACCTTCTTTAAAACCGTCAGGCATTCCCTCTATTTGCATCGGCTCCGAAGCCAGTTCTACCATATTTTCTTTCAACTTTGCAACCTGTAATCCCCGTCCTGCCCAATAGATATAACTTTGCCCATCACGATCGACCAAGACGCAAGGGTCTATACCATTTACTCCTTCTATCGCGCGGCGTTGTGGCACAAACGGTCCATAAGGTTTATCAGCAATGGCTACCCCTACTGCAAAACCACGTTTTCCCTCTCCTCGCGGAGTAGAAGGAAAATAAAAGTAATATTTCCCATCTTTATAGACACAATCGGGAGCCCACATGGAATAGGAATCTGGCTGAACCCAAGGAACACGATTTTGAGTCACAATCACTCCATGATCTGTCCAATCGACTAAATCGTCGGACGAATACACATGATAATCGGCCATACAGAACCACTCCTTCAGCCGTTCAATTGGGCTGGGAATATCATGAGAAGGATAAAGATACATTTTCCCTTCGAATACCCGTGCTGTAGGATCAGCCGAGAAATGATCTCTGATAATTGGATTTTGTGCCATCATATTAACTGCACAAACAAACAGTAAGAAAACTATTTGATGGATGCCTTTCATATTTATATATTGATGTTTGTGTAAAATATTCATAGCTCTTTCAACACCTGACAGGGCTCTTTCATTCACATAAAAAACTGTCAACATTTGCTTCACCTCTATCCAAGCATTATTTTATTCTTGCAAAAGGATTGACTTTTCCTCGTTAAAACATTGACTAAACCTCTATAAGTTTCCGCTTTTCAAGCGACAAGAATACTATCATTGACAATGCAATACTTTATATAGAGAATGAAGCAAAATTAAACAAATAACCGGTAATCTACTCTTCAGAGACTATCATTTTTTAAACAAATGAGGCAAAAACTCTTTCAAGCAACGTCTCCAAGTTAACCATTCATGATGAGTACCTGGTGATTCATAAAAATCGACCTCAATGCCCATTTCTTTCAGTTCGTTAACCATTTTTTCTGTGCCAAAAATCTCTTCCGATCCGCATCCCATAAACATATAATTTACCTGTTTATTGAACTTCTTGGCATCAGCAAATACTCCATTGAAACAAGTTTTCAGATCAACGCCGAAAAGGGCTCCACTAAAAGTACCCAAGTAAGAGAACATATCCAAGTTAGGCAATACGGTATTGAAAGTCTGATGTCCTCCCCAAGACAATCCTGCCATAGCACGATTCTGACGATCTGACTTAGTACGGAACGTTTTGTCAACCATCGGTATTAAGTCTTTCAGAATCACATCATAGAACGAAGCTCCATAAAGGTTACGTTCATTATTCACATTTTTACCTCTCCGAGGTACAAAAGGAGCCTTAACATCACCACTCTCCATCACTACAATCATAGGTACACATTTACCACTGGCTATCAAATTGTCCATAATGAATTGCATACGGCCTTGTGTACACCATCCTGTTTCATCTTCACCCATTCCATGTTGCAAATAAAGAACAGGATAACGTTTCTTTCCTGAAGTCTCATATTCGGCTGGCGTATAGACCATGGCACGACGGAAGGATTTCTGACTTTCTGCATAATAAGAAACCGAACGAACCTGTCCTTGAGGTACTCCTTGTTGCGGACGATAATAATTGCCTTCTTCACCTTCGGGCACTTCGATACCGCTTGATTCACGACAACAACCAAAGAATGTTTCACTTGACGGATCGCAAACCTGCACGCCATCTACAATAAGGAAATAATAATGAAAACCTACTACCAACGGATCGGTAGTCGCCGTCCAGAAGCCTTTGGCATCTTTTTGCATATCATATTTCTTACCACAGATATCGACCTGCATCCTACTACAGGCTGGAGCATAAAAACGGAAATGGGCACGACGTTCATTATCAAGACGAGGATACTCATAACCTGGCACATTGGTAACAGCCGCTTGCGTATCTTTCATTATATCTTGTGCCTCTTCATCCGAGAATTGCCACCAATCAAAATTGAAGAGCTTGCAACCTTTCCGGCCTTTAAACACAAAATATACATCATGTAAGCCTGTTGCCTGTTTTTGCAAAGAAGCCTCAACTGTCATCCAACGCTCCCAACCTCCCGTATGAGGTACTTTTATTTCTGTGATCTGTTCCCCACGAATACTATCCAAATGAACCTCCAATGTTCCACCACGCAACGCACTGCTAATAGAAGCAATAAACCGACGAGGTGATTGATTGCCGAAATCGACCTCACGCACTTTTATATAATCACCGTTATGAATTTCCGAAACATATACCCCATTATCACCATTCGGCTCTGTTTTCAACCCTTCACTGAAAGCAATCGTTTCCGCCTCAACACGTTGACGAGGATTCAAAGTTCCAACAGGCTTCACTCCTTCTTTTGTGGCGTTAATAATAGGGAATGTACCATCGTCGTTAAATGTAAATTGTTCTACCGCAGCACTTCGGCCAAAGCCTCCCCCACCTGGCAATTTTCCTGTATGATAGAAGAAGTACGAATTGCCTTTATAATCAATAATACCGCAATGATTCGTAAAAGAGCCTGTATCCTGCAAAGGCATTATCTCACCCATATATTTCCAAGGCCCCAACGGTGCATCTGCCATAGAATATGCAATATGTTCTGGTACCCCGCCTGCCGCATAAAGCAGATAATATTTTCCGTTGCGCTTATGCAACCAAGGACCTTCGGTATAGATATCTTTATATTTCTGTCCTTTTACCCTTTTTTCAGGATTAGGAGCACCAAAACTTTCAACAGTTTGTTCTATTTTACCGACTTCACCCTTTATGGAGATCATGTCATCATTCAACTTTGCGTAGTAAACATTAGGATTTCCCCAATAAAGATAAGCCTGTCCATCATCATCAATCCAAACAGTAGGATCTATGTAATCCCAACTGCCATCACAAAGCGGTTTCCCAATTGCATCTTTAAAAGGGCCAGTAGGACTATCACCAACAGCCACCCCAATAGCCATCGCATTGGTCAACTTGGAATGAAGGCAAACATACCAATAGAACTTTCCATTACGTTCTATACATTGCGCAGCCCAAGCCCGATCATCTGCCCATTCAAACGATTCAATCGCAAGAGGGGATCCGTGGTCAGTCCAATTCACCATATCGGTAGTAGAATAAACCCGCCATTCCTGCATCCAGAAAAAGTCGGCACGATCTTCATCATGTCCGGTATAAACATAAAGAGTACCATCATGTACCATAGGAGCCGGATCGGTCGTATAGCACGTTTGTACTATCGGGTTTTGTGCTGCAAGAGGACACAAGACTGCCGCACACGCACAAGCAACAGCCGTAAATAATAATTTCTTTTTCATGGTATTCACTTCAATATTTATTATATATTTTTTTCCTATAAAACAGTTCTTCCGACTTTCAACCTTTTCGTCTTGAAGGCAATTACAAAGTAAAGCAACTTCGAGCAATTAACCCAAGAAGAATGTTACAAATACATTCGTTCATGTTACATCATGGGCAAAAAATGCATTTTTTTCGTATAAAAAGGGGCTCTTCTTCTTCAAAAACATAAAATTGAACTTCAGAACTCAAAATAAACATTGATGAAGTAAAAAAGAAAAAGCTCGGAAAGATTCTATTTTTTTCCTGCCGAGCTATTATTAATAAGTTGTACTTTCTTCCGTTTTTTTCACACTTCCATCACTATCTATAACTGTCCATTTGAACACGGTTCCATCTTTTCTGTCCGGGCGACAGCCTGTCCAATCAGCACCATATGGTTCACCGGTTACAGGATCAATGCCAATATAACGGTTCGTGCTCAAGGATAAGAGCATACATTGTCCACGAAGCATATCTTGCCATAAAAAGAGACTTGCATCACTCTCCTTTTCCATCATACGCACATCCGCTGACAATCCTGCCCCTACAACAGTCAGGAACCCAGTGCCATTCATCGCTTCTAAAGCAATACGACCTTTACCGCGATCATGCACCTTGAAAAAACATCCTCCATTCTGGTATTCACGGCTACCTTTACCTGCAGAATGAAGCATCCCATGCGGATTAGCCCAAGCATAAGTACCATTAGACAAATTGCACAAACTTATAACTTTCCCTATTGGCAGGTTAGAAGTCCGATCTGACATTGGTTCGTCAACTACAAAATTATCAAAACAAGCATATCCTCCCTCTCTTTCCTTCTCATTGTATGCAAAAAGAGAATAACGCGATCCTTGGAACGTCTTTAATTGATAAGGGAGCAACACTTTTTCACCAGCTTTTTCATACTCACTTCCAGTCAAACTATAATAGAATTGAGCTAAATCAGCATCTAAGTCCACCGCAATTCTCAGATAAACAGTTCCTTTGTACGCAGGATCATTCACCTCCATCTGCCTCTGTAATGAAATTGTTTTATTTCCTTGTTGTACCTTCATTACAAGATCCTTTGCTTTTCCTGTACATACTACTCCTAACCACGCATAAGGCATATTTAGCAATCCTAAACCTGCCACATCACCATCTCTCAAACGGGAAGCGTCCAATTCCACTGTAGCGGTAGACACAGGACCGATACAACGTTGTGTCAACGTATTCTTGGCCCAAAGGAAACTTCGTGCAGGCATAGTCTGCAAACGTAACTTACCATTTTTCAATGCCCATTTCTTATCTACAGGTTCATGATTCCATTGCCAAATGGGTAAAAGTTTATCATTATCAAAGTTATCACTACGAACATAAGGAGCATGAGGAAGCGATACTGACTCTACATTCGGTTTAAACCAAGTACGCGGGGTACGTCCTAAATTGCCCGGCAATCCAAAATATGGCCAACCATCTGCCCATGTCACGGGCGACAAACAAACCGTTCGCCCCACAGCACGGAAGTCGGTCATAGAAATTCCCCACCATTCACCATTAGGTAAATCAACAATTCCTCCTTGATGCAAAGGCACAGCACTAAAATAATTACCATCATCACTCGAAACTTTAAAATCAAAACCATCTTCCGGCACAGGACTACCTAATCCGACATTATTCACTGAATGCACACGCCGTGTTCCCATTGTTTCTTTAGCACTGATAGTAACCGTTTCATAAGGTCCCTCAGGCCGATCGGCACGCGCACATTGCATACGTCCAACAGGAGCATAATTTGCACTGATAATATAATACTTACCGTTTATTTTATAAAAATGATGTCCTTCTCCCATGGCATTCCCTGCCGGAATAATTACACGCTCACTACCTTCTACAAAGCCTGTAAGGTCTGGGTTCATTTCAATTAAATGCACTTCATTATACTTATATACAGCATATATTTTTCCATCATCATCAAACAAAACAGAAAGATCATAAATGCGACCGCCTATATTAATATGTTTCCAAGGCCCAGCTGGATTCTCAGCTATAAACACTTGTAGTCCATGCCCATTTATATTACTGAAAACATAAAATTTACCTTCATGATAACGGATACAAGGTGCCCATATACCCTGTCCATATGCTTCTTTCCCGTTTTCCAGCTTAAATTCATCCCCCATATTGAAACGGTCAAAACAATAACTCATAAATTTCCAATTAACCAGATCTTTTGAATGCAGAATTACTAAACCTGGAGTAGCGTGCATTGTTGTTCCCGCTAAATAAAAATCATCTCCAACCCGAATTATATCCGGATCAGAGAATTCATCATAAAATAATGGATTCGTATAGGTACCATTTCCATTATCTGCAGTCCACGAAATATTCCCCTCAATTTCTTGTGCAAAAACAGAAGTAGTCATTACAAACAGACAAATTAAGAATAATGCTTTCATAATATTTATTACGTCCAAATATTGTATTAACTTCAAATTCTTTATCAAATCTCAAAAGACTAGTCTTCTTAATTAAAAAGGTCGAAGCATCTCACACTTTGTGTAAGCCCTCCGACCTTCACTAGTTTAAAAAAGTCTGCTATTCACTTTTCCGTAAGCACACTTTATACTTCATTCCCAAATAGCAAAGTCTATTCGTTTTCGATATTCTTTTTCAGCAATCTGATATAAAATACTCCACCAGCAATCTGTCCTGGTTTACTACGGAAAGTAACCGTGATTGAGGATTTACCTTCTAACATATTTACCGGTATCGGATATTCTACATTGACCAATTCTTCCCTATTCCATTTACCAACCAAGTTCTCCTCAACCAATAATTCGCCATCAATCAGAATATCAAACGAACGGTTAGAGGTTTCATTTCCCCAATAACGAACCATCAACGAAAGATCTGTCTTACCATCTGTTGCCAGGTTATATTGGAAGTATCCACCATCACGAGCATCACGCCACGGTTCACCCTGGAAGTGACCAGTTTGTGATTTTTCATATTTCATCTTATGATCTACTTCAGGCTGCTGCTCTGCAGTAGCTACGGCATCCACTGTACGTTGGTCAAGCAACAATTTACGTTGTTCTGCTTCACGCTCTGCTTTCTGAAATTCCGCATATTCTGCATCATTCATCGAAAGCCAGTACATCATATAACGGCAATCATGTATACGGAAGAAAGGTTCCAATACCAAATCTGAAAGTTTTTCTCCCTTCAAAGTAAACAAATCGGGAACAGTATAACACATTTTTTTTCCTGCTACCGGTTGCATATTTTCCAATTTAGAAAGTACAGTCTTACGATCACCTATGATAAACGGAGTATCAAACACAGAAACCAGCGGACCATGAGCGATGTGCCCCCAGCGATCATCATCTGCAATTAAGCCATCCAAATGTTCAGTGCCCATACGTGCTCCCAACAAAATAGGACCACGCATAATCGCAATATAATTAGACACATTCGGCAACTCTTCTACAGTAACTTTCATCGAAGTGGTTATTTCAATCACATCCCCATCCTTCCATTTTCGGTCTATCTCAATATAACTTGAGGGCTTAGAATCTACCGCATAGTCTTTTCCCCGACAAACGACCTTCATTGCGCCTGCTTCACACCACCAAGGATGCCGAATAAGCAACTTTGCTTTTACTGCTTTCTTCACATGCAATACCAGCCGACTGCTTTCTCCATCTGGGAAAGATGTTTCTTGAGTTAAGGTAATCCCTTTCTCTTTCCAGTTCAATTCAGAAGCAACAAATAGATTCACATACAAATCATCACCATGATGAGTATAAATGAACTCACCATATTTCCCATGATTTTCCATACCCGTACCTACACAACACCACATAGCACTGTTCGGTGCAGAGTAAACACGATAGTGAGCCGGACGTGCAGATGTAAAATACACGTATCCTCCATGTTCAGGATGCTGAGTAGAAAGAATATGATTGAACATTGCTCGCTCGTAGAAATCGGCATAACGAGCTTCCGGATGCATACGGAAAAGACCTTCCGTCAATTTCAGCATATTATTGGTATTACAAGACTCAGGGCCTTCACGATCCTCTACGTAACTTTTACAATCAGTAGCAGCAGGAAAATGTTCACGACGACTATTACCACCCAAAGCTAAAGAACGATTATTCACCACTGTATTCCAAAAGAAGCATGCCGCAGAATCGTAAGTAGATTTATCCTGTTCTCTACCAGCCATATCGCTCAATTCTGCAATACGTTGATATCCTACAACTTTAGGAACTTGGGTATTGGCGTGTTTGTTATCCAAATTGTCCACTCCAGCAACCATACTATCCAACAACCAATGATGAGAGAAACGTTTAGCGGCATCCAAATATTTCAAATCACCGGTCATCTGATAAGCATCAGCATATACTTCATCCATGCCACCAAACTCATTACCCAACATCTGCTCCATTTGTTCTTCATTAAGAGGAGCGATGATCGTCAATCCCCAATCGCAAAGATCTAAAAACATTTGACGTGCTTCTTCGCTTCCTCCATACGACCATGCATCTCTCAAACCAGCATAAATCTTATGCATATTATACCAAGGCACCCAGTACTTCCAAACAATTCCAACGTTGCCTTTCTTTATCTCATTCCAAGCCACCATACCATTAGGCACACCACCAACGTAGCCGTTACCATGTTTTTGTTGACAACGCTTCAGTTCGGCAAGCATATAATCCATACGCTGTTTACACGCTTCATTTCCTGTAGCCGCATAATGAATAGCCAACGCTGACAGGTAATGACCTCCAACATGCCCGTCCAAATCTTTCCAATTCGGGAAACTTTCTCCTTTAGGAGTCAAGCCTGCTTCTTTCAAGAAAGGAGCCAGCAAACGGTCTACGTCATACTTCAACAGCACATCCACATTCAAGTCACATGCATGTTTAAATGGGCCATCCAACAACTTAACCTCTCCTAATGGAAACGTATTGGAATATAATTTATCCTGAGCAACACTATTCGGCATAATGCCCACAAGACAAAAGGCTGCAATAAAAATATTTTTTTTATTAATCATAATCAATAGTTCGTTAAAAATTAGCCTAGCCTAAGCGGCTCTGGCAGTAAATAAAATG
>OGEZ01000016.1_pt1 | contig 203957 bp, 142 predicted proteins | sample 1570831 | NCBI WGS metagenome assembly OGEZ01 (sample SAMEA2582059, study PRJEB24529) | metagenome | biome: Human gut stool | place: China | collected 2011 | reverse complement strand
GTTTGAGCGGCGCAAGTGTCGCTCGCGAACAACACAAGTGTGGCTCGCGAGCCGTACAAGTGTCGAACACGAGCCGTGCAAGTGTTTCTCAACACCCCCTCCAGAAGGCTTCTGAAGGGGGACTTTTCATTTCTTGAACCGCCTTGTGCCGCAAATAAAACAAAACCGTTACCTTTGTAGAAAACAACTATACACAAAAATTCTGACGCCATGCCCAGAAACCTTTGGATCGTCCTACTGCTTGCCGGCCTGTACCTGTGCGCCGGTTCTTTATCCGCCGCTCCCCAGCAGCGCAATGTGTCCTACCCAGTCAGCGGTAAAGTAATCGACAAGAAGTCGCGCCAACCCGTAGCCTACGCCAACGTCTTCGTCAACGGTCTGCCAGGAAAAGGCGCATCGACCGACTCACTCGGCATGTTCCGCATCGAACAGGTGCCGCCGGGCATCTACTGCCTGCAAGCTTCGTGCATCGGCTACCTGACGGTGCTTACCCCCGAATACATTGTATCGGCATCGACTCCCTTCGTCGAAATCGAGATGGAAGAAGATGCCAACCTGCTCGATGCCGTCGTCGTCAAACCCTCGCCCTTCCGCAAAAGCATCGAAAGTCCCGTGGGAATGCGCATCATCGGCTTGCAGGAGATTGAGAAAAGTCCGGGAGCCAACCGCGACGTGTCGCGCATCGTGCGTGCCTATCCTGGTGTGTCGTTCTCGCCCATCGGCTATCGCAACGACCTCATTGTGCGAGGCGGTTCGCCCTCGGAAAACCGTTTCTACATGGACGGCATCGAGATACCCAACATCAACCACTTTGCCACACAAGGCGCTTCGGGCGGCCCCGTCAGCATTGTCAACGCCGACCTGATACGCGAGATTACCTTCTATACCGGTGCTTTCCCCGCCAACCGCTCGGGAGCCCTCAGTTCGGTGCTCGACTTCCAGCTGAAAGACGGCAACCCCGACAAGCAGACGTTCAAGGCCACACTGGGTGCTTCGGAAGTCTCGCTCAGCGGTGCCGGACACCTGAGCAAACGCACCACTTACCTCTTCTCGGCACGGCAGTCGTACCTGCAAATGCTGTTCAAAGTGCTGGGGCTGCCCTTCCTGCCCAACTTCATCGACGGACAGTTCAAGGTGAAGACCCGCTTCTCCGACCACGACGAGCTGACCTTGCTCGGTCTGGTGGGCATCGACAAGATGAAGCTGAATACCGACGAGAAAGGCGAGGATGCCGAATACCTGCTGAGCTACCTGCCTACCATCAATCAGGAGACCTTCACGCTGGGTGCTACCTACAAGCACTACAGCGGCCAGCACGTACAGACCCTGACCCTGAGCCACAACTACCTGAACAACCGCAACCTGAAGTATCGCAACAACGACAACTCGTCGGAAGATAACCTGACGCTGCGCCTGCGTTCCATCGAGCAAAAGACAACCCTCCGCTTCGAGAACCAGACCAACCTGAACCTGTGGACCCTGAAAGCCGGAGCCGAACTGAACCACATCACCTACAGCAACGACTCGCGCCAACGGTTCTACACCAACGCCGCCCAGCTGCTGACATACGACACCTGGCTGCGCATCTTCAGCTTCGGTGCTTTCGTCACCGGCAACTATACCACGCCCGACAAGCGTTTCTCCCTCTCGGCAGGCGTGCGCATGGACGGCAGCAACTACAATAGCGACATGAAACAACTGTGGAAGCAGTTCTCGCCCCGGCTGTCGGCCTCGTACAACCTGACCGACCAATGGAGCCTGAGCGCCAACGCCGGATTGTACTACCAGTTACCGCCCTACACCTCGATGGGATATAAAGACAACGACGGTGCCTATATCAACAAGCAATTTAAATACATGCAGGTAGGCGAAACGGCTCTTGGTGTAGACTGGCATCTGCAAGACCGCTTCATGGTGTCGGTCGAAGGCTTCTTCAAGCGTTACGGACAGATACCTTATTCGCTGACCGACGATATTCCCCTGCTGTGCAAGGGCAACGACTACGGTGTAGTGGGCAACGAAGCCCTGACCTCCACTGCCCAAGGCCGCGCCTATGGTGTGGAGACCATGTTCCGCTGGCAAGTGCCCGGTCGCTTCAATGTAGTATCTTCGTTCACCCTCTTCAAAAGCGAATACCGCAACGGACAGAACGATGCCTACATTCCCTCGGCCTGGGACAACCGCTTCATCCTGAACCTAAGCGGCACCTACAACCTGCCTCGCCGCTGGAGCATCGGAGGCAAGCTGAGCTACATCGGTGGTTCGCCCTACACGCCTTACGACGAAGACAAGTCCTCGCTCGTCGAAGCCTGGGATGCCAAAGGACAACCCTACTACGACTACAGCCGCTACAACACCGAACGACTGCCCTCGTTTGCCCAGCTGGACGTGCGTGTGGATAAGTCATTCTACTTCCGCCGCTGTATGTTAGGCCTCTACCTTGACATCCAGAACATCACCGGCAACAAGCTGAAGCAACCCGACGTCATCATGAGCACGGGTGTGATAGAGAATCCGTCGGCACCTGCTTCCGAACAACGTTACAAGATGAAGTATCTGAAACAGGAAAGCGGCACCCTGCTGCCTACACTGGGTGTAACGCTTGAGTTCTGACAACTGTATAGCCCTTCATTTTTTTCCTAGTTAAGAAAATATTTTTTCCTAACTGGAGAATTATTTTTCCTAACTGGGAAAAAATAATTGCAAGACTGGTCAGTTTTCAGTCCTTTCTGGGAAATCCATTCTACCTGAGTTCCCGATAATGCAAATTCCCTTTTTCGGTCCTCTGTTCCGAAAAAGGGAATCTGTATCAGTCGGTCTGATCCGTAGCCAGTCCCGACACTTTTCAGTATAATATCGCCTCCGGTTATTTATTAGCTATTTTCACCGAAACTATCGGTTGTTGCTTTTCTGCATCCAGCGGAACGGCGCGATACTTCACTTTGCTGAAATCAATCGTCTTCAGGTCGATGCTGCGGATGGCACTGTTGTACATCGTGCGGTAGTAGATGATGCGGTCGGCCATGTCTGTTGCCGATGTCCACTGCGTAGCGCTCGGAATGTCGGCAGGTATCTTGCCCGCCTGAAACTCGATGCCCACGGGAATATCGAAGTTATTCAGTATCTGGAAACCTTGAAGCACCGTCTTCAGTGCCGTGTCCTGCACCGGTGCCGTAGCCTGATAGAAAGCTGCCCGCACAAAACGTGAAGGAGGTGTCACGTCGCCCGGTATACCCAGAAAACCGCTGCCCGCACCAAACGAAGCAAGCTTTGCACCGCCCAACGACTGAGCCGGAGCCGTACCCGGATAAAGGTTGACGTAATTGTTCAGGTTGGTAAGCTGCCAGTCGAAACTTGGCGAATTGGTCAGCACACCCAGCGGATTCTCATAGAACTTGGGCTTTCCATCAATCATTTCCAGCACAATCTGACGTCCCGACGGTTCGGTAAAACGCCAGTGAACGGTAGAGGCACGCGGATCTATATTAATAATGTGTACCTCGCTCACCGCCTGTTTCACTTCGTCCACGGTGGCACACTGGCCCAGTATCCACGAAACCAGTTGCAGGTCGGCAATACTCTTGTCCTGCAATGCCTCGTCAAACTTCTCGTACTCGCCATAATTGGGAAAGTAGAACAATCCAGCCGAAAGTCCCGCTTCGTTCAACCCCTCGGCCACGAAGTCTTTCTGTTCTACAGCCAGTCCCACGTATCCGTAACGCGCCTTGAAAGTCATGCCCGTAACACCCGCAGGCGTGTACGAACGCTGCTCATAGCCGCGGGGCACAATGACGTATTGACTGTTGAGGTCGCTTCCGCCCCACTCGATGGTTCGTGCCACGACAGTGACACTATCTTTACTTTTCAGGGTAATGCCCGTGCAAGCCTCGGCAGGTAAAGGATAGGCAAACATGCTTCCTATGCCCATTGCAATTGCCAACAAAATCCTTGATTTCATACTCTTATACTTATTTATATATTAAAACTTTATTCATGCCTTATCGACAGAAAACAAACATACAACTTTTTCAAATCGCTACTGTTCTGTTTTCCTCTGCCCTTCGTGCAGTTTTAAGTCATTTGAGAAGAAACAAAATCAGAATAGAATATGTTCAGTCATTTCAACAAACCAGCGGCTTTATTCCGAGAGCTGACAAGCATCAGGCATCTTTGCGCATAAGCGTTCTTTCGATATTGTATCGAGGTCGGTCTTTTACTTCGATATATATTTTTCCAATATATTCGCCGACAATCCCCAATGCAGCCAAGATAAAACCGCCTACTAACCAGATTGAAATAATCAGTGAAGCCCAGCCAGGTACCGTATCGTGAATGTAATGAGTGTACAGCGTCCATATCGTCACCCCAATCCCGATAAGTATAAAGACACAGCCTAGCCAGAAAATCATGCGTACCGGCTTGACGGAAAAAGAAGTTATTCCGTCGATAGCGAAGTCGAGCATCTTCTTTAGCGGATATTTAGACTCTCCAGCCCAACGCTTGGATCGGTTATAATAGACGCACGTAGTCTGATAACCTATCAACGGAACCAAACCACGAAGAAAAAGGTTACGCTCACGGAAACGGGCCAACTGCTGTAACGCCCTCTTACTCATCAGACGATAATCGGCATGGTTATAGACCGTCTTTACGCCCATCATGTTCATCAGCCGATAAAAAGCCTGTGCCGTTTCACGTTTGAACCAGGTATCGGTTTTCCGTTCCTTACGTACTCCGTAAACAATGTCATAGCCTTCCTTATACCGGCGAACCATCTCCGCAATGACAAGGATGTCGTCCTGCAAGTCTGCATCAATGGAAACGGCAATATCACAATAGTCCTTCACCAGATCAAGTCCTGCCATCAAAGCATTCTGATGTCCCACATTTCCGGCCAGATTCAGCCCGCACGCATAAGATTCGTGCTGATACAGGTCTTGAATGATGGGCCAAGTCTGGTCGGTACTACCATCGTTCACATACAATACATAACTGTCAGACGCTATCTGCTTTTCTTCTATCAGCTGGTCAAGCAACTGACTCAGCCTTTTGTGGGTTTCATGCAACACAGCCTCTTCTTTATAGCAAGGCACAACAATCGCCAGGCAGGGGATTTCTTTCATACCAAAACCAAGAGTTTATATTACTTTCTGCAATATTCGTAAGAAAACATGAGATTTGCAAATTATCGCCGCCGCTTTTTAGGCTTCCTGCGACTTTCCGTCCAGCCGCTTATTTTTAAAGACGAACCTTACGAGCAGAAAATTGACCGGAATAGCAATGGCAAACACCGGTACGGGCGCCAACGTTTTGGAAATGCCCAGCCACAGAAACAGATTCAGCAGCCCCATGTGAAGCAGGTAATTGACCAGATGCGCACCACCAAAACCGAAAGCTTTGCCCCACGAAGGCTTTTGTCCGAACGTGAAATAAGCCGTCAGATAGAAGTTGGCTACAAAACTGATGGCATAACCCAGCGTATAGGCCACATTGACATTGATGACCCACTGCAAGACAAAATAAACACCGTAATGCAAGGCCGTGGCAAACACGCCCACCATCACAAAACGAAAGAATTCGGGTAATTGTCTCAGCTTCTTTATATCCATATTTCGGTTCATGCTATCATTGCTGGTACAAAGTTAGGTATTGTTTCAGAATTATTCGTACTTTTGCGGCTGGAAAACGTAAATAAGAGACAAAGATTATGCTGGACAAAAAGCAAGCGTTCTGGTTTATCGCCCTACTGAGCATTCTGGTGATACTCCCCTTCATTGGCGAAACCATTTTCTACTCCAAAGGAGAACCGCGTGAAGCCATCGTGGCCGTTTCCATGCTCGAAAGCGGAAACTGGATACTCCCCGTGAACTATGGCACTGACATTGCCTATAAACCGCCCTTCCTGTACTGGTGCATCGCAGCCTTTTCGCTGATACCGGGCGAAGTAACCGAATTTACGTCACGCCTACCGTCTGCCTTGTCGTTTCTGGCCATGCAAATGGTCTTCTTCTGGTTCGTAGCCAAGCGGAAAGATACGCAGACTGCCATACTCAGCTCATTGCTTCTACTCACTTCGTTCGAAGTTCACCGTGCGGCAGTAGCCTGCCGGATTGATATGCTTCAGGTATCACTTATCGTTATTTCGTTGTGCCTGCTCTTCCGTTGGGATGAGAAAGGAGCAAAAGGAATACCTTGGGTGGCTGTGTTACTGATGGGCTGTGCCACTCTGACCAAAGGGCCTATCGGCTCCATCTTTCCCTGCACTTGCATCGGTATCTTCCAATTGCTGCGCGGACGGGTATTCTTCAAAACGTTCGGTTCGCTGTTTGTCATCGGCCTGCTGACGCTTATCCCGATGGCCATCTGGTTCTATGCCGCTTATCTGCAAGGCGGACAACCGTTCGTTGATCTGATGCTGGAAGAGAATACCGGACGATTTGCCGGAACGATGTCGTACGAATCACACTATAATCCCGTGTGGTATAACTTCCTGACCATCATTTGGGGATGGATTCCCTGGACGCTGGTACTGGTTATTTCGCTCTTCGGCCTCAACTGGAAAGGCATCCGCCTGCTGCCGGCCGGTGACTCGCTGAAGCAGCGCCTTGCCAAGGCTTGGAGTGCTTTCCGTAACCAGTCGCCTCTGCAACTGTTCACATGGGTGGTGATTCTGTTCATCTTTATCTTCTACTGCATCCCCAAGAGCAAACGCAGTGTATACCTGCTGCCCATCTACCCGTTCATGGCTCTGCTCATTGCCCAGTACCTGCTGGCGCTGACAAGCCGCTGGGCCAAGGCGTTCAAAATATCAGCCTACATTTTTGCTTCGCTGTGCTTCCTGCTGACAGTGGTCTTTGCTGCTGTCCGTCTGGGACTGATCCCCGACAGCGTGTGGGGAAACGGCCGTCATGCAGCCGAAAACATAGGCTTCATGCACGCACTCAAAAACGTCTCACTGCCCGTAGTGAAGTGGCTTATCGTTGCCCTGCCTGTTGTGGCCGGCATCTGCACCTTGCGGGCGTTGGCAAAAAAAGCTGACGGGCGCTCGCTGCTCTACGCCACTGCAGGCTGTATGCTATGCCTGTTCGTATCGCTTGACGGTGTTTACCAACCTGTGGTGCTGGCCGAGAAGTCGGACAAGAAACTGGCCGAATGTTTCAACCAGTATGTACCCCAAGGCTACATCTACTCGTACACCGACCGCATGATACGTTTCTACGGCGCCAACTACTACCTGAACGACCGTATGCGCAACTTCACCCTGGAAAATCCCGAAGGCGAAGGCTATGTGGCCGTGTCGGTCAAAGACCAGGAATCCTTCCTGAACTACTGCAACGGTACGTACCAGGTAGAAGAAGTATACCATACGCCCTACCGCAGTTGCGACCTTCGGGCCGAAATACTGATTTACAAGTTTTCGAAACAATAACATTTATACAGTGATTTATGATGTCTCCCGAACTGTTGATTGACAAATATTATCCTGAACCGAACGAACTGAAACATATCTTACTGACTCACAGCCATTCGGTAGCCGACAAAGCCTTGCAAATGGCCGAGAAGCATCCGGGACTGAAGCTGGACAAAGAATTCATCTACGAAGCAGCCATGCTGCACGACATAGGCATCTTCCTGACAGACGCCGACGGCATCTACTGCTTCGGTGACAAGCCCTACATCTGCCACGGCTATCTGGGAGCCGACCTGGTACGCGCCGAAGGCTTCCCGCAGCATGCTCTGGTGTGCGAACGGCATACGGGCGCCGGCCTGTCGCTGGACAGAATCATTGCCGACAACCTGCCTGTGCCCCATCGGGAAATGGTGCCCGTCAGCCTGGAAGAACAGATTATCTGCTTTGCCGACAAATTCTATTCGAAGACGCATCTGGACAAAGAAAAGACAGTGGAAAAGGCCCGGAAGAGCCTTGAACGCTACGGCGAAGCCGGACTGCAACGCTTCGACCGCTGGTGCGAACTCTTCTTGTAGCAATCTAAATTTCTTTAAAAAAGAGAATTATACGCATAAAATACGTACTTTTGCCCCTTCAAAGCGGAAACTAATTAGTAAATAACGTCATTGAAACCAAGAATAATCATATCGTTCGTACTGCTGTTCGTCTTGCTTTTCCTCTCGGGTGAGGCCGTGTCGCAACGACGCCGGGGAAAAATGATCCCCCCCAAGAGCCAGACAACCTCATCGCAGGCTGCAGGCGACTCGCTGACGACAGATTCTCTCAGAACAGATTCGCTGACTGCAGGCCTTTCCGGAAAAGACTCGCTGGCAGCAGACAGTGTACCCGTCGCTCCCAAGAAGGAAGGACTGGACGCACCTGTCACCTACGAAGCTACCGACTCCATCGTATTCACCCAAAGCGGATTCGCTCATCTGTACGGCGAAGGAAAAGTGGTCTACCAGCAACCCCGCAAACCTATCGAACTGACTGCCGATGTCATCACCATGAACATGGACAGCAGCACGGTGTATGCCCACGGCGTGGAAGACTCGTTGGGAAACGTATCGGGTACGCCGGTCTTCAAAGACGGAGAAACACCCTACGAGACAAACACCATACGCTACAACTTCAAGAGCAAGAAGGGACTTATCAGTAACGTGGTGAGCCAGCAGGGCGAAGGATACGTGACCGGAAACAATGCCAAGAAAGGAACCAACGACGAACTTTACATGAAGAAAGGACGCTACACGACGTGCGACAACCACGAGCATCCGCACTTCTACATGCAGATGACCTATGCCAAGGTACGCCCCAAGAAGAACGTCGTAACCGGTCCTGCCTATCTGGTAGTAGAGGATGTACCCCTGCCGCTGGCCGTTCCGTTCTTCTTCTTCCCATTCTCAAGCAGTTATCAGTCGGGATTCCTGATGCCGACTTATATGGACGACTCTAACCGTGGTTTCGGTCTGACCGACGGAGGTTACTATTTTGCCATCAGCGACCAGATGGACCTGAAAGTACGGGGAGACATCTTCACCAAAGGTTCGTGGGCACTGAATGCAGAGTCGAACTACATCAAGCGATACAAATACTCCGGTCTGTTGCAGGCCAGCTATCAGGTGACCAAGACGGGCGACAAGGGACTGCCGGACTATTCGGTGGCCAAGGACTTCAAGATTGTGTGGTCGCACCGTCAGGATGCCAAAGCCAACCCCAACCAGACATTCTCGGCCAGTGTGAACTTCGCCACCAGTAGCTACGAGCGTACCAACATCGACAACATGTACAACTCGCAGGCCATGTCGCAGAATACCAAGACCTCCAGTATCAGCTATACACGCTACCTGTTCGACAAGAAACTGACGCTGTCGGCTACATCGAACATCGCACAGAACATGCGCGACTCGTCGATCAACGTAACTTTGCCCGACTTGAACATTTCGCTGACCACTATCTTCCCTTTCAAAAGAAAGAAAGCTGTGGGCGAAGAGAAATGGTACGAAAAGATTTCAGTACGCTACACCGGACGAATGAAGAACAGCATACAGACCAAGGACAACCTGCTCTTCAAGTCGAACCTGATCAGAGACTGGGAGAACGGTATGCAGCACGAAATTCCCATCAGCGCCACCTTTACCCTGTTCAAGTACTTCAACGTGACTCCCAGCGTGAACTACACCGAACGTTGGTACACGCGTAAAGTGATGAAAGACTGGGACCCGACAGCCGGAACCAACGGCACCGGAGCAGAAGTGAGCGATACGATATATGGCTTCAACCGCGTGTACAACTATAGCGCCAGCATGAGCGTCAACACCAAGATATACGGCATGTACAAACCGCTCATCTTCCCGAAGAAAGCCATACAGATACGTCACGTCATCACGCCGTCCATCTCGTTCAGCGCATCACCCGACTTCGGAGCCGAACGTTACGGATACTGGACATCGTACATCAAGCCCAATTCGGACGGTCGTCAGGATACCGTAGTCTACTCACCCTATGCCGGACAGGCCTTCAGCCCACCCAGCCAGGGACGTTCGGGAAACATCTCCTTCAGCGTTTCGAACAACATCGAAATGAAGTTCAAGGATAAGAATGACTCCATCCGTAAGATCAGTCTGATAGACGAACTGGGTGCCAGCATCTCGTACAACACGGCTGCCAAAGTACGTCCGTGGAGTAACCTGAACCTGAACCTGCGTCTGAAACTCAGCAAGAACTATACATTCAGTATGAGCTCCACTTTCGCCACCTACGCCTATGCCTTCGACAAGAACGGTAACGTGGTGCAGAGCGACCGTACCGAATGGTCGTACGGACGATTCGGACGATTTCAGGGATATGGTACATCGTTCAGCTACACCCTGAACAACGACACGTGGAAGAAGCTGAGAGCTCTGTTCACCGGCGAGAAAGCCGATGAAGGCGAAAACAAGAACGGCGAGGGACAAGGCGACGACACCACCGACGGAGACAGCGGCAACGATGCCAACACATCCAGCCGCAACCAAAAGAAGACCGAAAAGGCCGCTGCCGACAGCGACGGCTACCAGGTGTTCAAGATGCCGTGGTCCATCAACCTCAGCACCGGTTTCAACATCAGCGAGGATACCAGCAAGCCTATCAACCGCAACACCATGCGCTACCCGTACAAGATAAGCCTGAACGCGCTGAACATCAACGGAAACATCAAGATTTCCAATAAGTGGGCCATCAACTTCAACTCGGGTTACGACTTCGAAAGCAAGGAAATCGTACAGACGGCCTTCAACATCACGCGCGACCTGCACTGCTTCAGCATGTCGGCCAGCCTCTCGCCCTTCGGACGCTGGAAGTACTACAACTTCACGATACGTGCCAACGCCAGCATCCTGCAAGACCTGAAGTGGGAGCAACGCAGCCAGACGCAGAGCAACATACAGTGGTATTAATCCCGCCAACAGGCTCCGGCGCATTCTTTCAGCCTGCCCCTCCGGCAGCACACATACGGATGAAATCGGATACACACCTATCATAAAGGCCGGTAACACGGGTTACCGGCCTCCTGATGACTTGCTGCAAACTCACTGCACACAAGTTGCAGCGACGCTGCACACTGGTTGCAGAGTCACTGCAAACGGGTTGCAGTATCACTGCAAACAAGCTTGCAGTATCGCTGCAAAGCGGTGTGCAGTAACGCTGCAAACAGGCTTGCAGTAACACTGCAACCTGCGTGCAGCAGTTCTGCAGTCAGCAGTTCCCACAAAAGATACTTGATGTTACCACACGATTTCCGCCTCGCCATGCTCGCGCAGATAGGCATTGGCCTGGCTGAAGTGGTGGTTTCCGAAAAAGCCGTGATAAGCAGAAAGAGGCGAAGGGTGCGCCGAAGTGAGCACAAGATGCCTGCTACGGTCGATAAAGGCACCTTTTCGCTGCGCATAAGCTCCCCACAGGATGAACACCAGATGCTCGCGCTGCTCGGCCAGCAGGCGTATGACGGCATCGGTAAAGGTTTCCCAACCGCGGTTCTGATGCGAACCCGCCTGATGCGCCCGCACAGTCAGCGTGGCATTAAGCAGCAGTACGCCCTGCTGAGCCCAGCGGGTCAGATTGCCCGTAGCAGGAATGTCGGTTCCTATGTCATCCTTGATTTCCTTGAAGATATTCACCAACGACGGCGGAAAAGGAATACCGTCGTTCACCGAAAAGCAAAGACCATGGGCCTGTCCCGGTCCGTGATAAGGATCTTGCCCGATGATAACTACCTTCACTTTATCGAAGGGGCAAAGATTGAAAGCATTGAAAATCAGCTTTCCCGGAGGATAGACAGGCCCATGGGCATATTCCTGGCGCACGAATTCGGTCAGCGTGCGGAAGTAATCTTTTTCGAACTCAGGCTGCAAACGCGCCTTCCAGCTCTCTTCTATCTGAACATTCATAATATATTTGTACGATTAGCATTTCGGCAGCTAAGATACAAATATTTTTCATCAAATCAGGTGTATGCCGCAAGCCTTGCACTCCTGACGCATGGATTCGGGCCAGATACTTGCCTGAATTTCGCCAATGTGCGCCTTCCGCAAGTAGAACATACACAGACGCGACTGCCCGATACCACCACCGATAGACAGCGGCAGTGTGTCGTCCATCAGTCGTTTGTGGAAGTAAAGTTCCAGGCGTTGTTCCTGTCCCTCTTCCTTCAGCTGTTGCAGCAGTGCCTTCTTGTCCACACGGATACCCATCGATGACAGTTCGATGCTGCGTTGCAACACGTCGTCCCACAACACCAGGTCGCCGTTCAGGCCCGGCAGGTCGTTCAGGCCCGGCGTCGTATAGTCGTCGTAGTCCGGAGCACGTCCGTCGTGCTTCTTCCCGTCGCCCAGTTTGCAACCGATACCGATGATGAACACCGCTCCGTACTTCTTCGTGATGGCATGCTCGCGACACTTGGGTTCCATGTCCGGATACAGACGGCGCAATTCCTCGGCATGTATGAAGTGCAGCTTCTGCGGCAGGCAGGGCTTGATTTGCGGATACATCTCGTACACCATGTATTCCGTACGCACCATGGCAGCATAAATGCGGGTAACGATCTCCTTCAGGAAATCCACGTTGCGGTCGGCCGCGGTGATGACGCGTTCCCAGTCCCACTGGTCGACGTACAGCGAGTGCAGATTGCCCAACTCTTCGTCGGCCCGAATAGCGTTCATGTCTGTGTAGATGCCATATCCCGGCTCAATGCAATATTCGGCCAGCGTCAGGCGCTTCCACTTCGCAAGCGAATGCACCACTTCGGCCTGCGCATCGCCCAGGTCTTTTATCGGGAAGGACACAGCACGCTCCACACCATTCAGGTCGTCGTTGATACCCATTCCCTTCAGTACAAACAACGGTGCCGTGACACGGCGCAAACGCAATTCAGACGAAAGGTTCATCTGAAAGAAGTCCTTAATCTGTTTAATGCCAAGTTCCGTCTGCTTCAAATCGAGCAAGGGAGTATAGCCCTCAGGTTTTATCAAGTAACTCATGACTATTTATATCTTTCTTTAATTGTAAATTTGTCCGGCAAAGATAAAAATAATATTGATACATGCTACAATTTACACAAGAAAAACAGCAAAATGAAACACATTTAGCTGTATACATTCCAAAATAACAGCATAAGCAGACAAAAAGAACGACATAAAAAAAGAAAATTGTTAGGATTATGCAGAGATTTTTTATACTTTTGCCCTGCAAACGGCGCCGGTAATACCACCATGTCTGCCGTCAAGGTATCAAGCACCTGTAGTTCAATGGATAGAATACTGGATTCCGGTTCCAATGATAAGGGTTCGATTCCCTTCGGGTGTACTACTTCCCCTCACATTTTCCCGTTACAGACTTATTGACATGCAAGGCTTTCAAGCCCTGCTATAGTATTGTGTCCTGCCTTCAACTACAGACCGGTACACCAACAGCCCCCACTTTGCCTTACGACGAAAAGAAACAAAAAAAGGCACATCGTTGCCGATGCGCCTTTCTTACATATGTTTCAGATAAACTTTCTGCGATTAAGCCTCTTCAGCTACCACTTCGAAAGGAATTTCTACAGAAACTTCCTTGTGAAGCTTAACGATAGCCTTGTAGTTGCCAACTTCTTTCACAGCATCTTTCACAACGATAATCTTGCGGTCGATGTTGTGACCCAGCTTAGCCAGCTCGTCAGCAATCTGAATGCTACCTACAGAACCGAAGATAGTACCAGTAGAGCTTACCTTTGTAGCGATCTTCAATGATACGCCTTCCAGCTTAGCAGCCAGTTCTTCAGCATCTTTTTTGATTTTCTCCAGCTTGTGAGCACGTTGTTTCAGCTCTTCAGCCAGCATTTTCTTGGCAGCAGGAGAAGCAATGACAGCTTTACCTGTCGGAATGAGGTAGTTACGACCATAACCAGACTTAACAGTCACGATGTCGTTCTTATAACCCAAGTTGATAACGTCTTCTTTCAAAATAATTTCCATACTGTCTCCTCCTTATTATTTCATCATATCGGTTACATAAGGCAGCAATGCCAAGTGACGTGCTCTCTTAACGGCCTGAGCCACGCGACGCTGATACTTCAGTGAAGTACCTGTAATGCGACGGGGAAGGATCTTACCCTGCTCGTTCAGGAATTTCTTCAGGAACTCGGGATCTTTGTAGTCGATGTACTTGATACCGCTCTTTTTGAAACGACAGTATTTTTTCTTCTTAACGTCTACTGAGGGCGGAGTTAAATATCTGATTTCTGATTGAACTTGTTGTGCCATGATTAATCCTCCTTTTTAGTTGATTTTACACTTCTTCTTTTTGCAGCGTATTCAGCAGCATACTTGTCTTGTTTGAAAGTCAAGAAGCGGATCACACGCTCGTCACGACGGAAGTTGATTTCCAGTTTCTCAATAACAGTCGGTTCTGCATTGAACTCAATCAGCTGATAGAAACCTGTAGACTTCTTCTGAATAGGATAAGCCAGCTTTTTCAGTCCCCAGTTTTCTTCATTTACAATCTCAGCACCTTCAGCAGTAAGGATGCCTTTGAATTTCTCTACCGCTTCCTTCATCTGAACATCAGACAAAACGGGAGTTAAAATGAAAACGGTTTCGTATTGATTCATACTCGTTTAATTAAATAAATAATTTATTTGTTTTAAAAATGCGGCGCAAAGGTAGGCATTTTATTTTGAACTACAAACATTTAATGTTTTTTTATGTGTCGATATAGGATTTATCGCCGAAGTGAAGTATCTTTGCCAAGTTGTTTAAACAATAATTTCATGATAGAACAATTCAATTTCGACATCCGCCTCATCTTTGCAATCTTAAACGGTAAAGTATCTGCCGCCATCAACCGCAAATTATCACGCAACTTCCGTCAGAACGGCCTGGAGATCACTCCGGAGCAATGGACTGTCCTCATCTTCCTGTGGGAAAAGGACGGCGTCACCCAGCAGGAACTATGCAATGCAACCTTCAAGGACAAGCCCAGCATGACCCGCCTGATAGACAATATGGAACGGCAGCATCTGGTAGTACGTATCTCCGACAAAAGAGACCGGCGCACCAACCTCATCCATCTGACCAAAGACGGTAAGGAACTGGAAGAACAGGCACGCATCATAGCAGGCAAAACGCTGAGAGAAGCCTTAAACGGAGTCACTGTCGAAGAACTCAGCATCGGGCAAGAAGTGCTGAAAAAGATATTTTTCAATACAAAAGACTGACCAAAAAGCTTTCTTTTCATCCCTTTACCGTTCATTCTTTATTAAAATATAGTTTTTTTGCACAAATAATTTCGCTTGTTAAAGAATTATGCTTTTCTTTGTAGCAAGAATACACAGCATATAATAATCTATTAAAAATACACACACATGAAAGGTTTATTAAAAAGTCTGGGACTGATATTAATCTTGATAGGAGTTGTCATCCTGATTGCCTGCTCCTTCACCGGCAATGTTAACAACAATGCCATATTGGGCACATCAGCAGTGCTGATTGTAATAGGTCTGGTTTCCTATATTGCCATCAATAAACGAGTTACAGATTAACATCAGAATAAAATGGTAAACAAAAAGGGCGGTTGCATGAACAACCGCCCTTTTTGTTTCTACCCTCTTCTGGCAGACACGCCATCAAGACTCAACTTCGGGAGTAATCAGCTTATAGCCTTTACCATGAATATTGATAATCTCGATCGAGTCATCTTCCTTCAGATGCTTACGCAACTTTGTGATATACACATCCATGCTGCGTGCATTGAAATAGTTATCGTCAATCCATATTGTCTTCAAAGCAAAATCGCGCTGCAGAATCTCATTGGCATGAGCACACAACAAGCCCAGCAATTCAGATTCCTTGGTTGTCAGTTTCGTCTGTTTCTCCGGAGTAGAAAGGATCTGCTTCTGAGTATCAAACGTAAACTTACCTATCTTATAGATATTGCTTTCCTTGTTTTTCTTTCCACGCACACGACGCAGGATAGCCTCAATTCTGAAAGTCAACTCTTCCATGCTGAAAGGTTTGGTAATATAATCATCAGCACCAATCTTGAAACCTTCCAGAATATCTTCCTTCAGTGTTTTGGCAGTCAGGAAGATGATAGGAATCTCGGCATTAGCCGCACGAACTTCCTGGGCTAACGTAAAGCCATCCTTCTTAGGCATCATTACGTCAAACACACACAAATCATATTTATTCTTCAGGAAAGCCTTATAACCAGCCTCTCCATCAGGGTACAATTCAGCAGCATACCCCTTTGCCTGTAAGTATTCTCTCAAAAGCATGCCAAGATTTTCATCATCCTCGCACAGCAAAATACGCAATTTCTCGTCCATATTAATCATTTTTTAAGTAAAGGTAATGCAATAATAAATTTAGTTCCCACATTCATTTCACTCTCAGCCCTTATCGTTCCCTTATGGTCTGTGATAATTTTCTTCACATAAGCCAAACCCAGGCCAAAACCTTTCACATCGTGCAGATTACCCGTATGCACGCGATAGAACTTATCAAATATCTTCTTTAAATTCTCCTTCTTAATTCCGATACCGTTGTCCTGTACCGAAATCATCAGCTTACCCGATTCATTCCAAGTCCTTACCATCAGTTGCAAATCCACATCCGGACGTTTGTACTTCACGGCATTGTCCATCAGATTGAATATCACATTGGTCAAGTGCATTTCGTCAGCAGAAACCACCGCATCGGTTGCTTCCAATTCGGAATCAATCTTACCATTATAACGCTCTACCTTTAAAGCAAAGGTATTGATAACACTTGTTATCATTTCGTTGACATCCAAGTCCTTCATCTTCAAGACAGCCTTCTGGCGGTCAAACATAGACATCTGCAACACCTTCTCGACCTGAAAGCGCAAACGCTTCGTCTCATCATTAATCACTCCAGAGATATGCTGAAACATGGCAGGCGATTTTGCTACAGCCGGATCCTTCAGCATCTGAGCCGCCAACGAAATAGTAGAAATCGGAGTCTTGAATTCATGTGTCATGTTATTGACAAAGTCATTCTTCATTTCCGTCAGCTTTTTCTGCCTGAAGACTATATATATGGTAAAGACAAAAGTTATCAGCAACACAAAAGTAAATATCATCGACGGGATCATAAAGAAACTGACCGAATCGAAAATATAACTATTCTTCCCCGGGAAATGAATCTTCACAATGCTCATGCGTGCCGGCGGATCGTTCAAAAACAATGGCTGCGCATACGAACTCTCACTGCCTTCGTCGCTATAGTCCGAACAACGGTACACTTCCCTGCCATCTCTGTCTATTACCTTGAAATGATAATCCAGATCAATGCCGTTATCAATCAAACCTGATTTCAAATATTGATCCAAGTTCTTGAAATTGACACGCTCAGCAATCGGCTTATTACTGGCGTGATAGATCATTTGCCAAACCACATCATCCATTAAGGCACGCTGATACAAATATCTGTTCTTTACAGCATCTACCAGCGAACGCGATGTCTGTGGAATGGTTTTCGTACCATGCTTGCGCGAAATCATAGCTCTGGGTAACTCCGACGGCTTATTGGTAAACGTCTTCAACTCAATCTTCGAACCATCCGGCGAAGTAATCATAAAACGTTGTGTCTGCACCATCGCTCCCTGCGAGCTCTGTTCCCACGCTTTCTTTTCAGCTTCGGAGATATCTTCACGTATCCAGCGTTCAACCTCCGCAGATTCCACATCCTTTGAAGCTGCCATCAAAGCACGCTTCACGGATTCATCAAACTGCTCGTTACGCATCTTCACCATTTCCTCAATATAGCTGATCTGCAGAAACAGCAAACTGAGAAAAGCAAGACCCATTACGGCACTCAATATCCATATCGTAGACTTTTTCATAGCGACAAAATTAACACTCCCTAATTAACATTCCTAACTCGTTAACCTGATTTAACCGGGCATTCTCGTTAATTAACCGTAAGCGTTTTTTTAAGTTACACTATATACACTACAACACCAAAAGTAGTCTTCTGTTTGCAAATTTAATAAAAAATTAAATATTCATATTCACATTTCCCCATATAATCGTGCCTCAAGACTAACTGAAGAAATATTTTTTCCTACTTGGGAAAATATTTTTCTCCAACTAAGAAAAAAATACTGCCTCTTACACAGATATTTTTAACATTCTCCATCGGTATCCATATAAATGTTAGAGCACGAATCATACAAAACTAGCAGATAGAACATATCTGTTAAAGTCTGTATAACTCGTGCTCTAAAGCAGTAAACGAAATCCAGCTAAGATATACTTTAATATTATCAGTTCATCCGTTACGACTAAGACAAACTAAAATTATCACAATCGGAACCCTGAACATAATAATTTCATTCAGTACATCCTACTTATTACGTAAAATGAATGCAGTCCATCAATTATTCTTCAGTTTGTTTAGCCTCAAATTCCTTAATAAGCTTATCCTGTACATCGCCCGGAACAAGTTCGTAGCTGGCAAACTTCATAATGAAAGAAGCACGTCCACCTGTCAATGAACTTAAAGCCGTAGAATATGAAGACATTTCCTTCAAAGGAACTTTCGCTACCAGTTTTTCATAACCGGCTTCGCTGCTCATACCCATAATCATGGCACGACGTCCTTGCAAGTCGCTCATTACATCACCCATCTTATCAGAAGGAACAAATACTTCTACGTCATAAATCGGTTCCAGAATCTTCGGACCCGCATTCTTAAAGGCTTCACTAAAAGCATTACGTCCGGCCAGCATGAACGAGATTTCATTGGAATCTACCGGGTGCATCTTTCCATCGTAAACGATAACACGTACGTCACGGGCATAAGAACCTGTCAACGGTCCCTGTTCCATACGCGACATTACACCCTTAAGGATTGCCGGCATGAAGCGGGCATCGATGGCACCACCAACCACACAGTTAACGAACACCAGTTTACCGCCCCATTCCAAAGGAATCTCTTCGGTTCCTTTCACATTCATCTTGAATTCCTGACCACCGAAACGGTAAGTATCCGGAGCAGGCATACCTTCGTAATAAGGTTCAACGATCAGATGAACTTCACCAAACTGTCCGGCACCACCCGACTGTTTCTTATGACGGTAGTCGGCACGTGCAGCCTTTGTAATAGTTTCACGGTACGGAATGCGAGGTTCTTCAAACTTCACTTGCAGTTTTTCATTATTTTCGAGACGCCACTTCAAAGTACGCAAATGGAATTCACCCTGACCGTGAACAATAGTCTGACGTAATTCTTTGGACTGGTCGATCACCCAAGTCGGATCTTCTTCATGCATACGGTTCAGAATAGCCATCATCTTTTCAGTATCCGCTTCGTTCACCGGTTTAATGGCACGTGAGTACTTGGAGTTCGGATATTTGATAAAGTTGAAACGGTTTTCAGCTCCCTTGCCATTCAGAGTATTTCCGGTATGTACATCTTTCAATTTGACAGTACAACCTATATCACCGGCCACCATCTCCTCTACCTTAATACGGTTGGCACCTGCACAAGCGTAAATCTGCGCAATACGTTCTTTCGAACCACGATCGGCATTCGAGAAATCATCACCTTCGTGCACCTTTCCACTCATTACCTTAAAATACTGCACATCACCAATGTGCGGCTCAACAGCCGTCTTAAAGAAATAAAGTGATGTCGGGCCGTTAGGATCCGGCTTCACGATTTCACCACGAGTATTATGTACCGGAGGCATTTCATCAACAAACGGAACTACATTACCCAAGAATTCCATCAGACGACGAACACCCATGTCTTTGCCTGCACATACGCAGAACACAGGGAACATGCCGCGAGAAGCCAATCCTTTACGGATACCCTCACGCATTTCGTCTTCTGTCAGCGAATCCATTTCGAAGAATTTCTCCATCAACGTTTCATCATGTTCAGCCGCAGCTTCTACCAATGCTTTATGCCATTCGGTAGCTTTTTCGATTTCTTCGGCCGGGATATCTTCGATAGTGGGAGCACCACCTTCGGGAGCCCACGAATATTTTTTCATCAGAAGTACATCAATCAACGAATTAAAGTTCGGACCAGTGGCCAAAGGATATTGTACAGGAACTACCTTCGAACCGTAAATAGACCTCAACTGCTCCAGAACCATATCATAATCGCACTTCTCGCTATCCAACTGGTTCACCAGGAAAATGACCGGTTTACCTAACTTTTCTGTATAACGGAAATGATTCTGTGTACCTACTTCCGGTCCATATTGTCCGTTCAACAATAAAATGGCCGTATCGGTTACGTTCAACGCTGTCATAGCAGCACCAACAAAATCATCACTACCCGGGCAGTCGATAATATTAAGTTTCTTTCCGTTCCACTCTACATGGAAAACGGTGGAGAACACTGAATAGCCATATTCCTGCTCCACCGGGAAGTAATCGCTGACTGTATTCTTGGCAGTAATTCTGCCACGACGTTTTATAATACCACTCTCATAGAGCAACGCTTCCGTGAGAGTGGTTTTACCCGAGCCGTCATTGCCAAGAAGAGCAATGTTCTTAATTTCATTCGTCTGATATACTTTCATGATATATAGAATTTAAAGTGAATAAATCAGCTGCTTCCGCAAGCCATTGTCTTTTTGTGTGGCGCAAATTAGGCATTATAAAAAAGAAAAGCAACGATTCGGGCAGTGTTACTAAACTATGTTTTGAAACATACCATTTTTCTTTCACCGCTTATAAAAGCCTCCCAAAGCGTCCAGAAACTAGTTATAAAGAGGATTTTGGTCTAAAATCCGTCATTCTTTGACAGATTTGTCTACCCCCATTCCACATTATTTCAGCTATCTTTGTAGCAGTGAAACTTTATTTTATTAATATCTGATACTACAATACCAAAGATGAAAAAGTTATTTTGGAGTTTGGCTCTGTTTATCGGAATTGTTTGTTCGGCTTCGCTGAAAGCCCAACCCGCAACGACGAACAATGCCATTGTGCCGGGTGAAGTATGGAACGACACCGAAGGCAACCCTATCAACGCCCATGGAGGCGGAATCCTCTACCATGAAGGTACCTACTACTGGTACGGTGAGTACAAAAAAGGAAAAACCATCTTGCCCAAATGGGCCACTTGGGAATGTTATCGCACCGACGTGACCGGCGTAAGTTGTTATTCCTCGCAAGACCTGATGAACTGGAAGTTCGAAGGTATCGTCCTACCGGCCGTAAAAGACGACAGCAGCCACGACCTGCATCCCAGCAAAGTTCTGGAACGTCCGAAAGTCATCTACAACCAACGAACCGGCAAGTTCGTCATGTGGGCTCATGTAGAAAGTGCCGACTACAGCAAGGCTTGTGCCGGAGTAGCCGTCAGCGACTCGCCCACTGGTCCGTTCACCTATCTCGGCAGCTTCCGCCCCAACAATGCCATGAGCCGCGACCAGACCGTATTTGTCGACGACAACGGACGCGCCTACCAGTTCTATTCGTCCGAGAACAATGCTACCTTATATATAAGTGAACTTACCGACGACTACCTGCGCCCCAGCGGACGCTTTACCCGCAACTTCATAGGGCAGAGCCGCGAAGCACCGGCAGTATTCAAACACAACGGTAAGTACTATATGCTGTCGTCGGGCTGTACAGGATGGGATCCCAATCAGGCTGAACTTGCTGTAGCAGACTCCATCATGGGACCGTGGAAAGTAATCGGCAATCCCTGCACCGGCCCCGATGCCGATAAGACGTTCTACGCCCAAAGCACCTACGTACAACAAGTCATGGGCAAGAAGGACTGTTACATCGCCATGTTCGACCGCTGGAATAAGAAAGATCTGGAAAACTCACGATACGTATGGTTACCCATTTCGTTCGAAAACGGAAAAATCACTATTCCCTGGCGTGACCAATGGAATTTTGACTCATTTGCCCAGCAACCACGCTTCGAAGCTGGAAAAGGAACTTTCCTGCTGAACGGAAAACCATTCATCGTGAAAGCAGCCGAACTGCACTACCCTCGTATTCCCAAACCTTATTGGGATCAACGCATCAAGCTGTGCAAAGCTTTGGGTATGAATACCATCTGTCTGTACGTATTCTGGAATGCGCACGAATCTCAACCGGGCGTATTCAACTTTGAAGGTCAGAACGACCTGGCCGAGTTCTGCCGCCTGTGCCAGCAGAACGACATGTACGTCATCCTGCGTCCCGGTCCCTACGTTTGTGCCGAATGGGAAATGGGCGGACTGCCTTGGTGGTTACTTAAAAAGAAAGATATCCGCCTGCGCGAATCCGATCCTTACTTCCTGGAGCGTGTAGCCATCTTCGAAGAAGCTGTAGCCAACGAAGTGAAAGACCTGACCATCGCCAATGGTGGCCCCATCATCATGGTACAAGTCGAAAACGAATACGGTTCTTACGGCGAGAGCAAGCAATATGTATCGCAGATACGCGACATCGTACGCAAGAACTTCGGCAATGTCACCCTGTTCCAATGCGACTGGGCTTCCAACTTCACCAAGAACGGACTGCACGATCTCATCTGGACCATGAACTTCGGTACGGGTGCCAACATCGATCAGCAGTTTGCCCGCCTGAAAAGACTGCGCCCCAACAGTCCGCTGATGTGTAGTGAATTCTGGAGCGGGTGGTTCGACAAGTGGGGAGCCAACCACGAGACGCGACCGGCTGCCGACATGATTGCCGGAATTGATGAAATGTTGTCCAAAGGCATTTCGTTTAGCCTTTACATGACCCACGGAGGTACCAACTGGGGACATTGGGCCGGAGCCAACTCTCCGGGCTTTGCTCCCGACGTGACATCGTACGACTATGACGCCCCCATCAGTGAATCAGGACAGACTACCCCCAAATACTGGGAACTGCGCAAGACACTGGAGAAATACATGGACGGTGAGAAACAGGCCAAAGTTCCTGCCCTCATCAAGCCCATCAGCATTCCTGCCTTCCAGTTCACTGAGATGGCACCGCTTTTCGCCAACCTGCCTACTGCCAAGAAAGACGAAAACATCCGCACGATGGAAGAGTACGACCAGGGCTTCGGCAGCATTCTGTACCGCACGACATTGCCCGAGACCAAAACTCCAGCGCTGCTCACCGTAAACGATGCGCACGACTATGCACAAATCTTCATTGACGGCAAGTACATCGGCAAGCTGGACCGCCGCAACGGCGAAAAGCAGATTACCCTGCCCGCCTGCCGCAAGGGAGCACAGCTCGACATCCTGGTAGAGGCCATGGGACGTATCAACTTCGGACGTGCCATCAAGGACTTCAAAGGCATCACGAAGAACGTAGAACTGACCATCGACATGAACGGTTATCCCTTCGTCTGCGACCTGAAGAACTGGGAAGTATTCAACATCGAAGATACGTACGAATTCTACAAAGGCATGAAGTTCGAACCCATCCGCTCGCTGAAGGACGAACAGGGACAACGCATTCCGGGCTGCTACCGCGCTACCTTCAACGTGAAGAAGCCCAGCGACACTTTCCTGAACTTCGAGACATGGGGCAAAGGATTGGTTTACGTGAACGGATATGCATTGGGACGTATCTGGGAAATCGGTCCGCAACAGACTCTCTACGTACCGGGATGCTGGCTGAAGAAAGGCGAAAACGAAATCCTGGTATTCGACATCGTAGGTCCGAAGGAAGCTAAGAGCGAAGGTCTGCGCGAGCCGCTGCTCGACCAGTTGCAGGTCAGCAAACCGCTGACTCACCGCACCGAAGGACAGAATCTGGACCTCACGGCCGAGAAGCCCGTACTCAGTGGCAGCTTCAAGCCCGGCAACGGATGGCAGGAAGTAAAATTCGACCAGCCTGTCAGCGGACGTTACATCTGTCTGGAAGCACTCAGCTCGCAAGACGGAAAAGACCTGGCCTGCATTGCCGAAATGTATGTACTCGACAAGGATGGCGAACGCCTGTCGCGTGAGCCCTGGATTGTGAAGTATGCCGACAGCGAAGACGTAGCTCACGTCAACCGTTCAGCCGACAAACTGTTCGACCTGCAGGAATCTACCTACTGGAGTACGACACCGGGCACAGCCTACCCGCACTCGGTAGTCATCGACCTTGGCGCCACCCACACCGTAAGCGGCATCCAGTACTTGCCCCGCATGGAGAGCGAAGTGCCGGGCGGCATTAAGGATTTCAAAGTTTACGTGAAGAAAGAAACATTCAAATACTGAATACTTCCCTAATAAAGACAGCGAGTCCCGCAGAACACTTCTCCGATCAGCAGCATCTTGCCGCTACGTCAGAAGTTCTGCGGGACTCTCTTTTTATTCCTTTCCTTTATCCTGCCGTCGCTTGAAAATTCCCCATATCTTATCCGTTGTTAGCTCTGTTTTCTGTTTCATATTGCTTTAACCTGATCAAACTATCAGTTTATTGCGAATAAACAGACTGTTTATTTCTGATAAGCGACAGCGTGCCTGTACATTCCTCCTAGCATTCAAGCAGTAAAAAGATATAGAAACTTTATTATTACCTCCTTCCATCGCAGCAAACCATTATATATATGAAAACAGGAAAGGTGCACTCTCCATTACAGGAAAGTACACCTTTGAAAGAAAAAGATTACACGAAAGAGATAAGTCAATCTTACATCATTTGTTGCGCGTAACGGTATGCAGCACTTTGCCCGTCTTGTCAATCATGCGCAGTTCAAGCGTCTTGGGCGTGGCCGAGATGATGGAGAATCCCGGTTCGGGGCTACAGAATACTGTACCTTCGATGGGCTTCACCTTACGGCTGAGCGAACCGCTAGAGTTGGTCACATAGTCGATGTCGCTGCCATTGACACGCACATGCTGGAAGTTGTGGATGTGACCACATACATACATATCTACATGATGACGGCGCAGAATGGGGTCGACACGCTGCTGCATGTTCTGACGTTCGATTTCGTCTTTCGGCGTCTCGGCATAGATCGGATGGTGACCGACTACAATCACCCAGTCTTCTTTGGCTGCAGCCAAAACACCGTCCAGCCATTGCAACTGGTCGTCAACGTTTTGCAGACAGGCATCGGGATACTTGTCGTTCTCCTGACGATACTTGTCGATGAGCGGAGTAGTATCTATCCATACTATACGCACAGTAGTACCTTCTTCGTTGAAAGCCTTGGTGTAGTAACGGGCAGGCATCGTCCAGCGACGGCTTACGCGAGCATAGTCGAGCACAGCCTGCGTATTGCCGCGGTATTCGTGATTACCACAAATGGGGAACCAGTCGATCATCAGTTCGGGATGGCTGTAGATAAGTTCGTAATTGGTCATCCACAAAGGGTCGTTCACCGAACGTACGCCTTCGAAGTGGTGTACGTCACCGGCAGCAATCACAAATTCAGGTCCCACTTCTTCGGCCATCTCGCCCATCAGTTCGGCAATGGGTTTCTGGTCGTAGTAGCCGTTACGGCCCAGGTCGTTGGCTACATAGATGTTGAACTTATCGTCGTAAACCGAATAGTCTATCTTGTTTTGGGCAATGGCCCACTGGCCCAACAGGGCAAGAGTAAACAGCAGAAATAGTTTCTTCATTTTCATCATTTTGCTTTAAAGTTTATAATTCTGGTTAAACACATTTTTTATCGCTTTTTGTTAGTGCAAAAATAATTCCATTTTTGGGAAGAATTCTGGATAATATCAGCTTAACGAGAAAGAAAGGGAATCGTGTCAAAGCACAGACACCTCCCCCCCTCTTTCTTGAACTGCAATTATTTAACAAATGAGCGATATAGAGTCATCTTTCAATCTTATCTGAATCAGAAATTGATTTTGAAACCGGCATTGACACGTACTCCGTAGTATTCGGCCTGCATAGAGCGGTCGGGAGTTCCCTGATAGTAACGCAAGGGTTGGTTCAGCAGGTTGGTGGCTTCGGCATAGAAGGTAGTTTTCAGTTTCTTGCCGAAAGTATAGCTGGCGTTCAGGTCCAGATAGTTCACTTTGTCATAATAGCGGTCGTAGAAGGCTTCCTCGCCAACTTCGTCGATGAAGTCGCTGGCGAAGTTATAGCTCAGGCGAACGTTGAAACCAGCCTTGTCGAAGTAGAGCGAAGCGTTGGCTGTGTGTTCGGGCGAACCGGGCATACGCAGGTCTTCGTTCTCGCGGCCTTCGAAGTTGAAATTCTTCACCTTGCTGTACGTATAAGTATAGTTACCATAGAATCCGATGCACTTCAGTGCAGGAGCGATGAAACCGAAATCGCGTTGATAAGCTATTTCTACACCGAAGAGGTCGGCATCGCCAGCATTGCGGGGTTGCTTCATTTCTTCGTAGGTCACGCCTTTGTATTCGTAATCGTTCTGACGGTAGTCAACGATGAAGTCGTTGATTTTCTTGTAAAACAGGCCTGCACTGACCAGACCGACACTCTTGAAGTAGTATTCGGCACTGAGGTCGAAGTTGTAGCTAAGAGTCGGATTCAGTTCGGGGTTACCGAAGGCAATGTCTTCCTTATCGATAATAACGTTGGGCACCAGGTTGGCATATTTGGGTCGGGCCAGGGTATTGGTGAAAGAGGCACGTACCTTAAAGTCTTCGCTGGCATCGTACTTCAGCAATACAGAAGGAAGCACATTGAGATAACTCTTCGATCGTTCGGAAGTCTTGGTGAAACTTTCGTCCTTATCGCTCTCCTTACCATCATCATATATGTAGCCGCTGTAAGTGACGTGTGTGTTCTCCAGACGCAGACCGGCCATCAGGTTCCACTTTTTGCCCAACTGCTGGTCGAAGCGGAGGTAACCGGCGCTGACCGTTTCGTGTGCTTCGAAATTCTCGCACATTTCGTCGTACTTGGTTTCCTGCTCAAAGCTGTTGGCATCGGTCAGGTTGAGGTCGCCCACATATTCTTTCTCTACAAAGTTGCCTACCTTGTAACGGTCGCCACCCATGTATCCGTCGCGGTCTTCGTTTTGCAGATGACCCAGGGCGTCGGTAAGGAAGGCATCCTCGTCCGTAGGTTTGTATTCGTAGAAGTCAATCCATTTGTTCTTGTCTTTGTCCACTACCTTGGCACCGAATTTCAGTTTGTTGGCATAACGCCCTTTGGCTAAGGGCAACTCGAAGTTGAGGCTGAATTTCAGGTCTTTCTCCTTGATGTCTTCGAACTGTTCGGTCAGTTCGTCCAACTCGAACTCATTGCTGTTAGTAGCATTCAGCAGGATGTCCTGTCCGTCGGCAGGCGACATGTAGGGGCGGCGGATGTCGCTCCAGTCGGTATTCATGGCAATGCCTTCTTTCTTAAAGGCCAGGTAACGCTCGTGCGGACGTTCTTCTCCGGCTTGCGCATACGAAGCTTTCCAGTCCATTTTCAGTTTGCCGAAAAGGTGTTCACCACCCAGTGTGAAGTCCATCGTGCGCTGACGTTCCAGACGGGCATAACGCTGATCGGGACCACCGGACTTGGTTTCGTAGATTACTTCGTATTCGTTAGGAGTCTCGTCGTCCCACTTATAGGTGTGGCGGTAGCGGTTCTCCCAGTCGTTACGGTTGTTGAAGATACCTTTAAAGTCTATGCGATGGTTGGCGTTGATTTCCCAGTCAAGAGCCAGCGAATAGCTCTGACGCTCGCGAGTGACGTAATACTGGCGTACTTCGTATTCGTCGAGTACCACATCGCCGTTGTCGTTCTTCTCGTAAGCCATCTCCACGTCGTCGCTACCAGCAGGATTGTTCTGATAGGAAGCTGATACCATCAGACCCAGCTTGTCGTTGAAGAAACGGTCACCGTAGGTGAAGCCCAAGTTCAGGGCAGCCTTACCGCTCACCCAGTTGTAACCGGTTCCGGCAGTTGCGGCAATGGTACGTTTATATGGCGAGTTTTTGGTGACAAGGTTGATGCTACCGCCGATGGCGTCGGCATCCATATCCGGAGTCACCACCTTATTTACCTCGATGGTCTGAATCATATCCGAAGGAATAAGGTCGAGCTGCACGCTACGTGTTTCGCCTTCGGCCGAAGGAACACGGTTGCCGTTGATAGTAACCGAACTGAGGTCGGCACTCGTTCCGCGTACTTGTCCGAAACGGGCCTCGCCCTGGTCGTACTGTACGTTGATACCACTGATACGCTTCAATGCGTCACCAATGTTCGAGTCGGGAAACTTGCCCACCTGATCGGCCGATACCACATTGGTAACTCCCAGACTGTTCTTTTGCGAACTCAAAGCACGGCGCTGACCGTGGAAGGCACCGCCTACAACTACTTCCTGAAGTTCGACTCCTTCGTTCAGTACGACATCCTTATCCAGCGTTTTGCCTTCGGGAATGGTGATTTTCATTTCTACGGGTGTATAGCCCACGTAGGTCACCTTGACAGTATAAGTTCCCGGGTCAAGGTTGGAGAATGTGTAGAATCCGTTGACGTCGCTCGTCACACCTGTGTGCAGTTTCTCAATATAGACAGAAGCACCCGGAAGAATTTGTTTGGACGCATCGACGATACGGCCGCGGATGGTCCCTTGTTTCGTTTCATTTGCTTTTTCGTCAGCCAAGCTCACACCGCTGACGCCCATAAACATAAATAAAAATAAGCACGCTTTTACAATCTGTTTCATACTTGTTTTCGCTGTTAATATTTTGCCGCAAAAGTACGGGGGTAGCGTTACGTGTATCTTGCGAAACATTGAAGAATGGGTAACAAAATTGTGACAAACATGTTACATGCACTGGAAAAGAAGAAGGGCCGGCACTACTCCCTTCCCCCCTCAAAAACCCTGTCAGAAGGGGCTTGTGAGAGGCACTTGTATGGCTCGCGAGAGACACTTGTACGGCTCGTGAGAGACACTTGCACGGCTCGCGAGCAACACTTGCACGGCTCGCGAGCAACACTTGTGTCGAACAAAGGGAGAAAAAAGGGCATAAAAAAAGGCCGTCTCAACCCCTCGCGGGAGAGACAGCCCTGCCTTAGTTAAAAATACCTATTAAAAACGATTACTTAAAACTAACAGTCTTTTTCCTTATCACTAATTCCTATATGAAATACAATCTTAACTATACAGTATTAATGTCTTTAGACTATGCAAATATACATATACTATTCATTCGAAAGTAGCATAAATCGGTCAGATTATGGCAAAAATCATTCAAAATTGCAAATTCCAACGATCTTTCCACTCAATTACAGGCATTCCGGCCTCGTTGAAGCGAATCGGCAACCAGATGTAAGCAGAATACATCAGACTCTTCGGTTTCCATACATCGGCCATGAAAATATACTGTCCTTCGCCTACCGGCAACACGAAAGTACTCTGTCCGCCGAAGGTTTTCTCTGCATCCGGACCCACCATCGGACTGGGATGCTGCGTCCACGGTCCCCAGATGGAAGTGGCCGAAAACATACGCGCCTCGTTCGGATCCCAACCCGTACAGCCCGAAGTAATCATCCAATACAGGCCATCGTGCTTGAAGATGGCAGGCGCCTCGTTGTGTCCGCCGGGGAAGATACGGATATACCGACCCGTATGTCCTTGGTAGTCGTCTGTCAATTCGGCTATCTGCAAAGTCAGGTTCTCCTCGGACGAATAGATGTGATACGCCTTTCCGTCGTCATCGACAAAAAGAGTCATGTCGCGCGACATTTGTCCGCCAGCCAGGTCGCGCTTCACAAACAGTCCTTTGTTCACGGCCTCGCGCCAGCGGGGTGTCCACCATTCTTTATATTCGTCCATGTTCCATTCCGTCGCACGTTCTTCGTCTGTCATGTTTTCCGGATAGATGCCGGGATTCACACGGCCGGAACCGACGTAGCGATATGGTCCCGCAGGCGTATCGCTGACAGCCAGTGCGGCACGGGCAGCCTCGTAACCTTTTCCTTTCAGTTCAAGGTGGAACCACATGACAAACTTCTTCGTACGCGCATTGTATATCACCTTGGGACGCTCCATGATGCAACCCACCTCGATGTCGTCGCCTGCCTTGTCGGAAACAGCAAGAGCTACACCTTCGTACTTCCAGTGACACAAATCATCGGACGAATAGCAGTTCACGCCCACTTTGGTCGAGAATCCTTCGTCCGGCCGGTGTTCGCCAAACCAATAATATTTTCCCTCGTAATAGAGAACCCCGCCGCCATGAGCGTTAATATAGGTTCCGTCCACATCGTTCCAAACTCCGGCAGGCACAATGGTGCCGCCTGCTGCGTCGGCTTTGCCGTTTTTTGTGTGAGCGCAGCTGCCCAGCAGGCAGGCCAGCAACATCCATACGGATAACAGATACTTCTTCATAAGCACTTCAGTCTTTGTCATTCAGTTTCTTTATGTTTTTCAATAACCATGGACAAAGTTAGCTGTAAATGCCTTATTTCGAGGTATAGGATTGTGTCATAAATACGAAGAAATGTTTCAAAGTTCGTCCCACGCAGGCGGATTTACCTTGAGCAGGTACCTTACAAAGAAATCGTAACGTTTGTGCTCGCCGAAATCCTCGCCCATCGTATGTCGTGCTCCGGGAATGACAACCAGTTCAAAGTCTTTGTTCGCCTTGATCAGCGCATTCACCACCTGCATGGTCGAAGCCGGATCTACGTTGTCGTCCATCTCGCCCACTACTAGCATCAGCGGACGGGTCAGCAGGTGGGCGTTCTCAACGTTCGAGCCTTCCCGATACTGTTCGCCTACAGGATAGCCCAGCCACAGTTCGTTCCACCAGATTTTATCCATGCGGTTATCGTGGCAGCCACAGGCCGAGTAAGCGGCTTTATAGAACTCCGGATGGAACAGTACAGCCGTCATCGACTCCTGTCCACCGGCCGAACAGCCATAGATGCCCACGCGATCGATGTCCATATAAGGATACTTTGCGGCAGCAGCCTTTATCCAAGCTATGTGATCGGGCAGTCCGGCATCCTTCAGATTCTTGTAGCAGACGTTTTCGAAGCTGCGTGAACGGAACGAAGTACCCATACCGTCCACCATCACCACAATGAAGCCCAATTCGGCAATCGAGGTCATGTACCAGTTGTAGGGAGTAAATGTCTTGGGCACATACTGGCTGCCCGGTCCCTGATAGATGTATTCCAGTACCGGATATTTCTTATTGGGGTCGAAGTTCGTAGGTCGGATGATAATACCCCACATGTCGGTCTTTCCGTCACGTCCCTTTGCCGTAAACACTTCTGGAGCCTTCCAGCCCTCAGCAACAAGACGGCTGATGTCGGCCTGTTCGAGCGGCATCACTACACGACCGTCGGCTGCACTACGCAACACAGCCACCGGAGCTTTATCTACCATCGAATACACATCAACCAGGTAGCGCATATCGTCCGAGAACCAGGCCTGATGCATTCCCTCGTCGGGTGTCAGGCAAGTCAGTCCTGTACCATCGAAACCGATGCGATAATAGCGTATCAGATAGGGGTCTTCGTCGGGCTGTACACCGTTGGCCGAAAAATAAATCTGACGGTTTGCCTCGTCCACCCGCACTACCTGGCGAACATACCATTCGCCTTTCGTTATCTGGTTGACAACTTTTCCCGTTGTACGGTCGTACATGTACAGGTGATTCCAGTTGTCCCGCTCGCTTGCCCAAATGATGTGTTTGCCATCCTGCAAGTCATAACGGTAGCGCAAGGGATAATTCACGTACTTCTCACTGGTTTCCTCAATTAGCGGACGCACTTTTCCAGTTTCGGCCGAAAGCTCCAACACGCGATACACCTGATGTCCACGCTGATTATACTCAAAAGTCACTGCCCGGCTGTCATTGTCCCACTGCGGTCCCCACAAGTCGTACTGGCGATCGAACAGTTCGGTCGAAGGCTGTATGACCTTCCCAGTTTCCACTTCGTAGATACAAGGCACCTTGAAAGGCAGTTCGTCGCCGGGTTTGGCATACTCCTGTTTATGCAAACGGGGTTGCAACTGGTCCTTAGGTGATGATTCTACGTAGTAAACGTAGCGTTTCTCCACAGGCCGTATCTTGCAGGCAGCCACCTTCTTGCTGTCGGGCGACCAGCGAATGTAGGCTGAATAATAATTGCCCAGCGTTCCGTCTATACTAAGCTGACGTTCCTTTCCGGTGGCCTGTTCTTTTACATATATATTATGGTTCTTGATGAAAGCAGTATACTTACCATCCGGCGATACTACCGGAGCAGCCGTTTTCTCATCGTCTACCTCCATCCAGTGACGCTGTTTGCCCGGCGCAGGCACAGCCCCTTGGTCCGTCAGACGATTCTTCCGCACAGCATACATCCACTTGTGTCCGGCAAAAGCAAACCGAAGCGTATCCAGTCCACTGTTTACCGAAAGCCGTTCCAGCGAAAGAGCAGTCGATTCGACTTTCTGCCCGGAAGAAGCAGAAAGAGCTTCGGCCAGCCGTTTATGGTCGAATAAATCTTTACGCGAGCTCTTATCGGCATTTACCAGAACATATATACGTCCTTCAGGCGTACGACGCACATACCAGAAACTGTGAGTCCCGTCTATCCAGCTGGGAACCACGTTGGAGTAATACACTTTGTTAGCACTATATTTCTCCCTCAACGAATAGGCACGGCGATAGTCCTCAGCCGTACCCTGTGCCAGAGCTGTGCCGCAACAGCACATCACCCCGAGCAACCATAAACTTAATCGAAATAACTTCATAGAAAGATACGTTATACATAAAAAAGAGGCACGGATGTTACGGAATGCCACAGAAGTATCAATCAACCATTCTGTGAAATGCCGTATGATCTGTGCCTCAAACTATACGTTAACAGGTGATACGATCTTATTCTGTATCAGAGTCTGCTATTAATAATCCATTTTCACACTGTTGCACACCGGAGTCAGTACAAACGAGAACTCATAGTCTGCATAAGGAACCTGATACTGCGGCAATGGCCATGCTCCCCAGCTGTTTACACAGCCCAAGCCCATCTGTGCTTTATCGATACAGAGGTTGGTCAGGTCAGCTTCTTCCACTTCGGGAGAGTGACGCTGGTCTTTACCCCAACCATCGTCAAGCGATTCGATGGTATAATGCAGTGCAGAAGCCGAGAAAGGTGCGTCGGCTACAATCTGCAAACCACGGTTGGCTGCATTCAACTGCTTCCACCAACGGATATCAGTCTTTGTTCCGTTCTCCTGCGGACGAATGTAAGAATAGAACTGTTCGTCTACCGACTGGCGGTAAATGCCCAGATCGGTGCTATGGTTACGGTCGCTGTAGTTCTCAATCGGACCACGACCATAGTATTCAACTGTCTCGAACGACTTCGGCATCTGCATCTGCATTCCGAAACGGAACATCGGAGATACTTTTGCCTGCGGATCTACTGTCATCTTCTGAGTAACTTTAACAGCTCCCTTGTTGTTGATGACATAAGTCAGGTTCAACTTAGCAGATACTTGCTTCATATCATAGTCGGCATATACCACGATCTGTCCGTCCTTGCTTTCCCATTTGAAAGAAGTCAGCTTCAGTTCCGGGTTCTTCCATACAGCATATTTATGCTGCAAACCTGCACCCATATCATTATCGGTCGGAGCACGCCAGAAGTTAGGAGTAAGTGCAGCGCCCTCGTTCATCAGTTCCAAACCTGCTACACGGTAACGACTCAAGTAACCGCTGTGTTTATTGAATTCCATGCGGAAGTCTTCACCGTTTACAATCAGATAATTCCAATCGTTTTCCTGAACTTGGGGAACAACGGTTTCTACATTGACGGTTTCTACGTTTTTCAGTTCAAGCGCAGGAGCCTTGTAAGCATTCAACACGAGCTGGTCTTTAGCTACAGCATATCCGGCAGGCAATACACCTTCTTTTTGTTTCAGGCGATAAGTCACGTTCAAGAGCCACTCTTTGCACTCGCAAACCTTACCCAGGTCAAGCTTTATCTTGGTAGTCTGGTGAGGTGCAACGTTCAGGTTCTCGACACGTCCGCTGCGAACGGCTTTTCCGTTGGCCAATACAACCCACTCCATGTAGTAGGCAGAAAGGTCGCGGAAGAAGTTTTCGTTGTAGACATTGATTTCGCCCTGTGCAAGGTTGGCCGGTGTGGTCCAGATGTTCTGATAGTAGTAACCTACTTCATACATGTGCGGATTGGGCACACGGTCGGGGCTGATAAGTCCGTTGTCGCAGAAGTTGTTGTCGGAAGCATCGAAACGGTTGAAGTCGCCTCCGTAAGCATAGATGGATACGCCATCTTTGCCTTTCCAACGTACAGACTGATCGACAAAGTCCCAAATGAAACCACCCTGCAAGTGAGGATACTTGCGGATGAGGTCCCAATATTCCTTGAATCCGCCTTGCGAGTTACCCATAGCGTGCGCATATTCACACTGTATCAACGGCTTCGTCAGATCGTTGCGCTTAGCGTATTCTTCCATATGTCTGTAGTCGGCATACATCGGACAGTAAACATCGGTAAATTCATTACCATGTGCCTGCTCGTACTGTACGGGACGGCTGGTATCTTCCGACTTGATCCAGCGATAGGCAGCTTCGAAGTTCGGTCCGAAGCCTGCTTCGTTACCAAGTGACCAGAAGATGATACTGGGGTGATTGAAACCACGTTGCACGTTGCGTTGGTTACGTTCCATGTGAGCTTTTGCATAGTCATCACGACGTGCCAGTGTAGATTCGCCATATCCCATACCGTGAGATTCGACATTGGCCTCGGCTACTACGTAGATACCGTACTTGTCGCACAGATCGTACCACAGATTGGCATCGGGATAGTGACACGTACGTACAGCATTGATATTGAATTTCTTCATCATCTGGATGTCCTGCAACATACGCTCGGGCGATACGACATATCCGCCATCGGGGTCCATTTCATGACGGTTGGCACCCTTGAACAGCACTGCCTGACCGTTGACCAGAATCTGTCCGTTCTTCTGTTCGATCTTACGGAAACCTACTTTTACGGGAATTACTTCGTTGCTGCCCTGAAGTGTGGCACGCAATGTATATAAATAAGGTGTCTCGGCACTCCACTTATTGGGGTTCTCAACATTGAGCACTGTGGTCGAGCTACCTTTGGCTGTTGCTGTAGCCACTTGCTTACCTGCTGCATCGAGCAGTTCCAGATTGACTGTTCCGCTGCCCTTCAGGTCAAGCTTAACAGACAGAGAACCGTTCTTGTATTCGGCATCAAGGTCGGGAGTAACACGAATGTCCTGAATACGTTTCTTGTCGCGAGCGTAGAAGTAACAATCGCGACCTACACCGCTATAACGGAAGAAGTCCTGATCTTCAAGATAAGTGCCGTCGCACCAGCGGAATACCTGGAAAGCAATCAGGTTCTTCTGGCCGGGCTTCAGATAAGAAGTCAGGTCGAATTCGGCTTCCAGCTTGCTGTCTTCGCTATAGCCTACGTACTTACCGTTTACCCACAAATACATGTTGGAAGTAACGGAACCGAAGTGTGCAATAATGTCCTTTCCTTTCCACGAAGCGGGAATAACAAATTCGCGACGATACGAACCTACGTGATTATTAGCAGTAGGAACTTCGGGAGGATTGTTTTTGTACTGATTGCGCCAAGCATAGCCTACATTGACGTAAATAGGGTCGCCATAACCGTTCAGTTCCCACATGGCAGGCACTCGCATGTCATCCCAGCCTTTGTCGTTAAAACCAACTTTCCAGAAGTCTGTAGGACGAGCATCGGCATCTTTCACCCAGAAGAACTTCCACAGCCCATTCATGGTCATATAGTTGGAAGACTGCTTCATGTTTTCCTTAGCTGCCGCGTCGGCCGACTCGTAAGCAAAATAGTTGGCGTGCATCGGAGCACGGTTCACTGCATTTACCTGCGGATCCTGCCATTCCTTGAAAGACTGTGCACTGCCGCTCACGGCCAAGGCGGCAAACAGTCCTGTAATGAGTTGTTTCTTCATGATATAATTTTTTATGTTTGTAGCAGCATGGAGTGTTTTTCTTTCCACGCCGCTACAAAGATAAGGGAAATGCTGTTACAAACAGGAAAAATATGTTTCAAAATAGGGGCAATTTAATTCAATTGCAAACGATAGACCCCAAAAAAGTGTTCCGGAAGCTGCAATTCGAGCGTCTGACCTTTCACTTGTACCGGACGAACGCGCGGAACAAGTGTTTCCTGTTCCAGTGTATTGACCGTCTTCAAGTCGCCGTCGTGCAGATAAGTGCAGGTACCTGAAACGAGCTGACGCTTCTTCAAACTGGTAAAGTCTATCTTCACCTCGGCAGGATGACTTGCCACATTCACCAACTTGACGATAATTTCGCCTGTCGGTTCGTCCCAAGCCGCTGTCGCGTAAAGGCTGTCCTGTCCGGTGACGGGCTTGCCGTCCATCTGCAACTTCAGCACATCGGTTCCGGTATTCATGCCGTACATCTGCTGCACGTAGTAGTTGGGGGTGCGCATCATACGCAGGTTGTCGAACCAGATAAGGTCCGGATTCCACTGCCAGGCATCCACGTGTGCAAACAACGGAGCGTAAGTGGCCAGATGAACCACGTCGGCATTGCGTTCCAGTCCGGTCATGAAGGCTGCTTCGGAAAGTGCGGCATACAGATTGTTAGCCTTACCGCTGGCATGGTCGTGTGCGGCATATTCGCCGGCAAACACTTTCGGACCTTTACGGTCGTAACTGTCGTAACGGGCTGCGTTGGTCAGGAACCAATCGGGAGCCATGTAATAGTGTTCGTCCACCAGATCGACACCGATACGCTTCATTTCGGGCCACAGATAGTCGAACTGTTCGCCACCTGCACTGGGGCCGGAAGAGCCAACAACCTTAATGTCGGGATACTTGGCACGGATGGCTTTCGTAAAGACTTCGAGCCGTTCGGGATAGACTTCGCCCCACTGCTCGTTGCCGACGGCAATCATTTTCAGGTTGAAGGGAGCAGGGTGGCCCATGTCAGCACGTACCTTACCCCAGGTGGTATTCACATCACCGTTGGCAAACTCTATCAGGTCAAGCGCATCCTGCACGTAGGGATCAAGCTGATCGAGGGAAACGATTTCGTTGCTCTCGTACTGGCACGAAAGGCCACAGCTCACTACCGGAAGCGGTTCGGCACCGATATCCTCGCTCAGCAGGAAGTATTCGTAGAAGCCCAGACCCAGGCTTTGGAAATAGTCGGGGAAAGCCTTGTGCTTGAATGTATAGTTCCAGCGGTTCTCGTTCAGCGGACGGTTTTCGACCGGACCGACCGAGTTCTTCCACTGATAGCGCGTAGCCAGACTGTTACCCTCGATGATACATCCACCGGGGAAACGGAAGACACCCGGATTCAGGTCGTACAGTGCCTGTACCAGATCGGCACGCAAACCGTTTTCACGTTGCTTCCAAGTATTAACCGGGAAGAGGGAGATATGGTCCAAATCGACCGTACCTTTGCTCTGCACCACAATGCGTAGGCGCGAATGAGCATCGGTAAAGGAAGACTTCAGCACGACTGCTACCTTCTGCCACTCCTGTCCCTTGATTTCGATTTCCTTCTTTACGGGGTTTTCAGCATTGGAGTTGACCAGCTCGACAGACAACTTCACCGGCGTAGCATCGGGTGTGCGGGCATAGACCGAGAAGCGGTATTCCTCGCCCTGCTTCAGGCCGATGCCACGGTAGCCTTCATTATCGATGCCGGCACGCAGCAGGCGACCGTCGTTGACAATACGGATGTAGTGCGGATTGCGGTCGAAGCAAGGTTTCTCGTCTTCTACCGTTACTTGTCCGAAGGGAACCCACCCAACAAACGGTTGCGGGAACTCGAACGAACGGTTCTTCACCAGTTCGGCATACAAGCCTCCGTCGGCTCCGAAATTGATGTCCTCGAAAAAGACACCGTACATGGTAGGCTGTATCTTGGCTGTCGGTTTGGCGACATCCACCGTCATTGTGTGCTGAGCCTGTACGCCCAAAGCCAATGACAAAGCTAATAATGCAGTCAATCGTTTCATTTTCTTTATATTAAGTTTCGGTTGTTCATTCTGTAAAAGCACGTTTTGCAAGGGGCGTGAGCCGTGCAAGTGTTGCTCGCGAGCCGTACAAGCGTCTCTCATGAGCCACACAAGTGTCGCTCGGGAGCCGTGCAAGTGTCCTACAAAAGGGGGACAAATGCCCCCTTTTTGCCTGTTGCGGACACATCTTTATTATTTCTTTTCCAGATTCTGGTGGATTCTGATTACCGTGAACGAATAGGCAGGCATGCTGTAAGCAAAATCGCTGCCCGTCAGTTCGAAGTCGGAAGTCACGGGACGCGCCGTCTTATCCTTCGGATCGCCCGTCAGGACGGTCTTCACAGCAGTAGGCGCTGTCAGCGTCACGCCATCCAGCTTCACTTTCGAATTTACTTCGACGGGAAGCATGTTAACCAGCTTCACGATGTAGTCGCCCGTTGCGTTGTCCTTCACCACCGATACGCCGACACGCTTCTTCACACCGTCCTGCCAGTTGTTCAGCTGCACAGTCGAGGTGATGTATTCGTCTCCGGCATTCTGTCCGTACATCTGTTGGGTATAGTAACCCACGGTAGGTTTCACTTCCGTATTGTTGAAGTAGATCAGGTCCGGATTCCATTGCGTATGTCCCTCTTTGGCCAGCAGAGGCGCATACGAAGTCATGGTCACCACGTCAGCGTTGCGTTCCACGCCTGTCAGGTAGAGGGCTTCGGCCAATGCAGTCTCGATGTTGTTGGGACGTCCCGGTAAATGAGCTGCATACTCGCCCAGATATACCTTCGACTTGCTGCGGTCGTAACGGTCGTAATAGTCCTGATTGTGAATCAGCCAGCCCGGAGCCACGTAATAGTGTTCGTCCACCATCGGAATATCCAGTTTGGAAGCCAGCTTCCAGCCTTCATCATAGTCGGTACCTTCGTAGAAGGGGCCTACCGTACCAATGACAGTAATGTCGGGGTACTTAGCACGCACGGCATTGTATATCATGGTAAAGCGTTCCTCGAACACGTCGGTAATCAGGTCTTCGTTTCCAATCCCGATGTATTTCAGTCTGAAGGGTTTCGGATGTCCGGCTTCGGCACGCTTCCGTCCCCACTCCGTCTTCTTGGCATCGCCGTTGGCATATTCTATCAGGTCGAGCACGTCCTGCACGTAGGCATCCATTTCCTCCATCGGAACACCGCCCTGCTGTCCGCTGCATCCCAGTTCGCCTTTCGAATGATGGCTGCATGTACCCGAATTCTGGCAAGGCACACCTGCGGCCAAAACCGGTACCGGCTCTGCGCCAATGTCTTCGCAGAACTGGAAGTATTCGAAGTAGCCCAGTCCGCGCGTCTGATGATAGCCCCACAGATTGCGCAAAGGCTTGCGGGCTTCCAGCGGACCGATGGAGCCTTTCCAGTTGTAGATGTTGTCTACACCGTCGCCGTGCGCCACACATCCGCCGGGGAAGCGGACAAAACGCGGCTTCAGGTCGGCCAATGTTTGCGCCAGATCGGCACGCAGACCGTTCTTCCGTCCTTTGAATGTGTTTTGCGGGAACAAGGAAACCATGTCCAGATGATAAGTACCTGCTGACAGAGGTTCGAGCGACAACACACCGGCACGTACGTCGGCCGTTACTTTCAGTACACCTTTCAGCTGCTTCCAGTCTTTCGACGAAACGTTTACAGTTGTCCGTGCTGCTTCATTGCCCTTCTCGTCGAGCAGGCGTACCACAAACTTGCCGCCTTTACTGCCCTGTGCCACACGGGCAAAGAGAGAGAGGTCGTACTTCTCGCCCTGCTTCAAAGCAATGCCGTCGTAACCGCAGTTCTGCAAAGAAGCACCCGCCTGCTTCACGTCGAGTACGGCATAGTGGGCATTGTTCGCATGGATGGGATCATCGGTTGCAATGGCCAGGCTGGCAGCCGCATCGCCTCCCTGCACTGTCCAGGCATAGCTGTGATCCCAGCGCTGATGGGCTTTATCTTTCTCCGAGTATTCAAAGTCACGGTTCTGCACCAGTTCGGCATACAGTCCGCCATCGGCTCCGTAGTTGATGTCTTCAAAGAAGATACCGATGAGATGCTCGCTGATGGCTTTCTTCTGATCGGTCTGTATGGTAATGGTGGCCTCAACGGGCTTCAGTCCGGCAAAACGGACAGCATCCTGCTCGGTGCGTTCGTCGTAAAGCATGCCACGGAAGTTCTTGTGGTCGGCATAGCGTTGCATTTCTTCGATCAAAGCATAGGGCACGCGTTGCACGTAGCCGCTTTCTTCCCGTCCGCCGATTGTAGCCTTTGCCTCGGCAACAGGAAATGTCTCGGCCGGAACATGCTGGGCGCGTTCGGCAGGCACAAAATAACTCTGACGCTCCCACTTCAACAAGTCAGACGAAGCGGCATGTGCCACTACCTGACCGCTTTGGGTGGCCTCCCACGTGCAGTGCCATTTTCCATCGGCTTTACCCTGCACCAGACGGGGACGGAACATCTTCTTTCCACTACCCCACGGGCCGAAGTCCGACCTTACATAATTATAACCTCCAGCCACCGGTGTCCAGTACTGACGGTCGCCACTCCAGGCAAATTTCAAGCCACTTTGACCGTTGGCATCAGCATACGAAAAGAGGTATACCGAGTCGGGCACATTGGCTACTCCTGTGATTCCGGCATGCAGGGAAACGCTTCCCATAGCCAGAAGACATGAAAATAAAATCTTCTTCATTTTTCAAATGGTATCAGTTTATCAGATTATTACATGCAAATGATTCCTCCTTGCGGCGCGATGGTTACTTCGGCCACGGAACCTTTCTTCAGTTTCAGTTCTTTCTGCACCGGTGCCAGCTGTTTGTCGTCCGTGTAGAAGGAAACAGTCTTGCGGCCTTCGAACATCGGCAACGATAACTTCAGCTTCAGCGGTTCTTGTGTGGCATTGATGCCGGCCACGTACCACGTATCACCATGACGGCGTGCCAGAACGACATACTTGCCCGGATAACCGTCGATGAAGCGAACTTCGTCCCACGTAGTAGGTATTTGCTTCATAAAGTCGATGCACAGCTGCGGAGCATCAGTCAGATTGTTGGGAGCCAGTGCAAAGTTCTGGATCGGATTCTGGAACAGCACGGCAGTAGCCAGCTGGAAGACATCGGTCGTGCGACGGGTAGTGCCACCGTCGTTACCACGATTCAGACGTTTGTTAAGGAACGTACCGCCAAACTCCATGCAGCCTACCGTGTTGCGGATAAACGGATGCAAACAGGCATTAAATGCCTCGTTATCGCAGAAATGTTGGTTGAATATCAGATTCTCAGAAGCCAGTACCGCTTCGCTACCCACATAGTTGGGATACATACGCTCCCATCCGCGGGGCAAGGTGCAGCCGTGGAAGATAACCATCAGTCCGTGGTCGTCGGCATCGCTCAGCAAGTCTTCGTACAGGCGTATCGTTTCCTGTTTGTCACCGCCCCAGAAGTCTACCTTGATACCTTTCACTCCCTGGCTCTGCATCCAGCGCATCTCCTGTTTGCGAAGAATGGCGTTGTCCATTCGATTGATAGGTCCTTGTTCGATATCGTTCCAATAACCACTGGAGCTGTACCACAGGAATACATCAACTTTTTTGCTATGAGCATATTTGATCAGGTCTTCCATTCGTTCGCGACCGATATAGGTATCCCACCAGTTATCTATCAGCACGTATTCGTAGCCCATTGCTGCAGCCAGGTCGATGTAGCGGACCTGATCGTCGTAATTGATGCTGCCATCCTGCCACAGAATCCAGCTCCAGGTTCCATGCCCCATGCGATAATCGTGCTTCGTGGCGTAGCGCGGCTCCACCACATCCCAAGGAACGGTAGTCTCGACAATCGGTTTCAGACTTTCGCCCACAGTAATCGTGCGCCAGGGAGTGCTGCCGGGCAGGGAAAAAGCAGGTTCGGCAGTGCCGTTGCCATTGTTCTCCTCGGGCATAGGGAAAGCAATCTGATACATGCCATCCTTGAAGTCGCCCAGACGGGAACCGCAATAACGGCTGTCCACACCCGTCTCGCTGAGTAATACCCAGCCGTCTTCGCCCACACGGAACAGACAGGGAAATGTATAACCGTGCCCATACTGCGAGCGTACATCCATCGGTGCATCGGCTTTATACTCTTCTTCGTAACTGGGCTTGGTACGTTTCCAGCCAATCATGGCATCGCTCTGCGGACAGAGGAATGTTGTGGTCTGTTCGGGGAAGCGGAATCCGGTGGCTTCGGACATGACGCGCACACTGCCTGTTCCGTTCTGTCGGGGCAGTGTATAGCGAAAGGCTACATCGTTGTTGCTGACGCGGAAAGTGACCGACATCTTCTTTCCTTCAGCTGTCTCGAATGAGCAGACCAACTGATTGGCCTGATAATGAATGTTTGAAGCCTTGATGCGCGACTGCTGATAAACGGTGTCGATGGCCGTTGTTGAGTGGCCGGTCAGTTTCAGTTGTCCGGCAAAGTCGCCCATATTGGTTTTCAGCCCCAAAGGAGAGTCGAGCAGCATCGTTTTGCCGTTGTAGGTTACGGAATACGAAGCACCTTTGTCTCCCGAACAATTGACAGCAAGCTGCAACTTACCGTCGGGGCCAGCTACCGTCGCATCTTGTGCAACTACCGGCAAAGTTGCCATACACAGGAAAAGAGCCGGTATCAGTTTTAGTTTCATGGTATAAAATATTATGTTTGTTTGTGATTGGGATAATGTTTAAAAAGTGGGGACTACCGGTTGAATGGTACCGTCGTCGTTGAACTGCAGACGATCGATGCACACTTCACGGTGTACGCCCGGGGCATCTTTGAGATACCATTTATTAATACGATGATAAACGATCATCCACTCATCAGTACCGGGAATTTGCAGTACGGAATTATGGGCGGTGCCGTAAATCTGCTGTTCGGGATTCTGCTTCAGCACAACGGGCTGCGCTGCGACTTCGATGGGACCCAAGGGCGACTTGGATGTGCCGTAAGCCACATGATAGTTGGGCGAACCCGTATCGTCAACCGACCACATGAAATAATACAGTCCGTTGCGATAGAACACGTAAGGAGCTTCGCGATAGGCATAGTCCTGCAACGTACCACCTTCGGGGGTCATTACGGTAAGGGTTTTCTTCTTGATGGATACCATGTCTTTGTTCAGTTCGGCTCCGGCCATGTAGCCGTTACCCCAATACAGATAGGTCTTACCCGAAACGGGGTCGGTGAACACGTCCACATCAATCTGCTGGCCACCACCCACGGGCGACTCGGTGATAATGGGATGACCCAGATCGACAAACGGACCTGTGGGCGAATCGGCCACGGCTACGCCGATCTGCTTGCCCTGACCGTTCTTGGGATTACCGCTGTAATAGAAGTAGTACTTATACTTACCCTTCACCAGTTTTTCTTCGATACAGGGTGCCCAGGCGTTACCGTTGGCCCAGGGAACCTGTTCAGACTTCAAATCGAGAATGACGCCCTCGTACGTCCAGTGCTTGAGGTCGTCCGACGAATAGGCTGTGAAGTACCAGCCTCCCCAACCCGGCTGTCCGTCGGTGGTGGAGTAGATGTAGTATTTCTTCGTCTGATGCGAGTAAACGATTTCGGGATCGGCATGGAAGCCTGGCAACACGGGGTTGTTGGGAAGCTGTCCCAACTCGGCAGGCTTGCCCCACTTCTCGGTGATGCGCAACAGTTCGTCGCGGGTGATGGGGATGATGGTACCATGACGCGGATGGAAGTTCATCTTCACGTCGTTATCTATCACCTTGAAGTTTTTCAGGTCGGTCGTTTCGGTGAACTGGTAACGGCCTTTCATGTAGACGTCGTACATCAGGATGTACTTGTCCTGCCCTATCAGCTTGAAGGTTCCTGCGCCTTCGACGGCATCGGTAGTCTGCTGCTTGTAGTCGGGCTCTTCGGTCCACTGTCCGGAAGTCAGCGAACGGGTAGTAGCCACTTTAATGCCGTTACCGTGTCCCTCGGTCTTGTAGAACAGGTGGAACACGCCATCCTTATACACAATGTCGCCATCGATGCACGACTTGCGGTTCTCGGGCAAGAAGAGGACTTTGGGCTCGCCTTCCAAGTCGGTGAAATCGTCATTGGCATAGGCATAATAGATGATGTCCGGACCGCCTGCATACTGCATGGACCAGTAGACCATGTATTTTCCGGCTTCGGGATCGAAGATGGTCTGCGGCGCCCATACGCGCTTCAGCGACTCCTGACCTTCGTATTTCTTCTGCATGTTGATGACGGTATGAGTCCAGTTGACCAAATCGTTGGACTTAAGCAGCACCATGGCGCGGTTGGAGTCCCAGCCGTTGGCCGATACCATATCGGTCAGTACCATATAGAACGTTTTGCCGTCCTCGCCACGAAGGATGTGAGGATCGCGCACGCCGCCCGTCGAACTGATAGCTTTGGAATCGAGCACCGGCTTGCCACCGTTGAGTGCCCAGTAAGAATATCCGTCCATGCTGACGGCATAGCATACGGCCTCTTCACTGATGTGATTGCCGGTGAAATAAGTGAATAAATAAGCTACATAATCTTTTTCCTGAACTTCTTTCTGCTGGGAAAAAGCAGACAAAACTACTGAGAAAATCAGGCTGATTGCTACTGCAATGGATTTAAAAGTGCTTCTCATGGTTACGACGCTTTTGTTAAGTGGATTTTTTACATTTTTATTTGGTGTCAAAAATACACAATCAGACAGACATATGCAACTACAAATCAATCAAAATGGGGGCAGAAATGGTTCATTTGGCATAAAATTCTGTCGCAACCCATGCACAAACCTGTCAGACGAGTCAAATAGCAGTTTTTTTTCTTCTGGCATGTCCATTGTCCTCGCCCTGACTTTCTACCAAAATCGACAAGAGACGTCACCCTTCCGCCACAGCATTTCATCCTGACACACAATCCACGACGAATCACTTTATTTTGACACCATCAAAAAGAGGAAAAGCTCTTTGTCCACCGCGCAAAAGCCCATTTCGAAACACACGAATGCAATGCCCGAGACAGACACTTGCGTGGTTCGCGAACAACACTTGTGTGGCTCGTGAGCAACACTTGTACGGCTCGCGAGCCACACTTGCACGGCTCACGAGCAACACAAGTGTAGAACAAGCGGGTAATCCACATATTCACAAAGCACTGATTACCAAAAGAATAGTAAATCCATAAAAGAACTGTTTTCCGAATAAAAATGAGTCCGCAGACCACCTTCGAAAAAAGCGGCTGCGGACACCCAAGAATAAAGAAAAATTTGAGAAATCGTTATCGGTACAGCCTCACGGCTACAAACAATATTTACATCAGATAGCGCACCATCTCGCAAGCGGCCAGCAGGAATGCTCCGACTCCGAAGTTGGAGGTAGACTTGGCATCGACTACCTGGCCTGGTATGGCCTTTTCGCCAATGGGCTGCACATAACCCACACTGCCATCGGGCTGCAAAGCCACGGTAGACAAGTATTTCCAGGCTTTCATCACTACGGGTTCGTAGGTAGCCTTGTCCAGTAAGCCGTTGTTCATACCCCACAGCAAGCCGTAAGTGAAGAATGCCGTTCCGCTGGTTTCGGGGCCCGGTGCATGTTCAGGGTCGAGCATACTGCGCGTCCAGTAGCCCTTGGGTTGCTGGCAGGCAGCCACGGCCTTGGCCATGGTCTGGAAACGGTCGATATACTCCTGACGGTAGCGGTCGGTTTCGGGCAGGTCCTTCAGCACCTTGGCCAGTGCGGCAAGCACCCAGCCGTCGCCACGTGCCCAAAAGTCTTTCTTTCCGTTCAGACTCTTGTGTTTGGGATAGACGTACTTGCCGTCGCGATAGTACAAGCCTTCTTCGGCATCGTACATGATGCTGTTGGCGTATTCCCAGTATTCGTGCAGTTTTTCCAGATAAAGCGGATTGTTGGTCAGCTTATACATTTTGGTCATCACGGGCATCACCATGTACAAACCGTCGGCCCACCACCAGTAGTCATTCTTGTCGGTACTCATCTGATATTCCATCACCTCGCGGGCACGGGCTACTTTGTAATCGGCCGGTTCCACGTTGTACAGGTCGACGTAAGTCTGGAAACAGATCTGATAGTCGCCGAAGAGGACATACTCGTCGCTCTCGCCGTAGCTGTATTTCCACTTCGATTTGTCGTCGCTCTTGGCTCCCTTCCACTCGTTGTGTTTGGCCCAAGCTTCGGAATAGTTGTAGTAATCGCGGTTGCCGGTCAGGAAAAAGGCTTCCATGTTGCCGGTGTGATAGGCTGCGTTGTCCCAGAAAGCACGTCCGTGCTTCGGATGCGTCTCCTGCCAGTGACGGTTCACTTTGTCGATTATCTTGACCACGTTCTTCGCTTTCGGGCGCTGTGCCTGGCACGGTGTTCCTCCCAAGCAGAAAGTCAGGGCCAGCAATGCAAAAATAATTTTCTTCATAATGTATGTATGTCTTTGAGTTGTTTTATGATTTCATGTAATATGCAACAGGTCAGCGACCGACTTCCAGCACGTAGACCGGTTGCGGAGCAAATTCGACGGTACGTTCGCCGTCGCCCTGACGGGTGTGCTGTACGAAGAGGTGCAGACGACGCTGTTTCTTCCACAATTCAGTGTCGTGCGAGGGTTCCCAGGCATCTACGGCAAAGTCGGTCAGGTCGGCAAACTGCCACTTGCCGTTGGCCACATCGGCAGTATGGGCCACAGACACCTTGCTGCCCCGTTCTTCGTCGCGAAAGACGTAATATATCTCGCCGCCATCCACCACGATACGCGGACGCGCAATGGGAATCATCTTCGTACCTCCGCCCTTGAGCGAGAACGGAACAGTACGTTCGCCTACCTGACGGCTATGCCACTCCAGCCCGTCGTGCCACACAATGCGATACTGGGGCACGTCGCTGTCAGGGTCGCGCCAATAGGTAGCGATGTACGGATTGCCTCCGGCATCGGCACTCATGCTGGTCTGGTTGATCAGTTCCGAATTCTGCGGAATGCGGCAGGCATACTCGGCGTTGCCCAGACGAATGGGCAAATCGTACTTTCGTCCATTGGCCTTGTACCAGGTGACGCCATTGTCGTAGGAACGGGCGTAACAGAGGTCGTGATTGGTCTCCACATGCCACGTTTCGCGCCACACCCACGACAAGTGGATGGTACCCTGCTCGTCCACGTAGAGTTGCCAGTAAGCATTACGCTTGTCCTCGCCATCAATCAGCACGTCCTGCACCCGATGCCATCGCCCGGTCTTCACGTCGTAACGGTTCAGCACCAGGTTACCCCGCCCCGATGAACCGGAACGGTAGGCAAACAGCAAATCGCCACCCGACAAGAGATAAAACTCCGGATAAGTCACGTTACCTTCGTCGACACCGGTCATCGGTTCCTTCTCACCCAGTTCGAGCGAATAAGGTTTCAGGCTGCGACAATACTTCAGCGGATGACCGTGATGGTCGAAAGCCACGTGCAGATAGCCCTTGCCGTCGATCATCATGCTGATGACGTTGTGGGCATCCTTTACATTTCCCTTGTACTGTGTGCGGTGCAGTGTCCAACGGTCGGAACCTAGCTTGCGTTTGCCCAACATCAGATAGCCGTCAGCATCGTAATAGGCTATGTACTGCTCGTCGCCACTGGTCACCAGCGAGTTGTTACGGAAAACCGTCGTATTGACCGACGTCTGACTGTATCCCTCGCCTACTTCCACGAGCCTCGCGGCAGGCACAGCCTCCTGCGCCATTGTTCCAAGGGGCAGGCAAGCCAATGCCAGCAGCAGACATGTATTTCGAAAGTTTCTCATATCAGGAATAAAGGTTGTAAACAGAGAAACCGGAAAAATTACTCATAATAAGCATGATCCTTCGGGAAATCTTCGCCCTCCCAAGCCTTCTTGCTGGTCCAGCTTTGCGGAGCGTCGGTCCAGAAAGGATGATCGGCCGGCAATCCCAGCGGCAAGAAAGCCAATGAAGCCATGTAAAGGCTACCATTATTGGTATACCAGTCGGAGATATTGGGTTGCGAACCGTTGAAGCCGAGTGTGAGGAATCCCTTTTCGTTGAAGTTGCGGTTGTCACCGAACATGCGTTTGATGACAGCCGTCATGGCAGCACGCACCTGTCCGTTCGACAGTTCCTTCGGCAACCATCCGCGCCATGCCAGCAAGGCCAGAGGCTGAAGCGTACCGGTGCGGTAAGTAATGGAACGGCCGTATACGGGGAAAGTACCTTCGGGCGAAATCAGACGTTCCAGAATAGAGCCATAGCGCTGCATACGCTTCTGGGCACGCTGGAAGTTGCAATCGGGCGCATTCCAAACCTTGTTTTTGCCACTGTTGGTGAATACTTCAAGACACTCAACGTACATAGGATGCAGCACGAAGCTGTTGTAGTAGTCGAAGGCAAAGCCCGGTCCGTCACTGTAGAAACCGTCGCCTACATACCACTCTTCGACCTTGCGAAGTGAAGAGACAATGCGGTACGTATCGCTCTTGGCTCCTGCCTTACGCAAAAAGCACTCTACCGTCGATGAAAACAGTAACCAGTTGGTATAAGGCGGATCGACACGGCGCAACTGGCTGAACTCTTCGATGTAGCGTTGCTTCGTCAGGCTATCGAGCGGCATCCACAAAGCATCGTATCCGCGCAAGAAACTTTCGGCCACGTAAGCGGCATCGACCAGTGTCTGTCCTTCCTTGCGCCACAACAGGTAATCCTTGCCCTGTGGATCAACAGCCTGAGCATAGCTCTTCAGTGCCCATTCGCGCAACTGCTTGCGCTGCTTACCTTCAGCCGTATCATCATCGGGCAACGAAAGCCACGGTGCCAGACCGGCCATCAGACGGCCGAAGCATTCCATGTAAGTCACCTTCTTATTGCGTCCGTCCCATGTAGGACTGAGTTCTACCAGCATATTTTCCTGCAGGCGGCCTTCGCTCATGTTACTCAGTACAGGAGCCGCCATACGGTACATCACGTCGCACCACAGTTCGCGGTCGGTCATTTCTTTTTCTTTCTTCTTCTTTGCCGAAACAAGCTGAGCCGGCAACAACAAAGCTACTACCAGGAGTAGCCATAAGCTTTTTCTTGTCTTCATGATATTTTGTATAATGGTTTATTGATTACATATAATAATAAGTTATTTCTTCTGATAGACACGCACGTAGTCTATCTCGTATTTCATTGGCAGAGCAGCACCGTCTATCGGTCCGCCGTTGATGCCTCCGATGGCAAGATTCAACAACAGATACATCGGCTTGCGGAAAGGATTGCTTCCCTGCCCTATCTTGCCGTTTATTGTCTCGCTCAAAGGAATCTCGTTCAGCAGTTCATCGTCCAAATAAAGCTTGATGCTTGTTTCGTCCCAATCCATACGCCACAAGTGGAACTTGTCGGCCCAGTTGGCATCACGGTCAGTAAAATGAGTAAAAGGGATCTTGGCACTGTTCCATTTGGCATGATATGGACGGTCGGTACCCCAGCAGGCATTGGCCAGAATGTGTGGCACACCCTTGATGCGGTAATACTCCATCACATCAATCTCACCGCACGAAGGCCACTGTACACCTTTTCCCAGCAGCCAGATAGCCGGCCATGCCCCTCCGGCTGTAGGAATCTTGGCATACACTTCGAAGCGTCCGTAAAGGAATTCCTTCTTCCCGGCAGTCGTAACCGATGAGGACGTATATTCGATGAACTCACGTTTCTTGCGCCAGTCCTTACTGCCCGCCTCGTACAAAGGGTTCTTCCGTCCTTCCACTTTGCGGGCTTCGATCACCAGTTTTCCATCCTTGCAATAAGCATTGTCAGGCTGGTACCACTGCGCTTCCTCGTTGCGTGCAAAACCGTTCTCGTAGTTCCACACCGCTTCGTCCAGTTTTCCGTCACGGTCGAACTCCTCACTCCATACCAGATTCCACTCCTGTGCAAATCCTCCTGCCCATGCTCCGCAAACGAGAAGCACCGACAAAACACCTTTTTTACAATATTGTATCAGCATATCTTTATGTTTGTTTACGTATTTATTGCAAATATACGTCATTCAGCCCTATAAAACCTGCCATAAATAAGCCAAAAAAGGGCAAGAATCAGTCAAAAGAGAAAAAATATCCCGTATTATTCAATCCCTTGACAGGAATAAATAATACGGGAATTATAGAAAATCAAGCGTTGGCCTTATTCAGCTTTCTGATATACCCGTACGTAGTCGATATGGTATTCCATAGGCAGATTTGAAAGGTCTGGCGCCCCTCCATTTCCTCCCATTGCCAAATTCAAGAAAATTTGCTGGCCTAAACCTCCGTCACCACTATTTCCTGCATCACGGAACGGATTACGCCAAGATCCTCTCCACCAATCATTCAGACCACCAGATCCATTAGAAGTATTGTTTAAATCAATCTCATTCATCAGTTCTCCATCTAAATACAATTTAATGTACTGATCATCCCAATCCATCCGCCAAACATGATATTTGCTTGCCCATTTCGAATCTTTATTCGTAAAGTCGCTCAAAGGACGATTATATGAATCCCATTTTGCACTCCAACGAGTGTCACTTCCCCAACAAGCATTAGCATGAATACTCGGAGTACCGCTTACCAAATAATATTCCAGTAAATCAATTTCACCTCCGAGCGGCCATTCCCAACACCAGCTATCATTACTAATGCCAGTTGTCCAAATAGCAGGCCAAGCTCCTCTGGTTGTGGGAATCTTAGCACGAACTTCCATAGTTCCATAACGGAAACGGAATTTAGAAACAATACTACTCGAAGTGTACTCGGCATATTCACGATTCTTCTTCCAATCACTGCTACCTTCTTCATAATTTGGATTGTCCACACGTTGACGTTTTCCAGTAATAACCAAAGCACCATCTTGGCAAACCGCATTCTGATCGGAATACCACTGCAATTCTTCATTACGTTGAAATCCTTCCTCGAAACGCCATTTCTCCAAATCGGGAGCACCAGTACCATTGAACTCATCATGCCATACCAATTTCAGATCAGTTTCCCCATATGCGTCACCTATTTCAGGAACATCCGTCACAGGAAAATATTCCGGTCCTTCCTCTTCTTCCTTCACGTAAGTCACAGTTATAAAATACATCAATGTATTTACTTTCGAATTGATCTGATAAAAAGTAGAATTTACTATTCTAACAGGCAATACATACGTTTTAGATTGCTTTAACTCTTTCTGAATGTAATCGACCAAATTTTGCGAAAATATCAAAAGGGAAGCCTCTTCTGAAAATACATTACCTGCAAATAATGTCAACTTATCGGCCGACAATTGGTAAAACTCTTCCGGTAACAGTTCCACATCAACATATTTCGCATAAAGTCCTCCCTCCAAAGATTTAGCGATTGCCGTATTTAATGAATCTGCATCTATTATTAAGTCTACAGTATTTTCTTGCCCGGCTACACGCTCCTGATAAAGAGCAGCACTTAAAGCATAGGAATAATTCTCTGAAGTTTTTTCAGGGTCATATTTAAGTTCCGGAACATTAATATTGCATTCGGCTCCGTTCCAAACCTCACGTGCCTGTACCAAATTCAGTTGATTCAGATCTATATTGCCTTTATATTCCAAATCTACATATTCTTTGTTACAGCTATAAAATCCGATAGAAAAGACAGTCATACAACAGACCGCTATCCATTTCATATTATTTTTCATAACAAACTATTTTCTTTAAATTAATCCAAAGGAACTGTTTCAGGATCATAGACTTCCACATCCACATCATAAAAAGAGAACTCCGACATATGGAAATATTTCTTATTCTGTGAAGATGTGGTCACACTGAAGCGAAAATGTTTAAACTTTTTGCCAGGAGCTACAAAATCTGAGGAATAATCAGTTGCACTTGTAGCAGGTAATCCCACCAAAGAAGCCACTGTTTCCCACACTTCGCCATCTGCACTAATCTGCAAATCAGCAGAAGTAGGGTATCCATCCGTATTACTTGTGCTACGAGTAGTATACTTGATAGCAAAGTTTTCATGTTCTTCCCTGAAATCAATTTGGATATACTGGGGAAGGTCAACCTGCGGCTGACTCCAACGAGTATGGAAAAAAGTGTTCACATCTCCATCTATCAAGTTTTTGATAGGTCCTTCAGAAGGTTCTTGATTATCCGTACTAAGTTGATCTTCGGTAATTGTTACCTTTGTCCGGTTCTTTTCTGTCAAGGTAGCCGGTGCCGGACCTGATTTAGCCTTCATCTCTGTTACAATACCCGCCTCATGAGCTGCGTTGAAAGTCTGAAAAGAAAAAGTATAGTCACCAAAACGTGCACGAGTATCTTCTACCAACAACCCAGTTGCTCCTTTTGATACCAATTTGCAAACCTCTTTCTTCTGCAAAGGATCAGTATAACGAATCTTCATATAAGAAAAACCTTCTTCCGTTGCTGGCCATGTCAACTGAATCGAACCCGGCAAAGCCTCTGCCTTCACTTTGGAAACATCGAACGATATAGGAGCTGCCGAAGAGCCTTCCAATTCAAACACTTCTAATTTATCGTCACATCCAACTGTACAAACCAATGCACAAGCCAATGCAACCATATATTTTAAACTATATCTCATATGCTTAGTTTTTATAAAAGAATCCTACATTATTATCATAATAATTACCAGCCGGGATTTTGGGTAAGATTCGGATTTAAACGAATCTCACTATCCGGTATAGGGAACAAATACATCTTATCATCCCATACTAAAGACTTCGTAGTCTTCTTATACGAAAAGATATTGTCACCTGTCTTTGTAATCTCCATACGTGAAATACTTGTAAATCCACCTTCTTTCCAACGGCGTACATCCCAAAAGCGGTGCCCTTCAAAAGCTAGTTCTACCATACGTTCGCGTTTATAACGTTCCCAAAATTCCGCTCCACTCAATCCTTTTGGCAAAAGAGGCATATTCACATCCGAACGGGTACGAATTTTGTTTACAGCATCACGAGCAGTCAGAAAAAACTCATCTGTTACTTGTTCAGGAGAACCTATATATTGATAAAGAGCCTCGGCATAGTTCAGATAAAATTCCCCAAGTCGGAAGGTAATCCAACTGTGACGTTTTCCACCTGTACCTTCACCAGAACTGATATCAATAGTGCCATCCAAATACTTTTTCAGATAATAACCTGTAGGAGTCGCATATGAAATCGGAGCACCATTACGTCCTCCTATATAGGTTTCCAACGGAAATGGATTTGTATTAGGCCACTCATCACCATTACAAGCAATAGTCATCTTAAAACGAGGATCTCTTCCTTCATACGGATTACGTGGATCCGGTTCACCACCATTCTTCATCTCATAAGCATCAACTAAAGTTTGTGTAGGACAGTTACCAGATTGACCGTTCTCCATACCAATAGGGAAATTATAATACTCTGGAGAATTAATATCTCCTAAACGGCGAGCAAAAATTACTTCACCAGCCTTGTAATTATCAGTTCCCCAAAGGTCGGTATATTTTCCCAATGTAATGTCGTTCATTGCACAATAATCAATTACCTCCTGATTAGCCAAAGCTGCTTCTTTCCAAAGTTGTTTATCACCACTCTTGTTAAAAAGCTTACTAGCACGATAAAGTGCTGCGCGAGCCTTTAACGCCAAAGCGGTACCCCGATTTACACGTCCCGTTTCCGGATTGCTCACACCACCGGCTGCATCTTCCAGGCCATAATAGGAAACCGGCAACTCAGATGCAACAGCATCACATTCAGAAATAATAAAATCAAAAACTTCGTCAGCTGAAGTACGTCCCAAAGAATTGGCCTCTTCTTCTGTCAATACTTCAGTGGTGAAAGGGACATCACCATAAGCACGAACAAGCAAGAAATAATAGTAAGCCCGCAACAAACGCACTTCATACTGATAACGATTGAAACGTTTCATCTGCTCTTGATAATCTTGCGTAAAACGCAAATCATAAAAATCCAGATTCTTAGTTTCTTTCAGGAAATAGTTACATGCACGGATAGGCGTATAATAACCAAAATAAGAAGTTGTATAAAGTGCTGTCCAGTTTCCGTTCGTAAAATCAAGCACCGAAGAATATGTCAATGCCATTTCTGCCTCGTCACAAGCTGAAGCCAACGAGGTGAGACTGGGCATATCCGAATCCAGCCAAGAATAGATATTGTTCACAAAACCGGCTGTACGTCCGAAATCCGAAAATACATAGTCTTTGTTATAATTGGTATACTCATGATAGTCCATTTTATCGGTACATGCCGATAAACCTGCTACACAAGCGAAAACCAAACATATATTTTTCAATCTCATATATTTATTAGTTTATTGGTTCAATATTTATAAGCCATTATTAAAGTCCAAGTGACACACCAACATGGATAGAACGAGTTGCCGGATGATCGTAAGGAGACATCGCCTCAGGATCAGTTATTTCGATGTTATCTATCGAGAAAAGATCAACACCACGTACATACACCTTGGCTGTTTTCATCTTAATCTTACTTACCCATGCCTGAGGAATCTTGTAATAAACTTCGCAATTACGCAATTTCAAGAACGAACGATCCTGCAACCATATCGAACTATTATAATTGTAGTTATTATCCACACGCTCTGTACTCAAACGCGGAAAACGAGCATTCGGAGTTTCAGGTGTCCAACGGTTCTCATAATAATAGTTTGCAATAGATGTGTTATCAATCAATGGCAAATAAAAAGCATATGAGTTCAAGGCAGCCGTATAATTACTTACACCCTGAAAATAAGCGTCAATGCCCAATCCTTTCCACTCAAAGCCTACATTGAAACCATAATATATTTCAGGACAGGTTGTATTATACCCCATCGGAATCACATCGTTCGAATTAACCACACCGTCACCATTGACATCTTTATATTTAATATCACCAGGTTTTACAGGTCCAAACTGTTGCGGAATGCTGTTGGCAATATCTGCATCATCAATAAAGAAGCCGACAGCCTGCAATCCCCAAATCTGTCCTACAGGTTTGCCCTTGGCATAAAGATAATCATAAGCTTGGGGAGTTTCCATCTGCTCTTTGATTTCACTGGTATAATAAGAGAAATTACCTCCTAAACGAATGCGGAAGTCACCAAAATTCTTATTATAATCCAAACCGATTTCTGTGCCCCAGCTATCCACAATACCACCATTCACATACGGAGCAGAAACGCCAATGATAGAAGATACCTGTCCAGCTGAACTTACCCAAATATCCGAACGCCTTTCATAAAAGCCATCAATAGTCAATGTAAGTCCTTTCAGCATAGACATATCCAAACCAAGGTTGTACTTATATGCCTTTTCTGTCGTTCCATTCAAAGAAGGCAAACGCCCTTCCTGCCAACCACCATCACTTCCCGTATGGTTGTCCTTGATAGGATAGCTGTTACCACCTACTACAGTTTCATTCCAATATCCATTAGATGGAATATTGTCTGTCTGAATGATACCAAACGAACCACGTAACTTCATAAAATCAATCACATTCTGATTTTTCATAAAACTTTCATTAGAAATGACCCATGCCAAACCAATAGTAGGCGCCAATCCCCAACGGCTATCGGGATCCAAACGGTTAGAAGCAGAAGAAGTCAACGTGAAATCTGCAAAATAGCGATTCTTATAACCATAGTGAGTATACCACGATGCGCTTTGTGTAAACAAAGTATTACCTACACCATTTTTATTGTCGTATTTATAAGTATATAACAACATGGAATAGATGTCGTGTTCTCCAAAACTACGTTTCCAGTCAACATTTGCTTGGAAATTGAACGAACGATGTTGCCAATCCAATTTTGAATAATTATCGGCATTAATAGATCCATCATTAACACCACCCTCAAAATTAGAGAATTCTACAGGTTCGCCATTTTCCCACTTAGTAACAGTCTGCATACCGTACTTGGCACGCTGTCTGTAATCCTCCCAATATGAAGCAATGTTGTCATAGCCAATACGCAAAGTGGCCCCCAGACCTTTCGTTATTGATGACAAATCTTGTTGTAAAGCCATATCTGCATACAAAGCACGAGTGTGTCCTTTCGTATACCCACGTCCCTGAGCCAGATACACAGGATTGTAACCTTCTCCCCAAGTAGCATTACCACCCCACAAACCATTTTCTGTTTTGATAGGAAAAGCGGCGGAAGGAACCATAAAAGTTTTATATATCAGATTTTCTCCACTTGATGCAGGACGGCTAAACTCATTCAAAACACCCATGATATTGGCTTGCATACGTGTAGTAGAAGTCAAATCAATATCCAAATTCGAACGGAAGTTTGCCTTCGAATATTTTTCTTGGGTTGAATATCCTGCATTTGAATTAGCATTATTGATGAAACCACGGTTATTCTGTAAGTTCATCATCGTAAAATAACGCATCTTAGAGGAACCTCCGCGGAATGTCAACGTGGCAATATCAGACGTTCCCTTATCACGGAATACTTCATCCGCCCAATTAACATTAGGATAAAGATAAGGATATTTCCCACTTTGAAAAGCATTCAACTCATTTTGGGAATAACGTGCGGTCCTGCCATCATTGCCCAATGCTTCGTTAATAGCGTTCGCATAGGTATAAGAGTCAGCCATCTCAGGAATATCAGTCTGAGAATTGAATGCATGGTCATAAGAGAAATTTATCTCACGCGTCCTGTATTTACCACGTTTAGTTACAATATTAATCACACCATTCACGCCCCTATAACCATAAAGAGCCACAGCAGCCGCATCACGCAACACGGTTACAGACTCTACCTCCTCTGGAGTAATATAATTCAAGGCGTTCCAATTGTTATCCCGTTCCAGTCCATCTACGACTAACAATACTCCGTTATTACCGTTCAGGGTCTTAAGTCCACGGACATACATGGAAGGAATTTGATCCCATACAGAACCGGTATTCTGCATGGTCGTCAAACCCGTGACATTTCCATACAACGAATTACCGATATTAAAGGAAGAACGATTGTCAATCTGATCGGCGTAAACAGTTGATGCCGCTCCTGTAGATTCTGCATTTGTCTGTTTCAAACCGAAACCATAATTCACAGTTTCAGTAGAAAAGTCCATGACAATGGTCATTACCTTATTATCACCTTTGCTCACCGGAACCACTTTGGTAGCATCATTCCAAGTCTGTATTTTCAAGTTATTTCCTTGCTCGGCAGCGATCTCAAACAATCCGTTCCGGTCTGTGGCGACCTGTACCAACGGGTTGGTTTCAACAAACACCAACGCACCTTCTATCGGATTGCCCTGCTTATCTACAATTTTACCAGTCACATTGTTTCCTTGTGCAAAGCCTTTCATGGCAACACAAGACAACATGGCCAAAGCTAATATCTTGTATTTTTTCATATCTTTATTTCTTCATTAATTGTATATTTCTACACAAACATTAATTCCACCCCGGGTTTTGAGTTAATCCATACTCTTTATTTACCTCTGATGGTGGGAAAGCAGACAAATACCATTTCGGGCTGAAGTTTGTCCACCAAGAACGTGGAGAATTTCCCAAAGGAAATACCTCGTATCGGAATTGAGCAGGTTTTTCAGGGAATTCATCCTTATTACCGTCAGTTCCACTCCAAGGTTTATCGCCACCACCATCGTTACGATAAATACGTAAACCATGCAACGGCTGTTTAAACAAGTCTGCACGTTTGTATCGAATCAAATCAAAGAAACGAACATCTTCCAAGCCCAATTCACAAGCACGTTCACGAAGAATTTCCTCAAGTAAAGCTTCTTTATTACTTGTCAGATTTTTACCGGGGTTGCAAGCGTCCAAATCACCCAATCCAACACGCGCACGCACTTTGTTTACATTGGCTATAGCACCTGCAAAATCGCCCTTTGCTTGTAGGCAGGCCTCAGCATAAATCAGATACATTTCAGCCAGTCGTAAATAAGGCCATTCCAGATAGTTACCGGCCAAACTTCCTTTACCTTCCTTGAAAAACTTATAGCAACGGAATCCTGTGGCAGTTTCGCCAGTTTCAAGACGAGAGCCATCAATGTTCTCACGCCCACCGACCCATAATTCTGCAGCATGGTCACCATAGCGTGCACCGTTTACCAACATAGTCTCATACAAACGCGGGTCACGATTAGGACGATCATAATCATTTCCATCAAAGAAAGGATGTGCACCGTCTTTCAGATAATCATCAGTAAAAGGTTTACCATCGCTCATGGGGAACATCTTCATATATTCCAAAGTGGGAGTATAACCGCCAAATGTTACCCATTCACCCCAATAATACCACCAATCCCAATTGTATTTACCGATGATACGAGTAGAAATCAACAGCTCCGTATTATTTTCACGAATAAAATAGGCTTTGTTGAAAGCTGAACGATAGCCTGAAGAAGTAGCCGATTGGGACTTGATCAATGAATAATATCCTTTACTTTCCAATTCAGTGAAAAATTCATTGCAGGCTGTCCAGCAGCGGTTCCACCAATCTGCATTATAACCTCCATACCAAACCTGTTTGTTGTCGACCGCTATCTGAGGATTTTCAGTACAATACGGCTCATTGTCATTGAACAACGGGCTGGCAGCAAACAACAGAATCTTACACTTCAGTCCCATAGCTGCCGCTTTAGTGAAACGACCTTGCCAATTGACATCTTCACTCCCTAAATCCCAAGGAAGTACGGCAGCGGCTTCATCCAACAAGTCAACCATGTAATTCACAGTTTCCTCAGCCGTAGCACGAGGTACCTCATACGATGCCTCGATGCCATAGGTTTGCTTCACAAGCGGAAGGCCTCCCAAATGCCGGAAAAGATCGAAATAGCGTGATGCAATTATCACTTTTGCTTCAGCAGCCAGACGTGACTTTTCAGCGCCATCCATATCAGGTACACGGTCAACATTTTCAATAAACATCCATGCAGCCCGAATTGCTTCCCAACAGTTTTCTTTTGTATAATTAAAACGAGTGTCATCGCCCGTATCTTCATCGCTTGCCTTGTAAGCACCCGAATAATATTTACGGTTCACTCCATCCCACGAATTGTGGCTATGCCAACAATCAGACAGAATTTCAAACATACCTGTATTCATTTTTCCATCCACTGCATTCCAGTTTGTAGCCAAACCATAATACAGATAGCTATACGTCTTCCACAAGAAAGCACGTGCATATTCGGCTTTAGAAAAAATAGTATCCTGGTTCATATCACCGGTACTCGGAGCTTTCTCCAAAAAGCTATCGCCGAACTTTATTTGATCGACACAAGAAGAGAACAACATTCCTCCTACAAATGCCGCAATAAACCACTTAGTCAGTTTTTTCATATTATTTCAATTTACGTATGAAAGGATTAGAAACCTACTTTCAAACCAATGTTAAATACTCGCGTCAACGGATAGTTGGGGCGGTCGCTCTGACGAGATTCCGGGTCACCCCACATAAAGTTTGTGAACGTCAACAGATTGTAACCGTTCACATAGAGACGGCAGTTGTTTACCTTTATCTTTTTCAAGAAGGGGAAGTCCATGTTATAACCGATTTCCACATTCTTCAAGCGCAAGTAGCTGGCATTGACCAGATACAAGTCGGAAGATGCATAATTATTGTTGGCATGGCTGCTCGATGCACGCGGAAATTTAGCCGTAAACGAATCGGCCGAAGAACGCCAAGTATTTTCATATTGATAGAGCAGCAAACCCTTTTGATTGGTATCACCCAACGGACGACGGAACTCGCTCAACATACGATCCACATTCCAAGCACCAGTCCATTGCATGGAGAAGTCGAACTTACCCCAAGCAAATCCTGCTGTCAAACCAGCAGTATATTCTGGAATATCGGTAAAACCAATATCGCGAGTAGCATCATTACCATCCAACTTACCATCACCGTTCAGGTCAACGTACACAGCATCACCTGGAGCCAACGTAATTCCGTGATCGGCAATGGGGCGTCCAAACTCTTCTTGATAGCGGGCATCGGCAGTTTCGTCATAGAATCCCCAGAATTTATACATCAAACGAGAATGGATACGTCTGCCTGTCTCATACAACCAAGGTTCGTTTTGTTTCACCTCGTTTTTATAAACAATCTTATTAGTTGCATATGACATATTGAATGTAGCCCAATAACGAAAATCTTCACTCAATTGGTCATTCCATTTCAACTGCAATTCGTATCCTTTGTTTTCTACTTCACCAACATTGACAGGAGGGAGCACCATACCCAAAATACCAGGCAAGTAATCAGGTCTAGTAAGAATATCCTTACGACGTTCGATAAAATAGTCTGCAGAAACGCTCAAACGGTCTTTCAGAATATTGAAATCGATACCGTAATTTTGTTTCAACGAGGTTTCCCATTTTGATTCCGGATTGGTTTGGGAAGCTTCCCAAGCACCCGGTTTCTTGTTTCCGACGTTCTGGCCAAAATAATATCCATCGTACTGGCCGAATCCGTATTTACCCGGCAGGTAAATGAAACGTTCCGAACCGTTCTTATCATTACCAACCAAACCTAATGATGCACGTACTTTCAGATAGCCGACAACCTTTTTCAAAGGTTCAAAGAAAGGTTCTTCACTGATTACCCATCCTAACGAACCGGCTGGGAACAGACCATATCGGTTACCCTGAGCAAAGTTTTCAGAACCGTTGTACCCCACGTTGAACTCGGCCATATAACGAGTCTTCCAGTCGTAGGTCACACGTCCTACAAAACCCACATAACCCGAAGGTATGTAATTGTAGACACCGCCCGGATAATATTTCTTCGACTGATTGTAAAGAGCCAGAGCCGAAACGTTATGGTCACCAAATTTACGGTTATAATTCAAAGCCAACTCCATGTACCAGTCACGAGCCTTTCCAAAGTCTCCGTCACTATAACTCAACTGGCTGTCCGATCCTGATTTGCGGAAAGAAATAGAGCCATCGTCATCTACAATCGGAGTATAGCTGGCTACCGAAGCATACGATCTTTTTACATTAGAATATGCCGAATTATAAGAACCTTTCAACTTGACGGAAAGTCCCTTGGTGATAAAATCCAATTTCTGGTCGAGCACCAAGTCAACATTCAGCACATTATTGGTCTTAACACGGGCACCTTTACCATAATAAGAAGCTAAACCGTCAGTTCCCGTAAACGGTAGGTAATCGCCGTTCGACTTGATATACATGCCGTTCACAATACCCGCACTGGCAAAAGGTACAGCCCAATACAATTTACGGAACAACTGGTTTTGGTCTTCATCCGACTCGGGCGTACGTTTCACTTCCACACGACCACCGATATTTACTGAAAGCAATGTCGTCTTTGTAATATCGAAGTCCAAATTGGCACGATAGTTGTAACGCTTGTAATCAAAGTTAAAGTCATCGGCTGCCTTGAACTGCTTGAACATACCGTTCTGCGAGAACATACCAGCTGAAACGAAATATCGCATCTTGTCCGTACCACCCGAAATGTTCACATTGTGCTGCGACTGGATAGAAGCTTTGTTCATACAGTAATCAATCCAGTTGATATCTGGATAAAGAATCGGATTGGTATGATCGCGGAAAGCGGCAAGCTGCTCGTCAGTAAATATCTGCGAACCACCGTCGTTAATGCTCATCATATTGTAATAATCGGCATACTGATAAGAATTGGCAAAGTCCAAATCCTTTGTACGGACATTTACACCTACCGAAGTCGAAAATGAAATCTTAGCCTTACCTTCGGCACCGCGTTTGGTCGTAATCAAGATAACACCGTTGGCACCGCGTACACCGAACACGGCTGTTGCCGAAGCATCTTTCAACACTGTCACACTTTCAATTTCATTCGGGTCAATCTGAGACATGTCACGTTCCACGCCGTCCACCTGAATCAGCGGCGTTGTAGAAGCACCATCGGCATATGTTGCAATACCACGTACATAAACCTCTGCCGCATCGGCACCCGGCTCACCGGAATATTGTACAGAAGATACACCTGTCACCTGACCGGAAAGAATATTGTTCACCGATCCGGCCGGCGTCTTCAGCAAATCGTCACCCTTCATTGAAGAAATGGCACCGGTCACAGATACTTTCTTCTGCACACCGTAGGCCACAACCTCTACTTCGCCAAGCATCTGCGAATCTTCTTCAAGCACAATGTTCAATGTAGCGCCAGCTTTCTTCAAAGTCACCACCTGATCTTTGTAACCGATAAAGCTAATCTTCAACTTACTTCCTGCAGGAACATCAAGCGTAAACTTACCATCCAAATCGGTAATCACACCCACCGTCGTACCTACAGCCATTACGTTGGCACCAATCACAGGTTCACCATTGATATCCTTCACTACACCCGTCACTCTCACCGTACCCTGCTGCACCGTCTCCGGCATAGGTCTATCCTCTGCATATCCTTTTATCGGAGCCGAGAGGAAAAGGCACAATAAAATTGCGGCTGGAAGCAATCGGCGAACGTTAGGATTTCGCCATCCTGAGAAGTTTTCTTGCTTTTCCATTAGCAATAATTTTAAGATTAAACATGTATTATTAAAAAAGAATTATTTAAAAAAGATGAATCCGTTTGCGTTTTTTCACAATCGAATCCGGCACAAAAGTATTTCTACCTATTACAAAAATACTTCTGAAAGGGTCCAAAGTAGTTGAATTTGGTTCCATGAAACATTTTTCGACAAAGAATGAAACATTATTCAACATGCAAGCGCAAGGCTTTTTGCTTAAACAATGTTACAAAACATATAAATTAAGAATTGAACGAAATGCAGTCTAGAAATGCAAGATAAATGCCCTATGCAGAAAAGCGGTGAAACATCCGTAAAGGCTCTGCTTTCACCATATACTACTGTATACCAACAATTAAGAATAAGGTGAAAGCGTGAAGGATATTTTCTGGGTTCTGTTCACCATCCGTGAAAGTTTCACCTGACTGTAGTCTGTCCACAATCCACCAGTACAATTCTAACGTATCACTTTACGAGCATCAAGTAGTACATGGTGAACGTAAACACCTACGTTAGCTGGAGCGCATAACAAGTAATGCTCGAAACCTTAACAAACAATGTCACGAAAGGTAACAAACAATGTCCGCGAGCGACACAAGCACGGCTCACGAGCAACACAAGTGTGGCTCGCGAACAACACTTGCACGGCTCGCGAGCCATGCAAGTGACGAACAAGCAAGATTATTCCTCGATTACTCCGCCTCCCTGTGTGAAGCGTTCCATATACTCGGTGGGCTGCATACCAATTTCTTTCTTGAAACTGCTGCTGAAATAGCGTGGGTCGTTGTAACCCACAGCATAAGCCAAATCGGAAATTCGGATGTTTTTCTTTTCTTCCATGATGCGGCAGGCAGCCTTCATGCGGATATTACGGACAAACGATACGTAAGTCTGTCCTGTAAGCGACTTCAACTTGCGGAAACAGGTAGATTTGCTGGTGTGCATTTCTTCCAAGAAGTCTGACTGATCGAAGTCTGCATCGGCCAGATGGCGGTTCACGCAGTCGATGGCCCGTTGCAGGAAGTCTTCGTCGATGCTTGTATAGTCCAAGTCCTTTACTTCGAACACCAATTGCTTCTTGAAGTCCATGCTGCGCCGCTCGCGTGTACGGAGCAGGTTACTGATACGGGCATGCAGCACACTCAGGCTGAAAGGCTTGGAAATAAAGGCATCGGCTCCCGATTCGTAAGCCTCTACCCGGTCTTCTTCCTTATTCTTTGCTGTAAGCAGGATGATAGGAATATGCGAAGTCTCAAAATGCCCTTTGATGTAGCGACACAGCTCGATACCGTCCATTTCGGGCATCATGACGTCAGACACAATCAGGTCTACTTCTCTGTTGCCCACTATCTCAACAGCCTCCTTACCGTTGGCAGCCGTACAGATATTATAATCGGTACCCAACAGCTTCGTCATCAGTTGCAGCAAGTCCTCACTGTCTTCCACAATCAGCAACGTACGGCGTACGGCAGGCGACAGAGGTTCCGTTTCCTCTTCAGCAGCCGTTTCGGAAGCGTCTGGCCCTATTATATCAGTCTGAGGCGTTACTTCTTGACGCTCTGTATCTTCCGACAGCGAATCATCTATTTCTTCTTCGGCATAAGCATCTCGCCGTGCAGGGAAAGTTACGATAAAGGCAGTTCCTTTTCCCTCCTCACTCTCTACCTCGATGGTTCCGTGATGCAGCACAACCAAGTCGCGTACCAACGACAAACCAATACCAGTACCAATGGTCTTGAACTTCCGGTAGTCACCCTCATAAAAGCGTTTGAAAAGTTCCTTCTGCGCATCTTTCGGGATACCTGCCCCGTCGTCCTTTACAATGAGGCACACTGTATCGTCTGTCCGGCCTTCCAGCGTTACACTGACGGTGCCGCCGGGACGATTGTACTTTGAAGCATTCGAAAAGAGGTTATAAAGAATCTTGTCCAGCTTGTCCGGGTCGAAATAGACCGACATTGGCTCGGGCGAGCAGGACAAACTGAAGTGCATATCCTTACGCGACATCAAAGGCCGGAAGCTGTCGAGGCTCCGACGTACAAACAAAGCCAGATCGGCACGCGAAACCTTCAGTTTCAGGTTACCGCTCTCAGCCTTACGGAACTCCAGTATCTGTTGCAACAGCCTTATCAGACGATTAATGTTGTTGTTCATCACGCGATACTGGTCCTTGTATTCGGGCGCTACACGCTTCAGTTCGTCCACCGAAGCCGAAAGAATGGTCAACGGTGTAAGCAACTCATGAGTGATGTTGGTGAAGAACTGCAACTTGGCATGGTTCACTTCTTCGACCTTGGCCTTTTCCATTTCGCGCAGATGGAGCGCGTTGCGCAGGCGGATGCGGTTGCGTACCTGCCTATATGTGCCGTATGCAGCAGCAACTATCAACAAAACGTACAAGGTGTAAGCCCACCACGTCTCCCAAGGCGGAGGCAATATCACCACTTTCATCCGATAGGGTTCCTTGCTCCAAACACCGTTTGAATTGGAAGCTTTCAGAAGAAACGTGTAAGTACCCGGTTCCAGATTGTTATAATAAGCGAAACGTTTGGAAGCATCGGTATACTGCCAGTCATCATCGAATCCTTCGAGCTTGTAGGCATAGTTGTTCCGCTGGGGGGAAGCATAGTCAAGCGCCGAGAACTCGATACTGAAGTTGTTGTGCTGGTAGTCCAGTCTGATTTCTTCGGCAAAACTCGGCGAAAGAGGAGAGATGTCTGTGCGTTCCGCATCGGGCAACAACTTCCACGACTGGTTATAGACTTTAATGTCCGTTACCTTCACTGCCGGAGGTGGAACCTGCACCTCCAGACTGTCTGGATAGAAACTGTTATAACCCTGGTGTCCGCCGAAAAACATTTCTCCGTTACCGGCCACCGTCACGGCTCCCCGCAGGAAGATGTTATCCTGCAAGCCGTCTATCGTAGTATAAAGACGGAAAGAAGCATTATCTTTCAGATTGTCAGGAACCGTAAGTCGGACAAGCCCGGCATTCGTCCCTAACCAGAGGTTACCTTCCTGATCGTCCCTGATGCTGGCAACAGCATCGCCCGGAAGATTCCATCGGGCATGCATCGGTAAAAAAGAATCGCTTTCCTTGTCATAATAGTTAAGTCCGCTGCCTCCCGTACCGGCCCAAAGGCGCCCGTGTGCGTCACGATGCAGACAGTCTACATAATCATTGTTCAGTTTATGATTGCGGGAAGAATAGGCCTGTAACTTCCATTCGCCGGACGAAGCATCACAATGCAACCTGATGACCCCATGCGTACCCGAAGCTACCCAGATGTCACCGTCGCTCCCCTCTACCACGCCTAATGTCACAACACTACGCATAGCGTCATTCTCCACCATAAGCGAATCGAAGCGGACCGCCTTTCCGTCAGCCCGGCGCATGGACACACCGTTACGGGTAGAGAACCACAGATTGTGCTTGGAATCTTCGTAAACATGATAGACACAATGTCCGGCCAGCCAAGGCGCTTCCTGCGGAGAATAATGCTTTATGTTCCATTGTTCCAGCCCTTTTTTCTCTATTTCGTAGGCACCATCGTCGTAGGCAGCGAGCCAGATGTGCCCGTCAAGCGAGCTCTGCATAATGGACATCACTGTAGTAATATCGCGATACCCATGCGTATCCGGCAATTGGGTATAATAAACGGTTTTCCCGGTATTACGATCCTTGACGGCCAACCCATAGGATCCCATCCCCAACCACAAGCAGTTATCACGATCGATCAGCATGCTGCGTACCGAAGTGGTTTTCATCACACGCTTCAACTCCTGCAATCCATCCCATACGAAATCGGCTTTGCGGGTATTGGCCTTGGTGATGCCGCCACCAATCATCCCCATCCACATCAGTCCCTGGCGGTCGCACAGCACCGACGTCACTTCATCGCTGGCAATGGAGTATTCGGAATCGTCCGGATAGTAATTGCTGAAAACTTCACGGCCGGTATAGTCGCCTCCATGCAGAGACAGCACACTCAGCCCACGGCGGGTTCCTACCCAAAGTGATCCGGTATTGATATCTTCGGCTATGCTATAGATAATGTCGTCCGAAATGGCAGTCGGATCGGCCGGATTGCTCCGGTAGGTGACCCATGTTGTACGAGTCGGCTCGTAAGCGTCTTTCAGCAACGTCAATCCGCCACGCCACGTACCCACCCAGATATTCTTATAACTGTCCTGAAACAAGACGTGCGCCGAATTCTGTTCGTTCAGGCGCGGATAAGCAAAATACTTGCCTGTAGCAGTCTCGTAGCGATAAAGACCACGATCCCAAGTCCCAATCCAGATATCCCCTCTGTCGTCTTCGAGCAACGCTTTTACCGTAGTTTTCGGCATCACATTAGCGGTTTCCGGATAACCGAAAGAACGGAAAGTATTTGCTTTTTCATCATATTCGTACAGTCCCCAGTCTGTTGCAAACAGAATGCGTCCTTTTTTCGTTACCAGAATCTGCGGAATCGTATTTCCGTTCATTTCAGGATTGTTTATCTTACGCATCTGCCCCGTACGCTTATCCAGCACGTTCAGTCCGCTATACGTACCGATCCAGAGATTGTGCTTATTGTCTTCGGCCACACAAAGAATATTGTTACTGGTCAGCAGATCGGGATTGGCGAAATTGGATTTGTAAGCTACAATAGAATACCCATCGTACTGAAACAAACCGTTCCGCGTTGCAATCCACAGATAGCCGTCACGGTCCTGATAAATGGACTGTACTTCCTTGTTTGGCAAAGTGTTCAGGATGAAAGATAACTCAAAAGACAAAGGAGCCCTTACAGGCTCGGCTGCCCGGCACATAAAGGGAATAAGAAACCAGAAAAGAATGAGGATGAATCGGTGAAGCATTTTCTGTCTCTTTAGATTATTGTTATTCTCATGTATGGCGCAAATGTACATAAAAAAAATGAATACTTGCAATAATCTGTATAAAGATACAGCAGAATAAAGTCGGAAAAATCGTTATTTTTTCCCTACCTTTGTCCCACGAACCAACGAAAATCCCATCATGGCCGGCATCTACATACATATCCCGTTCTGCAAGACGCGGTGCGTCTACTGCGACTTCTACTCCACCACCCAAAGCCAACTGAAGAAACGCTACATCCAGGTCCTGTGTCAGGAACTGCGCTCGCGGAAGGAATACCTGAAAGGCGAACCGGTGCGAACCGTCTACTTTGGCGGCGGAACTCCCTCGCAACTCGACGAAGACGACTTTACCCATGTATTCGAAACCCTTGAAGAAGTATACGGGCTGGGTGCCTGCGAAGAGACGACCCTCGAAGCCAACCCCGACGATCTGACAGACGACTATGTCGCCATGCTGCACGACCGGCTCCCCTTCAACCGCATCAGTATGGGCATACAGACGTTCGACGACGAAATGCTACGCCTGCTGAACCGCCGTCACAACGCCCGCCAGGCCATCGAAGCCGTCGGACGCTGCCGACGGGCAGGATTCGGAAACATCAGCATCGACCTCATCTACGGACTGCCGGGCGAGACGGACCGCCGCTGGCAAGACGATCTGCAACAGGCTGTGGCTCTGGACGTGGAACACATCTCGGCCTACCACCTGACCTACGAAGAAGGCACACCGCTGTACGACATGCTGCAGGCTCACCGCGTCAGCCAGGTGGACGAGGACAGCAGCCTGCGTTTCTTCTCCGCCCTGACAGATACACTGGGCAAAGCGGGATACGTACACTACGAAATATCCAACTTCTGCAAACCCGGCCGGCACTCGCGCCACAACACTTCCTACTGGCAAGGCATTCCCTATCTGGGCTGTGGCCCGTCGGCTCACTCGTTCGACGGCGTCGGTCGCGAATGGAACGTATCGTCGCTGACGCAATATATCGAAGGCATGGAAAGCGGCAACCGTCCGTTCGAAACGGAATACCGAGACACTGCCACCCGCTACAACGAGTGCGTCATGACCGCACTACGCACCATGTGGGGCATTCCGATGGAGCAGTTACGGCAGGAATACGGCGAAAAGCTGTACCGATATTGCCTCGACATGGCCGCTCCCTACCTGACTGACGGCAAGCTGGAACTGAAAGACGGCTTTCTGCGGCTGACGCGTCGGGGCATCTTCGTTTCGGACGGCATCATGAGCGACCTGATGTACGTGGACGACTGAATCCTGCTTTTTGTCGTCACCCTGGACTCCGCACACGCCACACGCATTTTCCGAACGGACAGTTGCCCGATGTTCGCAAAAACAATTACCTTTGCGTCCGAACCAACCAACCGACCATGACCGAACAGGAAGTCAGACGCTATTTGAGACAGATGAAGGAAGAAGACTCGGAACGAGCCTTCAAGGGCTTCTACGACCTGACTTACGACCGCCTGTTCCGCATAGCCTACTACTATGTCCGCGACGAAGACGCCGCACAGGAGATAGTGCTCGACGTCTTCATGCGCCTGTGGCAGATGCGCGACCGCCTGCCCGCAGTGAACAGCATCGAAGACTACTGCTTCATCCTCACCAAGAACGCCTCGCTCAACTATCTGGAGCGTGAAAACCGGCAAAGCCCCTTGCCTGCCGAACACCTGCCCGAACCGGCCGACACAGCCTCATCGCCCGAAGAAACACTGATCAGCGAAGAACTTTTTGCCCGCTACGTCAAGGCACTGGACCGCCTGCCTCAGCGTTGCCGCGAAGTCTTTATCCGCATCCGCGAAGAGCGGCAAAGCTATGCACAAGTGGCCGAAGCATTGGGCATCAGCGTAAAGACAGTGGACGCACAACTGCAAAAAGCCACCACCCGCCTCAGAAAGATGCTGTTGCCCGACGAAGGCGATGAATAATACGCTAAATTAACTTTTATTACCACATCTCCAGTAGGGGATTTCCTGACAACTCACGTCTTTATAGCAAACAAGCTTACGGGGGCTTTGAGCCGTGCAAGTGTGGCTCGTGAGCCGTACAAGTGTCGAACGCGAGCCGTACAAGTGTTGCTCGCGAGCCGTGCAAGTGTTGCTCAAAGGCCCCGTAAGCAAGTGAAAAGAGATTTAATAACAAGCAGATAAACAGCTGTTTAGATAAAACCAGAAGAGGAGTCAGATTGCTCCGATTCGCCTGACTATACATTTAATGTTTCTTTTACATATTTATAAACAACATGAAAACAATCTGCCAACTGACTACCGGAGCCATGTTGCTCCTGTCCGTGCTTGCCTCGTGCAGCAAAGACTCCAAGTATCCACACGATTACATCGGATTCGAAAAGCATAGCTTCGACTATGCCTTCGACCCGGGAAGGAGCAGCGAAGAACTGGATGTGAAAATCATCGCCGCCGACAAGAAAGATCAGGACCGTGAAGTAACAATCGAGGGCATAACGCCTCCCGGCAAGAAACCCGTATTCAGCATCCCCGAAAAGAAGGTGGTGATTCGTGCCAAAAAGAAGTCGGCCAACGTACGTATCAAAATCTATCCCGAACGGATAGGCAAGCAAGGCACCCTGCGGCTGGTATGTACTCCGAAAGACAAAGAGGTGAAAAGTACGCAACTGATGATAAAGCTGAAGCCCAAAGGAAAGAAATGACAGAAGGAAAGGAAACGCCCCGACCGAAAGGGAACAGGCAGAGAAAAAACGGCTTTTTAAGATAAACGAAAAAAAATTCGCTCCGACAGTAGGGAATCCGGACGCAACCACTGTCTTTATAAGCAAAAAGGAAAAACAAGATGAAAGACCCGTTTGATAATCTGCTCGACCGTCTGGCCCGTTCCACCCGCTCGCCCCGGGGAAAGTATTCGGCCGAAAACAGCTGGAAGATTCTGGAAGACAGAATCTTCGCACATGCACACCGCCAACGCCGTTTCCGCCTTTGGCTGACGGGCGCTGCAGCCACCGTCCTGCTCTGCATAGCCGGATGGACGGCCTACGAAGCACTGCGCCCCGTGCCCATGCAGACGTTCTCTACCCTGGCCGAAGTACGCAACCTGACGCTGCCCGACGGCACGGAAGTGACGCTGAACCGGTATTCGTCGCTCACCTGCCCCAAACGCTTCGAACACGGCCGGCGCGATGTACGCCTGCAGGGTGAAGCCTACTTCGAGGTAAGTAAGGATACCCGACGCCCCTTCACCGTGGAAGCTGGCGGAATGGAAGTGCAGGTATTGGGTACTCATTTCAATGTGGAAGCCTATCCCGCTGATACCGAGGTAAGGACTACCCTGCTCGAAGGTTCCGTAGCTGTCAGCACCGACCACGGCAAGAAGCGCCTGTTACTGCAACCCAACGAAGCAGCCGTCTACAACCGCCATACCGGATTATTACGGCAGGAAGCCACTCCGACGGCCGACGACGAGATAGCCTGGAGCCGCGGACTCTTCCTCTTCCGCCAACAGACGTTGCAGGAGATTGCACGACAGCTATCCAACGCCTTCCGCACGCCCATCCGCATCGAAGGCGCACAACTGGCTACGTACCGCCTTACTGCTACCTTCGGCAGCGGCGAAAGTCTGACGGAGATACTCGACGTGTTGCAGCAGGCTGGCCATTTCGGCTACCGTGACGAAAGCGGAACCATCGTCATCAGCCCCCGACAGACAAAAAACATCGAAAAACAATAATACATGAACATATATACAAAAACCAAACACTATGATTCAATCTAATTTCTTTCAACACCACCACATCAGAGCCTTGCTCCTGATGTGTGTGGTTCTGCTAAGCGTCCGGATGCAGGCACAAAGCTCCAATGCCCGGCTCACCATGGAAATACGCAACGCCACTCTGGAAAGTCTGGTAAAGCGACTGGAAAACTCCACCGGATTCACCTTCGTCTACGGCGAGGAAGTACGGCTGAACGGCCGCATCAGCCTACAAGTAAAGCAGCTCACCATCAGCGAACTGCTGGAACAGGCCTTCCGCGACCAGTCTGTGGAATTCTCCATCAACGGAAAGCACATCGTGCTGCGCAAGCGCGAAATGCCCAAGAAGAAGGAACGCCGCCGATTCACCATCAGCGGTTGCGTCACCGAGCAGGGGTCGGCAGAGACCCTCATCGGCGCCAACGTCACCGAAGGCCGATATGCCACCGGCACCTCGACCAACACCTTCGGTCTCTACTCGCTGACCCTCCCCGAAGGAGAGGTCAGCTTGACGTTTTCCTACCTGGGCTTCCGGCCGCAACAGAGCCGCTTTGTTCTGACACGCGATACAGTCATCAACATACAGCTGGCCGGCAACGTCGAGTTGCAGGAAGTGGTCATCACCTCGCAACGCAAAGAAGCCGGCATCCAGTCTGCCAACACGGGTTCGCACAACATCCCCATCACACAGATACGCCACACGCCCTCCATCCTGGGAGAAGCCGACGTGCTGAAAACCCTGCAACTGATGCCAGGCGTACAGGCTGGTATGGAGGGATTTGCCGGCATGTATGTGCGTGGCGGTACGCCCGACCAGAACTTGGTAATGCTGGACGGCATCCCCGTCTACAACGCCGACCACCTGATGGGTGTCTTCTCGGTATTCACTCCCGAAGCCGTAAAGAATGTCAGCCTCTTCAAGAGCAGTTTTCCTGCGCGCTACGGCGGCCGTCTGTCGTCCATTGTCGATGTGCGCACCAACGACGGCGACCTGCACCAGTATCACGGTTCGCTGAGTATCGGCTCGCTGACAGACAAACTGCACCTCGAAGGCCCCATCCGCAAAGGCAAGACTTCCTTCTCGCTGAGCGGACGATTCATGCCCACCGCCTTCTTCAAGACGGCGGCAAAAACCACCGAGAACTTTGGTAACAACACAGATACCGACCGCTACAACTACTACTTCTATGACCTCAACGCCAAACTGAACCACAAGTTCAACGACCGTAGCCGCCTCTTCCTGAGCTTCTACCACGGCAAAGACCACTATCACTACTACAACGACTCCCGACCGACCGAACCTTCATCCTCCCCGCAGCAATATTACGACAGCAAGACCCGCCTGAACTGGGGCAACCTTATCGGCTATGCCCGCTGGAACTATGTATTCAATCCCAAACTGTTTGGTAACGCCACCGTTTCGTACAACCAATACCGCATGACTCTACAAGAAGATACCGAGAACCGTAAAATACAGAATGGCAACACATTGGAACGCCAAATCTATACATCAAAATTCCACTCGGGCATACGCGACTGGAGTGCCCGTATGGATTTCGACTATACGCCCTCTACAAGCCATCGCGTACGGTTCGGCTCCGAATTTATCCATCATCTGTTCAGCCCCGGTGTCTCCACCGCACACGAAGGGAACTACGGTATTTCCACCACACCGGCAGACACCACCTACCGAACCAGCATCAATCAGGCACAACGGGGTTTCGAACTCTCCCTTTATGCCGAAGACGACTGGGAACTGTCCGACCGGCTCAGCCTGAACTGGGGCGGACGCCTTACCCTCTTCCACACACAAGGTAAGAGCTATCTGTCGGCACAGCCCCGCCTCTCCCTGCGCTACAACCTGGGCAGTGGTCTGGCAGCCAAAGCCTCGTATGCCCACATGGCACAATACGTACATCTGCTCTCGTCCACTCCCCTCTCTATGCCTACCGACTTGTGGGTACCCATCACCCGCAACATATGCCCCATGTACTCCAACCAGTATGCTGCCGGACTCTACTACGACGGACTGTCGGGTTGGGAGTTCTCCGTAGAAGGCTACTACAAACAAATGCGCCACATTCTGGAGTATCAGGACGGCGTTTCCTTCTTCGGCAATTCCACCTACTGGGAAGAGAAAGTAGAGATGGGCGAAGGACGCTGCTACGGATTGGAAGTGATGGCACAGCGTACGGTAGGCAAAACAACCGGCTGGATTTCGTATACCCTCTCCAAAAGCGAACGCCGTTTCAAAGACGGTAGCATCAGCCAGGGAAAATGGTTCCCGCACAAGTACGACCGCCGTCACAGCGTAAACCTCTGCCTGAACCACAAATTCAACGACCGCATCGATGTAGGCGCTTCGTGGATATTCTACACCGGAGGTTACATCACCGTACCCGAACGGCAAACCATCGTCATCAAGCCCGACGGTAGTATCGGTCAGGAAAACTACATTTCCCACCGGAACAACTACCAGCTTCCGCCCACCCACCGGCTGAACGTCGGCATCAACTTCAACAGGAAGACCAAACACGGTATGCGTTCGTGGAATATCAGCGTCTACAACCTTTACAACGCCATGAATCCCAACGTCGTATATACCAAACAAGAAAATATCTACGAAAATTTTGCTCCCGGAGAGATCATCACACAGCATACCAAAACCACCATCAAGAAGCTGACCATTCTGCCCTTGATTCCCTCGGTGACCTATACATACAGATTCTAACTCCTAAACATGAAAGATATGAAACATATTCCCTGCATATTGCAAATTATTCTGGTTACCTGCATCGCACTGACTGCATGTACCAACGAAATCCCTTACAACGAACAGGCTCGGGAACCTCAACTGATACTGAACGCCCAACTCACTACCGGCGCAAAAGAGAACTATGCCTACCTGCACCTCAGCGAAGGCAACCGTATCGGACGGGTGACACAAGGCAGTCTTACCTTATATATTAATGGAAAAACCGCTGAAACACCCGAAGAGATTTCGCCCGAAGAACTGTGCAGCGACCTGAAAGGGACGATAGACGACGAACAGTTCGAGCAACTGCTTCGTAATATCCACTTCAAGAAGTTCCGCATCACCTCCGAACTGCACCCGGGCGATCACATCCGCTTGGAGGCAATAGCCGAAAACGGAACTTACCATGCAAGCGCAGAAACCACCGTTCCCCGAGCCGTCGAAAGCCTGCAAGTGGATACAGCCCTGGCCTATCTGCGCGAGTATGCAGGAGATGTACTTTACCGCCAGTATAAAATCACCCTGAAAGACCTGCCCGGCGAAAAAAACTACTACCGGCTGGACATCAGCCACGAACTACAGCAATTGGTGACATACTGGACCTATCGTTACGACGCAGGAGGAAATCTCGTAAAAGAACAACGCGACACCTTGCTAACCTCCGTCCCGATGCCCAAGATTATCAACCGCGAAGACATCATCCTGACCGATGGCCATCCCCACAACTACAACGACGAGGAGAATGAACTGTTTCCCACCACAAGAAACAAATACAACCTGTTTACCGACAATCGTTTTCCCGATGCATCGGCCACCTTGAAAGTCTATACGCCTACTTACCATACCGAACCGCCATACTTCTTCAACTACATCGACTACCACAACAGCCAGACCATTACCGTCAGCATCTATAGCCTTACCGAAGAACAATACCGCTACCAGAAGGCTCTGAACACACTCGATGACGAAAATTACGAAGAAGTTCTGATGGAACCCGTCAGCATCCCCACCAACGTTACGGGTGGACTGGGATTCGTCGGTGCCGATTCGCGCACACAATTCGTCCTGCACATTCCCTGACAAGTATCAGGATGGTCTGACAAAAAGCCTAAAGAAGCAATACGGACATAGGATATTTCGGTAAAAAGGCCTACTTTTGTGCCCTCAATCTACTGAAACAAGAAATTATGTTTGTACTGATCATTATTGCACTCATGCTGGGCGGTGTAGGAACGGGCTATCTGTTGCGCCGCTGCAACACACGCCCCGTGGGCCGCATCATTACCATATTAATATGGTTGTTACTCTTCCTGCTGGGCACGGAAGTGGGGGGCAACCCGGACATCATCAACGGCCTGGGCACGTTGGGAGTAGAAGCACTGCTCATCACCCTGTTTGCCGTACTGGGCAGCAGTCTGGCAGCCTGGGGATTGTGGAACTACATCTGCCAGAAAGGAGGTAACGAAAAGTCATGAAAGGTAGTCTCATCATCATCGCCTTCTTCGTACTGGGCATTGTCTGCGGACACCAACACCTGCTGCCCGACAGCCTGAACGTAGCCGATCTCAGTTTCTACGCCCTCTGCGCACTGATGTTCTTTGTAGGTATCAGCGTGGGTTGCGACCCTAAAACCTTGCTGAGCTTCCGACAACTGAATCCACGGTTTGCCCTGCTACCGCTGATGACCATCGGCGGCACGCTGGCCGGATGCCTTGTCGTCTCACTACTGCTGCCCCACCGCAGTGCGGCTGACTGCTGTGCCATCGGTTCGGGCTTTGGATACTATTCGCTTTCCAGCATCATTATTACCGAATACAAAGGTCCTGCCATGGGCACCATTGCCCTGCTGAGCAACATTATGCGCGAAATCATCGCCCTGCTTGCCGCTCCATTGCTGGTACGTTGGTTCGGTAAACTGGCTCCCATTGCTGTAGGAGGTGCCACAACCATGGACACTACACTGCCCATCATCACCCGATACAGCGGAAAGGAACTGGTAGTGGTATCTATATTCCATGGTTGCCTGACAGATTTCTCCGTAACCTTCCTTGTCACTTTATTCTGTTCATTATAGACAAACCTACTTTTGTCTTTTTGTAAGCAAAAGGCTAATATATATCATCCATTAATGTTAAACAGCCTATAATATTACGTTCTTATTACAAAATAGACGAAAAACAGTACGTTTTCACACACCGAAATTGATATAAGTCAAAAAAGAAGTGCTTTCCATACACTTTCTTTTTCATTTGTTTTTGTGTTATAAAACATGTCCATATATTTGCATCGGTAAAAAGAAAGACTAAGCGCTTAGAGTTTTTCAATAGGTATTAGGACAAGAGTTTTTAGGATAACAAAGTTTTTAGGATTAACAATTAAAAAAGTAGGTATTATGAAACGTTTTGGATTAACATTAGTGGCAGCATTCTGCTTGGCAGCTACAACTTTTGCAGCAGGCAATCAACCGACAACGGAAAAGAAGTGGGAAGGTTCCATCAATGTAAATACATTGAGCAAATACCTGAAGTTGACTCAAAGCCAGCATGAAAAAGTGGCAGACATTTGCAAATATTTCAAAAAGCAGATGACATTGGCCAACGAAGTAGCAGAAGATCAGGATGAAATGAGACGTAAAGCTGTTCAAGCCAACCTGAAACTGATGAAGGAAACTTTGGATGAAAAGCAATACGAAGAGTATGCAAAGGTTCTGAACACTACGTTGGAAAACAAAGGTATCGAAGTGAAGTAACACTTCACTCCGATAATTAAGGATGAAACTGATTTAACAATTCAAATAAAAAAGGCATCGGAGAGCAATTCTCCGGTGCCTTTTCTGATTAACGCCGCCACCATGATGGCAACGCAATCGTTCTAACCAGTCATATATTTACCTACATGTGTAGACAGAGCTACTTTCACAAGCAAAATCTGTCTTGCAGTTCTTTTTTGTATTTCTTCGAGACGAGCAGTTCGTCCACCTTGTCGAAAGGCGGATAAAGCAGACATTTACTGTCTTTTATAATCATCAGATAATCAATATTAATGATGTACGATTGATGTATCTGCACAAAACAGGGCGAATACTGGATAATCTGCTCGGCTGTCATTCCACGGCGCAATACAAGAGGTGGCTGCTGACTCAATATCACTTCCCACTGCTTACGCTCGGAACAGTAACGGAAAAAACCGATCTCGGCCGGACGCAATGCACGCATATCGTTTGTCGGAGTGAACACAATGAATGTCTGCCCGGCATGCAACGGAGTTCCTGCATACGGCACAATCCGGCTGTCCGCCTCTTTCTGACGTATAAACCTTTCCAGAATATCTTGAAGGTCCTGTTCTTCGAACGGTTTCAGCAAATAGTCGAAAGCCGACTCACGAATGGCCTGTATCATGTACTTGTCGTAAGCCGTATAAAAGACAACTTTCATATTCCAGGAAATCGAATCGCGTATGTCCTGCAGCAGTTCCATCCCTGTCATATCGGGCATCTCTACATCCAGGAACAACAGGTCGGGGCGTACTTTGGTGATGACCTTCTTTCCCTGCTTCCCGTTTCGGGCCACTCCCTCCACCTGGAAGCGGGTATCTTTGCGCAGGCTGAAGTCCAGATTCTCCAATGAAACGTCGTCATCGTCCACTATTACCACTCTAAATCTCTCCATAGCTTTCGTCGTTTTGTTGGGCGAATATAAATATTATATTTATTTCACACAAAAGCGCAAACGAAGAATGTGGACTATCCGGACGTTTATCGAGATTATCCAATCGAAAAACGTTACTAAGAAGACATTCTTAAATCGTATAGTCGTACTTGTCGGGAAGCAGGAAAGCGACTTCGCACCCTGTCTCGCCACTGTCGAGAAGAACATTGTGCACCGAAACGTCGATTGTTTCCTTGTTCTTCATGTTCAGAATCTGAATGGTCTGCATGATGACTTTCATACCGGTGCCCGTCCCCCGATTGCGACTGTTCGGACGGTAACCTCCACCGTTGTCAGTCACTTTGATACTGATGGCATTTGCCGTACGCGTTACGGTTATCCACAGCCGGCGTTCGCCTTCCTTGCCGCGCAAAGCATGCTTCACGGCATTCTCTACGGGAATCTGTATCAGCATGGAGGGGAGCATGACCTGTTCGGGATGCACATCGGGAGCCAAACTGATTTCGGGATAGAAAGCATCGCCCAGCGAACGGCGCTCCAGATCGATGTAAGTACGCACAAAGTCCAACTCTTCGGACAGGGTAACGCACAACTGCTCGGCCAATTCCAGATTGCGGCGCATCAGCTTGACCAGCGAAGCCAGTTCGTGCTTCTCTTCCTCCTTGCGTCCGGCCATCTCCTGATTGAGCACATTGAAGATGAAATGAGGCGAAAGCCGGTTGCGGATGTTCTCCAGACGAAGGGTAGAAACGGTACGACGACTTTCGACAAGCAGCAGAGCACGCTTCTTCTTGCTATACATATAAATAAAGACTATCACGAGGAAAGCCGCTCCGCACAAGGCAATCCAGATGATACGGGTCTGCCTCAGTTCGAGCACTTCGTTTTCCTTAGCCTGAATGAGCACTTTCTGCGACATCAGTGTAGAGTCTTGCTGATAGCGCAAGGCAAGGTCGGCCGTACGCATCTTGACGTGTTCGTTGCGGATGGAGTCATCCAGTTCACGGTTCTTCTTCAGGTAATCGTAGGCCTTATGATAGTTTTGGGTCTGTTCGAAGTAGCGTTGCAGGTTGCGGTTGCGCACATGAATCAGGTCGGGGTAGACGTCGGGCGAAGTGACGCTCGAAGCCAGCACCCGGCGGGCGCCTTCCAAATCTTTCCGCAGCAAGCAGAGGCCCATCTTCTGTGTATCGATAGCGTAAAGAGCGGCAGGCATTCCGTATTCCTTGAAAAAAGGCTCGCACAAGTTGATATAAAGGGCTGCCGAATCGGGCTGTTGCAACGAAATGAAGCAATCGGCCAGATTCAGCCACGTCAGGTTACGTTCGAACACCATTTCAGGATATTCCGTCGTCAGGTCTATCACGCGGCGGAAGTAGGTAAGGGCCGTTTCGTAATCGCCTCTGTAGTAATAGGACGTACCGCGGTTGTTCAGGTAGAAGTGTTTCTCGGTAGGCCGCATCTCGTCGAAATACCTGGCTGCCAGATTGTAGTAATGATCGCACTGTTCGAAGTCGCGCAGCCATACATAGATCTGCCCCAATCCGTAATAAATGGGATACTTCTGCGAGTCGGGAAGTTGAAGCGAATCGCACAGCAACAGAGCACGACGATACCAGGCCGCTCCCACGTCCAGCTTGCCTTGCTGGTTGCAGGCATCGGCCAGATTGATGAGGATGTCGGGCACGCTTTCCTTATGGTTGCTCTGCATACGGAGCTCGTAAGCGCGATGGTAGCAAGCTGCTGCCGAGTCCATATAACCTGTACGCACGTAGATGTTGCCTTTACTGTTGGCGCAGTCACTTGCCAGGTCGGCCAGTTGCGGCGAAGAAGGCTGACGGCTGATGAAGTCTTCGATTTGCCGCACCACCAGCCGTGCCGAGTCCATCTCGGAAGTAACCAGATAGGTTTTCAGCGCCATTGACAGATAATTGTACCACGTCAGACTGTCGTGCGATGCCTGCATACCCTGCACTGCCTTGGCCCGCACTTCGTAAGGATGAGTCGAAACAGAATCGCCATTCAAAGCCGAAAAGCGTTCGAACGTCCGCAGTTCGGAAGGCTGTTCTTCTTTCTCCCTGGAAGCACAGGCTGTCAGTGCCAGCAGGCAAAGCAGCAAAACGATATGGTACAAGCGTTTTATCATCTAATGGTCACCATTGTAGCTCCGAATCCGTATTCCTGAAACGAAGCATCCTGCGCCTTACAGGAGGAATATTTGCGCTTCAGTTCGTCCAAAATAGCTTTGCGCAACACGCCGTCGCCCTTGCCGTGGATGAAGACGATGCGCTGTTCACGCTTGTTCTTATATTGTTCCATCACCTCACGGAACTTGTCGAGCTGGTAGTTCAGCATCTCACCGTTCGACATGCCGCGCGTGTCGTCCAGCAGTTCGCCGATGTGCAAGTCCACCTCTACGATGCCATTCTTTCCGCCTTGCTTGGCTGCGGGCTGATGTTTTTTGGGGGCATCGGCCGAACGTTTCTGCATCAGAGCTTCCTGAAGATCCTCGGCCGACACGTACACCTGACGGGCAGGTTGGTCGTTGCGCACCACGTCATACATCAGGGCAGGCGTTTCGAAGAAGTCGGTAGGCTGGAAAGTATGCAATTTGTAGAACTTCACCACATCGATACGCAGTTCCACACTGACTGCGGGCTTCAGCTGGAAGGAGCGACGGTCCTTGAAGGCCACGAGCTGCACGGCCACGCGTTCCAGGTCGTTGAGCGACGATTTTTCGAACTCTTCGAGCAGCAGCTTGGTGTTAGGCTCTATCAGTCCATGCTGGCGCACTGTCCATGCCTTTCCTTCAGCACCCAGATAGGTGTAGTACAGGTAATAGTTGCTGTCGTTCACCAAATAGCTTTCGAACGGAGTAGTGCTGACAGCCTTGATGTCTTCGGGCACAAAGGCCAGATAGACGTTCAGCACATCACCACCTTTCATCTCCGGCTGGCGGTAGACCGATATTTCGGGCTTTTCTACCCGATGCTGAGGCTGCTCGTAAGCCTGCTGCGGCGCAGCGGGACGGGCGGGCTGCTCCTCGGCTTTCTTCCGTTCGGCCTTGGCAGCTTTCGAAGCGGGCGTAGGCACGTTATAGTCGTCGGTCTCAATCACCACCACTTCGCGTATGTGCATCGGGATGTCAAACCCGTCAGCATCTTCTACCAGTACAATGTCTTTACCTTGAAATCCGGTGACCTTTCCGCCACCAACTTCGCTCAGAAAGCGAACTTTATCTCCTATTTTTATCATGTCTTTTCTGTTTAGTCATTCGGTTTCCTTGTGGCAAAGATAGTGAAAGGTGAGCGCAGAGACAAATGAAAACCAAAGTTTTCAATTTGGCTATGCCGAACCGCATCCTATCTTATCTAAAGATACGTAAATATCACTAAAATGACACGAGATACCCCCAAGACAAGTGTTTCTGCAAAGGAATGTCCTTAAAAGCCATACGTCACCGCCTTGTTACAACCCAGTCCGCTGTTTCTATCCTGCACAATCGTTCTATCCACGCAGGAAGTTACATCTCGCGCGCCGGGATATACATCCCACGTGCTGAGATATGCATCCCACGTGCTGAGATATACATCCCGGCGCGCGAGATATAAAGAAAGTAAAAGAAAAAAGGATTCATCGAACGGTGAAGACACATCTAGCAGCTGAGAGAATAGTAGGTTAGGACATAATGGGAGGCAGAAATAAACAAGGGATGACGTTTCACAACGCCATCCCTTTACCTTTTCAAAACCTCATCTTCTTTTCTTTTCACGCTTCAAAGAAAAGAAAACGCAACTTTAGGAGAGAGTCTGCTATTTTCTTACCCATACAATGTCTGTCACCGCCCATCCGGTTCCCGTAGGAGTACCTTGATCGTTGGTAATACTGTAGTAAAAGCCATCCACGTGCTGTCCTGCCCAGGTTCCATTATCCTGGAATATGAGCGTCATGAGCCCAGTTTCCTGACTGAAAGCAACAGGGGCTACATATTCAATTTTCGTATCCCACGACAGTCTTCCGGCCTTATCGTATGCACACAGCACGATGTTTCTTGTTGCATCGTAAGCTCCCAACACCTGATTGAAGCGGATGACAAACTGCCCGTTTTCGTAACTGATTTTATAAGGACCATCGAAAATACTTCCTTTGGGATACACGTTATACACCAACGGAGTTGCCGATTCTTCCAGCCGGCATGTGCCGTATGATTGCTGTACACCATCTACCGAACGGAAGCAATCGAATTCACCCTCCATGTTGAACTGCGAATATGTGTACTGCATCTTGTATACCTTCCCGGCACTGACAGTCAGCGTTGCAGAACGGGTTCCCGTAGGAGATCCCGGGGGAAAATCGGCTATATTGACCGTCAGTTGTTCACCTTCCAGCTGATAAGTCAGCCAATCGGCCGAACTCTCAATCTGAATTTCGTTAACCGATTTTACATGAAATCTCAACTGTTCTCCATTCTTACCCAAAGCTCGGCCTTCAATGTCCGAAATAGGAACATCTCCCATCTGATAGATGGCAACTTGAGTACTTCCCGATGCTGACTGAAGAGAGATGACAGCCGTCCGGCTCGACTCACTCTGATTGGGAGCAACTTTCAACTGAATCACATTCCCACTGGCAGTAGCCTGACACCAGTTGACAGAACTGGTTGCAGTAACAGGATCTGCGGAATTCACTTCGATCGTTCCTTCTCCGCCGAAGCAGTCATAAGAAACATCGGACTTCACAACTTTCAAAGTGGCTTGTACTGTTTCATCGTCGTCGGAGCATCCTACAAATCCGATGCAACATGCCATTAACAACAAAGTATATATTTTCTTTATCATACGTTTTTCAGTTATTTGGTTTACCATTTTTCTGTTCATAGGTTGCCAACCGTACAAAGCCGGCAACCTAAGATTTCAGCAGCGTATCAGTCATGCTTAAGCAAAGTGATGTGAGCAAAGCGCGACTCTCCATATGCCCTGTATTCTCCCGGTTGTCCCCACAAAATCATACCCGTAGTGGCTTCTTCACGTCGACCATCGTCTACAAACCGATACAAATTAGGATTATCTGCATCACGTTCGCCGTACATACCATATCGGAAATCGGTTCCTCCCCAAGTAAGGCGGCCACTCTCGGCATTCCATACAGACAGATAATTGCCACTTCCGTCGAGCAACTGCTGGTTGAGCAATTCCATGCGCGGAGTCTTCACCCCATCAACTACCGGCTCGGCATACGTCATGATAACATCAATCGGAAGCATTCCTTTGATGATATAATTTTGTTTATACGTTCCAATTGTAAGTTCAATTTCCAACGACGAAGCTCCATAATAGCCATTATACTTCATAGTATACTTGCCCAGATATTGCGTATAGTCCTCCATATTCGGGTCGTAACGGAACGGAATAGTCTGTCCTTCGTATTCGAAAGCCTGATCGGTAAACGACCATCCAAAAGAATCTACTTCTTTGCCCCCTATCAGCAGAGGCGAATAAAAACGGATACCAGTCGACGTAAACAAATACGCAGCACTCTGCAATTCCTCAGTACCGATCTGAGCAGAAAGTTTACGGTCGGACGGGAAAGACAAGCTGACCGACTGTCCGTTGATAGTGCCCGACGCACCTTCTACTCCAAACAATGAGTTATAGTCATCTCTGATTTTCTGCACAGCAGTCAGATAACTTTCGGCCGATTCCTCCATACGTATCATCCTCATGACGTTCTTGGTCTTCTTGCCCTTCAAGATGATTTCATTGTCAGAATGCCCCATGATGATAAACTCGTAATCGCCTTCATATCCTTTTCCCAATCCGGCACCTTCCTGCTTGTCAGGATCGGCAAAGTAATGGATAATGGAATTATAGGTATCAAAATTCAACGTTGGCCCCATGTCCGAACCCATGGAATAAAGACTGGTCTCCGTGTACGACGGGCTGCTGGCAGTTTCGCCGGCGGCAGTCACTTCTTTCTCCGTAAACTTCAGAATCATGTTATAGCCTCCGTAAGCCTGGGTAGCCGAAGGAAAATACTCCAGCCTCCAGCCCTGTTCCGAACTGACCAACAGATCACGGCAGGCCTTAATTTCTTCGTTGATACGCTGTTGGGCCGGCTTGTCGAAAAGGTCGTCCACTTCAGGAGCACAAGCCTGAAACAATCCTGCCATTAAAAGTATGATATATAAAAGTTTGTTTTTCATAACTTCAGTTTTTAGTGTTATACATTCGTTATCCGACAATCATCAGGGCAGTGCATTGATATCCATACGCTGCAGTTCGTCGCAGCGCCGGTCAATCGCCGCACGCAGCTTGTCCATATCAATCTGGAAATTGGTACGCATGTAATCTTTTACAATGCCCAGCTTCGTTTGTATAATGGCCCATCCTTCTGCTCCGGCACCTTCCTCCAGCGCCTTCCATTGAGCATCGGTCCAAGTCAGGAAACAGGCTGTCATTTCGGCAATATCCTCACCCGGCTGGCTGCTGCCGTAAGCAGTAACAAAACCAAAGGGCGCATAATCGGCCATGCCGTGACGGTTGTTCCAGCCGGAAGGCGAATAATGTCCTTCACTCAGGTCGTTGTACTCAACAGGATATTCCTTGGTCTGATGCAGAATGTGAGCAAATTCATGATGCATGGTCTTGAAAAACATTTCGTTCAGGTCGGCAATGTCGGTAGGATCAAGCCAGTTTCCGCCTACCAGTGTCACCTTCAAGCCGCCTTCCGCGTAGCCCAAAGTAATGGTACCGTTGGGATTCCACTGACGCGAACCGACCAGATGAATGATTTTGGGAGCGTATTGCCGCGTGAAGTTGATGCCACCTATCTCATCGTAAGCCTCAAACCACACATGCTTCACAATACGTGCCATCTGTACAGCCAGATCGTACTCAATAGGAACCAAGTTATTGCTCAAACTCGATTCAATGTCCTCCATCCGGTATTTGAAATCTACATTGTAAGGATACAGGTAGTTATTGTCCAGCCAAATGTCCAGTTCGTTCTTTTCCATTTCCACTTCGTCATCAAAGATGCTGGTGGGATTCAGGTCTTCTTCGCTGCATGCGCCACAAAGCATGGCACTCAAGAGCAGAAATAATAAGGAATATTTCAGTTTCATAATCGTAATCTGTTTATATATCGTTATGTTTTGCTAAAAAAGTCATCTTGGATTGGGAGTCATGTCGCCCGGGGCAAACAATACCTCTTGCGGTATCTGAATGGCTTTGCGCGGATCATCCGGCAACAGGGTCAAAGGCTCTCCATTATAGATGTTGTGCTGATAGGAAATACCATAGCGTTTGATGTCCATCCAGCGGATACCTTCGTGCAGACCTTCTACCCGGCGTGCATGGAGTACGGCATGAATCAGATAAGTCTGTTCTTCCGTATAGGTAACACCTGTATGCAGTTCCTTCACATTGGCATTGGGGTTGCCTTTGCTGTCGGTAGCCTTGTAGAAGTCGATAATCTGCTGGGCACTGCAGGCCGAAATACCTTTTTTCATGTACCAGTAAGACAAGTCGGTAGCGGCAGCTTCATACTCCTGCTTCAGCACGTGTGCCTCGGCACGGCAGAGCAACGTTTCGTCGGTAGTGAAAGCGGGAATGACAACGTGCGGCTGTCCGGTCTGGGCTATCTGGTTGGTGATTTCGAAGATTTCGGTCATCTTCGGGATGAAATAGCTCATGTAGTTGTAATGGAACACCGTGTTGTAAACAGTCAGCTGCTTGTTTCCGGGGAAGTAAGACCACGCCAGTTGCGAACGGAAAATGTCGTTGGTGATGCCGTAACGCTGGTTACCTACACGTCCGTAAAGCGAACGGTTGGTTATCAGCAGCAGGTTTGCCGGTTCGTCAGCACTGATATAACCGTAAGTCCATTCCTTGGTGGTGGTAAACTTGTCATATCCGTTCAGGTCTCTCAATACGCTTGTCGGATCGGTTCCGATAGCTTTGGTTGCATATGCGATAACCTTATCGTAATCTTTTCCGTAAAACAGGTTGAAACGTGCTGCAAAAGCATAAGCCGCTTTTTCGTTAAAGTGATACATGGGGACATTGAAAGTAATTCCGGCCACCAATGGCAGTGCTTCTTCAATATCTTCGTTGATTTTACGATAAGTATCCTCCAGCGTACCACGTTCGTAAACCACGCCTACCGATTCCTCGGGAGCAGTAATATAAGGAATACCCAGTTCGTTGGCAGCAGTGCGTTCGTTATAAGCCATACAGAACGTATTGGCCAGCATAAAATGTCCGTAAGCACGGCACAACAGTGCTTCCCCTTTATAAGGCAGGCACTCGGCCGGCGTACCCATCTCCTCAATGGCACTCAAAGCCTGATTGGCCGAAGCAATGGCACGGTAATTGGCATCCCATACTTCCTGCGGACTATCCCAGTCAGACTCTACGGCATCTTTCCACATATACGACTCAATGGCCAGGTTCATGGGACTGGAGTACATGTCACCATTGTCGGCATAGTTGTCGGACATGAATTCGAACATAATGGTAGGATGCAGTGTAGGATAAGCAGACAGCAGGATATCCCTTACTTTAGTGGGAGTATTGATTTCCGTACGTTTGTCGGGCATAGTGTCGAGAAAACTGTCGCAAGACTGCATGCTTCCCATCAAGCCGGCAACGCCTAATGCAAATAATATATTTTTTGTTTTCATGATAGGTAACTGTTAATGGTTAGAAATTGGCTCTTACTGTGAACGTAAACTGCTTGGGTACCGGAGCGGCCACACCACCAGAATTGAAGAATTCCGGATCCTGTCCGTTCAGCTTCTTGTCGGCATAAATCAGGAAGAGATTCGTACCTTGCACCTTCAACGAAAGGCCTTTGACAATCTTCTGACCACCCAGCAGGCTCTTCGGGAAATCGTAACTCAACGAAATCTCTTTCATTCGGATGAAACTACCGTCGGCAATACGTGCATCAGAATAGTTGTATGCGTTGTAACCATAGTTCATGTTGCTGTACTTATTGTTATCGCGTGTACTGGCTATGACAGGGATATCGGTAATCTTCTCGTCGCCCGGCATCATCCAGCGGTTCTTGAATTCCTTGGGAGTAGCGTCCAGGTCGTTGTAGCTGCGCGCGAACCGAGGATCGAGACGAACCTTGTTGCCTGCGGCATAAGTAATAAACACATTCAGCTTGAAGTTCTTCCAGGTAAAAATGTTACCGAAACTACCGGTAATGGTCGGATCTTTTGGACCTTCGTACTTCAGGAAATCCAGATTTTCCAGCTGCTGGAAGTTGATACTACCGTATTGGGTCTTATCCACCAGTTTCCCGTTCCACATAAAGGTCGGATAACCGTCAGAATCAAGTCCGGCAAAAGGTATGGAGAAGATACTACCCCACTGGTAGCCTTCGCGTTGTCCGTAACCGGTCACAAGATCGAACAAATAAGTCTGTGATTTAAGGTCGGTAATCTGCGTCTTGCTGTAACCGAAAATAAAGTCGGTACTCCAGCTAAAGTTCCTGGTAACGATGTTGCGGGTCGAAAGAGTGGCCTCGTAACCGTGCGACTTCATACTGGCCAGGTTGGCATTGCGTCGTGTTTCACCACCCACACCTTGTGTCAGTACGGCACCAATCAGGTCGTAGTTGTTACGCTTATACCAAGCCAATTCCAGATTAATACGGTTGTCAAGGAAACCCAAATCCAATCCGATATTCAACTCATGCTTCTTTTCATAAGTCAGGTCACCGTTGGCCAATTCTACAATCTGCAAGCCCGATTCACCCACCGATGCACTGGGACGCCAGGGTGTGAAACTGTTGATGTTAACCACCGAGTTGGTAACGTATGACGGACCTGCGTCGGCTGTCAAACTGTAGGAGCCTTTGAGGGTCATGTGCGAAAAAGCCGGTTCCAGATGTTGGAAGAAGGATTCTTCGTGTACGTTCCAGGCGGCGCCTACGTTCCAAGTGGGCAACCAGCGGGCCGAACGGGCCTTACCCAGACGGTTGGTTCCTTCGTAACGGATGGTTCCCGTCAGGCTGTAGCGTCCTTTATAAGAGTAAGTTCCGGTAGCAAAGTAGGCCAGCATGCGTTTCTTGGTATTGTACAACGAATAATAGGTAGAATTATTTTCGCGCATCTTCTTGAAAGCATGGTAATCGAAATACGGAATCTCACCATTCTCGTACTGCATACCCCAACCCTCGAACGAATTGTTGCTGCGGTCGACGGCATTGGCTTCCATACCGGCATACAGGTTCAGGATGTTTTCTCCTCTGAACACCGTATTGTAGCTGGCTGCCGCACGGAAGTCCCAGCTGAGCATGCGATAATCGGTCTTATTGTAGAAACCACCATTTGGCAAAATACTGAAAGGCAACGAATTGAGCACATCGGGATCAGTATAAAGCCAGGTATTGCTATTGCGTATGGTGGCATCGTCCATGGCACGATAAGCCATCGCCTGGTTGGACGACTCCAATATTTTATGTTCCTGCGAGGAAGAAGAGTATTTGGCTGCTCCCAACACGCTCAGTTCAAGTCCCTTCAGCGGTTTCCATTTCAGTTCGCCCTGAAAGCGCAGATCCACGACGTTCAGGAAGATGTTATTGGTATTCAACTCGTTGAAGATGTTGAAGTCGGCATAGTTACGGGTATAGATTTCGTCCGGATCCAGCGTACGCGAAGTGTTCAGTGCATACGAATAGGGATTGATATCGAAACCACGCGATACCTCGCCCGACACAGCGTCGCGCGACTGACCAATGGTACCGGGTGCCTTCTGCTTACGATAAGAAGCATTACCGATAACGTTGAGCGACAGTTCCTTAGTCAGGTTATAAGTCGTATTCATATTAGCCGTATAGCGTTGCACGCTACTGCTCTTCATCCATCCCGGATCGGTCATCACACTGAGCGAGATGTATGAGTTCGACTTCTCCGTACCGCTTGATATGCTCACCGAGTGGTTCATCATCAGTGCATTGCTGAAAAGCAGGTCGAACCAGTCGGTATTGCGGTATTCGGCTGCCCGAAGGTATTCGTTACGGGCCTGCACCGTATTGAGCAAACCAAACTGGCCTGTCACAGGGTCGTATGTATTGATAAGGTGGTACATTCGGCCGTAAACACCGCTGTTGGCAGCCCGGTAGGTACCGGCCAGATTCAGCCAGCCTTTATTCTGCAACTCCTTGTATACGCCCATCTGGTCTTGCGAATTCATGATGTTGAACGTACGGTACGAAGGCTTCAGGCGGGTAGTAAACTCACCGGTATAGCTGAACCGGGTAGTACCGGCCTTTCCTTTCTTGGTGTTCACAACAATCACACCTGCCATGGCACGGGCACCGTAAATAGAGGTAGCCGAACCGTCTTTCAGAATCTGAAAACTCTCAATATCATCCGAGTTCAATCCGGCAATGGCCGAACTGATCAGTGTAGTGGCATCGCCCGAAGAAAGGTCGTTGGCTCCAATCTCTACCACATCCTCCATGATGACTCCGTCCACCACCCACAAAGGTTTGGAGTTACCGTAAATAGAGGTGGCTCCACGTACCCTGATTTTGGGAGCCGTACCGAACGTACCCGAAATGTTCTGTACGGACACACCTGCCGCACGTCCTTCCAGGCCACGGCTGATGTCGGCCATACCGTCCAGTTTCACATCGGCGGCAGACAATTGGTCGGCTGCTCCGGTAAAGAGGCGTTTGTCCACCTTGGTCATACCGGTTACCACCACTTCTTCCAACATCTCGGAATCGGGCATCAAAACCACTTTCATATTCTTTCCACGCGTGATCTGCACAACTTCCTTTCTGAATCCGATAAAGGAAATCTGCAATTCTTTGGCCGATGCAGGCAAATTGTCCAACCGGAACTTGCCATCAACGTCTGTTGTCACTCCGACCGTTGTGCCGACCACCAATACGGAAGCCCCGATAACCGGCTGATTGTCTTCACCGGAAATGACGACTCCGCTTACTCCCGTCTGTTGCGCTGTCATGGAAGCAATTCCTACAAAAAGGAAAAGCAATGACACAAGAAGTTTGTTTTTCATGCTCTTTGATTTTAGATTAGTATATAAAGTTAAAGAATCATCATCACAGTTTTCCCACCTTCAAAATTCAGCGCTCTGAAAAACGGTGCTCTTCCGGACACTGTTTTTTGCAATGGTTATAAACATTCAGCACGAAACAGCATACGACAAAAAGGCTGACCCCGATAAAAACGGAATCCTGATAATCGGAGATAATAACGGCAAAAATCGCCCACAGAAGAAACAGGACAGACAATTCGACCCTGGGACTGTTCCACATTCCACGGGCCGACTGCCTGAAAGCTGCGTCTATCTCTGCTTCGCCCGCACATTTCAAGCGACGGGACATTTCTTTCTTCGCCTCGAAACGTTCTTTGTCAAAGACTTCGTAATAAAGCAAACCGAAAGCAACAAACAGGCTAATTGCAGTGACCCACAATTGATAAACCGCCCGAAATTCTTCTGCCACCTGTCCATTCAAGATAAAACAGAAAAAAGCCCAGCTCAACAGCAGACATACAAATGGAGTCTTAGAACTGTAGTAGATCCTCAGAAAACGTTTTTTCATACCTGTCATAATTTGGTCCTTCTATAAGTATAATATTTCCATTGCCGGAGTGCTTCCCGGCGTGTTTTTCAAAAAATAGATATCTGCAAGGCTTTTCAATCCTTACTTATATAGGGTGGAATTAAGAAGAACAAGGAGACCTCCTGTTGCTATCATAATACTCTCTCTCAAAAATTATGAATAATTTATTTGGATTTCACAAATATATATATCCTTGCATATATTTTACTATAATCAGACATGTTTTATAACATAATTGCTAAAATTATTCAAAAAAGGGTTCCATTCGTTTGCAGAGAAAAGCGTTCGAGAACCTCATGACAAAGAAAACCGGTTATCATGAACAAGGCTATATACAAACACATTGCGCCTTGACGCCAGTCGCTATACGTACAACCGGCATCAAGGCGCAATTCGTTTTATATCAGTACTCAAGTTTCGCAAGTGCGAAACTTGTAGAAGTTAAAGGAGTTAAAAGGAGTTATCGCCCGTCTTGGACAGGCTTAGGAGTTAAAAGCCAATAGAGAAACAAACAGCTCACAATGTATCGGCTTAACTCCTTAACTTCTTAACTCCTTAACTACAACCGATTAATAAACTTGCGAAACTTATATCAGTATATATCGGTGGTGACTTCTAAAAATGACAAGAGATGCCCAGCTGCGTAGTCAACACAAACAAGCCGAACTTGTCACGCTGCTTCCAAGGGATGAAATCAGCTTGTACTTCCGACGGATTGAGCGGCGAATAGAGGGCATTTACCTCCAGACAGACACCCCAGTGGCGGGCAAAGGTGTATTCCAGATTAAGAAAGGCGTTAAGCCCCACACTGGAAGCAGACGTCTTGACATCGGGATTACCGGAAAAAGTCGATTTACTTTGATAGTGCACATAACCGGCACCTCCCCCCATCGTGCCGAAGCAGGAGGGAAACAGCGTTGTCCGCTTCAAGTAAGACGCCTGAGGAGCCACATACAGCAGGTTGACTTTCTCCTTCACTCCCTCGTCTCGGAAACGTTGCGAGTGCATATCATCATACAGCAAAAGCCCATACCCCACACTGTTAGAGGAAGAATAAGTCATCAGCCGGAGCGTATTGGCCACACCACCGCCTTTGCCATCCACATCCCAAGCCGAAATGCCATGCGACGAAGCGTAACCCGCAATTCCCCAACTATATGTAAGCACAACCGACCTTGCAGCCGGTTCGGCATCGGTCAGGTATATCTTCTGCGCCCGAAGCGCAAAGACACCCGAGAACATCATAAACAGCCATACGGCAAACAATCTGTTCAAAGAGAAAATCAGAACCTTTTTTCCCATGTTCTTACAATATTACAACGTGAATAACTACCTAAAAAACGTCTATTCCTCTTCCATCAAAACCCGATCTTTCAGTTTCCAAATACGGATATGTAGGAAGAAATCAAAAAGAATGACAAACAAGAAAGGCAAATCTAAAAAAGCCCATATATCACTTCCGACATCAATTATCCATATACATTTAAAAACAATTGTCAGAAAGTGAAGACCAAGAGCAACCCATAAAAAACGGCGCCACATACGAACCTTCGAATCATGTTCAAATTTGGCATTTTCCAGAAATTGCTCCGACTGTTTTTTATCCCGCAAATACTGGCACACATAAAACCCGACACACCCCACCAACAACACAGTTACCAGTAAATAATACACCCAATTGTACCAGAACATCATACCGATAAACCAAGCCCAAAAGAATATAGTCACCAAAGAGACTTGCATCGCATTCCATCTGAATTTCGTTTTCATAAATACACATTTATAAGTTTCTACAAATAACGTTTCACAAACATATTTCCTAATCGTTCAATGAGTAAAAGCATAGAAAACTGTACTTAACGCCAAAGTAACGTTAATGGCCACGATGAATATGTTTCTGATTGTAATGCCAGTCATGAAAATGTAGCATAACACAGAACACAGGATGGCTGCCAAAAGCCATTTCCCAAGTTTCTGCAATGTCGGCTTGGGTACTTGAACTCGTTTTGAAACCAATTCCCCAATCAGGCTACCACTCATTGTAAACATCAAAGCCATAGAAAAAGAAAACAACCTATTGTTCTCTTGACATAAAAGGGACGTTGTGAATCCTGCAATAGCCAAGAAATAATAAATCAGGGGAGCAATTAATTTCTTATTCATGGTTCTGAAATCAGTTAGCTATTTCTTAAAAATAAGAGCGTACAGAAAAATAGATGTCACCCCGGAACAGTTTCAGCTCATTCCGTCCTTCCAATTCTACCTTATGGCCATTCATTTCATAGGAAGAAGCCTTGCCGCCGGTAAAAGAGCACCCAAGCCCGGAGTACAGATTAGGATACAGCCGATAGTAAAAAGAGCAATCGAAATTCGAAGCCCAAAAACCTTTTTTTGCCTTAAAACTTTCTCCGTCGCAAACACCGCTGTTTTTATAATAAACATATCCTGCGCCGCACATAAAATCAAAAATCAACCGATCCATCACATCGTACCGGCAACCGATTTGGGGAGCCAAATAATTCAGCGACAAATCGCTGTTGACCCATTCACCGCTATGCAACGCAAAATCTGCCGTAGCTCCAAAAAGATTATACTTCAGCCCCACCTGAAAGTTTTGCTGAAATCGATACGTAGCTTTAATGCTGCCCGAAAAACCCTTATCATATTGCTGCCGATAAATTTCTCCAAAAGGAGAAAGATTTGTAGTCCCGAACAATTTACCGCCACCTAAATCTACCGAAATCGCGACTTTTTCCTTACGCTCTTGTTCTTGTGCAACACAAATCAAGCAACAAAACAAACAGAAACAAAAAAGAATACTTTTTCTCATAACTATAAATTGAATTTAAACAAGATTATTTCTCCGCCTGCAAAGCCCGATCTTTCAACTTACGAATCCGATTATCAAGAGCTACGCTGCAAATAAGAATCAGAATCGTTGACTGACATTCAATAATTGAGATGACAACCACATCGGACACCCATATCCATGTAAAAACAAAGGAAACAAATGCAATCCCCAGACTGATCCACAGCAAACGACGCCATTTCCGGACATTCGAATCATTAGCAAGCAACAGATCTGCTTCACACGAACAACATTCAGAATTACTTCTGTCCTGCAAATACAACCTCCAATAAACCCCGATACAGCCTACTAACAACACAGTTACCAATGAATAATATACCCAATTAAACCGGGACATCAGGCCAAGGATCAAAGTCCAAATGAATATATTCGTCAAAGTAACTTGCATCGCATTCCATCTGAATTTCGTTTTCATAAATGTACTACTTTAAACGTGACAATAAAAATGAATCGGGAAAAAGAAAAAGTTGCCTACGAAAAAAATTAGATTAAGGATATAATTTATCGTAAAGAGACTCCATTTTTCAACTTCAAGTGGCAGGCATAAAGTTAACAAAGAACAGAGCTATAGCGTTTTCGGCTCGAAATTTACTAAAATAAATATAAAAAGCAAAATATTCTGCCTCTTTTTTCTTTTCCTGCACACTGCTGCTTCCACACTTGCACGGCTCCTGTTCCACACAAGTGTGGCTCGCGAGAAACACTTGTACGGCTCGCGAGCTATACAAGCAATACTCGTGGAGATTGCAAACAATACTCGTGGGGATTGCAGGCAATACTTGGCGGGTTTGTGAGTCATACTCGCGGGCTTTGTGGACAGAACCCGGCGGCATTGCTTGCGATAGGCGGCAGGATTGCTTGTGGCCTGGCCGGACATTGCTTGTTGTGGTGGCTGACTTTTGATGTTACACGGCTAAAAAACAAACAGTCGGGATTTTGGCTTCACGGTTTCACCACGCATTTTTCATGCTGATATACAAGTAAATATGGTGAAACATGATGTTTCACCATCGCTACACTGAAGGTAAAAGTGAAACATAAATCGGGATGGTTGTACTACACATTAATTTTTTCTCAGTTAGAGAAAAATTTTTTCCTAACTGGGAATTTATTTTTTCCTAACTGGGGAAAAAATGCAAGACTGACATTGCTGTCACCCCTTCCAGGAAATCCGTTCTGCCAGAATTTATCGTAAGCGCGGAGACGCTTACACAGTGACACTAGCCGTGAAACATATCTTTCACCGGAAAAGGTTTGTAATGAAAGAGTTACAGCAGGGTGAAAGCGTGAAGGCTATTTCGGAAAAATCAAACATCATACAGGGTGAAAGCACAAGTTGAGCCCCCAAAGTCCCTCTTTAGCAGTGTAAAGTCCCTCTTTGCAAAGCCGAAGTAAGACTTTATATACCGACTTGTCGGTTGCTGAAAAATGCCACAACAACTTCCCCGCAGCTATTCGCGCATTCCCTAATTATCCGTACCTTTGCACCCGAAAAAGGAGAAATACGATTATGAGACAAGACCCTAAACATATCCGCATCAGCGAGTTCAACTATCCGCTGCCCGACGAGCGCATCGCCAAGTTCCCCCTGCCCGTACGCGACCAGTCCAAACTATTGGTTTACCGCCACGGACAGGTGACCGAAGACCGCTTCACCTCCCTGCCCGACTACGTGCCGGCAGGCAGCCTGATGGTGTTCAACAACACCAAGGTCATTCAGGCCCGCCTGCACTTCCGCAAGGAGACGGGCGCACTGATCGAGGTTTTCTGTCTGGAACCCATCGAGCCAAACGACTACGCGCTGAACTTCCAGCAGACCGAGCACGCCGCCTGGCTCTGCATGGTGGGCAACCTGAAGAAGTGGAAAGAAGGCCCCCTGCGCCGCGAGATGACCGTAAAAGGACGTCCGCTGACGCTGACTGCCGAGCGGGGCGAGTGCCGCGGCACCAGTCACTGGGTGGACTTCCGCTGGGACAATCCCGAGGTGACCTTTGCCGACATCCTCGAAGTGTTCGGCGAGTTGCCCATCCCGCCCTACCTGAACCGCGAGACACAGGAGAGCGACAAGGAGACCTACCAGACGGTCTACTCCAAGATAAAAGGCTCCGTGGCCGCGCCCACCGCCGGGCTGCACTTCACGCCCCGCGTGCTCGACGCCTTGCGCACAAAAGGGGTTGACCTGGAGGAACTGACGCTGCACGTAGGCGCCGGCACCTTCCGCCCCGTAAAGAGTGAGGAGATTGAGGGACACGAGATGCACACGGAGTACATCTCCGTCTCCCGCGCCACGATAGACCGGCTGATAGCCCACGACGGGCAGGCCATAGCCGTAGGCACCACATCGGTGCGCACGCTCGAAAGCCTCTATCACATCGGCGTCACCCTGTTGCAGAACCCTGACGCTACGGAAGAACAGTTGCACGTCCGCCAGTGGCAGCCCTACGAAATGAAAGGCGAAGCCCCCACAGCGGTCGAAGCCCTAACGGCCGTCCGCGACTATCTGGACCGTCACAGCATGGAAGCCCTGCACACCAGCACACAGATCATCATCGCCCCGGGCTACGACTACCGCATCGTCCGAGCCATGGTGACCAACTTCCACCAGCCACAGAGTACGCTGCTGCTGCTCGTCTCGGCCTTTGTCCACGGCGACTGGCACACCATCTACGACTATGCCCTGGCCCACGACTTCCGTTTTCTGAGCTACGGGGACTCGTCGCTGCTGATACCGTAAGATTATATCCTGCCGATATTTGCCCAAAAGGAAGAAATGCTTATATTTGTATCGCTCAACCCATAAAACCTTTAGAATATGTTACAGTTAGAAGAATGCAAACAGAAACTGAAGGATTTCAAGCAAACCTTCGGCCAGAGATTCGGCATCATCAATATCGGCATATTCGGTTCAGTTGCCCGTCAGGAAAATACAGAAGACAGCGATATTGACATTGTCGTGGAAGTGGAAAAGCCTTCCCTGTCCCTGATGTATGAGCTCAAAGAAGCCTTGAAAGCACTCTTTGGTTGCAATGTAGATTTAGTCCGCTTCCGGAACTCCCTGCGACCGCTACTGAAGGACAACATCTTAAACGATACAGTTTATGTATAAGAAATATACAGTATGCGACCGCCTGCAACAGATATTGGAAGCCATAGACATCATTGAAGAGCGTTGCAAGAACATTCACTGCGCCGAAGAGTTCCTCCTCACTCCTGGCGGCATGATGATTTTCGACTCATGCGTCATGAGGTTGCAAGCCATCGGTGAACAAGTAGGCAAACTGTTGAAAGCCTCCGAAGCTCCCTTGCACGGCTATGAATCAATCCCGTGGAGAGCTATCTACGACATGCGAAACCTCATCTCGCACGAATACATGAACATAGACGAAAGTATTGTCTTCTCTACCATTAAAGAAGACCTGCCCGTCATACGGCCTGTCATCATCGAATTGATACAGAAGTTTTCTACTGAATAACAAATATGAATCAAGACAACAACCAAGAAATGTTTCCCCTCGTCGATGAAGAAGGGAATATCATCGGTGCCGCCACACGCGGCGAGTGCCATAACGGCAGCAAGCTGCTGCACCCCGTCGTACACTTGCACGTATTCAACTCGCATGGCGAACTCTATCTGCAAAAGCGTCCTGAGTGGAAGGATATCCAGCCGGGCAAGTGGGACACGGCTGTAGGCGGGCATGTGGATTTGGGCGAAAGTGTAGAACAAGCCCTCCGTCGTGAAGTACGCGAAGAACTGGGTATCACCGAGTTTACGCCCCAGCAGGTGACACACTACGTCTTCGAATCAGCCCGCGAACGCGAACTGGTCTTCACCTATAAAACAGTTTACGACGGCCCCGTCACCCCCAGCGACGAGCTGGACGGCGGACGCTTCTGGTCCATCGAAGAAATACGTGCCAATCTGGGAAAAGGAGTCTTTACGCCCAATTTCGAGGGAGAGATAGAGAAAATCATTTAAAACAGTGAAGGTGTGTCAAAACTTAGTTATGGTATCTGACTCCCCTCCTTCTGGAAGGAGGGGTGCCCAACGGGCGGGGTGGTAGGTTTTACGACACTCTGTGTATCAATATTTATTTTTCCTACCACCTCCCCCTTCGGGCACTCCTCCTTCCAGAAGGAGGAGAGTTTCAGATACTTTTGTTTTTGACACCCTCATGCAAACCGGACATACCAGAGCATAAAAAAGAATGAAGAACCGTCCTGCACAAGGCAGGCAGTTCTTCATTCTTCATTATTAGTCTTTTCTATTTATTTCGCCAGTTCTTCGATTACCTTCATAATCTGCTGACCGATTTCTTCAGCTTCCTCCTGTGTGTGAGCCTCGCTGTATACACGGATAATCGGTTCGGTATTACTCTTACGCAAGTGTACCCACTTCTCGGGGAAGTCAATCTTCACACCGTCGATATCGTTGATTTCCTCGTTCTTGTAGATTTCCTTCACCTTAGCCAGGATGGCGTCTACATCGGTTTCGGGAGTCAGGTCTACACGGTTCTTAGCCATGAAGTAAGCAGGATAAGTAGCACGCAGTTCGCTCACCTTCTTGCCTTCGTGTGCCAGATGGCTCAGGAAGAGGGCGATACCAACCAAAGCGTCGCGTCCGTAGTGGCTGGCCGGATAGATGACACCACCGTTGCCTTCGCCGCCGATAACGGCACCTACTTCTTTCATCTTCGTGGTTACGTTTACTTCACCTACGGCCGATGCGTAGTATTCCTGTCCGTAGCTACGAGTCACGTCGCGCAGGGCACGAGTCGAGCTAAGGTTCGATACGGTGCTACCCGGTGTATGCTTCAGGATGTAGTCGGCTACGCTGACCAGTGTATATTCTTCGCCGTACATGCGTCCGTCTTCGCAGATAATGGCCAGACGGTCTACGTCGGGGTCTACTACGAAAGCTACATCGTTCTTGCCGGCTTTCATCAGGTTCATGATGTCGCCCAAGTTCTTCTCCAGCGGTTCGGGGTTGTGCTGGAAGTCGCCTGTAGGCTCGCAATAGAGTTTTTCAACGTGCTTCACGCCCAGTGCTTCGAACAACTGGGGCAGGATGATACCGCCCACGGAGTTCACACAGTCGATGGCTACGTGGAAGTCGGCCTTGCGGATAGCTTCTACGTCCACCAGGTCGAGAGCCAGCACGCTATCAATATGCTTCTGGTTATAAGTCAGGTCTTTGCGGTAAGTTCCAAGTTTGTCAACTTCGGCGTATTCGAAAGCCTCAGCCTCGGCTCTGCGGAGCACCTCGTTGCCTTCTTCCTTGTTCAGGAATTCACCCTTCTCGTTCAACAGTTTCAGGGCATTCCACTGACGGGGATTGTGTGAAGCGGTAAGGATGATACCACCGCTGGCACCTTCCATCGTAACTGCCAGTTCGGTAGTCGGTGTAGAAGCCAGGTCGATATCGACCACGTCCCATCCCATACCCATCAGGGTACCTACCACAACGTTCTTTACCATCTCGCCGGAAAGGCGGGCGTCGCGGCCTACTACAATTTTGTTGCTTTTAACGGTACACGTCTTACGGATAAGAGTGGCGTACGCTGAAGTGAATTTCACAATGTCGAGTGGATTGAGTCCCTCGCCTGCACTGCCGCCGATGGTTCCGCGGATGCCGGAAATAGATTTAATCAGTGTCATAGATAATAATTTAAATTATTTGGTTAGAAATGAAGTATCAATATATCTGATATTTACGTATGTCATAATAGTAAGGGTAGACGTACTGCATGGCTGTCTGATGTCCCATCTTCGAAGGTACAATCAAACGCACGTGAGCACGGTCGCGTACATAGGACAGGGGAACAAGCCAGCCGGCCGGCACTGCTGAAGTACCGTAATACGACCACATGTAACCATTGCGGTTCGTAAAGATACCCGTGATGGAAGAAGAGGTAACCTGATAGAGAAACTCGTCTACATCGACTGCATTGATGTTGGACAAAGTTGTGTCCTTGTCGAGCAGGCTGTACTCCATGAAGCGTACCAGAACAATGTCGTTCGGCTTCACCGTATCGGCAGGATTTTCGGAGCCTTTATCTACGATGTTCATGTAGACTCCACTGGCCAGCTGTACGTATTCGTTCTCGGCCGTCATCGAATCTTGAGCATAGAATTCGCTTTGCGAGATGACTTTGATGCCGTGTTCGTTGATGAAGTCGGCAATGGCGGCATCTTCTTCTTCGCGCATCTCGGCGTAAGTCTTTGTATTGTCGCAAGCCTGAAAAGCCAGGCTCAGTGCGAACAGGGTAAATAAAAATAAGGTAAGTTTCTTCATTTCTGTCAATTAGTAATTCTGTGCAAAAGTATCTGATTTCCCCGAATATTGAAAGCCACGGACTGAAAGTTCGTATCTTTTAACCTTTCGTCACGTATGCAAGGCGTTGCGCACGGCCGCATACGGTGCCGTAACGGCTTACTTCAGCAACAGAGGTTTGTATTTTTCCAGCGCCTGTTCGAACACTTTTTTCGCTTCTTCCATCGTTCCGTAGAATTCGCCTCCCGAAGCGTTCAGGTGTCCGCCACCTCCGAAAAATTCGGCTGCCAGCTGGTTGCAGGGGAAGGTGCCGACCGAGCGCAGCGATACCTTAATCATAGGCCGTTCGGTGTCCTCGCGCAGAAAACAGGAGAAGACAACGTTCTTGATGCTGAGCGGAATGTTGACAAATCCTTCGCTGTCGCCACGGATGTAGCTGAACTGGCTCTGCTCTTTCTTGGTCAGCGTGATGAGGGCAGCACGGTGCTCGTGATAGACTTTCATCTGTGTCAGAACGTGCCCCATCAGACGCAAGCGGCTTTCGGAATACGTATTGAACACCTTGCGGTAGATCTCGTCTTTATCGATGCCTTTGGTGAGGAGTTCGCTGATGATGAAATAGATTTCGCGGTTGTTCGAGTTATACGTGAACCCGCCCGTATCGGTCATCATACCGGTGTAGATGCATTCGGCACACTCGCGCGTGATATCGCTGAAGTAGCCCATGCGGCAAATCAGACGGAACACCAGCTCCGACGTCGACGAAATCTGCGGATGCGAAATGGTAATCTTACAGAAATCCTCGGGATGCAGGTGGTGGTCAATCAAGATTTTGCGTGCCGGCGAGGCCAACACAGCTTCCTTCATGGCGTCGATACGGCTGGTGGCATTGAAGTCGAGGCAACAAATAACGTCGGCTTCGGCTATCAGCTTGTCGGCAAACTCCTTATAGCGGTCGTACAACAGAATGTCCTTACTGCCCGGCATCCACTTCAGGAAGTCGGGGAAAGCGTTCGGTACAATCACGTTAGCAGTCTTATCCTGCGAGTTCAGGAAGTGCCACAATCCCAGCGAAGAGCCGATGGCATCGCCGTCGGGACCCACGTGCGACACAATCACCATCTTGTCCGCACGGTCCAGCCATTTGGCAAAATGGTCGATATTGGCTTGTTCAATAACTTTCGTCAACATGTTCTTTTCGTTTTACTTCGAAGCGGCAAAAGTACAAATAAAGTTTGGAAGGACAGGCACGCCGGACGAAATATTTCCCAACCCGCCCGCGAGCAACACTTGCATGGCTCGTGAGAAACACTTGTACGGCTCGCGAGAGACACTTGCACGGCTCACGAGCCACACTTGCGTCGCTCAAACGCCCCGGCAGAAAGGCCTAAACCCAAGAAAGACGAAAACAATGAATTTGTTTAGAAAAGTTAAATATCACAGCTTCCCAAAACAATTCTCTACCATTTCCGTTTAATGACAATGAAAACCCGCCGGAAAGCTCCGGTCGGACACATAGAAAACGCCGAAGCCGCAAATGTGCAATGAACAATTCGACTCAAACGACGTTTATAGTATACAAAAGCGCAATATGCCTTCACCCCAACCGGCGAGACACATCGCGCTTTTTTCATGGCCGAAGCCGAAAAAAGAACAACAGGTAAAAGAGATTCAGGATAACAAACGTATAACAGGTATTAGAGAGAACCACAACTTACAGAGACAGGATGAAAAAGATTGTTTGGATAACATTTTTATGCAGTCTGGCCTTTATCTCCTGCCAACAGGATGAATGGGCAGACTCCTTACAGACGGCGGCGGGCACACCTACCGTCAGACTACGGAGCGACCGCTACGAGAACGACGGTGCCCACACCCGCCAAACTACCGAAACCGATGCCCCTTACGACCGGGTAGAATTCTACGTAGTCGATGAAGACGGCGCTATAGCCAGCGGCCTGAAGGGCATCTACAACCACCAAAACCAGGAAATCAAAATCGAAGGCCTGAAGGAAGGCGAATACGAACTGCTGATTCTTGCCATCAAAGGCAATCTGCTCGACGACGGGGCCACCATTCACCCCCTGAAGCAGAAAACCGACCAATGGATCAGCTTCCCGTCCGACCTGCAGAAACCTCTCGAAGCCGAATATTTCTATTCGAAGACCCCTTTCAGCGTCAGCCGCGAAGCCGTTGCCGGAGGTCACGAATACATCGTGCATCTGCCCGCCGAAATCGTGCAGAAGCGCATCATGGGGCGTCTCGACCTCGGCCTGCTCTACAACAACGACGACGTGCGTACTGCCGCAACGCAGAAGACACTGTCGTTTCACACCGGTACCTTCTACACAGCCTTCACCGGCGACGGAGGATATGCCGGACAAAGTAACGGGCAGACCGATCCCATCGAGCTGAACGACCAGAACACCTACTGGTTTATGCCTACCACCGCAGATGCGCAGATTAATGCCGAAATCAGCCTCACTACCACCCACTATCGGGGCGGTGAGCGCCAATGCAGCTACCTGTTCGGAGTAGATGCCATAAGCCCTAACCGTATCGAACAGGTACACGCACGGATGGAGCATCCCGACGACTATCAGGGCACCATGTACGTCACCCGACAGGCTTACAACGAAGGCAATCATGCCAAGATACTGCAAGACGGAGAGTCCAAAACCATCTATGCCGACCCGGCACAACGGAGGTTCAACACGGCACACCCGCTGCAAATCAAGGTGAACGATGCCGGTCAGCTTCATGCCCGCTTCTATTCGCCTCGCGACCTGAAACGGGTGCTCATCAAGGCACAAATTCCGTCCGTCAGCAACGAGTATTTCGATTTGGCCTACTTCGACTCCATACCGGCTTTTGCCGACTTCTTTCACGAAGTCGCCTTCAGCAGCCGTAACGGCATGTACCGCACCGAGTCGGGCAAGCTGATCGAAATCGGCAATCTGACACCTGCACAGCTCGCCGGAGCCCAATACAAGATAGAGTCCGACGACCCGTACTGGGCCAAGATAAAATCCATCGTACACGGTTGGGACATCTACTTCAGCCTTTACGGAGGCGACCCCGACCTGCCAAACGGAGGCCCGGTAGGCAACTGGATGGGTATACGTCCCGTACATTGCCGCGAGGTAGTGGCCATGTTTATCAACTTCACTTACATGATCGACATGGACGAACACGAAGAAATCCTCAGAGCCAACGAAGACATTCTATATGGCAACGGTGGTGTAGACGACAAGGTGACAGCCGATCAAGTACTCTCGCAGATGCGTAGAGAACGTACCCTGCAAGTAGGACTGGTATACTCGGGTAACGGTGTTATCGGACTGGGTGGAGGTATTATATTCGGAGCCTATCAAAACGCCTGGCTTACACACTACAATAACACCTACGCCTGCGAAATCATGTTCCACGAGTTGGGTCACGTGATGGGATACAACCACAGCAGTGCGTTCACCTACGGTCCTTGGGCACAGAAGCTGATGAACAACTTCTACGTCAACAATCTGCATCAGTTCCCCATCGACTCACCGTCGTACCTCAACAGCCGGAACAACCCGACCCTGTATCCCTGATGGCAAAGGCCTACACTGCACCATAGCCGTGCACACGCACTTATTAAAACTTAAAACAACGAACAATGAAATACAATTTTATTGCTTGCTGCCTTTTTGCGTCCCTACTGGGAGCCGGATGCACTGCCGAAACCGAATTTTCCGATACACCCGCCGCAGGACAGTTATCTGTGATTCTGCAACCTGCCGGGCTGCAAGGCACTGCCGCTACCACCGACGACAAACGGATGAACGACGTAAAAGCTTTCCGTTTCGACGATGGACAGTTGCAGGAAACTTACGGTCCGCTGGTGCCCGGCGATGACGGCCGCTGCTATCTGAATCTGGCCGACAACCGCGGAACCCTCTACTTCCTGGCCAATGCCTCGCAAGTAACAGCCTTGGAAACACTGGTGCCCGGCGCTACTACCCTCGACGACTTTCTGGTCCTCTCGGCTTCGACCAGCGATATGACGGAACACGGACTGTTGATGAGCGGTTGGGAGGATCTGGGCAGTCAGTCAGCGTCGGAACTGACCGTTGCCATGACACGCAGCGTTGCCCGCATTGACCTCGAATCGACCGACCAGGGTGTAGAAGTGCTGCAAGTCAGTATCGACGGCCTGGCCGACGAAGGCTACCTTAACCAGCAGGCAACTGCCGCACATCCTCAGGATGCCGCGACCACCCGCTTCGACAAGCAGTATAACACTCCCCTGTCCAATGCCCGCGAAACAGTCTTTTACATCTGCGAGCAACAGGGCACAGACATACAGGCCGAAGTACTGGTGCGTTTCCGAAATGCGCTGCACAAGCTGAAGGCTACCCTACCCACCACCATCCGACGCAACACGGTCTACACCATCCATGTGTACGGACGCGGAGGTGACGTAATGATGAACATCAGCAACGGCGACTGGGAACAAGGTGATACTTCCGGTTCTGAAACCCAAATCAAAGCAAGGGTTAATGTCGAAGCCTCTGCCTTACCGGCCGACGTCAAGGTAAACAGCACCTGCGACAGTGTCTTCATCCCCTATACCGAGAACAATTTTAACCTCGTTCTCGATGCCGAACCGGGAGCAATAGTCACAGTCGACGGACGCATCACCGGAGTCAGCGTACAGGCTACAGCTAGCCGTAACCTTGAACCGGTAGCACGCCTTGCAGTGAGCAATGTTCACCGTCTGCCCGGTACCATACGCGAATACATCTATGCCGATGTATACCAAGAGCAGATCCACAAAGGGCGCATCGTGCTTGCTTTCTTGCCCAGTCCTATCCAGCTCGAAGGCAGCATTATCCTCGATGAAGACGGTATATGCGACTTCGGCCGATACATAGAAGGAGAACTGGGACGTCTCACTCTGCCCGCTGGTAAAATAGCTACAGTAGAAACGGACAACGGACAGACACCGTGGATAAAACTGGCCGAGGATGCCGGCAGTTATCGCATACTGGGCGGATGGAAACCCAACGATCCCGAAGCCGACGGACGCATGCAGGAAGCCCGCCTGGTCATCACCGACAGCGACGGAAGCAACCGCGAAGCTTATCCCATACGGCGCAGAAACTGGGGACTCCCCGTTGTCAACATCGACGGAACCTGGTGGTGTAAATACAATCTGCGGGGTAACGTCAAGAGTTTCAGCGACCAGATCAGCATAGCCGATGACCTGGCAGCAGGAACCGGCGTACTGGAACGCCTGACCACCTGCAGCGACGACGAGCTGTTGGTTCTAATGGGCGGACAGTATCAGGGTGGCAATCCTGACGAACTGCCACTGAGCCACAACGGAACTGCATTCTACCACGAAGGGATGAAAGGCTCCGCACAAAACTGGGGGCAAATACCTGCCACGCAAATGGCACCCGATGGCTATCAGTTGCCAACATACGACGATTATGCTTTCTTCGTGTGGGGCACCAACTGCAATATCGGAGGTGTAGGTACCCGAACCCACCAGAACAGCCAGGGACAAACCATTACCGTGAACATTGTAGAACGTGAAGCCCGATTTCTGGACCAATCCTACGGTACGATAGCCTTTTACGACTTCGAGTACGAAGGCAATCACTGGACACTGTACGGACTGGGACATCAATGGAACAACACTGCCGGAAACATCGCACAAATGTCCATCATAATGGCCATTACCGGAAACACATCGAGCAGCTGGTACATGGAAGGCTATGCACAAGCCAGCCGTCCGGGGCAGAACTGGTTCAAATTTACAGCACAAAACTCTACCAAGACCCGTGCAGTACGCTGTATCAAAAGTCCGGTAGAATACATATACAACTAATACAATCACTGTTTCAGCCGATAGCTGACAACATGTAGTTTACATTTTTTATTATTAACCAAAACTAAACAAACGATTATGGAATTGAAGTTTATGAAGGCTATGACCTTTGCAGTATGCACCACATTTGTGATGACGTCTTGTACGAACGATGCAGAAGAAAATCTGCCGTCCGGCAACCCGGGTACTACAATCATCAATGCCCGACTGGCCGCCTACGAAAGTCTGATTCAGGCTGCTGATGGCGAAAATGACATAACCGACGTTAAAGCTTTCCTGTTCAGAGATGGGAAAATGACAAAGATCTACGAACTGGGAGCTCCTGAATCCGAGAACTATAACCTGCAAATAGACAGCCGTTCGGGTAATCTTTACCTGTTGGCTTATACGGGCGGAACCATCCCCACCGAAGGTCTGGAAGGGACAGAACTGGATGAAACGAACTGGAAACAAAGTATCATCAACATGCCTGCTAAAACAGAACACTTCTTCACCGGAATGCTGGCTTTGGAAAGCACCGGAAGCCAGACAAGCACTGCTTCTGTATCGCTGAAGCGCGGAATGGCACGTTTCGACCTGGCCGTAGAATCGATCGAGGAAGTATCGGTAAAGAACGTCACTGTACGCAATCTGGCCAATTCGGCTTACCTGTTCCCGCAAGAAGGTATCCAGTCGCCGTCCAACGCCAACCGCAAGGATACAACCGTGGTATTCCAGCAACCTATCACCGACGGCAAATCGGGGATGCTCTATGTATACGAACAGGAGAACCAGAGCATAGAAATCAGCGCGACAGCCGTTATCGGCGGTGAAGAGAAGACGTTGACCAAAGCCTTCGACGGTCCGCTGAAGAGAAATACCGTCTACACCATTACCGTACGTCAGGATCGCCTCGATATCAAGCTGAACGTATCGTACGACGAATGGGAAGAAGGTACCAACACCGACCTGACTCCTTACAGACGGCGACGCTAAATGCCAGTTGTAAGTTTTTGAGTTTTTAAGTTCCTGAGTTTTTGAGTTTGCGGGGTTCCTACTTTTCTACAGAGAGGGAACTCTACAAACTCAAAACTGAAGGAACCCAAAAATTCAAAATAGTCAGGAACCTTAAAACTTAAGAAAGCAGAAACTTAGAAACTTAAAAACTCGGGAACTTAAAAGCTTAAAACTTATGAACATCCAAAGATACATTACACGGACAACTGCCCTGCTGGCAACCCTGCTGATGCTGAATGCCTGTTCGGACGAGCATACCAACGAATACTTCGCCGACAACAGCCATACCTTGCTTCGGGTTAGCCTCAGCCATTTCAGCGCCGAAGGACAGGCACAACCCGTATCCGGCGAGAACCGCATCGAACGCATGGATGCCTATCTCTTCGAAAATGGGGTGTTGACCGAATACCATCCCCAACTGACAGCCGAAAGCGAGAACAGCTACAACCTCGACCTGCAACGTCGAGACGGTACGCTGTACGTGCTGGCCAATGCGGAAACTGGTCTAGTGCCCGAAACCGGTGTGCTGACCGAAGCGGACTTCTGCCAACAAACCCTTACGGTCGCAAACGGACACGTACAGCCATTTCTGACCGGACAGATCGGACTGAACGGACAAGCCGTCAGTACCATTCCTCTGACACTGAAGCACGGAACGGCTCGACTCGACTTCCGCGCCCGCGTAGCAGGCAGTTTCAGCGTACACCAGTTCGGAGTAAGGAGTGCGGCGAAACAGACGTTCGTCCTCCCGCAAACCGACGTACAGACACCGCAGGGAGCCGAAAAAGAAGACATCCTGCTGACCTTCGACCAAGGACTGAAACAGGACTCGGCAGCCATCATGTATCTGTACGAGCAGGCCAATCCCGACCTGAAAGTTTACGTAAAAGCCGAGATGGACGGAACTACCTACGAAATGGAACAGCCTTTACCCGAAGTACTGAAACGCAACACAATCTACACCATAACCTTACGCAAGGACCTGAGTGGGGCACACCTCGTGGTTGAGGAATGGGCCAAAGGCGAAGATACCGAACTCATCCCCAGTCTGGACAGCCGGCTCACCGTGGACCGGTCTGCCTCGCAACTGCCCGACGACGTACAGGTGGCCGACGGAGGAAGTACTCTCATTTTCCCGCACAACGCCACCGAAGTGCTGCTGGCAGTAGACTGTGATGACGAACTGGAGATGCTCCCCCTCGAAGGCTATCCGCTGACCGTAGAGCCCGTGACACAGACACGCGGAATCGAAGGTAAGAACCTGTTTCGGATACGCAAATTGCTCTATCCGCCGGGCTATGCCAGCGATGAAGCCAGCCTGCAGTTCCACCGCAAAGGACTGGACAACTCCTATCCCGAAGACCACATTCGCCTGGTGTTGCAAGCCAACCCGACGCAAATGGAAGGATTGCTGGATTTTGATTTGCAAAATTATGCCCACCGTTTCGACCATTACATCGACAACGAACTGGCAACAATCACCTTGCCCGAAGAAAAAGAAATCTTTGCCGAGTTCAACGAAGGTGAAGATCCGTGGATGAAAATCGCTCCACAAGAGGAAGGCAACAACGTCTATCGTGTACTGGCCGGCTGGAAACCCAACGATCCTACTGCCAACGGACGGGTGCAGGAAGCACGAATCGTCATCCGCAACAAAGCCGATGGTTCGGCACGCGAGGCATATACCGTGTCGCGCCGCAATTACGGACTACCTGTCACCTGGCTGCACGGCGTATGGTGGTGCAAGTACAATGCCCGCGGCAACTCAAAATCGTTCGACGACCAGATTCTTTCGTCCAACGACCCTGCCGCCAAAGCCGGAACCACGGTATTCAACTACCTGCGCGACTGCACCATCGACGAGTTCTACGACCTTTGGGGCTGGGCTTATCAGGGAGGACGCACACAGGGCATGCAGGTAATAGTACAAGATGGTGTCGCCGTGCTTGACGGATTCACCACAGCGGGCAATACACACATGAACAAGCTGGAGCCCACCACCCTTGCCCCCGACGGCTACGAGGTACCCAGCATGGAAGAGTTCAACCGCGTATTCGATGCCACCGACCACGTATGGGTGATGTGGAGCGGAACCCATATCCTGAAGAATCCCTGGGAAGGGCACAGCAAGATACAGCGCGAACAGCGCCGGCGGAACGATCTCGTCATCGACGAACTGGCTCTGAACGACCTCATCTACATCGCCATGAAGAGTCCCGACTTCACGCAATACGAGCCTGTTGTGTGGTATGGCCCGTCTGCCCAATGGAATACATCGGGCATCTACCACGGCCACTACAACAACATACTGTTTACCGTATATTCGCCCACAGGCAGCGGATGGTATTTCAACGGCAGCATGGCCGGCCTGTACCTGACGCAAAACGGTGCCGGAGTGCACGATACCCGTATCCTGCGCTTCAAGAAGTCGCCCGTGGAATACATCTACGGTGAAGAGTAAGGGATCATTCTGATTCTGAGATAGAAAAGACGGAGAGTAGCGTTCAACACGACGATTTGTTGAACGCTACTCTCCGTTTCGTTTTTATATTTCCCGAAGCCATTCTATATTTGCAGCCGGAAGGGACAGGACGAACTATGCACGTATGGTTCGTGAGCCACGCAAGTGTGGTTCGCAAGCCACACAAGTGTCTCTCGCGAGCCGTGCAAGTGTGGCTCGTGAGCGGTACAAGTGTTGTTCACCAGCCATGCAAGTGCAGTTCGCACGTCATGCTTGCACAGTCTGTGCACCGCAACAGCCCGCAAATATTACACAATATGTCGTCAATAATCCCTTTTCTGCAACATTTAAGGGCAAAAAGGCAGGTTGAACCTGCCCGCGGTACACAAATAAAAGAAAAGAAAACAAAACAAAAGCATAGCATATCCCCTCCTTCATAGTTCCCCCGAAAGCGTGGGAACTGCCGGAACGGCCCGGAAGCCGTGGAGGAGGCTTAGGCTTTCAACGCTTCTTCATCACGCTGTTCACCACACGGACGGTAGAGACGAGCTTGTTGGTCGAGGTAAAGACGTCCACGTTCCAGACATGCGACGAGCGTCCCTTGTGGACGATGGTACCCACGGCCCGCACCGTATCGCCTTCGAGTGCCGACGAAATGTGATTGCCGCTCACCTGCATCCCCACGACCATCTCGTCGGGTTGGCAAAGAATCATCGAACCCAGTCCGGCCACCGTCTCGGCCAGTGCCAGTGTGGCTCCTCCGTGCAGAATGCCGAAAGGCTGCCGCGTACGATGGTCCACCGGCATAGTGGCTTCCACACGATCCTGATCGGCGTAGGTGTACTGTATTCCCAGATTACCCATCAGGGCGTGGCGTGCCTGAGCGTTCAGCTGGTCAAGGGGAACATCGCCGATGCGCACTTCGGCCAGTATCATTTTCTCGACGACTGCTGCTACACCGTCTTCCTCGTTCGAGGCGGTGATGTAGTCGGCACAAGCCTTCACCGAGTCGGGTGCCTGCCCCATGGCTACGCCCATGCCGGCCAGCTGAAGCATGGCTACATCGCACGTGCCGTCGCCAATGGCCATTACTTCCTCGCGCTTCACGCCCAGATGTTCGAGCAGGGCACCCAGCGTATTGGCTTTATCAACCGAGCAGGGCACTACCTCCAGGAAGAAGGGTTCGGAGCGGAATACGTCGAGCACGCCACTCAGACGTTTCTTCCAGTGCTCTTCAAGGGCTACCAGTGCCGCTTCGTCGTCGCTCACCAGCATGCACTTGCACGGGGCAAAGTCGATGGCGGTCGAGAACTCTTCCTCCTCTATCACGACCAGGTCGTTCAGTTCGGCTTCGTCCAGCACATGTTCGTCGTCCGAGTTGTTGGTCAGAATCAGGTTATCGTGGTAAGTAAACAGGGCAAAGCCGTTCTTCCGGGCTTTCTTCTCCAGGTAAGGCAACATTTCGGGGTTGATCCGGCGTTCGAAAAGTATCTCTCCGTTCTGTGCATTAATAATCTGGCAACCGTTGTACGACAGGATAAATCCACCGTAATTGCCCAGTTCCAGGGTTTTGGCCACTTTCATCAAGCCGTACGACGGACGACCCGATGCCAACACCACACGCACGCCCATCTGCTGTATCTTCAGCAGGGCCGACAAGGTACGCTTCGTAATCTCCTTTGCGTCGTTCAGCAGCGTACCGTCTACATCAAGAACCAATAGCTTGTACTTCATGGCAATAAAGATTTAATGGTTTTCTCTATTGGGACACAAAGTTAAGGATTTGAACGAGATAAACAATTTTCTTTACGCTTTTTAAGGAGGGACGAGGGGACAACTCGTCAACTAAAACAAGTACACCAGCCTCGTCACCAACAGCAGCGCCACTCCACCCAATGCCCAGTAGACAGCACGTGCCGTAGGGCGATACAGTGCCCTGCAAAGCAGGTAGATGCATACATAAATCATGATCAGTTCTGCCACATGCAGCCTAATGCCGTCGACCGACGAACCCGGCAACGACTCTATCCAGCGCAGTCCCTCGTTTTGCAAGCGCACCAGCACCCGAAGTCCCTCAGCCAGCGGTTGTTGCAACACGGGGAAAGGCGTAAGCAGCAGTACGCCCACCGCTACATACAGCACCAGCGACACCAGCGGAATCACCCATAAGTTAGTCAGCAGAAAATGGACAGAAAACCGTCCGAAGTAGAATGCCACCAGCGGAGCCGCCCCCACCTGTGCCGCCAACGAAACCGCCAGCAATCCATACACCCATCGCAGGAAACGGTTGCCGAACGGGCACAGCGACCACAATCCCGGCATCAGTAGCAGAATAGCCGCCACTGCCGAGAACGACATCTGGAAACCTACGTCGAACAGCCAGCACGGACGCCAGCACAGCATCAGGAATGCGGCGACAATCAGTGCATCCATCGTCAGCATCTTTTCGGTACGCAGTCCCACCACCACAAACAGCGAACACATCAGCACCGCACGCACCACCGACGACGAAAGCCCCGTCAGGAAAGCAAACGCCCACAACAGCCCCACAGCTACCAGCGACAGAAAAGGTTTCAATCGCCTCCACCGCTTCCATAAGGGTACGAAAAACACAAGAATCAACGCATAGATGAAACCGACGTGCAATCCCGAGAGTGCCAGTACATGACTGGCTCCCGACACGGAATACGTTTCCATAAGTTCTTTGCTCAAATCGGTCTTGTCGCCCAGAGTCAGCGCGGAAAGCACCGCCAACTCATCGCCTGCAAACCCCAGACGACGATAGATGCCCAGCAACTCTTCACGCAGGTCGAGTGCCTTCTGCCGCAGGGTACGTTCCGAGGAATGCCCCGTCTTTATCCATTTCCCCGCGGGCACATAGGCCGTACCGCTCACACCGTTGTGTTTCAGGTAGCGGGCATAGTCGAACCCGGCCGCCACACCCTCGTTGGAAGGAGGTTTGAGCCGCGCTCTTACCCACAGCGTGTCGCCCCGCTGCAAGGCAAGCGAAACGGAATCTTTAGCTATATAGAACAGAAATTCAGGTCGCCCGTAGCAGAGCGAAAGCGTATCGCCCCTCGCCTCGGCCAGCAACCTGGCCCGGCACATGACGGTCTTGGGCTTCGGTTCGGGAACCTCAGTCAGCAGAATCTGGCAGTCGGAAATTCCGTTTCCGACGTCGTAGTGCGTAAGCTTCAGTTGTTGCCCCATCAGCAGAAAGCCAAAGGCAAACATCATCACATAGACCACCAGTCCGAAAAGAACTCTGCCGGAACGTCGCAAGCACACCATCAGCAGCACACATGCCACCCCTACTGCCAGGCTGACGTCCGTCCATTGCCACGACGGGCAATAGTCGGCACACGCGATGCCAGCCATCAGCATTACCAACAGCCGCAGGAAAGGATGTCGCCGCCAGACAGACGACATTTACAGCCGCTTTAACGAACGGATAGCCTCTTCCTGATCGGGAGCCGCAAACACGGCACTGCCCGCTACCAGCACATCGGCACCGGCAGCCACCAGCCGCGCACCCGTTTCCAGATTCACGCCGCCATCCACCTCGATCAGGGCATCCGAACCCGAAAGCGTAATCAGTTCGCGCAGCTCGCGTACCTTCTCTATCGAATGTTCGATGAACTTCTGTCCGCCAAAGCCGGGATTGACACTCATCAGCAGCACCATGTACACGTCGTTGATGATGTCCTTCAGCATGCACACCGGAGTGGCCGGATTGATGGTCACCGCCGGCTGCATGCCCGCCTCACGAATCTGTTGCACCACGCGGTGCAGGTGGGGACAGGCTTCGTAGTGCACGTTCATCACGTGTGCGCCCAGTGCCTTCACTTCGGGAATAAACTTCTCGGGCTGCACTATCATCAGATGCACGTCCAGCGGTTTGTGTGCCAGCTTGGCAACGTACTTCAGCACGGGGAAGCCGAAAGAAATGTTGGGCACAAACACACCGTCCATGATGTCGATGTGCACCCAGTCGGCTTCGCTACGGTTCAGCATCTCAATGTCGTCCGCCAGATGACCGAAGTCGGCAGACAGGATAGAGGGAGAAATAATCGGTTTCATAACACAGTCATAGTATCTCTAAAGGTTCTGTTCTCTGTTTCATCTCACGAAGCGCGCCTCGTCCGTCAGCCGGAAGCCGCGCAGCAGTTCGTCGGTCTTCAGCCGTTTCTTGCCGGGAAGCTGCAAGGCGCAGATGCCCACAAATCCGTCGGCTGCCGCCACGCGGATGTAGGTCTTGCCGTCGGTCTGCAGCGTACCGGGCTCCAGCGAATGGGGCGTCATGATCTTTTCCGTCTGGAAGATTTTCACCACGACCGGTTCGCCTTCCGGCAGTTTCAGCTCTGCCCATGCGGCAGGATAGGGCGAAAGGCCGCGCACAAAGTCGTAGATGCGCTTCACCGGCTGGTTCCAGTCGATGCGGCATGTCTCCTTGAAGATTTTGGGAGCCGGTTTCAGCTCGCCCGTCACGCCCATCTCTTCCTGCGGGATGCTGTGGATGCTGCCGTCCAGAATGGCGTCCACGGTTTCGGTCACCAGTTTGCCGCCCAGCACCATCAGCTTGTCGTGGACGATGCCCACGTCGTCGGTATCGGCTATGGGGACGCGCACCTGCTGGATGACTTCGCCCGTATCAATCTCGTGTTTCAGGAAGAAAGTCGTGATGCCCGTCTCCGTCTCGCCGTTGATGACTGCCCAGTTGATGGGCGCCGCGCCACGATATTGGGGCAGCAGGGAGGCGTGCAGGTTGAAGGTTCCCAGGCGAGGCATGTTCCACACCACTTCGGGCAGCATGCGGAATGCCACCACAATCTGCAGGTCGGCCTTCCAGGCACGCAAGGCTTCCACAAACTCCTCGTTCTTCAGTTTCTCGGGCTGAAGCAGGGGCAAGTTATGTTCCAGCGCATACTGCTTGACGGGCGAGTATTGCAACTTGTGTCCGCGACCGGCAGGCTTGTCGGGCATGGTGATGACGCCCACTACGTTGTAACCGCCTTCCACCAGGCAGCGCAGGGCCTCCACGGCAAAGTCGGGAGTACCCATATATACAATGCGTAAATCTTCTTTCTTCATAATCATTGTTTATCAGTTATCAATCACTCGTCCGAGAAGTGCACCAGCACCTGACGGTACGAATTGAATATCTTCGACTTCGACACAAAACCCAGATACTTCCCGTCGGCATCGACCACGGGAAGGTTCCATGCCTGTGTGTCGTCAAAAGTCTGCATCACCTGCTCCATGCTGTCGGTATCGAGCAGGCGTGCCGGAGCCGAAGTCATGAACTTGCCCACCGTGAAGCGGTGATAAAGCTCCTGTCGGAACATGATGTTGCGAATGTCGTCCAACTGGACGATGCCCAGCAATTTGCCTTCCTGGTCGGTGACGGGGAAGACGTTGCGCCTCGACTGGGAAATGGCCCGTACCATTTCGCCCAAATCCATGTCGGGACGAACCGCGATGAAGTCCTTCTCCACCACGTTCTCCACCTTCATCAGCGTCAGCACGGCCTTGTCCTTGTGATGGGTCAGCAGCTCGCCTTTCTTGGCCAGACGCATGGAATAGATGCTGTGGGGCTCGAAGACGATAATCGTCAGATAGGAACTGACGGAAACAATCATCAGAGGCAGGAACAGGTCGTAACCGCCCGTCAGCTCGGCAATGAGGAAGACACCCGTCAGCGGGGCGTGCATCACGCCGCTCATCACGCCCGCCATGCCCATCAGGGCAAAGTTCTTTTCGGGCAGGTAGGCCGTCACGTCGAACTCGTTGCTGAAGTGCGAGAACACGAAACCGGCAATGCAGCCCAGATAGAGCGAAGGCGCAAAGATACCGCCACAACCGCCGCCCCCGTTGGTGGCACTCGAAGCGAACACCTTGAACAGGATAATCAGCATCAGGTAGATGAGCAGCAGGTGGCTGTGCCCGTAAAAGAGGGAGTTGTTCATCACCGTGTCCCACTCGGCATTGCTGGTGCCGTTGAGCAGCAGTTCGATGGTGTCGTAGCCTTCGCCGTAGAGCGGAGGGAAGAGGAAGATGAGGATGCTGAGCATGGCACCGCCCACCATCAGTTTCTTGTATGGCTTCTGCAGTTTGGCAAAGACGCCTTCGACCGAATTCATGGCACGGGTGAAGTAGAGCGAAACCAGTCCGCAGAAGATGCCCAGCATGATGACGTAGGGAATGCGCCCCAACTCGAAAGGCTGGTCCAGGTGGAACTTGAACATGGCTTCCTGCCCGGTCACCACGTAGGAAACCGTTGCCGCCGTCACCGCCGATATCAGCAGAGGCAGCAGCGACGACATGGTGAGGTCGATCATCAGCACCTCCAGCGTGAACACCAGTCCCGCTATGGGCGCCTTGAAGATGCCCGCCACGGCACCCGCCGCACCACAGCCCACAAGGAGCATCAGCGTGCGGTGCTCCATCTTGAAGACGGAACCCAGGTCGGACCCGATGGCCGACCCCGTCAGCACGATAGGCGCCTCGGCTCCTACCGAACCACCGAACCCGATGGTAATGGAACTGGCTATGATGGACGACCACGTGTTGTGCCGCTTGATGCGCCCCTGCCGGCGCGAGATGGCATACAGAATCTTGGTGACTCCGTGACTGATGTCGTCCTTCACTACGTAGCGCACAAACAGTCCGGCCAGCCAGATGCCCACAACCGGATAGACCAGATAAAGGTAGTTGGCCTCGGTCGTATCGAAGTTTTCGGTCAGGAAAGTCTGTATCCAGTGTATCAGCATCTTCAGTATCAGAGCGGCAAAAGCCGTGAAGATACCCACCAGAAAGCTGAGTACGAGGATAAAGCGTTTCTCCTTGATGTTCTTTTCGCGCCAGATGATGAAGCGTTGCAACAAGCCTTTATGTTCTTCTGCCATTTCTTTCTTATTCACGGATTATTTTTATCAGTCCTCCCTTGTCGAGCTTGATGATGCTGGAGGGTTTGGGATGTCCTGTCTCTTCCTGCCGGTAGCCCACAATGTAATCGACGGCCGACTTGATTTCGTCGCTCACTTCGCTGAAGTTGGCGGGCGACGGCTGGCCGCTGATGTTGGCCGACGTCGAAACGATGGCCTTTCGGAACTGTTGGCAAAGGCGTTTGGAAAAGGCTTCGTTGGTGACGCGGATGCCTACACTGCCGTCGGCGGCAAGCAGGTTGGGCGCCAGGTTGCGCGCTCCCGAGTAGATGATGGTAAGCGGCTTGTCGGCCAGCTCGATGAGGTCCCATGCCACTTCGGGAACGTCCTGCACGTAGAAGTCCACCTTCACGGCCGAATCGACCAGCACCAGCATGGCCTTGCTGTCGGCACGTTGCTTTATCTCGTACACGCGGCGCACGGCTTCTTCGTTGGTAGCGTCGCACCCGATTCCCCAGATGGTGTCTGTGGGATACAATATCACCCCGCCACGGCTCATCACCTCGCAGGCTTTTTTGATGTCTTCTGTCATTTCTTACTGTATGAAATCATTGATTAAACACGCAAAAATAGTATTTTTGCAGCGATAACTAACAACGTTTGGGAGAAAACAATGGAAGAAATTCATTTTAACCACACTCTGCCTATACAACTACGCTTTAACGACGTTGATAAGTTCGGGCACGTCAACAACACGGTCTATTTTTCGTTCTACGACTTAGGCAAGACGGAATACTTCGCCTCGGTGTGCCCTCATGTTGACTGGGAGAAGGACGGCATTGTCGTCGTCCACATCGAAGCCGACTTCCTCTCGCAAATTTATGGTTCCGACCACATTGCCGTACAGACCGCCGTCACCGAAATCGGTACCAAAAGCTTCCGACTGGCTCAGCGGGTCATCGACACGCAGACGAACGAAACCAAATGCACCTGCACCTCGGTGATGGTGGCGTTCGACCTCACCAGACACGAATCCAAGCCCTTAGAGCAGGACTGGATAGAAGCCATCTGCCGCTACGAGGGCAAAGACCTGAGGAGAAAGAAGTAACCTTCCACGCACGTATGCCATGACTTACCTGCAACCCTACCTCTCGCCCTTGGGGCCGATGACGATGGCTGGCGACGGTTGTTGCCTGACCAGCCTGTGGTTTGACGGGCAGAAGTACTTTCCCGATCTGACAGCCGACGCATACGAATGGCGCGACCTGCCCCTATTCGACGACGTCCGCCTGTGGCTGGCCGACTACTTCCGCGGCTGCCGCCCCAGTAATACCCCACCCCTGCAACTCGCAGGAAGCCCCTTCCGCCAGCAGGTATGGAAACTGCTGCAGGAAATCCCCTACGGACAGACGGTGACCTACCGGGACATCGCCCGCCAACTGGCCCGGCTGCAAAACAGCGACAGGGCTGTGGCTGCACAGGCCGTCGGAGGCGCTGTGGGTCACAACCCTGTCAGTATCATTGTTCCCTGCCACCGCGTCGTCGGACGCGACGGAAGCCTGACCGGCTATGCCGGAGGCCTCAACCGCAAAGCGGCACTGTTACTTCTGGAGGGGATTGAACTTCACCAGAATGCGGAACACCTTTCCCGGAGCAGCCGCCCATCCGGCCATGGCCGAAGCAGCCTCTTCGGGCTCGACGATGCGGCTGATTAATTTCTCAATCGGACATACACCCGTCTGCAGGTAGTTGATTACGGCACGGAAGTCGGCCGGAAGGGCATTGCGCGAACCGCGTATGTCAAGCTCCTTCTGCACAAACAGTTTCGTCTGGAACTCTACCGGACTCTTGGCATAACCGATGCACACCACGCGACCCGTGAAGCCTACTTCGTCCACCGCCGTTACGTAGGTGGCCGGACTACCTACGGCCTCTATCACCACGTCGGCACCCAGTCCGTCGGTCAGCTGCAACATGCGTTCGTGCACATTCTCCGTCTTCGAGTTGATGACGTAAGCGGCTCCTACCTTGCGGGCCAGCTCCAGTTTTTCGTCGTCCAGGTCAACGGCAATGACGGTAGCGCCGCGCAGCGAAGCACGGATAATGGCACCCATACCGATCATACCGCAACCGATGACCATCACCCGTTCGTTATCGACCACCTGACCGCGCGAAACGGCATGGAAACCGACACTCATCGGCTCGATGAGCGCACAGTCGCGCGACGACATCGACGGAGCGGGAATCACCTTCTGCCAAGGCATGACGGCATATTCGCACATCACGCCGTTGCGCTGCACACCCAGCGTTTCGTTGTGCTCGCAGGCGTTGACACGACCGTTGCGGCACGAAGCACATTTTCCACAGTTGGTATAGGGGTTCAGTGTCACGCTCATGCCTTTGGCAAACAGGCCTTCGGGTACACCCTCGCCTATTTCCTCGATCACAGCGCCAACTTCGTGACCGGGCACTACGGGCAGCTTCACCATCGGGTTACGACCCAGATACGTGTTCAGGTCCGAACCGCAAAAGCCTACATATTCTATCTTTACCAAAATTTGTCCGGGAGCCACTACAGGCTTCTCCATCTCGATGACCCTCATTTCAGAAGGGCCGGTAATTTGTACTGCTTTCATTTTATCAGTTATTATTGTTCAAGTTTCTTAATCAATCTTCAATCCAATTTTTCACAGGCGGAACAACCCTTTCCGGCAGGTGTCCGACGGGCTCACGAGCGACACAAGTGTGGCTCGTGAGTAATGCAAGTGTGGCTCGCGAGCCGTACAAGTGTCTCTCGCGAGCCGTGCAAGTGTCCTGCAAAAGGCATGCAGGTGTCCTTCAGAAGCCGTGTAGCCGCGTATCAGTCCACCACCTTGTAGCCCTTCCAGCCATAGTAGGCGCAGAAGGCGAAGCAGATGAGCGGAATGATATAGGCAGCGTAGTACAACTGCGCATTCACGTGCATCAGGTAGGCCGTCAGCTGCGGCAGGCAGGCATTGCCCACGATGGCCATCACAAGGAAGGCCGAACCGCTTTTGGTCTGGTCGCCCAGCCCCTTGAGGGCCAGCGAGAACTGCGTGGGATACATGATGGACATGAAGAACGAGATGCCCAGCATGGCATACAGTCCCACCATGCCTCCGAAGCCGATCACCACTCCGCACAACACCACGTTGAGCAGGGCATACACCAGCAGCATATCCTGAGGACGGAACTTCACCATCAGTCCCGTACCGATCCAGCGGCCCAGCAGGAAAGCCAGCATATAGAGTCCGAAGTACGTGGTGGCCTCACTTTCGGGCAGTCCCACATACGTACAGCAATATACTAAGAAAAGGCTGTTGATGGCCGTCTGACCGCCGTTGTAGAAGAACTGGGCGATGACACCCCAGCGCAGGTGCGAGCGGCGCAACACGCCGAAGTCAATCAGCTTTGAACCGGCTGCCGCCTTGTGCTCCTCGTCGCCAATCTTGGGCAACTTCGAGAAGATAAACACGACAGCGATGACAATCAGCAACATGGCCAGTACCAGGTAAGGCATCTTCATGGCATCGGTCTCCGTCTGAATGTAGGCCTCCCAGCCACCGGCATAGTCGACAGGAAGCGTTTCGCGGGTGTAGTGCGTGCCGCTCAGGATGAGCTTGCTCAGGAACATGGCCGAAATGAACGCTCCCAGTCCGTTGAACGACTGGGCCAGATTCAGCCGCCGGGGAGCCGTAGCCGGATCGCCCAAGGCGGTAACGTACGGATTGGCCGCCGTCTCTAAGAAACACATGCCCGTGGCGATGATGAAGAAGATGCACAAGTAAGCCCAGTACTCCTTCAGGATGGCAGCCGGGAAGAACAACAATCCGCCAACCGCCGCCAGCAACAGGCCGAAGATGATACCCGCCTTGTAGCTGTATCGCTTCATGAACATGGCGATGGGGATGGGGAAAATGAAATAGGCCAGCCAGTAGGCCGACTCGGTGAACGAAGCCTCGAACGTATTCAGTTCGCACGTCTTCATCAGCTGACGTATCATGGTGGGCAGCAGGTTGCTGCTGATGGCCCACAGGAAGAACAGCGTAAAGACGAGCATTAAGGGGACAGCATAATTCTGTTTCTTCATAACCGGTTCCTCCTTATTCTGACATGTTCTTGATGTAAGGCAGTTCGGGCAACGTACCGAAGCCGTAGAAGCTGCGGGCATTCGCGCCCAGGAAGAGCCGTTTCTCGTCGTCGGTCAGCTCGGCCGACTTGCTCACGAAGTCGTACGACATGCGATAGGTGATGGCCGTAATGGTGCGCGGATAGTCCGAGCCCCACATCAGCTTGTCCATTCCTACCAGGTCGGCCGCCTCGCGGATGGCGCGCACGGCGCCGCGGAAGGGATAGAACTCGTCGTTGAACAGCCACGTGATGCCGCCCGACTCGATGCGGACGTTCGGATGGCGGGCCAGTTTCACCTGTTCGGTCCAGCCCGGCGTGGTCACCATGCCAAAGTGACCGATGGCCACCTTCAGCTGCGGACATTCCTGTATCACCTCTTCCAGTTCGGGCACCTGTGTGGCACCGTCGGCCATGTCGATGGACAACAGTACCTGCTTCTGCTCCATCAGGTGGAACATGCGCATCATCTCGTCGCTATTCAGCCATACACGACCTTCCTTCAACAGCAGACGCTGGGCAGGAATCTTGATGCCGCGGAAGCCCTGCTCTATCAACTGCTTGGCCTGCTCGTAGAAGCCCGGCTTGCGGAACTCGCACAGACCGCACACGAAGAAACGGTCGGGGTAGCGGGCAGCCACGTCGGCCAGGTATTCATTCTGGATGCCGTCGATAAACTCCTGTGTGATAACAGCTGCCGACACCTGGGCATAGTCCATGTTCGACAGGAAGACTTCGGCCGAGTTGCGGCCGTCAATCATAAAGGGCGGAAGCATCTGCCTCACCTCGCCCATGAAGAGCGAACGGCCGTTCTCCAGCGTGCGGATGGGCAGGCCGTCCACCACCGTGTCCTGACGCAGCCACAAGTGGGCATGCGCATCGATAATCGGATATTCCATGGCTCACGGTTTTAAGAATTCGCCCAGCTGACACGCTGCTGGTCGCCGATGATTTCGCGTACTTTCTTCACCAGTTCCCAGTCGATGGGTTCTTCGATGAAGGACACGTTCTTGCGTACATTCTGCGGATTGGCCGTGCTGAAGAGGGTCGTGGCAATGCGCGGATTGCTGACGGCATACTGCATGGCCAGTTTCTCGATGGGGTAGCCGACCGATTTACAGTATTCCATCGCCTTGCGGCAAGCCTCAACCAGCGGTTTGGGAGCCGGGTGCCAGACGGGCACGCCGCGCTCGGTCAGCAAGCCCATCGACAGGGGTGATGCGTTGATGACACCTATTCCCTTCGACTCGAAGTAATCCAGGAAATCCACTAATTTGTCGTCGTTCAGACAGTGGTGGCAGAAGTTCAGGACGCTTTCTACCGTACCCGGTTCGGAGTGGTCGATGACCCACTTCAGATTCTCTAATTGCAGGTCGGTAATGCCCACGTGTCCTACGACGCCTTTCTTGCGCAGTTCCACCAGTGCGGGCAGGGTTTCGTTCACCACCTGATTGAGGTCGGCAAACTCGATGTCGTGCACATTGATCAGGTCGATGTAGTCGATATTCAAGCGTTCCATACTTTCGTAAACGCTTTCTGTGGCGCGCTTGCCAGAGTAGTCCCACGTGTTGACACCGTCCTTGCCGTAGCGTCCTACTTTGGTGGACAGGTAGTACTTGTCGCGGGGAATGTCTTTCAGTGCCTTACCCAACACAGTTTCGGCTTTGTAGTGTCCGTAGTAGGGCGATACGTCGATGAAGTTCATGCCCAGTTCGATAGCTGTAAACACGGCTTCGATGCCTTCTTTCTCTTTAATGTCATGGAATACTCCGCCCAGCGACGAAGCTCCGAAACTCAGGGAAGATACTTTCATTCCCGTCTTACCGATTTCATGGTATTGCATAATCTTGTGTTTTTAAATGTTGATTTCTATACAGGCAAAGATAGGGGCAATCCGTTCCCCTTCCCTCACATAGGTCCGTAAAAAGGCACGTAACGGTTTACGTAAAAAGAATTGTCTGTTTTGCTGGCTTTTCAGCCGAAAAGTGTTTTCTTTGCAACTGAAAAGAATCCCAACAACGCACTGATGGCAAACCCGAAACATATCTCCCTGAAAGACCTGGCACGCGAACTCGGCGTGTCGGTGCCTACCGTGTCGAGGGCGCTGAAGGACAGCCCCGAGATAAGTGCCGACCTGCGCGCCCGCGCCAAACAACTGGCACAGGAGCTGAACTACCGTCCCAATCCGTTCGCCATCAGCCTGCGCAAAAATGCTCCGCGCATCATCGGAGTCATTGTGCCGGACATTGTCACCCATTTCTTTTCCTCCATTCTGAGCGGTATCGAGGATATGGCCATTGCCAACGGGTACTTTGTCATCATCACGACCTCGCACGAGTCGTACGAGCACGAAAAGAAGAACATCGAGAATCTGGTCAACATGCGTGTCGAAGGCATCATCGCCTGCCTGTCGCAGGAGACGACCGACTTCGGCCACTGGGCGGCACTGGCCGACATCAACATGCCTGTCATCCTGTTCGACCGCGTATGCCTGACTGACATGTTCTCTACCATCGTGGCCGATGGCGAACACTCTGCCCAGATGGCTACGCAGCACCTGCTGGACAACGGAAGCAAGCGGGTGGCCTTCATCGGCGGTGCCAACCATCTGGACATCGTACGGCGAAGAAAACACGGCTACCTGGAAGCCTTGCGCGAGAACCGCATCCCCATACAGAAAGAGCTGGTGGTATGCCGCAAAATAGATTACGAAGAGGGGAAAATTGCTACTGAATCGTTACTGTCACTGCCCCAGCCTCCCGACGCCATACTGGCCATGAACGACACGCTTGCCTTTGCCGCTATGGAAGTCATCAAGAGTCACGGGCTACGCATCCCGCAGGATGTAGCCATCATCGGCTATACCGACGAACAGCACGCCAACTATGTAGAGCCCAAATTGTCGGCCGTCTCACATCAGACCTACCGCATGGGCGAAACCGCCTGTCGCCTGCTGATAGACCGTATCAAGGGAGACAAAACCGTCAGACAGGTGGTAGTGCCCACCCGTCTGGAGATAAGGGAAAGCAGCATCAAGTAACGGGTTGCCGCTGTGCGGCGCTCCTTTCCCCGATGCTGCCGTTTTCCGAAATTATCAATCGTACAGATAGAACATCCGTTCCATCAGTTTCCACTTTTGTGAAGAAGTACTGCCGGGAGCACACTCCTGGAATCGGGCTACACAGTCTTCCCACTCCGCCTGACGGGGAAGATGAGCCAAACGCTCCATGGCCGAGTCCCAGTCGAAATCGAGCGGAGTCTCGACTATCATGAACAGCTGGCTTCCCGAAATATAAATCTCCATCTCCAGGATTCCTACCGAACGGATGCCTTCCAAAATCTCGGACCAGGCATTCTCCCGACTGTGGATTTTCCGGTATTCGGCTATCAGCTCCGGATTGTTCTTCAAACTTAGCGTCTGACAATAACGCTTCACAGGCACAGCATGTTGTCTCGTTTTATAACCTTGATTGGGTTGCATAAAAAATAATTTTAATTGATTATTTAAAATAACGGAAACGGAAGTAACAAAAAAAGAATTGCTCCTGCATCACAAGCATTCTCCCTGCCCGATACCCGGCCAATAAAAAGACGTACATCGGTGCATGTAGAACTAAAAACAGAAGAACATTCCCATTTTTTACTCCAGCCAATGGCTGGCAACAACACCTCACTGTGTTCTTCCTGATTCCGCGACATTCGGGTTATGATGAATGTAAAGTTAGGTCTTTCCTTTTGGATATACAAATCTGCAACAAACTATTTGAACCGGAACAAGTACCCCCTTGTTCTTTCCCTTGCCGGCATGCTCTATGCAGACTTCCCAACTGTAGCATGCAGGCATCGGACAAACAGGATATCACGAGTAAGAAAGAAATAAACCGAAGTCATTCTTGTTTAACAAGAAGAATGACTTCAGCTATTTATATTCTGACGCACGTTTTCATTATTTCCTGATTCTGAACACCGGCGCAATCTCGTTCAGCCGTTTGGCGGGGAGCTCGATTTCCAGGCCGGCGGAGGTGCGGGTGAACTTCACTTTGCCGTAGCCCAGCAGTTCGACTTTCTTTATCTCGTCGGGGTAGAGTTCGTTGCCGGCAGAGAGGGATTTCACAGTGACTTTACCATTCTCGGGCCATGCCAGAACGGTGACATATAGGTATTTTTTGGTTTGTGTAAAGCGGATCTCCTGCGCTGTGGCTTGTCCGTAAGATCCTTCGTTGAAGCCCTGGGCATTGATTTTGATGTCGGCACCGGCAATGGGGCCTTCGCCGAATACTTTCCAGGGACGGGTGTCGTAAATGGCTTCCTTGTTGATGTTCATCCAGTCGCCAAACTCGTTGAGGATGGCTTCTTCTTTCTCGTCGAACGTACCGTCGGCACGCAGGGGGACACTCAGCAACAGGTTGCCGTTCTTGCTGACTACGTCCATCAGCAGTTTCACTACGTTGGCAGCAGACTTGTAGCCGTTGTTCTCGTAGATAGAGGTATTGTAGTGCCAGCCACCGATGCAGGTACAGGTCTGCCACGGCTCGGAGACGATTTCATTGGGCGCACCGCGTTCCACGTCCCATACCAGAGCTTTGCGTTGGTTCTCGTCGAGTATCTTGCCGAACATAACGGCTTCCAGCTTACCCTTGTGGGTGGCCATGCTGTGGTTGTAGAAGTGGGCGGCTATTTTCAGTCCGGCGTCGCTGATGGGATAGAACGGGGCTACCGTCACATCGAAGTACAGCATGTCGGGATTGTAGCGGTTGATGACGTCGAGTGTACGGTTGTAGAAGTTTGTGACGTACTTCTGCGTGGGGATGCAGACTCCGTTTCCCCAGGCCCACTGGCTGTGAATCATGCCGTTGTCCCAGCTGTTCTTACTCAAGGGATGGTTCTGGGCGTAGAGGTCCTGCGGGTCGTAACCTTCCCACCACTTGCCTTTGCCGTCTTCCTTGGTCAGCTTGCCGTCGTAGGGAATGCCTTTCTTGGGGCCTTTCGTGTCGTGACGCTGCGAGGGTTCGTACCAGCTCCAGGCGTGGTCGGCATGCAGGCTGACGCCGAAATAGAGGCCATGCTTGCGGGCTGCCTTGGCCCAACCTTCGAGGATGTCCTGCTTCGGCCCCATGTTCACCGAGTTCCAAGGCTGATACTGGCTGTCCCACAGGTCGAAGTTGTCGTGATGGTTACCCAGGGCGAAAAAGTATTGAGCACCTATCTTCTTATAGAATCCCACCAGCTTGTCGGGGTCCCACTTCTCGGCCTTGAACAGGGGAATGATATCCTTGAAGCCTACCTCGGACGGGTGACCGTAGTTCTTCACGTGGTAATTATACTCGTTGGAGCCTTCCATATAGAGGCTGCGCGCCATCCAGTCGCCGGAGCCTTCGACGCATTGCGGCCCCCAGTGCGCCCAGATGCCGAACTTGACATTGCGGAACCATTCGGGTACCTGATAGTTTTCTAGCGACTGCCACGTGGGCTCGAATTTGCCGGTCATCATCGGCTCTTCCTGCTCGGACACGGGTACTTGATAATTCTGTGCCGAAGCAACGCTGGCTGAAAATAGTAATGAGAATAGCAGAATCTTGTTCTTCATAAGTAGTGTTCTGTTTTGGGTTAATTGAATCGGGTTATAATTTGATAGCACAAAAATACACAATAAGATCGGAACTATGATAGAACATTTTCGACCATATATAGCACAAAACCGACAATCTTAGCAGTTTTTATCCGAATCGATAGAACAAAAGCGACAAAAGCTTGCACTATTCCGATATTTTCTTTGATAGTTACAACAGAAAAACTACCTTTACCCCAGATTTTCAAACACAACAAATACCATGAAAACATCTATCGACCAACTACATCCGCTGGTTCTCAACGTCGGCCTGGCCATACACAATGCCGACTGGAACTGGAAGAATGTCAACAGCCCTTTCATGCGGCTGTACTACGTCACCGACGGGCAAGCGCAAATCGAGCTTCCTACGGGTACCTACCTGCTGAAGCCCAACCACATGTATTGCATCCCGGCCTTCACGAGTCACAGCTACATCTGTAACTCCTACTTCTGCCACTACTACTTACATATATATGAAGAGCACCGGCAGGAAAGCTGCTTCTTCGATGAATGGGACATGCCCGTGGAAATTCCGGGCACCGAACTCGACCTGTACCTCTTCAAACGACTCTGCACCATCAATCCGCACATGAGTCTGCCGAAGTCCGACCCGACGTCGTACGACAACAACCCCACACTGCTGCAAAACGTGATGAAGAACAAGCAACGCGCCCTCTGCGACAAAATTGAGTCGCGAGGCATCGTCTACCAGCTGTTGTCGCACTTCGTCAAGCGCGCGCAGGAGAAGATAAAGAGTAAGGACGAGCGGGTGCGCACAGCCATCACCTACATCCACAACCACCTGTACGAGATGATCGACCTCGACGCACTGGCCGACGATTCCTGCCTGTCGAAGGACCACTTCAGCCGCCTCTTCAAGCACGAGACGGGCGTCAGTCCCTTGCAGTACATCAACCAGAAGAAGATTGAAAAGGCGCAGCTGATGCTCGTCACCAGCAACATGCCGGTGAAAAACATCGCCTCGTCGCTGGCGTTCGACAATTATTCGTACTTCAACCGCCTGTTCAAGAAGATGACGGGCGTCACCCCGCAGGAGTACCGCAGTTCGTACCACTGATGTCAAAGTGACACTTTGCATTTTCCGGCGGTCGAGAATCGTGTTTTTCGGACCGCCGGTAAGGTTGATGCCGATTTTCGAGGCACGTGGCATTCATCCTCCTGGCATACAACGCGATAGCAAAATCCGGACATTTCAGCCAGCGAACAGACAGCCGGAAAACAACGCAAAAGCACCGTTTTTCAGCATCGGAAGCAGCGTTTTCCTCCGAAAACGAGACACGCTCCCGAACCGCGCAAGTGTGGAAGGCGAGCCGTGCAAGTGTCGCTCGCGAGCCGTACAGGCCATCCGCACGAGCCGTGCAAGCGTCCAAGAGTCCGAAAGTGCATATTTTCCGCATACAACACTTGTATTTACGCATGTTTATGCAGGTTTTCAGCCTCAACGGCTTCTATTTCGAAAGATTTGCACGAAGGCCGTGTCAGCAAACAAAGCCAATACCGGACATTTTGAAAGCCAAACGGCTAAGGGCATGACACGGCGGTTCCGCATCAGCCCATCGTGAAGAGCCAGCGGTCGGGCGTGCTGCGTTCTTCGTCGAAGGCAAAGCCCTCCCACTCGAAAGCACGCAGTCCGTCGGGCGAGTCGATGCGGTTCTTCAGCAGGTAGCGCGTCATCTCGCCGCGGCACATTTTGGCGTAGACTACGACTGTCTTCAACCGTCCGTCCTTCCACACCTGGAAGTCGGGCGTCACGACCCGTACTTCGGATTCGACACGCTTCCAGTCGAAGAGATCCTTCATCTCGCTGCTCGCCAGGTTGACCAGCACTCCACCCTGCCGGCGGATGTCGTCGATGAAGACGTCAGTCAGCAGCGGTTTCCAGTAGTCGAACATCGTGATGCCACCGTTCGCCGCCAGACGCACATCGCCCTCCAGGCGGTAAGGCCGGATGCCGTCGAGCGGGCGCAGCAGTCCATAGAGGAACGAAGTGATACGCAGGTGTTCCTGCGCAAAGAGGAAGTCATCGGTCGTGAAGTCGGCAGGAGCGATGCGCTTGAACACCACGCCCGTATAAGCACCGATGGCAGGCATCGGGCGGTTGTCTTCGGAGCAGAAGTCGTGGTAGCGCAAGCGGTTTTCGGCAGCAATCTTCGCATTGACACGTAGCAAGCTCTCCAGCTCGGCAGCCGGATATTGCGACAGTTCGAGCGCCGTGCGCAGCGCCTCGCCGGCAAAGCGGGGTTCGGACACGGCAGGCACGTTCAGCGCACAGCGTGCAGCCATGGTTTTGGCACAGGATATGAATGTAAGCATACGGTAAAAGTTTTTAAGTTTCGGTAAAGCCGGAACGTTAACAAAAGTATCGGTTCGATGCATAGACAAATCGGGCGGCAACCCCAAACCTACATGGTATTGCCGCCCGACGTCAACATACGTTCAACTTATTTTTCAGCAGGTGCCCACTTGCAGCGAACCGGAGAAACGATCGCACCCTCTTCTTTCAGCTGCTTCATCGCCTTGTCCACTTCCTTGCGGTCAAGTCCGCTCAGTTCTGCTATTTTACCTGCATTCAGAGGAGTTCCGGCCTCTTTCATTGTTGCCAACACTTGTTCTTTTACGTCCATAATTCCAATTTTAATAGTTATTGTTTCTTATTTCCAATGTAATGTCCATATAAGTCCGTTTCCCCTCGATATAGTCGGCATAAAGCGTTTCCGCATCTTTCCCTTTCAGAACATGGCATTTGCCGCATAATTCGCAATTGTGCAGACACTTCCACGCATCGGCAACGAAGGCTCTGCGCTCTTCTCGGGTCGAGTGTGCTATATCCGGAGGTGTCATGGGCTATATCATACATTCATTGTTTTGCAAATATAGCGAAAGGTCTGCGCACAAGCAAACAAAAACCGCATTTTCGGCTGCGGACCCTCGCTGTCCGAATGCCCCGTCTGCCCATTTCTACTCCTTACGGAAAGATTTCGTGGCCTTTTTCATCCTTGTTTCAAGACTTTTTGCTACCTTTACAACTTGTTGGGGAAATGGGCTCTTTTCGCCCCCCGACACCCGAGACTGGAAAAAGAAAAAACAATATATAAAATGACTCACAAATGGAATTATTTACCCATCACACCCGAACAGGCAGAGACAAGCCAGACACTGGCCCGGGAACTGGGCATTAACCCCATACTGGGACGACTGCTCGTGGAAAGGGGAATAACGACGGCTGCCGCCGCACGGAAATTCTTCCGCCCACAACTGCCCGAACTCTACGACCCCTTCCTGATGAAAGACATGGACGTGGCCGTAGCGCGCCTGAACAAGGCAATGGGAAAGAAAGAAAGGATACTGATTTACGGAGACTACGACGTAGACGGCACCACAGCCGTGGCACTGGTCTACAAGTTTATTCAACAGTTCTACTCGAACATCGACTATTACATCCCCGACCGCTACAACGAAGGTTACGGGGTGTCCTACAAAGGAGTGGACTACGCCGTGGAGACGGGCGTCAAACTCATCATCGTGCTCGACTGCGGCATCAAGGCTGTGGACGAGATAGCCTATGCCCGCGAGAAAGGCATCGACTTCATCATCTGCGACCATCACGTGCCCGACGACGTGCTGCCACCCGCTGTAGCCATACTCAACGCCAAACGCTTCGACAACACCTACCCCTACGAGCACCTCTCGGGCTGCGGCGTAGGATTCAAGTTCATGCAGGCGTTTGCCATCAGCAACGGCATCGAGTTCCACCACCTCATCCCCCTGCTCGACCTTGTGGCCGTCAGCATCGCTTCGGACATCGTCCCCATCATGGGCGAGAACCGCATACTGGCCTTCCACGGCCTGAAGCAGCTGAACAGCAACCCCAGTGTCGGGCTGAAGGCCATCATCGACGTGTGCGGACTGGCCGACAAGGAAATCACCGTCAGCGACATCGTCTTCAAGATAGGCCCCCGCATCAACGCATCGGGACGCATACAGAACGGTAAGGAAGCCGTCGACCTGCTCACCGAGAAAGACTTTTCCGCTGCCCTCGAAAAAGCCGGACAAATCAACCAATACAACGAGACCCGCAAGGACCTCGACAAGAGCATGACCGAAGAGGCCAACGCCATCGTCTCCGGACTCGACGGACTGGCCGACCGCCACTCCATCGTCCTCTACAACGAAGCCTGGCACAAGGGAGTCATCGGCATCGTGGCTTCGCGCCTCACCGAAATCTACTTCCGCCCCGCCGTGGTGTTGACACGCACCAACGACCTGGCCACCGGTTCGGCACGCTCCGTATCGGGTTTCGACGTCTACAAAGCCATCGAATACTGCCGCGACCTGCTCGAAAACTTTGGCGGGCACACCTATGCGGCCGGCCTCTCGATGAAGGTAGAGAATGTTCCCCTCTTCACCCGACGGTTCGAAGAGTTTGTGGCGCAGAACATCCGTCCCGAACAGATGAGCTCCATCATCGACATCGACGCTGAAATCGACTTCAAGGACATCACGCCCCGCTTCTTCAACGACCTGAAGAAGTTCAACCCCTTCGGTCCCGAGAATACCAAGCCCATATTCTGTACGCACAACGTCTACGACTATGGCACCAGCAAGGTAGTGGGACGCGACCAGGAGCACATCAAGCTGGAACTGGTGGACAACAAGTCGAACAACGTGATGAACGGCATTGCCTTCGGACAGAGCTCGCACGTGCGCTACATCAAGACCAAGCGCTCGTTCGACATCTGCTACACCATCGAGGAGAACACCCACAAGCGTGGCGAAGTACAGCTTCAGATCGAAGACATCAAGCCCAACTGAGCCCTTGTGAAACCATTTATAACCCATAGTCCGGCAACCGTATGCTATCGCCCGTCTACTACCAGATATTGAAACAGTACTGGGGATACGACTCCTTCCGCGGCATACAGGAAGACATCATCCGCAGCATCAGCGAGGGCAACGACACGCTGGGGCTGATGCCTACCGGCGGCGGCAAGTCCATCACCTTCCAGGTGCCTGCCCTGGCACAGGAAGGGCTGTGTCTTGTCGTCACCCCCTTGATAGCCCTGATGAAAGACCAGGTGCAGAACCTGCGCAAACGGGGCATCAAGGCACTTGCCATCTACTCGGGTATGGACCGGCAGGCCATTGTCACCGCCCTCGAAAACTGCATTTTCGGCAACTACAAGTTCCTCTACATCTCGCCCGAACGGCTCGGCACCGACATCTTCCGCACCAAGCTGCGCAAGATGCACATCAGCATGATCACCGTCGACGAAAGCCACTGCATCTCGCAATGGGGCTACGACTTCCGTCCCGCCTACCTGAAGATAGCCGAAGTGCGCGACCTGCTGCCCGGTGTCCCCGTGCTGGCACTCACCGCTACCGCCACCCCCGAAGTGGTAAAGGACATACAGGCACGTCTCCACTTCCGCCGCGAAAACGTGTTCCGCATGAGTTTCGAACGCGAAAATCTGGCCTACATCGTCCGCCACACCGAGAACAAGACCGCCGAACTGCTGCACATCCTGCGCCGCATGGAGGGTAGCGCCATCGTCTACGTGCGCAACCGCCGCCGCACCCGCGAGACCGCCGAACTGCTGAACAACGAACATATCACCGCCGACTTCTATCACGCCGGACTGGACGACGCGGCCAAAGACATCCGACAGCACCGCTGGCAGACGGGCGAAAGCCGTGTCATGGTAGCCACCAACGCCTTCGGCATGGGCATCGACAAGCCTGACGTCCGTCTGGTCATCCACCTCGACCTGCCCGACTCCGTCGAAGCCTATTTTCAGGAAGCCGGTCGTGCCGGACGCGACGGACAGAAAGCCTATGCCGTCATCCTCTACGCCCGGTCCGACAAAGCCGCGCTGCGCAAACGCGTGCCCGATACCTTCCCCGAGAAAGACTACATCAAGGACGTTTACGAACACTTGCAGTACTACTACCAGATGGCAATGGGCGACGGGCAGGACTGTGTGCGCGAGTTCGACATCGAGGACTTCTGCCGCAAGTTCAAGTACTTCCCCGTGCCCGTGGACAGCGCCTTGAAGATACTGACCCAGGCCGGCTATCTGGAGTACACCGACGAACAGGACAACGCCTCGCGCCTGCTCTTCACCGTGCGACGCGACGAGCTGTACAAACTCCGCGGACTGGGCGACGAGACCGACCGTCTGATACAGATTATCCTCCGCTCGTATACAGGCCTGTTCACCGACTACGCCTTCATCAGCGAAGACTCGCTGGCCACGCGCACCGGCCTCACCCGCCGGCAAGTGTACGAAGCACTGATACGTCTGGCACAACTTCACATCGTCAGCTACATCCCGCAGAAAAAGATACCTTATATAATATATACGCGCGAGCGGATGGACATCAGCCAGATTCATATTCCCCCTTACGTCTACGAAGAACGGAAACGCCGCTACGAGGACCGCATCGAGTACATGCTGGAGTATGTTGAAAACGACCTGATATGCCGCAGCCGCATGCTGCTCTACTACTTCGGCGAAAAGAACGAGCACAACTGCGGACAGTGCGACACGTGCATCAGACTCCGCCACAAGAAAGGCTCTTTCGACGATGCGCCCGATCAGCTGCGCCAGTCCATCCTGCAACTGCTTGCCGAAGGTCCGTTACCTCCGTCGGCCATTACCGAAAGACTCAACATCAGTCGCGAAGATGCTACCGAGGCCCTGCAACAGTTGTTGGACGAGCAGCGTATCTTTGCCGTCAACGGTATGCTACAGCTACAACCCGGAACTACCGGAAAAGCCACCATCTGCCAATAGCTTTCCGGCCCTCCGCAAGCAAACTTACGACGCAAGCCTGCGAATCGGATGCAGAAACCTGACAATAAATTTTTATTTGCACCCGATTTGCACTATTTTTGTTTCACGAAAGAAACTGCCGTTCCTCCTTCTGCAAAGTTCCGAAGGCAGACAGCTGCAAGTTCCTCAGACGAAAGTGCCAGATCAAGAGGGCGTTTTCAAACATTGTAACACTTAAAAGCAAAGATAACCATGGGATTCTTCAAATCTTTTTTCTCCGGCAAGCCCGAAAACCCGGAAGCGGAAAAACAAAAAAACGACCAGAAAAACTTTGAGATATTCAAGTACGACGGAATGCGTGCCCAGCGCATGGGACGCACCGACTATGCCATCAAATGCTTTACCGAAGCCTTGAAGCTGCAGGACGACTTCGAAACCATGAGCTACCTGGCACAGGTCTACATCCAGACCAACCAGCTGGAAGAAGCACGCCGTCTGCTGGAAACCATGACCCAGCACGAAGCCAATCATACAGCCACCTACCTCACACTGGCCAACGTGTGCTACATGCTGGAAGACTATCCTGCCATGGCCGAAGCCGCACAGAAAGCCATCTCCATCGAAGAAGGCAACGCCATGGCTCACTATCTGCTGGGCAAGGCCAACAACGGACAGGGAGACGACCTGATGTGCATCGCCCACCTGACCAAAGCCATCGTACTGAAAGACGACTTCACCGAAGCCCGCCTGATGCGTGCCGAAGCCTTGACCAAAATGCACCAATACAAAGAGGCCATGGAAGACATCGAAGCCATCCTGACACAGAACGATGAGGACGAAAGTGCCCTCCTGTTGCGTGGCAAAATAAAAGAAGCCAACGGCGACGCTGACGATGCCGAAGCCGACTATACCCACGTCACCGAACTGAATCCTTTCAACGAACAGGGGTTCCTCTACCTGGGCCAACTGTACATCGGACAAAAGAAACTGACTGAAGCCATTGCCCTCTTCGACGAGGCCATCGACCTGAACCCCAACTTCGTGCAGGCCTATCACGAACGCGGCCGTGCCAAGCTGCTGAACGGCGACAAAGAAGGTGCCACCGAGGACATGAAAAAGGAACTCGAACTGAACCCCAAGGAAAGCGAAGCCTTCAACGGCCAGTACAATAACCAGCCCGGAGGTCGGCAGACGGACATATTGGGGCTGTAAGACCTGATTTTTTTCCCCAGTTAGCAAAAAATTTTTTCCTAACTGGGGAAATATTTTTCTCCAACTGGGAAAAAATATGCGCCCTACTGAGCCAACAGAATGAAGGTAAAGAAGAAACAAAGGGCATAAGCCCATTATCATAAAACTAACAGAAAAAAACGATGAGTAAAGAAAAGAACAACATTGCTATATTGGGAGCAGGAGGAATAGCTACCAAAATGGCTGCTACCTTGCAACAGATGAAGGATGTCAACTGTTACGCCGTTGCCGCACGCGACCTCCAACGCGCCCAGGCCTTTGCCAAAGAATGGGGCTTCAAACACGCCTACGGCTCGTACGAAGAAATGGTTGCCAACCCGGAAATCGACCTTGTATACGTAGCTACGCCGCATTCGCATCATTATGAACATGCCCGGCTCTGTATCCTGCACGGCAAAGCGGTTCTGTGCGAGAAAGCCTTTACTGCCAATGCCCGCGAAGCAGAAAGTCTGCTGCAACTGGCCAAAGAGCAACAGGTGTACATTGCCGAAGCCATCTGGACACGCTACATGCCTTTCTCGACCACTATACGCGAGCTGGCTCACAGCGGCATCATCGGCAAACCGGACATGCTTACAGCCAGCCTGGGCTATCCCGTCGCCAACAAGGAGCGCATAGCCAAACCCGAGCTGTGCGGAGGTGCCCTGCTCGACCTCGGTGTCTATCCCATCAACTTTGCACGCATGGTTTTCGATACCGACATCGCAGACATACAGTCGCACTGCGTGAAGAACGAATATGGCGTAGATATCCAGGAAAACATTTCTTTCCGCTATGCCGACGGCAAAATGGCAGCTCTACAAGCTACGGTGAGCTGCGCCAACAACCGCCAGGGCATCATCTCGGGCGATAAAGGATACATCATAGTAGACAACATCAACAACCCACACCAGGCAGCCATCTACAATGCAGACCACCAACTGGTGAAGATCTACGATTGCCCGCCCCAAATCAGCGGTTATGAGTACGAAGTACAGGCCTGCATCGATGACCTGCGCAAAGGAAAGCTGGAACCTACAGCCATGCCTCATGCCGAAACACTGGCCATCATGCGCCTGCTCGACCAGCTGCGGGCCGAATGGGGAGTTGTCTATCCGGCCGACCATGGTGCTACAATTTAAACAAGCGTATCCATGAAGAAACATTTACTGGCTTACACTCTTGCCTTGTGCTGCGGACTCTGCTCCTGCGGACAGGATATAATACCCGTGCGTGTCATGTCCTACAATGTGCACAACTGCATTGGGCTGGACAACGTTCGCGACTACAACCGTATAGCAGAAGTCATCAAGCAAGCTGATCCCGACGTAGTGGCTCTGCAGGAACTGGACAGCATGACTCAACGTAACAATGGTGTCTATGCCTTAAAAGAACTGGAAACATTCACCGGCATGCACGGTATTTTTGTATCTGCCATTCCCTTTCAAGGAGGAAGTTACGGCATCGGCTTGTTGTCCAAAGAACAGCCGTTGAGTTACAAAAAAACACCTATGCCCGGACGCGAAGAACAGCGAACCATGCTCGTGGCCGAATTTAAGGACTATGTGTTCTGCGCCACCCACTTATCGCTAACGCCCGAAGACCAACTGGCATCTGTACGGGAGATTCTGAAAGTAGTAGAAAAGTACCACAACAAACCAATACTGCTGGCAGGCGACATGAACTCCCGTCCCAATGAAAAGCCTCAGCAGGAACTGAATCGGCACTTCACCACACTGAGCGATACCACCGCATATACGTTCCCAGCCGACCGTCCCGACCACTGTATTGACTACATCTACGGGTATACCGCAAATGAATGTGACTTCAAGGTGTTGCAACAAAATGTCTTGCCAGAGGCCACTGCTTCGGACCACCGTCCCGTACAAGTGGACGTTCTGGAACTAAAAAAGTAATTTTGATACTCTTTTCAAAAAAAACATGGAATATTGTTTGCTTTTAAAAGAAAAGTATTACTTTTGCCCCGTAATCAAGAACAAAAAGAGAACAAAAGCATGAATCTGTTTACTTACGCATATTACTTCTTCTTTTACTTTTACTTTAGCAACAAAGTAGAGCGGGAGTTTGTATGTGTCAAGTGACAGTGACGCTTAAGAACTGAATTAAGAACTTAAAGTTAAAGATATGAATCCCGCTCCCATGTTTGGAAGCGGGATTTTTTGTTACAGTACAGACTTATGAAAAGAATAGCCATTCAGGGAACATTGGGTTCCTTCCACGACATTGCAGCCCACCGATACTTCGAAGGTGAAGACATCGAACTGATATGCTGCGCTACATTCGAGGACGTATTCAAGTCCATTCGCCAAGACAGCCAAGTGATTGGTATGCTGGCCATTGAAAACACCATTGCCGGAAGCCTGCTTCACAACAACGAACTGTTGCGACAGAGCGGCACGCAAATCATCGGCGAACACAAACTGCGCATCTCGCACAGCTTTGTCTGCCTGCCCGAAGAGGACTGGAACGACATCACCGAAGTCAACTCGCACCCCATCGCACTGATGCAGTGCCGCGATTTCCTCAGCCAGCATCCTAACATCAAAGTTGTGGAAGGCGAAGACACCGCCCGCAGTGCCGAAATCATCCAGAAGGAACACCTGAAAGGACACGCAGCTATCTGCTCGAAAGCAGCAGCCGAACTGTATGGCATGAAAGTATTGCAGGAAGGCATTGAGACAAACAAGCACAACTTCACCCGTTTCCTAGTAGTGGCCGACCCCTGGCAGGTAGACGAACTGAACCGCCACCGCTCGCACGAGGTGAACAAGGCAAGCATCGTATTCACCCTGCCTCACACCGAAGGAAGCCTGTCGCAAGTGTTGTCCATCCTGTCGTTCTACCGCATCAACCTGACGAAGATACAGTCGCTGCCCATCATCGGACGGGAATGGGAATACCAATTCTATGTAGACGTCGTGTTCGACAATGTACTGAAATACAAACAATCCATCGCGGCCATCACACCGCTGACCAAAGAACTTAAAATACTGGGAGAATATGAAGAAGGAAAATCTACACTGTGATACAGCTACGAGTAGTGAGCTACGAGCTACGAGTAATGGGTTACGAGCTACGAGTAATGGGTTACGAGCTACGAGTAAGGAGCTACAAGCTACGAGTTACAGGCCGGCGGACAGGTTGTCTTCCGTCAGCGAATACTACTTCTCGCGCAAGCTGAAGGAAGTGGCACAGATGAATGCCCAGGGAATGGACGTTATCAGTCTGGGTATCGGAAGCCCCGACATGCCGCCCTCCGAACAGACCATCCGCACCTTGTGCGAAGCTGCCCAGAACCCCGACGGTCACGGCTACATGCCCTATGTAGGCATCCCCGAACTGCGCTCGGCCTTTGCCGCATGGTACAAGCGCTGGTACGGCGTGGAACTGGACCCCAAGACCGAAATACAACCGCTGATCGGTTCGAAAGAAGGTATCCTGCACGTCACACTGGCTTTCGTCAACCCCGGCGAACAGGTACTGGTGCCCAATCCCGGCTACCCTACCTATACGTCACTAAGCAAAATTCTGGGAGCCGAAGTGGTGAACTACAACCTGCGCGAAGACAATGGCTGGATGCCCGACTGGGAACAGCTGGAAGCCATGGACACGAGCCGCGTCAAGCTGATGTGGACCAACTATCCCAACATGCCGACCGGCGCACCCGCCACGCCCGAGCTGTACGAACGTCTGGTTGACTTTGCCCGCCGCCGTGGCATCATCATCGTGAACGACAATCCCTACAGCTTCATCCTGAACGACCATCCGCTGAGCATCCTCAGCGTGCCGGGTGCCAAGGACTGCTGCATCGAATTCAACTCGATGAGCAAGAGCCACAACATGCCCGGCTGGCGTATCGGTATGCTAGCCTCGAACCCGCAATTCGTGCAATGGGTGCTGAAGGTAAAGAGCAACATCGACAGCGGTATGTTTCGCGCCATGCAGCTGGCCGCCGCCACTGCCCTCGACGCCGATGCCGACTGGTACGAAGGTAACAACTGCAACTACCGCAACCGCCGCCAACTGGCCGGAGAAATCATGCACACACTGGGCTGCACCTACGACGAACGTCAGGTAGGCATGTTCCTCTGGGGACGCATCCCCGACCGGTACAAGGATGTAGAAGAGCTGACCGAACGCGTGCTACACGAGGCCCGTGTCTTCATCACTCCCGGCTTCATTTTCGGCTCGAACGGTGCACGCTACATCCGCATTTCGCTCTGCTGCAAGGATGCCAAACTGGCGGAAGCATTGGAGAGAATAAAGAAAATGAAGAGTGAAGAATGAAGAACGAAGAATTTTAGACTGCTTCATTCGTAAACCACAGAAACAATTAATAAACATAAGAACCTACAATGATGAATCCGTAAGAACGAGAATGCCACCGCAGATAAATTCTTCATTCTTCATTCATCATGCTTAATTCAATCGTTATGGAACTCGAATTAGAAAAGATTGCCCTCCCGGGCGTCGACGACAAACGTCCTCTGGTGATTGCAGGTCCGTGCAGCGCCGAAACAGAAGAACAAGTAATGAACACTGCCAAACTACTGGCAGATAAGGGAATCAAAATATTCCGTGCCGGCATCTGGAAGCCGCGCACCAAACCCGGAGGCTTCGAAGGCATCGGCGTAGAAGGCCTGGCATGGCTCAAGGAAGTGAAGAAAGAAACAGGCATGTACGTCGCTACCGAAGTAGCTACCGCCAAACATGTATTCGAGGCACTGAAGGCCGGCATCGACATCCTGTGGATAGGCGCACGCACCACAGCCAACCCCTTTGCCATGCAGGAGATAGCCGACGCATTGCGCGGTGTGGACATTCCCGTGCTGGTGAAGAACCCCGTCAATCCCGACCTCGAACTGTGGATCGGTGCCCTGGAGCGCATCAACCAGGCCGGACTGAAACGTTTGGCAGCCATCCACCGCGGATTCTCGGCATACGATAAGCGGATTTATCGCAATCTGCCCCAGTGGCACATCCCCATCGAACTGCGCCGCCGCATCCCCAACCTGTCTATTCTGTGCGACCCCAGCCACATCGGCGGTAAGCGCGAACTCGTGGCACCGCTGTGTCAGCAGGCCATGGACCTGGGGTTCGACGGCCTCATCGTAGAGAGCCACTGCAATCCGGATGCTGCCTGGAGCGACGCCGCACAACAGGTGACGCCAGACATCCTGGACTACATACTGAACTTGCTCGTCATCCGCGAAACCAACCAGAGTACCGAAAACCTGGCCGAACTGCGCAAGCAGATTGACGAGTGCGACGACAACCTGATTCAGGAACTGGCCAAACGTATGCGAGTGGCTCGCGAAATAGGTACTTACAAGAAGGAGCACGGCATGACCATCCTTCAGACCGGCCGCTACAATGAAATCCTCGAAAAGCGCGGCTCGCAAGGTGCCCTCTGTGGTATGGATTCGGAATTCATCAAGAAAGTATTCGAAGCTATCCACGAGGAGAGTGTAAGGCAGCAGATGGAAATCATTAATAAATAAGGAGCCTCACCCCAACCCTCTCCCAAGGAGAGGGAGAAGGAAGAAGAATGCTCCGGCTGATAATACAACTGTACAACCATAAAATTATGTATAATGTCCGCCTCACTCTCCCCTCTCTTTGGGAGCAAAGTGAAAGAGTGAGGCCTTAAAACATCCCACTCGTCCCCTCTCCTTGGGAGAGGGGACGAGGGTGAGACTTATATTATGAGAATATTAATCCTCGGAGCCGGCAAGATGGGCTCCTTCTTCAACGACGTACTGAGTTTCCAGCACGAGACGGCCGTGTTCGACGTCAACCCGCACCAGTTGCGCTTCGTCTACAACACCTACCGCTTTACCACGCTGGACGAGATAAAAGAGTTTGAACCCGAGCTGGTGATCAACGCCGCCACGGTGAAATACACCCTCGACGCCTTCCGCCAGGTATTGCCCGTACTGCCCAAGGACTGCATCCTGAGCGACATCGCTTCGGTGAAAACCGGGTTGAAAAAATTCTATCAGGAAAGCGGCTTCCGCTACGTGTCCACCCACCCCATGTTCGGCCCCACGTTCGCCAGCCTCAACCACCTGAATACGGAGAACGCCATTATCATCACCGAAGGCGATCACTTGGGACGCATCTTCTTCAAGGACCTGTATCAGACGCTGAAGCTGAACATCTTCGAATACACCTTCGACGAGCACGACGAGACGGTGGCTTACTCGCTGTCCATCCCCTTCGTTTCGACTTTCGTCTTTGCAGCCGTGATGAAGCATCAGGAAGCACCGGGCACCACCTTCAAGAAGCACATGGCCATTGCTCAGGGACTGCTGAACGAAGACGACTACCTGCTGCAGGAAATCCTCTTCAACCCGCGCACGCCGGCACAGGTCGAGAATATCCGCGTCGAACTGAAGCAGCTGTTGGAAATCATCACCAACAAGGATGCCGAAGGCATGAAGAAATACCTGACAAAGATCCGCGAAAACATCAAGTAAAGCGGGTCCAGCAGACCGTTTGTGGGACACTTGTGTCGCTCGTCTGTATCACTTGCACGGCTCGCGAGCCGTACAAGTGTTGCTCGCAAGCCGTGCAAGTGTCCCACAACTGCCTTATAGACAGCCTTCTCCGAGGGGGCAAAAAAGAGGGAGAGCGCAACGAAACCAAGTGGTATCATCAGACTCCCCTCCTTCGGGAAGGAGGGGTGCCCAACGGGCGGGGTGGTAGGTTATCACAAAACATCGTATATCCATACTTTATGTTTTCACCTACCACCTCCCCCTATCGGGGACTCCTCCTTCCCGAAGGAGGAGAACTTAAGATACTTTTGTTTCGGTACGCTCTCCCTCAGCATTTCTTCATCGCCGTTTCCGGCTTGCGGAAGCGGGGTCAGTCTTCATCTTCCAGCGATTCGGTATACTCCAACTCGCCCTGGACAATGAAGAGAATCTCTTCGGGATCATATTCACCCATTTCATCCTTACGGGCCTCCTTGACGATGTAGTCCACAACCTTCTCCAGGTCGATGTCGATGTATCCCTCGTCGTCGGGAGTCGCATCCAGAATGCCGCTCTCCGAATAATACTCGTCAATCAAGTCGAGGAAATAATAGAACTCATCGTCGGAGAACTTCTCCTTCAGCTCTTGCGGCAGATAGTTTTTGATGTACTCGATGGTCTTCTCATCGTCTGCATCCTGTTTCAAGAAATCGTCTTCCAGTCCCATAATGTATGAATTTAGAGGTTTAACGTCAGTTGTCTGATACGAATATTACAGCAGTGCTTCGATTTTCGACACATAAGTCGGTTTCGCAGCCGAACCTACCTGCTTGTCCACCAGCTCGCCTCCCTTGAAAAAAAGTACGGTAGGGATACTGCGTATGCCAAATTCGACAGGCATGTCCGAGTTCTCGTCCACGTCGCACTTGCCGATGATTACCTTGCCTTCGTATTCGGCAGCCAGTTCCTCGATGATGGGAGCTACCATCTTGCAGGGTCCGCACCACGGAGCCCAGAAGTCTATCACTACCGGTTTGCCTTCGGCCAACAGTTCCTTGTAATTGTTGTCTGTAATTTCTAAAGCCATAGTTACAAATTATTTAATTAGTATTTAGTCTGTTAATTTTCAAGTCGATAAGTTTATCTGTCTGTGAGTTTGTTGAGTTTTTGAGTTTGTAAGTTGATAAGCTGTTGCCTTACCTCAAATTAACAGATCAATCACTTAAAAACCTAAAAACTCAGAAACTCAAAAACTCAAAAACTCAAAAACCCAAATGATATTACTGGTGGCAAAGATAGCTAATTTATCCGGAAGTCAAGCTCCGGACGTTCTTTTAAATAAGAAATTAACTCACGCCCGACCGACAACCTGACAGGCCTCGAAACGAGGTCGAGTGTCTGCTTCGTATCCGTGTCGCGCACCCTGAAGTACAGCTCCGTATTGCCCGGATGCTCCTTGGTCAGCTCGGCCAGTTCGGTGATGAGGGCCGTGTTGAGGGCATCCAGCGGGATGACGATGGTTATCTTGTTAATCAGTTTCTCCTTCACGTCGGGCAGCAGTTCCATCGAAGTGATTTTCAGCTCCAGTTCGTCCTGCCTCCATTGCTTGGGCTGGCAGCGCGCCCTGATGAAGAGGAAGGTACGCTCGCCCAGATACCCCTGATAGGTCACCCAGTCGTTGCCAAAGAAAGGCAGTTCGGCCGAACCCGAGTAGTCTTCAATCTTGGCGATGCCGTAAGGATTTCCGTTCTTGCTGATGCCACGGCGTACGGAAGTGACAATGCCGCCCATGGTGATTTCGCGCCCTACGAGCGAGGCTTTGTCGTCCAGTTCAGCCATGTGCGTGTTGCACACATGTTCCAGCACTACTGCATATTCGTCCAGCGGATGAGCCGACAGATAGATGCCCACCAGTTCGCGCTCACGGTTCAGGCGATCCAAGTCGCTCCACCGTTCGGCCGGCAGAATCTCGGGAGTGGCAATCTCCACCACATTCTCACCGCCGAACAGCGAATTGGCGGCTGCCGCCTTGTCCAGCTGATAGCGGTTGCCGTAACGCACCAGTGTGTCGATGAAGACTTCGTTCTTCGAGTTGACGGCAAAGTATTGTTCACGCTTCAGTTCGGGGAAGTTGTCGAAACCGCCCGCCAGTGCCAAACATTCGATGTTTTTCTTGTTGCAGGCATTCAGGTTGACGCGCTGCACAAAGTCGAAGATACCTTTGAAAGGCCCGCCTTTGGCACGTTCGTCCATGATGCTCTGCACGGCGCCTTCGCCCACACCCTTCACGGCACCCAGTCCGAAGCGGATGTTGCCTTCAGGGTTGACGGTGAACTTCAGATTACTTTCGTTTACATCCGGACCTAGCACCTGTATGCCCATTGCCTTGCATTCGTCCATCAGCTTGGTGATGGTGGTGATGTCCGACAAGCTTCGGCTCATCACAGCCGCCATGTATTCAGCAGGATAGTTGGCCTTCAGGTAGGCAGTCTGGTAAGCCACCCACGAGTAGCACGTGGCATGCGACTTGTTGAACGCATACGAAGCAAACTTCTCCCAGTCGGCCCATATCTTTTCGAGCACTTTCGGGTCGTGACCGTTTTTCTGTCCGCCGGAGATGAACTTCGGCTTCATGTGGTCCAGCTTGTCGCGCAGTTTCTTACCCATCGCCTTACGGAGTGCATCGGACTCACCACGGGTGAAGTCGGCCAGCAGACGCGACAACAACATCACCTGCTCCTGGTAGACGGTGATGCCGTACGTGTCCTTCAGATATTTCTCCATGATGGGAATATCGTATTCGATAGGCTTACGGCCCCACTTACGGTCGATGAAGTCGGGAATGTAGTCCATAGGTCCCGGACGATACAGGGCATTCATGGCGATGAGGTCCTCGAACGTACTGGGCTGCAACTCGCGCAGGTACTTCTGCATACCCGCCGACTCGAACTGGAAGGTTCCGATGGTACGACCGTCGCAATACAGCTGATAAGTGGCAGGGTCGGTAATCGAAATCTTGTCTATATCCAGCTTCAGTCCGCGGTGCAGGCGGATGTTCTCTACCGCCTCCTTGATGATGGACAGCGTCTTCAGACCGAGGAAGTCCATCTTGATAAGTCCCGTATCCTCGATGACGGAGCCTTCGTACTGGGTGACGAGCATCTTCTCGCCCGTTTCTTTGTCGTCGGCCGTGCTGACAGGCACCCAGTCGGTAATGTCGTCACGGCAGATGATGGTTCCGCACGCATGTACACCGGTTCCGCGCACATTGCCTTCGAGCATCTTGGCATATTTGATGGTTTCGCGCACCAGCGGGTCGGGCGATGCTTCGGCTGCCTGCAACTCGGGCACGTAGGCGATGGCATTGGGCAGGTTCAGTTTCTTGTCGGGAATCTTGTCGGGCACCAGCTTACACAGGCGGTCCGACTCGGACAGCGGCAGCTTCTCCACACGCGCCACGTCCTTGATGGCCATCTTCGTAGCCATCGTACCGTAGGTGATGATGTGAGCCACTTTTTCCTGTCCGTACTTCTCGGTCACCCAGCGCAGCACTTCGCCACGTCCGTCATCATCGAAGTCCACATCGATATCGGGCAAGGAGATACGGTCGGGATTGAGGAAACGCTCGAACAGCAAGTCATACTGGATAGGGTCGATTTTCGTGATACCCAGACAGTAGGCCACAGCCGAACCAGCCGCCGAACCACGTCCCGGACCAACGGAAACGCCCAGTTGGGTACGGGCAGCGTTGATAAAGTCCTGCACGATGAGGAAGTAGCCGGGGAAACCCATCGTCTTCATGATGTACAGCTCGAATACAAGCCGTTCCCTCACCTCCTCGCTCAACGGGTCGCCATACAGGCGTTTGGCGCCGTCGAAAGCCAGCTTGGCCAGATAGTCGGCTTCCAGCTTGATACGGTACAGCTTCTCGTAGCCACCCAAACGCTTGATTTTGGCTTTGGCAGCTTCTTCGTCGAGCACCACTTCACCATTCTCGTTGCGGGTGAACTCGTTGAAGAGATCTTCTTCGGTATATTTCTTGCGATATTCTTCTTCTGTGCCGAAGTCCTCGGGAATGGCAAAGGTCGGCATGATGGGAGGATGGTCGATAGAGTAGAATTCCACTTTATCGAGAATCTCCAACGTATTCGACAAGGCTTCGGGCACGTCCTCGAACAGGGCGTTCATTTCGGCCTTGGTCTTCATCCACTCCTGTTTGGTGTAGAGCATGCGGGTGGGGTCGTCCAGATCTTTGCCCGTACTAAGGCAGATCAGACGGTCGTGCGCCTCGGCGTTCTCTTCGTCCACAAAGTGAACATCGTTGGTACAGATCACTTTGATGTCATACTTTTTGGCGAACTCCAGCAGTTTGGCATTCACTTTCTGTTGCAACGGATAGGCTTCGTGATTGGCACGGGGCACCGTCGCCTTGTGCCGCTGAAGTTCCAGGTAGTAATCGTCGCCAAACAGATTCTTATACCAGCGGATGGCTTCCTCGGCCTCTTCCAGCCGGTCGTTGGTGATCTTCTTGGGCACCTCGCCTCCCAGGCAGGCCGAACAGACAATCAGTCCTTCGTGATACTTCTCCAGCTCGCTACGGTCGGTACGCGGACGCATGTAGTATCCTTTTGTCCAGGCACGCGACACCAGTTTGATCAGGTTGTGATATCCCTTCTCGTTCTTGGCCAGTACAATCAGGTGATAACCGCTCTGGTCCTGCTTACCTTCCTTCAGATCCATCGTACGGCGCGCCACGTACATCTCGCAGCCGATGATGGGTTTGAAGATGCGGCTTTCAGCCTCGGCTATCTTGGAACGGCAATCAGCCAGCGCTGCTTCTTTGTCCTCGCATTCCTCCTTGCCGCTCTCAATATCGGCCATTTTCTTCTTCAGGTCCTTGATTTCTCCTTTCGGCCCGCCATTCTTTTTGTTGACATAGTTGGTGAACTCCTTGATGCCGAACATATTTCCGTGGTCGGTCACAGCAATTCCCTTCATGCCATCCTTCATGGCCTTGTCTACCAGACGGCTGACACTGGCTTGTCCGTCAAGAAGCGAATACTGGGTATGAACGTGTAGATGAACAAAATCCTGCATACAAACATTCTTTTATATTGAACGCATAAAAGTACAATCAATGAAACATCTAACAAAAATATTCCCCTAAAAGTTATCAACACTTGCATTTCTGCTTGTTTTTTCTTGTTAGATTTTCAAAATAAGCCTATTTTTGCAGATAATTTTAGTATAAAATATAAACGAAGGTAAATGGTCCGACTAAAAAAACTTAAAAAGATACGTATTCACCGTGAAGGAACACACACATTGGTAGGCAGTTTTCTGTTGCTGCTCGTACTCAATGCCGGCTTGTATTTCGGACTGGAATGCAAAATACCCTTCTACATCGTTGCAACTATCAGCCTTATAGTATATGGTATACTGGTGAACTTCTTCCGCTGCCCGATCCGTCTGTTTGGCGGCGACACCGAAAAGGTAGTCGTAGCCCCGGCCGACGGCAAAGTAGTAGTGATTGAAGAAGTGGAAGAAACGGAATACTTTCACGACCGCCGTATCATGGTCTCTATCTTTATGAGCCTCGTCAACGTACATGCCAACTGGTACCCTGTAGACGGTACTGTCAAAAAGGTAGGCCACCAGAACGGCAAGTTCATGAAAGCCTGGCTGCCCAAGGCCAGCACCGACAACGAACGTTCGATGGTAGTGATTGAAACCCCCGAAGGCGTAGAAGTAATGGCACGCCAGATAGCCGGTGCCATGGCCCGACGCATTGTGACCTATGCCGAACCGGGCGAAGAATGCTACATCGACGAACACATGGGCTTCATCAAATTCGGTTCGCGCGTGGACGTATATCTCCCGCTGGGCACCGAAATCCTCGTCAAATTAGGACAACTGACTACCGGTAACCAGACCGTGATAGCCAAACTTAAATAAAACCAGTAACATCATGGCAAACCGCATTACCCGCCATATCCCCAACACGCTGACCTGCATGAACCTGTTCTCGGGCTGCACAGCCGGTGTGATGGCTTTCGAAGCACAGTACGGAATGGCACTTCTCTTCATCATCATCAGTGCCGTGTTCGACTTCTTCGACGGTATGGCCGCACGTGCACTCAATGCTCACTCCGTCATCGGGAAAGACCTGGATTCGCTGGCCGACGATGTCAGCTTCGGACTGGTTCCTTCGCTCATCGTCTTCTCGCTGTTCAAGGAAATGCACTATCCGGCTTATATGGAAGGAGTTGCAGCGTGGTTGCCGTATGCCGCTTTTCTGATAGCAGTGTTTTCGGCCCTGCGACTGGCAAAGTTCAACAACGACACACGCCAGACCACTTCCTTTATCGGCCTGCCCGTTCCTGCCAATGCCCTGTTTTGGGCTTCGCTGGTAGCCGGCTATCATCCGCTGCTCGTCAGCGAAAGTTTCCACCCGCTCTACCTGCTGGTACTGGTGTGCCTGTTCTCGTGGCTGCTGGTTTCGGAAATTCCCATGTTCTCGCTCAAGTTCAAGAATCTGTCATGGAAAGACAATAAAGTAAGTTTCAGCTTCCTGATACTTTGCGTTGTTTTCCTTGCCACGCTGCAAGTGAAAGGATTTGCCACCTGCATCGTGTGGTACATCTTCGTTTCGCTGCTGACAGGACGGAAGAAAGCGTGAACTTTACGTCTGGCACGGTTGTTGTAGTAGCAGTTGTATAAAGAAACAACTTAAATACTTCGATACACATGTTACATTTCATAGGATTCCTGTTCATACTCATCATAGCGATACTGCTCATCGGCCTCAGTATCATTGGCGGACTGGTGCGCAGCCTGTTCGGCTTCGGACGCAAGAAGACAGCTGGCCAGAACTACCACCGCGGTGGCTATTCGTTTGGCGGGAACAACCAACAGACTTCTTCGCGCACCAACAACGACGAAGGAATCAGCCCCGAAGAAGGGGAAATACACTTCAAACGCAAAAAGATTTTCACGAAAGACGACGGCGAATACGTCGACTTCGAGGAAGTAAAAGAATAATCCGGTACGCTTGTCAGCGCCGTTTGTTCAAGAAGAATTCTTTCATCAGCCGGGCACACTCGTCGGCCAGTACGCCTTGCGACACCTGCGTCTTGGGATGCAGTGCTTGAGGTGCATAGCGCTGATATCCTCTCTTTTCGTCCGCTGCTCCAAAGACCAGACGCCCAGTCTGTGCCCATCCGATAGCCCCTGCACACATCACGCACGGTTCTACCGTTACATACAGCGTACATTCGTTCAGGTACTTTCCGCCCAACGAAGAGGCAGCCGCTGTAATGGCCTGCATCTCGGCATGCGCGGTGACGTCGGTCAAGGTTTCTGTCAGGTTATAAGCACGTGCGATGATGCGGTCTTTACACACCACTACTGCACCAACCGGCACTTCTCCCCGCTCGGCAGCTTTCTGCGCTTCGGCCAGGGCCTGCTTCATGTAGTAAGTATCGTCCATAAGGAAATGAAGAATGAGGAATGAAGAATGAGAAATGAGGAACAAGAGGGAAATACTATCCGCTACCGCCGCATGTCATGTTCGCCAAACAGCGTGGGATAATCCTCGTCCATATTTTTATGGATAAAAGCGAGCACAGTCTCTCGCAGCCAACGTGATTTGTTCGTTATCTTGTACTTACGCAGATAACTATCCACAATCCGCAGCTCTTCCTCGCTCATCAGGCACACCATGCGTTGCATGCGTTTCGGTTCCTGAGGCGTGGACTTGGCACAGGTTCTATCTCGCTTTCTCATATTTCTCCTGCAAAATTAGCTTTACTTCTGTAAATACAAAGCAGAAAAAAGATTAATTTTGTAGGGGAAGAACCAAAAACTGAAAAAATGGCAGTGCACAATACCTTAGGCAAAGCCGGAGAAGACGCAGCCGTGAGTTACCTCGAAAAGAACGGCTACGAGATACTCCACCGCAACTGGCGCAAGAACCACCTGGAACTGGACATCGTAGCAACCAAGGATGGCGAACTGGTGGTGATAGAAGTAAAGACCCGCCGGAACACCGATTACAAGGAGCCGCACGAAGCTGTGGACTGGCAGAAGATACGCCACATCGTGGTAGCAGCCGACGCCTACATCAAGCACTTCGGCATCGATGCTCCTGTGCGATTCGACATCATCACTGCCGTAGGCGAAAAAGAGAACTTCCGTATCGAACACATCAAAGAAGCTTTTTACCCGCCCCTGTTCTGAAACGCAAGGGAATAACCATATTAATCATGAACATAGAAACCATCAGAAACTACTGCCTGGCAAAGAAAGGTACAACCGAAGGCTTTCCCTTCGGCGAGGGCATACTTGTCTTCAAAGTTATGGGAAAAATGGTGGCCTGCATCTGGTTGGAGAATCCCGAATGGATCACACTGAAATGTGAACCCGAATATGCCATCGAACTGAGGGAACATCACCCGGGCATCGAAGGAGCCTACCACTTCAACAAACGCCACTGGAATCAGGTATCACTGCGGGGCGACATCTCCGACCGCCTGATTCTGCAACTGATAGATCACTCTTACGAAGAAGTAATCAAGAAATTCAACCGTAAAACGCGTAACGAATATGAAAACATTGCCTGAGAACTTTACGTTTCCGATGATTGACGTCGACGAGACCGTATCGACCAATCAGTACCTGAGCCAATTGTGCAACGAACAGTCCGAGTCCGTTGCCGAGTACACAACCGTAACCGCCCAGTTCCAGTCGGCCGGCAAAGGGCAACGCGGCAACAGCTGGGAGTCGGAGAAAGGCAAGAACCTGCTGTTCAGCGTCGTCCTCTACCCAACCTTTCTGGAGCCGCGCCGACAGTTCATCCTGTCGCAGATAGCCTCTCTGGCCATCAAGGAAGAGCTGAACCGGTGGTCGAACGACTTCTTCATCAAATGGCCCAACGACATCTACTACCGCGAACAGAAGATTTGCGGCATGCTGATAGAGAACGAACTGACGGGACGCAGCATCAGCCGCTGTATCTGTGGCATCGGGCTGAACGTGAATCAGGAGATTTTCCGCAGCGACGCTCCCAACCCTGTCTCGCTGAAGCAAATCACCGGCAAGGAACAGAACCGTGAGGAGATACTGACGCACATACTGAAACGGATGAAAATCTACTACGAAGGACTGCGCATGGAAGATCCCCAAACCTACGCCGACGAAGTAAATGCCCGTTACGCCCGCTCGCTGTTCCGCCGCCGCGGCTACCACACGTACGAGGATGCCGACGGCCGTTTCCAGGCCCGCCTGCTGCGCGTCGAAGCGGACGGTCGCTTTGTGCTGGAAGACGAGAACGGGAAGGAACGCAGCTACCTGTTCAAGGAAGTGCAATACGTGCTGTAGGCACGAAACCGACAACGGGAAAAAGGGGAAACCGCCCAGCTCAGTCCTCAGTGGTAACCCCTACATATTGCTCTACCGCTACTTGCAGGTAGCAGGCGCGCTCCAAAGCCGGATAGCGGTCCTTATACTGCGCGGTACGGTCGAAGACAAAACAACGAAAATAGGGTGTCTGGTCGAGGTCACGGGTAGCGGGCGCAACTCCAGCGTTGCGTTCGCTCAGAAACAGTTCGTCGGAGACACTGCCGTTTTCCGACGAGAAACGTACGGGCGTAAAACTTTCGAAGAAGAAGCTGCGGGCAAAACCGTCGTCGGTACGTACATCGACCTGCAACGGCTCGTCGGGCACAACGACCTGTGCCGAAGCATCGAAGCTGTAATGTGAAGATCCGAGCACCAGCGTACCTTCGCTTTGGGCTTCATTCTTATAGACAAAGGCGTAACTTTCCAAAACGGCAGGTCCGGTCTGTGCCTCCAGCATTTCCTTTTCCAACGCCTTTTTTTCGTCATCGGTCAGGCCTTCGCCCTGCAACGACACGCGGTTGTCTATCACGGCATACTTATAGAACGGATAGCCTACCGACACAGACAACCAATAGTCACAGCCGCTTTCGTCGCGGATGATGACATTCGTCTTCCCCACTCCTATGGGACGAAGCAACAGCCGATTGCCCTCGCAACGAGCCTCTGCTACTGCATTATTGGAACTCTCCACACGGTATTCGCCTTGCCCGCCACGAATAAGCAGCACGCGTTCGGACGTTTCATAGCCCATCATCGTCATACGGGGGTTCTCGTTGTCGAACACGACGTCCGGGCTTTCATAAGTCAGTTCGATAGGCAGAACGCTGTCTTCGCTTTCGGAGCACGACGACAAACTGATGCTGAGCAGCGACAGAGAAAAGAGGAGAATTTTAGCGAGATTTTTCATGCTGATCATTTTTTACACACCTAATACAGTTTCTATCTTCGTTATTACAGTTACAGTTCTATAGCTCTTCAATTCGAGCATTCTACTGTACGATAAGACAAAGGTAACAAACTGATTTCATTTTCAAAAGAACGCGGATGCCAGTTTTGCAAGTTTTTTTTCCCAGTTAGGAAAAAATTATTTCCCAGTTAGAAAAAAAATTTTTCCTAACTAGGGAAAAAACAGGCCGTTTCTACAGCCGTGATGAGTGCAAGAGCCTGTCGGGTGAAGTTTCACCGCAAGCATTTGAATATAAACGAATTGTGGTGAATGATGGATACGCGGACTACACGGACGAGGCGGATGAACGCGGATTTAATTATTAATTTTTCATTTTCTCCTTTTTATCCATGCTTATCCGTGTTCGTCCGTCCCTCTCCGCGTCGTCCGCGTATCCATCCTTCACCCGTTTTTCATTTTTCATTATTCACTTTTCATTCGTAACTACCTACTTTAGCAGTGTAACATCAATAGTAATTCAACGTAACAAGCAATGTTCACGAATAATACAAGTACGGCTCGCGAGCCGTGCAAGTGTTGCTCGCGAGCCATGCAAGTGTTGTTCGCAGTCGAAGCCTATTCCGCCCGAAGCAGGACTTCGGCTCCCTGAAGCAAAGGCGAAGTGAAACGGATGCGCACGTCGCCCTTCTGCCCCGTAGTCTGCACGTAAGCCAGCAGACGGCCTTGGAATACGCGGCGATGGCGGGCGGTGTAGTCGCTCATGTCGCTGTTGTTCGAGTTTTCAAGTCCCAGGAGACGTGCCGGACCCTCGATGGCGCAACGAATATCGTTGTCGGCCAGCTTCACCACGATGCCTTGTTCGTCGACCACTTCTACCGTCAGATGGGCCGTAGCACGGTCGGCCGACAGCGACGTGCGGTCGGCACTGACACGGATGGCATACGGACGGCCCGACGAACGGATGCTATAGGACGACAGCACCTGGCCCGCCTCGTCGCAGCCTTCGGCACGCAGTTCGCCTGCCTGATAGGGAATGTCCCAATGGATGATGCCGCTTTGCGGGTCGTAAGGTTTCAGCACCCCCACTTCCTTGCCGTCGAGCAACAGGCGTGCCTGCGGAGCATTGGTATAACACACCACGCGCACCATCTGCCCCGGTTCGTAGTTCCAGATGTCCCAAGCATCGGGCGACAGATAGTCGGCCTTGGGATAGGTGCCGATGTAGGTCACCGGATGTTCGCACCACAGCGAAGCACGATGATGTCCGCGAGGCTTCGGAAGACTGGAAAAATCAAGCAATCCGGTTCCCAATCCACGGGAAGGCCATGCACCGGCCTCACCCAGATAGTCGGTACCGGTCCAGATGAACTGACCGAATATGAAGTCTTTATTCTTCACAGCATACCAAGCATCAATGCCCGAACCCGTCTCGCTGCCGTAGATGACACGGTCGGGGTATGTGGCGTGGTCTTCATCATAACGGTTTTCGGTGTAGTTGTAGCCCACCACGTCGACAGCTTCGGGATAAGCCGTCTGGTTGGACATCACCACACCAGCCAAAGCACCTGTCACCGGACGGCTTGTGTCCACCGCCCTCACACAAGCAGCCAGCCGCTGCGCAATGACGCCGATACGCATGGCATCGGGGGCATCCGGCTTGTAACCACCAAACATGGGCTGATTAATGGTACTTCCATCCAATATCGGATGTGAATAAGGATCGTTCGGATAGTCCACCTCATTACCTATGCTCCACAGGAAAACGGAAGGATGATTGCGGTCACGCCGTACCATGTCCGTCACATCGCGCTCAATCCATTCTTCGAAGAAGTCGAACGAACCTTGGAAAACCGGTTCTCCCTTATTCCAACCTTTTACCCATTTCCGCTTGGGAAACTCCCACTCGTCCGAAGCCTCATCCATTACAAGCAGGCCAAGACGGTCGCACAAATCGTACACAACAGGAGCCTGCGGGTTATGGCTCAGGCGGATAGCATTGGCACCTAAATATTGCTTAATATTGAGCAGACGACGTTCCCACACTTCGGGCGGTACTACGGCACCCAGCACACCGGCATCGTGGTGCAGGCAGACGCCTTTCACCTTCATCCAGCGGCCATTCAGCGCAAATCCTTTGTCAGGGTCGAACTCCAGCGTACGCAGTCCGACTTTCGTTTCGCTGCCGTCCAGACGTTTGCCGTCAGACAGCAATTCCGTTTTCAACGTATATAAATAAGGTGTATCAAGGTTCCACCGATTAGGACGGTTCACCCGTAAGGTTAACGTCTGTTTGGAAAACCCAACCTTACCGTCAGTCACGCGTCCGGAAGTCTGAGCCACACAACGGCCTTCGGCATCGAACAAAGCAGTCCGCACTTCCATCCGTCCTGTGGCCTCCACATGCTTTTCCACCTCCACGTCAACGGCAATCACCGCCCTGCGATCGGTCAGCGAAACGGCATGCCAGCCAATGCCCCATTGTGCAAAATGAACCTCTGGAGCCGACACCATCCACACGTCGCGATAGATGCCCGACCCCGTGTACCAGCGCGAATCGGCCGACCGGCTGTGGTCCACGCGTACCGCCAGCACGTTGTCGCCTTCCTTCAGATAAGGAGTCAGGTCGTACATGAAGGAAATGTAACCGTTCGGACGCTTGCCCAGCAGATGCCCGTTCAGATAGACTTCGCTGCGGTTGTATACACCCTCGAAGTAGATGTAATGACGTGCCGCATCGTCGTCGATACGGAAATGCTTGCGATACCAGCCCACGCCTCCGGGCAGATAGCCGGTACAACTGGCCAGCGAAGGTGACAAATGATGTTCAACCGACCAGTCGTGAGGCAAATCGAGCCTGCGCCAGCGGGCGTCATCGTAGTCGGTAGAGGACATCAACGAATCGTCGGAGAGCGTGAACAGCCATCCGTCGTTAAACTTACCGGCTTTGCCAAAGGATACCTGGGCAGCGGCCGGAATCACTGGAGCCCAAACAAAGAACAGCCCCAGCAGCAAAGTAATCAGCCTGTTTTTCATGATAAAGAAAAATCGTTTAATCGTATTCTATAATACAAAGATATAAAACTTCCATCGGCAAAATAAAAGAGGGTGAGTCAAAACAAAAGTATCTGAAACTCTCCTCCTTCCAGAAGGAGAGGAGTTTAAATAATACTTCTTAATTTTGACTCGCCCTCTGCTGTATACTCAGAGCCTTCCGGCAGAACGTCTGCCTTTAGAATCCGTAAGCGTAGATTTCGCTGAGCGAAGCATTGTTGCCACGGTAGCTGGCTTCGATTACGACCTTAAAGTAGCGTCCTTCGGTCGGAATCACACCAAACGTCTGGGCAGTCATTACCTGCTGCATGGAGAAGCTGCCTACTTCGGTCCACTCTTCCTTATCGGAGCTGACGTAGAACTTACCGTAAGCGGTATCCATATAGCTGTCGTGCTGGCGCTGAACCAAAGCAAACTGCGAGAAAGTATGCTCGGACTTCGTGTCAACAATGATTTCGTAAGGCATACCCGGATTGACTCCACTATTCCACATAGAATGCCAGTAAGTGCCTAAATCACCATCGAGAGCACAATCAGCTTTACCGCTTGGAAGCTCACCTACAAGCTCTTCCGTATTGGCTTCGGCAGTCCAGCCGGTACGATCCAGTTCGGGAGCCATGATGCGGATAGCCAGCGGATAAACGGCATTGCTAGACGAAATGGAGAACTGCGAAACGCTTTCGATGCGGATAGGCAACATGTAGTCACCCGGTTCCAATGCACTGGCGCTCACGGCAACCGAGATGCTCGAATTGGTGATACCTGCAGCCAGCGTTACCGACTCGGGAACGGTATAGGTTCCTTCGGGCAGCATCTGATAAACGGTACCGTTTTCTTCGTTGTACTCAGCTATGTAGGCTTCATCTACCACCAACTGGCCTGTAATGTCCCACTTGTTGTCGGTATCGAGTCCGATACCAATGTTCTTGTTAAGATCCGGTGCCGAACCGTAATTGTATTGGTCGACAGTTACTGATGTACTGGTAAAGCCCAGTGCCGGCATAATAACATCCATAATCTGCAAGAACAGTTCATCCTTATTGGCATTGATAGAGTCGCTCTCACTGGTCACATGCAGAGGCAACACCCATACCGACTCAGGATCGGTCGCCATCAACGCTTTCACCTGTTGTGGCTTCAGCGCGATGTCTACCAGTTTGTAACGGTCGTCGACCGAGAAATCCAGATGAGTAGTGCCAAGCGAGTAGCAGTCGGTACTCAGCACTTTGTAGCTGACACCTTCCAACTGACTGTATTCGTTGTCCACTTCTTCCTGCGACAGGACATTGACATCGACCGAAGCCGTCTGATAAGGGTCACTGCCCGCCTTGAACACCGAGAAGGAGTACGTATTATCTTCCTCCGTATCGAACAGGGTAAGTTCCTGCTTGCCACTGTTGTTCACGTAAAGAATCTTATGATATTCCGCCGGAACCAGATTCTCCAGATCGTATTCCGACTCGTTGCAGGCTGCCAACAGAAGCAATCCGCCTGCCAACCATATATTTTTAATTTTCATAGAATGTGTTGTTTATAGTAAGACGATTAATATCCCGGAGCCTGTACCATCTGCGGGTTGCTGTAAAGTTCATCATAATCACTTCTCGACCATACAGGAAGCAGATATTGCTTGGTATCCCATTTGAAAGGCTGGTCGATGAGCATCGGAGTATTGAACTCCTCGAAAGTCGGATTCAGCGTCAGACCGTTCAGGGCAAAGCGTGTACCCGCTTTCAGTTTGTCGGGAGCAATCGCCCAACGACGCAGGTCGTAGTAACGGTGTCCTTCTTCAAACAGTTCCACGAAACGTTCGTTGCGAACCCAGTCCATCAGGCTCATTTCCAAAAGATCGGCCGACGTCAGGTCTCTGATACCGGCACGTTTGCGGATGATATTCAGATTGTTCAAAGCCTCACCTTCCTGATTCAGAGCAGCGTAGCATTCGGCCAGGTTCAAGTACAACTCAGCCATACGGATGTACGGACGACGGGCAGCAGCATGATTGGTCGAACCGCTCGTTGTGTAGTTGATAGCCGGATCGATGAACTTCTTCGAAAGGTAACCGGTTCCTGAGATATTACGCGAATCGGAAGCACGCCAACCATTGGTATTCGTGTTCTTAAAGTTCAACCACAGCGGGTTTCCGTTGTTAATCTTCTTGGCATATTCGCATCCGTCGTAGGCAATCCAGGCATAGAAACGGGCTTCGCGCTTGGCATTCAACTTGATAATATCGTTCTTGACATCTTCACCATCCAAATCGGTTGTAAGCGACGGGCTGGAAGCTCCTTCATAGAAACGCGTATACCACTCGCTCTGCGGGAAGAAGTCAGGATCGTCCTCGGGCAATTCACCATTCTCGGTATAGAAATGCTGTACAGTGTACAAAGTCGGTGCAAATCCAGACCAACCACCGTTCCAGCTTCCGTCACTTTTCTTCACTACACGGTTCGGCAGACGGGCTGTGGTAGCTTCACCACTGTTGGTTCCGTCAGAGTCGATACGTTGGCCCCAAATCAGTTCCTTGTTATTGTCGCCCTCGGTAGCAGTTACCAGATACTGGAACATACGGACACGCTGTTTGAACAGGATGTTCTCTTCCGTATCTTCTTCACGTCCCGGAATGAACGGCAAGTCGATGCCGTCACGTTCTGCCTTCTCATTGGCTGTTTCAATATCAAAAAGTTGGTAACCGGCAGCCTGAGCAGCACTCAAAGCTTCCTGACAGGCAGTCAGCGCACGCGTCCACTTCGTTTCATCATAAGAAGAGCTGACCAGTTCGTAACCGTAGCCCGGAGTCTCGTAATTGGTATTCTTCCAACTCGGTGTAGGGAATGAACCGTTCCATAACGGAGAAGCTGCATACAACAGTACACGAGCTTTCAGACACTTGGCGATGGTAGAAGTTGCACGTCCCAGGTCAGCCGTTTCGCGAACAGCAGGAAGTACGGCAGCTGCATCGTCCAGCTTCTGAACAATCCAGTCCACACAATAATCGAAATGAGAACGTCCCGGAATCTCTTCGTTCGTAATGTTCGGATCTACTTTTTCAGGAATAATCGGACACGGACCAAAAGCCTGCAAGACACGGAAATGGTAGTAAGCCTCCAGGAAGTAACACTCAGCCTTATACTGAGCCTTATCCTCCTCGGTCACACCCGTCGGTTGCAGTTCGTCAATCAGACTGAGGAAATGATGAACATAACCAATCCAGTTGTAGCTGGGAGTCCAAATGTTGAAATCGTCCGAAGTCTGACTACCGTTCCACACTTTGTAATAAGAAGGTGATATTGTTCCCCAAGCCATTTGCTGACCGTACATATCCCAATCCTTCGGGAAGATTACTTCATCGGCCGACAATTCGTAAGCCTTGAAGTCGTAAACCTGACAACGGGGTACATAACCGTAACAAGTGTACAGGAAGCTTAAGGTAGCAGCCTCATCTTTCATCGTATCGTCGAAGTCGGCCTGTGCAGGCGGAATGACATCCAGATAGTTGCACGAAGTGAGCAGGCAGCACGGTATCAGTAAAGCCTGCGTTATATGGGTTATTTTCTTTAGAAGTTTCATATCTTTATATACAATGTAAGTTAAACCAACTTTTTTAGAATGTAAACTGAACACCTAAGTTAAATGTACGTTGCAACGGATAGGAGTTCCAGTCAAGTTCAGGATCCCACAACTTAAAGGGACTGAATACAGCCAGATTATCACCGCTGAAGTAAACACGACACATCGGGAAGCGGTAACCGATTTCGAGTGTCTTAAAGCGCAGGAAGTTACCATTGCGCAACCAGTAAGAGCTAGGCTGAATGTTGTTGTTGATGTCGGCACTTGTGATACCCAGACGCGGATAAGCAGCATTCGGGTTGGGGTTGTCTACCGACCAATGATCATCGGCAATCCACTGCATCAGGTTTCGTTCCAGACTTTCTACGTTCGATCCGTCACCACCACCCGACAAGAAGGGAGCATAACCACTGTTGATCATAATCTTACGTTTAGCCGATCCGTTAAAGAATACGCCGAAATCGAACTTCTTATACGAAACGTTCAGTCCGAAACCGTACTGTATGCGGGGGATTTCATCGTAAGGCGACAACATGACCTGGTCTTCAGTCGTAATCTGTCCGTCGCCGTTCACGTCACGATACTTGATATCGCCCGGCATGATATTAGCACCCAGCTGTGACTGGTCGGCCCAGTTGTCTATTTCCTCCTGACTTGAGAACAAGCCTTCGGCAATGTAACCTGTCTGTACGTTCAGCGGTTTCCCAGTCTTAGTCTGCCATACATACGGATATTCAGGTTCGTCTACATACTTATATTCGTTCTGGTTATAAGTGAAGTTTCCACGGAAATCTACCGTCCAGTCTTTACCGAACTGTTTAGTCCAGTTGACGCTTAATTCCACACCTTGATTCACTACTTCACCAATATTACTCCAAGGTACCGAACCCCAATATCCCAACAGATTAGGCCATGAAGAACGAGCCATCAGAATACGGTCACGAAGGTCGTGGAAATAATCAAATGTGATGTTCACCTGATTCTGAATTGACATATCCACACCGATATCAAACTTCTTTACGTGTTCCCAACCGGCATTTTCAACAGCCAATACATAGAAGGCAGGACCGCTACGGAAAGTTTCGTTGGTAGGCAGACCCGTCCAGAAATTATGTCCGGCACCGATGCTGATGTTATTTTGGTACAAGAAGTGAGGAGCACTTCCGTTAAACTGGTCACTACCTACCAGACCGTAAGATGCTCTGATCTTGAAGTGATTGATATACTGAGAAATCGGTTCCCAGAATTTTTCTGCACTTGCCACCCAACCGATAGAAGCTGCAGGGAAGAACTCGAAACGCTCGCCGGCGGCCAGACGTTCGGAACCGTTGTAACCAAAGTTGAACTCAAACAGATACTTGTTGGCATAGTCGTAAGTCAGACGGCCGGAATAACCCTGATTACGGTTAGGCAATACATCACTACGATATTCACGCATCATGTACATCAACATCGCCGACAGGTTATGTTCACCGAAACTGCGCTTCCAGTCGGCACGAACATCAAAGTAAAATGTCTGATCGGCCGATTTGGTGACTCCGGACTGGCTAACATAGTCAGTACCTGTTTGCAGCAGTTCCAGGTCATAAGTATCTGTAGCCGGATCATAAGAACCATCTTTTACTCTATAATAATAAGGTGTCAGTGAACGGGAATAATAAGACTGAGACCAGTTCTTAAAATTCACCAATGCCTTCACACTCAAACCTTCTGTAATAAAACTCAAATCTTGAGTCAAATTCAGCGAAGTGTTCAATGTGTTATAGTTGGTTTCCTTGAATGAACTCATCATATAAGCATAAGGGTTCGTACCATACACACCCGATTTTACTTCTGCATTACCAAAATAGATGTGCTCATCATCACCGGGGAAATAAGCAGGGAATGAAACGGGATTGGCAGACATAACAGCCTTATACAAATCGGAAGTTGAATAGTTAGGACCTTTTTGGTTACCGATCTGAGCCATCATGCGCAAGTCGACCGTCGTGGTATTGGTCAGCTTATACGAAATATTATTCTGGAAGTTATATTCCCAGTTATTAATGTTCGGATTGTAGTAATAATCAGTCGGAGCATCCAGCAAACCGGTATCGTGATTGGCCTGTAAACTTAAATAATAAGATACACGCGATCCACCACCCTGAACATTGATATTGGCACGCTGGTTATAGTTACCATCCCTGAACAGCAGGTCGTACCAGTCCACATCGGGATAGACATACGGATTCGTACCGTTGGCCGTATTCTGTATCTGCTCTTCCGTATAACGGGGAGAAGTAATGGTTGTAGCACTTCTTGCCTGTGCAGCTTCGTTATAAGTACGCATATAAGTAGCACCGTCGGCAAATTCTACAACATTCATCGGCTTGAAATAAGAAGCTTCCAAAGATACGTTTACCGTAGCTTTCGTATTCTCAGCACCCTTCTTGGTAGTAACCAACATGACACCGTTCGCACCACGGTTACCATAAATAGCTGTAGCCGAAGCATCCTTCAACAAGGAGAAACTCTCGATAGACTCCGCCGGAATACGGTTCAGGTCAGTTGATGAAATTTCCACACCGTCCAACAGAATCAGCGGAGTAGCTACACCACCAAAGGTATTGATACCACGAATATAGAATTCAGAAGCAGATCCCGGCTCACCGCTATTGGTCATCGAAATGATACCCGACAACTTACCGGCCAAAGCATTGGTCAGTGAAGATGACGGAGCCTTCAGAGTAGCACCCTTAACGGTAGTAATAGAACCTGTAACTGATACTTTCTTCTGAGTACCTTGTCCTACAACAACAACTTCGTCCAGCACTTCGTTGTCCGACTCCATTTTAATGGTCATGACACCCAGATCGCCAACAACCAGTTCTTGCGATTTATAACCGATATAAGAAACCAAAAGTTCCGATTTGCTGGTAACTTCGATAGAGAACTTACCATCTATATCGGTAATGGTTCCCGTATCCGTTCCTTTCAACTGGATGTTTACACCAATCAACGCTTCACCGGTCGAAGCGTCGACTACAGTACCAAGCAGTGTACGCTTGGGATTTGTCGTACTCTGAGTGACCCCCTGTACGGAAAGATCACCCGAACCAGCAACTGCAACAAGAGGATTACCGCTAATGAAACCAGCACAAAGGAGCAGGCTCATTACCAGTTTTCGATTGTTTTTCATTAGTTCTGAATCCATTTGCTAATAGATTAAAGTTAATATAAAAATTGATATTATTTTGGAATACAAAATTATCCCACAGAGCACGAAAAAGCAACTCGAAATCGTGATTTGGACATATACAAATCATTCAAAATATGTTCTAAACATGCCCTGTAGGCTATTCTGAGCGTTATAAGCTTCATTTTCCGACCAAAACAACGCCTCCTTGCGGAAGAATGTCGAGCTGGACTTTTTTATCAGCTTTTACTTTCAGTGACTCACACATCGGTTGCTGTTTTTTGTCATCCTTGTAGCAAGAAACTGTTTTGCCGGACAACATAGGCAAGTCTACCTTCAGCTTCAACGGCTCTTGGGTGGCATTGATACCAGCCACGTACCACGTATCACCATGACGGCGTGCCAGAACGACATACTTGCCCGGATAACCGTCGATGAAGCGAACTTCGTCCCACGTAGTAGGCACCTGCTTCATAAAGTCGATGCACAGCTGCGGAGCATCGGTCAGATTGTTGGGAGCCAGTGCAAAGTTCTGGATCGGATTCTGGAACAGTACGGCAGTAGCCAGTTGGAAGACATCGGTCGTGCGACGGGTAGTACCGCCGTCGTTACCACGATTCAGACGTTTGTTGAGGAACGTACCGCCAAACTCCATGCAGCCTACCGTGTTGCGGATAAACGGATGCAAACAGGCATTAAATGCCTCGTTATCGCAGAAATGTTGGTTGAATATCAGATTCTCAGAAGCCAGTACCGCTTCGCTACCCACATAGTTGGGATACATGCGTTCCCATCCGCGTGGCAAAGTACATCCGTGGAAGATAACCATCAGTCCGTGGTCGTCGGCGTCGCTCAATATATCTTCGTACAAGCGCATCGTTTCTTGCTTGTCACCACCAAAGAAGTCCACTTTGATACCTTTTACACCCAACTTCTGCATCCAGCTCATCTCCTGCTTACGGATAATGGCATTATCCATTTTGTTGATAGGGCTTTGTTCGATGTCGTTCCAATAACCGCTGGAACTATACCACAAGAAGATTCCTATTCCTTTGCTACGGGCATACTCCACCAGCTTTTCCATCTTCTGATATCCCATATTGTTATCCCACCAACTGTCTACCAATACGTACTCATATCCTAACGCCGCAGCCAAATCGACATATTTCACCTGATCGTCGAAGTTCGAGCTGTCATCCTGCCACAGAATCCAGCTCCACGTACTGCGTCCCATGCGATAATCTTGCTTCGTAGTGTAACGGGGTTCTACTACGTCCCAAGAAACAGTTGTTTCAACGATAGGTTTCAGGCTTTCGCCTACAGTAATCGTACGCCAAGGGGTACTACCAGGTAAAGCAAACGCCGGCTCTACTGTACCATTGCCGTTGTTCTCCTCGGGCATAGGGAACGCTATACGGTATAAGCCGTTCTCGGCATCACTGAGGTGAGACGCACAATAGCGACTGTCCACACCGGTTTCGCTGACCAATACCCAACCTTCGTCGCCCACACGGAACAGACAGGGGAAAGTATATCCATGGCCATATTGCGAACGGTCGCTCATGGGCGCATCTACTTTATATTCTTCTTCGTAACTGGGTTTCGTCCGCTTCCAGCCAATCATGGCATCGCTTTGCGGACACAAGAATGTAGTAGTCTGTTCCGGAAAATGGAAGCCGGTGGCTTCGGACATGACACGCACACTTCCTGTGCCGTGCTGACGAGGTAAAGAATAACGAAGTGCTACATCATTGTTGCTGACACGAAAGGTGACAGCCATCTGCCTGCCTTCGGCATTCGTCAGATGACAAGTCAGTTCATTAGCTTGATAATGAATGTGCGACGCTTTGATACGCGACTGTTCGTAGACTGTATCAATGGAATGAATCTCGTGACGCTCCAGTTTCAGGCCTTTCACAAAACTTCCCATGTTGGTTTCAAGTCCCAAAGGAGAATTCGCCAACATTGTTTTTCCATCGTACACGACCGAATAAGCAAGCCCACCGTCGGTCTGACAGTCAAAAGCAACTTGCAACCTCTGATCCGGTCCGCTTACCGTTACATCCTGAGCGGCAACCGAACAGGCATTCAGCAGTAATAATAATGCTAACTGATTTACATTTTTCATGGTAAACTATTTAATTAATTATGAATCGGGGTTAAAAGAAAGAATGAATCATATTCTTCAAATCGGGTGCAAATATATCCTACAGCAAACGAATGAGACACTCGAAATCGTGCAATGAATGAATACAAATCGGTCAATGAACGATCCGTATACACGAACTAACGAATTTATTTGTATTTTTGGCTGACTGAACAAGAAGTGCATGTAACAATGAAAAAAGTCTTATTCACCTTATGTATCCTGCTGCCACTTACTGCAACAGCGCAACCTTATATTATAAAACATCTAGGCATCAAGCAAGGATTGTCCAACAACCACGTCGTAAGCATCGCTCAAGATAAAAGGGGCGTATTATGGTTTGCGACGGAAGAAGGATTGAACCAATTTGACGGTGTCAACTTCTCTTCCTATTATAAAGAAGAAAACAACAGCCGACAAAGCCTTGCCGGCAACGAGTTGAACTGTGTACTTGACGATCCTCAGGATTCCATACTCTGGATAGGAACACAACGCAACGGACTGAATGCATACAATTATGCCCAAAACACCTTTACCGTCTACCAGCACGATCCCAACAATCCGGAAAGTCTTATCACAAACGACATAACCCGCATTATAGCTGCCAATGACAGCAATCTCTTCATCAGTACCTATTGGAGCGGCATTGAGTATCTGGATAAAAAGACCGGTAAATTCACCCACTACAATTCGCAAACCGTACCCGGCTTTCCCTGTAACGGTATTTGGGCCATTGAGAAAGGAGAAGATGGAATCCTTTATGTCGGCCATGCTGAAAACGGATTCAGTATCTTGTCTACCAAAGAGAAAACTATCAAAAACTTCACCCACGACCCCAACGACGCCAACAGTTTGCCTTCCAACGAAGTAGGAAGCATATGCAGAGACCGCAACGGAAACATCTGGGTAGGAACAGGAAAAGGACTTGCCTTATTCAATCCGGAAGCAGAAAAGTTCATCCGCTTCAACGATAAAGACAAAAATCTTTCGCACCGCATACACGACATAAAACAGCTGAACGACAACCAGCTGTGGATAGCCATGGAGTTCGGTGGAATTGCCATAATGGACCTCTCACAGCACATGTTCCATGCGCCCGATCACAGTAATCTGACAATTATCAAAGAAGAAAACAACGAGTATGGCTTGTCCAAAGCAACCATCCGCTGCCTGTTTCAAGATACATACAACAATGTATGGGCCGGCTCTTACGGCGGGGGAATCAACTTCATCAACCGCAGCCAGCCATTATTCTCCGTATACAAGTATTCTCCTTTCCCTTACACGGATAACCACCTGACCAGTAAAATTGTGTCAAGTGTCTGTGCCGATCGTCAAGGTAATCTATGGATAGGTATGGACGAAGGCGAAATCGACTTGTTCAGAAAGGGAAAACAGGTAGATTGCTATAACAGCCGGAACAAGAATTTGTCCGGTGCACCCATACAGGCATCTCTGTGCGATTCGAAAGGAGGACTATGGTTCGGCCTTTTTTATGGAGGCATCCTCTACTACAATGCAGAAATCCGCAACTTCAAACAGATACTCCCGCCTGCACAAAGTCATGTCGATGTCAGAGCTTTCCACGAGGACAAAGAAGGGAATATATGGACCAGCACCAGCGAAGGCATTTACCAGATTGACCGCAATACACACAAGATAAAAGCACACTACGGCTCGACAAACGATCTGGTACGGTGCATTGTAAAGGACTCGGAAGGACAGCTTTGGGTAGGCTACTTCGGAGGCGGGCTAACAATATTTGACGAATCATTCAATCCCATAGCTTCTTTCAACGTAGCCGGCCAGTTTCCGTCGAACACCCTCAATGCTCTTTACGAAGACAGTAAAGGCCGCATGTGGGCTGCCACCGGCGACGGACTGGTATGTTTTCCTTCACTGAAAAAGCGGGATTACAAAGTATACAGACGCGAAGACGGACTGGTTAATACACACATTCAGGCCATCAACGAAGACAAAGAGGGCAATATCTGGTTCAGCACCAACAAAGGCATCAGCTGCCTGTGCAACAATGGAGACACCCTGTACAATTACGACCAGCACGATAACCTGCCACTAGGCAACTTCAGCCGTAACTGCACGGCAACCGATTCGGTAGGACGCCTGTACTTCGGCTCCATAGACGGATTGTGCTACTTCAACCCCGAACTGGTATTACAGAAACGTCAGTCGCCACCGGCATTCATCAATTCTCTGGTTATCCACGAGCCCAGCGAAAACTTCGAAAACAAGCCTGTTATCATACCCCTAAACGGCAAAAAAAGCATAGAACTGGAACATTGGCAAAGCAGTTTCAGCGTAGCCTTCAACATTCAGAACTATGCCCTGACCGACCAGGTGGAGTATGCCTATATGCTAAAGGGACTCGAAAATGCATGGTACACCGTGACCGACATCCATAACCTGACCTTCCGCAACCTGTCGCCCGGAAAATACAAGTTACAGATAAGAACACGTATGCGCAATCAGGAATGGGCCGACAACATGACTACGCTGGATATATACATCGCCCCTCCCTTATGGCTTACCTGGTGGGCCAAAACGATTTATTTTGCCTTGGCCATCTCCATTCTGTCGGTACTGCTCTACATCTACAAGAAAAGGCTGGATGCAGAAACCCTGTATAAACTGGAGAAACAGAACCTGCAACATGAACAGGAACTGAACAACGAACGTCTGCGTTTCTATACCAACATCACTCACGAGTTGCGCACACCGCTCACCCTGATACTGGGACCGCTGGAGGATATGCAGAAAAACAATTCGCTTTCGGCCAAAGATGCTCAGAAACTGAGCGTCATACATCAGAGTGCCATACGCCTGCTCAACCTCATCAACCAGATTCTGGAATTCCGCAAGACCGAAACCCAAAACCGGAAACTTTGTGTCTGCCGGGGCAACATTGCCGCACTGGTACACGAAACCGGACTGAAATACAGAGAACTGAACCAAAAGCCAGATGTAGAAATCAAACTGGATATAGAGGAGGAAAACATAACGATGTATTTCGACAAAGAGATGATACAGTCCATATTGGACAATCTCATCTCGAATGCCATCAAATACACCGAAAAGGGCAGCATCACCATCGGAATACGTCTCGCCGAGCGTACCGGAATCTGCTACACCGAACTTTGGGTAAGCGATACCGGCTACGGCATTCATCCGGATGCCCTACCCCACATCTTCGAACGCTATTATCAGGAAGGTGGAAAGCACCAGGCATCGGGTACGGGCATCGGACTGGCACTGGTAAAGAACCTCGTCAAACTGCACGAAGGCGAAATCAGCGTCGAAAGCAAACTCAATCAAGGCAGCACGTTCCGCATCAGCTTGCTGACCGATAACTTCTACCCCAACGCCCTGCACACCGATATCCAGCAGAACGATGCAGAGAAAACCACGGAACAGGAGCCGGAACCGAATGCCGACGAACGTCCCATCCTGCTGGTCGTAGAAGACAACCAGGACATCCGCGACTACATTGCCGAATCGTTCAGCGAACACTTCGACGTACGTACGGCTGCCAACGGCAAGGAAGGAAGAGACATTGCACTGAAAATAATCCCCGACATCATTGTGAGCGACATCATGATGCCCGTGATGGACGGTAACGAAATGTGCCGTGCCCTGAAAAGCGATGTGCGCACCAGCCACATCCCCATCATCCTGCTTACAGCCAAAGACTCGCTACACGACAAGGAAGAAGGCTATGCCGTGGGTGCCGACTCGTACCTGACCAAGCCTTTCAGCGCCAGCCTGCTGCACAGCCGCATCGAGAACCTGATTCAGAACCGCCGCATCCTGTCGGAACACTTCCGCAGCAAGTCGGGTGAGGCGCCAAGCAAGTCGGCTGCTGTCATGGAGTCGCTCAACAAGCTCGACAACGAGTTTATCCATAAAATCAACGAACTGATAGAAGCCCGCCTGTCGTCGGACAAGATAGACGTAGGCTACCTTTCGGACAAGATGTGCATGAGCAGCTCTACCTTGTACCGCAAGATGAAGGCGCTGACCGGTATGTCGGCCAACGAGTACGTACGCAAGATGAAAATGAAATATGCCGAGCAATTCCTGCTTGAAGGGAAATACACCATCTCGGAGATAGCGGCCAAGGTTGGCATCAACAACCTGTTCTACTTCCGCCAGTGCTTTAAGGAAGAGTACGGCGTAATACCGTCCGAATACCTGAAACAGCTGCGCGAAAAGGCCGGAGGCGAGCCATCCTAAGCGTCGCTTCCCCCGTCGCTTAACGGTTCATTTCCAGTTCGATGCTTTTGATTTTCTCCAGCGTCTTTCCGGCCTCGGTCGAGGGGAACAGCTGGAGTACCTTCTGCAAGTAGGTACGGGCTTTGGAATAACTGTTCGAGAAGATGTCCGACAGGCTGTTACGGTAACGGGCATACTGCATCCGCGTAGGCGAAGCTATCTTTCGGTAGTCCTCGTTCAGCTTGTTTCGGGCACGCTCGGCCTGAAGGTAAAAATAATTGCCTAGAAAGATGTTGGCCTGAAGGTTCTCGGGATCGAGCGTCATCACTTGTTCGTAAATACGTTTTGCATCGTCCGACTCGCCCCGCATCAACTGTACCTCGGCACACGACACAAGAGTGGGCACATCCTGAGGATGCGCCTGCAACACTTCCCGATAGAAAAGATAGGCTTTATCGTAATTCCTGATTTTTTTGTAACGCACAGCCAGCTCCTGAGCCAGACGAGGAGCCACCGCAGCATTCTTGTTGACGTGGGTCCAGTAGAACATTTCCGTCTGCTCGGCATCGGCTACAGCCGACTGACGGAACAGGCTGACGGCATACTCATCGTTTCCCGAAGCAAGTGCCTCGGCAACCTTCTCCAGCAACACAGCGGCCGACTGGCCAAAGAGCGCCAAGGGGCAGCACAAAACAATAGATAAAAGCAAAGTTAAGGTTTTCATTGATGTAAGATTGATAGGTTTATATCCAGATTCCCCGTCTCGGGAAAACACCTACAAATGTAGATATTTCCATAACAACAAACAACGCGCCGAAGTTGAATTATTGTTAATCTTTCTGTCCGTTTTTTCCTTTTTTCTGTGTACTTTTGCCGCCCAAAGAAAAAAGAGGAAATTTCATGAAGCCCAGAGACCGCCAAATCCTGCAAATTGCCCTGCCGTCCATCGTGTCCAACATCACCGTGCCCCTGCTCGGCCTCATCGACGTGGCCATCGTAGGACACCTCGGCGCACCGGCCTACATCGGCGCCATCGCCGTGGGCGGAATGCTGTTTAACATCATCTACTGGATATTCGGTTTCCTGCGTATGGGCAGCAGCGGCATGACCTCGCAGGCACTGGGGCGGCGCGATCTGCCCGAGGTGGTTCGCATCCTGCTCCGCTCCGTAGGCATCGGCATGGCGGTGGCAGCGGTGCTCATCGCCCTTCAGGTGCCCATCCGTCAGGCGGCTTTCCTGCTGATACAGCCCACCGACGAAGTACGCCGGATGGCTACCGTCTATTTTCATATCTGCATTTGGGGAGCTCCCGCCATGCTGGGGCTGTACGGACTGACGGGCTGGTTCATCGGCATGCAGAACTCACGCACACCCATGTTTATTGCTATCACGCAAAACGTGGTCAACATCGTGGCCAGCCTCAGCCTGGTCTTCGGATGCGGCATGAAGGTCGAGGGCGTGGCACTGGGCACACTCATTGCGCAATATGCCGGCTTTGTCATGGGGCTGACACTATGGCTGCGCCAATATGGCAAACTGAAGAAGTATCTGCCCGGCAGGCAAGGCAGCGGTACAGACACAAACGGTAGCGGATTGTGGGAACGCCAGGCGATGCGGTGCTTCTTCGCCGTCAACCGCGACATCTTTCTGCGCACGCTCTGCCTGGTGACAGTCACCCTGTTCTTTACCTCGGCCGGTGCCGCTCAGGGAGAAATCATACTGGCGGTCAACACCTTGCTGATGCAGCTCTTCACCCTTTTCTCGTACGTGATGGACGGTTTTGCCTATGCGGGCGAGGCCATGAGCGGGCGTTACATCGGAGCGCGCAACCGTGCGGCATTCGGTGATACGGTGCGGCGGCTCTTCGTGTGGGGCTTCCTGATGGCGGTCCTCTTCACCCTGGCCTATGCCTTCGGGGGCAATGCCTTCCTGTGCCTGCTTACCGACGACCGACAGGTGACCGCCGCTGCCGACAGCTATTTCGGTTGGGCACTGGCCATCCCTGCTGCCGGTGTGGCGGCATTCATTTGGGATGGAGTGTTCATCGGTGCCACTGCCACCCGCGGCATGCTTCTTTCCATGGCTGCGGCTGCCGTCTGCTTCTTCGCCCTGCACTACGGGCTTCGGCCGGTACTGGGCAATCATGCGTTGTGGCTGGCTTTCATCGTTTACCTGTTTGTGCGCGGAGCCGTACAGACGGTGCTGAGCCGCGGAGTTGTGCGTCGTGCATTCGCCTCGCCGGCAGTAGGCTAAAGCCACCTTTGTTCCCCGTTTGCAGGACACTTGCACGGCTCGTGAGAGACACTTGTACGGCTCACGAGAGACACTTGCACGGCTCGCGAGCCACACTTGCACGGCTCAGCCCTCCTTCTCAGAGCCTTCCAGACGGGGTCTGACAGGCAGAACAATCCACATCTTTTAACAGCTACTCCCGACACAACGTCCTCCGTTTTCCGTATCTTTGCACCGCGAAAAGCCAAAAGGAGGATAACATGAGCAACAAGAATACCATTCAGAAAACCTTCCCTGTGATGGGCATGAGTTGTGCCGCCTGCGCAGCGCGGGTTGATAAGGCACTGAATCATCAGCCGGGCGTCCGGCACGCGGCAGTAAACTATGCCGCCGCCACGGCTACCGTCGAGTACGACTCCGATTGCTGCGACGAAGCATCCCTGCAACAGGCCGTACAGGCAGCCGGCTACGACCTGCTGATACACACCGACGAACATACGGCCGACGAAGTGGAACAAGCTCACCGGCAGAAATACCAGGCACTGAAATTCCGCGCCACGTGGGCCATCGTCCTGTCGCTGCCCATCATCGTCATCAGCATGGTCTTCATGGACATGCCTTATGCCGGCTTGGTGACGGGCATACTGGCCACGCCGGTGGTCTTCTGGTTAGGCCGAAGTTTCTACATCAATGCCTGGAAGCAACTGAAACACGGTGCAGCCAACATGGACACCCTCGTAGCCCTCAGCACCGGCATCGCCTACCTGTTCAGCGTCTTCAACCTGCTGTTTCCCGACTTCTGGCTGTCGCGAGGCATCGAGCCGCACGTCTATTTCGAAGCTTCCAGCGTCATCATCGCCTTCATCCTGCTGGGCCGTCTGCTCGAAGAGCGTGCCAAAGGCAACACTACCAGTGCCATCAAGAAGCTGATGGGACTACAGCCGAAGATGGTAACGCTTGTTGGGAATGAAGAACCCAATTTAAATGAAGAATTAAGAATGAAGAATGAAGAATTGGGCTGCGCAATGCCTGAACGTCCTCAAGAAGATTCTTCATTTTTCATTCCTCATTCTTCATTTTCCAAAGATTCTTCATTCTTCATTCTTAATTCTTCATTTAAATTGGAGCAGGTTCTTCCCGGCCATCTGCTGTTGGTAAAACCCGGCGAACGGGTACCGGTGGACGGAACGGTAGTCAACGGTGAATCGTACGTGGACGAAAGCATGCTGAGTGGCGAGCCGGTGCCCGTCAGCAAAAAGGCGGGTGCTCACGTCTATGCTGGCACCATCAACCAGAAAGGCAGCTTCGTCTTCCGTGCCGAACAGGTGGGAAAGGACACGCTGCTGGCCAAAATCATCCACATGGTGCAGGACGCTCAGGGTAGCAAGGCTCCCGTACAGAAGCTGGCCGACCGCATAGCGGGCATCTTTGTGCCCGTCATCATGGGCATCGCCCTGCTGGCCTTTGCCGCATGGATGGTGTTCGACCCGGCCGGCGGCTTCACTCACGGCCTGCTGGCACTGGTCACCGTGCTCATCATAGCCTGCCCCTGTGCTTTGGGACTTGCCACACCTACCGCCATCATGGTGGGTATCGGCAAAGGAGCCGAACGGGGCATCCTCATCAAGGACGCCGAAAGTCTGGAACGCGCCCGACGCGTAAACGCCGTAGTGCTGGACAAGACGGGTACCGTCACCGAAGGCCATCCGCAAGTCACGTCGCTCCGCTGGAAAAACGAAGACGAGCGTCTGGCCGCGGCCTTCTACGAACTGGAGAAACACTCCGAACATCCGCTGGCCGAAGCCATCGTCCGCTACTTGGAAAATATTTTTCCCCAGTTAGAGAAAAATATTTCTCCAGTTAGGCAATTTGAAAGCCTCACCGGACGGGGTATCCGCGGCACGGTGGGCACCACCCTCTACTACGCCGGCAACCGCCGTCTGCTGACCGAACAAGGCATCAGCGTCAGCCCGCAACTGGAGGAAGAAGCCGAACGACTGACGGCCGAAGCGCAGACCGTCATCTGGCTGGCCGACGAACACGAAGCACTGGCCATTGCCGCCATTGCCGACCGCATCAAGCCAACCTCGCGCCCAGCCATCGCCGCCCTGCAACGTCAGGGCATCGAAGTCCACCTGCTGACGGGCGACAACGAATCCACCGCCCGCGCCATCGCCACCCAGGCAGGCATCCGCCACTACCACGCCGGCGTGCTGCCGCAAGAGAAAGCTTCGTTCATCGCCCGCCTGCAACACGAGGGCAAAACCGTAGCCATGGTGGGCGACGGCATCAACGACAGCGCCGCCCTGGCACAGGCCGACCTCAGCATCGCCATGGGCACCGGTAGCGATATCGCCATGGACGTGGCAGGCATCACCCTGCTGACGGGCGACCTCGGCAAACTGCCCGAAGCCCTGCGCCTCTCGCACCTCACCGTGCGAACCATTCGCCAGAACCTCTTCTGGGCCTTCTTCTACAACCTGATAGGAGTGCCCATCGCCGCCGGTGTGCTCTACCCCGTCTGTGGTTTCCTGCTCAACCCCATGATAGCAGGGGCAGCCATGGCCTTCAGCAGTGTCAGTGTGGTGACAAATAGTCTGAGGCTGAAAAATGAAGAATTAAGAATGAAGAATGAAGAATCTATGAGTAATGAAGAATTAAAAATGAAAAATGAAGAATCCCAAACGAATGAAGAATTGGGCTGCTCAATGCCCAAACGTCCTCAAGAAAATTCTTCATTCTCCATTCCTCATTCTTCATTTTCCGAGGGTTCTTCATTCCCTAAATCTTCCTATAAAATTGAAGGCATGATGTGCAACCACTGCCGCATGCACGTGGAGAAAGCCCTGAACAGTCTAGAAGGCATCCGTGCCACCGTCACCCTCGACCCGCCCATAGCCACCATCGAATTCACCGATGGTAAAAGCTACACACTGGAAGAGCTACAGGCACAGATTACGAAGGAAGCCGGAGATTATCAGATTCTGGCGGCTGAACAGGCCTAACTGTTCAGCCACAGCTTCAAGGCCGCTACCCGTTCCCGGCTCACCTGAATGCTGCCGTCGAAAGGAGGCGTAACGTGTACCACCATTTTTCCGTTGAAGTAAGGCTCCAGATCACGAATACAGTTGGCCGAAAGGATGAACTGGCGACTGACGCGGAAGAAGCGTTTCGGGTCGAGTTGTTCCTCCAGTTTGGCAAGTGGCAGGTCGATGATGTGCGTGCGGCGGTCGGCCGTTACGGCAAAGGTCACTTTCTCCTCCGAATAGAAGTAACATACCTCGTCCACAGCCAGGGTGTAAAGGTTGCGTGCGCCGTTCACTAAGAAACGGGTACGATAGGCGTTTGCCTGATGTTCGGCAAGGGCACGGAGCAGTTCGGGCATATCGAGCAAACTGTTTTGCTGACGGATGCGGGGAGCCGTCAGGCGTTCAAACTTCAGGAGGGCATCGGCCAGACGCTCCCGATGGATAGGTTTCAGCAGATAATCGATGCTGTTCACGGTGAAGGCACGGACGGCGTACTCGTCGTAAGCGGTTGTGAACACAATCATGCTTTCGGGCTGTGCCTGCTCGATGAAGTAGAAAGACAGCCCATCTGTCAGTTGTATATCAAGGAAAAGCAAGTCAGGATGAGGATTGGCAGCAAACCATTGCACTGACTCCTCTACCGTTCCGGGCAGCAGCAGAATGTCCCACTCGGGGCGCAGCTCTTTCAGCATACCTTGCAGCAGTCGGGCGGCGGGCAGCTCGTCTTCGATGATGGCAGCCCTGATTGTCTTCTTGTTCATCAATTCATCCATCGGTATTCATTCATATAGTAAAGGAACTTTCACATCAAAACAATTCTCCTGCTTCTCCACAACAATCTCCTTACCACACAGCAGACGGTAGCGCTGTGCCAGGTTCTTCAGCCCATGTCCGCCTGAAACGGCTCCCAACTTGGGATGTACGGGATTCGACACACGCAGCCAGGCACTTCCTTCTCCGTCCGTCAGCGCCTCCACCGTCACAGTCATCGGGCGCGAAGGACTGATGACGTTGTGTTTCACAATGTTTTCGACCAGCAGTTGCAGCGTAAGGGGTGGCAGTTGGGCTTCCTCGCGAATGGCATCGGCCACTTGCCAGTCTACCGTCAGACAATCACCCAGACGGACACGGTGCAGCTGGACATACGTATCGACAAACCCCATTTCGTCGTGCAGACTCACCAGGCGCTTGTCCTGACACGTCAGGATATAACGGTAAACGTCGGACAGGTTCCGGGTAAAGCCGACTGCTCCCTGCGGATTGTATTCGATTTCGGCAATCAGCGTATTGAGGCTGTTGAACAGAAAATGCGGATTGAGCTGGCTTTGCAGTGCCATGTAGCGGGCCTGCAAGGCGCTTTCCTCCAGCTGTTGCGTACGGCGGTAAGCAGCAAGCAAGTCCCTGTAAAAACGGTTACTGACCGACTGACTGACAATGACCAGCTCCGTCAGCCACGTAATAAGCAACAGGCGTGTCCCCTTATACACCAACTGAAAAGGATGGGGAATGTCGAGCAGCAGTTTCACCGATACCAGCAGCAGATAGTTGAGGGCAAACAGAAACAAGGCCGACAGCACCAGAAAGAGCACCATCCGCCGCCGGTTGTCGAGAAAGGCCGGATAGCTGCTCCGCAACCGCAACCGGATATAACGCATTCCCAGTCCCACGCCGTTGAACAACAGCATCACAGCTACAAAGGCTTGGGGTGTCAGCAGCCGGTCCTGATGGCGCAAAGGAATGTCGGCAAAGCGCACCAGGAAGAAATAGGAAAAGCATCCCAATCCGGAATACAGCAAGATGTCCCAAATGTATGATTGTCTGGTCGGTCGCATACGAGTTCTGTTTTCGTTCATTGTACAAAGCCGGTAGCTTTGGCGTACAGTCCGCCTGCGCATCCGGATAATTTCCTGTACACCGGCGGCGGTACACCCGCAAATATAGCGATTTATCCTTCCCCACAAGCCCGCTGCAATGCACTTTTTGCCAGACAGGCGTTCAGTTTCGAACGGATATGGTTCTGCTGTGCCTCCAGATGATAGAGCTGTGCATTGATAACCTCTACAATGGAGACACTGCCTTCGCGATATTTATCCAGTGCCAACGTCTCACTTTCGGCCGCCTTGCGCAACGAACTTTCGGTCAGTCGCACCTGCTCCATCGCCTGCTGGTAGTTGCAACAGGCTGTTTCTACCTCCAGACGCAGCCCGTCGGCCACCTGCATACAGCGTTCACGGGCTATGTCTACCTGATAGCGGCCTTTGTTGCGGGTATGACGACGTTTGCCCCACTCAAAGATAGGCACACTGAGTTTGGCGTAAACCGAATAGTTGGGGTCGAGATCTGCCCGGAAGTCATAGCCCGGCGACGAGTAGTTACCATCCACTCCCACTGAAAGCGAAGGCAGATAACGGGCATTGGCCATGCGTGCGGCAGATTGCTGCACGCCGATGTTCGTCTCGGCCATCTGCATCTCGGGGCGACGCGACAGAGCATCCTCCACCTGAAAAGACAATCCGGCCAGAGAAGGAACTGCCACCAGCGTGTCTGTCAGTATCTGCTCCCCGGAGGGGATTCCGGCCAGAGCGTTGAGCGAGAGGCGAGCTACTTCGGCTTCGTTGCGGGCACGTTCCGACCGATAGTCGGCATCGTTCAGCCGTACTTCGGCCATCAGCAGGTCGTTACGGTCGGTATACTCCAGCTCCACCCGTTCGCGAACCACCGCAACCAACTGCGCTACCGACGTACGGTAACGGTCGGCTACAGACACCAGCTCGCACTGGGCCACACGGTTCCAATAACGTACGTCGGCCTCGTATCGCAGATCGTTCGTCACGCGACGCACTTCCTGACGGGCTATTTGGTCCTCGCCCCGTGCCTTGTCGTAACCTGCCTGCAAGGCACCGCCTGTATACAACGGTTGCGACAAGTTGAGCGAAGCGCCGTACTTCGTATTTCTCCCTTCGAAGGAAAGTACATCATCTGTGCCCGGCACATTTACGTCCAGTTGCAACGGTTCTCCTGTATAGTTGAAGTTGGCCCCTCCCGAAAGCTTGGGCAGAAAGTCGGCACGTGCCATCTGCCGCGCTGCATCGCTTGCGCCCACGGCATGCTCGGCAGCCCGCAGGTCGGGACTGTAAGCCTGTACCTGGGCACGATAGGCATCGAGCAACGGATGTTCCTGTGCAAGTCCTTGCAGGGTACATGCCAACAAGGCACAACACATAGTGATAGAATATCTTGATTTCATACGATAATGGTTGTTAAATAAGTTAAGTCTTGCAACTGGCAGCCATAAGTCAAGGGGCTTACAAGCACCAGACAAACAAGGCTGCATCAGTTTATCTTCTGTTTATCGGAAATAAACAGTCGGTTTATCCGTAGTAAACTTCGAGTTTACTGGCTTTGAACTGTCGGTTTATCGGCAGTAAACTGAGAGTTTACCAAGGCTAAACTGACTGTTTAATCAGGCTAAAGCAGAACAATATCATCCGTAAAACTTGAATAAGGTGAATAATGTCTGATTAATGTTCTGTACAAAACAGCTCACTTCTTGGCTGCTTCCGGATAGAAAACTGCATAAAGAGCAGGTGTCACGAAGAGCGTAAGCAACGTGGCAAACGAAAGCCCGAAGACAATGGTAGCCGCCATACCGCCGAACACCACATCGAACAGCAACGGAATGCTGCCAAAGATGGTCGTGACGGCAGCCATCAGCACAGGCCGTGTACGCGACACCGTAGCCTCAACAATGGCATCCGAAGCTTTTACACCCGCCTTGCGTTGCAGGTTCACCTCGTCGACCAGCACAATGACGTTCTTGATAATCATACCCAGCAACCCCAGCCAGCCCGCAATACAGAAGAAGCCAAACTGAAAACCTGTCACCAACATGCCTATCACCACCCCGATGACCGAAAGCGGAAGGATGAGGAAGATGAGCAACGGCTGGCGGAAATTGCCGAACAATGCCACGAGAATAAGTACCAGCAACACCAGTGCCAGGGGGAAATATTTCGTCAGTGCGGCCATGGCTTCTTTCTGGTCTTTGTATTGCGAGTCCCAGAAGAAGGTGTAACCCGGCGGCAACTGCATCTGCTCAATCTCGCTACGGATTTCGCCAAGCACTTCCTTCATCGTGTGACCGGGACGGACATCGCACTGAGCCGCCATCGAAAGTTGCCGGTTGTAGGTCTTCACCAGCGGCCACTCCCAGGCAAGGGCAATGCTGTCGGTCAGCTGTGCCAGCGGGGCAGAGTTGCGTCCGTTCCAGACGGCCAGGTCGCCCAAGCCGTCTTGCGACAGGTTGTTGCCACCCGCCGTGCGCAACAATACGGGTACCTGCTTGTCGCTATCGCGGTAGATGCCTACGGCTGTACCATCGCCCGTACTCTTTACGGCTGTCATCAGGTCGGCCTTGCCCAAACCCAGACGTCCAGCCTTTACAGGATCGTAGGCTGCCCGAAGCATCATGGCTTTGTTACCCCACTCGTTACGGGCATTCATTACTTTGGGATTGCGCCGCATCACGTCGATAGCTGCCTGCGTCAGCGAGTCGAGCACCCGCGGATCGTCTCCACAGAAACGTGCTTCGATTAGTGCCTGCGGAATGGAGTTCAGTTCGAAACGATTGACACGTACCAGTGCGTCCGAGAAGCATTGCGACAACTCATCCTGCAAACCTGCCTGCATCTGCCGGGCTACAGAAGGACTTTCGGCCTCGACCAGACACTGGGCATAATTGCTCTGCGGACCATAAGCAGCGTTAGCCAGATAGTAACGCGGCGGTGTCTGCCCTACGAAAACCGATACATGTCTGACTCCCGCACGACGCATCAACGTGTCGGCCAGTGCCTCGGCCTGACGGGCAGTCTCCTCCACGCGGGTACCCTCGGGCAGCCACATGTCTACAGAGAAATACTGTTTATTGAGCAAAGGCATGAACTGCTGGGGAATCATCCGGAAAGCCATGCCACTCAACAGAAGCAGTCCCAGCATACCCGCCAACACAGCATAACGACGACGGATGGTCCACCGCAAAGCACGGCGGAAACGGTCGTAAAGACGTCCCTGGAAGAGTTCACCTTTCAGCTCCTCCGGACGAGGACGGCGTACGAACTCCTGCACAAAGAATACATTCTGCGAAATGGCCAGTACCCAACTGAGCAACAGAGACACGGCAATCACAATGAAGAGTGATGAAAGCAGTTCGCCCGTGATGTGCGGCGAAAGGTAAACAGGCAGGAAAGTGAGTACGGCGATAAGCGTAGCTCCCAGCAAAGGCATAGCCGTAGTGCCTACAGCCGAAAGGATGGCTGTCCGCTTGCGCATGCCGCGCTGCATGTTGACCAACGTGGCATCGTAGACCACAATGGCATTGTCTACCAGCATACCCATTGCAATGATGATGGCTGCCAGCGACATGCGTTGCAGGGCGATGCCTGTACCATACATATATATCAGTGTACCGAAAATGGAGAATACCAGTCCGCTGCCTATCAGGATACCGTTCTTCATGCCGATGAAGAAAAGCAGCACAGCCACCACCGTCACCACCGAAATGATGAGGTTAAGGACAAAACCATCGTTAGCAGCGGCAGATTCGCGGCCCTGATCGTAAACGACAGAGAGGTGATAACCCTCGGGCATTGCGTCGGCCAGCTCGCCGATGCGGGCAGACACCCGTTCGGCCATATCCACCACATTGCCGTCGGCCACAGTCGAGATGGCAATGCCCACGGCCGGTACGCCGTCGGTCTGCATCAGGCTGCGTGCCGGGTGCAGATAGGCTTCGCTCACGGCAGCTATCTCGCCCAAACGGAAGTAAGCTCCGCTACGCGACACTACTGTCAGATTCTCCAGTTCTTCCAATGTCGTGAAACTGCCCGATGCCTCTACGCGAAGTCGGTTGTGTGCCGTCTCTACCGCACCGGCATCTACTACGCGATTCTGGCGATCGAAGGCAGCAGCAATGTCGGCCATCGTTACGCCACTGGCAGCCAGCAACGCAGGATCGGCCTCTATCTCGATGGTACGGTTCTGCACACCAAAAAGTTCCACCCGGGCCACATCCTCCACATCCAGCAGTTCGTTCTTGATGCGTTCGGCTTGGTCTTCCAATTCACGATACGTACGTGTCGTGCTGCTCAGGGCATAGAACACGCCGAGCACATCGCCAAAGTCGTCGTTCACAACCGAAGTACCTGCTCCTGCAGGCAGCTTGCTTTGTGCATCGCCTACCTTGCGGCGCAATTTGTCCCAAAGCTGCTGCATGGCATCGGCACGTATCTCTTTCTTCACATAAACGGTAATCTTGGACAGACCGGCGCGGTTTTCCGTCTTCAGATAATAAAGCTCGCCCAGCGACTGTATGGCTTCTTCGAGCACATCGGTCACCTGCTGTTGCACTTCCAACGGCGAAGCACCGGGATAAGTCGTGGTCACTACGGCCTGCTTGATGGTGAACGGTGCGTCCTCCAGCTTACCCATACCGATGTACGAGATGATGCCTCCCAGCAATATCAGCCCCAACAACAGCCAGCTCAGCGCTTTGTTCTTCAGGAAAAATTTAGCAATCGTCTTCATGCGATGTTCCCTCCTATTCTGCGGCATCAGCCTGTTCCACTACTACCTTTTCGCCTTCGTTCAGATAGGCCTGACGCGTCACGGCTACCTGCTGACCGAGCTTCAAGCCGGAAACGACTTCTACGCGGCTATCCTTCAGCAAACGGCCCAATGTAACCGGACAACGACTCACACTGCCGTCGGCCTGCACCGTCCAGACATAGCTGCCCCGGCGGTCGTCCTGACAGACAGTCGCCTGGGGAATGGCCAGAGAGGAGAGTGAAGCAGAAGTTGAGGAGAGAGATACAGAGAGACTCCCTGCCATTCCTCCAAGCAAGCTATTGTCCTGATTGTCCAGTAAAAGAGTGAGTCGGAAAGAGAGATTATTATCGGCTGCCGTCTGCGTCAGATAGGTTTCGGCAGGAGCAAACACCTGTCCAGGCAAACGGTCGAAGCGTACCTGAAACACTGAATCGGGCACCCCGCGGCGAAGCGATACGGCCATATCCTCGGGCACGTAAGTTTCCAGTTTCACCTGCGAAAGGTCGATGAAAGTCAGCACGGGCTGCGAGGCTTTCACTTCCTGATGGCGTTCGATGTATACCTGCTGCACATAGCCATCAAAAGGGGCTATCAGCCGGGTATCGTTCAGTTCGTTCAGTGCCATGTCGTAATCGGCACGGGCGCGGGCATAGTCGGCACGGGCTTTCTCGTAAGCCGTGCCAGATACATTATTCTTCTCGTACAGGCTGGCCGTACGGCGATAGTCGGCTTCGGCCTGACGGCAAAGGGCTTCGGCGCGCTCCTTACGGACAAGGAAATCGCGCGGGTCGATAGCGGCAATCAGTTGCCCCTTGCGGAAGAACTGACCGCTCTGTACTGTAAAGTTCTGCACAGGTCCGCCCACACGGAAGGCCAACTCAGTCGTGCGGCAGGGTTCGGAGATAAAGGTATAGTTGCGGCTGCCGCTGCCTGTCACGGCTTCGGCTTGCGCCACGCTGACTACGGGCAATGCCCGGTTTTCTTCGGCCGGCCCTCCGCATGCTGTCAGCAGCAGAGCCAGACACACACCACAAAGTTCTGTTTTCATTTTCTTCTTCATAACTCGTTTACTTCTGCATATAATCACTGCTGCAAAAGTAAAGCGAAGCCGGAAGGATATGAGAAAATTCTTACCCAAGCGAAGTTTCGGGCGACTGAACCGGAGAAAATGCCAATCGAAAGAAGAACTTGCCTTTTTTCAGCACCGCCACGCAACAAATTCAGGAAGTCACTTACACCTGCTCTCGTTTTTTCTTCCTACCTTTGCCCCAAACCGAAAAACTGAATGAATTATGGCAATGTACAAAAGAATCTTACTGAAGCTCAGCGGCGAGAGCCTGATGGGCGAAAAGCAGTACGGCATCGACGAGAAGCGTCTGGCCGAATATGCAGCACAGATTAAGGAAATACACGCAATGGGCGTACAGATAGGAATCGTCATCGGCGGAGGAAACATCTTCCGCGGACTGAGCGGAGCCTCAAAAGGTTTCGACCGCGTGAAGGGCGACCAGATGGGTATGCTGGCTACAGTCATCAACAGCCTGGCGCTGAGCTCGGCACTGGTGGCCGCAGGTGTAAAGGCACGTGTACTGACAGCAGTACGCATGGAGCCCATCGGTGAGTTCTACAACAAGTGGCGCGCCATCGAATGCATGGAAGCAGGCGAAGTAGTCATCATGTCTGCCGGAACGGGTAACCCCTTCTTCACCACGGACACAGGCTCTTCACTGCGCGGCATCGAGATTGAAGCCGACGTGATGCTGAAAGGTACGCGCGTAGACGGCATCTACACCGCCGACCCCGAAAAGGACCCGACAGCCACGAAGTTCCACGACATCACCTACGACGAAGTGCTGCGCCGCGGCCTCAAGGTGATGGACCTCACCGCCACCTGCATGTGCAAGGAAAACAACCTGCCCATTATCGTCTTCGACATGGATACCGTGGGCAACCTGAAGAAAGTCATCGCCGGCGAGGAAATAGGTACGCTGGTACACAACTAACGACGGGCGGGGCCGAAGCAGAAGTTGACTCCCAGACTGACATTCAGTTCGCGCCCGATGGTGCTGCTGCGGTAGACATACTCCTGAGCTTCGGCCTCGCCTTCTTTTTCGTACAGGTAGCTCTTGGCCGTGCTGAGCGGCTGTTGCCAGAATACGTCGAACAGCAAAGCCATCCGGGGCGTCAGGCGATATTGCGTGGATACACCGAAGTTCAGGCAGATGGCCGCCCCGTCGCAGTTCAGCAACAGTTCCTTCTCGCCCTCCTTAATGCTTTCTGCTTTGCGGTTGGTACCATAATAGCTCTGCCCGATTCCGAGACGGGGATAGCACTGCCAGCGGTCGCCCTCGATGCGGAACACACCGCCTATGCTGTAGGCCAGATGCAGATGGTCGATTCCCGGCAACAGCTTGTTCAGCAACGCTTCACCCAGCTGCGACCCCAGAGTTTCGTACACGTTGCGGCTCTTAAACAGTTTGAAACGCACGTCGGCATACCACCCGAAGCGCGGTGCAAACAGGTGCATCATCCGCAAGTCGAATGCGGGCACCGTCTCCGGACGTACCCCGAACAGCAGGGAAGCCGGATTGGGCGACGGTTCGCTCATATCTGTATTCGCCCCCACACCCACGCTAAAGTGCAGCTGGGGCTGATAACGCATCTCGTGATACTGAAGAGCCCTCGCATCATCTTGTTGGGCCAAGGCCGGAAGACAAGCACCGGCACACATCAGAAAGAAAAACAGCAAGCCTTTTTTCATCTATTTCGATATTTAACTTCGTTCGCCTGTTGGCGATGAGCAAAGATATGTATTTCCTCCAAATGGCGTACCGGCAATCAGGAGTTTTTTTTCAACCGCCCGCCGACAGCCATCCGCCCACCTTGCGCGCAGACAACCGACAGTCGACATTTTGACACTTTGCATCGCCAACCCGCCTAGAATCCGATATTTCCGCCCCACAGCCCGTCCGTCGGAAAAAACGGAAGCAATTTTTCGCATTCACCTCAGATACAGAGCGATAGCAAAATACGGACATTTGAAATAGAAAAAAGACAAGGTTTCCGAAGGCCGAAAACGCTGTTTTCCGAGCCGAAAAGCCCTGTTTTCCTCCGCAACAAGCATTCCCGACGAACCGAACGAGCAAAAAAATCTCCACTTTGTTGCAAGAAAAGGAATAATACGCTACATTTGCTAAACTTAATCAAATCAACCATCCTATAACGAACGAAACGATATGAAAGACGTAAAAGACATCTTAGGCGAAGCGCAGGAGAAAATGGACATGGCAGTGATGTATCTGGACGACGCACTGGCCCACATCCGTGCCGGAAAGGCAGACGTACGCCTGCTGGACGGTATCCGTGTTGACTCCTACGGCAGCATGGTGCCCATCAACAACGTGGCAGCCGTGACGACACCCGACGCACGCAGCATCGCCATCAAGCCGTGGGACAAGAGCATGTTCCGCGTCATCGAGAAAGCCATCATCGACTCTGCACTGGGCATCATGCCCGAAAACAACGGCGAAATCATCCGCATCGGCATACCGCCGCTGACCGAGGAACGTCGTAAGCAACTGGCCAAACAGTGTAAGGGCGAAGGCGAAACAGCCAAAGTAAGCGTGCGCAATGCCCGTCGCGACGCCATCGACCAACTGAAGAAAGCCGTCAAGGAAGGCCTGGCCGAAGACGCACAGAAGGGCGGCGAAGAGAAACTGCAGAAGGTGCACGACAAGTACATCAAGCAGATCGACGAAATGCTGGCCGCTAAAGAGAAAGAAATCATGACGGTATAAACTGAATGAAGAATGAAAAATGAAGAATGAAGAATTTCCTTACGGGTGGCTGTTGCGCAGCCCAATTCTTCATTCATCGTTCTTCATTCCCTGATCCTCAATTCTCAATTTTCAATTAAATGAGAGGGCTTGTCATCAAAAATACAGGCAGCTGGTACCTCGTCAAGACCGACGAAGGCCAGTGCATCGAATGCAAGGTAAAAGGCAACTTCCGCCTGAAAGGCATCCGCAGCACCAATCCTGTGGCTGTGGGCGACTACGTGCAGATTATCCAAAACAAAGAAGGCACCGCCTTCATCACCGAAATCGAGGACCGCAAGAACTACATCATCCGCCGCGCCTCGAACCTGTCGAAACAGTCGCACATCATCGCCTCCAACCTTGACCAGTGCATGCTCATCGTCACCGTCAACTATCCCGAAACCTCTACTACCTTCATCGACCGCTTTCTGGCCTCGGCCGAAGCCTACCGCGTACCCGTCAAAATCATCTTCAACAAGGTAGACGCCTACGATGAAGACGAGTTGCACTATCTGGACAGCCTCATCCACCTCTACACCACCATCGGCTACCCCTGCTTCAAGGTATCGGCCAAGCAAGGACTGGGCATCGACGCCATCAAGGCCGAACTGCGCGGACGCGTCACCCTGTTCTCGGGCCACTCGGGCGTAGGCAAGTCCACCCTCATCAACGCCATCCTGCCCGAAGCCGACGCACGGACGGGCGAGATATCTACCGTCCACAACAAGGGAATGCACACCACTACATTCTCCGAAATGTTCCCCGTCGAAGGCGACGGCTACATCATCGACACGCCGGGCATCAAAGGCTTCGGCACCTTCGACATGGAAGAAGAGGAAATAGGCCACTACTTCCCCGAAATCTTCCGCACCTCGGCCGACTGCCGCTACGGCAACTGCACCCACCGTCACGAGCCCGGTTGTGCTGTTCTCCGCGCCGTCGAAGAACACTACATCAGCGAGTCACGCTACCAGTCCTACCTCAGCATGCTCGAAGATAAGGAGGAGGGCAAGTACCGTTCGGGGTATTAAGTCTGACTGTTACCCCTCTGCCCGGCTACGTCTCGACAGAATTTCGTCCTGATGCTCTAACGCCCACGCCACCAGATTCTCAATATGGGGCATCAGGCTATAGCCGCTTTCCGTCAGTTCATATTCTACCCGCGGCGGCACCTCAGGATAAACCTGCCGGCTCACCAGCCCGTCTGCCTCCAAATGCCGCAGAGTGACGGTCAGCATCCGTTGCGACACATCACCTATAGACTTCGCGATATCGCTGAAACGCATCGTTCCGTTCGCTTTCAGCGTAATAAGTACCAGCATTGTCCACTTGTCTCCCAGCCTGTCCAGCACGTCGCGCACAGGACAGGCACCTACATGATGAAAGTTTTTCATTCTTTTTAACCTTTTACAATCCGTTCATATCCAGCAAAAGTTACATACGTGTAAGTATCTTACAATCAAGTGCCTTCTTGCCACGTAGCAAGTTTCCCGCTACCTTTGTCCACACAAAAGTAAGAAAGTTACTTTGAATAACCAATGTACAATTTAAACATTTAAACTTATGAAAAAAAGAGTAGCAGTATTGGCCGTAAACCCAGTAAACGGCTCGGGCCTGTTCCAGTATCTGGAGGCATTTTACGAAAACGGCATTTCCTACAAAGTATATGCCGTATCTCCCACCAAAGACATTCGGACCAACTCGGGCATTGCCCTGCAAGCAGACGATGTTATAGCTAACCTGAAAGGGCACGAGGACGAATACGATGCACTGGTCTTTGCCTGCGGCGATGCCATTCCTGTCTTTGCCCAACATGCCGACGAGCCACATAACATCATGCTGATGGAAGTTCTGAAAACGTTTGGCGAAAAAGAAAAAATCATGATCGGACATTGCGCAGCCGCACTGATGTTCGAAAAAGCCGGCATCACAAAAGGCAGGAAATTGGCTGTGCATCCGTTGGCAAAACCCGCCATCGTGAACGGAACAGCCACCGATAACGCTACCGAGACGGACGGAAACTTCTACACCGCCCAAAACGAAAACAAGATCGCAGCATTGCTGCCCTCTATCCTGACAGCTCTGAAAGGATAAACGCACTTTCGTTTTAGGACCTCTCTCATATATGGTTCTGCTCGGCATCGGTTTCCCGATGGCAGAACCATATTCTTTTATCTGTCCATGTCTGTGTTCATTAACCACCTCTGTTAATAAAGCATAATCTTCTTTCTTTGCTTTAAACCTTTGTGTAACTTAGAAGCCCAATCAAAAGGCTGAATTATACACTACTAATACTACGACAATAAAGCATGAAGAAGAGAGTAAAATGGGGCATCATCGCCGTGGTAGGCGCCGGCCTGGCAGGCTGGGGAATTTATTCGCAAATGCCCAAACCAAACGAAGAGTTGGCCGAAGCCAACAAAGTGATGACTAATCAAAGTAAAGGGAAAAAGGCGCTTAACATCAACGCCGTCATTGTACGCCCGCAAGTCCTTACCGACGAAATCCCCATCATCGGTAGTCTGATACCCGACGAAGAAGTAAACCTGTCGTTCGAAACATCGGGCAAAATCACCGAAATCAATTTTGAAGAAGGCACCGCCGTCAAGAAAGGGCAGCTGCTGGCCAAGGTAAACGACCGCCCCTTGCAAGCACAGCTGCAACGCCTTGTAGCCCAACTGAAGCTGGCCGAAGACCGCGTGTTCCGTCAGGACGCCCTGCTGAAGCGCGACGCCGTCAGCCAAGAAGCCTACGAACAGGTGAAAACCGAACTGGCCACGCTGAACGCCGACATCGAAAGCGTCGAAGCCCAGATAGCACAGACCGAACTGCGTGCCCCCTTCGACGGTGTCATCGGTTTGCGTCAGGTCAGCGTAGGTGCCTATGCCTCACCAACGACCATCGTGGCCAAGCTGACCAAGATATCGCCTCTGAAGCTGGAGTTCTCGGTATCGGAAAGTTATGCCCGCGACATCAAGGTGGGCACCAACCTCACCTTCAACCTCGAAGGATCGCTTGAGGACTATCACGCACAAGTCTATGCACGCGAGTCCAGCCTCGACATCAACACCCACACACTGACCGTACGCGCCCTCTACCCTAACTCCACAGGCATCATGCCGGGACGCTACGCCTCTATCACACTGAAGAAACAGGAGTTCAAGGACGCACTGGCCATTCCTTCGCAAGCCATCGTGCCCGAAATGGGTAAGGACAAGGTATTCCTGTACCGCTCGGGTAAAGCCGAACCGACCGAAATCGTCACCGGCATCCGCACCGAAGCACTTGTGCAGGTCGTAAAAGGACTGGCCGAAGGCGATACCGTCATCATCTCGGGTACGCAACAGTTGCGCACGGGAATGGCTGTGACCATTGATAGAATTAATAATTAAAAATTAATAATTAATAGTTAGGAACGGAGAGACGGCACCGCGACCGCCGCTTCTGTAGAGCCTGTCAACGCCTTTCCCGTTTTTCATTATTAATTATTTCCTATTCACTGACTAACATGAACATATCCGAACTAAGCATACGCCGCCCCGTGTTGTCAACGGTACTGACCATCATCATCCTGCTCTTCGGCTTCATTGGTTATACCTACCTCGGTGTGCGCGAATATCCGTCGGTCGACAATCCCATTATCTCCGTGTCCTGCTCGTACACGGGTGCCAACGCCGACGTTATCGAGAACCAGATTACCGAGCCGCTGGAGCAGAACATCAACGGTATCCCTGGCATCCGTTCGCTGACCAGCGTCAGCCAGCAGGGAATGAGCCGCATCACAGTAGAGTTTGAACTGTCCGTCGACCTGGAAACGGCCGCCAACGACGTACGCGACAAGGTATCGCGTGCCCAACGCTACCTACCCCGCGACTGCGACCCTCCCACCGTGTCGAAAGCCGACGCCGACGCCGTGCCTATCCTGATGGTGGCCTTGCAAAGCAACAAGCGTTCGCTGCTGGAGCTGAGCGAGATTGCCGACCTGACCGTCAAGGAACAGTTGCAAACCATCTCCGACGTAAGTAGCGTCAGCATCTGGGGTGAGAAGAAGTACTCCATGCGTCTGTGGCTCGACCCGACCAAGATGTCGGGCTACGGCATCACGCCTGTCGATGTGAAGAACGCCATCGACCAGGAAAACATCGAACTCCCCTCGGGCAGTATCGAAGGTAATACAACCGAACTGACCATCCGCACATTAGGACTGATGCACACGCCTGAAGAGTTCAACAACCTCATCATCAAGGAAGACGCCAACCGTATCATCCGCTTCAGCGACATAGGCCGTGCCGAACTGGGTGCCGCCGACATCAAGAGCTATATGAAGATGAACGGCGTGCCCATGGTGGGCGTAGTCGTGGTGCCCCAGCCCGGTGCCAACCACATCCAGATAGCCGACGCCGTATACGACCGTATGGAACGCATGAAGAAAGACTTGCCCGAAGACGTCACCTACAGCTACGGTTTCGACAACACCAAGTTCATCCGCGCCTCTATCAGTGAAGTGGAAAACACCGTTTATGAGGCTTTCGTGCTGGTTATCATCATCATCTTCCTGTTCCTGCGCGACTGGCGCGTGACGCTGGTGCCTTGTATCGTAATTCCCGTATCATTGATCGGTGCCTTCTTCGTAATGTATGTAGCTGGCTTCTCCATCAATGTGCTGACGATGTTGGCTGTTGTCCTGTCCGTAGGTCTGGTAGTGGACGACGCCATCGTGATGACTGAGAATATCTATGTACGCATTGAGCGCGGTATGCCGCCGAAAGAGGCTGGCATCGAGGGTGCGAAGGAAATTTTCTTTGCTGTTATCTCCACTACCATCACGCTGGTAGCAGTGTTCTTCCCCATCGTCTTCATGGAGGGCACCACGGGCCGCTTGTTCCGCGAGTTCAGCTTCGTCATTTCGGGCTCCATCATCATTTCTTCGTTCGCCGCACTTACGTTCACACCGATGCTGGCTACCAAACTGTTGAAGCGGCAGGAACAGAAAAATTGGTTCTACCGCAAAACAGAACCTTTCTTCGAGGGTATGAACCGCCTGTACAGTCGTTCGTTGGCTGCCTTCTTGCGTAAGCGGTGGATTGCGCTGGTATTCACGCTGGCCACGTTCTGCATCATCTTCGTCTTGTGGAACAGCATTCCTGCCGAAATGGCTCCATTGGAGGACCGTTCGCAAATCACGATCAGCACCATCGGCGCCGAGGGCGTCAGCTACGAATACATCCGCGACTACACGGAACGCATCAATGATGTAGTCGACTCTATTATCCCCGACGCTGCTGCGGTAACGGCACGTGTATCGAGTGGTAGCGGAAACGTACAGATCACCCTGAAAGACATACGCGAACGCGATTACACCCAGATGGACGTAGCCGAGAAGCTGACCCGCGCCCTGAAGCCCGAGACAGAAGCGCGCGCCTTCCTGCGCCAACCTTCCTCCTTTGGTGGACGGCGTGCCAGCATGCCCGTACAATACGTGTTGCAGGCCACCAACATCGAAAAGTTGCAGGAAGTGCTTCCCAAATTCATGGAGCGTGTCTACGAGAACGAGGTATTCCAGATGGCCGACGTCGACCTGAAGTTCAGCAAGCCCGAAGCCCGCATTCAGATCAATCGTGACAAAGCTGGAGTGATGGGAGTCAGTACGAAAAACATCGCGCAGACCTTACAGTATGGTTTGAGTGGACAGCGCATGGGCTATTTCTACATGAACGGCAAGCAGTACGAGATATTGGGTGAAATTAACCGCCAGCAACGCAACAAGCCCGCCTACCTGACGGGACTGTACATCCGCAACGATGCCGGCGAAATGATTCAGCTGGACAACCTTGTCGAACTGGTCTACGGAACGGCACCTCCGAAGCTGTATCGTTACAACCGTTTCGTGTCGGCTACTGTCTCGGCCGGATTGTCGGAAGGAAAGACTATCGGCGAGGGACTGGAGGAGATGGACAAGATAGCCGACGAAGTGCTGGACGAAACCTTCCGCACCGCACTGGCGGGCGACTCGAAGGACTACAGCGAAAGCGCATCGAGCCTGATGTTTGCCTTCATCCTAGCCATCTTCCTGATTTATCTGATTCTGGCCGCACAGTTCGAAAGCTTTAAAGACCCGCTTATCATCATGCTTACCGTGCCGCTGGCCATTGCCGGAGCGCTGATATTCATGTACTTCAGCGACATTACGATGAATATCTTCAGCCAGATCGGTATCATCATGCTTATCGGACTGGTGGCCAAGAACGGTATCTTGATTGTAGAGTTTGCCAACCAGAAACAGGAAGCAGGCGAAGACAAGATGCAAGCCATCAAAGATGCTTCGCTGCAACGTCTGCGCCCCATCCTGATGACCAGTGCTTCGACCATCATCGGCCTTATCCCCCTGGCCTTTGCCAGTGGCGAGGGAGCCAACCAACGTATCGCCATGGGTACGGCCGTCGTAGGCGGAATGCTCGTCTCCACGCTGCTGACGATGTACATCGTACCTGCTATTTACAGTTATATATCGACTAACCGAAGTAAACTTAAAGAGATATAATGAAACGCTTGATATTATCGCTTGCTGCCGCCTGCGTCCTGCTGGCGGCGCAGGCACAGAACATTGCCACGTACTCGCTGAAGTCGTGCCTCGAACAGGGATTACTCAACAACTACTCGTTGCGCATCACCCACAACGAAGAGCAAATCAGCAAGAACAACGCCACACTGGCCAACGCCGGAGCACTGCCCACCATCGACCTGACGGGCGGCTATCAGGCCACACTGAACAACACCGACAGTCACCTGCGCGCCACGGGCGAGACGGAAAAGAGCCGGAACGTCTTCGACCAGACCGTAGACTTGGGCATCGACCTGAACTGGACGCTTTTCGACGGATTCAACATCTCGACCACCTACCAGCAACTGAAACTGCTGCGCGAGCAGGGCGAGACGAACACACGCATAGTACTGGAAGACTTCATCGCCTCGCTGGCTGCCGAATACTACAACTTCGTGCAGCAGAAGATACGTATGAAGAACCTGCTATACGCCGTGCAGCTGTCGAAGGAACGCCTGCGCATCGTCGAAGCTCGCTACCACATCGGAAACTTCTCGCGACTGGACTACCAGCAAGCCAAAGTGGACTTCAACGCCGACAGCGCCCAGTACATGAAACAACAGGAACTGCTGCACACCTCGCGCATCAACCTGAACGAACTGATGGGCAACGAGAACGTGGACCAGCTCATCATGACGCGCGACAGCCTGATAGACGTCAACGCCTCGCTCGACTTCGGCGAACTGTGGAACGCCACGCTGGCCGTGAACGCATCGCTGCTGAAGGCCGACCAGAACACCGTGCTGGCACAGATGGACTACAAGAAGGCCTGCTCGCGCAACTATCCCTACGTACGGCTGAACGCCGGCTACGGCTACACCTTCAACAAGTACGACGTGAACAACTACGACCGCCGCAACAACTTCGGCTTCAACGGCGGAGTGACCATTGGCTTCAACCTCTTCGACGGCAACCGCCGCCGCGAACGCCGCAACGCCGCCATCGCTGTGAAAAACGCCCGCCTGCAACGCAACGAACTGGAACTGGCCCTGCGTGCCGACCTGAGCAACCTGTGGCAAGCCTACCGCAATAACCTCGAAATGCTGAACCTGGAACGGCAGAACCTCATCGCTGCCAAGGACAACCACGACATCGCCATGGAGCGGTACATGCTGGGCGACCTGTCCGGAATCGAAATGCGCGAGGCGCAGAAAAGCCTGCTCGACGCCGAAGAACGCATACTGACTGCCGAGTACAACACGAAACTCTGCGAAATCTCGTTACTGCAAATCAGTGGCAAGGTGACTAAGTATCTGGAATAAGCGAATACCCTCCCAAAGGTATCCGATAGTAGTTTTCAGGCGCGGGTTACACGGAAGAACACGGAAGAAAGAAAGATAATCCGTGAATTCTCGCGTAATCCGCGCCTGAATTCAGATGGGCACGTCCTCTCCGGCACGTTCGCACCTTAGCCCAGCACCCACCGCGTATTCCGCCCGAAGCACCGATAAGCCAGCGAAACCAACAGCCACGACACTCCGAACGCCACAACCGAAGCCAGCGGTATCTGCAACGGGATGGACACATCGAGCGTGCGCATCAACACCACCGAAGGGCCGGTAAAGAAATAGTGTATCATGTAAACGCCAAATCCACAGAGTGTAAGGTTGGCCAGTGCACGCTGCAAACGTTCTGAACGTATCCGAATCTGCTTGCAAAGCATGAAGACGGGGATGGTCATCAATGCCACGTTCAGCGAGCAGTAGATAAAGAACAACTCCAGCATTTCGTCCGTATAGTCGGGCAAAGAAGTCATGTGCCTGAACCCGACGAACGTCACGGCATATCCCACCGCAAACATCGGTACCCCAACCAGCAACAGCGTGCGTCCGCTCCAGTCGTGGTGGCGCAGGTAATGGCCTAAAAGCAGATAACCGTTGAATCCGGCAAAGTAGTACAGCATGCCAAACGAATTCCACGAGCACGTGCCCCACAGATACCCGGCTACGAACTCATTATAATAAGGCAAAAGCAACGTCACGCTCCACAAGGCCAGGAAGCCCAGCTTGGCACGCTCCGAAGCCTGTGCCACCCAAGCCGAAAAGATGGGCAAATACAGATACAAGCCTATCAGCAAATAGATGTACCACATGTGTACATCCAATATGGAGAAGTTGAACGGAATGCCTCCAATGTACCCCAGACTGACGGCAAACGACTGACGCATCACATCCTCGCCTGCATAAGGAAAGAAGTCGAGAATCACCTGCGGCTCCACGCCCAGCAGTCCTGTCACCCACGGAAACAGGTTATAGATAACCGACCAGATGAGGAACGGAAAGAATACACGCCCGATGCGCTTCCGGTAGAAAGTTCCGCTACTGCCGCTCACCGGAAGCAACAGGGCACCGGTAATCATCACAAACAGCGGCACACACGGACGCAACGCTGCCCCATAAACGGCTCCCCAGAACTTGATTTTGCCGATATCGGGCGAAGTACCCGGAAAGAAATTGAAAGGATCGGTGCAATGACAGCACACAACGGTGAACATAGCCACCAGCCGGACCACGTCCAGCCACACAATACGACCAGTGTCTTGTCGTGAAAGAGATTGTTCCATAATGTCTATTCTTCATGATTTCAGCGCATAAAGATAGTAAACGATGGCGATATCTGCCAAACAGTCGCACACAAAAATCCGGCTGAAGCCAACTTTCCCCGTCCGGCAGTTCTCCCCCTTCCAGAAGCACTCTCACAGCCCTTCCGAGAGACACTTGCATTCCATTTATGAAACACTTGCACGGCTCGCGAGCCGTACAAGTGTTGCTCGCGAGCCGTGCAAGTGTCCTGGAAAGCCCTTTTCTGAGGGTGTAAAATGCAGGTAATATAAGTGATTTCCGCTTCACGCTTTACGCGAAAAGCAACTGCCGTGCCACAGCTTCGTCCTTGTGAAGCTGAGCCACGAGCTCGTCTACCGAAGCAAACTTCAGTTCGTCGCGAATGCGGCGTGCAAAGGAAAGGCGGAGCGGATGGTTGTAAATATCGGCTTGAAAATCGAAGATGTAGACCTCGATACTGCGGTCGGGACCGTTGTCCAGCGTAGGGCGATAGCCTATGCTCAGCATACCGCCATACTGACAGCCGTCAACCGTCACCCGAACGGCATACACCCCGTCGGCAGGAACCAGCTTGTCAGCCTCGTCCACCCGGAGGTTGGCAGTAGGAAAACCCAGCGTATGCCCCACCCGATAGCCGCTTACCACCGTACCTTGCAGAAAATAATCGTACCCCAAACCACGCGCTGCCCCTGACACGTTGCCAACGCTGAGCAGACGGCGAATGCAGGAAGAACTGACCTCGCCGCCATCTTCGCAGTAGTAGGCCGAAGCCGGAAGTACCTCCATGCCCAGTTCGGCACCGTAGCGCACATAGTCGTCGAAACCTTCGCTGCGGTTGTGCCCAAACCGATGATCGTAGCCTATCACCAAAGCCTGAATCTGATACCGTTTTTTCAATAGGGCCATGAAGTCGTGCGCCGAACAGCAGGCCAGTTCGGAAGTGAAATCGAGCATCAGGCAATAATCGACACCTGTAGCAGCCAGCAGTTCTTCCTTTTCGCGACAGGTAGTCAGCAGCTGCGGACAGTATTCGGGCTGCATCACCTTGCGCGGATGCACTGGAAACGTCACCACGGCCGACGCACAACGACGCTCAGCGGCCATAGCACACACCTGTTCGATCAGGAACCGGTGTCCCCGATGCACCCCGTCGAAGAAGCCGATGGTAGCTACTTTCAGGCAATTATCTGAAAAGTGGTCTCCAATCTTCATGAGGTTTCGGAGTATAAGTAGATAGTCCCAGCGATGCGGCCGACTGGCAATTCTCTGCCGAGTCGTCGATAAACAGGGTTTCTTCGGCACGCATACCGGCATCGGCCAGCACACGGCGGAAAATCTCGGCATCGGGTTTTGCCAGACGCATTTCGTAGGACAGATAGATGCGTTCGAAGTAATCGTCTACTCCGTAGTCCTTGTTGCGGAACGCGTTGGCGCACGACCACAGCCAGTGAATCTCGTTGGTGTTGCTCAGCAAGCATACCCGATAATGACGGCGCAGCTCCAGCAACATGTCGAGTTTATAAGAAGGAATGCTGACGAGGAAACTGTTCCAGGCATCATCTATCTCGGCATCGGTCAGCGGGCGGCTGGACTTCGCACGGATTTCGTCACGAAACGCGGCACTGCTGATCAGCCCTTTCTCGTACTGCTGGAAGAAGTCCTGCTGATAGTACAGGCCCAGCATCTCTTCGACCCGCTCCAATCCCAACTGTGCGAAGCGTTCGACACAACGTCCGCGGTCAAGATCAATCAGCACACCGCCGAAGTCGAAAATCAGGTTCTTTATTTCTTTCTGTATCATTGTTTTTTCTGCATTAAACGGCGAACCAGACGTACAATCTCGCCCACCCACAATACCAGCGATGACGAAGCAATGATTGCCAGCCACGTCATTCCGTCGAGCGGCTCGGTACGGAATACCGGCCCGCCAAACTGTACAATCAGGAACTGTCCTACCAGAATGGCCAGTACGATGAACTCCATGCCGTAGGACTTGGAGATACCCTTAAAGGCCGAATCGGTTGTACCGAACACACGGGCGTTGAAGAGGTTCCAGAATTGGAGCATCACAAAGAAGGTGAAGAAGATGGTCAGTTCGCGCACCGTCATGCCCTGCCGTTCGAAATAGAGCAGCATACCCATCAGCAGGCAGGCAAAAGCCAGTCCCACACCGAAGATCATCCGCTGCATTCCCGGAGTGATGATAAAGTCGGTCGGCTTACGGGGTTTCTCCTTCATTACGCTTTCACTGGGCGGAATGGAAGCCAATGCCAAAGCGGCAAAGGTGTCCATGATGAGGTTCACCCACAACATCTGCGTCACGGTGAGCGGCAGGTCGGTACCCACCAGCGAACCCAGCAACACGATGAACAATGCAACGAAGTTGATGGTCAGCTGGAAGACAATGAAACGTTGTATATTTTTATAGAGCGAACGACCCCACATAACGGCAGTGCCGATACTGTTGAACGAATCGTCGAGCAAGGTGATATCGCTAGCTTCCTTGGCCACGGATGTACCCGTACCCATCGAAAGGCCTACCTGTGCATGGTTCAGGGCGGGAGCATCGTTCGTACCGTCGCCCGTCACAGCCACCACAGCCCCCTTTTGCTGAAGCAGTTGCACGAGGCGTTGCTTATCCGTAGGCCGTGCACGCGACATGATTTTCAGATCCATCACACGTTCCAGCGCTTCTTCGTCGGTCAGAGCGGCAAAGTCGGCTCCGGTGATGCGGTTACGTTCGGTATCTTCCGGTTTCCAGAGTCCTATCTGACGGGCAATCTCGGTAGCGGTGCCCGGCGTATCGCCCGTCACAATCTTCACGGCAATGCCGGCCGACTGGCACTTCTGAACGGCGGCAGGCACATCGGGACGGATGGGGTCGCTGATGGCTACCACACCCACGAAGGAAAGGTCGCCATCGGCAGCCAGCGTGGCGCAGTCGCGCGTATCGTCGTCGGCCACGATCTTATAGGCAAAGCCCAGCGTACGCATGGCCATATTCTGATAACCCAGCAGCTGAGCCTCGACTGTCGGTCGGTAAGCTGCAGCATCGGTACGTCCGCTGTCCAGCACTACGTCCTTGCACTTGCTTAAAACGATTTCGGGCGCACCTTTCACATACAGCACTTTCTTACCCAACAGAGGCGACTGCACCAGCGTAGCCATAAATTTACGTTCGGTCGAGAAAGTCAGCTGATCGACCACCTGAGCCGCTTCGCGCAACTGCAGATAGTCTTTTCCCTGCGCATTGAGCCAAAGCAACAAAGCCACTTCGGTAGGATTGCCCACCCCTTTTACCTTCTCGCCGGGTGCAGCTTCTTCGAGGAAGGCCGTCGAGTTGGCACTGATACCTTCCTTCACCACACGGCTCAATTCGTCGTCGGCCAGGTCGCTGCGGTTCTTCAACCCATAGAAACTGGCCTCATACACCTGCATCTGGTTTTGCGTCAGCGTACCGGTCTTGTCGGTACAGATGACGGTGATGGCACCCATCGTCTCGCAGGCATGCATCTTACGCACCAGATTGTTGGTAGAAAGCATACGCCGCATGTTCAGTGCCAGGCTCAGCGTGACACTCATCGGAAGTCCTTCGGGCACAGCCACCACAATCAGCGTAACGGCCATCATGAAGTATTTCAGCGTGGCCTGCAGGGCGGGCAGCCAGTCGGCAAAGGTGTGGAACGAAGAGAAGTCGTAGAAGAGGATGACATCCTTCACAAAGAAGATGGCAAAAGCCAATCCGGCAGCCGTAAAACCGATCTTTCCGATCAGGTTGGCCAGCTTGGTGAGCTGTATATTAAGAGGTGTAGGTTCGGTGCTCTGTTCGGTGCTCTGACGGGCCACTTTACCGATCTCGGTTGCATCGCCTACTGCCTCGACACGCATCATGCCGTGGCCGTCGACCACCGTCGTACCTCGCAACACGCGGTTGGAAGCATACGTAGCTTCTTCATCGAAATCGGCTTCGACAGTTGTTTTCGAAACAACCGGCTCACCGGTCAGGTTGGATTCGTTGACTTGCAGAGAAACGGACTCCAGCAGATCGCCGTCGGCAGGTATTTCTTCACCGGTTTCCAACAGTACGACGTCGCCTACCACTACATCCTTGCGGGGCACTTCCTGTACGTGTCCGTTGCGTATCACCTTGACCAGCGTTTCTTCGTTGACGGCATTCAGCAGGTCGAACTTCTTGTTGGCATCGTATTCGAAGAAGAAACCGATACCGGTAGCCAGCAGAATGGCAGCTATGATACCGATGGTTTCGGCATACTCGTTCTCGACAATCGAGATAACCAGTGAAAACAAGGCGGCGACAAGCAGCACTTTGACGACAGGATCCTGAAATTTCTCCAAATAGAGTTTGAAAAGAGAAGGGCGTTTGGGAGGGGTCAGCAAATTCACCCCATGTTCGGCACGGCTTTTGCGTACCTCTTCATCGGTCAACCCGACGTGATTGACATTTTCTTTCATTGCGCTCATGCAGATTGTTCATGTTTTTAATTAACCGAGCACAAAAGTACAACAATAATTCAGACAGTTAATATTATTAAATCTTTTTAGGAAAGAAGAATACGCCTACCTCTGAACAATCAGCCTCCATTTTGCGTTTATAATTCGAGACTGAAAAATAAATTATTTAACCCCAAAAATGAAAGAAAATATGGATAAATACATCTGCACCGTATGCGAATACATCTACGACCCTGCGTTAGGCGATCCAGAAAACGGCATTGCACCCGGCACCGCATTCGAAGACCTGCCCGCCGACTGGGTATGTCCATTATGTGGCGTAGGGAAAGAAGATTTTGAGGTGACTCATTAAAAGCCCCCAAATATAACCTACAAGATCAGAGGAAGAAGAAGGCTTCGTAATTACGGAGCCTTCTTTTCTTTAATATCGCAACTGGCCTCTACCACATTAACCACATAGTCGCCCAGTTTTTCACATTCGGCAATAATATCCATGTAGTAGACACCCATCTGATAACTGTATTCCTTATTGTTCACATCCACAATGTTCTGGTTCTTCAACTGATTACGGTAGTTGTTGATTTCGTTTTCCAGATTATAGGATTTGTTGACATCCAAAGCATTGTGTTCGGTCCGTTCCACCACCTTAATCATTTGTGTCAGAGCCTCATCGGCCAGTTCCATCATAAAGTGGATGTGGTCGTACTGTTTCTGCACAAAGTCTTCATTGGACTGACGCTTACGGCTGATGGTACGTGCCAGATTATAGCAACTGTCGCCAATGCTTTCTATCTCGGTCACCTCGCGAAGCATACCACGTATCTGCAATTTACTTTCCGAGCTCAACCGCCCTTCAGAAACTGAATTCAGATAGTTAGCGATTTCCAGCTCCATGCTGTCGCTGATGTTTTCGTATTTTTCGATCCGACTGAACAGTTTCATAAAGTCGTCATCCTTCTCGGTATGAAGCAAATCGCGCACCATGCCAAACATGCGGTGAGTACGCTCGGCAAACAGGTGTATCTCCTTGCTTGCCTGCAGGATGGAGAGTTCTGCCGTGGACAGCATACCGCCCGAAATGAAACGCAAGCGGTATTCCTCGTCCTGCTCCTTTAAAGGAATGATGGCACATACCGTACGCTCGATGAACTTGACAAACCAAATCAGCACCAGCACATTACAGATGTTGAAAGCCGTATGGAATGCCGAAAGTTTGAACGAAACAGCTACCGCAGGACTGTTGGTACCCATCACATTGTCCACAAACCAGGATACGGCGTTGGTGAAAGGCACAAACAGACATAACACCCATATCACACCAAACACGTTGAACACCAAATGGGCCAATGCCGCCCTTCGTGCCTGCGTATTTCCCGTCAATGCCGCCAGATTGGCCGTTATCGTGGTTCCAATATTCTCGCCCAGCACAAGAGCCGCACCCAACTCAAAGCTGATCCAGCCGTTGGCACACATAATCAGAGTAATGGCCATCGTTGCCGCCGATGCCTGCACAATCATGGTCAGAACAGTACCGATAAGCACAAACAACAGAATGGACACAAACCCCATATCCGTATAGTTCTGCACAAATGCCAGCATATCAGGATTATCTTTCAGGTCGGGAGCATTGCTCTGAAGATAGGAAAGTCCCATAAACAGGAACGAAAAACCAAAAATAAACTCACCAACCGACTTTCGGGAACTTTTTTGGGAAAACAGTAGAGGAATACCAAAAGCTAACAAAGGAAGGGCAAACGCTGCTATATCCACCTTAAAGCCCAAGGCCGATATGATCCAAGCCGTGACCGTGGTACCGATATTGGCTCCCATAATGACGCCGATGGACTGCGACAAGGTCAACAAACCGGCATTAACAAAACTAACCACCATTACGGTTGTAGCAGAAGAAGACTGGATAAGCGCTGTGATCAGCATACCCGTAAGAACACCTGTCACTCGGTTTGTCGTCATGGCGGTCAGAATCTTACGCAACCTGTCGCCCGCAAACTTTTGAAGCCCCTCGCTCATGATTTTCATTCCATACAGGAATAAAGCCAATGAACCCAGCAGCTTTAAAAAATCATAAAAAGAATATTCCATCTATAATTAATTAAGAGGTTTCATTGCTTCATGCATTATTAAGTCCTATATTTAGCGTATATTTACCATTAAAAAAGGACTTTATGAAACACATGTTACAAATATGTTGCAAAAATAATAATATTTATAAAGAATTTCCTATTGGAAGCTCACTTTTGGATATTTATTATGGTTTTAATCTTAATTTTCCTTATCAGGTAGTTAGCGCAAAGGTAAATAACCGCTCTGAAGGACTGAACTTCAGGGTATACAACAATAAAGACGTAGAGTTCCTCGACATACGCGACCAATCGGGCATGCGCACGTATGTGCGTTCCTTATGCTTTATACTCTATAAAGCTGTCAGTGAACTGTTTCCTACCGGAAAACTGTATGTAGAGCATCCGGTATCCAAAGGTTACTTCTGCAACCTGCGCATCGGACGCCCCATCGAACTGGAAGACGTACAGGCTATAAAAAAGCGAATGCAGGAAATCATAGCCGAAGACATTCCTTTCCATCGTACCGAATGCCATACCTCCGAAGCCGTCCGCGTATTTAGCGAACGGGGTATGGACGACAAAGTAAAGTTGCTGGAAACATCGGGCTCGCTCTATACCTATTATTATACGTTGGGCGACACCGTAGATTATTACTACGGCAATCTGTTACCCAGCACAGGATTCATTAAGCTGTTCGACATCATCAAATATTATGATGGCCTGCTGTTGCGCATCCCCAACAAAGAAAATCCCAACACACTGGAAGACGTGGTGAAGCAGGAAAAGATGCTCGACGTATTCAAAGAACATCTCCGCTGGAACCACATCATGGGATTGAGTAACGTCGGCGACTTCAACCTGGCCTGTGAGAACGGGCACGCTACCGACCTCATCAACGTAGCCGAAGCACTGCAAGAGAAAAAAATCGCCCAGATTGCCGACGATATCTATCATCGTGGCGAAAACGGAAACCGAGTAAAACTTGTATTGATTTCCGGACCGTCCTCCTCCGGTAAGACGACTTTCAGCAAAAGGCTCTCCGTACAGCTGATGACCAACGGATTGCGTCCCTATCCCATATCGTTGGATAATTATTTTGTAGACCGCGAAGATACACCACGCGACGCAAACGGCAATTATGATTATGAATCACTCTACGCACTCGACCTCAAGCTTTTCAACGAGCAGTTGCAGGCCTTGCTGAGAGGAGAAGAGGTGGAACTTCCGCGCTTCAACTTCACATTTGGGAAAAAGGAATTCAAAGGTGACAAGCTACGCATTGACGAGCACACCATCCTGATTCTGGAAGGCATTCATGCTCTGAATCCGGAACTGACACCACAAATTCCAGCCGAAAGCAAATACAAAATTTATGTCTCGGCGCTGACCACCATTTCACTGGACGACCACAACTGGATTCCGACAACCGACAACCGTCTGCTGCGCCGCATCATCCGCGACTTCAACTACAGAGGCTATTCGGCACAGGAGACCATCTCACGCTGGCCGAGCGTACGCGCCGGTGAGGACAAATGGATTTTCCCTTATCAGGAAAATGCTGACGTCATGTTCAATTCGGCCCTGCTGTTCGAGTTTGCCGTGCTTCGTTCACATGCCGAACCGATATTGAACAGCGTACCACGCAACTGTCCGGAATATGCCGAAGCATACCGCCTGCTGAAGTTCATCAAATACTTCATACCCGTACAGGACAAGGAAATTCCACCTACTTCCCTGTTGCGTGAATTCCTGGGAGGAAGCAGCTTTAAGTACTGACACTGCAAAGCAAATACAATCGGAAAAAGGACTCAAAAACATTATAACACAATGAAAAAACAGATAATAGCAGCCTGCCTGCTCATGATGCAGACAGCAAGTTGGGGCAAAGTCGTACTGCCCGAAATACTGAGCGACAACATGGTACTGCAACAGCAAACCGAAGTTAAGTTGTGGGGAAAGGCAAAAGCCAATGCACAAGTAAGCATCCGCCCATCGTGGGACAACCGCACTTACACGGCTACGTCCGATAAAGACGGAAAATGGATTGCTAAAGTACAGACGCCCCAAGCAAGTTACAATGCTTACAGCATTACATTCTCGGACGGCGAGACAACGCAACTCAACAACATCCTGATAGGTGAGGTGTGGTTCTGCTCAGGGCAATCGAATATGGAGATGCCTCTGGCCGGATTCTGGAATTGTCCGATAGCAGGTGCCAACGAGACTATTGCCACCTCTGCCCAGTGGAAAGGCATACGGGTAGCTACCATCGAAAAGAACGGTCAGGTTCAACCTGTGGACAACTGCAAAGGAAGCTGGAAAGTCAGCTGTCCGGAAAATGCTCCGGCATTCAGTGCCACCGGCTTCCACTTTGCCATGATGATGAATCAGGTTCTCGATATTCCCATCGGTATCATAAACAGCAGCTGGGGAGGTTCTACTGTCGAAGGATGGCTACCGCGCAACATCGTAGCACAATATCCGGACATCAATCTGGAACGTGACATCCGCAAGGAAGAAGGACATGACTGGTGGCACTACATGAGCCCGACACTGATGTACAACGGCATGATCAAGCCCTTGCAAAACTATACCATCAAGGGATTTCTGTGGTATCAGGGTGAATCGAACGTAGGTAAGCACAAGACATACGCCGAGCGCCTGAAAACGATGGTCGAACTCTGGCGAAAAGAATGGGGACTGGGAGAACTGCCATTCTACTTTGTAGAGATAGCCCCATACGGTTCCAGCGAAAACTACTATAGCGCATTGCTACGTGAAGCACAGTTCAATGCCCAAAAAATAATACCCAACAGCGGAATGATCTCGACCAACGACCTTGTAGAGAACTACGAACAATACAACATTCATCCGAAAGACAAAAGCAATGTCGGGAAACGGCTTGCTTACATGGCACTGAGCAATACCTATCAGATAAAGGGAATTGAGGCTGTAGGCCCTGTGTACAAATCAATGGAGATAAAAGACGGAGTAGCCCTGCTTTCGTTCGACAATGCCGGCGGAGGCTTCAACCGTATGACCGACATACAAGGATTTGAGATAGCCGGCGAAGACAAAGTGTTCTATCCGGCAAAGGCAGAACTCAACGGAGGACAAATCAAAGTCAGCTCCGACAAAGTGCCTACCCCTGCCGCTGTACGCTACGGCTTCCGTGACTTCAAACCGGGTAACGTTGCCAACATTCGGGAACTCCCGCTTTATCCGTTCAGGACAGACAACTGGGAATAACCGTCGATACAGCAAGACATACAAGCCATACATAATACAAAATACAACTTGTTTCTCAAAAAACTAAAATTATCATAATGAAAAGAACAGTAATCATGCTCCTCCTGACAGCCTGGTGCTTCTTGGGAGGGGCATACGCTCAAAACAACGCCGACGACCTGCTAAAACAGGCGCAACAGAATCTGGCACAGAAGGAATACATCAAGTCGCGTTATCTTTTCCTGCAAGCCTACAATGCCTATGCTTCACAGGGAGCATACAGTAAAGTTGTGGAATGTGGAGTCAAAGTCAGCTCACTTTATCATCAGGAAAACTATTATAAAGAAGCTTTCGACATGCTGAGAAATACCGAAGCTGTGGTTTACACCGGAGAACAGAAAGAGAAAAAAGCATTCCCCGAACTTCGTTTTCCCATTATCAAGGAAAGATTGCAGATGTACATCAAACTGAAGAACCCTTCACGGGCCAAAGAACAGCTTGACCGGCTGGAAGAGACAGCCAAAGCAGCCCGGAATGATTCACTCAGCAACGATTTGCTATATACACAGGCTACCTATTATTACACTTTCGGCATGAATGCCCAAGGCGATGAAGCCATCAACCGGCTGATAGGAAAATACAAAGCCCAAAAGAATTATGCCAAAGTAAACGACTGCTACAAGACCCTGATCGACATTGCCCGCAAAGCCAACAACTCGGCACTGGTGGCACGCACATACGACCAATACATCGTATGGAACGACTCTGTAAAAGCCTTGAACGCTCAAGACGAGCTGAACGCCCTGAAACGCAAATACGATGAAAGCCTGAACACCATTCAGGAAAAAGATGACTCGTTAAGTGCCAAACAGTATATTATCATCGGACTATGCGTATTGGCTGCGATACTGGCAGCAGTGTTGGTATTCGGAGCAATCGTCCTGTTGCGCTTCATCATGCTGACGCGTAAGCAGAAGAAAGCCATCAGCATTGCCAACGAGCACAATGAGCTGAAAACAAAGTTCATACAAAACATTTCTGCCCAAATGGAGCCGACATTGGATACACTGGATGCCAAACTGCCCGGAGTGAAAGCACTGCATGCATTCAACGCCCACATACAGGAACTTTCGGAACTGGAAAACAGCCTGGACGAACCTTACGAGATGGAGGAAAAGAACATATCAACCTTCTGTGAAAGCGTAATGGAGAAGATCAAAGACAAAACAAAATCCGATGTAACCCTGGCTGTCAACGCTCCCAAGCTGACCGTAAAAATCAATCCGGAACAGTTGGAGCATATCCTGCTACATCTGCTACAGAACGCTGCCGAATACACGCCGGCCGGCGGTAAAATATGGCTGGATTTCAAGAAACGTGGCGCACACACTCACCAGTTTATCGTAAGCGATACGGGATGTGGCATTGCCGAAGAAAAACGGGCTAATATCTTCAAACCGTTTGCCGAGGTAAAAGACCTGACCAAAGGCGACGGACTGGGATTGCCCATCTGTGCACTGATAGCAACCCGAATGAACGGTTCGCTGACACTGGACGAAAGTTATACAAAGGGGGCACGATTCATTTTGGAACTACATGCCTGACAAACTGAAAAAACGACTGCGGGTAACAGAAGACGATACGGCTTATGCCATTCAGCCTCTTGTTACCCGCAGTTCTTTTTTAATAACCCTTGATTAACGTCGTAATCAGCGCAATGCTTCTACTTCATCAGGAGTCAACGGAATCTTCTTACCCAAACGGCGTGCACCCGTCTCGGTAATAAGGTAATCTTCTTCGTTGCGGATACCTCCGAAATGACGGTATTCCTCTACCTTATCGTAATTAATGAAATCGGCAAACTTCTTCTCTGCTTTCCACAGGTCTATCAGTTCGGGAATGAAATAAATGCCCGGCTCTACCGTATGTACGAAGCCCGGTTCCAACGGGATGGCCAAGCGCTGGCTCTTACGGCCAAACTGGGTACTCTTGGGCTGTCCGTTATAACCTACCCACTGTTCTCCAAGGTTTTCCATATCATGTACATCAAGGCCCATCATGTGTCCCAGTCCGTGAGGATAGAACAAAGCATGTGCTCCCTCGCGTACGGCATCTTCGGCATTGCCTTTCATCAGTTCCAGGTCTTTCAAACCCTCGACCATAACACGGGCAGAAAGGTCGTACACTTCCATATAAGGGATGCCCGGACGAAGTGCCTTAACCGACTCCAGATGCATGGCATTCTGTATCTCGTAAACAGCACGTTGGCGTGGTGTGAAGGTCTTGTCGGCAGGAATGGTAGACGACATATCACCGCAATAGCCTGAAGGAAGTTCAGCACCGGCATCAATCAGGAACAAGTCTCCTGGTTTTACCTTATTGCCATAGTAATGGTTGTGCAGGGTCTGTCCGTTGATGGTAGCAATGGTAGCAAACGAAAGGTCGCAATTGTTGCGCTGGGCTACGTGATTCATTTCAGCTACTACCTCGTATTCGTACATGCCCGGACGAAGCACCTTCATGGCCGTAATATGCATATCGGCTGTCACGTTGCAGGCTTTTTCTATTTCGGCAATTTCTTCGGCCGACTTATAATTACGCTGTGACACTACGGCCCGGATAAAAGGAACGGACCCTTCCTGACAGGCAGGTGCTATTCCCAGCCAGTCCATCAGCTTCAGCTTATGCTCGGCACGGTAAGGCGGCAGATAATGAACCGTACGTCCCTGTGCTACGGCCTTCTGCAAATAACCGGCTATCTCGGCATACGGACGGGTTTCGGTAATTCCAACTGCTGCAGCTTTCTCGTGCAGTGTCGGTTGTGTACCCATCCAGACAATGTGGTCAATGGTCAGTTCGTCTCCAAATATAATTTCCTTGTCTTCATCTACATCGATAATGGCAGAAAGACCTGCAAACGACAAGCCAAAGTAATAGAGAAAGGTGGAGTCCTGACGGTAACGGAAAGTATTGTCCTCGTAATTCAGGCCTTGCTCGTCGTTACCCAAAAACAATAACACCCCCGAACCCATATTTTTTTTCAGCTGGGCTCTGCGCTGTACATAAGTTTCTTTAGCAAACATGGTGTTTCTATTTTTTATAAGTTGATTTGCAACAAAGATACACAAACTCGCCCGATTTCGGATGGATTTAGGAAGAATAATGTAAACTATTGGGCTTT